>QLAH01000004.1_pt1 | contig 502700 bp, 480 predicted proteins | sample 4693081 | NCBI WGS metagenome assembly QLAH01 (sample SAMN09425401, study PRJNA476045) | Lake water metagenome, whole genome shotgun sequencing project. | reverse complement strand
GGGGTTAGGAGTTAGGAGTTAGGAGTTAGGAGTTAGGAGTTAGGAGTTAGGAGTTAGGAGTTAGGAGTTAGGAGTTAGGAGTTAGGAGTTAGGAGTTAGGAGTTAGGAGTTAGGAGCGAGCAAGTACCCTCTCCACCCTACACCCTAGCCCCTACACCCTACTCCCTAGCCCCTAGCCCCTAGCCCCAACCTCTAGCCCCTAGCCAGCTACCAGGTACCGACCGTCTTCGGCTCGGCGAGGTATTCGAGCAGTTGGTCGATGTGATAGGCGTCGTGCCCAAGGAAGAATCCAGCCAGATCGGAGACCGTCATCGGCCCGTTTTCGGGGTGGATTGCGGTCAGGGCCAGTTGTTCGTCGGTCAAGGTTGCTAGTAAGGCGACGGTGCGGGCTCTTTCGGCGAGGAACAGCCTCAGTGAAGCTTGCGGATCCTTGCTGGAGTACGCCCCGTCCTCCGCCCGCTGGGTTTCGTCATAGGGGGTGATCACAAAGTCTGGGGTCTTCAGTGCGCCTTCGATCCGAGCCCGCAGGATCGGCTCCCAGTCCGCCAAATGAGCCAAGACCTCCCGCGGCGTAAAGCGATCGGGATCTCGGCGCTCGTCCCAGGTCGGACCGGCCAGCTGGGCCGCAATCTGTTCGATGGCCCGGGCCGAGGCCGCCGCCCCTTTGGTCATGTACGGATTCATGATCCCCATTCTAGCCCGCTGAAATACGGATCCCGCCGTCGGCGTAGAATCACCCGCAAGGCTATGGAACCCGAATTCTTGCTCACCCGCCGACAGGTTTTGGCGACTGCCGCATCGGCAGTTGCGGTGGGCGCCCTCCCCAAGATGGGATCCAGCGCCCGATCGGAGAACTCAAACGTTATGGAACCGAAACTTGTCGAAGTCCCTTCTGCCATCCCCGAAAAGGTTTACACCTCGGAGCGCGTTGGCATCAGTCGAAAAACCCACGACGAACACCTAAAGCTCTGGCAAGGCTATGCGAACAAGACCAATGAGATTCGCAAGGCTCTCCATGAGATGGGCGTTCCCGATCCCACCAAAGCGAACCAGATCTACAGCCAGATGCGAGCCCTGAAGGTGGACTACACCTTTGCCTATGAGGGCTTGATCAACCACAACATCTACTTCGAAACCCTCGGTGGCGAGGGCGGACCCGCGACCGGAAAGATCGGCGAATTGATCGTCGCGGCCTATGGCAGCTTTGAGAACTGGGTGGCCGACTGGAAAGCCACCGGGATGGCCGGGCGCGGATGGGTCTACCTGGCCTATGACCACGCCGAAAAGCGGGTCTTCAACTACATCGGCGATGCCCAAAACACCTTCCCAATCTGGAACCACACGTTGGTCCTGGCGATGGATGTCTATGAGCACGCCTACTTCATCGACTTCGGAACGGCCCGGATGAAGTACATCGAGGCCTATCTCCAGTGCATCGACTGGGACGCGGTCAACGCTCTCGGCGAACGCGTCACCGTCGGCTAAGCGGGATCCTCTGCGCCGACCGGCCCGAGGCCCCACCCGACCCAGGGACCCCGACGCTCTGCGTCGCCCTGGGTCCCGCCCTCGGTCGGCGCCTCCAAGCCCACCCCGATGCCACAATGAGGCCATGGCTCGGATCGCCGTCATGGTCGGAAGTAGGGGGCGCGGAAGCAACATGCGCCGCCTCATCGAGGCCGGCCGAGCTGGCGAATTCCCCGCCAGCGTCGACTGCATCCTCGCCCCGACCCCGGATTCGCCCGCCGTCCAATCAGCTCACGAGATGGGCATCCCAACCACAATCCTCAGTCCAAAGTCCCCGGACTACCCGTCGGATCTCGCCCGAGCTCTGGAGGGAGTGGACCTCATCTGCCTGGCTGGATTCATGAGTCTCTTTCCCGCCGAGGTGCTGGCGCAACATCCCGGCCGCGTACTCAACATCCACCCAGCTCTGCTCCCGAAGTTCGGGGGAAAAGGGATGTACGGGATGCACGTCCACCAAGCCGTGCTTGCAGCGGGCGAAACCGAATCGGGGTGCACAGTCCATCTCGTGACTCCGATCTATGACGAGGGCCGGATCCTCGTCCAGCTTTCATGCCCGGTTGAACCCGATGACTCGCCCGAAACTCTCGCCGCCCGAGTGCTTCGCTTGGAGCACCAAGCCTATCCCGTGGCCGTCCGGCTACGGCTTGACGAATTGGCCCACGAGCAACCGGCCGGCGACGAGGCCTAGGGCACAAAGAAGGATCGACCCGATCCCGGTCCCGAGGATATAGATTGCAAACGCCGACCAGGCCCGGGATTCCAGTAGCCGAACGGCATCAAGCGAAAACGCGGAATAGGTCGTAAACCCACCCAGCAGCCCGACGCCCAAAGCCAAGCGGAGGGTATCGCCGGATTCCCGCAGGAGAGTCATCCCCACCAGCAAACCCATGGCAAGGGCTCCCACCAGGTTCACCGAGAGCGTCCCATACGGAAAGTTGCCGGCGGCGCGGACCTGGATCGCTTCCGTCATCAGATAGCGCGCAACCGCCCCCAAGCCCCCTCCCCCAAACACCCAAAGCAACCGCTCCATCCCGCCCGTCTTACCACGGACGAGATCTTTTTGGCGATTTCCCTTGCTCCTTGGCGAAAGATGCGATATGATGAAGCGAAGGTTCTGATTAAAGGATTTATCATGAGAACGCTGTTGTTCCTGTTCTTCGCCCTCTGCTCGCTCACCCTAGCCCTCGCGGCTCCTCCCAAAGTTGACCCTCCAGGGCAAGCGCTTCGTGGACCCTCAAGGCAAGCCGGTGACGCTGCGCGGAGTGAACCTCGGAAACTGGTTCGTGATCGAGCACTGGATGTGGGACCAGGTTCAGCCCGCCGGTGGCTCGGTGGACGGGGTGAGTCTTGAGGCAATTCTGACCGAGCGGTTCGGCGAGAACGAGAAGAACGCCCTCATCGAGCTCTACCGGAACTCGTGGATCACGGAGCGAGACTTCCCCATCATCAAGAGCTTCCGCTTCAACTTGCTCCGGATCCCCCTGAACTATCGCCTTTTCGAGAGCGATGCCGCCCCCATGCAACTCAAACCCGATGCCTGGGTGTGGCTCGACCGGATTTTCAACTGGGCCGACCAATACGGCTTCTATCTCATCCTCGATATGCACGCGGTCCAAGGCAGTCAGAACCCTTTCGACCACTCGGGAGAGGTGAATCGCAACCAACTGTGGTCGATTCCCAGCAATCAAACCCGGCTAGCTTGGCTATGGCAACAGATCGCCGCACGCTACAAGAACCGGTCGGCACTTCTCGCCTATGACCCGATGAACGAACCCTATGGCGGCACCGATCAGCAGGTCCTGATGGTCACCGATCAGCTGATTCGCGCGATTCGGCAAGTCGATGCGAACACGCTTATCTATGCCCACGACACCTATAGCGGCATCGGCTTCTATGGCGACCCCAAGAACCGGGGATGGCGCAATGTCGGCTTCCAGCGCCACTTTTATCCCGGAATCTTCGACGGCCGCCCACCCACTCCGGAGACCCATTTTCAGCATCTAAGCAGCCTTCAACTCCTGGCCAACGACATCGACCGCATGAACGTGCCTCTGTTGATCGGCGAGATGAACGTGCTCTTCAAATCTGCGGGAGGGGCCGAGATGATGCGACGGACATTCGACCTGCACGAATCCTATGGCTGGCAGACCACGATGTGGAGCTACAAGGCACTCAGCAAACCGGGTGGAGTAGGCGGGGACGCCATCTGGGGGATGGTCACGAACAAGAATCGCCTTCCCAATATCAACTTCCGAACCTCGCGGCTGGAGGTCATCCGCGAGTTCTTCCGCATGCACGCCGACATGCCCTACACGATCTACGAGGATCTGCGAAAGATGCTGGCTCCCGAGCGAGTGAAGCTTCCGGAACCGCCAGCCCCACGGAATGGACGGCGAAAGCCACTCGGTGGAGACCGACTCAGCGGGTGGTCTCAATCGGACATAGGGGGCTCGCTGAAGGGCGGTCTGCGCAAGAACGACGACGGCACCTTTGACCTCTATGGCGGCGGCGAAGACATTTGGGGTTCTAACGACCAGTTCAACTTTCTACATCGAAAAGCCGAAGGCGACTTCTCCATCGAAGTTCAAATCGCCGCGATGGAGAACATCGAAACCTACTCCAAGGCGGGCCTCATGATCCGGACCTCCCTTGCCCCCCACTCTCCCCATGTCCTCCTCTCCGTCTTTCCGTCCGGCGAGGTCCAGTTCGCCCAGCGAGAGCCGCAAACATACACCACTCGCAGCATCGGGGACAACAAGGGAGAACTCGAAGATCTCTTTCTCCGCCTGACCCGGAAAGGGGAGCGAATCAAGGCCGAATTCCGACGCGGCAAGGAAGCAGATTGGCAGACCCTTGGCGAAACGACCTGGCAAGGACTCCCGGCTTCGACCCTGGTCGGGCCAATCGCCCTCTCGCATGATAATCGCCAACTCATCGAGGTGCGTTACAGGGATCTGAAGTTCCAACAGTAAGGGCGAAAACCCGCGAATCTTGCCTGAAATTGCGATTTTGTCATCAATATGCAAGATTCGAGGGTTGATTAAAGGATTTATCTATTAGAATGAAATCGAGGCGACGTGGCCCGCGAGAAGAGACCCATTGTGGGAAGTGTCCGTGAGCCCGATCGAACAAGGCAAAGAAACATGAAATGGCAATTGGCAGCGTCGGCAATCGGCCTCGCGACCCTCTCGCAGTTTGCATTCGCACAAGACCGTTATCTCCGAGGTAGCTGGGATGGCTATAGTGCGGATGTTCTTCTGGTGGAATCCACCCCTGGTGTCTATACGGGGACGAAAACCGGTCTGACTCCAGCAAACGAGTACACCTTCAAGGTGGCCGCCGCCGACTGGTCGTTCGAGCAACCCGGCTCGTTCCAAGACCTGAAAGTTCGAGCCAACTCGGCTGGCGAAATTTCGATCATGTTCTACTCCGAGTCCAACCCCAATGATGGATGGTTGCCCAACAGCCCGCGGATCGGCCTCGTGAATCTCGAAAAGAATTACGAACTGATCGGGAGCATGACGGGCTGGAACTTCGCACTGGCGATGAACCAACCGTCGGCTGGACTCTACGACACGACAACCCTCCTCAACGCCGGAACGCAGTACTTCTGGAAGTTCCGAGGCGAAAGCGGTGACTGGGCTTATGACATCGGCAACAATTTCGCTTACAATGCCGGAGACGCAACCTACACGACCCTGGTCGGAGGAGCCCACAAGTTCGAGTTGGACCTTGTCGGCGGACGCTACCGGGTCACTCAGGGCACCCCAGTTCTCGGTTCCGTGGTCTTTGGCGATTGGGGCGGCGACCCAATCACGTCGGTCACCTATGAGTTCTTGGACGAAAATCTGAACGTGGTCGCGACCGGATCAGCTCCGCTGGATGCAGGTGGAAACTACGCCATCGCGGGCCCCGTCCCTGGCGGACCGTTCAAGCTCGGTCTCAGGGGCTCCCACTGGCTCCGCAAAGTCGTGGACGTCGACACCACCAACGGACCCGTCTCTGATGTGAACGTGACCCTGATCAACGGCGACGTGGACGGCGACAACTCCGTCACGATCTTCGACTACATCGAGCTCTCGGGTTCGTTCGACTTGGCCGAAGGCGACACGGGCTATGTCGCCAATGCCGACCTGGATGGCGATAAGTCGGTCACGATCTTCGACTACATCATCCTTTCGGGCAACTTCGACCTTTCTGGCGACTAAGGTACTCCTCCCTGGGGCCGTCCTCCTCCACCATGGGGGACGCCCCACTCCCTAACCCCTAACCCCTAACCCGTATGGACAAGGTTTACACCCTCCTTTTCGTCTCGATCCTAGGTCTGGGAACGCTCTCGATCTCGGGATGCTCGGACCCAACCCATAGCCGGGACGTCTCCGCCGAGGACGTGCAGACCGGGGTCAAGAACAGGATCGAAGCGATCCGGAACGATCCCGGACTCTCCGAAGAAGACAAGGCTAAGATGATCAAGCGGATCGAAGAATCCGCCGCCCCGGCCCAAACCTCGGGCCAGAGATAACGTCATGAGAATCAGCGATCGCCGAGCCGGAGTTACCCTTAGGCAAGTGGCCGAAGAAGCCGGAGTTTCCATCGCCGCCGTGAGCAAAGTGCTTCACGGTCGTGGAGACAGCGTGCGGGTCGGCGAAGAACGCGCCCAAGCGATCCGAAAAGTCGCTGAGCGTCTCAATTACGTCCCCAATCTTTCGGCCCGCCAGCTCCGCACCAACCGAACCAACACCGTCGGGCTACTGTTCGAAAACTTCGGCGAGATCTCGGCCGGTCCGCAGTACTATGTTCACCTTCTCGATGGGGTGGCCAGCGAGCTCTTCAGCCGACACTACCGACTGACCATCCTCCCCGAATTCGACCACCACGCACCGCTGCAGTCGCTCGCCGATGGCCGAGTCGATGGACTCATCTGGTGCAAACTCCCCGGCACACCCAGCTTTCTCGACCAATTCCGAGAATTCTCCCTGCCCTGCGTGGCCCTCAATGCGCCGCCGCCCCAGGCGGCCGATGGCAAGGTTGCCTTCGTCAGCTGTGACAACAACGCCGGGTCTTGGCTCGTGATCAATCATCTCGTCGAGCTCGGCCACCGCCGGATCCTCTTCGCCCTAGAGCGCCGAGAAGAAGATACGCCCGACGCACGGGCCCGACTCCAGGGATTCTTCGCCGCTTGCCACCAACACGGTATCTGGGTTGGTGAAGAGGATGTCGTCACCTGGTCCACCGATGCTCAAGAGTTCCCGGCTTGGTGGAATCAGCGAACCGGCCACACCGCGATCTATGCCTGGAACGAGCGCCTTGGGGCCGAGATTCTACGCGCCGCCGACCGCATCGAACTCCGAATTCCCGAACAGCTTTCCGTGGTGGGCTTCGACAGCACTCAATACTGCGAGACCACGGTTCCGAGACTGACGGCCGTCAACCAACCCATCCGAGAGATGTCCCAGTACGCGGCCAAGATCCTTCTCGACCAAATTGAAGGCGGATCCTCCGAACGCTATTCCGTCATCTTCCCTTGCACTTTGGACGTGCGCGATTCCACCGCGATCGCCCCCCGACCTCACTCCATCGGAGAACTTCATTGAAATCCTACAAGCAAGCGTTTACGCTGATCGAGCTCCTAGTGGTGATTGCGATTATCGCGATCCTTGCCGCCATCCTTTTCCCCGTCTTTGCCCAGGCCAAGAACTCGGCCAAGGCCTCCGTCTCCCTGAGCAACGTCAAGCAGGTGAACCTCGGGGTTCTGATGTATCTCGGCGATAGCGACGACGTCTACCCGCAGTCCGAGTATGGAGGAAACAGTGCGACCGTCCCTCACGTCATGTGGATGGCCACCGTTTATCCCTACACCAAGAGCGGAGGCCAGCGCGCCAGCTTGGCCGGAAGCGCTCAGGTGAACTTTGGCACCGCCGGAGTCTTTCGAAGCCCGGCCTACCCCAAGCAACCGATCGCCAATCCTCGCAATGACGAAGAAGCCCAAGCCGGCGGGATGAGCTACGGGGTCCATCACGGAGTCTTTGTCAACAACTACGGCAACCGGGGCCAGGCCCAGCCGAACCAAGCCGTGAGTGCGGCTTTGATCGAAGATCCAGCCACCAAGGTGATGCTCGCCGAAAAAGGAGCCAACCACGCTAACTGGAGCTACCCTTGGTTCCATGACTGGCAAAACTACTGGGTTGGCCGCATCTGCCGCGTCCAAGGCGACGCCAGTACCTGTGATCGCGACGGCGTGGACGTCTACGAGGGTGGGGCGCGATTCGATCCACGGTTCGATTCCGACTGCAACTCACGAACAAACGGCAACTGGGAATGCGCGGCCCACCCACGCTATCGGTTTAACGGCTCTGCCCCGTTCGCCATGTTCGACGGCAGCGCCAAGTCGATTCGCAAGGGTGGCGTCAAGTGGTTCGCCCAAATCTGGTTTGACCGTCGAAGCCTGTACAACGGCTACGAGTGGTACTACGCCTATGCACGCGGCGAGTGGGGCCCGTACATTTACTGAGCTTTTCGACTCATCTTTGATTGCTTCGATGGGGTCCGGGATCGCACTTCCCCGGGCCCTCACTTTTTTGTTCCCCCAGCTCAGAAGGGGATGGGGTTCAATCTAGAGGAACCCATGCGCGATCTGCTCGGATTGAACCTGTTCGACCTCGCCCGGACCGCGGTTGAGGAATTTCGGAAGACCTTCCGCGCGAGTCCTACCCGGCTCGCCATCGCACCCGGCCGCGCCAATCTAATCGGCGAACACACGGACTACCACGACGGGTTCGTCTTTCCCGTCGCGATCGACCGGTTTGTCGTCGTCGCCGCGCGACCGATCGAGGGCCAAAGCGATGTCCGGAGCCTCCTCCTTGGCAAGTCGCAGCCATGGGACAATGCCACCGTCGTCCCCGGCGACCTTGCGGGATGGGAGCGCTATCCGGCCGGAGTGGCCTGGGCTCTGCGCGAATCGACCCAGGCGGTCCCCCAGGCAATCCAAGCCCTCACCGCCAGCAATCTGCCGATCGGAGCCGGCCTGAGCAGCAGCGCCGCCCTGGAGATGGCTTTTGCCACCTTATGGCGAGATCTCTCCGGGCTGGAAGTCGAGGACCTAGCGCTTGCCAAAGTAGGGCAAAGGGCCGAGAACGAATTCGTCGGGATGCGCTGCGGGATCATGGACCAAACCGCCAGCATCATGGGTCGGGCTGGGTCGGCCATGATGATCGACACTCGGGAGCCCCTCACCGTGGACTATTCCCCCCTCCCAGAAGGCATCCGGGTCGTCATCTGCGATACCCGCCAACACCACGAACTGGCGTCTTCGGGCTATAACGACCGGCGAGCCGAAAGCGAAGAGGCCGCCGCCCGACTCGGGGTGAAGAAGCTTCGGGATGCCAACCTCGACCGCCTGATCGCTGCCGAGTCCGAGATGCCCGAGATCCTCGTCCGCCGGGCCCGGCACATCATCACCGAAAATGCACGGGTCAATGGATTTCGGCGCGCTCTGCTCGAAGGCAACAAGCTCGCCATCAGCACCCTGATGCGGGCTAGCCACGAGAGCCTGCGCCACGATTACGAGGTCACCACCGATGAGCTCAACGCCATGGCCGAAGCCGCATGGGATGCGATCGGATGCTTGGGAGCCCGCATGACCGGAGGCGGGTTCGGTGGGGCGTGTGTCGCCCTCGTGAGCGAGGGCATGGTCGATGGATTCATCCGCCAGACCAGTCAGCGCTATCGGTTCAAAACCGGCCTCGATGGCGCCTATCACATCTGCCGAGCGGTGGATGGGGCCCGGGTCGTCAACTTGGAAGAAGACCCCGAGCCCCCGATTCTCAACGAATCTTCTTCATGAGCTCGCGCACCGCGGCTTCGAGCTGAACATCCCGCCCCTCAAGGGCGGCGTTCGGATCCCACAAGACGCGGATATCCGGCTTGCGGCCATTGTTCTCCAGGTTCTCGCCGTCGACGGCAAAAGCCCCGGCGGCCGGCATCCGGATCTGGCCACCGTCCCAGAGCCCATAAGCACTGGTCCCGATGACGCCACCCGCGGTGGCCTCACCCACCACCGGACCGACTCGGAGGCGGCGGAAGCCTTCTGCGAAGATCTCCGCATTGCTGAACGAGTATTGGTTGATCATGAGCGCCGAAGGAAGCTCCAGCGAGTCTCCGCGGTAGATGTTCTCGCTGAGCTTCTGCCCAGGCAGATCACGTCGGGTCCGGATCAGCCATGGCGACTTGATCAAGACTCCAAGAGCTTGGTGGGCCGTCGAGCCGCCCCCGTTGAAGCGGACGTCGATGATGATGCCCTTCTTGCCGACCGTCAGCGTCCGGATCTCGCGGAGGAAGAGTTCTTGGCTCGGCTGGTTCATCCCCTCGTAGTGGTGATAGGCGAGTTGGCCGCCACTCAACTGATCGACCAATCGGCGGTTGTTCTCCACCCAAGTCGCGTAGTTGACGCGGCTTCCGATCGCGGGAGAGGCGGGCTTGATCAAGATCTGCAAGACCTCGCTGCCGCGCCGGACCTGGAGCTGCACTTTGCGCCCTGCCTTCAGGTTCAGCGCCTGGGGCATTCGGTAGCTTGCGTCGAGGGCTCGTCCGTCCACACCCAAAATCACGTCCCCGACCTTCAGCTCGCTTTGCGGGTGGCTCGCCGGGGTCGCCCCATGCACTCGTGCCACTCGGTACTGCCCCGTGCTGGCCAGGGTGTTCCAATCCCACTCCACCCCAAGGAAGGCGGTCGAATCGACTTGGCCCGGAGGGGTTACCGACTCGGTCGGCGGGGTCGCACCCAGGTGGCTACTCTCCAGTTCTTCGAGCATCTCGGACATCAGAGCATAGAAGTCGGTGCGATCCGTAGTGAACGGCAACACGGCGGCGTAGCGCGCCTTGATGCCAGCCCAATCCTTGCCGTGCATCTCGGGGTCGTAATAGAACCGGTCCATCGCCCACCAAATTTCGTCGAAGAGAGCCTTCTCTTCCTCGCGAAGATTGATCGGAGCCGTCGCGCTGAAATTGATCGGCGCGGGAGCGGGTTGTCCCAACGTGAGGGCGTTCAGCCGTCCTCCGCTCAAGAAGTAGACCTTGTTGCCGATCACCTTGGGCTGGCTCCAAACCGTCAGGCCAGGAACCGGCGAAGCCGCCCCGGTCTGGACGTTGAAGCCCGTGATGGCGCCGTTGACGCTGGCCCAGATCGTTCGGCTATCGCTGCTGGCGATCGGCTCGAAGGCTCCGTCGCTTGTCAGTCGGCGCATCCGGTCGAAGATGCCCGGGAGGTGGACCTTGACTTCGACGGCCTCCTTCTTGGCCTCCGCCTTCGGTTCGTCCAGCTTGTCGAGGTCATCTTCGGTGAAGGTGATGGCCTCGGGCTGAAGGTCGATCACGAAGAGATCGGTGTTCTCATACTCGCGACCGGTGAGGAAGATCCCGCGACCATTGGGCAGCCAGCGGGGAGCGCTCGCATTGCGGGCCATCCGGCCGACGAGCAGGTGATCACCCTTGCCGTCCGCCGGTGCGAGGTGGATATTGGTGCCGCCTCGGTCGGTCGCCATCGCCACCGCCAGCCACTTGCTATCGGGTGACCAATTGAAGAAATCAAATCCGGCAAAACCACCCTGGAATGCCCCGGTGGCGACCACCACTTCGGGTCCCCCGGCCACCGGTCGAACGACGATCTCGCGCGCGCCCCGGAAGTAAGCCACCAGCTTGCCATCAGGAGAAAGGCTCGCATTCCCGACGTCGGTGCTGGCGGCGGCAAAGACTTTTTCTTCGCCCTTCAGATTCACGGTCCAGAGTTCCCGCTTTCCGGTCCGACCTGTGGTGAAGAGCACCGTCTGCTGATCGAGCCACACCGGAAGTTGGTCCATCGCGATGCTGGATGTGAGCTTGCGGGTGGTGCCGCCTTTTTCCGGAATCAGCCAGAGGTCACCCCGAGCCGCGATGATCGCCCGCTTTCCGTCGGGAGAGATGGCGTATCCGTCGGCCCCGCTGGTCAGGTTCAAGGTCACTTCGGGATTGGTTCGGAGATCTTCGGGAACATCAATCGCGATCGGATCATACTTGCCGGTCGTCGTGTCGAGGCGATAAATTCGCGATTGCTGCTCGAAGACGATCGTCTTTCCATCGGCGCTGATGCTTGGCCATCGGACCGTCCCTTTTTCAAACCGGGTGATCTGGCTAGCGCCTTTGCCGTCGCTCTTCATCCGCCAAATGTTGGGGACTCCGGCTCGGTTGCTCACGAAGTAGATGCTCCCATCTGGGGCACCGAGGGGAAACATGTCGTTCTTCTCGTTATCTGTCAGCTTGCGGAAGTTTCGCAGCGGGACGCCCGCGTCGGCAATCCAAATCTCTCCGGTGTTGCTCCCATGCATCCCGGGTCGCCGCCACGATCCGGGGCTACCACCGCCCACGAAGGTGACCTGGTTCCCGTTGCCGACTGGCGAGGGGTAGTACTCCAACTCGAGGTCACCGCCCGAGATCCGGATGATGTCTCCGCCCGAAGTCGAGAGCCGATAAAGATCCATTCGCCCCCAAGCGTTGGTGTATCCGTAGACCCACTTTCCGTCCGGAGAAACGCTGAACAGCTGTTCATTACTCGTCTCGTGATTCAGGCGCTGAATCCCCGAGCCGTCCACCTTCATTCGATAGACATCCTGGCTCCCGTTGCGGCTGCTCACAAAGAGCACCGACTTGCCGTCGGGCAAGAATCGGGGCATCTGGTCCCGCTCGGGATGGATCGTCAGGCGACGGGCCTCGCCCCCGGCGGTGGGGACGCTCCAGATGTCGCCCTGATAGCTGACGAGGACGGTTTTTCCGTCGGGCGAAACGCTGGGGTGGATGGCACGGAGGATTTCGGTAGCACCCGAAGCCCCTACGGCCACCAACCCGGCCAGAACGAAGCTCTCTCGGAGGATGTTCATCTACCGAATCTATACCGAAAAAGAGTGGGGTCTTGTTGCCCGTCTGGCCTAGGAACTTGGCGAACTGGTCCCTTCTTCCACCATCGAACCATCCACGAGATGGAGAACGCGGTCCGCATCCTTGAGCATGGAAGGGTCATGGGTCACCATCACCAGCGCGCCTTCGCCCCGGTAGCGGTTCAAGAGGTCGACGACCACCTCCCCGTTCCGGTGGTCCAGACTCGCCGTCGGTTCGTCGGCAAAGATCACTGCCGGGCGACCGAGCAGAGCCCTCGCCACGCAGACACGTTGCCGCTCGCCCCCGCTCAGTTCGTGGGGCTTTCGGTCGGCCTTGGCTTGCAGCCCAAGAACGTCGAGAAGCTCCATCGCCTCCGCCCCACGGTCCTCCCCTGGCCGAGCCAACAAGACATTCTCAAAGGCGCTCAGATACCCCAGCAGATAGGGATGCTGGAACACGAAACCGAATTCCCGAAGCCGGAGCTTGGCCCGAGATTCGTCGGTCATGGCGTGCAGATCATCCCCATGGATAAGGACCTGCCCCGAGGTCGGCGTCTTCAGCCCACTCATCAGATAGAGCAACGACGACTTTCCGCTCCCCGAGGGCCCGAGAATGCCGACGAACTCGCCCCGCTCCACTCGAATCGAGACATCCTGGCAGGCATGGACCTCCCGTCCGTGGTCCAGATAGGTCAAGCCGACCCGCTCGGTCTGGATCAAACGAGCCTCCTTTCGACCACACCCACCGGGTCGAACCGGCGGAACCGTAGCCAAACCGTATACCAAGCCGCGGCCAAGATCGCAATCGGAGCCGGGATTGAATAGAGGTACGCCGCCGGATCCAGCGGATTAAGGGCAAAGGCTTGGGGATCCATCAAGAGGCTCTTGACCGCGTTCAGAAGCAACAACGCGCACCCGACCCCAAGTACCCATCCCCCAACGACCACCAGCACACTCTCCATCAGCACCCGCTTCAGTAGAGCCCGCCGGGTATAGCCTAGGGCTTGGAGCAAGCCAAACTCCTGCACCCGCTGAGACTGATAGATGTTCATCAGCATCCCCATCATGAAGGTGATCACGATCACCAAAGTCCCAATCACCACGTTCAGGATCTTATAGAGGATCTGAAACATCTCTTCGGTATCGCGGTCGAGCAATTCGTAGGCAAAGACCCGCGCTCGCTCGCCCTTAAACCGCTCGATGGCCCAGCGATCGAGCTTGGCTTGTTCGCGGGGGTCCTCGGCAAAGGCGATCAGCAAGTCGATTGGGGGAAAGTGGTTCGCCTGGTGGTACTCGATCGGAGTGAGCTTCAGCCACCGATCGGTCTGGGCGATCCCGACGATCTTGACCTCCTGGGGTGAATAGGCATCGTTGATCTCCGGACCCAAGAGAGGGTCGCCGAGCTTGAGGTTCAGGTTCCTCGCAACCGGCTCGCTGATGATCGCCTCTGCGGCTCCCGGACTCGGCAGTCGGCCATCGACCCGCTCCACCTTCATTTGGTCCAGGTAGTAGCGCATATCGTCTTGGCTCAGAGCCACGACCACGAATGGCCACTTGCCCACGATGCTCCGGACGACCGCCTCGCTCGCCCGGCAAGTGATGACCCGTCCCAGCTTGACCGGGGACTCGTCGAGCACCGTCTGCCGCAAAATCGGAGTCTGGCTCGGGTCGCCCCGGGGGGTGATTCCGGTGTAGCGTTTGCTGTAATCGTAGATCGTGCGGATCGAATAGGGGATCGAGTTCATCATGCTCACGATCCCGGCAATGAGCATCACCGCCAGCATGATCACGAGCACCAAGGGAAGCGTCTTGCCCGCGTTTCGCAAGAGAAAGACCCCGGGTGCAAGTGGGTTTCGGGGCGCGAGCGGCTTAGGCACGGTTGATTCTACGCAGTTCGAACCCGGCGGTATCGGAGAAAGAGCTCATCCTCCACCTGAATACTGGCCAAAAGCTCATACTTCTGCACTTCCTCACGCGCAAGCGGCTCACCTCCGGCGTAGGTCGGGACGTCCCGGCCGAGCTTCACCTTGGGGGCCAATGTCATGAAGAGCTCATCCACAAGCCCGGTGGCCAGGATCACGCCATTCAGCTCAGATCCTCCCTCAATCAGGAGCCTCTCCACTCCGAGTTCGGATCGCAGCCGCCGGAAGAGGTCGGCCCAGTCCACCGCCCCCTCATACCGATACTGGTGAGGCCAAGCGACCCCCTCGGCCGTGGTCACAACGTAGGCCAGATCGGGATCGTCGGTGAAGAACCGCGCCCCAAAATCCACCCCCCGTCCACTGGTCAGAACCAACTTCTTGAGCGGAGCCGGATACCAAAGCCCCGGGGTGGCCCTCAGCGTCCCCGCTCCGATCAGCACCGCGTCCGAGGCTCGCTCCAGAACCCGCATCGTCGCATGATCGACGGCGGACCCGAGGTCCATCACCTTCTCGTCGCGGTCCCCGGTCAGGATCTTGCCATCGATGGTGGTGACCATATTGATGTAGACCCACGGCCGTTCGGGCGGTGCGGGAGGAAACTCGACCCGGGAGAAGGCGGGATTCACTCGTCCAAGGCCCGGTTGATCGCCTCGGCCAGCACCGAATATGGTTGCTCCGCATAGCGCTCACCGCCGATCCAGTAGGTGGGGACGTTGAACACGCCGGCGGCATAGGCGTCGTCGTCGAACTCCACGATCCGGTCTTGGAATCGCTTTTCTGCGATTGCGGCTTTCAGGTCGTCGCGATCGGTGACGACCTGAAAGCCGAGCTTCAGGAGCGTCTCAAGGTCGTCGATGTTGTCCCCGGCGACCCAGTGGGCTTCATAAAGTCGGTCCAACATCGCATCCTGTTGCCCGATCGACTTGGCGTATTCCAAGGCTTGATGCGCCTGGTTGGTGCGCATCCATCCGTGCTTGACCGTGGGCTTGACCATCAACTCGGCCGCATACGCGAGTTCGAGTCGGCTCGGGGTCACCGGGCGGTTCGGATCGGCCGGCTTGGGCACGCTGGGTTCGGGGAACGGCAGCTTCTCCGGCCAAAGCTCATAGGCCCGCCAATCGAATTCCACGTCGAAGGCTTCGCGCAAACGTTTGGTCTGACTAAGGGCGATCCAGCACCAGGGGCAGGTGAAATCGTGAGCGACGGGAATCACGAGGGGCATGAGGGAAAGGGTACCTGGAGGCGTGGGCCAGGCGAGGTTTGATTGAGGCTAGTTTGAGATTAGGTTGAAGTTAAGTTGAGGTGACCGGTCCGTTCGCATCGGGCCAAGTGCTTCCCGTGATGCCTCACACCCTCCGGGCTTCATCTGATCCACTACCTAGCTTCAACGAAATCTCCAACTAAGCCTCAACCAAACCTCCACCAAACCTCAATCGATCCTCGTGCCCCAAAAACGCGACTTTCTGGTCAAATTTGAGGTAACACCCGCAACATGCGAAGATTTGTGCTTGTTTCGCTCATTCTGGCCCTCGGAATCGCCGTTCGGGCTCAAGACGAGATGATGGAGCCCATGCCCACCAAGGAGCTCGAGAAGATCAGCTTCCTCCTCGGACACGGCAAGGGAGACATGACCCTCTACTGGATGGGTCAAGAATCCAAGGCGAAGACCGAAACGGTCTGCGAGATGGGCCTCGGTGGCCGATTTGTGGTCATGAAGAACACCATGGACATGCCCGGAATGGGCAAGGTCGAAGGCCTCTTCATGATCACCTATAACGCCAAGCAGAAGGCCTATCTCGGCTGGTGGTACGACCAGATGGCCAGCGACGCGCTGAAATTCAAGGGCAACATGGAGGGCAACAAACTCGTCATGACCAGCGATCTCTTTGAGATGCCCGGCATGCCGACCAAGACCAAGATGCGCAGCACCTATGAACCCCAGGGCAAGAGCATTCTCTTCACCCTGGACATGGAAGCCGATGGAAAGTGGCAACCCATGATGAAGTGTAGCTACGAGAACAGCCCCAAGGGCAAGTAAGTTCTCCGATCTGAACAAGATTGGCCCCCCAGACCAAGCGTCCGGGGGGCCAATCTGTTCAGGATCAGCGGATGAATCGGGCGGCGTTCTCGAGGCTCCGCGGGACCCCGGTGAACGGATCCTCGTCGGCCTCGTATTCCACGTTCATCCAGCCCTCGAACCCAGCCGCGCGGAGCTCGGCCACGCAGGCCGCAAGGTCCACGTCGCCCTCACCGATGACCGTACCCAGGAACTTGCTTCCGTCCAAAGCTTGATAGGCAAAGCCCTCATGGCCCTCGGGAGCCCGGGCAAAGTCCTTGAAGTGGACCATGCCAGCCAAGGAAGCGACCTCGCGGATGGCCTCGTGGCTTGGTTGCCCGACAAGCAAGAAGTTGCCCGTGTCGGGGTTCGCGTGGAGGGTCGGGTGTCCGGCACGCTCGCGTACCTCTTCGATGATCCCCCTGACTTGGTCTCCCCGTCCGGCGAGCTTGCCATGATTCTCGAGCGCGAGCCGCACGCCCTTTTCGCAGGCATAATGCGAGCCCTCGATGAGACCTTCGACGATCCACGTCCGGGCATCTTCAAACTTGATTTCGCCATCGGCCGCGACGTCGCCGGCAAAGACTCGGACGACGTTCGCCCCGTAGCGCACCGCCTCATCGACCCCAAACTTGATCTTGCCCAGTTCAGCCTGACGATCTTGGGGATCGGGCTTGGCGAAGTTTTGGCTAATGCTGAAGACCGCGCAGGGGAGCCCAGTTTCTTCCAGCGCTTTCTGAATGTCGGCCGGGTCTTTCTCGCGGTCTCGGTAGAAGAAGTCGAGCAGCTCGACCCCTTCGGCGCCAATCCGCTTGGCTTCGTGGATGAACCCCGGGACGTCGATCTTTCCCGCCTTCCAGGCGTGGACGTAGCTCCACATGCTGACGCCGAGCTTCATTAGCGCACCACCATCCCGGTGATCAGGTTCATCATCGGCTGGTAGAAGAGACCAAGAGCGAGGACCCCGATGACGCACGCCACGCAGGCCACCTGGACGCCAATGCTCATCGGTGAGGTCTCGTTGCGAACCGTTCCTTCTTCGGCCACCACCGCGTGATAGCCAATGGCGAGGTAGTAGTAAACGCTCACGATCGAGTTCACTGCGAGCACGATCGCCAGCGGAAGGAGTTCGGCCGTGAGGAGATCACTGAAGACGAAGTACTTTGCGAAGAACCCACCGGTAAAGGGAATCCCGATCAGTGAGGCCACGAAGACCACCAGGGCTCCAGCCGCCAGCGGCGACCGCTTCCAGAGACCATCCAGATCGCTGAGTCGCGTCCCTTCTTTGCCATCCTTTGCGGTGAGGCTGATGACGGCAAAGACCCCCAGAGTCATGAAGGCATAGCTGAACAGATAGAAGATGATGGTGGAAGTCCCGATCTTCTCGGGCATCTTGATCAGCGCCACCAAGGCGGCCAAGATGTAGCCCGCGTTGGAGATCGACGAGTAGCCCAGAATCCGCTTGACATCCTTCTGGACGGCGGCGGCAAAGTTACCGACCGTCATCGTCAGGATCGCAATCCAGAACAGCGCCGGAAGCCAAACCTGGCTGAGGTCGGTGCTCGCGGTCAGCACTCGGAAAAGCACCCCGATCGCGGCGATCTTGCTCCCTGCCGCCATGAAGCCGGTCACGTTGGTCGGCGCACCCTGATAGACGTCAGGAGTCCATTGGTGGAACGGAGCGAGCGCGGCCTTAAAGCAGAGTCCGACCAGCATCAACCCCGCCCCAAAGAGCAGGAGATTCCGGGTCATTACGTCGTTGAGCGACCAAGCCGCGGCGATGGAATCCAGGCTCACGCTGCCGGTCGCACCATACCAAAAGGCGATCCCATAGAGGAAAAACGCACTGGCAAAGGCGCCCAACAAGAAGTACTTCAGCGCCGATTCTTCCGACTTTTGCTCTTGGCGGCTGAGTCCAGCCAGAACGTAGAGCGCGATGGAAAGCACTTCCAGACCGATAAAGATCATGAGAAGTGAATTGCTCGCGACCATGATCATCCCCCCCGCCGTACTCCAGATGACTAGCGGGTAGAACTCGCCAAAGGGAATCCGCTTTTCGCGGAGATAGCTCTCGCTGAAGAGGATCGAGACGAAGCAGACCCCGACCAAGGCAATCTGCAGCAAGATCCCGAACCGATCTCGCAAGATCATCCCCGCAAGCGTCTCGCCATCGGGGGCATTGAGCTGACCCACCAAGCTGGCGAAGGCGATCGCAAGTCCCGTCAGACTGGCCGCAACGATCGTATTGTTGTTCTGCTTGGGGCGGAACATCTCGATCAGCAGTCCGACCAGACCAGTGACGAACACCAGGGTTACCGGCGCGATCATGGCCCAATCGATGGAAGGAGGCGTGACGTTATACATGAATTTCGGTCGGTTGGGTTGTTCGAATCAAGCGGAGGTCGATCCTTCCGCGGATCATCTTGCGGACGGACTCAACATCGACATCGGAAGCTTCCCAGGTCATTGCGTGAGCCGGAAGATCGCCGACAAAGTCGAGGTACGGCTCTTGCTCACCGGCCACATCCACAATCACAAGGGTCTGGGGATAGATCTCGGTGAGGAGTTCACGATCGACTTCCAAAAAGTGTCCGCCGTAAACCATCGGCGTGGTGGCAGCCGGATGGGCACCCTCTAGCCGGTAGAGAACTCCGTCGGCGGCATAGGCCAAGGCTCGCTTAAGGTCGGACCGGGATCGGGCCGCGTACTCATTCAGCCGCGATTCGCCCTGGGTCGGGTCGGCACGGAGCTCGGCCGCGAGGTTAATTCCGTCTCGCTGAGCGAGGCCAAAGGGATTGAGCACCTCGGAAAAGCGGGCTTGTCCGGGTTCAACTTCACCGACAACGCCATCCGCACTGGGGTCGGGGCCGAAGGAGATGGACACACCCCCCGGACCATCCGGCTGGGTGAGCGCCGCTCGGAGCCGCTCAAGACCGGTCATTTTCGAGTCTGGAGCGCCTCCGCGCTTTGGAAGGGGCTGAGATTTTCGAAGTGGAAGTTCGGCGGTGAAACAATGACGGCGCCCCCTGCATCGTTGCGAACGAGGTTGCCGCGCTCGTCAATATCCAGCGCCGCGTCACCCCAACTGGGCCTTTGACCCGCCGGATTCAGCGCCATCATGCGGGTCGCATTCAGGCTCTTTTCCATCGGCTTCAGGAACGTGTTCGGGAACAAACCGCCCCAGAAGATGAAGATGACGAAGACGCCGCAGAGGGCGATCTCCCAAGGCTTCAGATCCTTCAGCCGCTGGTTTTCGGGGTTGGTATTCGGTCCATAGAAGACCTTCATGAACATGATCAGAAGGTAAACCGCAGCCAATACGACTCCAAAGCCGGCGATGATACTCAGCCCGAGGTTCAGCCCAAAAGCACCTGCCGCCGCGGCTTGGAACAATCCGAGCATGGCAAGGAACTCCCCGATGAACCCGTTGGTGGTTGGCAAGCCGACCGAACTGAGCATCACGATCAGGAAGATCGCGGCGTAGATCGGCATCTGGGCCTTGAGCCCGCCAAAGTCGGCAAACATGCGGGTGTGGCGGCGCTCATAGAGCAAACCGATCATCAAGAAGAGAGCCCCGGTGCTGATGCCGTGGTTCAGCTGTTGCATCGCCCCACCCATGATTCCGGTGTGGCTCAGCGAGAAGATCCCGATCATCACGAAGCCCATGTGCGCCACCGAGGAATAGGCGACCAACTTCTTGACGTCTGGCTGCACCGCCGCCACCACGGCTCCATAGATGATCCCGATCACGGCCAGAGTGATGATGATCGGAACCTGTTGCTGGATGACATCGGGGAAGAACGGGAGACAGAACCGAAGGAATCCATAGGTCCCCATCTTCAGCAATACCCCGGCCAGGATCACTGACCCGGCGGTGGGGGCTTCGACGTGAGCATCGGGCAACCACGTGTGGAAGGGGAACATCGGACACTTCACCATGAACGCGATGGCAAAGGCCCAGAAGATCCAGGCTTGGAAGTGAACAAACCCGGTCCAGAAGGTCCCATTGGCGATGGCGCTCTGGATCTGGACGATATCAAAACTGGGAACGCCGAACTGGCTCTTATAGATCTGGCTGAGCACCACGATGCCGATCAGCATGAAGATCGAACCGGCAAAGGTGTAGAGGAAGAACTTGATCGCTGCGTAGCGCCGCCGTTCGCCGCCCCAAATGTTGATCAGGAAGAACATCGGGATCAGGGACGCCTCGAAGAAGGCATAGAACAACACCAGATCCAGCGAGACGAAAACGCCCAGCATCGTGGTCTCGAGCAACAGCATGAAGGCCATGTAGGCCTTGACCCGCTTTTCGACGTAGGTGCTGAACCAGACCGCAAGAACGCTGAGCAGAGTGGTGAGGAGCAGCAGCCAGATGCTGACCCCATCGACCCCGATCTTGTAGTTGATCCCGAGGGCGGGCGCCCACTTGACCAACTCCACCATCTGGAAGTGGTAGGTTCCGCCATCAAATCGGCTGAACACGAGGAGCGAAACGGCAAACGTGGCGAGCGTCGTCCCGAGGGCGATGTTGCGCAGCATTCGCCGGTCGTCGTCCGGCCAAACGAGGAGCATCAGGATGCCGAACAACGGCAAAAAGACGGTGAGGGACAGAAGTCCAAATCCAGTTTCCATTTACTTCGGTCCTCCATTGCTCTGGAACAGTACCAGCGCGAGGTAGCCGATCAGGCCAACCCCGCCGAGTAGCATCAAGAGCGCGTAGCCGCGAACAAACCCCGTTTGGGCCCAGCCAAAGAGCTTTCCGATCTGGCCGGCCAGACCAGCGACTCCGTTCACGATGGCGTCGATGCCCTTGCTATCCAAGAACTTCCAGCTGAAGGTCGCGAGCTGGTTTCCGCCCTCGACGCTCATGTCGACCATCGCCTTGTCATAGCCAAATTGCTGACCCGCGGCCCGTCGGAACGGGCTCCAGCGGCGCAGATCCCAGCCCTCGCGGTCGGGAAGCTTTTTGCCGTAGAAGAGCCAACCGAGGAAGATTCCACCCAAAGCCGCGCCCGTTGACAGCGCAACAAGGAGGGTCTTCCACTCGGGGTAGGCCTTGATCTCGCCAAGAATCGCGAGCTGGCCACCCGGATAGAGCCAGTGCTCGAACATGTGGTTGGTATAGAGCAAGAAGCCACCAGCCACACTCAGCGCCGCGAGGACGACCAGCGGCACCCACATGCTCGGCGGAACCTCGTGGGGCTCGTGCTCGGCATCGAGGGCGTGATGGTGGTCGTCATGGTCGTGCCCGTCATGTTGGGCCGCCAGTTCGTCGTCGGTGTAGAAAAATCCGTGGGTATCGGGCCCGTGATCGTGAGCCTCATGGTGAGCATGGGCATGCCCGTGATCGTGGTCTTCGTGGCCATGGGCGTCGTGGTGAGCCCCGGCCGGGATCAGCCTCCATCGCTCTTCTTGACCGAAGAACGTCATGAACGTCATTCGGCTCATATAGAAGCTCGTGAGTAAGGCCACAAACATGCCGACACAGGCACTGTAGAACCCGATGTTGATCCCGCCGATGCTGGCAAATTCGTTGGCAAACGCGGCTCCGAGAATCGCTTCCTTGCTATAGAAACCGGCAAACCCGAAGAACGTCCAGACTGAGACCCCCGCGATGGCCAGCCAGCCGATGATCATGGTCGCGCTGGTGATCTTGAGGTACTTGCGCAGGTTGCCATAGTTCCGCATGTCTTGGTCGTGGGCCATCGCGTGGATCACCGCTCCCGAACCGAGGAACAACAGCGCCTTGAAGAAGGCGTGGGTCGTGACGTGGAACATCCCTGCCCAGTAGGCCCCGGCTCCGCAAGCGATGAACATGAAGCCGAGCTGGGAAACTGTGGAGTAGGCTAAGACCTTCTTGATATCCGTCTGGCCGAAGGCAATTAGGGCCGCAAAGAGGGCCGTGAACGCCCCGACTCCACAAACCACCGCGCTCGCCACCGGCGAAAGTTGGAACAGGATGTTCATCCGGTTGAGGAGCACCACCCCGGCGGTCACCATGGTCGCGGCGTGGATCAGGGCCGAAACCGGAGTCGGACCGGCCATCGCGTCGGGTAGCCAGAGATAGAGCGGGAACTGCGCCGACTTGCCCATCGCGCCGACAAACAGCAGCAGAGCTGCCGCCGTCGTCCAACCAGGATTGGCCTTGAAGATCTCAATCACCGGAGCCGAGAGGATCACATCGTAGCTGAGGAATCGGACGTTATCGAGCCCTAGTTTGCCGATATTGCTGGCGATCAGGGCCACGATGATGAACATCCCGAGGGTCAAGCCCCAGTCCCCGATTCGGTTCACGATGAAGGCCTTGTTGGCGGCCCGGCTATTGGCGAGGTCCTTGTACCAGAAGCCGATCAGCAGATAGCTGCAGAGTCCGACGCCTTCCCACCCGATGAAGAGCAAGAGCAAATTGTTGCCCAGCACGAGGATGAGCATGAAGGCGATAAAGAGGTTGAGATAGGTGAAGAAGCGGGAGTAATCCTTCTCTTCGGCCATGTAGCCCGTGGCGTAGAGGTGGATCAGCGAACCGATGCCGGTGATGATCAGCACCATCGTCATCGAGAGCGGATCGACCCGGACTTCGAACGGAATACTTAAGCTGAGGATGTCGATCCAGCTGAAGAGCGTGTGGATCGAGAACCTGGCGTCGGCAGGCTGCTGGGCCAATTGGGCGGTGATGATGCAGCCGAGCACAAATGAGATGGCAATCGGCAGGACTGCCAAAGTGCCCATCAGCTTTTTGCCCGCTGCGCCCTGGCTGCGAACGACTCGCCCGCCGAAAAATGCCTGGACCAAGAAACCCAAGACAGGCAGGAAAAGGACGAGCCAGATTAAGGTGCCAACTTCCATGTCGTTATCCCCGAAGTGCGCTCATGTCGTCGACGTCCACCTGGTTGCGCAACCGGAAGATCGCCATGATGATCCCGAGCCCGACGGCCACCTCGGCCGCCGCCACTGCCATCACAAAAATCACCATCATCTGCCCCGTCATCCAGGTCTGCGGACTTTCGGCCATCCCGGGCAGAAGGGTCGGAGAGTATCGGGCAAAGGCGAGAAAGGTCAGATTCACGGCGTTGAGCATGAGCTCAATGCACATGAAGACCACCACCGGGTTGCGCCGGACCACGACCCCGACCGCTCCGGTCGTGAACATGAACAACCCGAGCGCGAGGTACCAAAAAAGCGGGACGTCTTGCATGGCGATTTAAATCTTCCGCTTGGCCAGCAGGATCGACCCGACGATCCCGACTAGCAACAGCATTGAGGTGACCTCAAACGGCCACACATAGTTGGTGAAAAGCGTCTTGCCGATCGCCTGCGGGCTGCCATAGGCGTATTCGGCGTTGATCTTGGTGATCTTCTGCATCGGCAGAAGCACTTGGCTCGCGATCACTCCAAAGAGAGCCAAACCTACCGCGATCCCGATCACCGGCTTGGCATCAAGCCGTTCGGGAAAGACCTGCTTGCCGCTCAGATTCAGCAACATGATCACGAAGAGAAAAAGGACCATGATGGCGCCCGTATAGACGAGGATCTGGGTGATCCCGAGCAACTGAGCGTTCAGCGTGAAGTAGATGAAGGCCAGGACGAAGAAGTTGACGACGAGGCACATCGCCGACCGGACGGGGTTATTGAGAGCGACCACCCCGACCGCCATCATGGCGGCCAAACCCGCAAGCGCGAGGAAGGTGATCTGATTTGGGGTGATGGCGGGCAGTGCGGCGATCATGATCCCTCCGTGGATAAGCCGTGGCGATGCATCTGGGTTCTCATTGGGCGGCGGCCGGCTCCGAGTCCGGCTTGGTCGGGAACTGAGCGTAGGAGACGGTTCGCTTCTCCAGCGCCCTGGCTTCCTTGTTCGTTCCGATAAAGCTCCTGAAGACGAAATAGAGCACGACGTAGCTGATGAGCGCGGCCAGCGTTCCGAGAGCCGGATTCTGCACCTTGCTCACCATGATCCAGATCGCGATGGCGATGAAGTTCACCACCGCCGCCGGCAGAAGCGTCTTCCAACCCAAGAACATGAGTTGGTCATAGCGGAGTCGAGGCAAGGTCGCCCGAATCCAGATATAGACCGCCATCCCGACGAACGCCTTCAGCAAGAAGAACACGGGAGAGAGCCAATACTGGGCGTTCGCGATGAACTGCCAGAGTCCGGCGGCGCCACCGCCCTGGTCGGCCAGATATTGCCAATTGACCGGGAGGATGTTGTAGCCGCCAAGGAACAGAGTGGCGAAGACCCCGCTAAAGACGAACATCGCGGCGTATTCACCCATGAAGAACACGGCGAACTTCATCGAGCTGTATTCGGTGTGGTAGCCCGCGATGATCTCGTTCTCGGCTTCGGGGAGGTCAAATGGAGCACGGTTGGTCTCCGCGACCATACAGATCCCAAAGATGACCGCGGCCAGGAGGCCATAAGGGGTGAAAACAAACCAGTTTTGGAAGGCGGGAAAAATTCCGAAGAGTGCCTGCTCTTGAGTCTCGACGATCTCGATGAACCGAAGCGAGCCAGAAGCGAGGGCAATGCAAGCCAGCGCGACACCCATCGCGAGTTCATAGCTGATGAGCTGTGCCGAAGCCCGCAGGCCACCGAGCAGCGAATACTTGTTGTTGCTTGCGTATCCGGCCAAGACGACCCCATACACCCCCAGCGAACTGATCGCCAAGACGTAGAGGATGCCGATATCGACGTTTGCGATCGGGGTGAGCAGACCATAAAGGCCGTGGCTCGGGCCCCAGGGGAGGGTTCCGCCGAGGGCAAAGGCGGGGAAAAGGGCCAAGGCAGGGGCGATGAAGTAGATCAGCCGGTCGATGCTCTTTGGCGTCACGTCTTCTTTGAAGAACAATTTGACCCCGTCCGCGATCGGCTGCAGCAGACCAAAGGTCTTTTTGCCCCGCAAAAATTTGATCGGAAAATTCTTGCTGATCGTGCCCGTTCGATTCGGCCCGATCCGGTCTTGCATCCAACTCAGGAGTCGGCGTTCCAACCAGATGAATCCGGGAACGAGCAAGAGGATCGGAACGACGAACAGCAATACCCGGATTAACGCGAGTAACGCAGGATGAAGACTCTCAAGCCACTGCTGCATGGTGCCCTGTCGTAATTTACCCGCAACCCCCTCTCTACGTTCGCATTTGAATCTCCCGTTCCGCCCCCCTCCCCACAAAAGGGGTCCGCAAAAACGTTGCAATTTTTTGGCACCGACTCCCTCCGACTATGCGTAGGCACTTATCAGCAAGCACTGATGCTTGCAGGAACATTCCATGAAATCCATACTCGCAATCTTCTTGGCCGCGACGACGCTGCTTGCCCTCACCGGATGCGGTGGTGAGGCCAATAAGGACATCACCTCGCTCCGCGTGCTCCACGCCTCGCCGAACGCTCCCAATGTGGATGTACTCTTCGACAACGACACCGTCCTGACCAACGTTGCTTACACAGCCGGGGCCACCCGCACGGTTGATGCCGGCGTCCGGCGCATTCGCGTCAACGCCACCGGAACGACCACCACGGTCATCGATGCCAACGTCACTCTGACCAAGGGCACGGCGACTACGGTCCTGGCCGTCAACAACCTCGCCAACATTGAGCCGTTGGTCATCAATGATGACGACAACGGCCCGGGACTGGGACAAACACGGCTCCGACTCGTTCACGCCTCCCCCAGCACCGGGAACGTGGACATCTACATCTCGAGTCCCACCGAAGCGCTCCCCGCAACTCCAACGCTAGCCAATATTCCGTTCAAGGCCGTCAGCGCCCCGCTGACCGTCGCGGCCGGTAGCTACCGAGTTCGGATCACCCCCGCCGGCAACCGCGGTGTGATCGCCATCGACACCGGAGCTCTGGCCCTCGCCTCCAACTCGGTCAACTTGGCCCTCGCTTTGGACTCCCCCGGCGGAGGCGGTCCGGTGATCGCCCGGGTCCTCACCCAGCAGTATTGATCGGGGCTTAGTCAACGACCGTGGCCCGGGGTGAGCAACTCACCCCGGGCCACGATTGCTTTGGGTTAGGACCGCGAACTAGGCGGTCCAGATGAACGGGTCAGCGTCGGTGAGGATCCGTCCTTTGGTTTCTTTGGCTTCGATTAGGTACTCCGGCAAGGTGAAACATGCCTGGTGGAACCGCGGCGTGTAGTACCGAGTTTTGACCCCCCGAGCGGCGAACCGCTCGGCAATCATCGCCTCCGTGAGCTCCAGCGGATTGTGCTTCTTGCTCGCAAGGACAAAGCCCCACGGCTGGAAGAACGTCGTCACAAGCCCGTAATATCCCGCCACGTGGGCAAAGCAGTCCATGCTCTCCAGAGTCTTGACGCAGCTCACCATGCACTCGGGATAGTTTTCGTTGGCGGTCCCCGCTTGCAGGGCCAGCACTCCGTCGTCGCTCATCGCGTCGGCACAGATCTGGAAGTACTCCTTGGTGAAGAGCATTTGGCCGGGGCCTTCTTCGTGGGGATTCGGTAGATCGCTCAAGATCGCGTGAAAACCTGCGCCCTTGTGGTCCACTAGCCACTGACGGGCATCGGTGTAGTGCATCGTGGTCCGGGGATTGTCAAAAGCCCCTTGGTGCCACTCGGGCAAGTGCTCACGGGCCATGTCCACCAGTTCCTTGTCGATGTCCACCATATGAGCTTCGGTCACGGTGTTGTGGGCCAGGGCCTCGCGCAGGGTCGCCCCTTCTCCGCCGCCGCAGATGACGACTTTGGTCGGGTTCGGGTGCAGCGCCATGGCCGGCTGGACCATGCACTCATGGAAAACGTACTCATCCATCAGCGAGGTCTGGATGTTGTAATCCAAGAAGAGTGACTTTCCAAATCGCGGGATTTCGCAGATCTGATAGGTCTGGTATTCCGTTTTTCCTTCGAGGATCATTTTGGAAACGCGAAACTGCCACACCGCTGCATCGGTGTGGGTTTCGTTGATGAACATCCCGGTGGCGCCGCCTGACATAGCGGGGAAATTGTGGCACTTTTGCCACCCGCCCGGGGGGTGTCTATCGCTGCATCGCCAGACTCGCCAGAACGTTGCGGCGACGCTTGGCCGCTCGCTCGGCGGCGGCAAAATCCCCCGCTCGGCGATAGAGCCGAATGCTCATATCCATCGCGTTGCGAACGTGAAACGGCCGAGCGACCAAGAACGCCTTTCCTGGTGGGGTCGATGGGTCGACGCTCACCTGAAGGTGCTGGGTGACCGAATCCACCAGCAGAGTTGCGAGCTGCTTATCTACCTTGGCCCGCTCTAGGGCGGGGGCAATCTCCAAGAGCACGGCGGGCAAAATTGCACCCTTGTCTCCTGGGGGCGCATCAAAAGTGCTGCGCGCAAGGGCGATTGCGTCCTTGGCCTTGCCGAGCTTGGCCTGGCAGTGAGCGAGTCTCAAGGCGGCGTTGACCCGTTGGTCCGGCGTTTTGGCAGCATTCATTGCGATCGCAAACGCGATCTCGGCGCGGTCCCATTCCTCCGCCGTCCGGAGGACCTCGCCATAGGCAAAGGCTTCACCGGGGTTCAGGTTTTCCAGATTGATGTCGCGGCTAAACTCCCGTGTTCGAGCGACCAGCTCCTTCCGGAGTCGGGCCTCGGTGATCTCCCCCGTGCGCACGCGGTAGGCCAAGTTCTCATAGATCCCCCGCACGACCAACTGCATCTGCTCACCCGATAAAGAGCCAGCGATGTTGGGATCATTCGGGTCCGGAAAGGAGCCCGATTGACACCCGATCCCGGTGAGGCTAATCCACAGTAACGTAGCGATCCGCGCCGAAGAGTGCATCGCGGTAGATCTCGCCTCCACAGAAGGTTGCCACCGGCTTGCCCTTGAACTTGCGGCCGTGATACGGGGTGTTTTTGCCCTTGCTAAAGGTCTTGTGAACGTCAAAGGTCCACTCCACGTCGGGGTCGATGATCGTCACCTGGGCCACGGGGGTTTCGCCCGGCTGAAGGGTCCCCGCCTCAAGTCGCAAAATCTTTGCCGGATTGGTGCTGAGCTTGCGGATGGCTTCCAGCGGGGTCAACATTCCTCGGTGGGTGAGATAGGTGAGCGTAATGGCGACCGCCGTCTCGAATCCAACAAACCCAAACGGAGCCTGATCGAACGGCACCAACACCTCGAAGGGCGCGTGGGGCGAGTGATCGCTCGAAATGCAGTCGATTGTGCCATCTGCGAGGGCTTGGCACAAAAGATCAATATCGATATTGGTACGAAGTGGAGGCGTCGTTTTGTAGTTGACGTCGAACTCACCAACTTGATCATCTGTCAGGGTGAAATAGGGCGGACAGGTCTCGCACGTCACCGGGGCTCCCAGGTACTTGGCCTGTCGAATCATCTCGACCGCGCCCCAGGTGCTCACCCGCATGATGTGGACTTCGCATCCCGTGTTGAGCGAGAGCAGACAGTTGCGCATGACCATCACCTCTTCAGCGGTTCGGGGGATTCCCTGAAGTCCCAAGAGCGAACTCATCGCCCCCTCGTTGATGCTGCCGTTTCGACTGAGCGTAAGGTCCTCGCAGTGGGCCATGATCGGCAGGTCCAGCATGCGGCAGGTCTCCATCGCTCGGGTCATCAGCCACGAGTCCTGAATCGGCGCGCCTTCGTCGCTCACTGCAACCACTCCCGCCCGCTTGAGGGCAGCGAGGTCGGCCAGCTTTTCGTTCTTGAGATCCGTGGTCAGCGCCCCCACCGGAGCGACAAAGACGCCGCCCGCCTCTGGAGACGCGGCTCGGTCAAGAATGTAGTCGATGAGTTCCGGTCGATCAAGCGCCGGGGTGGTGTTGGGCATGCAACACACGGTCGTAAAGCCCCCGGCCGCCGCGCTTTGCGTCCCGGTGATGATCGTTTCCTTTTGATCCTGCCCAGGCTCCCGCAGGTGAGCATGAAGGTCCACTAGACCCGGGGTGATCCAAAAACCGGTGCAGTCGTAAGTCTCCTCGACATCGGTCTCGTCGACGGTGGGACCGACCTCGACGATCTGGTCGTCCTCGATCAAGACCGAACCGACAAAATCGGCATTGACGCTCGGATCTAGGATCCGCCCATTCTTCAAGAGTGTCTTCACGCTTCTGCCTCCTCAAAGACGGAAGTCGCGCCGTCCAACACCGCGTCGGGATCGCCCCCAAGCGCCCAGAACAGCACCGCCGCCCTCGTATACACCGCACTCTCGACCTGATCCAAGATCACCGACCGAGGCCCATCGGCGGTCGCATCGTCGAGTTCCACCCCCCGATTGATCGGCCCCGGATGCATCACGATGACGTCCTTCGCCGCGGGTCGCAACGCTCGTTCATTGACCTGATAGAGCCGCCGGTATTCCCCAATCGAACTGAGAAGCCCCTGGGCCATCCGCTCTTTCTGGAGCCGCAGGCACATCACCACGTCCGCCCCTTCCAGCCCCTCGCTCAATTTGAAATAGGGCTCGCCGGGCAGGAGCGCGCAATTGCTGGGGAGCAACGTATTTGGGCCGACAAACCGGACCTTCGCTCCTAACTTGCTCAAGAGCCAGGCGTTGCTGCGAGCCACCCGCGAGTGCATCACGTCACCGACGATCGCGACCGTCAAACCTTGGATTCGCCCTTTGCGAAGGAGGATCGTGAGCGCGTCGCCCAGGGCCTGGGTCGGGTGTTCGTGCTCGCCGTCCCCGGCGTTGATCACCGGACGGCGGAAGAAATCGGCCACCAACTGAGGCGAGCCACAGCTCGGATGCCGCACAACAATTGTATCGAGCAGCTCTTGCCGCAGGGTCAAAATCGTGTCTCGAAGGGTTTCCCCTTTGGCCATGCTGCTGCCCTGGCCGGTGAAGTTGGTCACCTGAATCCCTAGGGCGAATGCCGCCCGTTCGAAGCTCACCCTCGTCCGGGTCGAACCTTCGAAGAAGAGCAATCCGGCCACCTTTCCAGGGAACTGGGGCATCGCTTCACCCGCCTTCATCCGCCGGCGAAACTCCGCGCTGACCTCGATCAGCTCCTGGAGCTGGATCGTATCCAGCCTCCGGATTCCCAACAAGTGACGAATGCTCAAGAAGCCACCTCCAGACTCACGCCATCCTCTCCATCCACTTCGTGGAATCGTACAACGATCCGGTCTTCGCGCTGGGTATCAACCTCGCGACCGAGGTAATCCGGCTGGATAGGGTACTCGCGGAACCCCCGGTCGATCAGCACCGCGAGCTGAATACTCTTGGGTCGGCCGTACTTCAGCAGGGCCTCCATGGCGGCTCGAATCGTTCTTCCCGTAAAGATCACTTCATCAACCAGCACCACGTCCTTGTTCGTGATCTCAAACGGGATCTCGCTGGCATCCTCGGCCGGGTCGGTCGCCGGTCGGTCGTCTCGATATCGGGAGATGTCGAGCTTGCCGCACGGGATCGTGTCCCCTTCGACCTGGGTCATGAGAAAAGCAAGCCGCTTTGCCAAAGGGTAGCCGCGCTTGAGAATTCCGACCACCACAAGGTCTTGTGCGCCTCCGTGAGCTTCCAAGATCTCGTGCGAGATCCGGCCCAGGGTCCGCTTCATGTCGTTGGCATCCAGCAGCAACTGACTCATGCAAGTCTGATTATGATCGGATCCGAAGCGTTTGAGCGTTAAGCAAAATCGGCTCGGAGGTCCAGAAGACCTTCCGAGCCGAATTTGTGGTGCCCTCAAGGGGTGAGATTAGTTGCGCTTCTTCTTCTCTTGACCCAGCGGATCCGGAAATGCGTTCATCGCATCGTTCGCTTTGTTTCGGTCGGCGTTGGCTCGCGGAAGAGCCGCATCCGCCCGATTCGTGCGATCCACCAACTTGGCGGTGATGAAGAACACAATCTCTGTGCGCTGTCGGTTATTGTCCGTCCGCTTGAAGAGCTGGCCGATGATCGGCAGATCCTTGAGGATGGGGATCCCGCTGACGGTCTTTCGATCTTCGTCGCGGATCAATCCACCGAGAGCGATGGTTTCGCCGCTCTGCATGAGCAGGCTGCTCTGCGCGATCCGCTCACTGGTCTGGGGCAGGTTTCCACCGCCCGGCACCGGAGTGAAGGCTCGGAGGTAGCTGACGACCGGGCGCAGATCCATCATGATCATTCCGTCCGCGCCGACCCGCAGGTGGATGGCGCACCGGACCCCGACTCGCACCGAGTTGGTGGTGACCGTGATCCCGTTTTGGGTGGACTGGATCGACTCGATGTAGCGGACCACGTCCCCAACAAAGAGCTCGCTTTCGCGACCGTCGATGACGAGGAAGTTCGGCCGGTTGATCAGGGTGCGCTTGTTGGCGATCTGATCCAGAGTTCCCAGGACGTTGCCCGAGGTGCCACCGCTGCTACCGCTGGCACTGACCGTACCGGAGGTATTGGCAGTGTCGCCCAGACCCTGGTTGACTCGCAAGTCGCGGACCAGGCCACCCGTCAGGATGCTCCAGTCGAGACCGAGTCGGAGCGCGTCTTCGCGGCTGAGTTCCATCACTCGCAGGTCAATCGCCACCTGTCGGGGCTCGATATCGACCATGGCGAGGTACTTCATCGCCTTTTCGATCTGTTCGTCGGTACCGCGCAGGATCAGCCGCATCGGCTTGGCCACGGTTTCGAGATCACCGAACGGAAGGGTAATGCCTTCGGCATCGACCTTTTCGCCCTTGATCTCGATGTTGGCGGCCTTTTGATCTCCGCCACCGCCGCCCGATTCTTCACCTTCGCCGCCCTTCGCGGATCCACCCTTCTTGGGCGGGGCTTCATAGGCCTTGGGGCTAAGGGCGCTGGCGGCCGGGATCGTCACCCGAAGACCAGGCACGTTGGCCTGCAATTCATCGCGCAGGGCTCGCGGGTCGCTGTACCGAACGTCATACATCTGCACCACGTCTTGCGAACCGTCGAACTGGGCCAGCATATCCTTGGCCCGCTTGACGTCCGTGCTTCGACCAATGATGTAGATCGCTTGGCGGTCGCTGTTTTGCGGGGTCGGGATGAACTGGAGGTTGCGGAACATCTTTCCGCCAAAAGTCGTGACCGAGTTGATCAGCGACTGCGCGCTCATCGTGTCGGATTGGATGAAGTAGACGTCTTGGGTCAGCCCAGGAGTGTCCGGCATCTTGATGCCGTTCGCCTCGCAGAGCATCGCGTCCACCCGCTTGACCAGATCTTCGGCAATATCGAGGGCAGTCGCGTTACCGACCAGCATCACGTAAAACTGACTCAGGTTGTCCTTCGGAGAATTCTTCGGAGGAGCCTTTGCCGCGGAAGCTGCCTGATCTTTGGCATCTCCCTCGTCTTCGTCGTTGACGCTATCGATCACCAGGCCGTTGTCGCTCGGCAGGATGATGTCGAACGATCCCTTGCCCGTATCTTGAGGGAAAGCTCGGGTCACCGCAGCCTTGATCTGCTCGCCTTCGCCCGAATAGATCGGGACGACGCGGGTCTCGGCGGCTCGGCTTTCCGACTTATTGAGCGATCGAACGATATCGTTGAATCGCTCGCGAGGAGCGACCACATAGGTCTCGTTGACCTTTGTATATCGCAAACCAGCAAGCGCCGTGATCAGATCGAGAGCTTCCTCGACCGTCACCTTCTCGAGCGAAACGGTGACTGAACCCTTCAGGTCCGGCGCCGTGACAATGTTGGCCCCGGCCTGCATAGCCACAGCCTTGAGAATCAGCGTGACATCGGTGTTGTCGAAGTCCAGAGTGACTCGACCCACCGGCTTGGCTGCGGGCGCGGGCTTGGGTGTATTGGCCCGAGGCGCAGGTCGATTTTGGGCGACCGGTCCGTTCAGGGGTTGATCCACCTGGGGCCGGTTCAGATCGTCCTCCACCACCACCCGGTTCGGGCGCTCATTCACCAGCGGAAGCTTGGGAGCATCTTCGGTGGGCTTGGTGGGAGTCGTTGCGGCCTCGATAAATGCCGTCGTCGGGTCGTTGGTCCGGATGAAGCTCGTCGCGCCAAACGCCACGGCCCACCCTTCATCGACTTGCAAGATCTTGGGGTCCATCGTTTGGGACAGGCCCACTTCAACCCGAAGCCGAGTCGGCCGGGTCTTTGTCCAGGTCATCTTGACCGTCGTGACCCCAGCTTCATCGATCCGCGCCGCGGTGGGTTTGATCCCACTTTCGGCCGGGACTTCGATTGCGAACAGAGTTCGCTCTTTGTTCCAAAGGGTGGTGGGCTTGGTGATCCCTTTTCCGATAAGGGTGATCTCCACTCCACCGCCCAGTTGGGTAATTTTGACGTCCTGGACGCGCCCACTTGCGTGGGTCGCAGTACCAAGGGCGAACAGGGCGAAGAGCGCGCCCGCTCGGATTCCAATGTTAGTTTTCAGAGCCGCCACCTACCTTTAGTTTCTTTCGTTTTCCTTTGTGCTCGACCACGACATAGCCGCGGCCAACTTCGATCACTCGGGCCCCGGCCACCGTTCCGCCAACGCGAACGGCCCGCTGATTGCCTGAGTCATCCTTAAAAACTGCTACCGGGTGATCCCCGAGCACGACGCCGACCGGAGTCGCCGCGACCTCATCTTCGGTGCGCAGAGGCGCCGAAGGTCGCAAATTCTCATTGTTGGGCTTTGTGTTCCCCGCGATCGGACCCTGCGGGCTCACCGGTGGCAACTCGCCATCCAAGCCCATGGGCGGAAGCGGTCGCACCTGGTCCACCGTCGAAGCCGCAACACCGGCCGCCCCCCGTCCGCCCGGAGCCGTTCGAACAATAGGCTTCGGAGTCGGTGCCTGCTGGCTAGGACGGCTCGGAGCGTTCGCATCCGTATAGGATTGCGGAGGCTGGAACGGATCCCGAACCGGTAAATTTGCGGACGCAGTTTGGCCCATCGCAGATGGAGACGTGACACCCGGTTCTGAAGTCTCTCCAGCCGCTGTAATTGCCGCCTCGGTGATGACATTGCCGTCGGCATCTTGAATCTGCTCTTCAAGGACCTTCCCGCTCGCATCAACTTTCTGAACGCGACGGATCATGCCTTCGGGGGTCATTTCGGTCACGGTGACCGTGGTCACGCCTTCAACTTCGGTGGCCGCCTTCGGCTCCTTATCCTTCTTCGATTCCTTCTTCGTGGCCGCTGCCTTCTTGGTTGGCTTCGGCTCGGCAGATCCACCAATGAACTGGAACGCTCCGACCCCCAACAAGACGAGAGCAAGGGCCGCGAAAATGGTTGTTCGCTTTTTATCCTTGTTCATGATTCCCTACCTTCTCGAATTCGGTTCTTGCGATTTCCTTTTCAGGCTTCTCTTTGCGATCCTTAAAGAGATAGGCCTTAAGGTCAAGGCTCATTTCCACCTTCATGGGACCGCCTTCATCTTCGGCATTCACCAGTCGATTCTTAGGTTGAATGTCGCAGGCGATCGCCCCGAGGATTTTTGGAAACTGGGTCAAAGAGGCGATGAAGTCATGAATCGCCGTGTAACTTCCCGAACCCTTGACTTCGATCACGAGTTCTTCATAAGCTTCCGGCTTTTTCTTGGTTTTCTTCTTGCCTTCTTTGTCTTCGGTGGTGGGTTCTTTCTTTTTCTCGGCCGGCCGCGGACGGACGCCGGTAATCAAGAGACCCTTCTCGCGCCCCAAGCGGTCCAACTCGGCCAACAAGGTCGGAATGTATTCCGAAGCCGGAACCCCTTTCTCTAGGTGGTTCAGCTCTTCTTGGCTTTCGTTCACCAAAACTTGCTTATCGATAAGCTGCTTCTTGAGCTTATCTTCGTCAAGAATCTGCTTCTTCAAATCGTCGCGCTTCTTGATGAGATCGGCTCGCTCACCGTTGAGCATGTAGACGCCGCCGACCCCCAAGAGGCCAGAGAGCCCGGCCAGAATAAAGAACATCTTTGCTCGATCCATTAGCTTGCCTCCTTAAGGTTTTGATTCTTCTCGCTGAAGGAACCCTTCTTGGCGCCCGACTTTCCTTCCGCTTCCTTGCCGGTTCCGGCTACGGTCGCGATGATTTCGAACTTGATATAGGTCTTGTCCTGGTCCTGCTCGCCTTGGGTGTACTTCAAGTCCACTCGGCTGAGCTCCTTACAGTTCTTCAGCGCGAGCATGAGTTCGGCAACTCCTTCTTGGTCCAGGCTCATCCCGATGAAGGCGACATCGACCTGACCGGTATCCTTTTTGGCTTGACTCTTGACCTGAGTCATCCAAACATTGGGAGGAGTCGTCCGACTAATGTGCGTTAAGATCGTGCTCCACTTTGAGGTGTATCCCTGGGCTTCTTCCAGAGTGGCAAGTCGTGGCTTCAGGTCGCCGAGGAGTTGCTCGTTTTCGGCGAGCTCGTTCATCACCGGTTGAATCTGAACCAGTCGGCGCTTGTAGCCCGCAGCTTGGCTGTTGACTTGCTCGTTCATCAAGTAGAGCATTCCAACCCCAAAGAGTGACGCGCAGGTCACGCCGACAAAGACGAAGAGTGCCGTCGAGGTCTTGCGCTGGATAACTCGAGCCGCCTCGCGTTGTTCGTGAATCAAGTTAATCAATGGCATATCGCAATCTCCTCAGCCTCAGGCGGCTTTATGGGCCCTCATCGCCAGTCCACTCGCGACCGAGACCTCGGGACCCGTTGCAATCTCTTCGGACAATCCGCTAAACCGCGGATTATCGAGGATGCAACCTGGATAAACCTTAAGTCCTAACCGGCCGCTCATGTAATCTGCAATTCCCGGTAGCTTGGCGCCGCCACCGCTGACGAGCATCCACGAAAGATTTCCGCCGCCGCCCGCTTCGGTCTGTTGAGACTGGTAGAAGTTCAAGGAGCGTCGCATCTCTCGAATGAGCTCATCGAGTTGAGGTTGCAGAACTCGCAAAGGTGGGTTTTCGGTGGGCTTGGTATCGTCCAGAAGAGCTCGGACATCCAGCTGCATCTTGCCTTCTTCTGCATCTTCAAACGTCAGTTTGAAGTAACGCTGAAGAGCATCCGTCAGATTGTTGCCCCCCTGATTAATCGTTCGCGTGATCGCAAAGTTGCCCTTATGGATCACACTCACCTGGGTGGTGTAGGCTCCGATATCGATCAGCGCGATCGTGTCGTTTGCGATGTCAATTCCCTGGTTCGCTTCGACCAGTGCGCGGAATGCAGCAAACGGCTCAAGGTCAACAGATTCGACTTCGACCCCGGCCATCGTGCACGCCTGCAACCGGCTATCCACCAATTGCTTGGGAGCGGCAACGATCAAGACGTCCATTTGGCCGTCTTCCGTATCGCCCAAAATCTCGAACTCGATATAGCTGTCTTCGGGGCTATTAGGAACATATCGCCCGGCCTCAAAGCGGATCGACTTGCGCAAGGTCTGCTCGTTCATCTTGGGAATGCGAACATTCCGCATCACGACCGAAGCTCCTGCCACTGAGACGTGGGCCGCCGCGTTCTTGAGTCCGGCTCGCTTCAGCAAACCTTTGATCGTCGCGGCAACAGCTGCCACGTCGACCACCGATCCATCTCGCACCGAGTTCGGCGGGGTGAGAGCGCTCAGAGAGGTGTGAACCTTCCAGCCCTGGGGCGAGCGATCCAGCATCACGAGCTTGATCGTGTGATGCCCGATATCCAAACCGATCGAGGGTTTCGACTTCATCTTAAGCGACATCTCCAATTCCTTGTTGAGTGGCAGCCTGGGCCGCCATCCAGTCGTCGATTGCGGTCTTTGTAAATCGCCAGTGGCCCTCGACCTTAAAGGCCGGCAGGGCGCCTTCGTTGGCCATCTTCTCGACCGTCGAAGCGTGCATCCGCAGATAAACGGCCACGTCGCGACTGGTCCAGACGGTCTTCTGCTGAGTCAGCGCGTTGCGCAACAGGGCCTGGGTCTGTTCCGGACTGAGCAAGAGCTCGATGCGAACCAGGTTCCCCGTCGCCGGAGTTCCGGGCCAGATCGCCGTCTCCTCTGGGGCGGTCAAATTCTCTTGAGCTTCAGGTTGGATTTCCACGGGATGAGTTGTTGTCGGGGTCGGGACGGTCGTTCGCTGTGCAGTTGGGACCGTCAGATCAGCCGGAGCCGTACCGGCTTTTCGGATGGCGTCGACGAGGTTCATGCGGCAACTCCAAGATGCTGTTGGACCACCTCGTGGGCGAGGTAGGCGTCGATCAGCTTGACGTTCTGAGCCATGCCCACCATCAGCGCCTGATCGGCCAAGGTGCTGATCATGCGCGGCGAGCCGTTGCTCGACTTGTGAATTTGATAAATCGCATCAGGGGTGAAGGGATTGCGTTCTCCCAGGAATCCCGCCACCCTCATGCGGTGGAGGATCATTTCGCCGGTATCGACCACGTCGAGGGGCTCGATCGTCGCCCGGACCGCGAGGCGCTGCTCCAGGGCGGGAACCTTGCTCAACTTCTCGCGCAGTTCCTTTTGGCCCAGCAGCAGGAGCGTCAGCAAGAACTGATCGTTCATCTGGCAATTGAGCAGGAGACGGAGTTCCTCCAAGGTCGCACTCTGTCGAATCAAGTGGGCCTCGTCGATCATCACAACGACCCGTTCGCCACGGGTGTAAAAGCCGAGCAGGGCTTCGTGCAGCGTCTGAATCAATTGCTGCCTCGTCTTGCCCTTGATCTCAACATTCAGTTGGCTCAAGATCTCTTGCAGCATCTGGACCGGAGAGAGCACCGGGTTCACGACGAGCACGATGCGGAAGCTGCGGGGATCCAGCAACTCCAAAAGCTTACGGCTGATCGTTGTCTTTCCGAGACCGATATCGCCGAAGAGCATGGCTGCGCCCTTGTTTCGCAAGATCGCGTATTGCAGCATCGTCAGCGCATCTTCATGCGCCTTGCTCATGTATAAAAATCTCGGATCCGGTGTCAAGCTGAACGCCGGTTCGGTCAAACCCCAGTAACTCTCGTACATCCGTTACAAACTCCGTAGGTCGATGCCCAGTAGGTTTATCGGGAGGTTCCGGGGGAAACCTCACAGTGCGCTCCAGCCTGCCCGACCGGAAGTCTCTTGCCATACACGAGGGTCCTTGGTCCTAGCGCTTTATGCCGGACCGCGCTGGATCCTGTAAACTCTAGGGTTCTGTTTAGCGTCCTCCGCCACCGCGACTTCAAGCACCTTTGGCTTGGCCAGGCGATCTCCCAGCTCGGAGACTCGCTCTACTTCTTGGTGTTCCTCTTCATGGTCAAGCGCCTTGGGGGCAGCGACGCCATGGTCGGCATCGTCGGCGCTCTCCAGGCCCTGCCTTACGTCGTGGTCGGCCCGTTTGCCGGAATGCTGGCCGATCGGCTCGACCGGCGCCTGATCATGGTGATGAGCGACGTGCTCAGCACCGCCATCCTTGGCTTCTTGGCGGTCCTGCTGTTCTTCGATTCGACTCCCCACGTCGCGTGGGTCATGGTCTCGGGCTTCCTGCTCAGCTGCGTCAATTCGGTCTTCGTCCCGGCCAAGTCCGCCGCCCTGCCCCGGCTTTTGCCCGCCGAAGATCTGCAAGAAGCCAATGCCCTCAGCATGGCGACCCAGAACTTTGCCCCGCTGATCGGCATCGGTCTCAACCTAGGCGTTCTGAGCACCCTTGAGGCTATCGCCCCCGACTATTTCTTCCTCGTTGCGGTAGTGCTCAATATGGCCACCTTCTGCGTTTCGGCCAGCTATCTGGCCCGCCTGCCCAAGCTGCTGCCCGAGCGCGGCGAAGAAGAGCACCAACACCCGATCCAAGATCTCAAGGACGGCTTCCGCATGGCCTGGAGCGAACCCGTCATCCGCACCGCGCTCTGGGCCGGAGCCGGGGTGAGTTTCTGCGTCGCCCCTTTCATGATCATCCACCTGAGGGTCAACGAGGAATGGTATGGCGGCAAGTTCTGGACTTTGAGCCTGTTTGAGGGCGCCTTTGTGTTCAGCATGGTGATCAGCAGCCTGGTCCTCGGCAAGATCAAGATCGTGCACCCTGGCCGGGCCTATCTGTTGGGGATGACGATCATCGCGATCTTTGTCGCCGCGATGGCCGCCAGCCGCAACATTTGGCTCTATACGCTTTGGAACTTTGTGTGCGGGCTCGGGCTCCCTCTGGCCTCGATTCCGATCACCTACTACATCCAGGTGGCCACCCCCGACGCCTTCCGTGGACGCGTGATGAGCCTCTTTGGGATGGTCAGCCAGGCGGTCGCCCCGATTGGGATGCTAATCGGCGGTTGGCTCTTGAGCCAAATGGGCCCAGCCCCCATGTTTCTCGTGATGGGTGGTGGGATGGGTGTGATGTGCCTCTTGCTCTTGGCCAGCCGACCCTTTCTCGCCGCCCGCCAGCCCGAGCCCGAGGCGACTTCCGCCTGACCGACCGGGCGCCTTGCGAAAAAATGGCTCGCCGGCCCGGGGCGGAGTCCCGTGGGTTCAGCCGTCGGTTCGCTTCTGCCTGAATTCTCCCCACGGGACGAGGGCGCGGCATCGGGCCGGGACGGCGAGCCTCGACGACTGAATCCTCAAGGCTGCCCCCCCAAAAAACCTAGGGCCAGGGGCCCAGGCAGATGATCCGGTCGCCGTATTGCTTGGCCAGCGCGGCCGCGATCGGATCCACAAAATCTTCCACCCGTTCACCCAGCTCGGGCACCTGCAAGATATGGGTCACATGGTCCACCGATGGCCCCAAGACCTCGCCCGTCGTTCCATCAAAGGAGAGCTCCAGCGGCCCCTCATGGCTCTCGGCGAGGACCTCTGCCAGCTCGGCCACGTCGGCCAAGAGCTCCTCAAGACTTGATGCCGAGGAATGCGCAACCTTTAGATTGCCGAATTGATCGGTGTTTTCCCAATTCAGAGGCATGATCGTGAGTCTATCCCGACGGCCCGGCTCGGTACACTCGTAGATTCAAGAATCAGCATGGCTAATCGCGTAGACGTCACGATCATCGGAGGCGGGCCCGTCGGCCTCTTCGCCAGTTTTTATGCCGGACTCCGGGGCATGAGTGTCCGGATCGTCGACAGTCTGCCCGATCTCGGCGGACAACTCACCGCGCTCTATCCCGAGAAGTACGTTTATGACATGCCCGGTTTTCCGCGCGTCTTGGCCAAGGACCTCGCCCGCGATCTCATCGCCCAGGGGACCCAGTTCAAGCCCGAAATCGCCCTCGGCGTGACCGCCGAAACCCTCATCCCAGAAGGCGAAGACGGATACACCATCCAGACTCGGGATGGACAGAATTTGCCGACCCGCACCGTCATCATTGCGGCCGGCAACGGGAGCTTTAGCCCCACCAAGCTCGGCGTCGAGCGTGAAGAAGCCTTTGCTGAATCGGGTTGCCTGTTCTATGGCGTCCGCGAGCGGGCCGTGTTTGCGGGCAAAAAGCTCGTGATCGTCGGAGGCGGGGATAGCGCCTTTGACTGGGCGCTCAGCCTGAGCGAGATCGCCGAATCGATCCACCTGGTCCACCGGCGCGACCAGTTTCGCGCCCACGAAGACACCGTCGAGCGCGTCCGCCAAACCCCCACCCAATTCAAACTTTGGTCGGTCGTTCAAGAGCTCCGCGGCAACGGCAAGCTCGAGAGCATCCTGCTGGAAAACACCCAAACCAAAGAGCGCGAAGAGCTCCCCGCCGACGCGGTCGTCGTCAATATTGGGTTCAAATCCTCACTCGGACCGATGAAGGATTGGGGCATGGTGATCGAAAAGAACCAGATCGTCGTGGACCATCAATTCCGCACGAACCTGCCGGGGATCTTTGCCGTGGGGGACGTCTGCGCCTTTGACGGCAAGATCAAACTGATCGCCACCGGCGTGGGCGAGGCCGCCAGCGCCGTCTGCCAAGCCAAAACCCTGCTCGACCCCAGCGCCAAACTCTTCCCCGGCCACAGCAGCGACATGGACCTCCCTGTCCCGGTCTAGGCTGGGGGCAGTGCGCTCCGGATGTCGGTGCGGAAAAAGGCATCCCCGACAAAAAGCAAACTCCGGCCGGTGGTCTTGGCCAGCGCGTAGGAGACACAATCCCCGGAGGTACCGATGACTAGAGAATTTACAACTTGACATTCGCCGTACTGGATCCGGTGACCGACTCGCTCTATGCGACCCTTATCAATCGCACGAACAATCAAGACCGAAGGCTGGTGAAGATCGACGCAGTCCGCGAACCCAGCACCCTGGCCGCGCTGGTGCGCAGGCGAAGAACGTCGGGGAGACTGGGGCAGTTCATCCTGCAGCTGTGAGAAGAGCTGGCCAATTATTGCGCTTTCATCAAAACGACGCACCTCTTAAGGGTTAAGAAATTGAACGGAGCGAAGTGACGAGACGTGGTTGATGAGTCTTCATCTTTGTCTCCATATCGGCAGAAATACGAGTGGTTTCTGCCTCCACCTTTGTTATACTACAGGTATGGTTCGCTTGCAAGTTTTTTTTTGTGTTAAGTCTTCTTAACATGGCTGTCGCAGGGGCTGCGCCAAGATTCAAGGCCAAGATCCTTCCAACCTCGGCTCCGATTCTGTCCACAACTTCGGCATATGGAGGAGTGGTTTCCTTGACCGGCGGAACCATCGGCGGGTCAGGGACCGGGATGAGACTTCGGAACGGGGTGCTACGCAACTACAACTTACGATACGGATTCGAAAGGTCTGAAGCCTGGACCGTTGGTCCCGACCTCACGATTCTCCATGCTCAGAAGCCGCAGGCACGAAACAAGCGCAACCTGTACGAAATTGGCAACGAACTTCGCGAAGTGTCGAATGTCAACGAATTCAACATTGCTTTGACCGGAGCAGTCGGGTCGAAGTTTGTTTTTGGCTACGGGGGCACCGAGATCAATGGCGAGACCAATACTGCCGCCGCGGTCCACAACCTCGCGACCGGGCAGACCGAGGTCTTTCAACTCTTGAAGCACACCTGGGTCGCGGGAGGCAATTCCAAAGGAGAATTCGTCATCGGAACCAGCCAGTTCGATTTCCGGCAACCCTCAACTTCGAGGGTGATCTACTACAAGGAAGGTCGTGTTGAGGAGTTGGTTGGGCCTGGAAGCCTCCTCCCAACGACGATGAATGACTCAGGCGCAATTGGAGCGGTGGATGGTATCCGAAGCGCATACGTTTGGCGACGTGAGACAGGATGGAGAGCCCTTCCGACATTGCCCGATTCGGCACAAAACTCGTCTCTGTCACTTAGCAATAGCGGGTTCGCGCTGTGCATTTCAAATTTCGGAAATGATGGAGTCAATATCCCCTTTGTTTACGATAGTTCACAGGCCTACAAGTTGGAAGACGTGATCACTGAGGGTGCCTACGATCGAGGCATCTACAACCTGACTTTCGCCGTGCTGGATCCGATGACCGACTCGATCTACGCAACCCTCATCAACCGCACGAACAACCAAGACCGAAGGCTCGTCAAGATCGACGCCGTACCCGAGCCGCGGACGCTGGCCGCGTTGGGGCTGGGGTTGGCCGTCGTGGTCCGCCGGCGGCGGCGGAGAGCGTAGGGGAGCACTTGGAGGGAGCTTAAGCAGTTCGGTTGGGGGACAACAGCCCAGCATCAACCGAACCTCGTCACTGCGAAGCCCCTACCCCCGGATCATGGCGAGGAGTTCTTCGGTTTTGTCTTGCATGAGCTGGGCGTTGCCTCGGCTTTCGACGTTGAGGCGGATCACCGGTTCGGTGTTGCTGCCCCGAAGGTTAAAGCGCCAGTCTGCGTAGTCGATGCTCAGCCCGTCGATTTTGTCGATGGTTCCCCCCGCCGCATAGGCCGCCTCGACCTTGGCCAGCACCGCCGGGACGCTTTCCACGGTCGAGTTAATCTCGCCGCTGCAGGGATAGTTGGCCATCATCTCGCCGACCAGTTCGCCCAGCGAGAGGCCCGACTTGCTCAGCAGGTCGCAGATCATCATCAGCGGGATCATGCCGCTGTCGCAATACCAGTGCCCCTTAAAGTAGTGGTGGGCGCTCATCTCTCCGCCGTAGGTCGCCTGCTCGGCGCGCATCTTCTCCTTGATGAAGGCGTGGCCGCTCTTGCAGACCACGGCTCGCCCGCCAAGCCGGCCCACGACATCGAGCGTATTCCAGGTTAGGCGCGGGTCGTAGATGATGGTCTGGTTGGGGTCGATGGTCAGCAGGGCCTGGGCCAGCACGCCCACGATGTAATACCCTTCGATAAAATTGCCCTGAGCATCCAGGAAGAAGCAGCGGTCATAGTCGCCATCCCACGCGACCCCGAGGTCATAGCCACCGGCGCGGAGCTTTTCTTCGCTGCGGGCCCGGGCCTCGGGCAGGATCGGGTTGGGAACCCCGTGCGGAAAAGTGCCATCCGGTTCAAAGAGCATCTTTTCGACCTGGAGCGGCAGGTGCGGCATCAGCTTTTCCATCGCGATCCCGGCCGCGCCATTGCCCACGTCGGCCAAAACGCGCAGGGGCTTCAGGTTTGCCACATCGGCAAATTGGAGAAGGTGTTGGACGAAATCGTCGTAACAATCCTGCTGCCGAACGCTGCCCGTGCGCCCGGCGGCGGGGCCAAAGTCTTGCTCGGCGGTGCGCCGCTCGATATCGAAGAGGCCGGTGTCGCCGCTGATCGGACGACTCTCGCTGCGGACCATCTTCATGCCGTTGTATTGCGGCGGATTGTGGCTGGCGGTGATCATCACGCCGCCGTCATAGCCATAGTGAGCGGTGGCAAAGTACACCATCTCGGTGCCGACCATGCCCAGATCGATCACGTCGCTGCCGCCCTCGGTCAGTCCCCGGCTGAGGGCCTCGGCGAGCTCGGGTCCGCTCAGGCGGATGTCGTAGCCGATGCAAACGGTCTTGGGCTGAACTTCCGCCGCATAGGCGCGCCCGATCCGGTAGGCGATTTCGGGGTTGAGCTCGGTGGGGACGACGCCGCGCACGTCGTACGCCTTAAAGCAGGGGAGGAACTTGCCCATCTCACCTGCGTTTTTACCCGGATCAAGGCACAAGATTCGGGGTGCGGCGGTCTTGCCGCACCCCATGAATCTCGGATCTAGCCGCCAATCTCGGGGCTGACCGCCGAGGTTGTCCCCAGCAGCGCACCCGTGGCGATTGCGATGATGACCAGCACGATCGTCACCGCGATGAAGGCCAGAGCCCAGGTTCGCCAAATCCGCTGGCAGGCAAGGCAGTCATCCACGGTCGCAAAGCGGCCACTTTCCCAGGCCCACTTGTTGCCGTTGAGACCGACATAGATCGCTCCACCTAGCTGCAAAAAGATCCCGATGAAGGGGACAAAACCCGCAACTAGGAGGAGCAGAAGGATCGGCTTCCGGTGGTTCAGGCCCCAAATCCAGCTGAACCAAAAGGCGCCCCAATTAAATCCCGCAGGCATCACCTGGGTGCCCATCACAGGGCCACGCGGATAGTTGGAGGGTTGCTGACCCCATGAGGCCGGAGCAGCCCCGGGACCATTCGCGGGGGCCTCCGCCGTAGGAGCCGAGTATCCCGGAGCGTAGCCGGGACTCGAAGCCGCGGGAGCTGCGAATCCGAGGGCCGGGACCATCGACGCCGGGATCGGATTCCCGCCGAGCTCGGGGGCCAACATCGTGTTCGGCTGAACGCGGCCCTGGTTTTTCCAGTCCAGCAAGGTGGCAATATCCGCCGGCCCGTACTGGTTTCCATCCGGCCCAATCACAAAGTATTTTTCCATGGCGAGAGTTCTACTTTACTCCGACGAACCGAAACAAACGTTCGGCGCAGAAAGCCGCTAGCTTTTTGCCCCGCCCCCAGCAAGGAGTCCAAAGACGGCAAGCGCCCCAAAGATGAGGCCGAGGACCACGAACCCAATCGCCCAGCGGGTCCACTTCTTCTGGCAAGCGCGACAGTCTTCTGTAGTGGCAAAGCGTCCGCTTTCCCATGCCCATCGATTCGCCTTCACGCCGACGTAGATCGAGCCGCCCAACTGGAGGAACGGGCCGACAAACGGCACGAACCCAGCCGGGATCAAGAGCAGCAGGATCGGCTTCTTGTGAAAACACCCCCAGAGCCAGCCAAAAAAGAACGCGCCAAAGTTGAATCCGCGCGGGGCCTCGCCCTGAACCGCCTCAAAACGTGGATAGTTGGATTGAAGCGCACCGGGATGCGTCGGTATCGTCGGCTCCTCGCCCCAGGCTGGGTTCGAGGCGATCGAAGCCGGGTGACTCGCCGGAACCGCCGGAGCGGGAACCCCATTCCCGGCAAATCCGAGAGCGGGCAGAGTCCCTGCGACAAGCTTCTGCCCATTCGTCGTGGATTCCAAAACGGTGTCGGGCCACAGCCGTTCCTCCTGCTTCCATTGCAGCAAAATCCCTAAATCGGCGGGCCCGTATTTTTGCCCGTCTGTCCCCAAAACATAAAAGGTCTGCATCGTGGATTGAACCTTCCCTTCTAGCTTCTTCCACATCAATCGACCAAAATTGCCAAGTTTTGGTCTGCGTTCAGAGATACAATTCAGGAAGCAATGGCCATTTCCACGCAGGCTCATCTTCGGGTCCCCTTTTTGGACCTCGTGGCCCAGTACAACGACGTCAAGCCCGAACTCGATGCAATCATCGCCGAGATCTTTGCCACCGGGGCCTATGTCTTGGGCAAACACAACTCTTGGCTAGAAGAGAACGTCGCCGCCCTGCACGGGGTAGATCATGCCATCGCGGTGAACAGCGGAACCGACGCGCTGCGCATCGCGATGCAAGCCTGCGGCCTCGGTTGCGGCGATGAGGTCATCACCACCGCGTTCACCTTTGTCGCCACGATCGAAACCGCCATCCAGCTCGGGGTCAAGCCCGTCTTCGTCGATATCGAGCCGGTTGCGTTCCAGATCGACGTGACCAAGATCGAGGCCGCCATCACCCCCAACACCAAGGCGATCTTGCCGATCCACCTGTTTGGCCAGATGTGCGAAATGGAAAAGATCCACGCCATCGCCAAAAAGCACAACCTGATGGTCCTCGAAGATTCGGCCCAGGCCATCCTCAGCCAGCGCGAGGGCGTCTACGCCGGAAACGGAAGCATCGCAAGCGGAATCAGCTTCTATGTCACCAAGAACCTTGGTGCCGCCGGCGATGGAGGCATGATCCTCACCAGCGACCCCGAGGTCGCCCGCCGGTCCAAGTCCCTGCGGGTCCACGGTATGGGACGCGAGCGCTATTACTACGATGAGATCGGCTACACCAGCCGACTCAGCGAGATCCAAGCTGCGGTGCTCCGGGTCAAGCTCGGCAAGCTCCAGCAATGGACGGAGCGACGCCAGCAGATCGCCGACCGATATAACGAGGCCTTCGCCAAGAGCCACGTTATCCCCCCGGCCACCCTCCCTGGCAACAACCACACCTGGCACCAATACACCGTCCGAACCGACCGCCGAGACCACCTGCAAGCTCACCTGAAGGAGCGGAACATCGACTCGATGATCTACTACCCAGTGCCGCTCCACTACCATGAGCCCTATCGCTTCTTGGGATTCGAACCCGGCCAATTGCCCGAAACCGAACGAGCGTGTCTTGAGGTCCTGAGTCTGCCCGTGCACCAGCACATGACCGATGCCCAGGTGGATGCCGTGATCGCTGCCGTCAAGGCGTTTTGATCCGTCTCTAGAGTCGGAGCAGTCATGGCGATCACCTACCTGCAGGCCCGACCGGGACTGAGCTGGGACGCATGGATCGAAGCTCATGCGGGCCGGGCCGAGCGGGTCTATGCCGACCTTCACCACCCCGAGTCGTTGGCCCGGGTCTCGCGATTCCAAGGCACCCATCGGACGTCGGAGCACTTCGTTGGGGTCCTTGATCCGATTCGGCATCCCTTGGGTCTGGTCGAGGCGCTTGCCGAAGCGATCCGGCTTGTCGAGGGAGACGCGGTGATTCTCGGTCCCCAATATCGGGGACAGCCAGTCGGGCGGCAATTGCTCTCGGCCGTCCTTTCCGTCCTGCGCCCCGATCGGATCCTCGTTCCCGAGGGGCCGGCCGACTTTGACCTCTGGCCGATTGGGCCCGAGACGGTCGAACTCCCCGCGGCCTTTCCCGAGATCGTCCAAGTCGCCCAGAGACGCGCCCGCTGGCTCGAGTTAATCGATACCGGTGAGGATCATGAACTCCCCCTTGACACGTTGACCGTGATCGGTAGCCGTCTGGGTTCGGGGCACCGATTGCCGGTTGCTGGACTCCACGGGTTAGCTCCGGGGGCGCAGTGGGTGGAGCTCTGCACGGGGGTCGCCTTGGTGGTCAGCCGCGAACCGGTCGACGATGGCGCGGTGGGCCAGATCCTCGACCACCTAGGCGCGTCCCGGCTCAACGTCGTGGACCCAATTGCCTATTCGGGCTTGATCTGCAGCCTCGCCCGGGCGAGCGGAGAAGATTTCGCCCTCGGCATGATCGAGGAGATCGACTTCCGCCGAGGCATCGTTCGGGTCCGAGCCAAGGCCCCCGCCCCCGCGCCGGTGAAGTTTCTCAAGATCGGCCTCTTCCGGATCGATTCCAGCGGCCGCGAGCTTGGACCCGTTACCGCTTGGTCGGTCTAGGGTAGCTTGAAGGGCGGACGATGAGGCTCTTTTTGGTGCGCCACGGGCAGACGGCTTGGAATTTGGAGGGTCGGGCCCAGGGCCATACTGACATTCCGCTCGACGCAACTGGACTCGCTCAAGCCGCGGCCGTGGCCCAGGCAATGCGGAACCTCCCTCTCGACAAAGTATGGTCAAGCGACCTCCTTCGCGCGTCCCAAACGGGATCGGCGATTGCGGAGGCGTGCGGATGTGCCCTCCTCACCGCTCCAGAATTCCGTGAGCGATCCTTCGGCTCTCTCGAAGGAACGCCTTACGTCGATTTAAGGCGAGCCGCGGAAGAGGAGGCCGAAGTTCAGGAGACTAGTTCTCTGCAAGTCCGGGTGGGAGGCGGCGAATCCGTTGAAGACGTCTGGGACCGTGTGGCCGAGCGGCTTTGGGAGATCGAGTCGGCCCATCGTGACGTCTGCCTCGTCAGCCATGGGGGCACTTGTGCGGTGGTGGTCGCTCAGCTACTCAGAGGCAGTCTGGGAACAGTGCGAGCTCTCAAATTCGGCAACGCCAGCCTGACCGAGCTCCAACGCCACCCCGACGGACATTGGACCCTGTTGCGATACAACGACACTTCGCACCTGGCGGCTCCGAGCGCTCCCATGATCGACCTCAACCACGGAGGCAAGAGCTGATGAACTGCATATTCCCACCTTCCGCGCGACAATGTTGGAGTCTGGGGGCTTTCCACCGCTCCGGGGCGGAGGTCCGGGCCGATCAGGTCCCGGACCGAGGGCATGGCATTGGGCCGGAGCGGCGGCGAGCAAGATGACCAAAGGTCGCAAGTTCGGATGGATCCTCGCCAGCGTGGCCCTCTACAATCTGGCTTTTCCTCCCTTCAACCTCGGGTGGCTCGTCTTCGTCGCCCTCGTCCCCTGGTTGATCGTGCTCAAGGAATGCACCCCCCGCGAGGCCTGGCGCTGGAGCCTCCTTTGGGGGGCGCTTTGGTGGTGGGCCCAGATGAACTGGCTCCTTCCTTTCGTCGGAAAGTGGACCGGCTCGTACCTCTTGGCCGCCGTCCCGCTCCTTCTCGTTCCTCTGGTCGTGGGTTGGTTTTTTGGGGTCGTCGGAGTTGGGATGCAGCGACTTCTCGCTCAGGGGCGCATTTGGGCGATCCCATTGATCTGGGGCGGCGTCGAGTGGCTCCGGAGTGAGATCCCGGTCCTCGGATTTCCTTGGGGACAGCTCGCGACCCCGCTCTGGACCACGCCTTGGGTCATCCAACTCGCCGCCTTCGGCCAGATCTTCCTCGTCTCCGCCTGGGTGGCGACCGCAAACGTTGTAGCCTACGAGGCCTTCTTTGGCGAGGGGCGCAGGAGGTTGACCCCGTTGCTCGCCGCTCTCGCCGTCGGGTTCGCGGCCTCCATTGCTCGCTACAATGCTCCGATCGTGGGTGACCGAACGGTGGTTTCGATCGGTCAACTTGGAGTCGACATGGCCTTCGGTGATCCGAGCACCCTCCGATCTCAAGCCGAAAACTCCAGCCGGGAGATCCTCACCGTGGCCGGGATCCAGCAAAGCCAACTCTTGATCCTTCCCGAAGCCGTCACCGAGTCCGTCGCCCCACTAGCCGAACCGATCCCCGTCCCAGTCCTCTATGGCGTCGCCCGCAGAACTGCCGCGGGTGCGTTTCAGAGCACCGCCTACGACGACGGATCGGGGCCGCGCTTCGTCGACAAGACCCGACTTGTCATCTTCGGCGAATACGTCCCATTCCGGGACGCCCTCCCGTTCTTGGACAGCTTCAATCTTCCCTCCGGAGATCTGAGAGCGGGTGAGAAGGTGGCTTCGCTCGAAACCGCCATTGGAAAGGTCGGACCCCTCATCTGCTTCGAAGGACTCTTCAGTTCGGTCGCCCATTCCCACGCCGCCCAGGGTTCACGGCTCTTGGCCTATCAGGCCATCGACGACTGGTACACCGGAACCACGGCCATCGAACAACTCAAGGTCGCAGCCATCTGGCGTGCGGTCGAAAACCAACTCCCCGTCGCTCGGTCGGCCAGCCGGGGTTTCTCGCTCGCCGTGGATGCTCGGGGAAATGTGATGACCCAGTTGCCGTTTGGTCCTCAGCGAGCGGCCCGGGTTGAATTCGCGCTACCCAGAACTGCCGACGCTCTTCCCGGTCGCAATTGGTGCGGCCCCATCCTCCTCGCCGCCGGGGTGCTCGCGCTCTTCGCGTCGAAGAAAAAAGGCGAGTCCGCTGGCTAAGCGAACTCGCCTTGGCTCGCATCGCGACGTTATCGGCGCCGACGAGTCGGCGTCTTTGGCGCGGTCGCGGGCTGAGCCGGCTTCACAGCATTGATTTGGAGTGCGTCGTTGATGTTGGCCGTGATCAGGAATCGGCCGTCCGCCGTGAAGCACACCGGCGCTCCGACACTGCTCTGATCCGCAAGCGTCACCACCGACTTAAAGGACTTGAGGTCCCAGACCCGCACGGTTCGGTCGCTACTGCTGCTGGCTACATAAGCTCCGTTCGGGGCCAAAGCGACGCGCATCACCCAATCCTCATGGCCCTTGAGGCTTGCCACCCGAGATCGCTTGGTCAGGTCCCAAACGGCCACCGCGTTGTCACGCCCCCCGGTCGCGGCCCGAGTGCCGGCCGGATTGAGGGCAAAGTCCGCGGTCCCGAGACCGCCGTGACCTTCCACTTTGTTGGCCGCCCACCCGCTGCGGTTATAGATCTGCAGACCGGCCCCCAGCGTGGCGGCATAAAAGGCGCTGGACTTGGGGTTATAGGTCCCGGCCGCAACGTTGTGCCCGTCGCCCGGGATCTTGCGGACCGGCTTGGCCGTGGCCACGTCCCAAATGATGATAAAGTCGTCGCGGCCGGTACTGGCGAGCTGCTTGCCATCGGGGCTGAAGCTCAAGCTGACGATGCCGCGGGTATGGGCATTGGCTCGTGGGAATTCTTTAACTTTCTTGCCCGTTTTAACATCCCAGAGGAAAATTCGGGCCGATTCGTCCCCGGTAGCCAAAGTCGTACCCGCCGCATTGAACGCGAGACCAAAAACCGGTTGAGGGTGGCCCGTAAAGGTCCGGAGGGTTGCCCCGGTCGCGGCATCCATCAGTCGCACCGAATTGTCCTCTAGCGAAGCCACGAATTGAGCGGCAGAGCGCGGGGCCACGTTGAGCACCTTGACGTCCACGACTCGAGTCTTTGTTACAGAAAATCCACTCTGACCAAGGATCAAGGCAGGTACGAGAGCTGTCAGCATTTTTCTGGGTAATTCTCCTTTTTCCTAAGACGACCCAGCATCGGACGGGGTATCGGGAGATAGGTCAAAAAGTCCTCCTGCCGATTCTGCGGTTGGAGGAGGCGAAATGCCAAGGTGACTATAAGCCATCCGCCCCACGACTCGGCCTCGCGGCGTCCGTTGCAAGAATCCTAGTTGCATCAGATACGGCTCCACCACATCTTCGATGGTTCCGACATCTTCTCCAGTGATCGCGGCCAAGGTATCAAGGCCCACCGGCCCGCCCCCAAAGCGCTCGATCATCAGCCGAATCAGGAGTCGGTCGATCCGGTCCAACCCAGCCGCATCCACCTCCAAAGTCGCCAACGCCCGATCCGCCGCCGACGCCGTGATCACCGTCGCCCCATCGATCTGGGCAAAGTCCCGAACTCGGCGCAAGAGTCGATTGGCGATCCGCGGCGTTCCTCGTGACCGACGAGCGATCTCACTCGCCCCTGTGGGGTCAATCGCATAGCCCAAAATGCCCGCCGACCTACTCACGATCTCCGTCAGGGCCTCGGGTTCATAGTAGGCAAAGTGCTCATCGATCCCAAAGCGATCTCGGAGGGGTCCGGTGAGGAGCCCCTTTCGAGTGGTCGCGCCGACGACCGTGAAGTGCGGCAGATCCAGTCGGATACTCCGGGCGGCCGGTCCCTTGCCGATCATGAGGTCCACCTTTCGGTCCTCCATCGCCGGATAGAGCACCTCCTCTACCAGTCGGTTCAACCGGTGGATCTCGTCAATAAATAAGACCGATCCAGGCTCCAGGTTGGTCAGGATTCCAACCAAGTCCCCGGCCCGCTCAATAGCGGGTCCACTGGTGACATGGATCGTGCTGCCCATCTCGCTGGCGATGATATGGGCCAGCGTGGTCTTGCCCAGCCCCGGGGGACCATAGAGCAAGACGTGATCGAGGGCTTCGCTCCGTTGCTGAGCAGCCTGGATATAGATTTGGAGCTTCGACTTGAGCTTTTCTTGTCCGATGAATTCGCCGAGACGCCGGGGCCGAAGGCTGAGATCAAACGATCCATCCTCGGGCCAAGCGTTGGCTTGCAACATCGGATTGCTCATGTCGGTCAAGTTCTATTGTAGACGGATGACGGGTTATTTTTGGAGCAACCGAAGGGCCGCGACGATCTGCTCCTGCGGAGTTTGGTCGGTGTCGATCTGGACACTGACCTCCTCGGCTTCGCCCCGGCGGTACCCAAGCCCTGTAAGAGCCTCGACCAAATCCCGCTGCGCTGGACTGAGTCGGGGGTTGGTTCTCGCCGATGACGTGGCCCCCGAAGGGAGATCCACGACCACGCCAAACTGGGCGACCTTGTCGCGAAGCTCGACGATGAGGCGTTCGGCCAGTCTTGGGCCGACTCCGGTCGCGCCGCACAGGGTCTTGGCGTCACCCGAAATCAGGGCCGGAATCACCGTTCCGCTCCCCAGATCACTCAGGATCGCCAGCGAAGTCTTGGGACCGCATCCCTTGACGTCGGTCAAGAGGTCAAAGAGTGCCCGCGCTTGCCGATCGGGGAACCCATAGAGGAACTGTCCATCCTCTCGGATCACGTGCCGGATCGGGAGCGCTACCTCGTGCCCCTCGGCCGGAAGCTGCCCTACCATCGTGGCCGGGACTTGGACTTCATAGCCAACCCCCCCGGCCTCGACGATGATCCGGCTGGCCTGAACCTCAAGGAGCGTCCCGCGCAAGTGGGCGATCATGCGAGAGAGGTTACCGCTGGATCGGGAGCCGTCGTTTCGACCCGATCCTTCCACGGCAAGCAAACCATGGGGACTCCGGTTTCTCGGACCTCATCAAGGGGACCAGTCTCCTTTTCGGCCTTCGCCTTAAGCAACGGTTCTTCCGTTCCCGTGATGCTAAAGCACCGGTTGACGACCCAGGCGTACGGCTCGATCCCCGCTCGTTGGAGGTCGCTTCGCAAGCGCATCGCCTCGTGAACTGGAGTAGGTTCCGGAAGCGCCACCAAGATCACCCGGGTGAACTTCGGGTCGCGAAGCCGGGGGAGAAGCTGGCGCACGGATTCGGGTGCATCACTTTGAGTGCGGGCCACCTCTCGGTGGTACGCCTCAGTCGCATCCATGAGGAGAATCGTGTGTCCCGTCGGGGCAGTATCGATCACGACGAATCCATCTTCGCCCCCGGCTACCGCTTCGGCAAAGGCTCGGAAAACGGCGATCTCTTCGGTGCAGGGCGAGCGGAGGTCTTCCCTCAGAAGCTCCAGACCGTCGGCATCCAGCTGCTCGGCCGCACGGCTCAGGGTGGCTTCGGTATAGACGGCAACCTCCCGAACCGGGTCGATCCGACTCACGCGCAACCGGCCCGAATTCGACTCCACCAGGTCTCCGGCCGGATCAGTCGTCGTGAGATGAACTTGGTGGCCTCTTTCGGCCAGCGCCCGAGCGACTAAGTGGGCGACGGTGGTTTTCCCCACGCCTCCCTTGCCCATGGTGAGAATAACGCCTCCACCCGGCTCGGCAAGCCGGTCGACAAGCGATTCGAACTCGTCGCCCCGGCCCGGGGCCAATCCCTCCCGAGTCGAACTGCGCTCGACTCGGGCTGCGCCCCGGGGCGACTCCGACGAACCACTCAGCATCCTCAAGGCCGCCAAACCACTCGTGTTGCCCGCGAGGAGGGGAATCCGCTCGGCATCGAGCGCCAACAGCGACTCGGGCATCGTGGCAAGCGCCCGGCGAACTCGGTCGCGGTAGGCACTCGCCACCGGGTCTTCGGTCGATTCCGGCTCGTAGACCGCGTTGATCATCAGCCTCAAGTTCTTCAATCCGAGGTCGGCGAGCTCTCCTTGGGTCCGCGCCGCTTCGGCCAGGCTGGAAATCTCGGGCCGCGCGACCAGGATGATTTCCGTCTGGAGCGGGTCTTTCAGGCGAGAAAACGCCGCTGCATACTGATCTTTTTTCTCCTGAAGACCCGCCAGCGGTCCGAGGCAACTGGCGTCGGCAGTCGTCGTGTCGAGGTATCCCGCCCAAGCCGAGGGAAGGCTCAGCAGACGCAGCGTATGGCCGGTCGGAGCGGTGTCGAAGACGATCCGATCGTAGGGCAGATCCCCGGTGAGAAACTGCACGAACTCGTCGAAGGCCGCGATTTCCGTTGTACAAGCTCCGGAGAACTTCTCCTCCATGCTGCGAATCACGGCCGGGGGCAACTTGCCTCGATAGGGGGCCACCATGCGCTCACGATAGGCTGCGGCCGCGGCCTCGGGGTCCAGATTGGCGGCCCAAAGTCCAGGGGCGCCGTGCACCTCCTGAGGCTCAGGACCCAGGTCCATCGCAAAGACCTCGTCGAGGTTGCTGGCTGGGTCGGTGCTGACGATGAGCACCCGGTGGCCAGCGTCGGCCGCTTCGACAGCCCTCGCCGCCGCCAGCGAAGTCTTGCCCACTCCGCCTTTTCCGGTGAAGAACAGATACCGCGGGCTGGTCACGTTAGGACTCCTCGGGGGCGGCTGGGCTCATCCGCAGATCGAGTCGGGGCTTTTGCGTCGCGACCGCGGCTTCGAGCCCAAACCACGCGGCGAGTTCTGAGCGAGCCGGGTACGTTCCGACCACTCGGATCGACCCATCAACCACGAAGATCGGGAGGTGCTCTGCCTCCTCGCCCATCGCGGCCAGAATCGTCGGATTCTCGGCAAAGGCTTGGGGTTCGTGGCCGAGGTTGTAGCGCACCACCTCGATTCCATGAGACTTCAGGAAGCCGATATCGGCGACCAATCGGGAGAGTTTGGGGTCGACAGACGGACCGCAGACTCCGCTGGAGCAGCACATAGCCGGATCAAAGATTTCTAGTTTTGGCATGGTTGAGCCTCGGTGAAACTGGAGAGAAATTGGACGACCGACCGGATGGCCTCGGGCCGGATAGAACAGATCATGAACTTCCCGGCCTTCTCGGCGTGGATAAGCCCAGCCAGCCGGAGTTCCTTCAAATGGAAACTGATCGTCGACGTGGCCTGGGGCGAACCGGTGACGTGGCAACAAACTTCGCCCACCGTGGCCCCCGCGACGGGACGAACTTGGCCCTCGGCATCCACCGCGACTGGACTGCACTTCTGGGCCAAGAAGCGCAGGATCTGCAAGCGGGTCGGATCTCCCAGAGCCCGAAACACGGCCGCGTCGACTTCCATGGACTCATTCTGCCACATTTCGAGAATTATCGAAATGTTTCTCGTGGAAGCAGCGTCTCACCCGAGAAGAGAACGCCCCCTTGAGACTTAGTACTCACTCGGCGGGAGCGAGGCTGCGAACTCCTGAATCGTGACCGCGTCATGGGGCGCTTGGTCGATGGTGTAAAAATCGATCTCCCCGATTTGGGTCATGACCCGGTATTCCCCGAGCGAGTGATCGAGAGCCAAGAAGCCCAGTTGCATCACGATTGGCATTCTGGTGTCCGTAGGGACGGCGACGTAAAGATCGATATCCACCCGGCCCTCGTGTTCACCGGCTACCGCAACACGGGTCGCGGCAAGGTCAACTTCGGTGTCACCCATCCGGATCCCGCCTTGGGGTTGGTGGGGCTGCCGAAAAGGCACCACCTTGATCCCCGGGATCGCTGGTGCGGACTGAACCGCCTCGATCACTTTGGGGATGTACTCTGAGATCCCTCCCGCGCCGATCTCAAATTCAGTCGGATCCCCGAGGAGTACTCCGAGAGACAATTCCTTGAAAGACTTATTGAATCGAGGCAGAATCTCCCGCTCGACAAAAGCCGCATCCCCGGCTCGGATGAGGTCCACGTTTGCTGCGACCCACTGCCAAAAATCCGCCGGCTGCTGGCCACTGAAAAAACGCTTGAGAAAGCTCATGAAGGGCTAGACGGAGAGGAGGGACCGATCGCCGCCCTTAACAAAGATCCGAGGCGACTGAGCTAGCAACTCTGCATCGTGAAGAAGATCCGCGAGAAATCTCCCCTGGCCGAGTCTTCCTCATGGACAACCACATAGACAATCCCCACATCGCCCCACATGATTCCAAGGTGATCATCGGAATCAATCTGGACCAGCAGGTACCACTTGTCCAAGCCCTGGAAGTCCCGAGCGTCTTGGTACTCGTATCGAATTCCCAGCCGCTGACACTCGGCTTCGACTTCATAGCTGTCCGCTTGTACGGGATGAGGAAATCCTCCGATCTGGTGCCGGTCATAGCCCTGAGAATCGGCGCTGTCCAAATCTAAAGCGACATCCCTCTCTGCGTCGGTCAGGTCTGGAAACTCGGGCCTCTGGGAGCTGGGCCAGGTCAAAAAAGATTCAAAGCGAATGGGATGGGGACCCGTACTCACCCGAGAGGGCGGCCCGGCGACGAACTCGGTCGCGGGCGGGCTGTAGAGAACCTTCATGAATCCTTCCTCCCAGAGTTCGTCCTTGTCCATAAAGAATTGGAGAGTGCCTTCGGGAGGGAGCCAATCGAACCGATGGACGGCCGCGACTTCGGCCAGATCGATACTCAAGAGCAGGTCCAAGGCTTGTCCCTCTCGAATCGGCCACTCCTCCCCCCTGGGAATCTGCGGCGAAGGGAAAAACGCCGAGCGGCCCTCACCGCCGAGGACGACTCGGACCCCCGGACGGCCGACCGGATCCAGGAGGGCGCGAACATCTCGGATAGGCCCGGGATCTGGCTTCGGCTGAAAGCTCTGCCGAAACCGCGCCATGGCATCTCGAAAGTAGGACATCGTGACGTTTCTACTGACCCGGGGTGAAGGCCCGTTTCGGAATCTCGAGCTTCACCGACGTTTTTCCGTGAGTGGCCGTGACCGTCACAGGCGGGGGAGCCTGCACGCTCCAGGTCCACCCCTTCTGGATCACGGGGACCGCCTTGCCGCCGGCCGTTGCGCTCAGTTTGGTGCCGGGCATCGCTTCACCACTGAGGGATCCCTTGGCCGAAGCCGTCCACGCCACAAACGGACGGCGGGCGCTCAGAGCCTTTATGAACTCGACCTGCGCGGCCAGATCCGCACCCGAGAGCGGCGCATTGGCGTTCAGATCGGCCATCTTCTTGACCATCTTCTGAAGCTCGGCCTCGGTGTATCCAGTCGCAAATTGGGGTCCAAACATCTCGCCCATATCGCCATGACAGTTCGCGCAATGTTGACTAAAGTAATGGAGCGGAGCCCGACTCAACGGTCCCCCCGGCTTTGGTCCCTCGGGCCCTGGCCGAGGACCATTGGCCATCACCGAACAACCCAGCAGAGCTAGCGCGATGGCGAGATACGATAGATGGAATGGGTTTGATCGCATGAAAAAAGCACGCTCCCGTCCGGAGCCTCCACACAGTCCACGGGGCGACCGAGGACCTGGTTCTCGGGACCCAGCAACACGACAATGGCCAGCGACCCATAGGGCCGGCCACTGACCTTATCAAACAAAACGCGCTCGACCCGGTAGCCCACTCGGACCGAGCTGTTCCACGAGCCATGGGCGGCGCAAAAAGCGTCACCGATGTGTTCCCGACCAAAAGCGTTGTTCGCCCCGAGAAAGGTGAACCCATTCATCGCCCAGTGGGACCCAAAGTTCCAGGCCGGCGGCTCGGTCTTGGCCCCCAGTTCGAGGATGTCGGGGCGGTTCATGAACTCGTAGCGCGGCACGCGGTTCCCGGTGATGAAGGGGTGACCATAGAAGGCGCCTTCACGATAGTGGTTGAACTCGTCCGGGGGATTGAGGTCGGTGAAGGGCTGGCCTTCCTCTTGGGATTCCCCCAGCTTGGCGCCCCAATTGTCGCTTCCGTGATCCATCCCCCAGATCTCTTGGGTCCCGGGTCGGAGGCGGAGCTTCTCGGTGTTGCGGATCCCTGTGCTCCAGACCTTGCCTTCGCCTCCAGCTTTCGGGAAGCGCCAAACCTTCTGGCGGTTGGACTCCGATTCGTCGTTGATGTTGCCACCATCCCCGATACTGGTGAAGATCGCATCTTGGGTCACGAGGACGGGTCGCCACCAATGCCCACCACCAAAGGCTCCCAGCTTTTCCCGACCGAGCACGACCTCTTCTTCATCCGCGACCCCATCTCCGCTGGTATCGCGGGCGCGACGGATCTCATAGGTGGTCGAGTAGTAGAGCCATCCGTCGGCCCAGTGCATCCCGTGGACGCTTTTCTTGCCCGTGAGCAACGTTCCAAGTTGGTTGAATTGCTTTCCGTCCCAGGTCAGCACCAAGATGTCCCCGATGGTCGGGCGGCTGAGATAGAGTCGCCCTTTGTCGTCGAACTCCATAAACCGGGCGTTCTTGAGATCGGTCGCAACCCGGGTGACCTGGTACCCGGGTCGAACCCACATCTCGGGAAGTCCCTCGGCGCGGGCACCCGCCCGCCCAAGCTGATGAAACTTGGCCCCGGTCAGATCGAACTGACCCTGGGCGAGGCTCACGCCCGCCAGACTCAGTCCAAAACAAATCCACCCCGCCCTCAGGCCAACTCCCAGATCGAGCATCACGACTAGTATTCTGCGGCGCGCGCCCGGGTTCCTGCTCAACCCCAATAGGGGATTTTTGAACCCAGAATCGCAATTTTCAAAAATTGTTGCAACAAAGGTGGATCCCCATGCATTCGGTTGGCATGCGAATCAACAAGAAACTCCTCGCAACCATCGCCGTCCCGGTTCTCCTCGGAGGATGGGCCCTCTTCCGGCCCGAACTGATTTTCGTCAACAAGACCGTCGATGAGAAGCTCCCCGTGAGCGCTACCTCGACCCAAACCCTTAGCCAACTGGCCGTCGGCAGCTTCACCAGCCAAGCCCACGAGACCAAGGGAACCGCCGAGATCGTCCGCATCGGAGACAAGACTTATCTCCAACTCAAGGACTTTTCGACCAGCAACGGTCCCGACGTTCGGGTCTATCTGACCAGCGGCGGAAACCCCGGCAAAGAAAGCCTAAGCCTCGGCAGCCTGAAGGGCAACATCGGAACCCAAAACTACGAACTTCCCAAGACCTACGACCCCACGACCCATCAAGCCGTCAGCATCTGGTGCGAAAGGTTCGCCGTCGGGTTCGGACTCGCCGCCCATGCCGCTCGTTGCAGCCACTGCGGGAACTTTCTCCAGCGGCTCCGACTAACCCTGAAGGCCGCAACCGCCAAGCCGACTGCCAATCAAGACTCCCTGGACAGACTCCGGGCTCAGATCCAAGAATTGGAAGCGAAGGGGTGAATCAAAAGACTTCTCTGAAAAAGAGGGGCTTATAAAAAAATATGCCGAGCAGAGGGAGAGGACAAATGCTGCTCGGCCGATATTCTTTTGCTGTCTCAGGCATTTTGCGGACGCTCAGCCTTACTTTGATTCTTTACATAGCTATATTGTCGTACCGGCTGTCAAATGTGACAACAGGAAAAACAATGATCGAAAAAAGTGCCGAAGGTATCCTAGCCAGCTAGTGAAAGCTCGGTCTGGATTCCCTTGGTGGCCGGTGATCCTGCTGGTGGCGGGGGTACTGCTTTTTTGGGTTTGGCCGGCGGTCGCCCCGGTTAAGTCGGCGCAAATCGAATTCACCCGCTGAGGCAAAAAAAATCGCCCGGCGAGAAGGAGAGGACAAAACCCGCCGGGCATGCTTGTTGCTTCGCTTTTGCTCTGAGCCGCTTCTCGTTCGAGCGACACTACTTTTGCGGCTCGCTTGGCTGGGCCAAGTCTCCGCTCTGTTACTCATGTCGGGGAACGCATCGCGTCTCTTTATCCCCTCCTGGTAATTTTTCACGGCAAACTTGATTAGGTTTGGGCCGACAGGGCAGAAATGAAAAGGCCCCGGGCGGAAAGGAGAGGACAAAACCGCCGGGGCCAGGAGTCGTACCGGGAAGAAAAACCAGTATCCTCGCGGGGGAACCTGAGTTCCAAGGCTATATCTGCTCCAGAGCCGGTACTTGTGACACCTCGCATGAAACGATCTCAAGCCGGCAGGGTTCGCCGAACAGCCCATTCCGAACCCAGATCTCACGCCGTGCAGGCGAGCGTCGCCGCTAAGCCGCTTTTCTTCGGCGAGAGGAGAGTAGCTTGCTGTGATCGCGATACTTGTTGACCGTCCGGCGGGCGACCTGCACGCCTTGGCTAGCGAGGATCTCGGCGATCCGCTGATCGCTCAGCGGTTTGCCGGGGTTCTCCGTCCGCAGGATGGCCCCGATCATCTCCTTCACCCGAAGGCTCGAATCGAAGAAGAGGTCGAACGCCACCACTTCGCCGGTGGCGATCTCGACAAACTTGTTCATGGTCGCCCGGCTGATCGTGCTCTCGTGGATCCCGATCTCTTTGGCGACTTGGCACCGGGTGAGGTCGTTCACAAACCGGAGGTCCCCGGTGGTGACAAATCCGCCTTGCTTCTCGATCAGGTAGGCCCCTAGACGGGTGAGCGTCTGTTGCCGGAGCTCTAGGGCACTGAGGAAGCGCTCGGCCCGGGCCACAAAGTGGCGGGCGTGTTGGGCCGAATCACCCTTGGCCCCGGCGAGTTGTTGGTAAGTTCGGTCTACGCTCAATTCGGCCGTGGTGACGCCCCGAACTTGGATCTGCCATCCCGACTCCGTGCGAAGAAGGCTCAATTCCGCCGAAGCTCGCGGAGCTTCAGGAGTTAGCGAGTCGAACCTCCGACCTGGCTCAGGGTTCAATGATCGGATCAGGGCAAAGACCTGTTCCGCCAATGCCACTTCGATTCCCAGCCGGCGAGCCGCAACCTTCACCTGGTGGTCCAAAACCAAGGGAAGCTGGTTTTCAAGCAGTTTGATAGCGAGAGCTGCCAACGGGGACGACTCGCGCTGGAGCTGCAGGATCAGGCATGGGATCAATCCCTCCGCGGCAATTCCGGCCGGTTCACAAGCCTGCAACCGGGCCACAGAAGCGTCAACCGCCTCCAGGCTCCGCCCACAAGCCAGAGCAATTTCTTCTTTGGCCAGGCCCAAATAGCCGCGCTCATCCAAGGATTCGATGACGTAGAGATCCAGCTCTGGATCATAGCCGGGCGTGCTGCTGATCTGGGCCCAGAGATGATCGTGAAGCGAATCGGGCTGCCCAGCAAAGTCGGTCCAATGACATTCGTTGCCGAGGTCTTGTCCCGAACGCGCAAACTCGTAATCTTCCGACTGGAGGCGGAGCTGGTCGGGGGCGAGCTTGCGATACAGGTCTCGGTCGGTGAGAGGCTCTTGTTCGTCCAGCCGAATGAGGGCCGGATTCTCTTCCATTTCTCTCTGGATCTCAGCGTCGAGTTCGGCTGCACTCAGCGCCACCAATCGGCTGCCTAGAATGACCTTGGGATCAACTCGAACGCTCGTCTTGAGTGATGTGGATGCCCTAAAACTAAATCCCCTTGCCATGAAACGCTTTCCCCTCGGGAAAGGAGTTCCACGACAAGGGGGCAAAGCACCCAAGTAAAAGGTGGAGTCCGGCTAGGCCGCTTTGTTCTGAGGGAGCTGGTCGAAGTGCCAACTCTGGTTCCGACCCGACTCCTTGGCGTGGTACAGCGCCGTATCCGCCGCCTTCACAAATTCTTCTTCATCATCCAGCTCCGGAGACCAAGTCGCGATGCCAAAGCTGCTGGTGACCTGTCGCCACGGCCAATGCTCTTTCTCCACTCCTGCCCGCAAGATCTCGGCAAATTCCAGCGCCTCGTCGCGAGTGGCATGAGGCAGGATGGCCACGAACTCTTCCCCGCCATACCGGCCGATGAAGCCGTGGTCGGTTCGCGCAATCTTGGTCTTGAAGATCGCCGCAACCTTGCGCAATACCTCGTCCCCGACCAGGTGCCCAAATTCGTCGTTGAAGGTCTTGAACTTGTCCACGTCGGTGAGGATGATCGAGACTGGAATCCCCTTGTCGCGGGCTTGGGTCATGGCCTCCTTCAGCTTCTTTTTGAAGGTGCGATAGTTGTTGAGACCCGTCAGACCGTCGGTGGTGGCGAGCAACTCCAGTTGTTCGCTGAGTTCTTGCAAAGCGACGTTCTTACCCTGGAGCTCCTCGGTCTTCACTTCCAAGGATCGCGAAAGATCCTTCGACCGCTTGAGCTCGACCTTGAGTTCGCGTTCCAGCCGCTTTTGCTGGGTGATATCCACCATACAAATCGCGCTGCCGATTACGTCCCCCGTCGTCGACTTGAGGGCAAACGTGCTGATCATCAGGTGCGGCTTGCGTCCATCTCGCAGCGTGTAGCACCAGGATTCGTTGGCGATCATGTCGGTGCCGAGCGCCGCCCAAACGAGCTCTCTCGCGGCCCGCTGATTGCGCGAGCTAACGATCACCTCCCAGAGTGGCTTCATCCAAACTTCGTGGGTTTTCAGCCGGAAGAGACTCTCCGCAGCTGCGTTCCACTCCATGATGAGACCCTCATCGCCAATCGTCACAACCGGGATCGGCAGATTTCGGAACATCTCCGAAATCCGGCGATTGGAGACCTGGAGGACGTCCCCAAGTTGCTCCACTTCCACCGACTTCCGGCGGACTTCGTCGTTCATCCGGAGGACCCGCTGGGCAATCTCCATCCAAGCGTAGAGGTCGGCCGGGATGATCGGCTTGCGCAAGAAGTCGTCCGCGCCCGCCGAGATCGCTTCGGCCATCTTGTCCGAGCCCTCGATCGCGGTGAAGATGACAAAGTAGGTATAGATCGGCCCCCCGATCCCCCTCAAGCGGCGGCAGAGTTCCAGCCCATCAATCCCTGGGAGGTACCAGTCGCACAGGACGACCTCAAAATTCTCGCGCTGAAGCGCGAGCCATGCATCCTCCCCGTTCGAGCAGCACATCACCGAGTGATGCTCGTTCTCAAGGACGCGCTGGACCGTTGCCAAGGACACCGGGTCGTCATCAACGAGCAAAATTCTCATAGGCTAGTCCGCTCCTGCAAGCTCCGCGCAGGTCTTCTCCCAAGTGTGGTGGAGACATTCTAGGTCGATCGAATCGACCTCAAGGGACTCAGTCGGGTTTCGGAGAACATCCTCGATGCCCTCACAAACAACGGCAAGCTGGGGAGCTCCAATCGCCAGAGCGCTCCCCTTCAGCCGATGGACGATCTGGGCCACGCGACCCCAATCCTGATTCTTCGCCCGCTCTCCGGCCTCGGGGATGAGCTTCTCGCCGGACTCCTTAAAGCGCCGGACGACCGCTCTCACAAACTCTTCATCACCTCGCCCGATTTCTCGCAACGAAGAAAGATCTACATAGACACAACGTTCCATTTCTCGAATCGCCCACCCAGGTTTATCTTTGGCGGCTTCGTCGAGAAATTGTAGGCGCAATAAAGTTCCGCTTAATCGCCAGACTTATCGAACTCGGAACTCAGGACAATGTAGTCGAAAATGGATACAGAATCGTCTCCATCGAGGTCAGAATCGCTCGGTTTAACCCCCGAACCATTGGAAACGTTCCAGTCGGAATCGGCACTCGACTTATCAAAGTTTGTGGAAAGTTCGATATAGTCAAAGATTGTAACGGCGTTGTCGTTATCGACATCGCCATTGATCAGCGAGAAGTCGACTCCCACGATCGAGCCCCCATTCAGGACCACGTCCGCGCTCGCGCGCCGTAGCCAATGTCGCCCCTTTGCCGCGAGCTTATACGTGCCCGAAGTCAGGTTAGAAACGAACTCGTAGTCGCCGCTGATCGTCGGGGTTAGAGTCTGCGTTTCCACCGCGACGCCATTGCTGTCCAGTAACTCAAACGTGATGCTCTGAGTATCTGGCGTTGGGAAGTAGCTTTCCAGCGTCACGAGCCCAGAAATCCGGGTCGTCCGCGGGATCAAGTCGCCCATCCGAGCATCCACTGCAAAGCTATTCCAGGTTCCGACATCCGCCGAAGCGATGTCGCGGACGTCGAGCGTCCAAGTCCCGGCCGGGTTCTCGCCCCAGAATCCGTTAGCGACAAACGTCCAGTTGATGTTGTCGCCCCCATCCCCGCCCGACTGGATGAAGAGCCGACGCCGGGTCCCGGTCGGACTGGTGAGATAAGCCTCCAAATCCCCTCGGAAGGTATGCGTGATGTTGAGCGTGACCAACATCTCTTCTAGCTTGGCCGTGGAGGTGAGATTGAAGGTCCTCGACAATCCGGTCGTGTTGTTGTCTGGAACCGTCGCCCCAACCGTCGTCGTAGGCACGACCTCGGTGGTCAGCGGAGTCACCCCACTATAGTTGTCGAGAGCGCCGATCATCGCCTCGATGTTGATCAGACCAAAGCCGTAATTGGGATTGAACTGAATCCCACCCGTGCTGTTCCGCCAACCGCCGTCACTGGCCGCGCTCGCGTCGTTCGGGTGAATCTTGGTCGCAGTCCGGGCAATGAGGTGCTTGGCAAAGCGGGTGTTCAGGGTTGGGGCGGCCTGCCGAACCAAAGCCAATCCACCCGAGACCAGCGGGGCTGCCCCGGAGGTGAACCCGAAGTTCGCCGTGTAGTCCGCGTCGGGGAAGGAGTCACCGGATCCGTTGTAGCCCGCAGCCTCGGTCGTCCGGTCGGTGGTCAGCATGCGCCGGAAGGATGCCAAGTTAGGGCTGGATGGGGCCACGCAAGTCAAACTCGCGCCAAAGCTGGAGTAGCTGGCGAACGTCCCATCGCTCCCAACAGCGCCGACTACGATCGATTCGGGGATGCTCCGTTCGAGAAACTTCGAGACATCCTCTCCGGAAGTTCCACGTGCATTGCCGGCTGAGCGGACATGGATCGTCCCCGCCGTCGTCGAGGTCACAATCGCGGCTGCCTGGGCGGTGGAGGGGGAATAAGGCGCGATGGGTCCGTAGCTATGGTTCTTGATGCGAATCACCACCGTACTCCCCGAACTGCGGTAGAGCGTCGCGTCTATATCCTGGGTCGGAAATCCGGCCGCGTTGTTGAAGTCCAATCGGAGCGCGCCGAATCGAGCGTTGGGGGCCACACCTGTGATCCCAATTCCGTTGCCCCCTCGGGCGACCATGATCCCGGCGACCGCAGTCCCATGGTTATCAGCCGCAGTCACCGGGCTGGGGTTCCCGTCGTTCTGGCCGAAGTCGAAACTGTTGATGCTCTGATAATTCGAAAACAGGTCGGGGTGATTGGCTTGAACGCCGTCGTCAATCACGCCAAGCAAAATGCCCGTCCCTTCGTAGTCGAGATTCCAAGCTCCTTCGGCTCGAATCGAAACGGCCTCAGCGTTCTTCAAATACCACTGCCCAGGCCACCCCGCGGCAGGGTTGTCGACCTGGAAGTAAGGATCATTGGGCACAAACGCATCCCGGACGTAGGGCACCTCTACGATCGGATACGCTTCGACAATCCCGGAGACCCCCACCAAGGACTGGATGCTCCCCTCCGACCGAAAGAGCGTCGGGAGTTCGACCACGCGCCATGTCGGGTCTGCGGTCAGGCGCTGGATCTCGCGACCGTAGGGCAGGAAGAGATCGCGGCTGGATCGATCAACGCGAACGACCGCGACCTTGGGAGCGGGAAAAACGGGATCGGCGGATGCGACCTTGATTCTCCGATTTTGTTCGGCCCATGCTTCGGGGTCCTGTCCGTGGACTGGACTTCCAAACACTGCGCCAACCAAACCAAGAAGTAACCCGCTCGCTATCCATCGCACCATCATCGCCTTCAAGTCAAAGACACTCCAGGCCCTATTCTACGACGAATCGCCCAGATTGCAATGGGTAAGAGATACCGGTTTTGCGAGAAGATTCTCGCAAAACCGGAATTGGGTCAAGAACGGCGACGTCGCACGATCGCCAGTCCACCCGTCAGCAAGGCGAGGAGTGTTCCGGGCTCAGGCACGGGATTGAGCTCGACTCTGCCGAGAAACGCCCGAGATTGAGCTTCTGTGGTGTTGTCACCCAGAAAGACGAAGTTCTTCAGATTGTAGGGCTGGCCGAATGCCGAGTAGTTGCGGAGCCCACCCGTCAGCACCGTGTTGCCGCCGGCGTTCAGAGTGTACGACGATCCCGAGATGAACAGGTCATATCGGTTGATCTGCGACTTGGTGTCGAAGTTTGCCGATTCCCCGAGTCCAAGAAAGGTGGCATTCGGCTGGGTAAACACCTGTCCCTCGCGAAAGCCGATTTCGATTCCAAAACCATCGGACCCCAGCAAGATCACGCTGAACCCAGCCCGCTCCTGGCCGACAGGGTTCGTATTGGCCGCGGCATTGTTCGCCTGAGATAGGACTTGGAGATCGAATCGGAGCGAATAACCCTGGGTTCGGTTGAGGGATGGAAACGCTGCGTTCTTATAGGCTCCCGACGTCGTGTAGTTGCTATATCCCGCGTAGGTCAACATCAGCGCGGTAGAGTCGAGCGTAACGCCGCTTGAGGAACCGACCTGCGAGGCCGGTCCAAGGGCGTTGTAGGTTAACCACGGCTGGTCGACCGGAGTCTGAGTCCCACTCGGAGTGTAGAGCGGCACCACAGCCGCCGAAGAAACCAACGTCAGGCCCCACAAGGCGCCCACAAAAAGGCTGCGAATCATCTTTTTTCCTCTCTTCCCTGGGGCTCCCAATTGGGTAGCCCACCGTTACCAGTATACGACGGTTTATCGGTAAGTCCTGGGCATCAAAAAAGAGGTAGCCCGCGCGGATTGCGCGGACTACCTCGAGTCTCGTCACGAGAGAGGCGACGTTAGGGTCGAACGTTCACCCTCGTGGTCACCCTCGAACTGAGCCGCTCGGCGGTGATGTCGACCGCAGTTGCTCCCGAAACCGAGCCTGCGGTCGCCCGAATGATGGCCGACCGGCGCCCCGCCGGGATCGTGACCGTCGCCGGAACGTTCAGTACCCCGGGGTTGTTCGAGGAAAGCCGAACGATAGCCGGAACCGTCAAGGTGCCCGAAAGACTCACCGTCAGCCGAACCGTTTGTCCACTGAAGGCATTGCTCGGATTCGCGGTGACGGAACTCAAGCCGGCGGGAAGAACGAGAAGTTCTGCACTACCCGTCGAACCAAGCCTGGTGGCCGTGATGTTCACAATGCTCGCATCGCTCACGCCCGAGGTTCGGACCTTGATCCGAGCCACGCGCTGCCCTTGCGGGATGTAGGCCCAGTTGCGGACCGGTCGGGCCACCCGAGGTCGGTCGCTCGTCAGAGTCACGGTTGCGCCGTTGCGGGGCGCGGGCGAATTGAGCGTAACGATCGCATCGACCAAATTGCCGCCGACGACTTCATCCGACGAAAGTTCGATCGACTCGACGCCGACGGGCAGGATGTCGATGATCGCGCTTTCGCTTCCGCGACTATTGGCTGCAATCACCGTCACTCGCACCCGGTCCTCGCCCGGAACCGGTCGAACAGTCGAAGTGGTGATCGGGAAGCTAACGCTATCTTCGCCGGCTTCGACCACAACACTCGCCGGAACGCTGGCTGCGCGGGGGTTGCTACTGATGAGTTGAACACTGGTGGCATCGTCAGCCGGAGCCGAAAGTCTCAACGTGCCAACCGTGTTCTGGACTCCACCGATCACCTCGTTGGGGTCGAAGGTCAGTTCGGAGAAACCATCTGGCTGGGCCGCCGTATAGAGGATGCTGACCACCTGGGATCCGCCCTGGAGCGTATCTTTGTGGTCGATCACGATCTCATACTGACCCGTCTCGGGGGCCTGGATGACAACCTGTTCCATCACGTCGACCTGGTTGTCACCGGTGGTGGCAGCTTCGCCCGGATTTTCGACGTCCAGGACCCAAGGCTCAAATTCTTCGCCCGTCAAGACGTTGCGCACTCGCACATCGACGTCGTTGACGAGGAGAGGAGTGCGGCTGTCGTGAACTCGACCCGGAGACGTGCCGGCTGGGTCGGTCCAAGAGATCGTGACCTTGAAGGGAGCATCATCGCTGACCGCAACGGGAATCCTGATCGTCGAACCTTGGCCGAGGGTCACTTCTTGCATCTTCGCCGGATTGAAGAAAGAAGTCGTGATGTGAAGCGCGGCGGCTTCGGCATCCAAAAGTCCATAGCCGAAGAGGTAATCCGGGCCGTCGGCGTTACCGGCTTCCTTGGCCGTATGCACGGCAAGCCCCTTCAGAGAGGAGGCCCGCATATCTCGCCCGAAGAGGTTTCGGAAGTGCTGGGTGAGAAGCCCAAGCGAACCCGAAACGTTGGGGGCGGACATCGAAGTCCCGCTGGCAAATCCGTAATTGTTGTTATTGTAAGTCGAGAGAACCGGATCGCCGACACCCACGATCTCGGGTTTGATGCGGCCATCGTCGGCCGGACCTGCGCTGGAAAAGTCCGCCAGCTCCACCGACTCAGGTCCATCGTAGGAATCCAGGGGACGAGTGGCACCAACAGTCAGGGTGTTCTTGGCCAGTTGCTCAGAACCAGAAATCGTATCGTAGAGGCTTTGGTCATCCCGTGCCGCCGTCACCTCAACCCAGTTGTTCTGAGCCGGATCAAAGACGAGGTGAAGGAATGCCGTACTCGGCACGCCCGGGTTTCGCTGGTTCCCCGACGAGACCACCGGAAGGTAGAACGGGGCGTTGTAGAGCATCGTGTCGTACTGCGCCGCGCCGCCATCATAGCGACCAAAGTTATAGTCTTCAAATGCGTTGATGGCAGGATCGCCCAACCATCGGAAGCGCCCGCTACCGTCCCTTCCACCGTCGCCAAATCCAGACCGGATTCCGTAGGAGTGGTTCGAAACTCGCAGAGTGCTCGCCTTTTGGGACATTTCTCCAAAGGCGTTAAAGCTATCATAAGCGTCCAGCTCAGCCTGATAGGCCATCCCCCGAGCGGCTGGTTCGAGCCCGGTCGCAATCATGATCCCGGCGACATGCGTTGCGTGATCCGAGAAGAAGAAATTGCCATCGAGGATGTCAATTCGACCCACGAGCTCGCGGTGGTTGATGTCCGGATTTCCTCCCGCTTCCCAGATCCCCATTCTCAGCCCCGATCCGGAGAGAGACAATCCGAGGCTTCCGCCCGGCCAGAGGGCATTGGTCCCGGTGGACACGGCGTCCGCAAGGCCATGGCTGGAGACGAAGACCGGCCGCCCATTCTCGATCGAATCCAAGAGGACCACTTTGCCATTCGACAAGGTCTCTCGCAGGGGGATCCCCGTACGAGCCGAAAAAGCCTCAACCTCGCGGCGCTCTCGAGACGCTTGGGCGGCTCCTTCACTGGCAAGACGCCGAAGCGTGCGCTGGTCCAATTGCTGGGCGTGGCCCACTCCAAAAAGAGCTAGCCCCAAGGCCACGAGGGCGGGAGCGAGGCGAGTTCCCCCTCGCCGTCGGTGAAAGATTGCACTCTGCATAGTAATCGCCGTGACTGGACGAGCCGACACGCGGCCCCGAATGCCTCTTATCTTACTAGGTTTTACGGCCTATTCCAAGTGACACGAAGACCGAATTCCCCAGGCGTCTGATTTTTTGCCGCGTTTTAGTGTTAGGTACGAACGACTTGACGCGCCATTACGTATCCTTCTTGAGCTAAACGTCGCACCGATGAACCGTCGCGCCACTGCTAAGAGTTCTGCACTGGGGAAAAACCAGCAAAAAGCTTGGGGGGCCCTGTTGCTCGCCCATGCCTCCGTGACTCGACGCGTCAACCAAGCCCTCGAAGCCGACGGATCGATCTCGATTGAGCTCTATGACGTCCTGCTTGCACTCGAGGACGCTCCCGACCGGCGCATGCGAATGAGCGAACTCGCCGCCCAAGTCGTCTTCAGCCCCAGCGGACTGACTCGCGTTGTCGATCGGCTCGAAAAGCTGGGCTACGTCCGACGCGAGCGACACCCCAATGACGGTCGTTCTCTCTTCGCGTGCCTCACTGAAGAAGGCCTCGCCGCCCGGATCGAGGCTTGGCCAATCTACCGCGACGCCCTGGAAGAACTCTGGGGCCGGCACCTTTCCGAAGACGATGCCGCGACGGTGGAACGAGTCCTCCAAAAGGTCTTTGAAGAATGTCCGCGACGCCCGAGCTGACGAGGTCGGGTATGCTTCTTCTTTCGATCTAGGACCCAGCACATGCGAATTCGAAACAAAGAACTTCGGCAAAAGTGGCATCGGAAAGAGCAGCGAATTAAGGAGCTGATTGCCGAAGCCAAGGAAGCCGCCAAGAACGGCACCAAACCGAGCAAAGCCGCCAAGGCTCCGGCCAAGAAGAAGGAAGCCCCTGCCGCCAAGGCCGAGCCTAAGCCCAAGAAAACGACCAAGAAGGCTGAAGCCGCTGAACCGACGGAAGAGACCACGGCCGAAGCCTAATCTCGCTCGCCTCACTGATTGATCCAATGAAGTCCTCCGAATCCGTTCGGGGGATTTCCTGTTATTGGTGAGCCGGTTCCCGGACCGAAATGCTACGAGGGCGCCATGGAACCTCGCCATGGCGGGTATCCTAGGCGCTTGTGGGAGGCCCTCCGAACGGGCCGATTGACCACGGAGGCACTCAGTGCGAAAGAATCAGAAGAACAAAACCCAGCATTCACCCCGCTTTATCGAACTCACCAAGCTCGTCGAAAAGGACCTTCTGTACGATGTCGAACAAGCCATCGGACTGGTGAAGAAGACGGCCACCGCCAAGTTCGTCGAGAGCGTGGACCTCAGCATCAAGCTCGGTATCGACCCCCGCAAGAGCGACCAAAACGTTCGAGGCACCACCAGCCTCCCCCACGGGACCGGAAAGGTCAAGAAAGTCGCCGTTCTCGCGAAGGGTGACGCAGCCAAGGAAGCCGAAGCCGCCGGCGCCGACATCGTCGGAGACGAAGACCTGATGTCCAAGATCCAAAACGGATTCAAGGATTTCGACGTTCTGATCGCCCACGAAGAAATGGCCCCCCAAATCGGGAAGATCGCCAAGATGCTCGGCCCCAAGACCCCGAACAAGCGGAACGGCACCGTCACCAACCAGATCTCGGTGACTGTCGGTGAAATCAAGGGCGCCAAGCGAGTCGAGTACCGTGCCGACAAGGGCGGCGTCGTCAACCTCGGGATCGGCAAGGTCAACTTCACCGAAGCCCAGCTTCTTGAGAACTTTGTCTCCGCTCTCGACGCCGTGATCAAGGCCAAGCCGAGTAGCGCCAAGGGCAAGTATCTGCACTCGATCACCCTCAGCGCCAGCCAAGGCCCCGGCATCCCGCTCGACATCAGTGCGGCAAGCAAGACAGCCGGCCACTAGTTGGGGTTGGTTCATAATTTGCCTCCGAGCACTGCCTGGGCGTGAAGCTGAGTCTCGAGCGCCGTTTGGCGACTGAGACTCGGCGTTGGATGGCCCAACAACTCCAAGACGAGGGGCTTGATCGCTCCTCGTCTTGTCTCTGGTCGAATAGCCCTCAAATCTACCGCGCCGCCTACCTCGCGGTCGTATATCCATCCGACCCCGGTCTCGACGTTCAGGTGGATATCGATGGGGCAAGGACTTGCGAGCCGAGCCACAACACCATCCGCTTCGTTGCTTTGTGCCCAGCGGATGAGGTCCTGTGCGGTTCCGCTGAGCTCGGAAAACTCGCCCGGATCTGGCAATGCGACGAGCACTTTGCCGGTTCTACTTGCAACGTAAAGAGAATAGCGAGACAGCACCCGAGCCGTGAGGTCGGAGAGGATCATCGCCACGCAGACCAGCGTGTCGCTCGACCAAGACGGCCTTGGTCCGCTCGATAGTTTGGTGCGTGGCATCTTCCTGACGGCCCAGTGGACAGCATCCTCATGAAACTTGGTGTGATCCTGTACGGCCCCAGCAACCAGCTGCGTGATGCCAGCGATTGAGAACGGCTCACCCGGAGGGCAAGCTGGGAGTTGGCGACCCGCTTGCCGAATGTCGAACGTACCGTGCGGTTCGGGCCGGATGATTTGTGAGCGTAGGAGGACGGTGAGAATCATGATCTTCTCTGGCTTTCTCTTCTTTTGGTCATTATGTCCCGACTTTTGCGCGAGAGCGTTAAGGTTGTGTTAAGGTTTCAGGAAGTGCGTGAATCGACTTTGAAAAGGGTTCCGTCTACAGAATGATGACGGATCATCCAAGAATTCAGGGGCAGAAGATGGCCCCGCAAGATTCCCTGATTTCTCCTTTCTTCTCCGAACTTCTCTTGTTTTCTCGGAGTATAATAAATGACCCCGATATAACCACGACGATCTCGAAGGAATTCGAGGCCTCTCCGTTGGCCCCAAGCGCGCTGACTGGGTGTGTGGGAGGGAGAAGCTAATGAAAACAAAAGTTCAAGCCGCCCATCAGTCGGCCATTCCTGTAACGGGTCCCAGGCGATCCTCAAGCTCGGCATTCGAGATTCCTCTCTTTGGTCTTGGGATGGCCATTCGCACCCGGATGGATCTTCAGGGATTGACCCAAGCGGAACTGGCTAAACGCGCTGGGTTAGATGATAGCGTTCTATCACGGTACCTGCGAGGAGAGGTTAAGCGGGTCAGGCTCGACTTTCTCGACAAGATCTCGGATGGATTAGGAATCCAGAGGGATGACTTGCGTTACCAATACGAATTGGCGGTCAAGATCCGGCAGGAAGAGGCAGAGAGATTCCTCGCTTCGCAGGTCGACACCCTAGACGAAGTGATGAGCCTCTTGAGTTCGGCCCGGCCGAATGCGACCGAGGCCGAGCGGAGTATGGTGGAATCGGTGATCGGAGCCTTCTTAGGACCAACGCACCGGCCCACCGGTCAATAGTTGTTAGGTAGCCTCTGGCCTTACGATGAAGGTCAGCTTCCGCACGGTTCGGCTCGAAAAGCTCTACCCCCTCGCCATCAGCCGGGGGGTGAGCACCGGCTCCAACAACCTCTTTGTCATGGTCGAACAAGACGGCCACGTCGGGATCGGCGAGTGCGCGCCCGGCACCGGCTACGACGACACACTGGCCGCCATCGCCCAGAGCCAATTGGAAGACCTCGTCGCCAAGGGGCTGGAAGGCAAGAGCATCCACCAGATCTGGGCAATGGCCTACGAGCATCAGGTGAACCCCAGCGCCCTCGCCGCACTCGATGTGGCCCTTTGGGACCTCACGGCCAAGCGGGCCGGACTTCCGCTCTATCAAGTCTTCGGCCTCAGCCCTCGCTCGGCCCCGACCAGCGTGACCATCGGCATTAACCCTGTCGAGGTGATCCGCGAGCGCGTCCCCGAGATCCTCGCCCGCACGGGAGGCAAGGCTCTTAAGATCAAATTAGGCAGTCCGGACGGCTGGCAACGCGACCAAGAGAACTATGAAGCCGCCCGCGAGGTATCGGCGCCATTCGGGGTTCAGCTCCGAGTCGATGCGAACGGCGGATGGGACGTGCCGACCGCCCAAAGCATGATGCGGTGGCTCGCCGAGCGCGGCTGCGACTACGTGGAGCAACCCCTCGCCGAGGGTCGCGAAGACGAGTTGCCCCACCTCTTTGAGGGCCGACCTCTGCCGATCTATTGCGACGAAAGCTGCCGATTTTCCCAAGATGTCCCCAGGCTGGCCGGCCGGGCCGACGGCGTCAATCTCAAGCTGATGAAGTGTGGGGGCCTTACCGAGGCGATCCGGATCGTCGCCACGGCCCGCGCCTGTGGGCTCGGCACGATGATCGGCTGTATGGGCGAGAGCAGCGTGGCGATCTCGGCGGGGGCAGCAATTGGCGAACTCTTCGACCATATCGACCTCGACAGCCAAATCAACCTGAATCCTGACCCGGCGGTCGGGGCACCGATGATCGATGGGGTGGTGACGCCCCCGGATCGACCCGGCCACGGGGCCGAGCTAACGGCCTGAAGACTTTGGCGAGGGTCGGTGGAGATTGGGTTGAGGTTGATGGGGTCCTGGCTCAAGGCGCCGGTCGGGCCCGGGGCCACACCCGACCCAGGGGCCCCGACGCTCCGCGTCGCCCTGGGTCTCTCCCCCGCCCGGCGCAGACCTCGTACCCCAACAAGCTTCTCCTGGCCACGTCTCCATGCCTCTGGGGAGAGGTCGACCACGCACCACGACCTGTCCGAGAGTACAGGGATCTCCCCCCACCGGCGAGCAATTCCCAACCGCTCCGACCCAAAATCCCTTTCAACCCGAATGCTGCAACCTGGTGATAAGATCGCGATCTATATGGAGGGAGCCCTCCACGATCCCAGCGGAAAAATGGGATTTGGTGTCCTCCGCTATTCCCCCCACGCCATCGTGGCGGTGGTCGATCGAGCACTCGCGGGCCAAGACGCCCGCGCAGTGACAGGCATCCCGGGTCCGGACTGCCCGATCGTCGCCACTCTCGAAGAAGCCGTCACCCTTGGCGCAAACGTCCTCGTGATCGGAATCGCACCCCTCGGCGGGGCGCTGCCCGAAGCTTGGCTGCCGATCATCGATCGCGCGGTCGGCCTGGGACTCAGCATCGTGAATGGCCTCCATGGCCGCCTCCGGCCTCGGTACCAAGATCTGCAAGTCGGCCAGTGGATTTGGGATATCCGAACCGAACCCGAAACCCTACAAAACGGAACTGGAGCCGCCGCCCAACTCGCGGCCAAGCGACTCCTTTTGATCGGAACCGATATGGCCGTGGGCAAGATGACGGCGGGACTTGAGATTCAGAAGGCCCTCCTCGCCGCAGGGCAGAAAGCACCCTTCGTCGCAACGGGCCAAATCGGGATGACCATCACCGGGGCCGGAGTTCCGCTCGACGCAATCCGAGTCGACTTTGCCAGCGGGGCGATCGAGCGCGAGGTCATTCAGCACGCCGATGCGGATTGGATCATCGTCGAAGGACAGGGATCCCTGGCTCACCCCAGCAGCACCGCCACCCTTCCCCTCCTGCGGGGTTCCTGTCCGACCCACCTGATCCTTTGCGCCCGAGCCGGTCAGACCCACCTGCTGAGGGCTCCCCAGATCGCGATCCCCAGGCTCGATGGCTTCATCAAGCTCTATGAGGATTTGGCGGCGGTCACTGGAACCTTTCCCCGCCCCAAAACGGTCGCCATCGCCCTCAACACGTCGCACCTTGCCGAGGCTGAAGCCAAAGCCGCCTGCAAAGAACTCACGGATACCTACGGATTGCCTTGTTGGGACCCTGTCCGTCACGGTGCCGAACCGTTCGCCGAGTTGCTTCAGCGGTCGTAAAAGACGCCGACCTGGCTCTCTCTTGAAGGGGTCCGCCGGTCCCGCCAGTTCGGCACCCGACTGAGATTTTTGGCGTGACTGACCGCCGCGGGGTAGGTGTCGGTTCCGCCCAGATCGAGGAACAAACCAAGCGCAAGTGCCCGCTCTCGCAACGACCCCTTCGGCGCTTCGCTGGCTTGGCCAAGCGTGATCCCGTTCGATTCGTAGGTGTCATCCCCCATGTCGTCGACAAAGACGCCGATCCCGTTTGCGTTCCCCGCGCCTAGGCTCAGATTCGGGGCCTTGTAACTGTCCTTTCCGGCGCTGTTGAGCATCATTCCGATCCCGAAGTCGTGCCCGGCTCCCATGGCCATGTTGAGCGCGGCCGAGACTTGATCATCCCCCCCAGCATCATCCAGAAGGCCAATCCCAAAGTGGGCACTCGCCCCCTGGGCGTACCACTGCGCCTGGTAGAGGTCGTTGCCAGCTTCATCCCAAAGAAGGCCGCAACCCTCCCAATAGCCGACCCCCTGGGCAAAGACAGATCCCAGGTAGCGGTCATCCCCGACCTCGTCCAGCAGGATCCCAATCCCTCCGCTCAAACTGTGGCCGTCGAGGTAGTCGGCCCGCCGACCAGTTGCCGCCCCCTGGGCCATGCTCAGGTTCAAGCTGGAATTCTGGGCACTCGGGAAGTCGATGGTCGTGGTGTTGGCCGTATAGCGGTCCGCGCCGAGCCGGTCGATCAACATCCCCATCCCCATCACACCCCCAAATCCCTGGCCATTTTGGAACACCGAGTACTGGTCATCACCCTTCCAATCGTCCAAGATTCCGATGCCAAACTGGGCCGAACCCTGGGCATTGGTGTAGGCATCATAGAGATCGTTACCGGTCGAATCCTCCAGGTAGGCGACCCCAAAGACCGCCGATCCCAACCCCGCGCGATGGGTGCGGTAGAGATCATTCCCGTTGCTATCGACCAAGACAGAAACACCGAACGCGGCCGAAGCCGGCCCCGAGCCGTTACTCGAGCGTCGCCCGGCAAACCGCTCGATCGGGGTCCCGGCAAGAGCTTGGTCGCTGAGATACCGATCGTCTCCACTCGTATCCAGCACGACGCTCAGCCAATTGGTCGCCGTCCGATTACTCGCACAATTGAGATAGGTATCGCTACCCCCGGTATCAATGAGCAAGAGAGTCGGCTCTTCCTTGTAAGTATCGTTCGAGCCGCCACTCAACACGATCCGTCCCCATTGTGTATCGACTTCCCAGCGAAACTTCGTCGTCGCGTCGATACTCTGGACCACCACTTGGGCGTGCTTGGTCGCGCTGACGAGGTCGCTTCCGGCGGCAAAGAGGTACCGCAGATCGACCTTTCGGTAGAAATCAAAGAGATCTTGGTTGGCCTCCGGATCCGCTGATTCCAGCGGCCCGGCCTGAGATCGCCGGTACCACTCGGCAAAGTTGGGGGTCTCACGAAAAGCCGCCCGGCGGTAGGGGATGGTCTGGAGCGAAACTTGCAAAATCACCGCCGCCGCCTCCTGAACTCCCCCCGGAACATTGGCCAAACTCGGAATCGTCCCCGTGATCAGGCCGCGCTTCTTCATCGCCTCCAGCGTCGCCTGAAGTGCGCCTTGCTTCAAACCCACATCAATCGCGCTCTGAATTGGATTGCCCAGCAGAGACCGACGGGTCCCACGACCGAGCATCCGCCCAGCCACCGAAACAGTCTCCCCAGGGTCACCCACCGTAACCTTGATTTGCCGTTTCCACATTTCAGAATAAAACGGAATGCGCCAAGGATCCTCGTAGCAACTTTCATAAAAGGGGGTGCGGAACTCTCCTTCGCGGAAGAACCGAACGATCCCCGGGTCGAACGTAGCGGTGGCCCGGTTCAGACCGGCCAAGCCGAGCGCGACATCGAAATCGTTATCTAAACTGGAAGGCAGGGCCGTGTTAAGAATTCCAAGAGCACAAAGGAGGGCATTCATCGCAGTTTTGCTGGGCTGTGGGACCGCCTTCACTGTGGCCCAAACCCCCACAGGTCCGCAACCGCCCCCCGCGATCGACTTCCCCCCCAGCCGCACTCTCCGCACCGGGGATATCTCGCGCGAACTTGAGGTCACCTTCCCATCGGCGATCGCGTCAGAGTTTGCCGAAAATCAGTCGGTCCGACTTCGCGTCTTCTTGCCCGCCGAAAAGGTGGACCCGGTGCCGGTGGTCGTCATCCTCCACTATTGGGGAGCCACCGATTGGCGATTGGAGGAGCGCATGGCGGCCCAACTCAATCGCCGAGGGGTCGGGGCCGTCCTGGTCCCTCTGCCCTACCATCTCAGCCGGACCCCGCGTGGCTATCTCAGCGGGCAGCTGGCGATCCAGCCCGACCCCGAAGCGCTCCGCAAGACCATTCTCCAGAGCGTCAGCGACGTCCGCCAGACGGTCAACTGGATCGAGCGTCAGCCGGATTTCCGCCTCGGCCAAGTCGGCATCGCCGGAACTAGCCTCGGGGCCATTGTCGCCGCGCTTGCGGCCGGAACCGAACCCCGCTTCACGGCCCGATGCTTTGTCCTGGGCGGGGTCGATCTGGCGTTCCTTCTCTGGAACAGCTCTCGTGTCGTCAGCCAGCGCGAGGTGATGCGCCGCGCTGGGTTCACGGAAACCCGGCTACGAGAGATCTTGAGCGATGTCGAACCCGAAACCTACCTGGCTCAATCCGTCCCCGTGCCAAGTTTGGTCATCCGAGCCAAGTTCGACACCGTGATCCCGCCGCAATCGACCGACGCTCTTATCGGGGCCCTGAAAGAGCCCCAAGTGGTGACGGTGAATACAGGCCACTACGGCGGGGTCTTTGCCGAGCGGGCCATTCTCCGAGAGTTTGGAGAGTTCTTCCAATCCACCTTTTTTGGAACCGCGAGAAGTGGAATTAGCAAGAGCCTGAGCGCCCCAACCATCCGTATCGGTGGGCTCTACGATGACCAGGACCGCCTCCAGGTCGCGGCGGGCATCGATTTGTGGCGATCCAACGCCCGATCAGACATCTTCCTCGCTGCCTTGGCAAGCCCTAGAGGGCCAAGGCTGATGCTCGGAGCCCAGTTGGGTCCACGGGTCGCGGTGGGCCCCGTTCTCACCGGAAAGAGAGTCACCGTCGGACTCTTCTGGAGCATTGTTTTGTGAACGACGATCTTCAAAGTCGCGCCCGGACGAATATCGTCGACACCTACACTAAGCTCGCTCAAGTGATGCCTGGGGTCACGGTTCGGGATTTTGGACACCATCTCAGGGCCGAGTCCAAACTCGACATGGTCATGGGAAACTTCGCGATTCGCTTCGACGCAAGCTCCGAGAACCTGACCGAGTGCCTCGACGACCTGGAGCTGGCCGCGCGTCGTCACCGCACCTTTCGCATCTTTCTGCTGGATGGAGACCGCCCCTCGTCGCTCCGATTCCTCTTGGAAGGCCGGGGATTTCTCCATCAGGACCAGATGCACCAACTCGCCTGTCTGACCGATGGAGAGAACCCACCGGAAATGCTGGAGGCGACCGCCCCCGACGAACGAACCGCCATCTCGCAGTTCATGGTCCGGTGCTTCTTTCTCCGGCGCGATCCCGGCCTCCGCAGAGTCGTCACCCGCGCGACGGCCGACTCGGGCCACCGGCTCTTCTATCTGGGAAGTCTGCAAGATCCCCTCGGAGCCGTGATGCTCACCGAATCCCCGGGGTCCGTCGGACTCTATAACCTTTGCGTCAGCCCACCCCATCGAGAACGCGGCCTCGGGGGCCAAATTCTGCGCTTCGCTAGGCACTTTGCCTTCCGATCTGGCAGCCCGATTCTCCTCCAGTGCCACCCCTCGCTGACCATTTGGTACGCAAAGCAAGGATTTTTTGGGTTCGGGGACGTATTTTCTTTGCGTTTCGTTCAGAAAACGTTGTAGGATAAAGAGAAAGTCCTAGCGAACACGCAACGATGCGGAGCCGAAGAGCCTTCACCATAACCGAGCTCTTGGTGGCAATGACAATTCTTGTTATCCTTGCCGCTGTCCTTTTCCCTGTGTTCCAGTCGGCACGAGCCTCTGTCGATCGAGCCTCGTGTGCCAGCCGGATGAAGCAAGTCTTTTTGGCCGTCTCCCTCTATCAGAACGAATACGACGACGGCTATCCGATGGTGGGCTACCAAGTCAATCGGAGCCCGGACTCGGCCACCCAAGACCGACTCTGGCCCCAGCTCCTCCTGCCCTACCTTAAGGATACGCGCCTCTGGGCGTGCCCGGCGGACAAATCCGAGCGCCCCAAGCCAAGCAATCGCTTTGACGCGGATCTCTCGCTCGCCGATTCCAGTTCTCGCTTCTATGCCGTGGCCGAACGGGCTAACCTTGGCTACAACAGCTACAACCTCTCCCCCGTCGTCCGGAACGGTTCAGCGATGTTCTTCGCGCCCGTCAAGGCTTCTCAGGTCGGTGCGCCGGCAAACACCATCGGCTGGGTAGAAACCGTTTGGGAGGTCCGAGGCGGAGCGACCTTGGGCGGCGGAAATTATGTGGCCGAGCCTCCGTGCCGGTATGTCCGAGCGAATGCCACCGTCGTGGATACCATCCCTGGTGCCGGACCGGCCGGACGTGATAATGGATGGCTAGTGGACCCCGAAGAGGAATCCGTTAATGAGACGACCTTCGGCGGGGCTTGGGGGTGGCATGGAGGGAAGCTCCACATGCTGACCCTTGATGGCCGAGCCGTTCTTATCGAACCCAATCGTCTGGCGAACGGTTGCCGAGTGGAGTCGAACTGGGCCGGCGCGATCTTTGACCAGCAGACTTATCTCTGGGATCTCCAATAATCTCTGGCCCTCATCCGGCCCGTCTATCGACCTCTGGGCCATAATTCTAAGCAGAACACCGGGCTGTTTCGACACCCCAGGATCCCAGAGAACACTATGTACAAGGTCAGTATTATCGGTGGCGGTGGCCGGGTCGGAAGCGACGCGGCCTTTGCTTTGCAACTCGGAGGAATTGTCAGTGAGATCGCGCTGGTGGACGCCAATCGCGATATGGCCGACGGCGAGGCGCTCGACATCCGCCATGGATCGGCGCTGACCAGCAGTCAGAAGATCACCAGCGGCGACTACGATGTCGTCAACGGCAGCGACTGCGTCGTCATCACCGCCGGACTCCGGCGCAAGCCCGATGAGAGCCGGCTGGAACTCATCAACCGCAACGTCGGACTCTTCAAGCAGATCCTCGAATCGCTGAAGGGGTGCAAACTGGCCGATGGCGCGACCATCTGCGTCGTCTCCAACCCCGTCGACATCCTCACCCATCTTGCGGCCAAGAGCGGCATCCTGCCCGAAAGCCAAGTCATCGGCCTCGGTACCGTCCTCGACACCTGTCGCTTCCGCTCGATGCTCGCCGACCACTTCAGCGTTGGTGCCACAGATGTCAAGGCGCTCATTTTGGGTGAGCACGGCGACACGATGGTCCCGGTCTGGAGCAGCGCCACCGTGGCCGGCGTCCCCCTGCGCAGCCTCCCCGGCTTTAGCGAGACGGTTGCGGCCGAGATCTTCGACAAAACCAAGAAGTCCGGGGCTGAAGTGATTCGCCTGAAGGGCGGAGCCGGACGCGCCGTCGGGATCTCGATCAAGGAAGTCGTTGAAGCCATGTGCCTTGACCAAGGCGCCATTCTGCCCGTCAGCGCGGTGCAGAGTGGAAAGCTGGGGATCAGCGACATCTCGCTCTCGCTTCCGACCCGAGTCGGCCGCCACGGCGTGGTCGATATCCTGGAACCCGCCGTCAGCGACGCCGAAAAGGAAGGACTCCACAAGTCGGCCCAATCGCTGAAGGACGTCTTCGCCCAGATCCAGTAGTTGGTTGGGGGTAGGGGGTAGGGGGTAGGGATTTGGCAAGGAATGTCTTGATCCCTACCTAGATCCTAACCCCTACCCCCTACAACCTAACCCCCAGCCCCTAGCCCCTAATCGGCAGGACGCTACAGTCGAAGACGTGCTCGTTCAGCTTGATCCGAGCGGCTCCGGCGGGGCTGAGTTCCTTATCCACCGCGATTTGGGCGATGGCGGCTTGGGCGCCTCCGAGGATGATGTTCTCCATCTCCTGGACGTTGACCCCCTCATCGCGCAGGATGGTCAGCACGTGGGCCAACACGCCGACGCGGTCTTGGTGGCGAACCACCACGAGGTGGGTGGCGTGGTCGCTCTTTCCGCCGACGTTGACAAGGTTCGGCGCGAGTCCGGTGTTCTTGTATTCCCGCACGATTCGAACGGTCTCGCTTGCGACCGCCTCTTGGGCCTGATCGGTCGAAGCCCCGATGTGGTGGGTGCAATAGACTCCGGCTTTTTCGCGCAGCGAACCTTCGTAGGTCCCTTCGCCCCCGGCCGGTTCACCTTCAAAAACGTCTAGGCCGGCCACGACCCGGCCCGAATCGACCGCCGCTTCGAGCGCCGCTTGGTCGACCACTTCGGCCCGACTGGTGTTCACGAACACCGAACCCGGGCGCAGGGACCCAAAGAACTCGGCCCCGAGCATTCCACGCGTGTCCGGCGTCAGCGAGACGTGGACCGAGACGAAGTCGCTTTGTTCGGCAAGTTCCTTCACCGTTTGGGCGCGTCCGATGCCGAGCGTCGCTGCGACCTCGGGGGTCATCCAGCGGCTAAAGGCGACCACGTTCATGCCAAAAGCCTTGGCGCGGGGGATCATTTCTTGGCTGATCTTGCCCATTCCGATCAGGCCAAGGGTGCGTCCATAGAGCCCGCGGGCCTTGCTGAAGGCCTTTTTGTTCCACTTTCCGGCGCGGAGCTCGGCCACGTTGTCGGGGATGTGCCGGTCTGCGGCCAGCATCAAGCCAAAGGCGAGCTCGGCCACGGCCTGCGCATTCTTGCCCGGGCAGTTCGCCACATAGATCCCGCGGGCACTGGCGGCCTTGACGTCGATCGTGTTGACGCCGGCCCCGGCCCGGATGATGAGGCCAAGCGCGGCTCCCTCCAGCATCGGCTCGGTCACCTTGGTGCTGCGGACGATCAGGACGTTGGCTCCGCTCTCGCGGATCCGGTCGCCCAGTGCCTCATCCTTCAGGTCGGGCTCATACAGAGTCTCGACCCCCAACGCTGCCAAACCATCGAGTCCGCTCTTCTCAAACTTGTCCGCCACCAGAACCTTCATGAATTCAAATTTACCCGTGAAAGGCGGTTCCGTCCCGCATCACATTCGGTCGAAAATTTAACCAAACGTTAACAAACATCCATCATCCTTGCCGAATGCGAAATCGACGTCCGATGGGGTTCACCCTGATTGAGCTCTTGGTGGTCATCGCCATCATTGCGATTCTAGCGGCGATCCTCTTCCCTGTTTTTGCCCAAGCCAAGTCCGCCGCACAAAAGACGACCTGCTTGAGCAACATGAAGCAAATGGGGACGGCGATGACGCTGTACCTGGGCGATAACGACGACAACGTGATGCAGGGGATCACCTGCCAGCCCTGGCAATCAGGCGCAACCCGCAAGCAACTTTGGGCCGAACACTACTGGCCCTGGCTCCTGCAGCCCTACGTTAAGGTGAAGATCGAGGACGCACAAAAGGGTCGAGGATCGTTTTACACCTGCCCAACCAATCGGATTCAGCAAGAACTCAACGGGTACTCCGCCCTCACGAGCCGCCCGCTTTGTTCGACGCAATTTCGAGACGACTTGATGCGATCCTGGGGACTTTCGGCGGTTCAAGGTCGAGTCTACGTTTGGCTCAACTACGGGATCAACGCCAATATCGTCAACTATTGGCCGAACGCAGGTACCTGGGAAGACCTCACCGGAACCTATCTGGTGATGGAATCTGGCGATCCCGACATCTGGGCCGATGACATCGATGAGCTTCTGATCAACAATTGCTCCGAGCGACCCAATGGCCAAGGCCGACCGGCCGATATGCGCCAGTGCAAGCCTGCCCACGGCGAGGGGGCCAACACCCTGTATCTGGATGGCCACGCCAAGTTCCTGCGATTCTCTTACACCGCCAATCATCCCAATCCGGACCGCTGGAACTGGTCGGTCCCAACCTGGGGCGACGGAGAGTTCTACAACAACGTCGATCCTGGCTCGGAATGCGACGGATGGACTCCGGTTGCCGACAAGCAAGACGCCCAGAAGATTTGCCGTCTGGGCAACTAATCAAACATCAGTTTTGACAGGCGGGCCCCGCGCCCGCCTGCTCGAAAGAAGAGGAGAAAACTATGAAGAAACTTGCACTCTTGGCCCTCGCGGGTCTGGCAGCGGGCGCTTTTGCCTCCCTGCAACCTGGACTCCTGACTGTCTTGGTCATGAAGGACACGAATATGGCTAGCGGAGAAGATGCCGATGGACTCACCTCCAAGCGCACCGTGATCCGACAGTATGACTTTGCCGGCAACCAAGTCGGATCGGACATCGAGCTCCCGTCCAGCGCGAGCGACCCCGTCAAATTCACCAGCCAATGGGGCGAGGATAGCGAAGGCGGTCTCTGGACCAGCGAAGACGGTCGCTTTATCACCGCCGTGGGTTACAACATCGAAGCCGGTGTCAGCGACCCGGGCCCCTTCGCCGCTCGAACCGTGCTCCGCATGGCCAGCAACGGGATCGCCGAATATGTGAATATCATCCCGCAAGCCGACTTGGGTGGAGACTCCAGCCGATTCGTCTATAGCAAGGATGGCAACCAGTTCTGGATGACCGGTGGCGACCAAGGCGTCGATTACTTTACCGTCGGCCAAACCGCCAGCGTCCCTGTCGTCGAGGGCTCCTCGTCGCGCGCTCTGCTCAGCTTCAACGGCGACTTTTACTACACCAGCTCGGATGACAACGTGTACAACGGTGCAATCCGAAGCAACACGCTCTACAAGCTCAACGGTCAACCGACCAACCCGTTTGTGACCCCCACGATTGAGTTCGCCTTCTCGACCAGCCCGCGCAGCGCGATCCTCGAAGCGGATGGCGACCTCTACATCGCCAGCACCACCGGCTCGGGAGCCAACGCGATCGGAGTCGGAAAGTTCCGCAAGAACAGCAGCGGCCTCTGGACCCTGCAATACAGCACCGGAATCGCCGGTGCCGGCGCCCCGATCTGCTACTTGATCAAGGTCGGAGAAACCCTCTACGGAACCCGCGAAACCAACGACCCGCTCGACGATGCCGAAATCATCAAGATCGAGGACACTGGCACCGCCCTCACCCCGAGCAAGCTGGTCGACATCCCCAACACCGAAGTCCTGCGCGGAATCACCCTCGGACCGGTCGCGACCCAAGACATCATCGGATCCGTCGACCTCGGTGAGTTCGATGCCGATGCCGGTCGACTCGTCACCGCTCAGCTCGTCGATGCAAGCGACAACGTGGTCGAAACGACCCAGTTCGTCCTCGATGCGACCGGAGCCTTCACCGTTCCGACCGCCGCTTCAAACGGGACCTACCGCCTCCGCCTGAAGGCCTCGCACTGGATCAGCAAGGCACCGGTCGTGATCCTCAGCGGAAGCGGAGCGGTTGTCGGTTCGCAAGTTCTGCCCAATGGCGACGTCGATGGCGACAACTCGATCACCATCTTCGACTACATTGACCTCAGCGGCAGCTTCGACCTCTCGACCGGCGATGCTGGATTCAATGCCGAAGCTGACCTGGATGGCGACGGATCGGTCACGATCTTCGACTACATCATCCTCAGCAACAACTTCGACCAAACCGGCGAATAATCCACTGCATCCCGTCCCCCGCCTGGCCATCGGCCGGGCGGGGGATTTTTTGTCACTTCTTGCTCGTCAGGTTGCGGAGCGCCTCGGCGATCGCGCGGACCGGGAAGCCGACCACCGTCTCAAAGTCTCCCTCGATCCGGTCGATCAGCAGCCCCGCCATCCCTTGCGCGCCATAGGCTCCCGCCTTGTCCATCGGCTCGCCGGTCGCCACGTATTCCTCGATCTGGGCCGGGGTCAGGGGCCTAAAGTGGACGGTCGCCGTCTCGGTGAACGCCTCAAACCCCGCCGGCCAGCGGATCGCTACCCCCGTGATCACCTTGTGCGACCGGCCCTGCAAAAGCCCCAGCATCCGTGCCGCATCGGCTTCGTCAACCGGCTTGCTGAGCTGGAGGAACTCTTGCGGACCCTGGCCCGAGCCGCGCCCTCGTCCGGAGGGGAGATCGCCTGACGGCGAACCCCCCACCGGACTCCGCCCCAGGGTCCGCAACGGCGCAAGCGTCGGTTCCAGCGGGTCGTGATCGGGGGACAAGGACGCTTCCTCAGCGTGCGCCTCCGTCTCCGCCGCCCCGGGGCGCAGCCCGAGCCGCGCATCGCTTGGATTTCGCTCGGAGGCTTTCTTTGGCGAGGGAGGGAGTGGCCCCGGGCCGGGGTGGCGGCCCGATTCGCCCCCCAACGGCACCGCCACCACCGTGTCACCGGCCAAAATCAGGCTCTCCGGATGGCGATCAAAGACGGCAAAGGCCTTTTCTCGCGCCAGCCGCTGCGCCGTCACCCAGGGATCAGCGTCGACCAGAGCCTCTTCGTCCAGGTCGGCCGGATCGACCACGAACTCGGGGATCAAACTCTTCAAAAGCTCCACCCGCCGCGGCGAAGCACTGGCCAAAACAACCGGATAAGGAACCAAAACAGGCTTCGACATGGATCAAAAACCAGTGTTGCACGCTAAGTACGTTTTATGTTTGATCATGAGACTCTTCTCTGATGTCGGCGAATAGCCGTTGGATAGCGTCTCCTATTTAGAGAATCAACCTGCCATGGCCGATAACCGCGACCCTTCAAAATAACTGATCGCTTCCTACATCTCAAAGTCAGAATTTCCCGTCTAAGTTATATGCGACACAAGAACGACACAACCGAAACCTCTGCGTCTGCAGCCAAACCTGCCTACTTAGGGAATGACAATGATCAAGCTGTCACCTCTACAAACAGACTCCCGGATGATGCCGAAATTCAGCGCTACCTCGAACAGCGCAAGGCCTATATTGATCGAGAAGATCAGCTAGCCGATCTATTTGACAAGAGCTTGATTACTATCTCAACGGGCGCACTTGGAGGATCTTTCGTATTCGCTCAACAAGTCAAAGGCGCAGGGTCTAAAGAGGCGTTGGGTTACCTTTCTGTGGCCTGGATATTCCTGGCTTTAGCTCTCATTTGTTCACTGTCAAGCATGTTCTTGGCGCAACGGGCTCACAGTCTACGTGTCCGTCACTTGGATGCATCGATAGAGAAACGCTTCGAGGCAGACCAGTGGAGGAAACAACCTAAGGAAAATGGGCATAGTTCGAATCATTGGGCGACATGGACATCTCGAACAAACATCCTATCACTAGTTTCCATCGTCTTAGGGATTGTGTTCCTAATGGTGTCGTCTTGTCAGACACACAGCTAAGGCGCGTAGACTCAGCACGATACGACTATGGCAATTCAAACAAACAATTCATCCAACTCGACCGGTACCAAGAGTTCAGGTGGCCACCCTCCAGCCATCACGAGGCCCTCCGGCAACCAAGGCGGCTCAGGAAACTCGGGCGGCTCTGGATCAAATGGTGGCGGGAATACCGGTAGCAAGAAGCCCTGAGAATTAGTCTCCCAGAATCAAAATCTGTGAGGTTCGCCATCAAACTCACCCCACCGGACTGACGCGTGCAGCTGGCAGCAGCGATTCGATCACCGGGAGGCGGCCGATTTCGGCTCCGTTGGTGGTGGCGGTCGCGGCCCCGGCGGCCAGGCCCCAGCGCAGGGCTTCGGCCCAGTCCAGGCCCTCCAACCGCTTGGCCAAGACCCCGCCCAACAGCGAATCCCCGGCCCCGATCGTCGATCGAGCCTCCACCTCGGGCGATTCCCCGACCCAAACCCCTTCGGTCGAGGCCAAAACCGCGCCATCGGCCCCCAGGCTGACGATCACCACCGCGCCGGGGTTCACTCGCCCAAGGTCCGCAATCAAGCCGCGCGCAGCCCGCACCGCATCCTCTCGCGACGAAACCGCGAACCCGACCAAGCGACCGGCCTCGGCCCCGTTGGGCTTGATCAGATCTGGGCCCTCGGCCAGAGCCAGCTTCATCGGCTCGCCATCGGCGTCGATCATCACCGGCACCCCGGCCCGCCGCGCCCGTCGAACGACCTCGGCATAGCTGCCCGGATCGACCCCCGGCGGCAGAGATCCCCCGGCGGCAACCCAGCTGGCCTGCAAAAGCAGTTCATCAAACGAGGCCCAAAAAGCGGCGAGTTCCTCGGACGTAATCGTAGGCCCCGGCGCGTTCAGGGTCGTTGGAGGCACCTCTCGGTTCAGCGATTCGATACTGAAATTGATCCGCGTCTCGCCGGCGACCGCGATCATCGCGTCGGCGACCCCTTCCTCGGCCATCACATATCGAATCAGCGGAGCGGCCGATCCGCCCAAAAATCCCGTCGCCACCGTCGGCGCGCCCAGCTCGGCGGCAATGCGCGAAAGGTTGATCCCCTTGCCCCCGGCGTCGGTCTCATCCCGCCGAATCCGGTTGGTGTCTCCTGCCGTCAGGTCGTCGACAAAGAGGGTCTTGTCTAGGCTTGGGTTAAAGGTGACCGTCAGGATCACTTGGCCATGACCTCGACCAGCAACAGCTTTTCGGGGTCCACCGTCCGTTCCGTGCTCAGCACATAGCTCAGAGGATGGGCCACCAGCTTGGTCCCGTCGACGCCGACCATCTCGCCATGGAATCCGCTGATCAGACGGTTGGCGGCGTAGGCTCCTAGTCGAACACCCAAGACACGATCAAAGGCCGTCGGCGATCCGCCTCGCTGCATGTGGCCGAGCACTAAGTAGCGGGCCTCGAATCCGGTGTTGCGGCTGATGAAGTCCTTGATGTCTGCGGCCCTGGCAGCTCCTTCGGCGACGATGATGATGCTGCTGCGCTTACCGCGCTCGTGCATCGCCCGCATTCCGTCACAGATCTCGAGTAGCGAATAGGGGACCTCGGGAATGATGACGGCCTCGGCCCCTCCGGCCAGACCGGCTTCCAGCGCGATGAACCCGTTGTGCCGACCCATGACCTCGATGACGAACACGCGCTCGTGGGAGTAAGCCGTATCTCGAACCCGGTCGATCGCCTCGAGCGCGGCGTTGACGGCGGTGTCAAATCCGACCGACATATCCGTTCCGCTGATATCGTTATCGATCGAGCCCGGCACGCCGACCACAGGGAATGCGAATTCTTCCCACAGCTTACGGGCCCCGGTCAGCGATCCATCCCCGCCGATCACCACCAACCCTTCCACGCCGTGCGCCTTCAAATTTTCGATCGCCTTGGCTCGCCCCTCGGGCAACATGAAAGGCTTGCAGCGAGCGGTGCGCAGGATGGTCCCTCCCCGGGTGATCACTCCCCCGACCGCGGCCGAATCCAGCTCGACGATCTCATTATCGAGGATCCCTTGATACCCGTGGAAGAACCCGCTCACCGAGGCTCCGCGCCCGAGCGCCGCCCGAACGACTCCGCGAATCGCCGCATTCATCCCCGGGGCGTCGCCCCCGCTGGTGATGACACCGATGCGGTTCAAATCGTGATTCTCCGGAGGTCAGGCGTTAGTTGACACATCGACTTTGCGCGTAATTGGCACTTCGATGGACCCAGGAGATAAAGGATTCGTAATTGTCGAGAATCGACTTTGGCATCCGCACATAGCCCACCATGGGGTCGCTCTGGGGGTCAGCCCGGAAGACATCGGCACCCGGAAGCTTCATTGCTTCCTCATAGTCACCGGGACCAAATTTCAGTCCGATCTCCTCGTCCACCAGAAATGCGAACATCTTTTCGCCGGTGTAAACACCCATGCCATTAAACATGCGGCGGGCTCGAATATCGAAGCCCTCCGCAGCCTTCATCATCTGTTCATAACGAAGCGGGCGATAGACCATGCACAACCTCTAGGTGAAAAGCGGGCATCCTGCCCTGGCTCTGTAAGGAAGCTTCCCTGACCTACCTGACCTATTTTACTCGCATTTCCGGCAGATCACCGGAAGTGCAATTCGATTCCGCGCTTCTGGATCTCCTCGACAAAGGTCGTTCCCGTGACCGCTTGCTCATAGCGGACGGCTCCCTTGGGCGTTCGTCCCTCGGCAACTTCCTTTGCATAAAGGGCCATACTGAACCCAGTCAGGCGCTCCATCGACGTAAATCCGGTCACGGGGCACTGCTTATCCAGGATGTCGATCTGCAGCGTTTTCGGCTGGCCATCCTTGGTTCCATGGCCTACGGCCCGGATGGCGCACATGTCTTGATCCTGGAAAGTTGCGAGATATTCGCCAAAAACCTTGTACCACACCTCTCTAGGTTTCACCTGAGCGCCACCTACTGTGACCGGATGTTCACCCCAGAGCCCGCTATCCTTGAACAACTTCATGAACTGGCAGTGACCGGGGAAGCGGATGGTCTTGTATTCGTAGTTCGGGATTCGACCCTTCAGTGTGTAGGGGGCCGTGCTGGTTCCGCCGCTGGTCACAAAGGCCTCCATTTTGCCGAGACCCTCGATCTCCAGTTCTTCCAGCTCGGTCAGGGTGTCCACCATATGGATCTCGCCATTCCGCAGCGTCACGGCTTGGTAATCGTATTCGGTGACGAGACCTTCGACGTTGAAGGTCAATTTGTAGTTGAGCGGGGCGACGGGATTTTGGGGCAGAACGCCGCAGTAGAGCTTCACCGAATCGGCCTGGTCCAGATTTTCGATGAGATACATCCCGAGGCTGTTGACCAATCCCGGAGCGAGGCCGGTGTCGGGGATCAAGGTGACTCCAGCCGCTTTGGCCGATTCATCCAGGGCTAGGGTCTCGTGGGTAATGTCCGTGTTTCCGCCGAGGTCCACCATGCTCGTCTTGCTGGCAACCGCGACCTTGGCAATTCGGGGGTGCATCCAGTACGGCACACAGCTCAACAGAACATCGGCGTCGTTTAGAAATCCACCCAGACTCGCTTCGTCCATGGCGTCCACTTTGTGGGCTTCACACTTTTCGGCACCGGTCAGTCGATTGACCCGGTCGGCCGCTGCCTTGGCCTGATCGAAGCTCACGTCGCCAAGAAGGACCCGATCCGGGTCGGCGTGTTTGACCAAATCATAGGCGGCCGCGGTGCCTTGCATGCCCGCGCCCAAAACAGCATAGGTTTTGTTCATCGTTGGACTCCTCACGTGGCTCACGGCGTGGTGAGCCAGATTCAAACATCTATGGTACCAGTCGGCACTTGAGGGGCGGTTCGAGATCAGGTGCCCTTACTTCTCCCAACCGGTGAACCGATTCAAACGTAAGGCAAGATAGGAACATGCGATTTCGTGGACTTTTGATCTTGATGCTGGCTTGGGTCGCTGCACTTGGATGGACGCAGCCATCCCCGAGCTTGGGCATGTATGAAGTCCTGCGGCGCAGCGATGTCTATGTCCATCCCGAGATGCGAGGGAAGGTGGACCCCGAGAAGCTCGAAGACGCCGCCAATTCGGCCCGATACGACACCAAGTTTCTGATCCTGCCCGAACTCCCAGAAGGGTGGACCCGCAATGGCAGCGAGGCCCGGGGACCCTTTGCCCGGCACGTGCTCAAGGACCGGCTCTCACTCCAAGACGGAGTCGTGGTCGTCATGACCAACAAGGGGATCACCGGTTACAGCGACAAACTCACGACCGAGGGGCTCCGGACCCTGAACAATCAGTCGCTGGGCTACACGACTGCCACCGACAAGACGCCCGGCCTGATCTGGCTGGGCCAGTCCATCAATAGCCAAATGCAGGCGGCGGCTGGTCGGAGCACGATGTTGACCTTTGGGTTCGTGGCCGCCGCCGTCATCCTCTTGCTAGCGATTTCGTTCGGTGTGATGATTGCCAGGGCCCGTGAGCGCGGGGCCATCCTGCAGCGCATCAACAACCTGCGGCCCAAGGCCCTCGATGCCATGACCTATCTGGATGGGTACATGGAGCTCCTACAAACCCCAACCAATCGCGAAGGTTTGCACGAATCGAGGGACCGCGCGTTCAACCTCTACGAAGCCGGGCTGGCCAAGATGAAGGACCAATCCCGACTCGCCGAAGCCGAAGAACTCTTCCAAGCCAGTATCGACGAAGCCAAGCGTGGACGGCAATTCATCCAGGCCGAACTCGGCGAGGGCCCGGTCGCCCTGGCCACCGTCCCGGCGGATTACCAGCCGGGCAGAGGCTTCCCAGGAGCTCCCCTCTTTGAGCCCGTGCCCGAGGCCTGCTTCTTCTGCAGCAAACCGGACAAGACCGTCCCGATCGTGATCGATTGGGAAGGACAAAGGAGAACGGTTTGGGCCTGCGAAGAGGATCAGCGGCTGGTGCAATCGGGGCAGTCCCCGATGATGCGCGGCCGTCAACAGCCAAATGGCCAATTTACGCCTTGGTACTCGAACAGCAACTATGATCCGCGCCGCGACTATTACGGCGGGGGCTACATCTGGGATGTGATGGCCATGAGCATGTTCCTCAACGTCATGAACCCCTTCGGATGGATGATGGCCCCGATGTGGATGGGCGGGATGAACTACGGAGGCGGCAGTTCGGGCACTGAAGGAAGCTCCAGCTCCGACCATGTCACCGGGGAGAACTTCGGGGGAGACTTCGGAGAATCCGGAGGCTTCGACGGCGGCGGATTTGATGGTGGAGGCGACTTTGGTGGGGGCGGAGACTTCGGCGGCGGATTCGACTAGTGCCTCAATCTTTAGCCCGAAAGAGTTCGACCTCAGTCCCCTTGGGCGCGTCGTGCTGATCGACTCCCGTTAGCTTGATCCGCAACCGATCTTCTATGAGTTCATAGAGGACCTCCCGCGGATAGCGAAGGCTTCGATTTTCACACCGAAGCCGAGAATCGGTCACCTCGACGACCTGGAAGATGTACTCCATCTCGCCGAGGACGAGGACGAACCGCAGCTCCTCTCCGTTCTCCTCGATACGGACGATCTCGAAATAGACCGTCTTGTTTTCGACATCGATCTTGGTCGCCCCCAAGATGATATGACCCGTGGCGGGAGTGTAGGTCTCCAAAAGTTCTCCCCCATAAGCCCGTCCCTTCCAGGTACCGGCCAACCAGGACAGCTTCTCAAACTCTCGTTGTTTGTTCAACTTTACGCTCCATGGACTCAAGGACTTCAAGAATTGTTCCTAATGCGCCAATTGGAGGAATTTTGCTAACAAACCAGCTTGCCCGCGAAAAGATAAAATGGAAGCCATGTTGGACGTCCATCAGGTTTGGGCCGAGGCGATGCCCGAGGTCAAGAACGCGGTTACCGGGGTCGGGCTCTGGTCGGCGCTCAACAACAGCAAAGCTGTCGTCATGGAGGGCGATACCTTCGTCCTCGGCATGCCGCACGAAATGAGCGACCTCGCCGGACACCTCCGCATCAATTCCACCAAGGTCCTGATCGAACGCGCCCTCGCGGCACGGATCGGAAGTCCGGTCACCGTCCGGATTATCGAGGGGACCAGCGAATCCGACTGGGAACTCATTCGCCGAAAGGACGAAGAGCAGCGCCGACTGCAGCAGGTGGCCCTCAACCGTGCCCAGGCAGAGGTCAAGGCCCGCGGAAGCTGGGATACGGTCTATGAGCAGATCAGTCGCCAATATGCGGCGATGACCAACAAGTCCCTTCCGCAGAACCGCGCCAAGTTCTACCAAGAGAGCATCAACATCCTCCTCGAAGCCCTCAAGGTAACCCCCATCGACGATGATCTCAGCGAACGGAACTTCGCCCGGTGCATCGAGCGCGTCGCTCAATACAGCGAAGTCCCGAGTGTCCTCGTAGCCAACGAACTCCTGCTTCGACATCAGCCTTAGATGAACCAGCTGATCTTGCTCGGTTCGGGCACCAGCAATGGAGTCCCCTCCTTGGGGGTGGACTACAGTCCGGAGTTCTTGGCGAACCCCAAAAACCACCGGACCCGCAGCTCGATCGTCATTCAGAGCGGGGAGGAAACCCTTCTGGTTGATTGCTCACCCGAGATGCGACTCCAGCTTCTTCGAGAGCACGTCAAGCGGGTGGATCAAGTCCTGATCACCCACACCCACGCCGACCACATCATGGGCATGGATGACCTCCGAGCCTTTTGCCTCAAGTCCGGTCGCGCGATGCCGATCCTGGCCCGCCCCGAGCATCAGGCCGACATCCGGCGTATCTTTCCCTACGCGTTCGAGGACTTTCCCCCTGGGATCGAGGTTCCGCGCTATTCCCTCTCCGAGGTCCCGCCCAAGATCCGATGTGGGGAACTTGAGATCGACACCTTTGAGGTGCTCCACGGAAAAACCACCGTCGTGGGTCTCCGGGTTTGTGGGGTCGCCTATCTCACTGATGTCAGCGAGATCCCCCCGGCGGCGTGGGAAAAGCTGCAGGGACTGAGGGTTCTGATCCTTGACGCCGTACGCCGAAAGCCCCACCGGAATCACTTCCACTTTGAGAAGGCAATCGAGGTGGCCCTTGAGCTCGGGGCCGAGAAAACGTACTTTACGCACCTCTCTCACGACTACGACCATGACCTCACGGAGGCCGAGCTCCCCCCTCAAATCCGGCTCGCCTTTGACGGACTTCGCATCCCGCTTGAGCTCTCAGCCTAAAAAATGTTGAAAATTCCTCTAACTTTGCCCTAACTTTAGGGTTTGGTTCGTCCCGATAAAAAGGACTGAAGGACCAGCGCTGGATTCGTTGGGGGGATTGGCAGGTAGAGGATGCCAAAGCTTGTGGGGGGATTGATGGCTTTGTTCGCGCTCGGCGCGGGCATTTTGGGCAATGTTGATCCACTGACAACTCTCTCGCGAGCGGCGATTGCCTTCGTCATTGGTGTTTTGGCCACCCAAATATGGTACGTATTCTTTACGGTACGAGTCAGGCGCGTTGTGAGCGCTTCCTCGGCTCCGACAGAATCAGCACCCGTGGTGGATCCGACGGAACAAGAGGCCGCCGCATGACCACAAGACACCAAAAAAGTTGAGGCTTGGTTACAGGATATGGCTCTTTCGCCCGAACAGCTCAAGCGCGCCTGGGTGGACTACAAGGTCTACAAGGATCCACACGCGCGCGTCGACCTCATCAACCACTACAGCTATCTCGTCAAGATCACGGCGGGAAGACTGGTGACCTCTGTGCCGGGCGGGATGGACCGCGAGGACCTCGTCGGAGCCGGAGTGATCGGACTGATCAAAAGCGTGGACCAGTTCGACCCCACCCGTGATGTCAAGTTCGAGACCTACGCGATCGCCCTCATCCGAGGCGCGATTTTGGAGATGCTCCGTGACGAAGACTGGGTGCCGAGATCAATCCGCGAAAAGCTTAAGGCGCTGGACCGAGCTCAGATGGCGCTGGAAACCAAGAACGGCCGACCAGCCACCGAGCGCGAACTCAGCGAATACCTCGGGATCAGTGAAATCGAGGTCAGCGAGCTCCTCGTCCGACTCGGACGCACCAACGTCTTCTCGCTCGACGACATCCTGAGCACCCACGACGGCGACGACCAAATTCACTTCATCGACATGATCGTCGATCACACCGCCAATACCGCCGGGGAGACCGAGGGCCGAGAGATCAAGCGAATCCTCAGCAGCGGAATCGACCGGCTGCCCGAGCGGGAACGACTCGTCGTCGCACTCTACTACTTCGAAGGACTCACGTTCAAAGAGATCGGCAAGGTCCTCGGAGTTAGCGAAAGCCGGGTATATCAGCTGCATACCCAAGCGATGACGCGGCTTAGAAATTTCATGCGGGAACAGGGCGCGACCCCGGCCCGAGCCTAAATACTACGGATTGGCACTTTTTTTGCCGCACCATTGTTTAGGCACGTATGAGGTCGGACGGTGTTGCCGAGGGTAGCATCGTCCGATCATTGTGTCAAAGAGGCTTATGAAGGTTGTGAAGAATTGGATCCTACCGGCGCTGGCCGGACTGAGCGTGTTGGCGCTCCTCAACGTTGGCTGTGGCGGTGGTGCCAAAGCCGGTAGCGGAGGCGGAGACGCTCTCGTCACCGTCAATGGGGAAACCATCAGCATCGCTGATTTCCACAAGTATCTTGAAACCAAAGGTACCGTCCGCGTCGTGACCGAGAATGGTCAGGTTGGAACCGCAAACGTCGCCGAAACGCTCGGATTCCAGGGACTTCAAGACCTGATCCAACAGCGCTTGGTCCTCCAAATGGCCAAGGACGAGGGCGTGGTTCCGACTGAAGACGAACTCCTGAAGGAAATCGACTTCCAGAAAGAGCGAAATCCGGACTTCCTCAAGAACCTGACCGGCCAGGGACTCTCCATGGAAGACATCAAGGAGAGAATCACCATCGACCTCGCCCGAGAAAAGCTCATCACCAAGGGCATCAAGGTCACCCGCCAAGACGCAGAAAAGTACGTCAAGGACAACCCCAGCCAGTTCATCAATCCGGCAACCGCCGACTGTCTGGTCATCTTTGTCCGCACCGAGGCCAACCGAACCCGAGTCGACCAAGAACTCGCTCGGGGCCAGAGCTTCAGCCTCGTGGCCCAGCGGTTTAGCCAGCTCCCCGGAGCAAAGGCCGACCAGCGCTATCCGATCCGAGAGATCGAGCGAATGCCGACCGAAATCCGCGTGGCTATCGAGAAAGCCTCGAGCGCCCAACAAACTGGATGGGTCCGCCTGAGCGACGGCTTCGCCAAGTTCTATGTGCAGAACAAGACGGCCAAGTCGCCGATCAAGATGGACGACACCAAGTACGAGGTCGTCCGCCGACAGCTCGCGCTCGAAAAGGGCGTCCGGGCGCGGGACCTCGATACCACGCTGTTGCAAAAGTACAAGGCCGCCAAGATCGACGTCAAGTACGATGGACTCAAGGACCTCTACAAGACCTTCGACGAGCGCCTGAAGAAGGCCGACACCGAGACCGACGCCTCGGGCAACGCGAAGTAAGGCCAACCGGCCCGAAAAACCGAACTTGGCTTCCATCTCGCGATTGGAGATTGGAAGCCAAGTTTTTTTGTTAATCTCGTCGAACCGGACCCAGGAAGATGTGCACCTTCATCGCGACTACCTTGCCCCAAAGGGTGGATCTCGTTAAGGCCGAGGCCCTCTACAAGAAACACCATCTCGGCTTTCGACCGTTCACCAATGGGATCGTCTCGGCGCAACTTCCGGAGGGTGAGATCCTAGTCACGACCACGATCGGCCACTGCGATTGTGGGACCCCGCTGGGTTCAGCCTCCCAGGGGGTCGAACGCAAAACCGCGGATTCCTCCGCCGAAATCGCTCAGCTCCGCCGCAAAGGCTGGAGCCTCACCAAGATCGAACGACTCTTTGAAGAAAGGCAGAGAACCCTCGAAAAGTCGGAGCGGGAACTGGCAACCCGGGTTGAGCATTCCACCCCGCAGGTGACACTCTGGGTCGACTTCATCACCGAGACCCTCGAATCGAGGACGGCCGCCCGGATCGGGCTCTACCTCCACTTTTACAGCCATTGGGTCGATTCGGACCCGGTCCGCTTTGAGGCTTTCCATAAGGTCCGAATCTCGCAACTGACCCCAGAATACTTGCTCACGCTTCGAGACGATCACCTCTACGAATTCGTGCCCTGAATCGACCCTACAGCCGACCCCTCCCTCAACCTCTAGGCCACGGGAGCGACGATCTCGAATCCGGTTTTGATCGGCGGAGCGATCCGCAGCGTGGCCGCCACCGCGCAGTACTTCTCGTCGCTCAGCTCGATCGCCCGCTGAACCGCGGCTGGGTCGATCGACTCACCCGTCACGATATGGGTCAGCCGGATCGCGGTCACGGGCCGGGGATACTCGCCCTCGGGGCCGCGCTCCCACTCCACCCGAACTTGGTAGCCCGAGACCTTCTGCTGCTTCTTCTTGAGGATCGAGATCACGTCCATCGCCGTGCAGGCGGCGACGCTGCTCAAAAAGGCTTCGAGCGGGGTCGGTCCGAGATCCTGCCCACCGCTATCGGAGTAAGCGTCCATCGTGAATCCGTTTCCGCTGGGCGGCTCGGCCCGAAAAGCCATCTCGCCCTGCCAGGTCAAATCAAACTGATTGTCCATACATCTCTATAAAGGCACCGCGCAGCCAAAAGGATTCCGGCCGGTCACGATTTCTTCGCTTCTCGCCCCCCATTGAGCCCCAGGCCGGACACATCAAGATCCGTCCCGATCGCACGATCAACTATTGCCTCAGCACCCACTCCATCACCGAGTCTCGCCCCACCGCGATGTCGGCTCGGGTGTCTTTGATCGTGACATCGGGCTCGATCCCCGCGTCCGGCTGGGGGGTGGCGGGCAGATAGGCGATGATCGGAATATCGATCTCGATCTGCGAATTGGGCAAGGTCGTGAAGAAAATGGCCCCGCCGTTGATCCCCTTCCGGTTGCCGCCCGTCGGTTGCCCGACCAGCTTGCCGACCCCATAGTTGCGAACCTGCTGGGCGAACTGGAACGTGGCCGAAGAGCATTCTGCATCGACCAGCACATACACCCGCCCCCCGAACCCTGGCTCGAGCGGAAGGATCGTCCCTCCCCTCTCGGCATTGACACTCGATTCGCCTCGAATCTGAAAGGCCTCCGAGTTGAGTTCCGCCACCCGGGCCGCAGGCTGACTCGACGCTGTCCAGTCATAGAACGACTGGTCCCAGGTCGAGAGGTAGAGACTCAGGTCCTTTGGGATCTGTCGATAGCGCACGTAGGTTTTCCCGCTCGGGAACTCGACTTTTCCCTTCACCAGGTAGCGCATGATCTCGTCGCCGCACTCGTTGCCCCCGGCGTTGCCGCGGACGTCGAGGACTAGGGTCTCGGCTCCCCTCTTGGCAAGATCTTGAAAACCTACTTGCAGCCACGCTTTCCAATCCCACTTGCTGTTATAGAGTGCCCAAGTCGACATCTTCAGGACGGCAGTTTTGGAGTTTGGCCAAGACCACTGCCATTCCGGCCCATCCCGCTCGACCTTGGGGACGTGCTTTTCCCGGTTCGCACGACGCTGCTTGAAGGTCAGGGCTTCGACTTCGACTTCCGAGGTGGACCCGTCCATCTTCTCGATCCCCAGCCGAAACACGCTCGAAGGCTGATAGGCGAGCCCGTAGTAGATATCGAAGGCCTCCCAATCGTTGCGGTCTTGCAGCTCAAGTTCGATCATCCGCTTGGCGTCGTTTCCGCCATCGCCCTTGACGAGCTTCATCAGCCGGTTGAGGATCGCGCCGCTCGCCACGCCATTGACCGAGGTGATCGCCGTCCCCGGAGTCAACACGGGCGAATTGGAATCGTTCCGGGTGACGACCATCTTGCCCTCCAGCCACCGAAAAGCAACCGGGAGCTTGTCTTGGGCAATGAAGAGGTTTCGCTGGGTCCCGATGGGATTGTTCCAAAAGCTCGGGAAGGTGTGGCCACAGCGGATCCTGGCGGTGAACTCCGAGATCGCCAAGAAGACCTGGGCCTGATCCGCCCCTTGGCTGAGGTCCCGCTGAAGCGACCGAAAGGCGGATTCGAATCCGGCCGGCGACTGATAGCGATAGATCCCGGGATGGATCGTCGTCAGCGCCTCCTTGAGGATCTGGAGATCAATCCGTAGGGCCTCGGCCCCGATCTTCGGATACTTTCCGGCCAGGTTCTCGGGCGGCGGGAGGTGGGCAAAAACGGCACTCAAGACCAAAGAAGTCAACATAATCCATCACGGCCCCGCCGACCGAAGTGAGCGAGCCCTAGACTCTATGCTGACACATCTGAGACCCCGCATTGCGCACCAGGGCGCAATTTTTGCGCCCTACGCATTCCCAGGGGCGATGGGGAACGATTGTCGATAGCCTGGGCCGCGGCCGGGCGGGACCGGCGAAAGCAGGCAACCCAGCCCGCCCGAGCCCCACTCTTCGTCGTCGGCGAAATCTTGGGAATAGGCCAGACGTCGGAGGGCCTCATTCTCTGCCTTTAGAACCTGGATCTCTGCTTCGAGCTCGCCGCAGCGCCACTCGTAGTAGAACTGCGGGAAGTGCTTCTCGAAAACTGCCTGCCAATTCCGCGCGAGGTTCGTCCAGGCTGGATTCTGGCGCTGGACCAAGGCCGTCGCATCGGTCAGCGTAAACGCAGAGGCCTCTTCGCGACTCGTGAAAACCTGGAGCGCGAGCAGCTCCAGACGCACAACCTCACCATCGACCAAGCGGTAACTCTCGGCCCACTGATCTGGATCGCGAGAAACCGACAACTCCAGAACTCCACCACCCGGCGTGAGGACGCCAACGTACCAGAGGGCAGGGACCATACGTACCAATTGTATCATTGATTTGCAGAAAACCCAACAATTTTCGGGGTCAAAATTGCGAAAATCACATCAGCGAAAAATGACGAATTTCTTGCATCACCGTTGAGAGGGGCCGCCCCTGGGGTTTGTGAGGGGGCGCAATTGGCGCCCACAAACAAGATGAAAAAGACTCTTCTCACTGGCCTCTTCGCCGTTGCTTCGCTTTCCGCCATGGCCCAAGTCACGTTCGTAAACGGAACGCTGACGATCACCACCGGCCCCGCCAACGATGCTTTCGAAGTTCGAAGCATCAACAACAACAACCGCGTCACCGTCGTCCAGCTGATCGACGTCCCGGGCGGCAACAACAACACCCGCTACCGCGGCGTGACCAACATCATCGTCCGAACCAATGGCGGTGACGACCAAGTCAAGTTCGTGGCCCAGGGCGGCGCTCACCCGGCCCTGGATGCCGACCTCGGCGCTGGCAAGGGGACCTTCGACATCGAGTTCATCGGCGGGCAGCCGCTGGTTCCGATCACCTCCAACATCCGGTTCACCGGCAGCAGCCTCGAAGATGTGGTCAACATCCAGATGCTCTCGCGCTCCAACTCGTTCCTCGCCAATTGGAACTTCGATCTGCGCGATGGCCAAAACGCAGTTCAAGGCGTCATCACTTCGGAAATCGCCCGCAGCCTCGGCGTCATCAATCTGACCGTGGCCGGCGGAATCGGTGAGGACAACGTCGGCATCGACTTCTTGAGCAATGCCCAAAGCCTGACCTTCAACCCTCGCATCAACCTCGGTGCTGGCAATGACAACCTCTTGATCAACGCCACCGGCAACCAGTTGACCGACCTCTTCCTCAACACCGGAATCGACCTCGGTGCTGGCCAAGACAAGCTCGTGATGAGCTACACCGACATGCTCACGACCACCTGGAACGGTTCGGCCCTGCTGGGCGCCGGTGCCGATGCGGCCGAAATCAGCGTGATCGGTGACCTCTATGGCTCGGCGAGCCTGGACCTCGGGGCCGATGCCGACACGGCTTTCATGGTTGTCAGTCAGGGCAACTACGGTAGCCAACGCGTCACCGCCGGATCGGGCGACGACGTGGTGGAGCACTGGCCTTCGGCGGGTCTCTTCGGCACGCCGAGCTTCGACGGAGGCGCTGGCTTCGACAAGTTCTATGGCCTGGGCACCCCGGTCGGATTCGAAGAAGTCAACTAAGCAACCCCTCTTTTCCTCTCCCTAAAGACAAAAAACACAAGCACCCCCGCCTAGCGGGGGTGCTCTGTGCGTTGAGAGCTACTGGTACGGCGGCCACCCGCATCACTAATGCGGGCCCTTAGCCCCGCCTCTTGGTCGAAGCCACACGCTCAGGCGCGAGCCCCCGGCGACTCATCAATCTCCGCCGCCGAGGAAGGGCGGCTCAGCACCGCGAGGCGGCCAGCGAGAGCAGGCCGAAGACGTCCTTCGGGTCGGCCATCGGCGGGATCAGGTCCAGCGATTGCCCCAGGCCGTGCTCGCGGGCGAGGTCATATGCCACCCAGAGCGCCGAGTAATCCTCTAGCCCGAAACCGACCGAATCGAAGATCGTGACCTCCTCGGCCCCAGCCCGCCCGGGGGCGGCCCCGGTCAGAACCTGCCAAAGCTCGGTGACGGCAAAGTCGGCCGGCATCTGCTGAATCTCGCCTTCGATCCGGCTCTGCGGTTCGAACTCGACCACGACCCGAGCCCTCGCCACCACGTCGCGGTGCAGCTCGGTTTTGCCTGGGCAGTCCCCGCCGATCGCGTTCAGGTGCATCCCGGGTTCCACCATCTCCGGCGTCAGGATCGTCGCATAGGCCTTGTCGGCGGTGCAGGTGGTCACGAGGTCGCAACCGCGCACGGCTTCGGCGGTCGAACCAAATGGCACCAGTTCGAATCCCGTGGTCCCGGCCAGATTGCGCAACAACTTTTCCGTCGCCGCCGGGTCGATGTCATAAAGGTGGAATCGGTCGATCCCCAGGGCAGCGTGGAAGGCCAAGATCTGGAACTCGCTCTGGGCGCCGTTGCCGATCATCGCCATGCTTCGGCTCTCGGGCCGGGCCATGACGCTGGCGGCCAGAACCGAGGTCGCGGCCGTGCGGATGGCGGTGAGGATCGTCATTTCGCTCAGGAACTTGGGAAAACCCGTCTCCATGTCGCTGAGCGCGCCAAAGGCCATGACGGTCGGCATTTGGTGCTTAAAGTTATAGGGGTGCCCGTTGACGTACTTGAACGAAAACTCTTCGTGATTGCTGACCGGCATCAGCTCGATCACGCCGACCCCATGCGCATGGTTGGCGGTTCGGGGGGATTTTTCGAACTCCTCCCAGCGCTTGTAATCGTGCTCAAGGCGCTGCTGCACCTTGGCGATGAAGGTCCCGAGGCCGACTCGGGCCACGAGCTCGCGCATCTCCGCCACGCTGAGGAAAAGGGTCTGGGCCATCAACTAAGATTGTGCCATACCCCTTTCCTTTGGCGATACTCGCAATTTAGGGCGTGTCTCCGACGAGGTCGAAGTTCTCGCTGAGCAGGATGTAGTCAAAGATCGTGACCGATCCGTCGTAATCGAGGTCGGCATTGACGCTATAGCCGGGATCTTCCGAGTCGGTTCCAAAGGCACTGCTGAGCTCGATGTAGTCGAAGATCGTGACCTCGTTGTCCCCATCGACGTCGCCATTCAACAGGGTGAGGTTCCGGACAAACCGGCCACCGATGTTGCTGGCGACGTCCTTCTTCCTCAGCCAGTGGCTTGCCTTGGCCGAGACGTTGATCGTTCCCGTCGTCACCGTCACCGGGATCGCGTAGGCCCCCGAGGTGCCCACATTGATGACGCGAGTATCGGTCGCAGCCCCGCTCAGCGTGAACGTCACCGGGAAGAACTGACGGTCAGCGGAAGAGAAGAGGCCATCCAAATCGACCGTTCCATAGACGTGGGGACCGTTGATCACCCAAACTCCATCGCTCAGAACCTGGGTCGAAGTCCCATCCGCGTTGGTCCACCGGACACCGACGTAATACCGCTGGCTATCGGGCAACGTCAAGCCAGACCGAGACACGTTGACGGTGAGGTTCCGCTGGTTGGGGTTCTCAGACCAGATCGTGTGCGTCGTCCATGGGACGAGATCTCCGGCGAATGTGGGATTGGAAGAAATGCAGTACTCAAGCCGGACCAGGGCGCTATCTTCCCGGGCCGAGGTCGAAAAGTTGACGGTGGTTCGGTCCGTCTGGAAGTTGCCCGCATCGGTCACGGTGACGCTGAACGGCGAGGTCGTGTCGCCCAACCGGATTCCGTCGCTCGATGCAAGTCCGAATCGCCCCGCTCCATTGAAGACTCGGGAGGTCGCATAGACCGTCGTTCCTCGTGGCACCGTGAGCCCCGTAAAGACGGTGTTCACCGAAGTTGCCGAGGTGGTCTGGACTTGCCAAGTCGCAATATTGGCTGAACCTGGGGTCGTCCCTAGGCCCACTTCGTAGCGAATGATCGCGGATTCTGGATCCGTGGCCGTGGTTGTGATCAAGAGCGAAGTTCGATCGCTGCGATACTCCCCTGGGTCCGTCACCGTGACCACCGGCGAGGAAGAGTCCACCAGAGGATCGATCCCCCGCGGATTAAAGATCGCTGGCGTGGCCGGCTCCAACAAGCGCCGCACACCCGAGCTATCCACAAACCGGGCGTTCATGGTGAAATAGCCTTCGGGCTGGGTGGTCCCGGTCCAGAATCTCGGGACCGAAAAGCTGAACGACCTGATCGCCCCCGCCGAGATGGGCGTCGCGTTGGCACTGGTACCAAGCATTTTCAGCGTCGGGTGAGTCGTTCCGGTCGGAGAGAAGATGATGGACTCCACGCCCTCCGTCACACCACTGAAGTCGAGGAAGTTGGAGAAGGGCTGGCTGCCAAAGTTCCGAACATCAATGAGGCTGCCCGCGACCCCGTCAAAATACCAAGTGGCTGGGGTCGGGATATGTTGGGTCAGACCGATCGTGGGGCGGGTGAACCGATTCTGGGTCATCCCGTGAATCTGCGCCGCGCCCCAGACTTGGGGTTCATATCCGGTGTTCTGGGCATCGTATCGGTCGAACCAATCCTGCATCGTCCAGATCACCGTCGGACTGTTGCGGATGGTATCCGTGATCAGGCTGACGGGGATTTCGGAGATGTCAAACTGATCGGAGATCGTGGAACTATCGTCCACAAGGTCATAGAACATGCTGCCCACCGCAGCCGGGACCGCAAATCCGGTTTGCCCGGCGACATCGCTCAATGCATCCGAGTTTCCATTGGGCGCGCCGAACCCGTCGTAGTTCAGTTCGAGCGCAATGGTCACGGTCGAGGTCGGGCGTCGGTAGTTGATCGTGGTCGTGTTGCTCGAGCGTCCTGCCGCCCACATCATGAACCCCTGAATATAGCCCTCTCGATCATTGACCGCGAATCCGGGGTTGATGTCATCCGACATCGTGGGGAACGGGGCAAAGGGGTCCAAGTTCCGCTTGCGATATTCGTCGCGAAGCCACTGGTAGGCCACCGCCCGATCATAGGTGGTCGGGGTGTTGATGTCGCGGTCCGAGAAGACCGTCGTTCCCCAGCCCTCTAGGATGAGATTGAGATATTCGCCGTAGGTCGTCGAACCCGAGCTGACGTGCTGAAAGTTATAGGGACGGGGATGGATGTTGATCCCAAGCGCCGACATTCGCTCGATCGCAGAGAGAAAGTTTTGGAAGTGAGTGAAGGAATTCTCGATGCCGGCCGAATCGAACCCCGCCACGCTATCTTCGAGCTCGACGACCCCGAGGTTGATCGTCGTGTTGTTCGCATCCCAAAAGACTCCCGAGACGTTGTAGCGCGCGGGATCCGTCGGCATGCTGTTGGAAACCCCCGTGATGCCACTATTGCCGATGATGAAAGGCGATCCTGTCCCTGAAGATGGCAGCACTCGGAAGTAGAGGTCGGCGAAACCGCTCTCGAAAGGAGCACCGTCGGAAAGATTCGGCAGGGTGAAGTCAAACCGGCCGGTACCATCGATCGGGTACGTCGCTCCAGCGGCATCCGGAACGATCGTGTTTTTGTTCATGATCTGAACCCGCCCGTACCGGATCGGATACCAGAACCCATCGGGGCGCAGGTACCTCGCTTCCCCAATCACCCGAACATTGGCCCCCGCGGCCAGCGGCAAGAGCGCCATCGCCCCCAAAAGCCAACCTGCGACGACTCCAACGACCTTCCTCATAGCCGTAAGTTTACGACAAGTTTTCTGGGTTGAAGCACCCAATCTTGCGGGTTTAGGACCTTTGGGCCTGACTCAGCGGACGAGGCGTTCCACCAAGGCCACGAGTTTGGCGCGTTCGGGTTCCCAGTTGAGGCGGGTTCGGGCGAGGGATTGGCCGGCTTCGCCAAGGCGGGCGGCGAGCGAGGGATCCAAGAGCAGCGCCGCGAGTCCGTCCGCGATCGATTCGGGCCGGGTTGCGTCGATCTCCACCCCGACCTCGTGACCCGCGACCAGCTCGCGGTGGGGCGGCAGGTCGCTATAGACCAGCGGCAGGCCCAGCGCCATGTAGTCCAACATCTTGACCGGCCAAGCCACCATGTTGTTGCCATAAGGCAGGTGCGGCACCAGGCCGATGCTCGCTGCATTCGACATCGCCAAGCCGTCGAGCCGCTGATAGGGGCCCGTGCGCTGAATGCGGTCGCCGAGGCCGAGAGTCTCGATCCGCCGGTCCAGCTCGGCCAAAAAGCTGTCGCTGCCCTTCCCCGCGATCCTCAGCCGAGCTTCGATCCCCCGGTCGCGCAAGATCCCATAAGCCTCCACGAGTTCAAACAGGCCGCGATTTTCGCTCAAAGTTCCGCTAAAGATGGCCAGCTTCGGATCTCGCTCGACCTTGGGCTGGTTCAGGTGGTCGCTGAGGTCGGGAAAATTCGCCACGATGACCACGTCGTCGCGCATCGGACGGTAACGGGCGGCGACGCCTTCAGTGACGACCACAACCCCCGCGCATCGCTGGATCAGGCCCCGCTCCATGCGGTCCCAGCCCCAGCGCAAGACCGGCCGCAGAGGTCTCGGAATCCAGTCGCGGTCGAGCAAGACATCCACATAGAGTTCGTGGACGTCAAAGATCACCGGCGTGCGCCCGGCAACGCGCAGGACGGCCCCCAGCAATTCGGGCTCGTGAACCTGGTAGAGATCGGGCTTGAGAGCGGCGGCCATCTCTGCGACCGCGTGTCGTCGCTTGATCCGTTCTCGGCTACTTGGGATCGCCGGAAGGGGATGAATCCGGACCCCGTGATCGTCATAAGGTGCGGTTGCGGGGTCGGTGGCGATCAGGTGGACCTCATAGCCCGCTTGGGCAAGACCTCGGCTCGCTCGCTGATTCACTCGCCCATCATCGCTAGGATGGGCGCTGCAAACTTGCACGATGCGCTTCATGCCGGGACACCTTGCGGCAGGGGCTCGGCCGCTGGCTCCCGGATCCCGCTCGCCAGCATCAAGAGCAGAATGGTGACCACCACACCAGAGCTCAGGAAAGAACTTTCGACCGCCTGCTCTCCCCAAACAAACCCACAGTAAGCGCAAGCCATGGTCAGAAAATCGATGTTCCCATACCGCGCTAGCCCATCCACCACCCGTAGCACAAGAGCGATCACCAGACTCGCCAGGAAGAGTCCAGGGTAGCCAAAGTTGCCAAAGGCCGAGGCCCAGGCGTTCGCGTTATAGTTTTCGGCATCGCCACGACCGTAGATGCTCCCGATCAAGAAGGTCTTTTCGGTCACGGGGGGCAAACCAATGAGCCGGGCGAAGATCGAATCCCTCATCAGCATCGGGTCCTTCTCAAACTCCTGCCAATAGAAGGTGGTACTGACGCCCTTGCTGACGATGATCCGGCGGGTGAGGCTCTCGCTCAGGATCGGGTTGCGTTGTTGGGTCCAAGCCCAGACGCTGAGGCCCACCGCCCCGGCGACTCCGAGCAGCATCACGATGCCAAAGCTGTTGCGCGCCTTGCGGATCAAAAAGAAGATCAGAAGCATCAAGAGGGGCGTGAAGAGCGAACTCTTGGTGCCGCTAAAGCTGAAGATCGACAGCAAGCCGATCGTTCCCGCCACGATCAGGCTCGGATACTTCTTGATCAGCCCATAGGCGATCCCCAATGGAGCAAAGCTCCCAGCAAGCCAGGCGAGCGCGTACCCGACCAACGATCCGGCTCCGGCCGTGTCCCGAGCCTCCATCCGGCGGGCATAGACATCGGCCAACGAGAGTTCGACTCGAAACCCATTCGCGGCCGCTACCATGAACGTCGTGGCGGCGATGGCGCCCATCAAGAGCCAGTAGAAGCCTCGCTCGGAAATCGGTAATGGGGCGAGCGGAACCGGCCGCCAGCGCAGCCCCCAGCACAGCGCCAGGAAGCTGAGATACACCCCGCCCACGATCATCGAGACTTCTTCTGCCGTTCGGCTGGTGACATGGTACGGGAAGAAGAGAGTCGGGACCAGCATCGTGGCATAGGTCAACCAAAGCGCCACATCACTCGGTTTGGCCACGCGCATCGGCATCCACAGCATCGGGAGCACCACCCCGAGATATCCCAAAAGCAAGAACTCCCAACGCGGCGGACTGAAGACCAGACCCTGATAATCAAAGAGAACGGATTCGGCGTTGAGATAACTGAAGTTCAGAACCCAGGCATAGACACACGCCAAGATCGCCGCTCGAACCCGCATCGCGACCTCTTTGGAGTCTAGGTCTGCCCACGTCATGCTTGCCTCCTCGGCCTTTGGCCTGGACGCAATCGGGTGCCATGGGAGAGCAATAGGGGACCGGTTGGGGTGGAGTTCGCCCCGTGGTCGCCGCCTCGTGACGACCCGTTGGCTTTAGCCGCGAAACAGGGAGCCGACCGAGGGCGGGACCCAGGGCGCCCCGATGGAGTCGGGGCGGGGCCCCTGGGTCGGGTGAGGCCTCGGGCCGGGCGGCTCCCTCGCTTCACCCCCGCTTGAGCCCCCGGAGGGTCCGTGGCAGGCGGTAGACCTGCCGCAAGGCGTGCAGATACCAAGCGTTTTCGTAAGCCGGATAATCGAAGATCGTCTTCGGCGGGAGGGCCATGATCCGCTCGAACTCGGCTTCGTTGATCCCTAGCTTTTTGATGACGAATTCCCGATCTTGCCGCAGAAGCTCGGGCGGGCAGATCGGAAGCTCCATCTCCTCCAAGGCCTTCTCCCTGGAGATCGTTCCGCTGAGGACTAGAGTGCTCAGGTGCGCCCGACGCTTGTCATAGCCAAACTTGCGCGGCAAGATATAGGCCTGAAAGAACCGGGTGTAGACCGATTCATAGTGCTTGCCGCCGTAATAGATCCATCCAAGTTCTCTCTCGATGGTCTTCATTGCCTCGGCCTTGTCATATTCCACCGCGTCTAGGATGTTGATCCACTGCCGACGATGCAGCGTGCGCGAGAGCATGAACTGGGTCAAGGTGAAGTGCGGGAAAGTCCGCATCGGGACGGTTCCAAACTTGTCATGCAGCCCCTTGATGTACTTCCAATCCCGGATCCCCTGGGACCACATTCGCGGAAGGATGCCTTCGCTACTGACGTTCGACCCCATTACAATCGTCTTGACTCGGTACTTCTGAGCCCGCTGCATGAGGACAGCGGTAATGGCGTGGTCGCTCGGGATCTCGCTATCGGGGGTCGATGCCTTCAGAAACGCCAACTGAAGATCGCGAAACTCTTCCCAATCCAAGACCTCAGTGTCCAGGTCGATGTTGAGCTTTCGCAGCGTCCGCTCGATGTTCCCGACCGCCAGTTCGCTGTTCCAGCCGTTATCCATGTGGATCGCCAGTGGGCGCAAACCGAGCTGCTTCACCAGATAGGCCACGTAGGTCGAATCGACACCCCCGCTCACGCCGATGAGGCAATCGTAGTCGTGCCCCTTGCCCTCCGCACGGATCGAATCCACGAGTCGCTCCAGCCGCTCCTTCCGAGTAGCGGGATCCCACTGCACCGTCTGTTTTTGATAGTCGTACTGCTTACAATGGTTGCACTCACCGCGCTCATCGAAGGTGATCTCCGGGTCGCTGGTGTCCATGATGCAGCGCGTGCAGATCCGGTAACCCGGAGGCAGGGTCCGTGGTTCGGTTTTTTCTCGTAATTCGATCATCGCTTGCCCAGCACCGCCTCGAGCTCCTGCTGCTCCGGATAATTGATCAAGACGCCCCGCAACCGCCCGAAATACACAAACATGCTCCCCGCCGCGACCGCCGAGGCGCCCCCTTCCTCGACCGCCTCCTTGAAGTGCTCGACCTGACCGGCCCCACCGCAAGCGACCACAGGAACCCGGACGGCCTCGCTGACCGATCGCAGCAATCCAAGGTCGTACCCCTCCATCTTTCCGTCGCGGTCGATGCTGTTGACCAAGATCTCGCCGGCCCCCAGCTCTTCTGCCCGGACGGCCGCATTCATCGCCGATTCACCGGTTGGCTTGGTGCCGCTGTGGGTGTAGATCTCCCCCCCGCGAACATCCAAACACGCCACCACGCTCTGGGCTCCGAACTCGTCACTGCTGCGCCGGATCAGGTCGGGATCGGTGGTCAGAGCCGTCGAAAAGATGACTTTCTCGACGCCAAGTTGCAGCATTCGGCGCGCATCCTCAATGTTCTTGAGTCCGCCGCCATAGGCCACCGGCATAAACGCCTCGCTGACGATCTCTTGAATCAAGTCGAATTGGACCGGGCGGCCATGTCGACTCGCCTCGATGTCCAAGATGACCAGCTCGTCCACTTCTTTCTCGTTATAGATCCGCACCGCGTTGCGCGGATCGCCCAGGTAGCGCGGAGACCGGAACTGGGTCGTTTTGACCAGCCTTGTGCCTTGAAGCAACAAACAGGGCATGACGCGGACGCTGATCATGAGTGCTCGGCGAAGTTGCGGAGCCAGCGCATCCCGTACTTGTGGCTCTTTTCGGGGTGGAACTGCGCACCCCAGATGTTGTCACGAAAGATCGCAGCGTGAAAGTCGAACCCGTAACTGGCCGTCGCCAAGACGTTTTCGGGCCGGGCACACCGCACGTGAAAGCTGTGGACGAAGTAGAAACGCGGGTCCTCGGGCAACTCCTGCACGAGAGGGTGCTGCCGCGCTTGCGGCTGGATGCGATTCCACCCCATGTGGGGCAACCGCAGATCGGCATCGGGGTCAAAGGCAAAACGGACGCTCTCTGCTTCGATCCAGCCCAAACCAGGTCGAACCCCCTCTTCGCTCCGTTGCCCAAAGAGCTGCATGCCCAGGCAGATCCCGAGGATCGGCTTTCGCTTTTCAATCACCTCTTGGTTGAGCGGATCGATCAATCGACGCGACTCGAGATTCTCCATCGCTCGATCGAAGGCCCCGACGCCCGGCAGGATGAGCTTCTCTGCCGCCGCGAGATCTTCTGGGTCGCTGGTGATCACGCTGGTGTGGCCAATCTTCCACAACATGTTTTTGATCGAGCCGAGATTGCCCATCCCGTAGTCGACGATCGCGATCATTGCCGGGATGGTACCAGAGGGTTGCGATACACTAGCACCATGAATGCGACGCTGCAAAACTGGCTCACTGGGCAGATCGAAACACTGAAGGCCGAAAATCTCTACAAGATCCCCAAGATCCTCGAGACCCCGGCCGGTGGGCGAGTGAGGATGAACGGCAAAGAAGTCGTCAACCTGAGCAGCAACAACTATCTTGGGTTGGCCAACCACCCCAAGGTCCGCGAAGCCGCTCTGCGTGCCATCGATGAGTGGGGTGTCGGGGCTGGTGCGGTCCGCTGGATCGGCGGCACGATGTCCATCCACGAGGAGCTGGAAATTCGCCTGGCGAAGTTCAAGCACACCGAAGCCGTGCTCGTCTTCACTGGCGGATTTACGGCCAATAGCGGCTGCATTCCGGCAGTTTTAAGCAACGAGGATGTCGTGATCAGCGACGAGCTCAACCACGCATCGATCATCGACGGTGTGCGGCTTTCTAGCGCCAAGTACAAGAAATCCGAGGGTTACGTCTACGCCCATAAGGATATGGAGCAATTGGAATCAATTTTGAGAGTAACCCAGTCCTTTGCCAAGCGCATGATCATCACGGACGGCGTTTTCAGTATGGATGGAGATATTGCCCCGCTACCCGACATCGTGGCTTTGGCCGAGCAATACGATGCCTTTGTCATGGTGGATGACGCCCACGCCAGCGGGGTCTTGGGCAAGAACGGCGCCGGGACCGCCTCGCACTTCAACCTCTATGGCCGGGTCGATATCCAGCTCGGGACTCTGAGCAAAGCCCTGGGCGTGATCGGAGGGTATATCGCCGGTTCGGCCGCCCTTAAGGATTGGCTCATCAACCGGGGTCGACCCTACCTCTTTAGCACCGCCCATCCACCGATGGTTGCTGCCGCTCTCATCGCGGCTCTTGATGTGATGGAAAACGACCCGACGCCGATGGAGCGGCTCTGGGCCAACACCCGCTGGTGGAAGGAAAACCTCGCCGCCCAAGGGTTCGACACCATGGGAAGCGAGACGCCCGTTACGCCCGTTTACGTCGGCGACGAGGCGGCCGCCCAGCAGATGGAACGACTCCTCTGGGAAGAGGGCGTCTATGCTCTCTCGATCGTCTATCCCACCGTCGGGCGAGGCAAGGCCCGGCTCCGAACGATGCCCAGCGCGGCCCACACCCAAGAAGACCTCGAATTTGCGCTCCAAGCCTTCGTGCGTGTCCGCGAAAAGCTCGGAACCTCGGCTCTGGCCTAGATGAATCCCTTTCCCCGCGCCTGGATCGAGATCGACCTGCCGGCCTTTCGGCACAATCTCTCCTTGGTCCGGGGAGCCTTGCCCGCGGGGTGCCTGTTCGCGCTGGTCGCCAAAGCCGACGCCTATGGCCACGGACTGGTCCCGATCGCCCGGGAGGCCGTCCGGCATGGAGTCGACTGGATTGCCGTTGCGACGGTTCAAGAGGGGATTGCCCTTCGCGACGCGGGCCTGCGGTGCCCGGTGATCGTGCTTTCGCCGATCCTCGAGATCGAGGCCGAGCAGGCGGTTTTCTATGATCTGAGAATCATGGTGGAGCGGGGGGAGTTGGGTCGGGCCTTGAGTCAGGCCGCCGTCCGCCAGCAGCGCCCGGCGGTGGTCCATCTGCCGGTGGACACGGGGGTGGCCCGGTTCGGAGTTTTGCCCGTGGAAGTTGGGGGGCTTTTGGCCGAGCTCCGCGGGCTCCCCGGCGTGGTGGTCGAGGGGATCGGGACGCACTTTGCCGACAGCGGCCACGACGAACCGGGAACGCGGGAGCAGATGCGGTTGTTTGCCGAGGCTCTTTCGCTCGCGGCTCCGCCCTCGGGCGTCCACCCGATCCGCCGCGACGGGGCAGAGTCCCCCGCCGAGCGGGGGACGAGGGAGTGTCCTTGGGCCGGAGCGGCGGGCAGGCTGATGGTTCATGTCGCCAATTCGGCCGGAGCGCTTGCCTATCCCGACCTGCAACTCGACCTCGTGCGGGTAGGGATCGCCGCCTACGGGATCGACCCCTACGGAATGCTCGGCGGCCAACTCCGCCCGATCCTGAGCTGGAAGGCCCGGATCATGAGCTTGCGCGAACGGCCCACCGGCAGCCGACTCAGCTACAGCGGAACTTACACCTGCACCCGGCCGACCCGCATCGCCACCCTCGGGGTCGGCTATGGGGATGGCTACCCGCGCAGCCTCAGCAATTCTGGGTTTGTCGAAATCCGCGGCCGCCGCGCCCCGGTCGTGGGCCTCGTCTGCATGGATCAGGTCTTGATCGACGTGACCGACCTCCCCGAGGTCGCAATCGGGGACGAAGTCCTCCTCATCGGGGGCGAAGCCACTGTTGCCCGCCTCGCCGAATGTGCGGGCACCAACGTGCACGAAATCGTCACCCGCATCATGAGCCGCGCTCCTCGGCGATACAAACACTGAATCAGTGTTAGACTGAATTCATGAAGTGGGTTCTGGTTTGGGATCTGCCCGTTCGGATCGGCCACGTTTTGATGGGGATCGGGGTCATCGCTGCGTACGGCATTGCCCGATTTCTTGGGGAAGACCACCCCAGCTTTCCGCACCACATGATGATCGGCATGGCGCTCATGGTCCTAGTGGGCTTCCGGACCCTTTGGGGATCCATCGGGCCGCGGCCTGCTCGGTTTGAATCCATTCTTTCTGCCGATCCGGTCCACATTGTGGATCACCTCAAGAACTTCAATCGGCCCGGCGGGACCCCGTTCGCAGGGAAAAACCCCCTCTCGTTCCTTTCGACCCTCACCATCCTCGGACTCATCGCAGGCCTGGGAATCACCGGCTATACCACCGCCCAGGGCAATGAACGATTCGAATCACTCCACCCGCTTTTGGCCAATGCCCTCGCGGTGGTGGTCGGACTCCACATCTTGGGAGCGATCCATCATCACTGGATCAAGCGGGACGATACGCTGATCGCGATGGTTCATGGGAAGAAGAGGGTTGAAGAATCGAACGATATCGGTTCGGCCCGACCCTTTGCGGCTCTCGGAATGGTTCTCATCACCTTCGGAGGCTATCTCTCGTTGCTCTGGAACTATGATCCCAACACCCAGACAACCAAGCTGCCGTTTGCGACGCAGTCGATTTCGCTAGGAGAATCAGAACAAGAGTCTGGCCACGGGGAATCCGGAGAACGCGAGGGCCACGAAGAGGATTAGCGCCGGGCGTCGACGAGGATCTTCTGCCACCTTTCGCTAAGCCGGTCGGTCGCAAGACCCCGATTATTGCTGCTGCTGTGGACAAACATTCCGTTGCCCAAGTAGATCCCGGTGTGGCCGATTTTGCCCCGTTTTCGATCCCAAAAATAGAGCCGGTCGCCGGGCTGAAGGTCTTCGTAGCGGGTGATCTTTTGTCCGACCCGGGCCTGTTCGGCCGCGGTGCGGGGGAGGTTGATCCCGATCTTGCCGTACATCTTTTTGACGAACGCGCTGCAGTCGATCCCGTTGTACAGGTCGTTGCCACCCCACTTGTAGGGGGTTTTGTGCCGACGGGCAAAGTCTTCGGCGTATTCGGCCAGTTGGGCCCGCGTGGCGCTCGTCCCGAGCTCTTGGACACGCCATCCGCCGCCCGTTCCGCGCTCGCCTTGGGTCTGGCTCCGGACGACTTCAAAAGGTAGCCGGGCAACCGTATCGGCCTTGATGTAGCCGATCTTGCCCTGCTGCATCACAACCGCAATCCATCCCTTGTAGCGACTGGCGCGGATGATCAAATATTCGTAGGGTTGGGCGCGATGATAAACCCCGGCTTTGGTGCTCGGACGGCTGAGGATCGGAGTGGCCTTGACGGTTTGGCCAAGGTGCCCCAAGACATCCGCGCTTTTGCTCTTGGCAAAAACGGCGGGGCTGAGAGAAAGGGCAATCAGGGCGATGGCGGTTCTTGTCATCGTCGCGTCCTTTGCGGTTGTACCGCAGATGGGTGGTCCAACACCTATTATTGGATCGGGGACGGCGGGAATTTAGTTCGCTTCGGCGCCGCCCGGCCCGGAGGCCAATCCCCAGGGTGGGGCCCCGACGCTCCGCGTCGCCCACCCTGCCGCCCCCGGGCGTCGCCGTACCGAACAACTCCTCAACCGTCCGCCGGTTGCGCGCCAACGCTCTCAAGCCACCCGATTCCCCGAGATTCGCCACAATACAAAGGTGGCCAACCTGACTTGGAACGAAATTCGAATTCGAGCACAGAAGTTTGCCGAAGATTGGGCGGAGGCATCCTACGAGAAAGGTGAAACCCAAACCTTTTATAACGAATTTTTCAATATTTTCGGAGTTCCCAGAAAGAAGGTCGCACGATTTGAAGAGCCAGTGAAGCAGCTCGGCGGCAAGCAAGGATTCATCGACTTGCTCTGGAAAGGGGTCTTGCTAGTCGAGCAGAAGAGCGCTGGCCGCGACTTGACCAAGGCTAAAGATCAAGCTCTCGGCTACTTCGATGGCCTCTCCGAGGCCGACGCTCCGACCTATATTCTTGCTTGCGACTTTCAGAACTTCGTATTGCTTGACCTTGATTCCCGAGAGGAAGTCTCCTTTAAACTCTGCGATCTTAAGGACCATGTCGAGCGTTTTGGCTTCATCTTGGGTCGAGAGAAAAGGGTCTTTAGAGATCAAGACCCTGTCAATAGCCAAGCAAGTTCGCTCATGGCGCAGTTACACGATGCGCTGAAAGATAGCGGATACCGGGGCCATGACCTAGAAAGATTCTTGGTCCGGCTCGTATTCTGTCTTTTCGCCGACGACACCGGGATCTTCGAACCTCGTGACATCTTCCATGACTTCATCCAAGAACGAACCCGCGAGGATGGAGCCGACCTCGGCCCAAGATTGACTGAACTCTTCCAAATTCTCAACGAATCACCAGAAGAGCGGCAGAAGGAATTGGACGAAGATCTAGCTCGCTTTCCTTACATCAATGGAGAGCTCTTCGCCGAAAATCTCCGGCTACCCGCCTTCAGCTCCAAGATGCGCCAGCTACTTCTCAAGGCGTGCGAGTTCAATTGGAGTGGCATCAGCCCGGCCATCTTTGGCGCACTCTTTCAGTATGTCAGTGGCGACGTGGCCGCCCGCAGGGATCATGGCGAACACTACACCACGGAGAACCACATCCTCAGGGTTATCGAACCCCTCTTTCTTGATGAGCTTCGAGCGAAGCGTGACAGCATCGCCAGCCTTCCGCCGTCGCGCCGGGAAAAGGCGATTAGTGAGTTTCTTAAGAAGTTAGCCGAGCTGAGGTTCTTCGATCCTGCATGTGGCTGCGGAAACTTTTTGATCGTTGCCTACCGCGAGATTCGAGACCTCGAAACCAGCGCCTTAGCATTGAGGTTTGCGGACTCAGCCTCGACTGCTTTCGGAGTCACACTAGGGTCCGAAGTCAACGTCGGGAATTTCTATGGCATCGAAGTCAACGAGTTTCCCGCTCGCATCGCCGAAGTTGCGCTCTGGATGATGGACCACATCATGAATATGCAACTGAGTTATGCACTCAAAACCGACTTTCGCCGAATCCCGATCCAAGAGAAACCGCATATTCTCCACGCTGATGCTCTGGAAGTGGACTGGCGGGCCCACCTACCTCCAGGAGAAAAGGTCTATGTATTCGGCAATCCGCCGTTCATCGGGAGTAAGTACCAGTCTCCAGCCCAACGCGTACAGATCCAGCGAGTCGCCAATCTGGGGGGCAGCGGCGGCACCCTCGACTATGTCTGTGCTTGGTTTATCAAAGCCGCGCAATACTTGCAGGAAACCAAGACAGGTCGCCTTGCCTTCGTTAGCACCAATAGTATTACCCAAGGAGAACAGGTAGGGCAGCTCTGGCCCATTCTCTTCGATAAGTTTGGTCTGGAGATATCCTTTGCGCATCGCACCTTCGAGTGGAGTAGCGATATCGCCGGTAAGGCACACGTCCACGTCGTCATCGTTGGATTCGCTCCGGCCTCTCAGGCACCAAAGATTAAACGACTCTTCACCTATACAGATATCAAGGGTTCGCCGCTAGTGAGCGAACATGCCGCCCTTTCGCCCTATCTCGTGGATGGTTCGAGCCTAGAAGACCATCGCATCGTGGTTCATGAAAGAAGCGAGCCATTGGCGGACATTCCGCCGATGATTTCCGGAACGCAACCGATCGATGACGGCAACTACATTTTTTCCGATGAAGAGATGGAGATTTTTTGTTCTCGCGAGCCTTTGGCCAAAGAGTGGATGCATCCCTATCTGGGATCTTTGGAACTCATAAGAGGTTCGCGAAGATGGCTCCTTCATCTCAAGGGAGTCGAACCCGACCAATTGCGCAAAGCACCATCGGTCCTTGAACGAATGCAGAGGGTTCGTGAGTATCGCTTAAAGAGTAAGCGAAAGTCGACTCTAGCCATTGCAAATGATCCCATCCAACTCAATGTTGAGTGTTTTCCCGAATCGAGCTACATTGCCGTGCCAGAGGTCAGCAGTGAGCGGCGCGACTACATTCCCATCTGCTTCCTTGCACCGCCAGTTATTCCCAGCAATAAGCTGAAAATCGTCCTCGGAGCCTCCGTTTATCTTTTTGCGATTCTCTCATCCCGAATGCACATGGCGTGGGTAAAGACTATCAGCGGTCGGCTAAAGAGTGATTTTCAGTACTCCACTGGCGTGGTCTACAACACCTTCCCCTGGCCTGAAGCGACTCCAGAGCAACAAGCGAAAATCGAGAGCCTGGCCCAAAACATCTTGGACGCGCGGGCCGCTCACCCTTCCAGCACTTTGGCTGATCTCTATGACCCGCTCACCATGCCACCCGACCTCCGTCGGGCCCATGAAAAGCTGGATGAAGCGGTCGAAAAGCTCTACCACGCAGCTAAGTTCGAGAGCGATCTTGACCGCTTGGCTCACCTGCTCTCACGCTACGAAAAGCTGACAAGCCATCTCCTAGCCGGCACGGGCAAAGCCAAAAAGACCATTCGGAAAAAGCGAAGCCCCTAGCCCCTAACCAAGGGCCGATTCCAAGGCAGGCGGGCCAGCAGGAGGGCCATCCCGCAGATGTCGGTCGCCCCGGCAAAGGTCAACCCTGCCCCAACGAACATCGCCAAACCGATCCAGCCCGGGTGAACCAGCAGACTCAGGACCGTGCCGATGAGGACCAAAATCCCCGCGATCAGTCGGACCTGACGCTCGAGCGGCCAAGCCGCGCTGCTGGTTGCGACCACCGGATAGCCCGCCGCCCTCCAGGCTGCGGTTCCGCCCGAAACCAGCAAGACGTCTCCCCGAACTCCATTGAGGTGCCCACACGCCATCCCCGCCCGGTGACCGCTCTGACAGAGCATCGCCAGCGTCCCTTGACCAAGGTCGTCCACCCGGTTCGGAAGCTGTTCCAGAGGAATATTGACCGCCCGGGGCACGTGCCCAGCGGCAAATTCGCCCGCCGACCGAACGTCGATCAGATGCATCGACTCCCCTTGGTCGAGCCGAGCCTTGAGTTCTTCAACAGAGATACTTTGTGCCATATCGATGCAGAGGCACCGAGTGCGGAAAAGGATTCAGGAACCGCAAATTGATCCATCCAACTCTTCGCGAACCAGGGCCCGGGCCCGGTGGAGCCGGGATTTCGTCGCCGCCAGGGTGATCCCGAGTTCATCGGCGACTTCTTGCAGCGGCCGCTCTTCGATCTCACAGGCCTCATAAACAGATCGGTACTCCGGAGTGAGGGTTTCCAGCGCCGACTTCACACAGCTCTTGAGAACCTGCATCTCCATCTCGGCCCCTCCGGCCAGCCCGAGGTTCTCGATTTGCTCCAAAACGGTCTCCATCCCGGCGTGGCGTCGCATCCGGGTGCAGACTCGGCGGCCGATGGTGCCCAACCACGCCCGAAAAGCCTCGGGTTGATCGAGCTGATCGAGGTGTTGCAGAGCCAGCAAGAGCGCGGTCGCCAGGGCATCTTCGGCATCTTCTCGCTGCCCACAGACGCGGATCAACTGCCGGTAAACCGCGTCCTTGTGAGCTTCTACTAGCTCCGAAAACTCCTCTCGCTCCATGTCGCTTCAGTCTACTTCCCGCTCTCGTTCTGCCAGGCGGCAAGAATTCATGTTAACAAACGTTTAAGGTTCGAAATTGCCCGGTAGCCTCCGGCAGATGAAGTGGTGGGTGGCAATCGTTCTGGCTTTGGCGGTCCTGGTGGGCTGCGGCGCCCCGGCGGATTCGGCGCAATCGGAGGGGAGCAAATCGGCCGACGGGAAGCTGACCATTGCCCTGGTGCCGAGCGAAGATCAAGAGAAGATGCTGACTGGCTTCGAGCCGATCCGCGCCCATCTGGCCAAAGAACTCGGCCGGGAGGTTGAGGTCATCACCGTCACCGACTATGCGGGCGCAGTCGAGGCCATGCGGGCCGAAAAAGTGGACATCGCCTGGTTTGGCCCGCTAAGCTATATTCTTGCCCACCGAGAAGCAGGTGCCGAAGCCTTTGCTATCGGAAATGATACTAAAAAAGGCCCTCAGTACCATAGCCTCATGGTCGTTCAGGTCGACTCTCCCGCCCAAAAGGTTGAGGACCTTGCCGGCAAGCGGGCCGCCTTTGTCGATCCTGGATCGACCAGCGGCTACCTGATCCCGCGCAGCGCCATCGAGGAGATCACGGGCCAAGACCCCGAGAAGTTTTTCCGGTCCGTCGTCTTTGCCGGTGGCCACGATGCCGCCCTCCTGGCGCTCAAGGGCGGAAGCGTGGATGTGGCCATGATTCAGGATGTCACCTTTGATGATATGAGCGAAAAGGGACTGATCGATCCCGCCCAGTTCCGCATCCTACGCAAGTCCGACCCGATCCCCGGCTCCCCGCTCGCGGTCCGCAAGTGGCTCGACGCCGAAACCAAAGGCAAGATTGCCAAACTCATCACCGAGGCGCACCTCACAGGCATCAAGATGGAAGTCCCTGGACAGGGCGTTTTCGATAAGTTCATAGCTGTGGACCACTCCAAATATCAACCCATCGAGGCGATGGTCGACCGGCTCAAGCTGACCCGAGACCAGATGGCAAAATGACCACCCCCCTCGTCCGAATCCAAGACCTGGTCAAGCGCTATCCGAACGGCGTCGAAGCTCTTCGAGGGATCTCCCTGGACCTTCAGGCAGGAGAGACAACGGTCGTCCTCGGACCCAGCGGGGCCGGAAAATCGACCCTGTTGCGGAGCATCAACGGACTCGAAACGCCCACCAGCGGTCGGGTTTGGGTCGGCGAGACCCTCGTCGAACGGGCCCATCTCCGCGAAGTCCGTCAGCGGGTCGGGATGGTCTTCCAGCAGTTCAATCTCGTCCCCCGACTCAGCGTGATGGCCAATGTCCTCAGCGGGCGCCTCGGCCGCCGGGGGTTCTGGACCAACTTGACCTTTGCCTTCCCGGCCGAAGACTACGATCTTGCCTACAAAGCCATTGCCGACGTCGGGCTTGCCGGGCGAGAGTGGGACCGCGTGGATAAGCTCAGCGGAGGTCAGCAGCAGCGGGTGGCGATCGCCCGCACCGTCGTTCAACAACCCGAGGTCATCCTGGCCGATGAACCCGTCGCCAGCCTTGACCCCGCCACGAGCCGCGAGATCATGGAGCTCCTCGTCCAGATGTCGGCCAAGAACCGGGCGGCTTTGGTGCTGAATCTCCACCAGATCGAGGTCGCACGCGAATTCGGCGACCGAATCATCGGCATCCAAAAGGGCCAGGTCGCCTTCGACGAGCGCACGGCTGGGCTCAGCGACCGCCTCTTGGCCGACCTCTATGGAGAGGCGCTGTGCTCCGTTCGATAACGCCCTCCGGGTTGCCCCGCCCGGCCACTTGGATCGCGGTCGCAGTCGGCGGCATGTTCCTTTTTCTCACCTTCCCCCTGCTCCAGTTCCGCGCAAGCGGACTCTCGGGCTTGGCCGATTTTTTGGGCGCGATGATTCGAGTTCCCGATTGGAGTTATCTGCCTGTTTTGGCCGGATTATTGGGAGAAACCATCGCTATTGCCATCCTTGGCACTGTTCCCGCCGTCTTGCTCAGCTTGCCCCTCAGCCTACTCGCAGCCCGGAACACGACGCCTCACGTAGCGATCTCTTGGCTGTTGCGCCTCGTCTGCTCGGCGGTTCGGGCGATTCCCGAGTTGGTTTGGGTTCTCCTGCTCGCCGGTTTGGTCGGCTTGGGGATCGTCCCTGGAGTCCTTGCTCTGGTCATCACTTCGGTCAGCTTTCTCGTGCGAGCCTATGCAGAAAGCCTCGAAGTGGTCGATCCTAAGGCCATAGAAGGCGTCGCCGCCCAGGGAGCAAGTTGGCTGGGAATCCGGACTTTCGCCGTGCTGCCCCAAGCCGCTCCTGATCTCATCGGCATGAGCCTCTATTGGTTCGATGTCAACCTTCGAATGTCGACGATTCTGGGGATGGTGGGAGCGGGCGGGCTCGGCCTTGCCATCACCCAAAGCGCCAAGCTCTTCAAGTACGACCGGCTGGGCATGATTCTAATTTCGGTCTATCTGCTCGTGACTCTGGTCGATCGGGCTTCGGCCCTCGCCCGGCGGAGGCTCGTCGGGTGACGCGCCGCATCCACCCCACGGTTTGGTGGATGGTGATGGCGACGCTGGGGCTCTGGGCCGTGGTGGCTTGGTGGGTTCAGGTGCCGTTTTCGGATCTCGCCGGGCTGAGCGGAGCGGGTGAGCAGCTGGCCAAGTACTTCCCGCCCGATACCAGTGGCTTTGGTCGGGCGTTGGGCCAGATGGGAATTACCATTGTCATCGGGATCTGGGGAACCCTGCTTGCCTTTGCCTTGGCCATTCCCTTGGGCCTAGCCGCGGCCAGCAATGTTCATGGGTCGCGAATGGGGTACCGGCTTGCCCGGGAGATCTTGAACTTTTGCCGAGCCCTGCCCGATCCGCTTCTGGCCCTCATCTTTATCACGGGTTTCGGAATCGGCCCCTTTCCTGGGGTTCTCGCTCTGGGCATCCATAGTTGCGGGTTCCTCGGCAAGGCCTTCGCCGAGAGTCTGGAGCGCCTCCCACCCGGGATCGCCGAGGGACTCCAGGCCTGCGGAGCCAGCCGGGCGCAGGTGATCCGGTTTGGCCTTTGGCCCTCGATCGGCCGCGAAGTCGTCGGCTACACCGCTTACACCACCTACCGCAATATCCTGATGGCGGTCGCCTTGGGTGTGGTCGGGGCGGGGGGGATCGGGGTGGACCTCCTGCGCGCCCTCCGCCAATTCGACCGCCCTGCCGCCTCGATGATGATCGGGCTGATCGTGGCCGTGGTGGTCCTCATCGATTGGTTCGCCGTTTCTCTGCGGGAGCGCTCCAAGTGAGCCCGATTCTCGCCGAGTTCGCCGGCCCAGGCCAGGCTCTGTCTCTCGGTTCCCCGGCTCGGCCTGAACTCGCAGATGGCGAGGTTTGGCTCCGAGTGACTTGCGCGACGGTTTGTGGGTCCGACCGACATACCTATCACGGCCGCCGCTCGACTCCCCTCCCCGGGTATCTCGGGCACGAGGCCATCGGAATCGTCGAAGCCAGCCGCCGCACCGACGCTCAGTCCGGCGACCGCGTCACGTTCTCTATGCTCGTGAGTTGCGGCGAGTGCGACCGATGCGTCGCTGGACTTGGGCACAAATGCCGAAAAGTGTTCAAGTATGGCCATGAAAACATCCCCTGGACGGGGACCTATGGCTCTCACATGCGGTTGCTGAAGGGCACCGAGCTGGCCAAATTGCCCGGAGATTTGCCCGACGAAGCTGCGGGCCCGATCAATTGCGCTTTTGCGACCGGTGTCGCCGTCGCTGACCAGGTGATGGGCAACAAGGTCCGGGTGATCGGCGGTGGCCTCGTCGGACTGGCGACCGCACTGGCGGCCCTACTCGCGGATCCCGGGCGGGAGGTCGAGGTCGTCGAGCCCGACCCTCAGCGTCAATCTTGGGCCAGGCGTCTGGGTATGAATCCCCCCACCGATCAGCCCGTGGATTGCCTTGTGGAGTGCGCCGGGGTTCAGACCGCGCTGGAGCCCGCGATGGCGGGGCTCAAGGTCGGCGGAAGGTTGATCCTGGCCGGACTCGTCCACCCCGATTCGGCCCTGCCGTTCACGGCCGAGACCCTCATCCGCAATCTCTGGACCGTGGTCGGGGTCCACAATTACGCCCCAAGAGTCTTGCCGCGGGCAGTGGATCTGGCGGCCGAATTCAATCGGCGGATCCACTGCCACGAGTGGACCCGTACTCTCAACAGCCTGGACGAACTCGATTCCTGCCTCGCCGGAGCTCCCGACGAAGCGCTGCGGGTTGCCCTCCGGTTCGTTACGAAACCCGCCTAGTGGACAAAGACACCCAGCGCGCGGGCGGTTTCGTACTCCATGGTGTTGGGGCAAACCAGCTTGATCGAACCCACCGCGTCGGCGAGCGAAATCGATCCCATCCCGGCGTTGTGATAGATCACCATCTGTCCATACTTGCCCTGATCAAACGCCCTCATCGCCGCGACGCCGTAGGCCTTGGCTAGGGCTCGGTCCCCCGCCGTGGGCGTTCCACCCCGCTGGATATGGCCGAGGACAGTCGCCCGCATGTCGAACTCGTCGGGCACCATCTCTTCAATCGCTCGGATCAGATATTGGGCGATTCCGCCGAGCTTCACCTCGCGGTCCAGTGCCTCGCCCTCGTGCACCCGTTGCCCGTGAACTTTGGCCCCTTCGGCCACGACGATCGTCGCCGAACGCCCCTCCGCCTGACGCCGCTGGAGCATCGCAACCAGATCTTCGAGCGCGAACGGAAATTCGGGAATGAGAATCGCATCGGCCCCGCCCGCCAGCCCGGCCCGGATCGCAATCCAGCCCGCGTGGCGCCCCATCGTTTCCACAAAGATCATCCGCTGGTGGCTGGTCGCGGTGGTGTGCACCCGGTCGAGAGCGTCGACCGCAACCTGAGTCGCGGTGCTGAATCCAAAGGTCCGGTCGGTATGTTGGAGGTCGTTGTCGATGGTCTTGGGGACCCCGACGATGGGCACCCCCGCCTCCATGAGCTGAAGCGCCCCGCTCAGGGTTCCGTCTCCGCCGATCACGATCAGTCCGCTGAGGCCCAGCGCCTTGCAGTTGTCGCGGGCTTCGTGGAGCACATCCTCAGGGATCTGGCGCGAATTGCCTTCGCCCGCCTTGGCCCCAAATCGGCCCTTGTTCACGGTGCCCAGAATGGTCCCGCCGAGGTGGGCGATCCCTCGCACGGCGTCGGGGTCGAGCTTCATAAATTGGATCGGGTCGAGCAGGCCCTCCCATCCCTTGATGAATCCGTAGAACTCATAGCCCAGTTCGGCGCCGGACTTGACGACCGAGGCGATGACTGCGTTCAGCCCGGGGCAATCGCCGCCGCTGTTGATGATGCCGATCCTCTTGAAACTCATTGGATTCACTTTTCTGACTTCTTGTGAAAGGGCAACGCGGTCGGCGGCGTTGGCGAAGGGCGCACTTTCCCTTTTGGGTTCGACATCCGGGGCCGGACTTCCTGCTCAGCAAACGGAGTTTGCCTGCCGCGCGCTACCCATGAAACCCCTCGGGGACTAGTACTTGGAGCGCTCCGGCTAGGCTTTGCGCTCGGATCGGAGTCCGGCCTTGCACTTCGCCATCGACGATCACCTTTCGCCGGGGGTCGGTCCGCACCTCCACCCAGGGCTCATCCAGGCTCAGGACCGCGTCCATCGCCCCTTGCGCTCCCGTCGGAAGGTGCAGCGCAAACCGGAGCATCTCGGCCGGAGGCATAGGGCGCACTGCGTAGGCATGGAGCACGCCCGAAACCAAAGAGGCGCCCCGGGTCACCGGGAATGGCCCCGCATGAAACCGTCCATTGCCGATCACGACCTGGATCGCCTCCAGCTTTTCGAGGCCCGCTGGCGAGCGGATCTCCGCCTGAAAAGGTCGCAGCTGCCGATAGGCCTGCGGAAAGGCCCAGAGATAGGCCAGCCGTCCAAACTGGCGCTTGAGAGGCCCGGTCAGCTTTTGGGCCACCGCCTCAGTCAAGCCGATCGTAGCCACATTGAGCATCACCCGGCCCTCGACCCGGGCCACGTCGATGGCCGCGCAAACGTCGTGGGCGATCACTTCCACTGCGGCCGGAATCTCCATCGGGATCCCCAGGTCGCGGGCAAAGGAGTTCCCCGTCCCCATGGGCAGCACCCCGATTCGCGCAGGTTTGCCGATCAGCTCACCGGCAATCGCCCCCAAGGTGCCGTCGCCTCCCCCGGCCAAGATCGTGACTCGCTCACCGGCATACCGCCGGGCTTGCTGAATCAGGTCTTCGGTGCGCGGCGAAAGCGTCGCCGCCGCGAGCTCGATCCCTTGGCGCTCCAGCTCTTGCCGAACCAGGGCATACCCCGCCTCTCCTCCCCTCGACCGGGAATTGACGAGCAAAATGTTCATCGCCATGGATGGGACGACTTTAGGACCAGGGATTCCCCACCCTCTGGGACCATTGGTAGGCGACTTCTTGGCGACGAGAGATGAGAAGGACGAGCGGTGCGAGGTCCCCGCGGTCGGCAAATTCCAGAGTTTTGAGATAAACCGGCTTCTCGTCCCGGGGGACGACCATCGGAAACATTCCACCGCGGATCAGGACCAATGAAGCTAGGGCGCGGGCCACCCGCCCATTGCCATCCTGAAACGGGTGAATCTGGGTGAAGCGATGATGGAGCCACCCCGCCTGCACCTCCGGCGCGATTCCCTTTGCCCGGTGCTCCGCGTGGGTCGCGATCAGGCGGTCCATCTCCGAGGCCGTCTGCTCGGGCGGGCAGTAGCGATACTGAATTCCATCTCGCTGCGGATAAGTGGGGAGCTGCTTCCACTCCCCGCGCAGGAGCGGAACTTCGAGGCGATCCCCGGTGGGTGAGAAGGCCTCGGTCGTCGGCTGGCTGCGGGTCATGGCCGCGTGGAGCTCCTTGATGTAGCTCACGCTAAGGTCACGGTCGTGTTTGACGAAGGCAAAGAGACCTTCCAGGGCAGACTTTTGGTCTTCCAACAGAGCCAAAACGTAGTCCGGATCTCGGTCGGTGCTACCGTGCACCAGATGGGCCGCTTGGAACCCCTGTTCGATCAGAGTCATCGTTACGCCCCGCTCGATGTAGTACAGGTTCTCGATGATCCCGGTCTCGATGGCCCACTCACGGGCCAGTTGCTCCCCGAAAGTCTGGAGAGTCTCGGACCCTGCGAGCCTCTCTTGGTCCCGTCCCCACTCGGCCCGAATGCGGGCAGATTCGGCGACCGCGAGCCCGACCGGATCGACCTCGAAGTCGCGGATTCCCGTCTCAGGGTCCCAGACGTCTTGCCAAACTTCGCTCACTTCACGCCTTCGCTCGGGAGGGGCCAGTCGTCTGTTCGGAACGGAGCCGCCGGTAGTCCGGCCCGGTTGAAGAGCGACGAGGGTGGGTTTTGGGCCCATGCATACCGAACCGCCTTGGGCGAGGGCACCTTTGGAGACCAAACCACCACTTCGTCCCCGGCCAAAGCGGCCTCGGCCCAGACGAACTTGCGATCTTCGCCGGCGATGGTGAAGCCGCTCAGCCGAGGCCCGCGCTGCTCCAGTCCGCCAAAAAGGTGATCGAACCGCAGCCGGACTTCGCCCCCTTCGATCCGCATCGACTTGTAGGACGGCCCCGAAGAGGCCACCGGACGCTTGTACTCTTGGCCCAGAGCCATGAGGGCTAATCGCAACCCGACGTCCTGCTTGTTGGTCGGGTGAATATCGGCCGCGTCGCCGATGTCCAAGGTGCTGATCAGCCCCGCATTCTTAACCTTGAGAGCAGTCGTCCGCTGAGATTCGCGGAGATCCGCCCAGCCACCCTCCTCGGGGTCTTTGGCCGCCGGACCATAAGGGGCCAGGCTGACGATGTAGAACGGAAAGTCTCCGCTCTGGAAGGTTCGGCGCCAGTCTTGGATCAGGGCCGGAAGCAGGCGCCCATACTGCGCCCCGCGGCCGCCATTGCTTTCGCCCTGGTACCAGATCGCCCCCCGCAGGGTGAAGGGGACCAGCGGGCGAATCATGCCGTTATTCAGCACGCTGGGCTGCAGCGGGTCGCCAATCATGCTCGGCTCGGGGTTGGGGATCGGGCCGTACTTGGCCGTGATTTTCCGTCGCCACTCTCCCGGCAAGTCCACCGCCCCGCCGTCCAGATAGAGCTTCATGCTCTCGGCGGGACTACTCAGCCCCCCACCCCACATGCGGTCGATCATCCGGACCGCGATCACGTTCTTGCCGGGTTTCAGGATCCCTGGCGCCAGGTTATAGACTCGCCAACTCCACCAGCCATCCATGCGGCCCACGAACTGTCCATTAACCCAGGTCGAATCTTGGTCGTCGCAACTGCCCAGGCTGAGGACCGGCTTGGACGCACGGGCCTGTTCCTCGGTGAGCTCGATCGTCTTGCGATACCAATAGATGCCGTTTAGCTCCTGGAACCATTCGGGTACCTGGACCTTCTCCCAGTCCGATTCGTCCAGGTCTGGGTTCTGAAAGCCTGCTTGGGTCCCCGGGTCATGGGCGGAATACCAGGCGTCGTAGGTCTCCCAAAAACGCTTCTCAGTTCCGGCGGGATCCTCCGCGTAGCCCGCCACACGCTTGAGCGCGGCATTGAAATCTTCCAGCGGCTCCAGCCCTTCTCGGGTGACCCAGGCCTCGGCCACGGTTCCGCCCCAGCTGCTGTCGATCAGCCCGATCGGGACCTTGAGGTCTTGGTGGAGCTTGCGACCAAAGAAGTAGGCCACGGCGCTGAACCCGCCCCAGCCCGCCTCGGCCACTGCCTTGGGCGTGCAGATAGTCCATTGAAGCTCGGCCTCGCGAGTCGGACTCGGCAGAGTGACTTTGGGGACCTTCAGCAACCGGATCTGGAGATGATCGGCGTTTGCTACCTCTGTTTCGCCGTCGCGGACCATCTTGAGGCCCATCTCCATGTTGCTTTGCCCTGAGCACAGCCAGACGTCGCCCACCAGAACGTCATCAAGGATCACGCTTTTGTCGCCCGACCGCACTTGGAGCTTGGCCGCCGGACCAACGTTCAGCGGCTTGAGGGTCACCAACCAGTCACCCTTTGAGTCGGTTTTAGCCGAGGCGCGCTGGCCCTGGAACTCGACCACCACCTCGGCCCCGGGCGCAGCTTGGCCAAAGATCCGCACGGGACGTTCTCGCTGCAAGACCATGTGGTCGGTGAACGGAGGCGCCAGCCGAAGCTCGCCTTGCAGCATCGCAGAACCTAGAGCAATCGCCATGAGCATGATACGACTTCATTATGTTCTGTCCGAGGCGGGGGCCAAGTCTCTATAGGACCCACAAGACCTCTCTCTACTCGGCGCGGTCCATCCGGGCCGGGGCACTGATCCCCAGAAGGTTGAACGTCGAAACCAAGCCGATCCGGGTCGCGTCACAAAGCCGAACCCGAGCGCGGCTCAGTTCTGGGGCATCGGGCTGGATCACCCGGCACGTGTCATAGAAGCTGTGATAACACCGCGCCAGCTCGATGGCGTAGGTCGCCAGCCGGTGGACTCCATAGTCCTCGGCCGCCCGGGCGACCTCGTTCGGCAGATCCAAGATCTTCTTGATCAAGGTCAGCTCCTTGGGGTCGCGCAAGACCGAGAGGTCCGTCTCCGCCGACGGAACAAACCCCGCCTCCCGAGCCTTCTCGAGCACGCTGCAGATCCGCGCATGGGCGTATTGGACATAGAACACGGGGTTCTCGTCGCTCTGCTTTTCGGCCAGGTCCAGATCGAAGTCGAATGTCGTATCGTGACTGCGCATCAGATAGAAGAACCGGGCGACATCCTTTCCGGCCTCGAGCTGATCCGACTGAGACCCGCTCGGCTTGACCTTGGCCCCGATCTCTCGCATCAGGTCGATCAGGGCATAGATGTTCCCGTCGCGCTTGCGCATTGGGGCCGGCTTGCCGTCTTTCAGGAACCGCACGAGCTGATAGATCTGGACGTGGAGCCGCTGCCGGGCCAGGGCCAGAGCCGCTTGACAGGCATCCCGCTCTTTTTCGTCGCGATAGAGCTGGGCGTCGATCTCGTGGAGCGGGCCGCTGCTGGCCTCGGGCCGCGCGACCTGGCCATCAGCGAGCAACATCGCCCCCACCACCGCAGTCAAGCGGCCGATGTAGCCGTGGTGATCGGGGCCTAGAATGGTGATCAGTCGGTCCGCGTTCTCGGGCCGGTTGAACTTGTCGCGGTGATAGGACACGTCGCTGGCGATGTAGGTCAGGCGGCCATCCCGGCGGCGCAAAACCCGGTCCATATCGTCGGCGAACTTGGTCGAGCGAAGCCAGACGGTTTCGCCCTCGCCTTCGGCGTCATCCTCGCTGGCCTGGGTTTGGGGTTCGCGCTCGACCTCCTCGATCTTGCTCCCCTTGCCGAGCTTCAGCTTGGTCCGCACGGGTTCGTTGTCCGCGACCTGGCTGGACAAGAGCGCGTGGAGCGACTTCTCGACCTCGCCCGAATCGTGGAGCGACTGCTCACTGAACCAGGTGTCGAACTTCACCCCGAACTCGGCCAACGCCGTTCTTTGGGCCTCGATCATCAAGGCTTGGGATTGCTGCTGGTACCAGTCCACCCCGTGGTCACTCGGCCCGATTTTCGCCGCGACTTCTTGCACGTAGTCACCCTTGTAGCCCTTTTCTGGCACTGGCCGACCGAAGGTGATTTCCCGCACCGATTCGGCGAAGAGCCGCATCTGCTCGCTGTTGACGCCGTCGTTGATGTAGTACTCGCGGTGGACGCTGTGGCCGGCGGCCTGCAACACGTTGCAGAGCGTCGAACCATAGGCCGCGCCCCGACCCGACCCGATCGTGATCGGCCCATTGGGGTTCACCGAGACGAACTCGACGTTGATCCGCTGCCCGCCCGAACTAGGGGCCGGGAACCAGACGAAATCCCGCTCCTGAACACTCGCCAGCGCCCGGGTGAGAAGATCGGGGTCGATCCGCAGGTTGATGAATCCCGGCCCCGCGACCTCCACCTCGGTGAATTCGGGGAAGGCGCGCAGCTTTTCGGCCAGCATTTCGCCGAATTCGCGGGGGTTCTTGCCGACCGTTTTGGCCGAGACCATCGCCAGATTAGTCGAGAAATCGCCGTGTTCGGGTTGTTTTGGGTCCAGAATTTCGGGCTGGGGGAGAGGGACGGCGGGGATCGCGCCACTTTCTTGCAGGGCCGCAGCCGCGCGCGCGACGAGGTTGCTGAGGGCTTCGCGGATCACAAGGAAAGGAATACCCGGAAAGGGTTCCCCCATGTCGGCCCCTCGGCCATCCCGGCGGCGCGGGCCAGGTTTCCTCATTTTGCGCGGCCAAGGTCTTTGGCTTTTGCCGAAAGGGACTCGCCGGCCCCGGGGGCGGAGCCGGCGAGCGAATTTCTTAGAGCTTCAGGTCGACGATTCCGCTGACCCCGACGCCGGGGACGGTCTTGATGCCCTTCAGCACGTTTTTATCGCTGACCGGGATCATCGCGCGGATTCGGATCTCTTTGCCGAAGAGGTCGGTCTCGGGCGAGGCGACGGCCTCCACCTGTTCGACCTGGGCCTTGGTTCCCATCACCTGGGCCGCTCCGATGGCGGAACTCTTGCCGACGCCGACGCTCAGGATCGGGACGACCTTGGTGAACTTGGCGTTGGTGTCGGTGTGTTTGCTGAGCCGGTTGATGGCCTTGTTGATGTCATCCCCAAACTGGTCCACGGCGGCGCCGACGCCCACCACCTTGATGATCTGCTTGATCTGAGGGGTCGCAACGGTCAGCAAGGCCATGGAGGCGATAACGGCGATGGAGAGTTGAAGGACGCGCTTTTTCATGGTTGTCATGAGTAGAGACGTGCCTGTTGAACATCAGGCTTCGGCGACGTTGGTCCTCCCTTTTTCAGCCGCGTTGTCAAAGATTCCCCAAAGTTTAGCGCTTCAAGATGAATCGGACGACTCCCTAATGAATGCACAAGGTCCTTACTTGCCGATCATTCCGATCTTGGCCATACGGTCGTAGAGCGCTTCAACCTGCGCTCTATCGCCTTCACGCTGAGGTTTCGCCTCGAAAAAGCGTCGGAGCACCTCTTCGCGCCGAGGCCCAGAGCGCTCCATTGCTGCAACATAACGGTCGAAATAGTCAATTGTGGCCACATATTCGAGATGAGTTGCGTTCAGCCCCGCCAGTAACCCAACTACCGAATCGATCGTTTCAGTGTGAACATTGATAAACTCTTCATGCTCTTGCATCAAAGACTCGGCATGTTCCGTCACTTTGTATTTCGAGCCGCCCATGTACCCGTCTTTGGAATCTGCAATGGCTTCGAGCGCTTCCAAAAACCCCGCGTCATGTAGGATGTCCTGACAGAAGGGCCCATAGTGGTATAGATCAAACCTGTAATCCAGTGGCACACCACGCACTACCAAAAAGTATGCGATCTTCTGCAGTGCGGTTCTACCAATTTTATGGCCACGAACCTCACATCGACGAATTACTTCGACGAGGACGGCTTGACTTGAATTCAAACTGATGCGGAAGTCCCGGGTGCTTGTCATGTTTTGCTCCGATGAGTGATAAAGTCTTCTAGTTCTTTTCGATGTTCTTCGTCTTTGACATCAGCGAAAATCCGGCAACAGCGGAACGATTTTGGGATTCTGGAAAGAATCTTGCTTTCATCTCCGACCAAATGCTCGGCATTGTTGCGCCCGATTACCATGAGTTCAACTCCGCCATCTTCGCCATTCTCAGAAATGTAAAGTTTATGGATTGTTACGGGCTTGTTTCCAATATCGTCAAAGTGAATGTAGACATCAGTATACTTTCTTTTCAATTCATCTGCAAGGGCTTTTTTCTCCCTAGCTTGTTTAGGGTGAGCATTATCGCCCGTCTCATCAATCAGCCGAGGGTGATTTCGTCCGATGATCCTTCGAGCGAGACCAAATCTTCCTCCAGTTTCGTCTGAGTCCGCATCCAAAATGAGCTGATTAAGCATTCTCATGTCATTGAGCTTCAGCACATCCGGGTCAGGCAATGCCCCGTCTTGATGCAGTGCCTGGTGATACTCAATGAGAAAATGGTCGTAAATCCGCCTAATTCGGTGGAAATAGACTTGGGCGTTCATTTGAAATCGGGCCAAGATCAAAGCTTCGACGGTGTGAATTCCGTCTCTGGTGACGGCGATTTCCAGTCCGCCGCCCGCCATTTGGCGAAGAGTAAGGCACTCTATGAGGCGTCGGTGATCGAATCTTCCGTACTCGACACCGCAATGGTAAGCGTCTCGACGCAGGTAGTCCGTTCTGTCGGCATCAATCTCGCCTGAGATAATATCTCGCAGAAATCGGAGTTGGGGTGCGAGATGACCGAGCGTGTTCTTTGTATCCAAAAGGCTCGCCACCTGGTTTGCCGTGCCTTCTCCCCAGATATCGTCTATGACCTTCCCGAGAAACCCGTCCTCAAGAACTATTCTGATGCTTAGAGCTTCATGTCCTTCATTGTGAAAAACATCCTCCGCCGCATGGCTGAATGGGGCATGTCCCGTGTCATGGAGCAATGCCGCCAGCCGCACGATTTGGCGGGCCTTCTTCAGAGGCTCCTCCGCAAACCACGAAATCTGCTTGAGCTCCGCCTCCATCGTTTCACCCTTCTTCGCGGCGAGGCTATCGAACATAGCAGAAGCCATTTCCATTACCCCGAGGGAATGTTCAAAGCGCGTGTGATTTGCACCAGGGTAAGCGTATTCCGTGAGGCCGAGCTGACGAATGAACCTGAGCCTCTGGAAGTATTTCGAATCGATTATCTTTCGTTCGTTCCTCGAGTACCGGATGAACCCGTGTATTGGGCACCGAACACGATCTGTAGGCTGGTCATCAGTACTTAGGAATTCCGGACCTCGATATTCTGTCGACACACTATCCACTCGTAAGTCATTATATATGACTTGATGTATCAATCCAAGCGCTAAGCCAAGAAGGTCCGCCAGAAGTTTCTACAAAAAGAATCACGGCCCTGGAGAGGACTCCAGGGCCGCGGATTTCGCTTATGAACCGAGCGCTTAGAAGCGGACGGTCAGTTGCGAGGTCAGGAAGCCACCGGTGTATCGACCGGGAGCTGCGTTGCCCCAACCACCAGCGTTGGGAACGGTCACCGAGCCGTACTCATACGCGAAGTTGAGCAGGGCGTTGGTGCCGAGGGTGTAGCCCAGACCGAGGCTGGCCCACTTTTGTCGGATGTCTTGACCCGGGAGCTTGACTCGAACGTCTTCGTAACCGAGGCCGATCGTCCAAGCGTCGTTGAGCTTGTAATCGAGGTTAGCGAGGATGCTTTCGAAGTCGCTGTCCTGCGGGATGCCACCCAGAGGCTCGACGGTCTGACCGATTTCGGCCATGGCGCTGAGCTTGACGTTGCTACCGAAGTTGAAGTAACCAGCTCCGGTGAAGCTTTCGATGTTGGTCGGGTTCCAGTTGGTCCCGATGCGTCGCCAGTCACCAGCGGCGGCGAAGTCTCGCTGAACCTTTCGGTACTCAGCGGAGAGGCCCCAGTTGCTGGCTTCGTAGCCGGCCTTAGCAAAGGCGGCTTGGTTCAGCCGGTCCATGCCGAGGTTGTTCCCGTTGTGGGTCATGATCGACTTGCTGTAACCAGCATTCACGTTGATCGCGCCGAACTTACCGGTTGCATCGAATCCAAGGACGTTGAGTCGGTTGGGAGCGTTAGCAGCCGTGGTGGCGTCGATTTCGTGGTACAGGTAGGCAGCGTTCAGGCGGCCAAAGGAACCGATGTTGAATCCGATGACGGCGCCGAGGGTGGTGTCCACGGGTCCGATCGGGTTCAGGTCGGTGTTGTCGCTGGTGTTGCGGTCGCTGTTGCGTCCGAGGGCCAGGGCGACGTCCACTCCACCGAAGTCGAAGGCGACTTGGGCGCCATCGTGTCGATAGCGACCGTCATCCCAGCGATCGTTCTTGAAGTAGAGGGTGTTGTCAGCGCGTTGGAAGATGTACGGAGCCACCTTCAGGCCGACGCGACCGACTTCGGCGCGGAACTTGAGGCCAGCCAGGCTGGTGTCAAAAGTCACAGCGGCTTCGTCGATGCGGAAGTTGCCTTGCACATCGTCGCTATAGCCGACGGTACCGGGTTGGTTCACGAAGTCGGCGAGGACTCCGCTGTTTCCAACGGCGTTCACGTTACCGAACATGTTGCCGTAGGCGATGGTGGCGTGCCAGTCGAGACCGTTGCTGTCGTTGTTGTCCTTCAGCTTGACGGCGATTTCGTGGTACACGTTGAAGTCGCGGCTAAAGCCGGTTTGGGCGTTAGCGCTCTTCTCGTTCACACCGACCAGTCGGCCTTCCTTGTTCATGCCAGCGCGCTTGTCGCGGCTGTTGCCGGCAAAGACGAGGAAGTTGATGTCGCCCGAGATGGCGACCGGCAGCTTGACATCTTCGAGAGCCTTGACTCGGCCTTCGAGAGCGCCCAGGCGCTCCTTCATCTCGTCAACGTCGTTGCCGAGACCGGTCAGTTCGCTTTCGAACTCGTTGACCAGCTTCTGCAGGTCGGCCACGTTCACGCCCTTCAGAGCGTTGACGTCAGCGCGCAGAGCTTCGATTTGGCTCTTGAGTTCGGTGTTGTCACCAGCGCTCATGCCTTCGATTTGGTCGCTGAGACCTTCGATCATCCGCATCAGGCGGGTGTAGGCAGCGTTGATCGCGATAGCCATTTCATAGCGAGTGGCGAGGCGAGCACCGCGGTAGCGCATGTCGGGGTAACCGACGAGAACGCCTTCGCGCTTAAGATTTTCGAGAGCTTCGTACGCCCAGTGGTTCGACGGGACGTCCGGGAATTGATCTTGGGCCATCGCCGGAGCCACGAGAGTGGCGCCGAGGGCGATTCCCAGCGAGAGCTTGAACAGTCGCTTCATTAGTGTTTTTCCTTCTTACGTTTCGAGAAGGGACAACCGGAAGCTTCACCAAACGCCGGTGGCTCGTTCGCGCTCTAATCCTCACAACTTTCCTTGAGTTTCCTATGAGAACCAAAGGGCGCGATCCACTGTGGTTCAGATCACTTCCTGTGATCTTCTCTGTGCAGGAGAGACTCCCACACACTTCCTATTATGGCAAAACTACGGGAAAAGTTGCAACGGGCTCTAGGTTTTTTGCCGAGAAACCTAAAGCCCGCTTGGCCAAAAGGCCCATTTCGACCTCAATGGTTGTGCGTCGCGATGCAGGCATCGCAGAACTTCGCGCCGTCGTGGTCCCGCAGATCCGCCAGCTTCATCTCCTTCTGGCACTGAACGCATTTGCCCATCTCCGCGGCGGTCTCACTGCCTTCGGCCTCAGCCGTCTTGCTGGCACAGGCCGGGCAGATGTTCTTGCCGTCGATCATCGCCAGCATGCCTTTCTCGACTTCGGTTCCACAGCCATCGCACTTGGCCTTTTCTTCCGCCGGAGCCGAAGCTTGGGTGGCCGGGCTCGAGGCCGCACCCGATGCCGAGCTCTCCGCCGGAGTGACCTCGGTGGATTCTTGTTTGGCGGCGCATCCGGCCAGAAGGGCCAACGCCGCAATCAGAAAGATCGTCCAGATTTTATTCATTTCTTACACCTAACGAGCCCAAGCTCGCGCCCTTCGGGCCTTGGCTACTTTGGCCCCGGCCTCGTGGCCTCAATTATACGCTCGGCTCCATCGGGAACCACCATAAATCCGGAGGCTTCCTCCCCTAGCCGCGCGACCGGCCGCATCCGGAGCTCCAACGCCATCGCCGCGCAGATCATGGCGTCCAGTTCATCCTCGTGACGCTTGAGCGCTTGCCCCCTCAGGGCCGAAGCACTCTGATGCAATCGCGGCCCCAAGTCCACTTTCCAGGGATGCAGTCGGTCGATCAGAAACTCTTGCAACCGGGCAAAAGCCGCATCCCGAGTCGCCCGATCTCGGCCCGGCTTTGCCTTGTATGGCAAGGGCGAATCCAGGCCCATCCATTCGATCAGGCAGACATGGGGATAGGTCTCAAAGATCCACCGATCGGCCTGCATCCGGTCGGTCCAAGCGTCCGAAAATCCGGCTAGCCCACTGCGCAAGACCTCTCCCGCATTCAGTCCCCGTTCGCGCAGACAGTTGGCCGTGTGACAGGCGCACCTTTTTTTGGCATAGGCCCTCGCGACCGCCCACTCGGCGGTTCGAGCAGGAGCAAGCACGATGGGGGCATCCACCGCCACGACCGCTGGAAGCCCATTGAGCCCATCTTCGACCCAGGTCGCATCCACAATTCGGTGCTCCAGCCGCGCACGCCCATCGGGGAAAAGCCAGCAGAGCCCGCTGGGGCGATGGGGACTCCAAGCCAAGTCGATGCCCAGATAAATTGGCGCGTCCTCGGTCATCCTTGTCCTGTAACCTACGGGTTTTTCGTCATGGAGTCGTGGGAGTGGTTCCAATTTCAGCCCAATTGATCCAACAATAGAGATGGCAACGCGCGGGACAAAGATGGATCGACGGAGCGAGTTACTGCAAAGCGCCTATGAAATCGTAGGGCGGGATGGCCTTGAGGCTCTCCATGCCCGGGCCATTGCGCAAGCCCTGCAGATCAACCACGCCACCGTCCACTACTACTTCCCCACGCGCAACGATCTCCTCGGCGCGCTGGTGGACTACGCCGAAGAGCGGTACCTGCGCGATCGCGACCGCGTCCTCAATTCGCTGACCAGCCCGGTCGAACGGCTGCAGGCTGAGGTCGCCCTCTTCGAGGCTTATTGCCGTCCCCAGAGCCGGTTCTTCCGAGTCTGGGCTTCGCTCTTTGTCGCCGCCCAAGGGAACGACGAGATCCGGCAGAAGCTGAAGCGATTTAGCCAGGTTTGGGCCGCGCGATTTTCTGAGAACAAGAACCTCGCGGGCTACGCGGCCCGCGTCAGTCAGGATCCCTTCACCGATCCTTATCTCTTCTGTGCAACGATGCTGGGGCTGGGCCTCATGGCGCAACTCCACCAAAACCAAGAAGAGACCAGCGACAAGGTCGACCTCGTCGTCGCCCGCCTCTTCGAAGATCGAGAGTAGCGGTCTGGATCGAGCCTCGGCGGACTCAGAAGGCGGTTGGGCAGCGATTATGGAGCAGTGGCGGAGTTCTCGCGCCAAAAACCCTCCCACCGGCCCCCAATGGCTCCTCCCGAGATCCCTTAGTCTCTCCCATTGCTCCCCAATTGGCCTCCAACGGCTCCCCGAAAGCCCTTTATCTCCCCCATCGCTCCCCTAACCCCTCGCCCCTAGCCCCTCGCCCCTAGCCCCTAACCCCTAACCCCTAACCAATGCACCAGATCGCCGGTTGGATTCGTCCTGATGGGTAGCCCCCTGCGTGGTACATTAACCGGGGCGAAGAACATGATGAGGAGCGGAAGAGGTTGGTTGGTTGGATTCTGTTTCGCCCTCACCGGGTGGGCGGCGGCGAGTGGCTTCGGACCGGGCGACCCGTTCGGCCCCGAGATCGCCACCGGACCCAAGCGGATGTTGCTCATCCCGCTGGATGACCGGCCCGCGACCACCCAATTCGCCCAGATGATCGGACAGATTGCCGACGTCCAAGTCGACATGCCGCCCCGCGAGCTTCTGGGAAGGTTCAAGATCCCGGGCAAGCCCGACGAGATCCTGGCTTGGCTGGACCGCCAAGACCTGCGCGCCTATGACGCGGTGATCGTCAATGCCGAGATGATCGCCTATGGCGGCCTGATCGCCAGCCGGACCAGTGCCGTGACCCGCGATCAGGCGATGGCGCGGCTCCGCCGACTGGTCAAGATCCGCCGAGAGTCTCCGCGAACCAAGTTTTATGGCTTCACCAGCCTGATGCGCCTGGCCCCCACCTCGCTCAAGTCGAGCGCCAAGTGGCGGGACGCCCTGACCCAGTACGTGATTCTGAAATCTCGGACCGGAAAAAACCCCACCGCGGCCGAGCGCAAGCGACTGGCGGACCTGCTCAAGAAGATCCCGCCCGAGAGCCTCGCTTCGTATCAATCCGCCCGGGTCCGCAACAACCGGGTGCAGCAGGACCTCATCCGGATGGTCCACAACCGGAGCCTGGACTACCTGATCCTGGGCCAAGACGATGCCCAAAAGTACGGGCCCCACCTCGCCGAGACGGCCACCCTTCAGCGACTGGCCGACCAGCTAAGAGTGCGCGATCGGCTGTACTTCTGCGAAGGCATCGACCAACACGCCAACGTGCTCTTGAGCCGGGCGATGCTCGCCTCCAGCGGCTGGGCCCCCAGGGTCCGGATCTATTACGCGGATGCTCAGGGCAAAACCAAGATCGCGCCCTACGAAACCGAAACGGTCGAGAGTAGCGTCATGGATCAGCTCATCGCGAGCGGGGCCCAGCCGGCCCAAGCTGAAGACGACTTCGATTACTCGCTGTACATCAACACTCCCAATCCCCGGCCCGAGGCGTTCCAGGCATTTGCCGATTCTCTGCGGAAGGAGGTCGATCAGGGCTTGCCGGTCGCGGTCGGTGACATCAACCTTGGCTATAGCGGGACCGGTGACCCCCGACTCTTCGAAGCCCTTAGCGAGAACGGACGCAGCATGAGGCTCTTGAGTTATGCCGGGTGGAACACGGCGGGCAACACGATCGGGACCGCCATCCCGGCCGCCAACGTCTATCTCTACAGCCGCAAGCGCGCCCGCGATCCCCTGGCCCGAGAGCTGAACCAGCGATCCTTCCTGCTCCACCGATTGGTGAACGACTTCGAATTCCACCGGTTCACTCGTCCCCGGGCCTACGAGATCCAGAGCCAGCTCGGCGAAACCAAGGAAGAGACCTACGGTCAAGCGTTCAACGAGATCAATGCCTTTGTCCAGGTCGACGTCCGCCGCAGGCTGGAATCGGTCTACCAACAGCAGTTCCACGGCAAGCGATTTTTTGCCGGCAACGAGCTTTACGAGGTGAAGGACCTCACCCAGATCCAGGTGGAGCTCCCCTGGCCGCGCGCCTACGAGGTCCGAATCGGATTCAAATTGGAGGCCGAGCGAGTTGCCTACTGAACCTCGTCACGGAATCGCCTATGAGGAGGTCGGGGACAACCACTACGCGGTGATCGTTCCACGGGGGATTGACCTCACCAAGCCGGCTCCGGTGATCCTTTATCTTCACGGCCGCGGCGAATCTGGGACCGACGGCGTGCGACAACTCTTCATCGGCTTGCCCCACGCGATGATCGACAAGTCAGAACTCTGGCCGTTCATCGTGATCGCCCCCCAAAAACCCACGATGGAGAGCGAGTGGTTCGACCAGCGAGAGTGGCTGGACAAGGTCTTGGCCGAGGTCGAAGACACCTATGCCCTTGATCCCGAGCGGCGCTACATTTCGGGGTTGAGCCAGGGCGGGCGCGGGACGTTCCGGCTAGCCGGACGCCTCGCGTGGAAGTTTGCCGCCGCGGCTCCGGTCTGCGGGTGGGTAGATCCCGAAGAGGCGGTCGAGAGCCTCAAGGAGATTCCGACTTGGGCCTTTCATGGCGATGCCGACAACGTGGTCCATTTCTCGGGGACCACAGCCCCTATCGCGGCGCTCGAAGCCGCCGGGGTCGAAACTAAGATGACGATCTACCCGGGCGTGGGCCACAACTCGTGGGATCAGGCCTACCGAGAACCCGAATTGCCGAAGTGGCTGTTGAAGCACAAGCGATCCTAACCCTGTAGAGTGCTCTCCGGCAGGCCTATACCAAAGGGGATGGAGCCGACTTTGCGCTTTTTGGTCGTCGATGACGAACTCATCAACCGGATGCTTTGCGAGAAGCTCCTTTTGGGCGTCGGCTGCGAAGTCGATTCGGCCGAGGACGGCCCCTGTGCGATCGCACTCCTCGCAGAAAATCGATATGACGCGGTGGTGATCGACTATCTGATGCCGGGGATGGACGGGGTGCAAACTCGGATTCAATCCACTGTTCTTGGCCTGGACCCCGAACCAAAGTGGATTCTCTTCACCGCGATGGAGAGTGCGGATGCAGGACGAATCGCCAAGGAAAACCGATTCGACGGGGTGATCGTCAAGCCCATCGACCGCTATGCCGTCGAGGCTTGGGTGAAGCGTCTGCGTTCGGACTATTCGTCGGCCGCGTAGCCCCACTTGGCCAAGGGCTGGAAGGTCCCAGTTCGGAAGAGCACGGCTTGGCGTGGACTCCTAGCCGGATGCCACATCAGGAGGCCCTGGGGCGTTTGGCGAGCCGCGGTCCAGGCGAGGAACTCCTGTTCGAGGCCGCTATCGGCGTAGCGGATGCGACTGCGCTCCACACTGTCAAACCGGATCGTGACCGGATCGGTGGAGACAAAGCTGGCTTTCTCCTTGGATTCTCCGAGCTCGGTGCGCTCAAACGTCGCCAGATTCACCCGGCCCGCAAGCCAGGAGTTGTATTCCGTCCGCTCGACAAAGAGAAGCTCGCGCGGCGCGGCTCCCGGGATCGACCATCGGAAGAGCCCCGTACCGAACTGGAAGTATCGGACGAACTCGCCCTTGAGGTCCCAAGTCGACAGCCCCCACTTATTGGCCACGGTTGCGACCGCGCAGAGGCGATTGTTGGCCAAAAAGAGCTCGTCGCTGACGGGGCCTGAGGCTTGGGAGACGCCGGGCGACCGATAGAGGACCTTGAACCAAGGCTTCTCTGGCGTGAGGTCAACCTGGATGATCGCCTCGAAAAGCGGCTTGTTGGCCTTGTCGTTCCACCGGACGAGTAGGTACAGATTCTCTCCGAGGAGTTCGTGTCCAGCAAGCGCGCTCGCTTCGGCCGCGCGGTCACCCGCTTCGATGCCTTCGAGCATCGTCCGGATCTGCTCGCGGCTAAAGAGTCGGGGCGAGGTCGGGATGTCGCGGAATTGGGTGGTTCGCTTGTAGGCTCCCTTCGAGACGGTGAGGCCCTTTTCGTTCCAAGTGACCCGTGTCCCGAACTCGTTTATCTCCCAGGTTTTGGGAGCCGGCTGTTCGGGTTGGTTGATGACGACCTTGCTGGTGCCCGAGGGGGCGGCAATGGAGAAAACCCCTGCCTTGTAAGACAGATTGACTCCGCCCGATTGAGACGGTAAAACGAAAGGAAGCACCAACGCGAGGAGCATGTATTTTTTACGAGTATGGAATGTCGCGATTGCCCGCGCTACGATAAGGACGGTCGAAAGTGCCTAGATGGAAAGGTAAATCCGCAGAAATGGACATTAGCGGTGGAAGTTGCCAACGTACTCGGCATCCGAGCGATATGCTCTATGAATGATCACCGCGAAAAATTGGTGCAATCGCGCGGACGAAAAGATCAGTGAACGGTCTCCGTCTTTTCGAAGACGAGCAACGCATAACCATCGGGATCATTGATGAGGACCGATCGATTGCCGATCGGAGCATCTTCGGCCGGACAGATGACCGGAATCTGGGCTCGGTCGACGGCATCGCAAAGCTGGGCTAGGTTCGGGACCCGCAGACTCATGACCAGCCCTCCGCTTCGATCGTAATCGGTGCGAGCCTCGGCCTCGGGTTGCTGAACCAGAAGGACTTCGACGGGCCCCGCGGCGAGGGTCGCGAGTTCGTGGCCATCAAGAGACTGGCGGTCCACCACGGGCAACCCGAGCACCTCATGATAGAAGGTGAGCGAGCGACTGATATCGCAGACATCTAGGATCAGTTGGGAAAGGATGGAATCCACGGGCCGAAGGTCAAGCAGAGTGAAAGGGATCGTTCACACCTCTTACATTCGCGACGTTCGGCGGGGGTTCCTTCCGAAAAAGTTGAAGAACCGTTGTAAGATGCAGGGCATGGGTGCTAGCCCTCTCGATTTACTCTATCGGCTCCATAAGATCGACGCCGAGATCGCCCAGATCAAAAGCCGGGCCAAGCATCTGGGGGCGACCCAAAAGGCCAAGGCGATGATCGCCGCGCATAAGGCGGAGTACGAGGCGGCTCTCCAGGCGCGCGACCGCCTCAAGGCCGAGATCAAGGATCTGGAGCTTCAGCAGAAATCGCTGGCCGACAAAATCCAACACCTTGACCGAACTCTCTATGGCGGCACCGTCGTCGGGACCCGCGAGGTGGAAGCCATCCAGCGCGAGATCAAGGCCTTTGGTGAGCAAAAAGATGCCGCTGAACTCCGGCAGCTCGAACTGATGGAGGCCCTTCCCGAGGTTGAGAACGCGGCCAAAAGTTGGGAGACGAAGATGGCAACCCTACAGGCCCAGGCCAAGGCTGAATATGAGGCAGCCCTTAAGGAAAAGACCCGATTGGAGGAGGACTTCAAGACCCTCACCGCCAACCGACCCAAGGTCCGCGCTGCGGTGGACGCCGGACTCTTGGCGCAATATGAAGCGATCCTGAAGCGACACGATGGCATCGGGATGGCCGAGGTCAAAGACAATGGGGCCTGCGGAATGTGCGGAACCCAACTCGCGACCAAAATCCTGGAGTCGACCGTGGAGGGAAAAATCGTCTCTTGCCCGGAATGCACACGTCTGCTCATTCAGGTGATTCCGAGCGTATGAGACGAGTGAAGAATGGGTGGGCCCTGATGGGCCTTCTGATTGTGGGTCTGGGGGGTTGTGCCAAGTTTCCCGCGACCGACGCAGGGACCGTGACGACCCGCCTGACCTTCAAAATGCGGATGGATGGACCCATTCGTACCGGCACCGAGTCGGGCGCAGGCGGGGTGCCCTACGTCTACCTGGTGGCGATCCGCCTCACCCAAGACGACAATCCGACCACCGAGGGCCCGATCCCAGTGATCGCCCCGCCATGGGGCAATGGCTTTGTCGCCGGAAACGCCACCCACTATATCGCCTGGGACCCAACCGCCAGCAGTGAGTTTACGATCTACCGGTTCATCAACCCCGAGCTTCAGCAGTGGGCCGCCACGGGGATCCCGGTGACCTTTCGACCCGTAACGCCGGGCGATACCCAGATCGAGTTTGAGGTGGATCTCGCTCAACTGGAACCCAATCCCGTCGAGGCGGCCAAGGTTCGGAGCATCCAAGTGAACTTCCTCACCATGGACTCGGTGCCCCAAACCGGATCGAGCAAGGAGTGGGACGCCCTGGGAGATCGTCGCCTCCCGAGCGAAATCAACACGTTTCTGACCGCGACGGTCCGCGCCAATGGACTCTTCAACAACCAACGCGCTGGCGAGATCGAGCCCCGACTAGACCAGTCGGATCCCGCCCTCGACCTCGTGGACTGGTCGCTTGAGGTACGACTCCGCAACTAGGCCATGCCTCGCGTCAGCGTCCTCCTCACATGCTACAACCACCTAGCCTATCTCGGCGAGGCATTGGAAGGGCTAGCCCAGCAGACCTACCGAGACTTTGAGGTCATCGCCCTCGACGACGGAAGCGTGGACGGAACGCGCGAGTACCTGCTGGAGAACGCCGAAAAGTTCGGACTCCGAATTGAATTCAACTCCAAGAATCTCGGAACTTATGGCACTTTGAACCGAGGGCTTGAACTCGCCGGAGGGGAGTTCATCGCCATCCTCAATGACGATGATGTTTGGCTCCCGAACAAATTGGCCGGTCAGGTCGAGATGATGGACCGCGAACCCAAGATCGGATTGGTCCATACGGGTGGATGGTTCATCGATGGCCAACGGCAACGGATCGAAGGATCCCCGCTCGGGTTTCCGTTCCCCGACACCCCGACGGGCGACCTCTTCACTTTGCTGGTTGACCACAACCAGATCATCGCGAGCTCCACTCTCTTTCGGGCCGCTTGCGTGGCCGAGACCGGCCCCTTCGACCCCAGCTTCTATGGTTGCGGGGACTGGCACATGTGGCTCCGGATCGCCGAGCGGTGGCACGTGGGCTACCTCCGCGGGGACCACACGCTCTACCGAATTCATGGCGCCAACGCCTGCCTCGACGAAGGCAAGATGAACGAGGATGGGTTGCGCATCCGCTCTTGGATCGAGAGTCGGGCCGGGGAAATCATCTCGGGAGCCCCCGATCGACCGGGGATCGTCGCCGCTTTGGCCCACAACTCGGCCTGCCTAGGGACGGAATTCGGGTGGCGAGGCGATGTGGGGCGGGCTCGGCAGGCCTATCTGCGCTCGATCCGCCTGATGCCGTGGAGGCTCAAGTCCTACGCGCGCCTAGCCGCGACTCTTCTACCGCGAAAGCTCTTCCGGGCACTCAACTGACCGCTTGCCGAGTATCCTTTTTGGTATGCAAAGGGCTCTGGTTTTGGGTGGTACGGTCTTTGTCGGGAGGGCCATCGTCGAAGAGTTGCGGGCCCAGGGTATTCAGGTCACCATTCTTCACCGTGGGAAATCGGGCACGGGACTCTGGCCCGATGTCGAAGAGAGACTGGGCGATCGCGATGGGGGCCTCGATGTCCTTGGCGACGATCGCTGGGATGTCTGCATCGACACCTGCGGGTACGTGCCGCGGGTCGTTCGCCAAAGTGCCGAGTACCTCAAGGACCGTGTCTCTCGATACCTGTTCATCTCAACCATCTCGGTCTACTCGGGCCAAAATGCGATCGACTTCATGGAAGGTGGCCCCGTGCACGCGGTCCCTCCGGCCGAGGTGGAAGAGGTCACGGGAGAAACATACGGTGGACTCAAAGTCGGGTGCGAGAACGTCGTTCAGGAGATCTATGGCAACCGGGCAACAATCCTGAGGCCCGGCTTGCTCTTTGGTCCCCACGACCCGACCGATCGCTTCACCTATTGGCTGTGGGCCATTGCTCGTTATCCAGTTGTCGTTGCCCCGATGCCAAAGTTTCAGAACCTACAAATCCTCGACGCGAGGGATCTGGCCAAGTTGACCGTGATCGCCGCTACCCGTGGGGTGCCGGGAATCTTTAACGCTGCGGGCCAAGCGGTGGCTTGGAACGACCTCATCGGGCATTGCTGCCGAGCGGTCGAGATGCCAGCTCAGATCCTCTGGGCCGACGAAGATTCGCTGCGGCGAGCAGGGGTCGAGCCTTGGACAGATCTCCCGGTATGGGTTCCCGCCTCGGACCCCAGCCAGCTCATCTCTCGGGTCAACTACGACCGAGCCCGGGGCCTGGGATTCAAGCCCAGAGAGATGAGAGAAACGGTGACCGACCTGGCAAAATGGCTGAAGGACAACCCGAAAGAGGAGATCAAAGTCGGGCTGCGTGCGCCGCGATTGCAGGAAGTCATCCGCGCGCTAGGCGGAGTTTGAGCCTCCGCAAGCGTAGCAGTGAGGCGTGGATGATCTCATCCTTCTGCTCGGCGACCAGCTCTTCGACGACCTAAGTCGGTTCCCTTTACAAGCCCCCATTTGGATGCGCGAGGACTGGGGCCTAGCCTCGCGTTTCCGGCATCACCGCCGCAAGCTGGTGCTCTTTTTCAGTGCGATGCGCCACACCGCCGAAGGTTATCGCCGGCTCGGGAGGACCGTCCACTATCAGGCCTTACCCCACCAGGACCAGCGGTCACTGCCAGAGGCACTGGCCGAGTTCTGCCGCGAAAACGGAGTCCAGCGTGTGCATACCTTTCGGCCCCACGACCGCTTCTTTGGCCCCGAACTCCGCGACACCCTCGACCGAAACGGCATCTCCCTTGAAGAGCACGATTCGCCCGCCTTCCTGACTCGCGACGAAGACTGGGCTGCCTATGCCAAGGCAAGCAAGCGACGGCTGATGAACGATTTCTACATCCGCCAGCGCCGCCGACTGAACGTGCTGATCGACGATCAAGGAGAGCCGGTCGGTGGCCAATGGAGCTTCGACCACGACAATCGCAAGCCCGTCCCCAAGGCCCTCGTCGCGCCTCAGCCGAAATGGGTGCCGCCGGACGCGATGACCCAAGAAGTGATCGATCTGGTGGATGAGCACTTTCCCGGCCACCCAGGCCGCGCCGCCGGGTTCGCGCTTCCCGTGACTCATCTGCAGGCCGCCACGTGGCTCGACGATTTTCTCCAGACGCGCTTTGCCGAGTTTGGCCCCTATGAGGATGCGATCGTCGCCGAGCAAGACCTCCTTTGGCATTCGCTCCTCTCTCCGCTGATCAACATCGGATTGGTCACCCCGCTCCAGGTCCTTCGGGCGGCGGAAAGGGCCGACGTTCCGCTGGCCAGCAAGGAGGGGTTCATCCGCCAGATCATCGGTTGGCGCGAGTTCATCAAGCGGATCGACGAGGAATATGCCCCGCGCCAGATGGGCAACCCGTTCGGCCACCATCGGCGCCTGGGCCCGCCATGGTGGACGGGAGAAACCGGCCTGCCACCGATCGACCGCGCCATCCGCCGGTGCATCGAACACGGGTGGACCCACCACATCGAGCGGCTGATGATCCTGGGAGCGCCGATGCTAATGGCCGAGGTCGATCCCGATGACGCCTACCGTTGGTTCATGGAGATGTTTATCGACAGCGCCGACTGGGTGATGGCCCCGAACGTCTACGGAATGAGCCAGTTTGCCGACGGGGGCTACTTTGCCACCAAGCCCTATATCTCGGGGTCGAGCTATGTGCTCAAGATGAGCGACTACGCCAAAGGCCCCTGGTGCGAGGTTTGGGACGGCCTGTATTGGCGGTTCATCCTGAAACACAAGGATGAGTTTGTGAAGAATCCGCGGATGGCGACCATCGCGCGGAGTAGCGAGAAGCTGGATCCGCTCCGCCGCGACCGAATCGTGGCCGCGGCGGAGGAGTGGATCGATCGGGTTACGACTGCTTCTTCCAGACCTTGAGGTCGCCGCGCCGGGCTGCACCCTCGTAGCCGAAGGTCAGATCCCCTTCGGCAGCCTTGAACTTCAGGGCAAAGACATCGGGGCGCACGTCGTTGCCTTGCTGGTTCGGGCGCTTGTTGTCCACCACGTGGACTTCGATGGTCCCCGGGATGCGCTTGCGCTGTCCATCGACCATCGTCACGAGGATGGCTCGACCGGCAAACTTCGCTTTGTTACCATCGACCTGCAGTTGGGCGATCCGCTCGGCGTGAATCGCAACTGGGCGGGCATTCTGGCCACCGCGTTGCTCAAAGTTCAGGCGACCGCGGGTGATGAGCTCGCGCTCTTTGCCATACCCGGTGCCGACATGGAAGTCGACGTTGGCTTCGCGTCGGTCTTGCGAACCGAGACCGGCCTTGCCGCTCGTACCTGCGAGAAGAGCTGAGTCGCCGCCGGCTTGGGCGAGGGCGAACATCGTTGTTCCGATCAAAAGTGCCGTCAGTGTGTTTTTCAACATGGTTGGTTTCCTCCTGCCCTCGAAGGGGCTTACTCGGGGAGTAGTGACGGCCTAATCTTGCGGTGGTTCACTGAAAATTTCAGACTGACTCGACGAGCTTGGCTTTCACTGCCTTCATCGCCGCCTCGGTGCGGCTGTTCACGTGCAGAGCCTTGAGGATATTGCTGACGTGGTTCTTGACCGTTTTTTCGGCGATGCAGAGTCGGTTGGCGATCTCCTTGTTGCGCAGACCTTGGGCAATCAGCTCGAGGATCTCGGCCTCGCGGTCGCTGAGGACATAGAGCTCGGTGTCGTCGGTCTCTTCGTCTTCTTTCACGCGGCGGAAGTCCTCGATCACCTTGGCCGCGATCTTGGGCGTGACCTTGGCTTCGCCCTTGCTGGCTAGGCGCACGGCTTCGACCACGTCTTGGGGGGTCGAGGTCTTCAACAGATAGCCCAGCGCCCCGGCGCGGAAGGCATCAAAGATCGTGTCGCTTTCTTCGTTGACCGTCAGCACGACAACGGCCACGGTCTTTTCCCGCTTCAGGAGTCGGCGGATCAGCTCGACGCCGTCCATGCGCGGCATGTTGATGTCGGTCAGGAGAACATCGGGCGGGTCGGCGAGGCAGATGTCGAGGGCCTCTTGGCCATCCTTGCAGACGGCCACCAGCTCGCAGTCGCTGAGGGTCGTGATCGTCTTTTGCAGGGCGTTACGGTATGCGGGTTCGTCGTCGACGACTACCACGCGGATCGGATTGGCCATGCCTGCGATTATACAGGCGGTTGTGGCGATCCATGCAACAATAGACCCCGATGGCGGTGATCAGCGTCCGCGGGCTGGAGGTGCATTTCGGTCCGGTTCAGATCTTGCGGGGGGTTGGGTTCGACCTGCGAGAAGGCGAAACCCTCGGCGTGGTGGGCGAGAGCGGATGCGGCAAATCCATGACCGGGCTGGCCCTGATGGGCATGGTTCCCCGGCCGGGGCGGGTTGCCGGATCGATCCAATTTGAGGGCCGGGAGCTAGTCGGCCAGAGCGAGAAGGACTGGCGGGCGCTGCGGGGTTCGAAGCTGGCGGTGGTGATGCAGGACCCTTTCAGCAGCCTGAACCCGGTCATGCGCGTCGGCGATCAGGTGGCCGAAGTCTTTCAGATTCACGAGCGAATGAGCCACCGCGACGCGTGGAAGAAGGCGGTCGAGATGATCGACCATGTCGGGATTCCTGACCCCGAGCGCTCGGCGCGAAAGTATCCCCACGAGATGAGCGGCGGACAGCGCCAGCGCGTGGTGATCGCCTGCGCCTTTGCCGGCAAGCCCAAGGCCCTGATTGCCGACGAGCCGACCACCGCCCTGGATGTCACGATCCAAGCCCAGATCTTGCGGCTGATGCAAGATCTGCAGAAGGAGTACGGCACGGCGATTCTTCTCATCTCCCACGACATCGGGGTGATCGGATCGGTCAGCCAACGGGTTGCCGTCTTCTATGCCGGGTCGGTGGTCGAAGAAGGCCCGGCCGAATCGGTGCTCGGCTCACCCGCCCACCCTTACACCAAGGCCCTGCTGGCCGCCGTCCCCAATCCGGCGGTGGATCGGCTGGCCAATATTCCCGGCCAACCTCCGCGGTTCGATGAGCCGATCGTGGGGTGCCCCTTCGCTCCGCGGTGCTCGGTGCGCTATGAGGCCTGCGACACAGCTCCGGCGCTGACCGCGACCTCGGACGGGCACCTCGCCGCCTGCTGGCGCGTTGGGCGTGAGGGGTAGAGGTTTAGGGGCTAGGGGTTAGGGATTGGGGGTTAGGAGAGGTTTAGGGATCTCGGGGAGCGGTTGTAGGCCAATTGCGGGCCGGTGGGAGGGTTTTTGACCGGAGAACTCCGCCACCGCTCCCCCATCGTTCTCCGAGGTTTAACTGCTCCGCCAGAGTTCCTCGATCGGTCCCCCACGGCTCCCCGATCGCTCTTCCACTTGAGACAAGAGCATGGCGGGAGCGTGTAGGAATCGAACCCACCAGACCCCTGACGGCGTCTCGCACGGTTTTGAAGACCGGGGGCCACACCAGCAGCCATGCGCTCCCATTTTTTGCAGGAAGTTTCAGCATAACCAATCCGCGTCCCTTGGCGCGGGGCCCAAACTGCTGTATAAGAAATGGGATGACCGCGATTCGCTCCGAATTCTGCGACCAAGGCTGGGCCGTCGCTCGGGGGCTTTTTTCGCCCGAAGAGGCCCTGGCCATCCGCGATCACCTGATGGCGGCTCGCGAATCCGGCCCCTGTCAGGGCGATGATGCCGAGATGGACCCCCACCATCCCGACCCCTTGCGCCGGTATCCGCGCATCGTTCATCCCCACAAGTGGGACTCGGTCTCGCGCGACTACCTTCTCGACCCGCGAATCGGCGAGATCTTGGCCGAGCTGATGGGCGATGAGCCGGTGGGCGTGCAGACCATGGTCTACTTTAAGCCGCCGGGAGCCCGGGGCCAGGCGCTGCACCAGGACCAGTTCTATCTGGACGTTCGCCCCGCGACCTGCGTCGCGGCCTGGATGGCCTTGGACGATTGCGACGAGGCCAATGGCGGCATGATGTTGGTCAGCGGCACCCAGAATGCGCCCCTGATTTGCCCCGTCGCGGCCGACACGGACCGAAGCTTTACCACCATCGAAGTGCCGATCCCCCCAGGGCACGAGGCGACTGTTCCCCACCTCCGGCCGGGGGACGTGCTGTTTTTCAATGGGTCGCTGGTGCACGGTTCGGGGCCGAACGCGACCACGGACCGGTGGCGACGGGCGCTGATCGGCCACTACGTTCCCCGCTCGACGACGTCGGTGGTGCGTTGGTACAGCGAGGGGCTGGCCTTCGACGGATCGATGGTGCGGTTCGATTCGGTGGAGGGCGCGCGCACGTGCGGCGATTACGTGGAGTCGGGGGCGTTTGTCGAGCGTCCGCTCTCGGTATCGGGGCCGCTGGAGGCACACTGATCTTGTTTGGCACCCCGGGGCAGGGCTGAGGCGGAGCCGAAGCCAGGGCCAGGCCTTGGGCCGGGGTGCCGAAGGAGCATTCGGCCCCCAGGGGTACTATCCGGTGAAGACTCTCCGCGAACCCAAGCGCATGAACATCAACGAAATCATGGAGTACCTGCCGCATCGCTACCCGATGCTGCTGGTCGACCGAATCCTCGAGGTCGTCCCTGGCGAGCGCGTCACGGGCCTCAAAAACGTCACCTTTAACGAGGCCTTCTTCCAAGGTCACTACCCCGGCTTCCCGATCATGCCTGGAGTGCTGATCATCGAAGCCATGGCCCAAGCCGGCGCCGTGATCCTGCTCAGCGACCCACGATATCAGGGCCTAACCCCGATCATTGGCGCGATCGACGACGTCAAGTTCAAGCGACCGGTCGTCCCCGGCGACCAGCTGAAAACCGAGATCGAGATGCTCTGGTTCCGCAACGGCATCGGCCGGATCAAGGGCGTCGCCACGGTCGATGGCGAACTTGCCGCGAGCATGGAACTCACCTTCAAACTCAGCCGAGGAGCCCAGAAGTAAGTTGACCCAGGTCCACCCCTCCGCCGTCGTGGAATCCGGGGCCGAACTCGGTGACGACGTTCAAGTCGGCCCCTTCTGCCTCGTCGAGTCGGGAGTCGTTATCGGAGCTGGGACCAAGCTCGAATCCCATGCGAGCGTGTTGCGTGGCACGACCATGGGCAAGAACAATGTCGTCGCCCCAGGAGCCGTCATCGGCGGCGCCCCGCAGGACCGAAAGTATAAGGGCGAGCCGACCTACCTGCGCATCGGAGACGAGAACGTCTTTCGCGAATACGTCACCGTCCACCGGGCGACGGGCGAGGGCAGCACGACCGTTATCGGCAACCGCTGCTACCTGATGGCCTTTGTCCACATCGGCCACAACTGCACCCTTTGGGACGACGTCACGATCGCCAATAACGTGGGCTGCAGCGGCCATGTTACGATCGAAAACTTGGTCACGATTGGCGGAATGACCGGAGTTCACCAGTTTGTCCGGATCGGCAAGGTCGCGATGGTCGGGGGCATGAGCCGGATCGTGCGAGACGTTCCTCCCTACACTTTGGTAGAGGGAATGGAGCAAAAGGTACACGATATCAACGCGGTTGGGTTGCGACGAATCGGGGTCACCTTGGAGGCCCGCTCGGCCTTGCACAAGGCGTGCAAGCTCCTCTTCAAGTCCCAGCTCAGCCTTCGGCACGCCATCGAGATCGTCCGGCGCGAGGTTCGCCCGACCCCTGAGGTCGAAGAGATGATCCTCTTTTTGGAACGGCTCTATAAAGGCAAGAACGGTCGCGGCGACCAGCCATGAGGTTCCTTTTTTGCGCCGGAGAAGCCTCCGGCGACGCGTACGCGGCCGCCCTCATCCGAGGGCTGCGAGTCGTCCAACCGAGGGCCGAGATTCATGCCGTTGGCGGCCGTCGATGCGCCCAAGCCGGCGTAACACCGTTTGTGGATTCCACCCGCTGGGCCGCGATTGGGATCTTGGAATCCCTCCGCATTGCGCCAAGAGTCCTGCGAGACGCCAAGCGGATTCGCGCCGCACTTCGGCAGGGCCCTCCGGGAGTCTTTGTCCCCATTGACTTCGGATATCTCAACGTCAAGTTGGCTGCTTTCGCCAAGTCTCTTGGTTGGAAGGTCCTCTATTTTGCACCTCCGGGGAGTTGGCGACGCGAAAAGCAAGGAGCCGACCTGCCCACGATCACCGACCTCATCGTGACCCAGTTTTCGTGGTCCGCCGAGATCTTGCGGACGGCCGGAGCCGATGCGAGGTGGTATGGTCACCCGCTGGTCGAAATGATCGAAGCCAACCATTCTCATAATCGAGAATGGTTGGCTGTTTTGCCAGGCAGCCGAACACATGAAGCTACTCATAACGTTCCGGTGATCGCCGAAGCCCTTGAGGTGATGGGGCGCGATCTCCCGATTCGATTTGCCGTGGCACCTTCGCTTCCGGTGGAGTGGTTGAGACGGCTTTGGGCCGAGCACTCCGACCGGCCGGCGGAATTCATTACCGACCGCACGGCCGAAGTGCTGCAGGGGGCAAGGGCGGGCATTGTCTGTAGCGGCACCGCCACCTTGGAGGCGGCGATCTGCGGCTGTCCCTGCGTCGTCATGTACCGCGGCTCAAAGTGGATGGAGTTCGAGTACCGGCTTCGCAAGCCCAAGTTCCAGTACATTTCGTTGCCCAACATTCTGCTCGATCGTCCGCTACTGCCCGAGCTAATCCAGTGGGATGCCACTCCCGAGCGGGTCGGAATCGAGACCCGAAGGATCCTCGACGAAACACCCGACAGGGCGCTCCAACTCGACGGATTTCGCGAGTTGGTCGACCTGTTGGGACCCCCTGGCGGAATCAGCCGGACGGTCGAAGATTTGGTCAGGCTAGCACGGGGATGAGATCGGTCCCGACGTAGGGCCGAAGGGCCTCTGGGATCCGAATACCCTCGCCGGGAACCCAGCCGGTCTCGATGAGAACCGCGAACAATCGGGGCGTGGCGACACCCGATCCATTGAGGATATGCACGAACTCGGGCTTGGCCCCTTGTTCGCGGCGGAACCGGATATTGGCCCGCCTCGCCTGGAAGGCCTCGAAGTTGGAGCAGCTACTGACCTCAAGGTACTTCTGCATCCCGGGGGACCAGATTTCGAGGTCGTAACACTTGGAATTGCTAAAGCTCATCTCGGGCCCGCACAGCAGCGACACCCGATAGTGGAGACCCAGGGATTGCAACAGGCTCTCGGCGTCACTGGTGAGCTTTTCCAGTTCATCGTAGCTATCCTCGGGTTTGGTGTACTTCACTAGTTCGACCTTGTCGAATTGGTGAACCCGCTGGATTCCCCGCGTATCCTTGCCCGCGGCCCCGGCTTCCCGGCGAAAACATCCGCTCCAGGCGGCCATGCTCATGGTGAGCTGATTGCCATCCAGGATCTCATCGCGATAGAGGTTGGTGACGGGCACCTCGGCGGTGGGAATCAGATAAAGATCTTCATCATTTGCCCTATAAAGATCCTCACCGAACTTGGGGAGTTGGCCGGTGCCATAGAGTGACGCGGAATTGACCAAGTAAGGCGGGTAAATCTCTTGATATCCGCGCCCGACCTGGTGCTCGATCATGAAGTTGATCAGGGCCCGCTGGAGCCGGGCGCCCCAGCCGGTATAGACCACGAAGCCGCTGCCGGCGATTTTGCTGCCGCGGGCGAGATCGAAAAGTCCACAGGCATCGGCCACGTCCCAGTGCGGCACGGCCTCGGGCGGGCCGTCGGGTTCGCCCCAGATTCGGACGATCTGGTTGTCTTCCTCGGTCGCGCCCTCGGGGACGGATTCGTGGGGGAGATTCGGTAGGGAGAACTCCATCTCGGCCATCGTCGCTTCCAAATCCTTGACCTGGGGTTCGATCGCGTCGAGCCTGTCCTTGATGGCCTTCGTTTCGGCTTTCGCGGCCTCGGCCTCGTCCTTTTTGCCCTGACCCATCAGCGCCCCGATGCTCTTGCTGATGCGGTTGAGCTCGGCCTTTTGCGATTCCATCTCGGTGTTGAGCGAGCGCCACTGTTGGTCGGTGGCGAGCCATTCATCGAGAGGGGCTTGAATCTTCTTTTTGGCGATTCCGGCCCGAACAAAGTCGGGATTTTCGCGGAGGAGTTGGCGGTCGAGCATCGCTTGGGTTGTACCCGAGGGGGACGCGATTGACCAGAATGGGGATGCGATGCCCTGGATCGACACCCACTGCCACCTCTATGAATCCGAAGCCTTTCCTGATCCTGCTCGGGCGATCGACGAGGCCGCAGAGGCGGGTGTGGAGCGGCTCATCGTAATCGGTATCGATCTGGAGACGAGCCGGATGGCGGTCGACCTGGCCGACCGGTTCCCCGCAATCTTCGCGACGGTGGGTATCCATCCGACCCATGCGGGAAAGTTTTCCCCCGGCCTCGTTCAGGATCTCGTCGGCCTTGCCGCCCATCCAAAGGTCGTCGGCTGGGGAGAGATCGGGCTGGATTACTATTGGGACTACTCGACCCCCGAAGAGCAAGACGTGGCCCTAGCGGCCCAACTGGAGACCGCCGAGGGGCTCGGCTTGCCGGTGGTATTCCACTGCCGAGAGGCCTACCCCGCCCTACTGGACCGATTGGAAGCGCGCTGGACCGGGAGGACTCCCCCTCGCTTTGTCCTCCACTGCTTTGCCGGAACGGCTGACGACGCTCGGCGGGCGAGTGCGCTTGGAGCCTACTTCGGCGTCGATGGCCCGGTGACCTACAAAAAGGCGGATGGACTCCGCGAGGTCCTAGCTGACCTTCCTCGAGATCGGGTGGTGATCGAGACCGACGCCCCCTATCTCACTCCCCACCCGTTCCGCGGAGAGCGCAATCACCCCCGGCACATCCCGCTGATCGGGGCCAAGGTCGGCGAAGTTTGGGGGATCGATGCGCAAGAGCAACTCGAATCGAACTCAAGGGCCCTCTTTTTGAACTTGCACTAACGACTCGACCCGCGAGCTTTGCGAGTTTTTTCGCATGGAATTGTCAAATCGTGGTATCATGATATGAGATGAACGACGTCGTACTCATCGGCAAGGCTCTGGCCGACCCCACCCGGGTTCGGATCCTCTATGCCCTGCTGCAGTCCGACCTCTGCGTCTGCGAACTTGTGGACGCTTTAGAGATGGGACAGAGCACGTTGAGCTCTCATCTGCAGACGATTCGCCAAGCGGGAATCGTCGAAACCACGCGACGCCACAAGATGGTGAGCTACGCCCTGACCGAGGAGGCTCGCCCCCTCGTCGAGGCGATCATGCACCTGAACCAGGCGTCGCTCGAGACCGATCGCCGGATTGCCCGAGACCGAACCCGAACAGCCGAGCGCCTTGCTCTGCGAGTGCACGGCGTTTGTCAGCTAGGCCCTGGGCAACTGGACCGAAGTGAGGACCGAAAGAAATGACCAACGAAACAACCTGCCCCTGTTGCGCGAATGGAAAGTGCGCTTGCCCCCCTTGTCAAGACGGCGAATGCAAGTGCCCGTGCTGCGCAAACGGCAACTGCCCCTGCCCGCCCAACTGTCCAAACTGCGACTGCTGCTGATGACTCGACTCCCATTGGGGACCTTGCTGAGCTTGGCTGCAGTCGTTGGCCAAGCTCAGGATCTGCCGGATTCGCCGGACGTCACTCCCCCACCGGTGAGTGTCCCCACGTGAACCGGATGACCAGGCGAAGGCCAGTTCCTCGGTTCGGGGAACACTAAAGGACAAACCCAGCTCACTTGGCGGTACGTGAATACCCCAGCGAAGCGCCCTCGATGGCGGTTCAATGCGGCATATGGCGTTAGCGAACGCCTGCTTGTGGGCTTGGAACACAATCCCGCCGTAGAAGAGGTCTCCCCGACTCTCAACTGGACAGTCCACCCTAATCGCGCGGGCGACCCGCGGCCGCTGGTGACCCTTGGCACCTCCAGCGATCGGATTTTCTCGCCACCAGGGACGCAGTCTTACTACCTCACGTTCGCCAAGAATGTCGAAGGAACCAACGTCGCACCCTACCTATCTCTGAATTACTCTGAGTGGGAAAGAGGTTGGACGCTCCCCTTCGGCCTCAACTATGCTCTTGACCCTAGATGGAGTTTGATGATTCAGAACGATGGTCGAAACACTCACTGGTTGATCAATCATCAAGACCGAAAGATTAGCTATAGCTTGCTCCTAGTAAAAGGACAACATTTCGGTCTGAGTATCGGGGTCCGACTCTAGCCTCGAATCAGCATCACTTCGCCATCGCTTGCTTACCCTTGCGGGACCAACCGACCCGGCTACCCTCCCAAGAAGTCAGCAGCCCTAAGCGATAAGGTAACAGCAAGTATTCCGCTCCGTCGGAGCTCTTCGGCCGACCCTGGTAGAGGAATCTAAGATCAATCGGATCAAGCAGCATTCTTTGGTCGGGATTGGTCCTCAAAAACTCACCATGGCTGATATCTTCGCTCCAGGGTTCGCCCTCCGCAAAGACCACATTCTTGGGACCCATGAACGGATTTTCCCATGTATCGGCCAGAGGAGTCCATTGACCATCGAGCTTTGGCGCAGTCCATGCGCGGTAATACCGGATTCCACCTGGCCCGATGGCCTCGATGATCGTGAGATAGTGGCCCGTATCTTTGAGCCGATAGTGGCAACTGGCCTCGAACAAGAAGAACCGCTCCTCTTCCTCGAGGATGACCACTGGTTCATCCATTCCGTTCGGGAATTCGCTTAACTTTGTTCGACTTCGATAGAGCTTTCCATCGTCTCCAGTGAAGAAGAGATAGGCGTGAGTATCGTCGCAGATCACCCAATAGTCGATCCAAAGTTCGGGCGCGGAAGCTGGCTTCTTGGGGAAGAAATCCTTCGGTTCCGACCAAGAAGTTGGATCCGAGAGATCTTTGGTCGTACTGTATTGCGGTTGTTGCGACTGGAAGATCAGATACCAAAGCTTGTGGGGCTCGAACCAGAACACCTGGGGTGCGCAATGGTAGCCCTTGAGCTGTGGATTCTCGGCATCCATAAATCGCGGCTTAGCGTCCTTAGCTTCTTCCCAAGTTTTGAAGTTGAGATAGACCATTTGCCAACCCTCTTTTGGTCGAGCAACCGTAGCAAAAACGTGCCATTTCCCATCGTGAAACACGACGGTTGGGTCCTTGATCGAAACCACCGGACGCTCGGGATCGACCGGAACGGGAATGAGCTCAGAGCTTGAAGTCCAGAGCGGATCCTTTCGCAATGGAGGCATCGACTGAAGGTAGCTATAGACTTTGTCGAATGCTTGCTTTGGTCGATACTCTCTGTCGAAAAGCATCGCATGATTGGTTCGTCCCCGGACAGGAAAGTTGTTGAGCCAAGAGTGGCCGTCGGTTGCGCCCCAAAACGTGATTCGGCGTACCTTTGGCTCTTCCATAAAGACCCGGAAGAACTCCAAGTACTTCTTGGCAAGCTCTTCTTGCTGCTCTTGAGGTAAGCCCTCGACAAAGGGATTGAGCCCCTCCCTTTCGGCCGCCGAGAGGTCTGCGCCTGCGTTCCCTGTGCGGGGCAGAACGTCCACATCAAGCTCCGTGATGGCGATCTCAAAGCCTTCTTTCGTGAAGGCGGCAATGCCGCGCCGAACCTCATCCACCGGAGTCGAAAGCAGATAGTGGCCCTGGATCCCCACCGCATCGATCCTAGCACCAGCATCGCGGATCTCCTTCACAAGTTTGAGTGCCGAATCTCTCTTATAGTCTAAGTCGATATTGTAATCGTTGTAGTAGAGTTCCGCATCCGGATCGGCCTCGGCGGCGTATTCAAAGGCCTTGATGACATAGTCTTCTCCAATCGCCTTAAGGGCAGGGGTTTGCCGCATTCCTCCCGAGTCGGAAACAGCCTCATTCACAACATCCCATCCCTTGACCTTGCCCTTATAGCGTCCAACAACCTTGTGGATGTAGTTGCGCATTCTCTTCAGCGCTTCTTCTCGCGGAAGGGGGTCACCTTTTTCATCCTGAAAGAGATGGTTTGCCCCTTGGGAATGCCACACCAAGGTGTGACCGATCACCTCGAGACCGTGCTTCCGAGCATCTTCCACGAATCGGTCAGCTTCGGCGAACTCAAAACGGTCCGGGGAGGGGTGGATCACGGCGGGCTTCATCGCGTTTTCGGCGGTGACCGACCGGAAGTGGTGCCGAATAAACCCCATGTACTGCGCATCTGCGAGCAAGCTTGTGTTCACGGCCACGCCGAGGATCGCCCGCTGGCCGAGCGGGGCGGAGAGAGGGGGGCCGAAGGGGTTCGACTCTTGCTCCGGTGCGGCGAGGAGAGTCCCGGGGATCAGGAGCAGCGAGGAGAGAAGAAGCAGAGTCCACATAGCAGCAGCACCCACGCTCATGGATATACCTGCCCCGCGTCGACGTGGGTTCCGCGCTTCGGTAAACTGCGGGCATCCCGAGCGGCCTCGTAGCTCAGGGGATAGAGCGCCTCCGTCCTAAGGAGGGCGTCGGGGGTTCGATTCCCTCCGGGGCCGCCACTGTTTTGAACCTAAAAATGAGAGACCTCATGGAGGGAAATGAGAGACCAACCCCCTCGGTCTCTCAAAAGGTCTCTCAAATCTGAAGAGTAATCCCGTGTAGAATCTGGTGCATGGCAACACGCGCAGATCACGGAGAAGGGTCATGCCGACCGATCAACACAGGCAAACTTGCCGGGAAGTGGCGCGTCCAATACGTCCTGGAAGACACCACAGGCGTCAAGAAGCGCATCTCTCGGGTCTTTCCGACTCAGCGTGAGGGCAAAGAGTTTCTACGCTCTCTCAAGCGTTCTGACGAGGTCGCCGCGATTCACAAGGTTCAGCCGATGACGTTCGGTGAATGGTTCATGTGGCTTGCTGAGAATGACTGGAAGGACTCACTCGACCCCAAAACGTTGAGAGACCGGGTCTCTCGCTACAAGAAATACGCTGCCCCTAGGTGGGCAGGCGTTCCCCTCACAAAGATCGATCCCTTGGATGTTCGGGTGTTCTATCAGAAGCTCAAAGACGACGGCGTCGGCGAGCACACCCGGATCGCTCTCAAGGCCGGGTTGGTTCGAGCTTTCAACCAAGCGATCACACCATATAGAAGGGTTCCTCACTTCTGGTCGAATCCGTTCTGCCTGGACATGCCCACCCCTGAACGGCGCGAAGCGGTTGCCTTATCTCCAGAGCAAGCTAGGAAAGCCTTAGCATCAAAAAAGCTCGATGAATCCCGACGCGCCATGCTCGGGGTGTTCCTCCTCGCAGGCTTACGACTTGGCGAGCAGATGGCACTGACACGCGGTCAACTGAGAATGGAGGAAGGTCTGATCCTGGTTGATCGAGCGGTGAAGCTCGATGCAAAGAGCTCGCAATCCGTTGGCCTCCCAAAGGGAGACAAGGTTCGGACGGCTGTGATGTGTGAGGCGCTCAAACGGCTATTGGAGCCGCTGATCGCGGGTCTTGGTGACGATGACTTGCTGTGGCCACAAGCGACCGAGAACAAACCACGCATGAAGGCACTTGTATACGCAACCTGGCGACGAATCCGGAAGGAAGCCGGATTGCCCGATGACATGAGCCCGCACGATTGCCGCCTTACTCACATCAACTGGATCGTGAAACTCTGTCCCGAGGTTTCGCAGACAACCCTTAAAGAACATGTTGGCCATTCTGCCGATGGAGTTACCGAGGTGAACTACACTCGGCCATTGTCCAACGCCCAACGAATGATGGCGCTTAGAATTAACTCTCTTATTGCCGAGACAACTAAATCCGACCATTGAGCACCCAATCAGGCTTTGGCGTACCAACCGTAGGCTTGCGTCCGCCTGCAAAAGATGACTTTCGGATTTCTCCCGGTGTGATGTTCTCCACCTCTTCAAAGAAGAGCTGACAGATCGGCATACCCACCAAGAGTTTAATCGGGGCTCGTCCCACGTTCGCAATTTCCAAAGTCAGACAACCATTGAAGGATGGCTGCACACCGGTGGCAGTAGCTATAATCAGCCCTCGCCTACCCCAGCTAGATTTGCCAACGACGTGGGCTGACATGTTGTTAGGGAATCTTAGCCACTCCAAAGTGATGCCAAGGACGAACTGACCAGGATGAACGATGATTGGGCTCTTTATCGGGACGTAGTGCTGTCGAACGATTTGCCCCTCTTTGGTTTCAGGCTCAATAGCGAGGCTTTCCGTGCTCAGTTCACGATAGGTGCAAAACCAACTGCCTAAATGCAGGTCCAAGCCAACACTGTCGAGGTCCCCATCCACAATCCTCGGTTCGGGCATGACTACCAAGTCCTTTCTTTCATCATAGGCCTGCCCGTCATCCCAAAGCCGCTTCTTAATTTCACGTAAAGACAACATTACTTCAGGTAACTCCCGCCATCAGATCATTAATTTCTAATGACTTTGCAACCGTCTCCTTCAGCACGCGATTGCCACTGACAAATGCAATCCACTTCTGCTTTCCTTCAAGAGTTGCGAAGGCAAGCATCTGAGCACGTTGCTCATCGGACACTTCCCAAGCTGCGCAAAGAGTCTCCTGTGGAGTGCAGTCAGATGGAGTTGGCACGGAGAGCGACAAGTAACTCTTTGCCCTCGCTACCCGATCAACATCAGGGGCAACAACACCTGCACTCTGACCAATTGCACTCGCAAAGGACAGGATCTCAGAAGCAACTTCCATCACCGTTAATTCTCCTAAGATAGATACGAGGAAGAACGGCTGCGAGGCAGAGGCGATGGCACCCAACACCTCTGGGTTACTGTATGGATACGCTTCAACACGACTCTTTGTATCGAAAGCTACTTCGAAACAAGTTGGTATCGGGATACTTAAACTGTTTGCTGCGCAGATTAAAAGACTTGATCTAGTTGCACTTGAACAGTAGGTGTCTGAATAGTCACCGCGCGCGCCGGCCGCCGCAAGATAAGCAAATGCGCTCAAGTAAGAACTACCAAACGTAGATATCCCAATATAATCGCAAAATGTTTCTTCAGCTTGTCGGTGTGCTGCACCACTGAGCCGTGTAACCAGGTTCGAATAAAAGATGTTGGTTTGAAGCTCAACGGGAGCACCCGGTTTTGAAAGTCCTCCAGTGCATCCTGATCCCTCAAGTTGATCCCAATAGTCGAAAACTATCTTTCGAAATTTCTCGTCTATGAGCCTTCTTAAGTTATCTTTCGACTTGGAGTATGCCCAGAATGCGTGCCCTGCCTCATGAGCCATTATGGGATAGACAAGAGAATTGTCACTTTCGGTTGCTGGAAGACCAAAGAGGATCATCTCCTCCAGCAAGTCGTGCTTCTGATAGTAGAGCGGAGAATAATGCCACTCAGAAGCGCATAATATATTGAATTGAGAATTCGCTAAGAGTCCATCTGTATGCAAGAGTTGTGTCGCTAGTGTTTGGACTGATTTTGCTAGCTCAAACGCGATTCGAAGACTTGATGAGCGTTGTAGCACGCCTAGTCGCGGTACGAGTTGCGCAATCTTTGAGAGAAGCACCCTGCAGGCCTGCGAGATGTCAGCCGGAGGCGCATTAACAGAATGCAACCTGTCGATTTCAGCATCCAGCTTATTGAGTTCTTCGAGATACGAAAAAAGGAGGCGGGACGCTGCCTCCTGGGGAAAGGCCTGTGACAACATCCCGAGGATAGTGTCACGGACAACGCTTATTCTCTCTTTCGAATAGCAAGAAAGAAGCGATGCCTCATTCATAGCGGGAGAGCTTGCCCTTCTCGAATTGCCTGCTCTACTGCCGTAGTCATGTGATTCGATAGAGAGCGAGAGAAGTGCTCAATTTGCGCCAATCGGGCTTTGTCCGTTAGTGAGCCTGAGATAACTTCTTCAAGGTGCTGATCGAGCGTCGTGATCGCGTTCAGGTAAACGCTAACGTTAGCTTCTGTGGCAGAAACTAACCCACTCTCCCGAAGTGCCGGTGCAATTGCCAGAAGAGCAACTGGAAGCACTGAGTCAGGCGACACTCCCTCAAGAGTGTCGAGGCCCAAAAACTCTGGCAGGAAGTCCCGAAACGCACTGATAGGAGGAGCGTCGAGATCTTGACCCTGTCGAGCTGCAGCCAGTGCCGTCGAGACTTTGATGCAGAGCATCGAACTCTCAAGGTAATCCACCCTCGACAGTGCGAGGAGCGGTGAGATTGGAAGGGTTGCTGTCATTTTTGAAGTTCCTTCGATGAGATAGGACGAATCAGGTCGTCTAGAAGCATCGAACGCATCCATCATATGTTAAAGGAGCAGTCATAGCAATGTGTTCCACGTTTTTACCTGATTCTGGGGTTGGTCTCCATCGGAGTTGATCTGCACGCCAAGATGTCGTGCCTCCGAACGGCTGTTCCAAGTACAACACTATGACACGGATTCTGATTGAGTTCAGCCCGTAGGATCTGGAAAGTGAAAAAGCGACCTCGCTTGAGGTCGCTGGAACTAGTAATCCTCGGGGAGGAGAACGGTCGTGATGGATCGATCCCACTCGGTGATGATCCAGAATTTGATGCCATTTGAGCTGGTGTAGACCGACATGAGCCTGATACCGTCAACCAACGCCTCCTCATTGGACGCATGATCTTCCTCGCAAACCTCACCCCAGTCACCTGAAGCGTGACGACCAATCCCCGCGGCTACATCTGCCGGGGAGAGCTGAGAGACCGCGTTACTCGTTGCAACGAGGCGCCCTAGCGGGAACTTCGAATTAGCTAGGTTCATCTCGCTGTTCATCCTAGGCGAGCCAGAGCAAGACGTCTTCTTGCTCACCATTTACGCAACTCGGTTGAGCCACGGCTCAATATCGGGCCTCGACTCTCTCCCCGAGTTCTGCGGCTCTATCACCATCAACCCGTGAGCGAGACCGACTTCCAAAAGCTGGCATACACGGTTGAGGAGGCAGCGGAACTGCTGTCGCTCAGCCGCGCTCACGTGTACCGACTGCTCGACCTCGGGCAGCTTGGATCGGTCTCGATTGGTCGGTCTCGCCGAATCACGGCCACCCAACTGACGGAGTTCCTCAAGGCACTAGAGCAACGATCAGGTCTACCTCGCTCCGGAACCCGATTCTAAGGTGAACGAACACGTTCCGACGTAATAGCCTGTACAATCTCGAAAAGGACTTCGAGAATGGCTCTGATTTCATGCCCCGACTGCTCTCATCAAGTGAGTGAGCTGGCGCCGACGTGCCCGAATTGTGGCTTTCCAATCACGGCTGTCACGCCGGAAGGTGTGATCGCGCTTAGAAACTGTCCTGAATGCCGGGGAACCGGGATCTGCACTGAACCCTGCCCATATTGTGATCAAGGCAAGCGTCCCTGCGGACATTGCAGGAGCGGCTACATTTACGACGACATCTGCAAGTATTGTCGTGGTACTTGCCAAGTAACTTGTGAAAGTTGTGAGGGAAAGGGCACGGAAAGTTGGGACTGCTCAACCTGCAATAGCTCAGGGCAAGTTACTCTTCGGGAATACGAGGAATTCATCGTCCAGCATCGGAATGCCGAGGAAGCTGAAGAGCGAGAAAGGCTGTCTAGGCAAATGGAACATGAGAGAAAAGACCAGGAAGAACAACAGAGAAAGCTCGTCCTTCTCCGAGAGCGACTAACTGCGGTAAAGGATGATCTCCTGCCGCTTCGCCTCGCACAGGGAATGCTCATCATTACGGACTCGGTATTCGACGTTGATCGAGCCAAGATCATGAAAACCTACACTGACCAACTGCAGGAGCTCAAGATTCACCGCTTCCAGTGTAGCTACTGTGGAGAACCTCTTCAGTGGAAGGAGCGACTGCGCAGGCTCAGAGCCCACGCAAACCAGGAGTGCACCGAGGGATGGGAGCGTGTCAGCAAGCAGATCGCCGAAAACAACGCTCGCTACGAAGAATTCATCCGTGAGAACGCACTCGCTCCTGGAGAGGAAGACTAAAGGAGCAGCTCATGTGGTGGGTTCTCGGCATAGTCTTTCTCTTCTTCCTGATCGTACTTTGGCAGTTCTATCTGCTCCTGTTCGCTGTTGCAGGAGTAGCCGCCGTTCTCGCGATCATCTTCCTGACGGTGCGGGCCACGATGCTCACCAGGACCCCCGGAGTCTTTGAGATCAAGGAGCAAAACGGCAACTACTTCTGCACCGTGCACCCTTCGGCATACGAGAAGATTGGACTCTCGGCAGTCTTCGCGCCCTTGGTGGGCTACATCGCAGCCTGGCTATTCGCGGTGAACTCCCAGATGAGCCACCTCGATTTCCTGGATGTTCTCGGGCTTTTGATGCTCTTGCCTCCCATCTATCTCGTCGTCAAGCTCGCTCCACGACTAGAGTGGTTCGGTACAAATCCCCTAGAGCGCTTTGCGAAGAAAGCAACGACAAACCTGCGTATTCCCGAGTATCTGATCCAGTCCGATCTTGCTGGTCGCGAGATGGCAGGCCTGCTCTCTGGCCAGTGGTCGCCGTCGTTCACGACTCGATACTTCCAACGGCTCGAAATGGACCCAAGCTTGATGACGTCCGAGGCTGCCCAACTTGCGGTGATCAAAGAATTCGAATGGATTGGGATGCAAGACATCCGATTACTCTCGAATGCAGAGGACCACTGGAAAGCCGTTGACGCCATGGTGAAGATTGCTTCCGATACAGCGACAGTGCTCAAGGATGACCAGATGAAGAAGGATGCCGCCTTTCTGTCGAAGTCGCTAAGAAATCCTGAGCTTTCCGACCTCCTCGAATTCCGAGACTTTGCGGAGTTCGAGAAGGTAATCATGGCGATTGAACAGGATGCCGAGACGTTGCTTGAGGGCAAGCTCCCACCAGTAGCGAGCAGCAGGCCCGAATAGCTCAAGGAGATGAAACCATGGAGCCCCTAATGGGGGGTGCACTATGGGACAAGGCCTGTTGAGGCTCTTCCTGATCAGAAACTCCGTAAGACCAGCTTAGCCGGGACACGTATCTCACAGGGTCAGGCAAAATAAAGTATCGCGCATAACACGATTCTAAGATCACATTCACGCCGAAAGCTCGTCCGATATTCCCTTCGTGAGTCTGAACTCGAATGGGATGCTCGGTTTGCTGCTGTTGTTCTTTCTGAGCCCCTCTTCGCGCTGCACTATTGCCAAGAGATTTACGACCGCCCCTTTGACCATCACAAGCATCTGTCTGGCGTACTCATGCGCATCTACTAAAACCACTTTGCCATGAAGAACTACAAAGGGGCGGACGGCGTTTTCAATGATCAGATAATCATGGGTCGCCTTGTTCCTCGCATCCTTCGATGGCGCTGGATAAAAGTTTAAGTTCTCGGCTACATCTCGTATCCCTCGAAGCCACCCACTCTTCTTCAATAACTGAGCAAGAATCGGGTTCTCGACACGTTTCTTCGCGTCCGTGATGCCGTTCTCATACCAGACACTGGCAAAGCTCACCCTCCGATCCGGAATCCCCAACTCAAAGTAGCGGTTCATAAAGTTAGCGATTTTATCGAAGATGTCCACAGAGGTTCGGATGGATGCCTTGATCATCGCGCTCGATAAACCAAAATCCGCATAGTCAAAGGTATCGGCAAACAGACTCACAGAACTTAGCTCTTGTATATTCTCTGGCTCAGCAGCGACGGTCAGCAAATATCTTGCCAGGGCGAAATCTTCTTTGATTTGGTTAAGGGTGTGGGCAAGCTCGGTGAACCTTCGCTTGCCGTTCTCGTTGGCTTCAGTCCCGAGTCCATCGAAGAAGAGGTCGTCCTTGAGCGTGTCCGGACACCACTCTGGAAATGGGTTTACGGTTAACAAGAGACCAGATTTAGCCCAAGTCCGCTGTCTCGGATCTGGAATCCATTCTTCGTGTTGAATCCGAAGCTTTTGCACCTTGACCAGAAACTCATCAAACTGGCCCGCGAGCTGGATGGCGATCCTCTTGACCTCCTCATAACTCTTCTCATAGCTTGCCTTTGCACTGTAATCGGCGTGGCGTGCAATGCGCTCGGGCTCGGAAAGACAGTGGTCAAGGCTAGTCCGGGCTGCTTCTACCAAGCGAAGATTGTGCCTTGGCTGGATGCCTAAGAGTCTCAGATAAGCTTGCCCCATGCTTCCGAGGGCGACTGGATGGTCTGCGTCGAGGGCAAGCACTTGACTCCACAGATCAATCGCTTCAACCGTTCTTCGCAGTTCGTCCATCACGTTGCCAAAGTTGGTCAGCACTTCCGTGACCAGATCGGGCGGGATCGATTTTCGATCAAGGACAAGTTTTTGCAGTTCGTCACGCTGGAGCCTCCAATTTGACAATCGTCCTTCGTGATCGTCGTTCCGTTCGCAGACGAAGGCTAGTGCAGCATATCCGTTGGACAGGTTGTATCGAGCCCGAACCTGATACTCGAGGGTTACGCTGGCGTCTGCCAAGAAGGCTTCAGTTATCTGCATTCCTTGCAGAATGAGCTCTTGATCCGCTTGATCGTTACCTACATTGATGAGAATGCACGATGAATTGAATGAGTAGGTGTCGGCAACGAATGAGCCCGACTGGCTTGCCAAAGCCAGATTGACAGCCAGCTCAGTTTCGCCGCGGTCGAGGGCATCAATCTGCTGCCTGGCCAGCAAGCTCCTATGGTTCATCTTCCCCAGACCTCTGCTGTCTCACTCTGGAAGAAGCGGACGGTGAGAAGGCGCTTTGGTCCGCGTTTGAGCGCCATAGCCTCTGCCCGCGCGACTATCCGTTTGTTCGAGGCACTGCTGGCATCGCCGAACAGGCCGACAAAGAGAGTGGAAACTTTTCCGTTCTCCAGGACTCGCAGATAGTGCTCGTCATTTTCCGCCAGTGAGTGCCCGGAGATAAAGACCGTCCCCTGGATATTCTCGAAACTTCGATACGCCTTCGCCAGGTAATCACTGTGGCGAATACGCTCCAACTTCTCATCGCTTGTTCCCTCAGCGACGAATAGGGGAAAGTAGTCCTGTTCCAGCGCGGCTCGCACTTGATCAATCAGCCGAACACCGGTCCGCTTCCAGGTGTACTTGCGTATTTCTGCACCCGAGTCGAATATGTGTAACGCGCCGTGAAGATAGTAGAGATTCTGGTCGTGGCTTTGACTTGATTCCCAGACGACATAGTCAGATTCGATGCCTGAGTCAATGTCGTGCTGAGATGTGCGGAAGCCATCATCAGACGTTGACGTGGGCTGTCCTTCAGTGTGCATCTTCGCCCAGTAAACAAGGAGGTCGTAATTGAAGGTGTACACGTCATCAAAGTTGTTGAGGAAGCCTTTGCATGCGTCGTACTCGGCATCACTGATGTCGCCCGGACGCTCCGGGTGGCTGGCCGCGATTGTCTTGACGAGCACCTCCTTAAGGGCGTCGGCATCCCTTGACATTTGGCTAGTCACATCCTTCTCTGATCCATAGAGATCAGCCAATGCAGCCCCGTCGCGAAGGGTCCGGATCACCTGCTCAAAGTCCATCGTTCCAAGACGCTCGAAGGCCTTCTTTGCCTGTGGTGATAGGTTGGCAAAGTCCGCCTGCTCGAACAGCTTTCCGTACCTGAAAATGTCAGGTCGGCAAGAGATACTGAAGCCGTTCCCAAGGAGCAGGTGTCTTTTTCCGGACGAGGGCGCTTCCTTTATAGCCTGTTGGAACGTGAGGATAGTATGCATGTGTCGTGGGACGGTTCAGGGCTGTTTGGGCAGAGGGCGTCACGCCCCCTGCCGGGCTGGACGAGTTAGTCTCGTCGGTCGTCGACTTCTTTGGCTACGCCTTTGAAGGGCTTACCATCTTGCTTTTGGTCCATGATACGGCCAGTCTCGGTATCGCGCTTCGCCCAGTTGCCCTGTGGGGTCTGGAACTGAGTGCGATTGTCCACCGATCCGCGTCGGAACCCTTTGCCTGTGTTCTTCGCCATCTTGCCTCCTTTTTGAGTAGTCGGCAAGGCGTTGACTCGTGGAGTAGGCGTCCCTGGAGGATTTTGAACCGAATGGTGAGTTCGATCCGTCCGTAAATTTGGGTATGTGACGGAGCTCGCAAAGGGAACGACGACTCGTCTGAGCTTCGGCCAATGCCGCCATGAATCATGACGATGCGCATCCGTCCTTCGATGCGGGTTCCTCCTATTTTTTAGCGGTCGCTGCACTTGACTGCCAACATTTCACCTGGGAGCGGCATAAATTGGGAGTCTTGCTGAGAGGTCTGATGCAGGGCTAAGCAAGGCTCAGGACACTTTGATAACGGGAACTTGAACTAGCTTTGATGCGACCAACACAAAGGCTTTAATCTCGTAGGTGCGATTGCCAACCAGCCTGCGGGGCAAAGCAAGGAGCAAGACTGGATTCGTTGCGCTATATTGTAAGCTTTTCGCTATGAATTCCATACTCCTTCTGTCTCGCGGGCTAGGACCAACGTGAAGGGTGTGAGAGTGCCATTCACCGATGTAGTCAACGGAACCATTTGTCTCCGAAAACACCCTCTCCAGCTCCTGCTGTGCAAACTCCCCATCTCGAATGAAACTGGCTAAGCCATGTTTCGCATTTGGCCCGGGATGGGTAGCCTGGTGAATTCGGACCGTGCTACCTTCGAAACTTCCTAGAACGATTCCACCGGTCTCTTGGGGCCATTTCGAGTTCGACTCAAGCTGAATGAGTTGAGCTGCTTGAGCAGAAATGCATACTTCAGTGATTGTTGCCGTCATCCGCAAGATCCACATCCTTCGATACGATCACGACGGAACCAGTAAATTCCCTCCGAATTTAAAGGATGGACCGCCTCGTCGAGCGGAGTGATCACCACCAGACATTCATCTGATCCTTTAGGTAGGGAACCTGTCAGCATCTTTCTTATCGCTTGTACGGCGACATTCGATACAAATTCAACGTCGATTGCGGATGCTTCGACGGTTGGGTCACCGCATCCAGCCTCTACAAATTCCCCCTCTTCGCCAGGAGGAATGAGTGGGTATTCAGGATCGTCCGAATGCCCAAGATAGCAGACCATGCAACCGCTTTGTCCAGGGCGCACAACTCGAACCCGGCCCACTGATGCTCGGCGATAAGTGGCGACACCAACCATAGCAACTTTCCCTTGCACGCAAAGCTCATTGAGAAACAAGCCAAATGGGTGATTAGCCGTCGCGTCGACAACGACGTCCGCCCCTGCGATGAGGTCAGCCAGCTCGTCTGGATGCCAAGTCTCCGGGCAAGCTTTTACGTTGCAATACGGTGCATGTTGTCCGACCACGGCCGCTACCGCAGACCCCTTGTCCAACCCGCAAAGCCTGAGCCCAGCCATGTGACGAATACAGTTGCCTGGGCGCAGTTGCTGGGCATCAACACACGTGATGTTGCCAATCCCGGCTTTTGCGAGAAGCAGTGCAACCGAAGATCCAATCGCCCCCAATCCAAAGATGAGGGCATGTTTTCCAGATAGAAGTGCCTCACTGTGCGCTGTCCGGCGAACTAAGTCGTATGGCTTCGCTGGAGCGGTTTCTAGTGCACGAACCCGAATTGTTTGTAAATGATTCTCCCATCGATCAGACCGGCGGCGTTTTGCTGGCAAAATGACGTCAAGAAAAAGCCATTCTTCTCTCCCTGACGCGCTCGGATAACCTAGCGCAAGAAAGGTCCGAAACTCTCTTCTAGGCTTCGAACCTGCGAGAGAACGGAGCTTGCTGCAAGCAAAACCGAGTGCCGATCCGGACTTCTCATCTATGTCACGGAGTACATCCCCCAATGCCTCCGCCGGGGTTGGCTCAGCCCTGAGTCGAAACCAAGTTCCGACTGAGAGGCCTGAACCTTGCATGCCTAAGCTCCTGAATAATTCCTCTGGCGGTGACGCAACGGGCGACAGATCTTTCTCCGTTGGGCTAGACATCAGAAGTGTTCTGACCCCTTGGCGTATGGCAAATCTCCCACTTGCACCGGCAGGGGGATTCCAATCATCACCTGTCACGGCGAGGTGTCGGCTGTTTATTCGATTGTAATACAGGTGCAGGTCTGGCGGACGGTCCTCCAATCCCCAGTCGTCAAGAAGGTGATGAATAAGCCATTCGGTTGTCCGCTCAAGAAGATCTGCGGCCGTGAACTCCGGCAGCCAGCCCTTTGCCCGATCTGAATACAGGCACAACGCTCCCGTGCTACCAACTGGTGCGCGATGTCTTGCTCCCTCGGGAAGCTCAGAAATTGGAATAACTTCCGGCTTCTTGAAGGGAAAACCCTTATCAAGAACAATCGCAAGTTGATAAGTTCTCTCTTGTTCCACCCCGGAACCTGGATCGCTATACCGGACAATTAGCTCGCCTTCCCATCGTCCGACAGGATGATCCACGCGACGAAACCCTCGCTCCTCAAGAGCTGATGTGAATCTTGTCCAAGCATCTGGATATAGTTCGATGGTCGCCTCCTGTAGATTAGGCGAAAGGTTGAGACTCTCGAATATCACGTTTCACAAAGATGCTCGGACCAGCAGCTTTTTCAGCACCATCGTCAGGAACGGGAAATCTCGGTCCGAATTCCCCTTGCCACAACAAGGCTCCGGTACGGATCGTATCGGCAGCGATCGCCTCCTCGCCCTTCTCTGCTAGGTCATCGAAAGCATCAGCAATCTTCGTGCGGTCGTCTGCTGTCCACGAAGCAGTCAAGTCTTCATAGGGTGCGACAGGCTTCGCTATAGAGCCGCCACCACGGATGTGGTTGGCGCAATGTCGAGCCGTGTCGACGACCGCCTGGTCGTACTTGTCATTTGACTGGATGTGTTCGGCAATAAGAATCGTCAGTGTCACTGACTTAATCTTCGAAAGAGCTCCTTTCTTGTAATCGCGCCATCCTTTGAAAAATCTGACCAGGTCACGTAGGTCGGCATGTGACTTCTTCCGCTCGCTGAACCATTCGACCAATGCAACCGGATTACTTTCATCGAAGTCCGAGGGCTCCTTACCCTTTTCATAAACACGCGTTGTGTTGAAAGAATCGATCCCATAAGACGGCACGTCGATGTGGTATCCGTCTTTGTAGGGGATTCGGACACAACGCTTTCGTTTCTGAGGATCACCTTGCGTGGCGCCTTTGACTGCATCACAAACCCACCCTTGAACTGTAGACACAGACTCCCACTCTGTGGGATCGTTTCCCATGCAGTTCAAGTACATGCCATCGTCGAGATCGTAATCGCCTTCGATTGGCTTGATGACCGTCCCCATCTCGAACGAGCCTTGCTCCTCGAACGTCGGAATCGCCCGTTTCAGAGTCTCCTTCCAATGCTTCTTGATCCTATCGCGGTTTGCATCCCTGGAAGTGCGAAGTGAGGTTAGCCCGTCACCGACGAGCTGGATGTTCTCAAGGAACCCTGCGAACTGTGTGTGATTATCAGCCATTTGCTTGCGATTATACCTGCACGGTTGTCTAGGTGAATATAGCCTTCAATGTTGGTTTGCTCCAGTCGGTAACCGCGTCCTTATGACCGGCGCTGACGAGATCCTCTATCGCTCTCGTTGAAGCTCCATCGAGTTTGATATACCGATCCTGCTCGGTAGAAAGCTGCCGGGGCTCATTTCTGAAATAAGCGTCGTCTTTTCCGCAGAGCATGTACGAAGCCATAAAGTGTGCACTGCCTTTCCCAGATTCCATTGTGTATGAAAGGAGGCGAGCAACAAGTCCGACGCCCTTTGGGTCTTTCTGGTGATGCCCATAGCCACCAGAGCCAGGCAAGGCGATTGAGAGAAGTGTGATTCCTTGAAAACTGCGGCCTTCTCCGCAGTAGTTCTGCAGGGCTTCGGAGATGCCGACAAGTGAGGGGTTGTTCGCCCACAATCCGCCATCGACATATTGATGCTTACTCTGACCCTCGTTAACGGTTACAAGGGGGTAATAAAGCGGAGCTGCACTTGTAGCGAGTGCAACTTGCCACATCGGTATCTCGGGGTCCCGAATGTATCGTTCTGTCGTCGAGTCTCCTGGTAGCACTGATTTGAAAACGCGCGGACCGCATGATGTAGCATATACGGCAGGTATGCAAAGCCTAACACACGAATCTTTCATGAGCAGAGCTGAACCGTCCGCATGAGAGAACGTTTTCTGCAAGCAATCCCGAAGTACGGCTTGCTTGTGTGCACTTCCCATAGCTAACGATTTCATGACAAGCGCTCCATTACCCAGAGCTCTCGGAAAGATTCTTGGACCGCAGTCTCGATAGAACCCTAGAATCTCGGAGGCTGACTTATTCGCGCCGATTCCTAGCGCTATGATTCCACCCGTAGAAGTTCCAACGACAAGATCAAAATGGTCGCATAACCGTCCCGCTAGCCGATCCTCAACTGTCTGAAGGTAGCTTGCGGCGTACACGCCCTTCATTCCGCCGCCATCAATGCTGAGAATCCGGAATGGCCTCATAGCTCACCCCTAAAAGCCTTGGCTAGGATGGCTTGGGTGGTGCGCTCGACTTGGGCGGTGGCTTCGGCGAGGCGGGATTCGATGGAGTCGGCGAGGCCGAAGAGGGACTCGACGCGGCGGACGATTTCGGCTTGTTCATCCCTGCCAGGAACTGGAATCATGAGCGAGGCAATTTTGCCCGTGCTAAGCGAGTAGAGGCCGCTAGTCGTCACTGCTGTTGATGTGACCTGTTCGATGCCAACTGGTGAGTTCCAGAACGCATTCACGAACTCAGGCAAGATGCGGGAGAAACGAACCCGAATAATGTGGTTCTGGTGGACGCAATCGGCGATTTCGTTCCGCCATATGCTGGCTCTTCCGATTTCGCTGAAGCTACCGTTCCCTTCGACTACTAGGAGGTCACCCTGCTCAAGTCGGTAGGTTTCCAACTCCCCAGAGGCAAGTTCGAAGTATGCCATTTCAGTTAAATCGAGCCGGTTTCGACCAACATTGGCCACTCTGAGATACGGGTAGGCATTGCCCTTGGGAGCTCGGTGTGGCTGCTTTTGGATGCCGCCCCGAATAGCCGCAATCCGTCCGATGGCTGCCCACGCCCATGACTCAGGGATATCGACATCCGGCTGTTCTGAATTGATTTTCAGCTTCTTGTCCTGAGTCTGGGTTAGGAGGTGCGCGACGATACTTTGGCCAGTTTCTGTCTCAGGATTTGCCTCTCTCCAGTCGACGGTGAGTTGGCCGGAACAGGCGGCGGCGAGGACGGATTGGCGGAACTTCTTGAGAAGCGTGGGGATCGTGGCGAGTCGGTCGCGAGGGCTTTGAAGCCCTTCTACAAGTCCGTCAATCTGATCCGCAATCGTTACTTCGTCGTCCCAAGTTGGTGGAATCGGAACAAGCGTTCCCGGTGCGAACTGCTGATTGATTCCACCTTGCGCGGCTCCTTGGAAGTGCTCAAGAACTCGCTCTTGGCCTTCCTTTGAATGCAGATACCAGAAGATGTAGCGAGAGTCATGATCCGACTTTGGTCGAATGATGAACACGTGCTCATTGACAACCGCCTCTTCGAAGGGAAAGTCGTCACGAACTAGAGCTACTTTCCCCGTGGTCGCTCCATCCTTGACGATGAGAATGTCGCCCCTTCGGATGTGCCCGCGTCGCATACTGGCGTAGAAGCTCTTCGGAACAAACTTCACCTTGGCGAAGTTGAATCCGCCCCCTGCCGTAAGGTGCTCACCGCCGACACTTGGTATCCCCGAGTCAATGCCCCGGACGCCCCCCTTTGGTCTTGAACCTGACTCAAGCGGCTCGATCAATTCTAGGAGCGGAAGCTCAATCCACTCCTGGTATTCGGCCTGTGAACTGGGGATTGATGAGATGCTCACTCTTGCCTCCCTTCGAGTCTCTTTGCTTCCCGCTCAAAGTCGCTCTCAAACGCTTCATCCTGCTTGATGCGGAACTTCTCGTATTGCTCCTCAGCGAGTTTCTTCGCCACCTCCGCTGAGACCTTGCCGGGGTTGTCGAGCACTTCGAAGCCATTGAACTGGAGGAAGGCGTTCAGCCGCTCCACCCAGTCGGACATCTTCATCGGAACTTGGCGCGAGGCTTGGAGCTCGGCGTAGTCGAGGTACATCGTGACGATTCGCTCCAGGTCCTTGATCTCCTTCTCGATCAGGTAGTTCTTGGCGGTCGTGATGTCGCCCTTGAGGACCTTGCCGTGCGGTGCGTTCTTCCATGTGGTGAGGCCCATGCTCGGCTTGCTGGCGTCGGCTCGCTCGGCGATGATTTCGGCGGCGGTTTTGCCGCTTACCGCCCAATGTAGTTTATTTTGGACGGTAGCAAAGAAGGTCTTGGTGATCTCGGCTTTGGGGTCGTAGTCGATGCTCGCCTGCTCGTAGAGGTCGGTGATCTTGAGATAGAACCGGCGTTCGCTGGCTCGAATCTCGCGGATGCGCTCGATGAGCTCATCGAAGTAGTCCTTGCCGAACCGCTTATTGAGCTTCAGCCGCTCGTCATCGAGGACAAAGCCTTTGATGACGTACTCTTTGAGCGTGTTGGTCGCCCAGATTCGGAACTGAGTCGCTTGCTTGGAGTTCACTCGGTAGCCGACGGCGATGATGGCGTCGAGACTGTAGTGATCGAGATCGCGTTCGACTTCGCGTCCGCCTTCGATTTGAACTCTTCGAATTTTTCGAATAGTTGCCCGGAGTTCGAGTTCGCCGGATTCAAAAACCTCCTTCAAGTGATAACTGATGGTCTGAACTTCGACACCGAAAAGCTCAGCGATCCGCCGCTGGGTCAGCCAAAACGTCTCGTCCTCGAAGTGGACTTCGACCTTGGTCGCGCCGTCCGGAGAAGTGTACAGGATGATCTCGTTCATGCCTCGACCTTCTGTGGCTTTTCTAGGAGTTTGAGGACTTGGTTCAGTTCGTCAATGGCCGCACTTAGCTGCGTGACTGCCTCAGTGATGATCTCTTCGGGCTCGCCAAGATCGTCGGCGTCATCCAGGGACTCATCCTTGATCCACTTAAAGCCGTCGAGCTTGTACTCTCGCTTCTTGATCTCGTCGATGCCGAAGCAGCGGAATCGGTCAGTCTCGGTGCGCGGTGACAGGCCGTTCGGGTCGTCGCCATAGCAGTTCTCGAAGTCCGTGAAATGCGCCTCGGTGAGTGGGCGGTCCTTCTTCGTGATCCCGGGAACATTGGCGCGGCCATCATAGAGCCACACCTGCTTGGTCGGCTTGCCCTTGGTGAAGTAGATGACGTAGGTTTTCGTGCCGGGAGTGTAGGGCGTAAAGGTTCCTCGCGGGAGCCGCAAGACGGTGTGAAGGTCACAGTCCTGCATGAGAATTTTGAAGACCTCTCCGGCCTGGTCGGCAAAGAGGACGTTGTCAGGAACGACAACGGCGGCTCGTCCGCCCGGCTTGAGGATCGTCAGGATGTGCTGGATGAAGTTGAGCTGCTTGTTACTCGTGGTGACGGTGAAGTCTTCACGCTCGGGGGCTTGATTGGCTCCTCGGTTACCGAAGGGTGGGTTGGTGATCACCACGTCAAACTTTGGCCCGCTGTAGACCTCATAGATAGAATCTCCCAGGGCAATCTCGGGCTGAACGTTGTGAAGGTAGAGGTTCATGAGCGCAAGGCGACGCGGTCGAGGAACCAATTCCTGACCGTAGTAGGTGCTGCGCTTGATCCTTCGATCCGTGTCCCGGTCAAGGGCTTGACCGCTCGCCTTCAAGTCTTCCTTGAGCCACTCATAGGCGGCGACTAGGAATCCGCCGGTTCCACAGGCGGGGTCGCCGATCTTGAAGTCAACTTTGGTGCGCGGATCAGGTTTGATGCAGCGCATCATGCTCTGAATCAGGAGACGCGGGGTGAAGTACTGGCCAGCCCCTTTCTTGCCTTCGCTGGCGGCTTTTTCGAGGAGTCCTTCGAACGCCTCGGCTTTCACGTCCACTTCAAGGCTCGTCCACTCGGTCTCGTCGATCAGTGTGATCAGCTTTCGCAGGTTGACTGGGTTCGTGAATCGAGACTGCGCCCCGGCGAAGATGTCCCCGAGGATTCCGCTCTGACGCCCAAGGTCTCGGAGCATGCGGGGGTATTCATCCGTGAGGTTGGTTCCACTGAGCGTCTTCAGGTATGCCCAATCGCACTTCTCTGGAATTTCGACTCCGCGTTCATCGGCCATCTTGAGGAAGAGCAGATAGGTGATCTGCTCGATGTAGTCGCCATAGTCGATCCCGTCGTGGCGAAGAGTGTGGCAGAAGCCCCAGAGTTTGGATACAACGTCGGTCATTCAGTTCCTTTACGCGGCATGTGCAATCGCCCAGTTAAGCTGCTTGAGAAGTTCTTTCAGTCCGCCCCCGAAAACCTGGTTCGCACGAGCAAATCCACCGCGCTCATCGAGCGGGTGCAATTCAAAGTCCTCAGGTTCGATGGCGAGATCGGCGACCAGACGCTGACGAATCAGCTCAAGCCATGCTCGCTGCTCTTGGTTCAGCTCAGAGTTACCGGTCACCTGGCTGATTGCGGCATTGACGCGCTCTTCGGCGGTGAGGAGCGGTCTTGCTTCATCGGCGGCATTCTTGACCATCGAGATGACGTCGGCGAGGGCTTTGTGCTTGGCGATGGAAACGGCTTCTCGAACTCGCTCTTCGGGGAATTGGGCTTGCCGCAGGGCAACTCGAAGCTCTCGAAGAGCTTCTGTGCTCCACCCTTCGGGTTTGTCTAAGAGGATACGGAGAGCCTCAATCTGGCTTCGGTTCTCCTCGACAAAACGACTAAACTCCTCTAAGTAGTCCGCCGGCTTGAGATCACGGTCCTTGTAGCGGATGAGACGCTCTGAAGAGACATTGTCTTGGACGCCCGTGGCGATGACAAACTCGCGGTTCGGGCGCGGGTACTGCTTTAGGAACTGCTGGAAGTCTTGGTTGCGCAGCAGGTCCATTGTTCCGGTGAAGTTGGTGGCAAGGAGCGAGTCGAGCTTTTCGGCGAACTGGCTGAGGTCAAGGTTGTTGGTGAACTCCAAGAACTTGACTCGGCCCTCGCCGGTGATCTCCTTGTCGATCCTGCGCAGACGCTTTGCAAGCACCTTTACGTGATAGTCGCGCCGCTCATTGTTCCAGATGTTCTCGATGACGTCTTCGAGGGGGATTGGGTCAGAAACGGGAGCTTCGACCGCCATACCGCTGGCTTGCCGGAAACTGTCGATCAGACTTCCGTCGAAACAGTCGAACACGACAAAGTGAGACTTAGCAGGGCCTTCAAACTCGGTACACAGGCGTGTGCCACGTCCAAGCATCTGCTCGAAGAGGATGCGGCTCTTCACCGGTCGTAAGAAAACGAGGAACTCAATGGAGGGTACGTCAACACCCGTGGTCAGAAGGTCTACGGTGACCACGATTTTGGGCTCGGGTCGGTTGCGGAACTCCTTGATCCGCTGGAGCGGCCGGTCAACGTCCTTGGCTCCAGTGATCTTGGCGACAAAGCTGTCTCCACGTCCAAACACTCCTCGACAGAGAGAGACTAGCTGGTTAGCGTGGCTTGTGTGGGGCAGGTCGTTGGCAGCGAAGATCAGGGTCTTCGGAAACCTGCCGAACTCGGCTTCGTGTGCTTCCGCATGCTTCCTCAGCTCCTCGACGATCTTTCGATTTGAGTCCGGTGCGGTGATCTTCGCCTCGATGGCGCTTGCGTCGTAACTGACCTCGTCTTCAAGGTAGTCGATGTTCTTGGTGGTTCCGACCTCAGTGTCCACGACCTCGATCCGCTCACCTTCTTTGAGGGTCACGCCTTCGATTCGCACGTCGGAGCGGACGCGCACGACGTCGAAGTCCACGAGATAGCCGTCCTCGACCGCCTGTTTGTAGGTGTAGCGGTACACCGGATCGCCGAAGTAGGCCACGGTGTGGGCAGCTGGAGTCGCGGTCAGGCCAACCTTGATCGCATCAAAGTGATCCAGGGTATCGCGCCAGATCGCTTCTTCCTTGCGTGAGTAGCCACGGTGGCACTCATCGGCGATGATCAGGTCGAAGGCGTGGATTGGGATGCTCAGTTGCTCCGCGTCATCTTCGGATTCACCGAGCCCTTCTAGCATTCCCTGGCGACCAAAGAGGTTGATCGCCATCCGCTGGATGGTGCAGACGTAGACGAAAGCGTCTCCCTCTTGGGGATCGGTGAGGTAGCGGTTCGGGAGGACTTTGGGGTCGAACTTCTCGCCGGAGTCGTCGTCGAGGTCGGCTTGCTGGAAGCGCTGACTGTAGACCTCATAGGTTTTGTCGAACTTGAGGCCCGGTTCACATTCGAAAGAGGCGAACGCTCGAACAGTCTGGGCCGCGAGTGCACGACGATCCACCAGGAACAAGATTCGCTTCGCCGCGCCTGACTTCATGAGCCGATAAGCTTGCTGGATCGTAGTCCTCGTTTTGCCAGTTCCGGTTGCCATGACGACCATCATTTGGCGCTTGCGGTCGCTGATGGCTTGCTCGACGGCTTTGATTGCGGCTTCCTGATAGGGTCGAACAGAACCCTCTCGAAATTGCATTGCGCTCAGGGTTTCCCACGTAGCCTTGTCATCCCTTCGAAGCATTTCTCGAAGTGCGCCTGGGGTGTGGAATGCTTTGACCTTACGAGAGCGGTTCAGGGGGTCTCGCACATCCTGAAACCAGATGATCTCACCGTTGGTCGAGTAGAGGAACGGAGCCCTGAACCCTTCACCGTACTCGGCTCGGTGCTCCCTCACGCCTTGCGAGTATCGGGCCGCTTGGGTCAGGACGTTCTGTGGTCCGACCGTCACCTTCTTGGCTTCCACGACACCTGCTACTTGTCCGTCCAGGCAGAGCGCGTAGTCGGCAGGGCCATTGTCTGTTGGAAACTCAGCTATAGCTTTTGAGTCGAGACTCTGAAGTGATTGGGTCGCGTCAAAGTCGGCCAGCTGCCAACCTTGAGCAGCTAGCTTGGGATCGATACGTTTGCGTCGCGTCTGCGCCTCTGATTCCCAAGAAGACATGGTTGATACTTTGAGTGAGGAGGGTTACCTCGTCACTCTAGCAGAAGTGATTCTACCTTGCACCCTAAGGTTCAAAATAAGGAACATTGCACCAAGTTACTGCGATTTCCTGCTCGCGTAATTCCTTGAGACCTTGGGTGCATGGCTACTCGCCTTGCACCTGAACCACCTCGTCGTTCTGCCCCCTTCGATGTTGAGCCCGGCTTCTATCCTGATGCTGGGCTGTGGCTATACGGGAACGCTCGTTTGCTCGGGACATCCTTGGCTTCAATCTCCAGAGCGTTCGGCCACCCTCACCACACTCCGAAAGACATGGAGCTGATTGAACAGGAGGCCGAACGGGCAGTTTTGGAGGGAAGAATCATCGTGACCGGGATTCACAGTCCCGCCCACCAACGAGCGGCAATCGTACCGCTCCGCTGGGGAGCTCCTCGAATCCTCGTGTTCTCGGGCGGGTTTCATCACCACCTTGGGCCCGATTTGAAGGAAGAGCCCTTTAGGGCGGCTCGATTGTGGCGATACCAATTCGACGCGAAGACCGACTTGGTGATCTCCCGCCGGGCACCGGACAAGCTGCCGACCTTCGCCCAGTTCAACCCAACGGTTGACCGTCTCATCGAGTGGATCACCGCTCGACTCGTTCCCGGCATACTCTTTGAACCAAGGTAGCCACCTTTCTGCAGTCCGAACTTCGGGCTGCTTTTTTGTAGACAAGAAAAATCCTCACGGGTGAATCCGTGAGGTTGAATTGGGCTCAAGTCGCATACTCGACGCCCCGGATAAGGTCAGCGGCTCGTTGAGCCTGAGCCGCGGCGATGACGACGGCTTTTGGGTCAGCCTTTAGGACGCTGAGCCATCCATCGATGTAGGAAGCTGAGTCACCAATCAGTCGATCATCGAGCGAGACGGTCGCAGCGCAGAACGCTGAAGTGAGTTCGGCAACCAACTCCTCCTTGCTGTACTCGCCTGATCCGAAGCGAATCTGTCCCATCACCCCTGATCGGTTGAGCCTGGACTCGTGGCCGGTCGCATGGCCAAGCTCATGGAAGAGGGTGGCGTAGTAGGCGTCAGGCGTCCTGAATCGCTTGAGTTCGGGAATCTGGACGTGGTCATCGCTAGGGCGATACCACGCTGTGTCACCACCTTCTCGGATTGTCGGTGGGCTAGGCATGTGCTGAACCAAGAGCTCGGCTCGTTCGATCCGTTCGTGCTCCTTGTACTCCTCTGAGTGGTGAAGCTCTGCCAGAGAGAGTCCGACGCACTGCTCGGCGTTGAAGACCTTGAAGTAGCGAAGGAGTAGAACCTCTTTGGTGACGCCCGGCTCTTGCTCGTCGGCTGGCACGTTCGGCTTCCAGCGTTTCCAGAAGACCACAGTCGTTGCCTTCTCTCCAGGCTTCACGGCTCCACCGAGTTCGTTGGCTTGCTTCAGGGTGAGCCAGCGGTGGTCGGTGTACGGGTGGATCGAGAGGAGAAACGTGTTCACCCCCCGGTACGGCCGGTTCGTGGTCGCGTTGGTTGGCACGGACTGAAGCTGATGCCAGGGCTTCTTCCAGGGCACAACACCTCTCTCAAGGGCTTCGATGATCGTCTTGGTGACGTTCTCGTAGATGGCGGTGCTCACGAGAGCACCTCATATAGATTCAAGTTCATGGTGATCCTCGGCGATCAACTCGCCTGGATCAGCATCCATCACGTTCGAAATCAGAGCAAAGTCTTGGCTGATTTGGAAAGGTGATCAGTCGTGCAAAATGGTATCTGCGGAGGAGTGATTACATCCAAGTGTCGAGCTTAATCATTAGCAGATATGATAAGAAAGCAGGCAGGGCGATATTGAGCACTGAACCTCCGACGATTCCTAGTAACATTGCAAAAACAACCAAGATGTTGTTCGATTTATTCATAACAAAGCGTGAGGACATGACGATGAGTGCCGGAACAGCTGCAATCAGAATTGCAAAAACGAGTCCAAAAGTTAGGGCTAACACTAGCGGAAGCCATGCACCTTTCCAAACTGCAAATCCAACCGAAGTGATTGTCCACGACCAAGCAGAGATACGCATGGCAGCGGACGAATAGGTTTCGCGTTCTTGCTTACTTAAACCAAGCATTTCGCTTTCTTGACTATGGTTCACAATTGAAATCTTAACTGTTGCCTCTTAACAAACAATATAGCCCTCGCTCACGCACTCTGCAACATAATCGTAACAAATTGTAGCATGGCTGTGCACAACGTGAACTAAGCCAGCACAATTTTTGATTGGACTTCGAAGTGGGCAACATTAACATATGGCCAATTGTTACATCTGCGGGAGACCGCTCAACGAATCCCGCTATCGATTGCGCCGCCGCGTCAAAACCGGCGAGTGGGTTCGACGTGACTACCGGTCCGGGAAGCCCTCGTCGGTTCAGAATCGGTACGGATCACGGATCGTCTGCCAAGGCTGTGCGAAGTGGATTGACGCGCGAGACCTGAGGGGCGCTCGCTGGCAGTGGATTCAGCTGTGCGTGGCCTTAGGTGCATTGGCTACGCTCCTAGCAGTTCGATAACGGCGCTTACGGACGATAGAGCCTTCTCCTGGCATACCTGTGCACCGAATGATAGCCCGTCAGGTTGTCGCAAGAAGTGACCTCCCAGCGGCACCAATCAAGGGTTAACGAAGCACGTTGGAACGGCTTGCGTCCAGGGAAAGTACCCTGTTACATGTCCGGAGGGACCCTGGCCTACAAGTCGATAGTCTGATTCAAGAGTAGTTCGCACAAAGTAGTGCCCAGAGCTGATGTTGTAAAACGTTGCATAGCCACCACCGGTATTGATCTGAACATTGCGGTATTGACGCGACGGAAACGGATCTCCAACTCGGAAAAGCTCAATCTTGTAACTTCCCCTTGGGGCAGCAATCCAACCACGCACGGTCGCTGCGACCGCCGAATGGGTCGAAAGAAATAAAAACATCCCAAGATACGCTACACGTCCGTTCATATTTGTCACCTTTTGGACCAGAGGCCTCCAAGCGCCCCAAGGAAATCCTTACTAGGCCATGAATAGCACCCTTCAATTTTTGTGACGCACGGAGCTCTCTGAATGTTCCACGGAATTGAGAGTGCCTTCAAGATTGCCTGAGGAGCCTCGTTCGGCCAACTTTCGCTTGCGGAGGACGATGCTAAATGCAGAATCAAGGAGGATTAGGAGCGCGAAGAGGACCAGAGTGTTCCCGATGTAGCCTTCGATAAGGAAGGACGGTCCGGCTGAAACCGCATTGTCCGGGAGTAGTTCAATCTCGAACACTGGAAATGGCGACAAAATTGAGGTGGACTTTGGAAATGCCGAGCTAGATTGCCTGGATAAGAACATGATTAACGGAACAACGAGGCTCGCTACTGCTGCTATAACAAGCTTGGTTTGAAAGCTGATGCTAGATGCGTTGTACTTCATATCTTCATCTTATGAGATAACTTATAGGTACTCAATACGTTTCGCGTAATTGAACTCCGATTGCTACTTTCTCACAAGCAACTTATTCAGGACTCTTTACTTAACACATCTGGGAAGACCTCAGCTCGAAGCTGCTCGTGCAAAGGTGCAATTGATTCGATTCCTGACTTCGAGTCTCCACCAACGAAAACTGCTTCTGCATGAGGTAGTTTTCTTTTGCTTTCAGAGCCAATTTTCTGTGGTTCGAGTCCCTTGAGCCTTCTAGCATAGGAAACCATTTCGGTTAGTAGTGGATGAACAGTGGTAGTGATCGTCTTCGCGTGCCCGTCAAAGACGTAGCTCGTCGCGAGCGCTTTGAAGATTTGTTTCTTCACTCTTGAGTCAGCTCCTTCAATCGCTGATCGGGCAGACTTGAGGAACATGATCGACCGGGAAAGGTTTTCTTTGGATGTTCGCACCTCCTGCGTGAGCCTTTCCATCTCAATCGTGATCTCTTTCTTTCGCGCGAGTTCTCGTGCTTCGAGTTCGCGATAGCGCTCCGGGTCGGTCATGACCCCGTCTAGCCACATGTCACTCAATCTTCGGAGTCGCTTCTCGCACTCCTCCAGTTCAGCCTGCTGTGATTGCAGAATGGTCTCTGTCCCACCTGAAGAATTCTCGATGTGTCTCAGGATGTTTTCCTTGGCCACATCCAAAAGGCTTGGCTCTACCTCAAGTTGAGCCAACTCGCTAAAAATCAGCCTTTCAACCCGTTCTCGCGAGAGTCCCTTCTTGGTGCATTTCAGATTTGCGTCAGAGCAGTGGTAGTTTTCCCAGAGCCTCCCGTCTCTTAATCTTTTGACCTCCCCGGTGATTTGCTGACCGCAGTGGGCACACCGCATGAGCCCCGTGTAGGCGTATTCCTTGACCCGTGGGGCTACAAAGGATCCTCGTTTGAGGTTCGCTTGGACTCGCTCGAATTCATCTACTGTCACCATCGGCTCGTGGTTACCCTTCACGAGTTCGCCCTTGCGGTGAACGAAGCCCGCGTAGAAGGGGTTTGTGAACATAAAGTAGGCTCCCGAGTAGCTCAGCGGTCTATTTCCTGCATTTCGCGTCGGCCTTGTTCTGAAGCCCCAGGAATCGTTCATCGTCCGGGTGACCTGCTTTAGTGTGCATCCCGAGTGGATCAGAAGCTCCCAGGCTCTCCTGACCATGTCAAAGCGTTCAGGGTCCTTCTCGATCAGGCCACGCTTTAAGTTCAGTGGATCACGCACGTTGCGATAGCCTTGGGGTGCCTTGTTCGTGCAACCTCCGGAGCGGAAGCTCCCTTCGAGTCCGCGTGACACGGCTTTGGCGTGGTCGAGACTGAACTGGGTTGCGGATGCAGCCTCAATGACCAGCGGCATGATATTGTCGCCCGTGCGGTAGATGGCGCTTGGCGTCCGGATTTCCTTGAGTGTGCCTTCGATAAGGAGCTGGGCAAGTTTCCCGCCTTCTTCCATATTCCGGACGAGTCGATTGACGTGCCAGCAAACGATGCCATGTACTTCGCCAACCTCAATCGCCGCGATGAGTTCGCGGTATCCCGTTCGGCGGTTGGGATAGCGAGCTGATCTGCTCTCTTCCCAAGTCCTGACCACTTTAAGATTATTGTGCTCAACAAGGCGCTCACACTCTGCAAGCTGCTCATGGATTGACTTCTCGGTTATCGAGCGGTCGTCGTCGGATTTTCTGGTGTAGATTCCGTAGTTGAGCATGTGAAGTTGAGGAGATAAAGATATCGCATGACCCGCGAGAGGACTTCGCGAGCTTCTGCTTCACTGAGGGTCCTATCGCACTTATTCAAGTAGATCTCTTGGACTCTGGCAATACCTTCGGCATCGGGCTGGGGGAATACATACTCGTCGGACGTGCGACGTGGGAGGGATGGGGAACGGCTCATGGCTCCAGTAAGCCCGCGGTGCGCATCCACTGCCACTACTTGGCGCTGACCGCACCGCAACCATTCACGCAAAGGGTTACGTTGTGATTTGAGGCTTCTACACGTCAGCAAGACTTGCATCGACGCACAAGGACTTGTCGGCTTTTGTTCGGTTTGGTGCAATGGGTGCATGCACAAACCACCCCCGACCCAGGCCTTCGGGCCGGTCATCAATCGGGTTTCCGATCTGATGATTCATACCACCCGGTATGCCTTCCACGGCGTATCCCGTCTGGCCGCCGATGCCAAGGTGAGCCCCTCGTCAGTCTCCCGGCTGATCAACGGCAAGATGAACCCGAGCTTTGCGATGGTTGCCCGGATCACCACCGCTCTTGAGCAAACGCTCGGCTACCGGATTGATCCCAGAGACCTCGTCGCTGAGCTTGGAAGATTTTTGACACCGCATACCTGCGATCTAGTCGGCTGCCGGGGGTGCCTCCCCGAGAATGCAACCGATGAGTTCGGAGACCTCAAGCCCGCGTTCCACGGCGTGAAGCCGGGGCGCTGGGTTACTTCACGCCATCCAAAGGGATACATCGAATCAATAAAAGGAGGATCGAAATGAACAACCTTGCACTGACCCACCTGCTGCAGCGAAGCTCGCTGCACACCCTCCTGATCCTCACCTCAAAGGTGCTGGCAAGGTCAGGGTTTGGCGAAGTCACCTACCTAGATCGCAGGGAGACGCGTCAAAAGTCTCGCTTCGGCGGTCACGAGCTGATGTGCGAGAGCTCGTTCGGCTCACTCCCCTTGAAGGTGATTGTTAAAGTGATCAACGATGGCGTTCGCATCCGCATGCTCGATGAGATGGCTGGAGCAGTGATGCGCACCAAGGCAGACCTCGGGATCATCGTCTCTCCTCGCCACGTTACCGCGACCGCCAAGAAGCTGCAACCCCACTACCAATCCGCCCGCGTGAATGTGATCGATGGGACAGAGCTTGCCCAGCGACTCCGAGACCTCAAGATTGCCGTTCGCCCATCCGGCGAGCCTGACTACCGCTTCTTCGGAGAGCTAGAGGAAGTCGCTCACCGCGTCTCCGCCTTCATGCGACTGGAGGGCCGATGAGCATGGACCGCAAGACACGCCTAGCCGTCGAGCTGTACAAGCTCGGCGTCTCGAAAGACGGGGTGGTCGAGCTCCTCTCCCAATTCAGCGAGGACGAGATCGAGCAGCAGCTCATCTATCTCCCCTACCGAAAGGCCAAGCGCCAAGAAGCCTTCATCGTTGAAGCCATCCGCAAGAGCTACTCACCCCCTAAGGAATACTTCTATGCCCAGACTAAAGCTGACCTTGCCCCCGCCTTCGACGCCGTGGACCAAGGTGCCGAACTCCCTTTTGGATCACCTGATGTCCGAGCTTCGAGATACGGAACTGAGAATTCTTCTGATCTTGATTCGCAAGACTTCGGGGTGGCAACGACCAGGGCACCCGACGGTGTTGAGCTACCGAACTTTGATGGCACGATCCGGTAGAGGAAGTGATGCGGTTGGCAAGGCGCTGAAGTCGCTGAAAGCTCGCGGACTTATCCACACGGTCCGGGCATTCCCGCAAGTCGCTACTTCAAAACCATTGATCAAGGACTATGGAAAGCGAAGAGCAACACAACAAAGAAAGGATTAAAAGAACAAGCCCACCTCCACCCGTTATCCCCACCCCGAAGCTTCTTGAGGGATCGAGGGAAGGACGAACGGGAGTGAGGACTGAGTGAGATACCTCAAAAGCTGAGGGTTGAGAACCGCCGTCAACCTGCACTAAGTTCAATACCCCCGACTAAGGATAGTCGGGGGTTTGGTCGTACCCCTACAACACCGCAACGACAGCAAACACGCATGAAGCAACAGGGCGGGAGGGTGGGAACATCATCAACCGCGAGCGGCCCAGCGAACGCCGGAGAGGAAGACTTCCCGGATCGCAGCGTCTTGATATCCGGGGCTGACCGCCGGTCCTGTGAGGCCAACGATGTAGTACACACGGCCGGTTCCGGATTCGAACTTCCAGGAGGTGATGTCCGATCCATTCACATCCATGGTTTGGGCTTCTGCAGAGCCACTGATCGCCGTGATCTTGTAGCTTTCACTCCACTCAACTCGACGTCCAAGGACGTTGGAGTCAGTCCAGTCGCGATCCGTCCGCTGAACTCCAGACGCCGCATTCATCGCTTCGAACCGACCAACCCGGAGGTTCTGACGTTCGCAGGAGCTCACCCCACCAAACCAGCTTGCAATGGCCGAGGTGTCCGGATCGTTAACGTCTCCCGTAGCGAGTTGGTTACCCGCACCACCAACCACAACGACTCCTTTGCCTGCACCGAGCCATGCCACGACCTGGGCTTGATCGGCCGGACCGAACGATCCACCCTCACACAAGACCAGCACATCGTAGGTAGCCGATGGAGAGGGAATCGAAGTTGCGGACACCGGCGTCACCGTAGTGATCTGCGGAAGAAGCGATAGTGTGGTTGTGCGATCAGCAGTCGCGCTCCCACCAACCACGAGGAATGCCCGGTCGCTTGGAGCGACGTTCACGGTGACGGAGCGGGAAACCACGCTACCCGAAGCGCTGCGAACTTCCATACGGTACGTCGTGGAAAGTGCTGGCTGATCGGTCACCGAACCACTGCCCGCGAGACTGCTGAAGACGCTCACGAAGTTACTCCGCTCGAAGCCGTTGTTCGAGCTGGTGTTGAGGTCGCTGGTGCTCCAGCCCACCGAGACAGTTTCCCCGTACGCAATGGTGCTCCGACTAGCGGAAAGGCTGAGGTTGTTGGAACCAAGTGAAGAACCACCGCCACCACACCCCACGAGGGCAAGACCGAGCATCCCGGATGCAACGAGCAGAAAGAAAGAGTGTCGCATTTCAGAAGTGTACCCTAATTGGGTACAGTGCATCTGTCAATGTTTCTCAGTGCCGGAACCGCGCGAAGGGAGGGCTAGAAAGCTGGAGCGAGACGAATACAAGCGGCTCCGCGCTCTCTTGGCTGATCGGATGACGGAACTCGGTATGAGTCAACGTGAACTAGGAAAGCTTCTCGGAATGAGCTCTAGCTATGTGAATAAGCTAATCCTCGGCAAGCGCACGTTGGAACTGACAGAATTTCTCGATCTTTGCCGAGCACTTCAACTTGAACCAACGCAGGTGCTTAAGGATTGCGCATCAAGCGAGGGTTAAAACTTCGACTCTAGCAGTCGTTTACGCTCAAGCCTTGCGAGATCGTACTCAGCAATACGGCGGTGGTACGAGTCTTGGGCGAGTTCACAATTCTCGATGACTGCGTTGAGATAGTCTGCTCCAACCTGAGGTGATTCTCTGACCGCCTTGATGCGGGCATTAATGACGCCCGCAGACTCGTAGGCATGAAGGTTTTTTAGCTCACCTGACTTGAACGACTTTTCGAGCAACTCCTCAGCAAGAAATGCTTCACCAAGTGCCAGGTGGAGCCGAGCAAGAAGCTGAGCCAGTCTTGACTGCTGCTGGTAGCTCCGCGCTTCTTTTAGGCGAGCTTCAACGACTTCTTGAAAAGCTCGCAAGGTTGCTTCGGGTTTGATCACCTGAACCCGCTCATGCACCGTAAGTTGGACGTTTATACGCTCAATCTCAAGAGTCGCAAGCGTTGGTAGAAAGTATGGGGTCTTCGCTGTGTGTGGAGATGGTACGAGTGCGAGCAGTGCCTCCGCTTGGTCAAAGAGATGGATGGTTTCTCGTTCACGCGAATCGGCCATTCCTCGCAGAGCGCGACCAGCGAAGCAGAAACCACCAGCGGCTCGGTGCAAATCTCCCCGTTCGAGAGCACCTTCGGTGATCAGGCGTGAGATGCGCATCGCTTGTCCCGGTTGATCAAGTCGTTGCCGGGCAAAGAAGGCTCTGTCCAGCAACCGTTCCCGCATGGTCACCTCCTCGGATCGAGTTGCTGCCTCTTCGGCGGTTCGGGCGGCCAATATCAGGCGTGACTCTCGAATCTGCCGATCAACTCGCCTGATCGTCTTCTCGGTAACCTTCTTGCCAACCAACGGGTCGCCCTTGCTCTCAAGAATCTCCCTGCCGAAGCAGTCACGCATCCACGACTCGACAATCCGCCGCTTGTTGTCCTTACTCCTAAGCGGATCAATCAAGTTTTGAATGGTTTCCGGCTTGAGTTTGCTTGGATCACCAAAGATTTGAGAGATTCGACTCTTATCAACGCCAAGTACATCAGCGATGTCCTGGTTCTGTGAGCAATCGAATTCGAGAAGGTACACCTCCTTCACGACCCGCACGAACGAGCTCGGATCATCGGGTAGTTGAGCCCCGGCTAAATAATCGAGTTCTTCGTCTTCATGCGCCATTGCCGTTCGGACACGCTCCTACTTAGGAGAAGTTACCGCACCATGAAGACACCTAACTCAAAACTTCCACAGTGGATCGGCGTGAAAAAAGGCTGGCAGTTGCAGTCAGCCGATCCTTTGCCACACCTCGTTTCGATCACCGCCGACATGCTCAGGACGCATGCGCTCCTGATTGGCGCAACTCGCAGTGGTAAAACCAATCTCGTCCACCACCTTGTCGCACAGGACATCGAGCGCGAACACTCGCTGGTTGTTCTCGATCTTCGGGGAGACCTCGTTGACTCCGTACTTGAACTCGCGGCTGGTCGCGTCAGTCCGGAAAAGGTCGTCCTGATCGACCTCCGAGAGAAGGATCGGCCTCATGGGTTCAACCCACTCTTCGGCCCCGGAGAGCCCTACTTCAGAGCGCTCGGGGTGCTCGATGCGATTGCCAATGAGTCTGAGTCCTGGGGCATTCAGCTTGCGGAGACGCTCAGGTACGCCCTGATGCTGTTTGCCGAAATTGGTAGGCCGATCACGGAGCTCGATCAGCTCTTCTACGACGGCGCGTTCAGGCTCCGGTGCCTCTCGATGGCTGAGGCTTCTCCAACCAGTGAGTTTTGGGAGCGATTCCACTCCCTATCCCCCGACAAGCAGCAGTCGCTCGCCATGCCTGTGCTCAACAAGCTCAGCATCTTGACTTCAACGCAGTCGCTCCGGAAGGTGCTCGGGCATCGCTCACCCGTAGACCTAGGAGCGCATTTGAACACTCCTGGGAGCATCACCCTGATCTCCCTCGCCGTTGACGAACTGCATGGCGCAGCGAAGATGATGGGAAACATGATCCTCTCCTCGATTTGCCGGGAGGTCTTCGCACGGGTGCAGGTCGGTGAGCGAAGCAGAAACCCGGTTCGGATCTTCGTTGATGAGTTTGAGCACTTCGTCTTGCAGGACTTCGAGAACCTTCTCGCCGAGGGGCGTCGGTTTGGAGCTTCCCTGGTGCTCGCTCACCAGACCCTAGCTCAACTCACACCAAAAATGCGCTCAATGATACTCGGCAACGTCGGCGTGAAGTTCGCGTTTCGAGCTGGGAGGGAGGACAGTCAGACTCTTTGCAAAGACCTCTCCGGTGACCCGACGCTTGTTGACCTCAACAACTTTCGCACGGGCGAAGCCTTAATGTGGGTTCGTGGTGAGGGCGTTGAGGTGGTGGAAATCAATGAGCCACTCCTTCCGTCAACTGGTTTCCTGAGTAAGGAGGCTCAGGGCTTTCGATCACAAATCCTCGCATTCCGTGACGCTCGCGATTCCGACGATGACGAGCCAGGATCATCCGTAAACAGACCTGATCCCACTGGTCCGACCGCCCCGAGACCAGGGCGGGTTAGTCGTCCGACCGTGAGCCCAGAGCCTTTGGAGGACTGGCTGTGCAACTGACCTCCCGAGACCTCCAGATTCTCAGAGATTTGGCCCTGAGTCACGTCCTGAGCCGAGACCAGCTCCTCGATCTGGGCTACTTCACTACCGTAACCCGGGTGAACACGAGGCTCCGTGAACTCATCGGAGCTGGACTCGTGAAGCGGCTATCAACGCCATTCTTCACCCAGAGCCTCTTCATGGCGAGTCCCGCTGCGGTTGAAGTGGTTGGGGAGCGAGTTGCGCCGCTCCTCGCCGGACGTTCTGGCTCTCCTCGATTTTTGCAACACGCACTATCCGTGACCAGTGCGCGAATCGCTCTGCTCAAGCGAGGGGCGTCTGCGTGGCGATTCGAGCAGCAACTCCGCACGAGTTTCTCGGTTGGCGGCAAGCTCATGGAAGTCCGCCCAGATGGAATGGCTGTTTTCCCCGAGAAGGGCCTTCTTGCGGTCGAAGTTGACCTCGGTCACGTCAATCCGGCCAAGTTTGCCGAGAAGCTTCGTTCCTACGAGGCTTTTATCGCAACGAACGAGTGCGGGCGGATTTGGGGCGAGCCATCGTTTCGACTCTTGACCCTCACCACGGGAAAGCTCCGAGCCAACCATCTGGCCCGATTTCTCGCCGCCGATTCTCCCCTTATCCATGACGTGCTGACCTTTGACCAGTTTGGGGTGCAAGTCGCCTCGAACTGGAGCTGACCAACCCAACTGAGAAAATCATGAAAGACCTCACCTCACTTCCACTATCCGTTCGCGCAAGCCTTACTGCAGTCGAGAATTTGACAAAAGATGGGCATCCGGAGATAGCCGCAAGAGTGCTCGCGGAGACGTTGAAGAGCCTTGCGAATACCAACCCTGAGGCGTGTGCCGTCATCCTCGCCGCCCAAATGGGTTTTCGGGAGATGGCTGGCGTTCAGCGGACCGTCTCCAAGACGACGACGACAACGAAGCATGTCCGTCTGGGAATTTGCATCGGCAAGGACGTTACGACGGTGACCACTGAGAACACTATCGGCCGATCCTTGAAACTGTCTTGACGCCCATCGAATGAAGCCGAGAAGCTTCACTCGATAGTAGGTCCTGAGCTTAGCCGTCCTTCCGCCTCCTCATTCTCACGACCGGACCACTTCGGGCAAAGCACCTCACTCGATGCCTGCCAGCGGGATCAGCCCTGACGCTCGATGTTTTGACCTTCGATCAGTTCGGAGTCCAAGCCGCTCCTCATTGGAGCTAACCCATGAACACAACAAACAAGACCATGAAAGACCTCACCTCACTTCCTGCTTCCGTCCGCTACCAGCTTTCCAAAGCCGACCATCTCATCGAACAAGGTCGCCCGGCTGAAGCCAAGAATGCCCTTGCCGAAGCTTTGACGACGTTGGCTCGAACCAACCCGGAATATTGCGCCCTGCTCCTCGGGACGCAAGCAGGGTTCAAGGAGCTAGTCGCGACTCAGCAAAACGTAACCTCAACGACTACGCGCACGAAGCGCCACGTCTGGGGTGTCTGCGTGGGTGAAGACGTGACAACAGTGACTACCCAGACGGCGATGATGCGCTCCCTCAGATTCAAGTAGGGCAATCAATGCTTTCGGGATGGTGAGGAACAAAAAAAAAGGGTGGCCCGACATCTGTCGAGCCACCCTCATTGTTGGGCTACTATGTGCTCAACCTCCGTTTCTCCAGTGAAGATCGCCACCGATCACTCCGCTGAGGAAATCGGTTCCTGCCGTGAGCTTCATCGTCCCGAGGGAGAAGGTGTTGTAGATGGCACGGGTTTGATCCACGCGGCCCCCACCGGACAGGCGGTAGAAGTGGGAACGAAACCGATCAACGGGATGACGGAACCACCGCGTCAGCTGGGTCGTGTTAGTGAAGGTCCATTCCCTGAAGGGAAAAGGCTCGCCGATGTAGAACACCTCCAGTTTGTACGTCGTGAAGAGGCGAGTTCGGACGGTGATTTCATTCACCTGAGCGAGAGCCGACGAGGCTGCGGCAGCTGCGAATGCGAGAGGCAGAAGTTTCTTCATGTGTTGTTTCTCCAAGAGCAATGAGTTCATCACGGCTCGTGGATTGAATGGTGGAAGAGGTGTCTGTCGCGGCTACGGCGGATGGGCTGAGAATTGAGCCAAGGCTCAACCAGGGCCGACGAATTCGGACATCCGATGCCTCGGACGCGCGACCTCGATCTGCTATTTTCAGATTTACAGGATCGCCAGTGTCATAATTCATGCAACGCGCGGCCCCGTAGCTCAATGGATAGAGCGGATCCGTCCTAAGGATACGGTTGGCGGTTCGAGTCCGTTCGGGGCCGCCAATCTTAGTCCTTCAAATCTACTTCATCGGCTTTTACTGTAAATCTTGAGGGTCAGTCTCGGGCCGCTCGGTAGCCGAACGCGTCCGCCGCAAGGATTTTGACATCCGGTTCAACAGCTGAAATGGGCTGATAAACATTTGCTACCCATTCGCGGGCACCGTCGGGGCCCAACGAGCTAAGGGAGACTTCTGTCATTTGCCTACTAATATTGAGGCTGAATCCTACGGTTAGATCAAGGTTGTCTGGGTTCGAGACCACAACCTTTGCGCCGGTCGCCATGGGATTCACACATCTTGCAATGATTGCCCCTGCGTTACTTCGATCGATGATTCTTTGGGCATGGGACGATTCGGACTTACTAGGGTCAAGTTCGACGAGAAATTCATGCAACAGCCACCACCACTTCCTTGCCCTGATCTCATCTCGAAACCAAAGCTCAACTGGGGCGGGAGTATCAGTAGACATCCTTGGCGAACCAGTCAGTGCAGCTCGACGACAAAATTCCTCCAGGACTTTACGACCGACGTCGTCGCTAAATGCGCCATGCGGGAGTATCGCCACAATCTTTGGAGACGCACGCACTAATCGAATCAGGGCCGTCACATCAGGCTTTGCACATCGAGCGGTCAAATTATGTCCTTCGTCTACGCCTGACTCCAGACGCGTCCGGAACTCAAAGGTCACCTGTTCCAGCTCATCTGGAAAAAGCTCTTGAGTCTTCTCAGTCACAAACTCTAAGATCGCAGCCGCGATTTCTGGAGAAGCGTCGCGCTTCCCCCTCAATACCTCGCTAAGCATCGGAACCATCGTCTCGGGCTTGGCATAGGACAACGACCCACGCTGAAAGACAGCCGTTGCGAGTTCAATCAGGGACCCTATTGGACGCGCACCGTTACTGAAGCGATACTCCAGCAAGGAGCTTTGACCCATATTCGCTTGTGATCGAGTTTCTACAACCATGAATGAAAAGCGCAGTATACCTTCGAATTCACGGGAATCGCAAGCAAGAACCCAAAAAAGCAATTTTCTCTGATTTCCCAGAAAAACCTACCTTTCTAGAATAATCTGCGGTACGATAAAGGAGCCACTCGAAAGTGACTCCAGAATTTGGGGCGACTAGACACCAACTAGCCAGCCCACGAGACCGCAGATGCATCATCTGCATCTTGAACATTAACATGGAAGTCTGAGTTTGGCAAGTGAGACCGCCATGCACCTAATGAAAAAGTTCACTGTCCTGGCCGCCTGCGTTGTAGGCGGCACCCTGACCGCAAGCGTTGCAACAGCAGCCACAGTTGTCGCTACCTTCGAGACTCCAGCTTGGTTCTCGTCTTTCACGGCTTCAACCATGACGCCACAAAGACTGCTAGCCAACACGCTGATCAACTTCTGGTCGTTCCAAAATTCGGGACTCCCAGTTTCGGTCTCGCGTGAAACGATCTTTGGTCGAGTCATCTATCGTGTAACCGTATGGAATGTCCCGACGGGAAGTCTTGTGTTCACAAATGTTCGGAATAACCACAACGGGGTGCTGAGAGAGTCTAACCGGGTGTGGATCACGAACCCAAACGGGACCTACTTCTTGAATCGTCTCTCATTTTATTGAGAGCGCAAAGAACTTCGGGCCTTAATGCCGCAAGCGCCTGACAAACGTCGATTGGAGGCCCTTTGGAAATCTCAATGTGGCGCGGGGATCGAAAATCGCTGAGTAACCAAATGGAGGGATTAGAGAGACCTGGGCCACAGGTCTCTCTAAAGGTCTCTCTCAGCCCCTGGATTTTCGGACACTTCCTGAGACGCCCGTAGACTCAAATCGGAGTTTTTTCGACTTATTTTTCTTCAGTCCTAAGGAGTGAGTCGGGAGTTCGAATCTCTCCGGGGCCGCCAAGGTTTTGAAGCTAAAGGTGTGGGAGTAGGGTTCGGTAGGAGGTGTTTGGTCTCTCAAAGGTCTCTCTACGACCACGGAGGGCGTCGCCTCTGACAGCTGTTGAGCGCTATTCAGAGGCGACAAGCTACTTTTCCTTTAGGACGCTGTATCCCGCTCGAACAGAGTGTACAGCGCAGGGAGCACAACGAGTGTCAATAGTGTTGCCGAGAGAATCCCGCCAATCACTACTGTTGCAAGCGGTCGCTGAACCTCAGCCCCGATGCCCGTGTTCAGCGCCATGGGAATAAACCCAAGCGCAGCTACGAGCGCGGTCATGAGAACCGGGCGCAATCGTTGTGACGCACCTATTTTCACGGCTTCCAAGACCGACATTCCCGACTCGCTCCTCAATCGGTTGATCGCCGAAACCATCACCACTCCATTGAGAACCGCAACGCCAGATAGCGCAATGAAACCCACACCCGCCGTGATGCTGAAAGGCATTCCGCGAACAGCCAGGGCGATGATGCCACCAGTTACCGCAAGCGGCACGCCAGTGAAAATCAACGCAGCCTGCTTCATTGACCCAAAGGTCGAAAACAAGAGCACGAAGATGAGCCCCAGCGCAACAGGCACAACAATCGTCAGCCGTTGGGAGGCACGCTGAAGGTTCTCAAACTGCCCACCCCAGGTCACGTAGTACCCTTCATCGAGTTTCAGGTCGGACTTCACCTTGCGTTGTGCCTCTGCGATGAACGAGCCTAGGTCGCGACCCCGAACGTTGAGCGTAACGACGACTCGCCGCTTACCCATTTCTCGCGAGATTTGGGCGGGAGCCACCCTGTCGCCAATTGTTGCCAAACTCGAAAGAGGAACAGAGCCGCCCGTGGGGGTCTCAACTCGCAGTGACTTGATCGCTTCTGGATCGTTGCGGATATCTTCGGGCAGTCGCACCGCAAGACCAAACCGACGATCTCCTTCCACAATCTGACCGACTTCTTCGCCTCCAAGAGCGACCGAGACGATGTGCTGGATATCCGCGATGCTGATTCCCAGCCGGGCAATGGCCTCCCGGTCAATGTCAATCTGGAACACCGGTACGTCATCGACTTGCTCGACTTCAATATCAGTCGCTCCCGGAATATCTTGCATCAGGGCTGCGATCTCGTCGGCTTTTGCCTTGAGCTCACCGAGGTTCTCGCCAAACACCTTGATGCCGACGTCCGCCTTTACACCGGATACGATCTCTGCAAACCGGAGTTCAATCGGCTGGCTGAAGTTGTAGCCCTGCCCGGGGACTTGCTGAATCTTAGATTGAAGCTCAGCGATGAGCTTTTCCTTGGTCATGCCTGGTCGCCACTGCGCTTTCGGCTTCAGCGTCAGGAAGCTATCGCTCAAGCTCAGCGGCATCGGGTCGGTTGCGATCTCTGGGGTTCCAGTTCGGGTCACGACCGTCAGCACCTCGGGCACCTCCAGAACCTTCTTCTCATAGGCCGTAACGAGTTTGATCGTTTGCTCCATGTCAACCGTGCGAACGCGAATCGGCTGAATGACAAGCGACCCTTCATCGAGCTTCGGGACAAACTCCGACCCGATCCGCGTAAAGAGAAAGCCACAAGCAACCAAGAGAATCGAAGCTGCTCCAATTACCCAAGCTCGACGCTTGAGGGCAAAGGCGAGGGTTGGAGCGTAGAGCCTCTCGAAGAACCCCAGAAGCCGACTATGCTTCTCCTGAGTATCTCGGCTCAAGAAGAGTGAGCAGAGCGTGGGAATCAATGTGAGCGACAGGATGAGCGCGCCGACCAGCGCCAGAATGAACACAAGCGCCATAGGTCTGAACATCTTGCCCTCCACGCCTTCGAGCGCGAGAATTGGGATGAAGGTGGCGATAATGATCATCTCGCCAAACTGCGTCACCTTTCGGACTTCAGAGGTTGCCTGCTTGATGACTCCCGCATGCTCTTCTTTCGTGAGCGTTCGCCCAAGCATTGCCCGAGCTTCCGAGAGCCTCCGAACGCAGTTTTCAACCATGATAACGGCCCCGTCCACGATGATTCCAAAGTCAATCGCGCCAAGACTCATTAGATTTCCACTGATCCCAAACTGCTTCATTCCCAGGACGGCGAACAGCATGGCGAGCGGGATGGCAATGGCGGCAATGATTGCTCCTCGGAAGTTTCCAAGCAGCACTACGAGCACGATGATGACAAGAGCCGCCCCTTCCAGCAGGCTCTTTTCAACGGTGTGTAAGACCTCGCCAACGAATTCAGCCCGGTCGTAAGTGGTTGTTAGCGAGACGTCTTTCGGGAGTTGACCCTTGATCTCGTCGATCCGCTCGTTGACGGCGTTGGCAACGGTTTGACCATTCGCGCCCTTGAGCATCATCACGATGACCATAAGGCTCTCCTTGCCGTCCTTCGTCGAGATCCCGGTCAGCACCGGAACTCCCAGTTCCACGCTTGCCACATCGCGGATCAGAACGGGAACCCCATCCTCTGACTTGACCACAATCTGCTCGATGTCCGACGTGGTTTGGGCTAAGCCAACGCTTCGGATGAGTACTCGCTCACCGTTGCGTTCGAGGAGACCACCTCCGGCGTTCTCGTTATTGTTCTGAAGCGCGGCAACCACGTCATCAACCGAGACGCTCCTCGCAAGCATCGCTTGGGGCGAGACGACCACTTGGTATTGCTTCACACTGCCATCAGTGGCGTTCACTTCGGCTACTCCAGGAACGGTTCGTAGCTGAGGAGCGATGACCCAGTCTTGAAGCTCGCGTAGCTGAGCGGGGGTCCGATCAGGGCTCTCAATTGCATACATGTAGATATCGCCAAGCCCAGTCGAAACCGGTCCCATTGTTGGTGAACCCACACCGTCAGGCAGTTCATCCTTCACCCCATTGAGGCGTTCGGAGACAAGCTGACGGGCAAAGTAGATGTCCTTGTCATCGCGAAATACCACGTTGACTTGGGAGAGACCGAATTGGCTCAGGCTACGTACCTGCTCGACTCCCGGAATCCCTCCCATCGCGGTTTCAATTGGAAAGGTAACCAGCTTCTCGACTTCCTCGGGGCTCATTCCCCCCGTTTCGGTGTTGATCGAAATCTGGTTGGTCGTTATATCAGGGACAGCATCGAGATTGACTTGCGGCCAAGCCAGAATGCCGAGAATGACAAGCAAGATCGCTCCAAGCACGACGACGAATCGTTGCCTCAGACTGAATTCAAGTGCACGTTCAAGCATTAGTGTTCGTGCCCCTTGAGTTCAGATTTCTTCTGCTCGCTGGCCAGGATAAACGCGCCTTTCGATGCGATTGTCTCGCCTTCCTCAATTCCGGAGAGAACCACAACGCGATTTCCGTCTTGTTCTCCTAGCACCACCTCATGCTTTTCGAAGGCTTCGCCATGCTTCGCGAAGACAAAGGACTTGCCCCCTTCCATGACCAGAGCCGACTTCGGGATCACGAGCTTTGTGGTTGGTTGGCCAACGCCAATGAAGACCTTGGCAAACATATCAGGCTTCAAAAGCCCATTTGATTCGGTCACAAGGCACTGAACAGGGATTGAACGCGTTTTCGGGTCAACTCTTGTACCGACCACTTGAATGATCGCCTTAAACTCGCGGTTGGGGAGCGAGGCCACGGAGAGTGTTGCCATCGCTCCTTTGCGAACTTTCTCAATTTCTGACTCAGGAACATTCGCCGTTACCCAAACCGAGCGGAGGTTCTCGACTTCTAAAAGCACTTGGGTTCGATCAACCGCTTGCCCCCTCGTGACATCAAGATGCGTGATGACGCCGGAGATGGGCGCTACCAACGATACTCGGCCCACCGACGCTCTACCGCTTCCAGAATTGGAGCGGTAGACCGCCTGAGCATTGCTGATCGCCCGGTTTGCATTCGCAAGCGAAGACTCCGCTGCCCGAACTCTGAGCCTTGCTCGTTCGAGTTCTAGCTCACTGGATTTCACCTCGGCTTCGGCGGATTGAAGTTCCTTCGCGTTGAGAAGGCCCCGAGCGGCGATGTTTTTCTCGCGTTCATAGGTTGCCTTTGCCGCTTCGATCCTGACCTTGGCTCGGTCCAGTTTGATTTGGTCCTGCTGAAGTTCAAGCCGGGCTGCTTCCAACTCAGATTTCGAAACGATGCCGTCGCGGTAGAGATTCTCTAGCCTTCGCACTTGCTCCGCGTGACTGGCCTGCTCCTTCTGAATACTGAGGAGTTCGCTTTGTGCATCGTTTAACTCGCTCTGCGCCTGCTGGACTGGAGCTTGGCTGAACGCACCGGCCTGGGCCAACTGCCGCTGACGAGATAGGCTCGTTTTTGCCGCGCTTAGTTTTGCCTGCGACAACTGAACTTCAGATCGAGCTTGCTCGACGTCTGACTTTGCGGCATCTCTAATCCGAGTCGCATCGGCTATCGCTGACCAAGCCTGGGAGAGTTCGGGAGACTCGATGGTCGCAAGTGACTGGCCTTGACGCACGGTGTCGCCTAGCCGCGCTGAAATCGAGACAACTCTTCCCGCAACTGGTGGGGTGACGACCGCTTTTCCCTTATCAGTACTGGAAACGGTTCCGGGCACTTGAAGGATCGGCTGGAACGGCTCCATCCGAACGGCCGTGGTTTCGATTCCTGCGATTGCTTTCGCTTCGTCGCTCAGTGAGACTTCATTTTCGGAGTGCCCCTCCTCTTCGTGTCCGTGCTCGTCGGTCTTTGCCGCTTCCGCCTCATGACCGTGTTCGTCAACCTTGGGAGGTTCACTCTTACTTCCACAACCCGACAACAGCAAAAGCGCGAGGAGATAGAGCACGAACTTCTTCACTTGAGCACCTCGACTAGGTAGCCAGAGGCCTCGTACTGCTTGATCACCGCGAAAGCAAGCTGCTGCCTGGCTTCCACGAGTTCCTGCTCTACCTCTCGAAGCGCCCGGGTCGCTTCAAGAACGTCCACCTGCGTTCCAAATCCTTCCGCAAATCCCTTCTGGGACTTCACCACAAGGTCCTTTGCGGACACTAGAATCGCCTCGTAGCTTTTGATTCGCGCCTGTCGAGACCCTAACTCAATCTGGACAGCGGCAAGTTCTTGCTCGGCCCGAGCGGTGGCATCCGAGAGTGCCTTGGCTGCTGCTTCAGCCCTGAGGTTTGCGGCCCTAACCTCATTTCGTGCTCGGCCGTGGTCCCACAGATTCCATGAGAATTGCGCCCTCCCCACGAAGTAGCCTCGGTCGTTTGACCACGGTGACCGAACGACTTGAAGGCTAAACTCAGGTCGAGAGGTTGCCTTGGCGAACCCTGCTTCCGCCGACGCTTTGGCCACCTCAGCTTTGATTTCGAGAATGTCAGGACGATCCATGATGCTCGGGATCGCGACGGGCTCTATGGCGGCATCCGGGACGACGCTAAGTTCGCCTTGAGGAACAGCGAGTAGGCTTGCCAGCCTTGTCATCGCAGCTTGGTAGTCGGCACCTTTGAGTTCCCTTGTCTGCTTCGCTCGCTCAAACTCGATGGTCGCTCTTGTCACCTGAAGCTCTGCCACCTTTCCCTCATCAAATCGCCGCTTGGTGGCGTTGAGGAGTCCCTCAGCGACTTCGAGCAGTTCGGCTGCGACCTCGCTCTGGTGGCTGGCAGATACGGCAATAGCAAAAGCAGTGAGCACTTCCGATTGCAGCAATCCAGCCTCTTTCCGGTATCTGGCGAGTGCAAGCTGTACGTCAGCTTCGCCAACCCGACCGGAAGCGCGTCTTCTGCCAAAGATGTCGATTTCTTGAGTGAGAGCTAGGTCTTGGTCTGTCGCTCCTACTTCGCTTCGCGAACTTGCCCCTGCGGCGAGGTTGAGCGGCGGAAGTGCGCTCAATGCCCGCGCAGAAAGGCGAGCTTGTTCAACTCCGAGTCGAGATGCCTCAAGACTAGGACGGTTTTGAGACGCCAGTTTGAGGGCGTCAGTGGCTGAGATTTGAGTTTGTGCTTGGCAAAATGCCGATGCCAGCAATACAGGAATGATGAGTGTTCTCTTCAATGGATGCTCCAATGCGTTTCAGGGCTGGAGCAGAGAACGAGCGGCTACGCCATAGACTCGACCTTGCGTCCAGCAGACGGCTGAACGAAAAGGAGAGCAGGAGGCCCGCGGGATAAGTGAACGAGGGGTGGTCCGGTCGCAGGAGCCCCGCACGAGAACGGAAAAGCCTGCCATGGGAAGCCGCTTCTCAAAGGTGGCGGTAGAACGAATGGGTTGGGCAGAATCGCGAGCTCAAAAGTGAGCTGTTGGCTTGGTGCCGGTGTTTCGAACATCGGCGGAGTCTCGCACTCTCGGATCTCGCAGCAGTCGTGACAATCTCCATGAGGCCCGGCAAACCCACCGACTTCCGAGCGATGTTCATCGATGACAAGACACTCGGTGCACACGACCCCAGAGTCGCGGACGTAGGTGGAACCGCAAACGTGGAACTGCATCAGCACGATGGCAAGCGCCAAAAACGCCCGCCAAATGATTCCCCATGGTGCAGACCAAAGCTTCACGACTGACCTAGTATGACGTGCTCAGGTCATCAAAAGGACCCTGGCTCTCGAAAAATGCAGGTTCGTCCCGATGAGAGACCGAATGGAGGGAATTGAGAGACCTGAGCCGCTGGTCTCTCAAAAGGTCTCTCTTAGCCCATGGATTTCCTGAGACGTTCTGAGACGCCCGTAGACTCAAATCAGAGGTTTTTCGACCTATTTTTCTTCAGTCCTAAGGAGTGAGTCGGGAGTTCGAATCTCTCCGGGGCCGCCATGATTCTGTGATTATTTGTTAGACTGGAAAAGTGAAGTTGCGCTACCTCCTTTTCGGGCTCTTCGCTCTGTTGCCATTTAGAAGTGAACTTGTGCAAGTTCACCACGAGGCGAGCCCGGATTGTGCTCTACAGTACATTAGCGAGAGCACTGTACCGGTCAATCACTTACTCCAGGTAGCAACCTGCATCAATCTGACATCTTGGGCACGAATCATTGGACATGATTTCGATCTGCAAGGCAGACTTTCGATCCTAGCCTACGAGACACCTCACGTGCCAATTCTGGAATGGCTCCAAAGTGTCCAACGAATCATTTATGGCTAGGACAACTCTTTTGGCAAAGTCGATATCCTAACTTAAACCTATGAACCCACGTCACCTGGTGCTGTTTGCGTTCATTGTCTTGGTTGCAGTCTTCTTGGCTTACCGAGGGACTATGGCAATACGAGACGATTCTCAAGGTCAGATTAATCCCAAACCCGAGTTTGTTGCATCTGAGCGAGACTTTATCCACGGAATGATCCCACACCATCAAGAGGCTGTCACGAGTTCCGAGGAGCTCCTTTCGGTCGTAGTCGATCCTGATGTCAGAACACTCGCATCAAACATCATTCGAGCACAGGAAGCAGAGATTACGGAGATGAAAACTTGGTACGCTCAGTGGTACGAAGCCGAATACCGCGACGATGGGAAATACAAGGCGATGATGCGACCACTACAGAACTTGAGTCCGAAGGATGCTGAAGCACGCTTCGTCGCAGACATGATTGGACACCACGAGCATGCGGTTCTCATGGCCCGAGAGCTGGCGACGTTTGCGGAGCGACCCGAGCTTCGCACCTTGGCCGCGAACATAATCCGAGATCAAGAAGCCGAGATCAGAACGTTGACCTCGTGGCTTCAGAGCAAGTACGGGCAGACACCGAATGCGGTAGATCACTCAATGCACTAGGATACATCTGACTCAGAACGCCAGAATCGGAATCTGTGCGCGGCTCCAATTTTGATGGCGGGAACTTTTTCCGGGTAAATTCTGTTCTGGTGAGTATGCGAAGCAAGGGAGCACTGATTCAAATTGTCGTTGCTCTGGTACTGGCTCTGGCCCAAGTGCCCTCCAGTGCGCTTGCTGGAATGTTCCTGAAGCATTCAGATTGCGACATGCCGTGCTGTCGAACGCAGGTCTCACCTATTGATTCAAGCGTCCAGAGCTGTCATATCGAAGCAACTCCTGGGCCGGAGCCGTGTGGCTCACATACGGCGTCAGCAAACGGGTCGTTCTCCGCAAAGAAAAGCTCCTGCGATTGCAGCATTTCGGCTCCGTCGGAAAATCGCGGTTCACCAGTTGCAATTGCTTCGACATCCTCGCAATCTTCTTTCCTGCCCTTCGCGGCGTTACTGCCGCCAGAACTGATTTCTCTCGCGCCTCAGCTTTCTTCACTGCGCCAGCCCGGCATACGTGGAACTGACTCAGGGCCACCTGCTCAAAGATCGCATTCCGTCTGGTTGGGGCGAGCCCCGCCTGTGTTACTTGCTTAGTCGAGCCCGCTGAACTTGATTTCAGCGTGGCTGTTCGTCGTTTGACGCAAGTCTCATCTCAGAAACACAGGAAAACCAATGATTACCATCATCGCCTTGTCGGCGGTGCTGCTCGGTCAGGCACAATCACTCAAGTGCCCGGTCATGGGCGGTGCTGTCGCATCAAATACAACATTCGTCGAGTATCAAGGAGCCCAGTTTGGCTTCTGCTGCCCCGGCTGCGAAGGCAACTTTGCGAAAGCCCCCGACAAGTTTATCGAGACCCAGAGGAAAGCTGGAAATACCATCGGATCGTTCTTCTTCGACCCCGTAACACGAAAGCGAATTGAACCGAACAAGGCTGTTTCAACAAAGGATCACAACGGCATTCGGTACTATTTCGCGTCGGCGGAGGCAGCTACCGCCTTCGCCAAGTCTCCTTCCCAATTCTCAGCCGTGCCCAAAAATGAGGCACTTTATTGCCCCGTGGGCAAGGAAGCCGTCTCAACATATGCAAAAGCAAGTGACTACGTCGATTTCGACGGGGTTCGTTGGTACATGTGCTGTGAAGGTTGTGGTGATCCGTTTGAAAAGAACCCTCGCAAGTATCTCACCGCAGCGGCACTCGCGTACGTGAAAGTGCCGTCCGTGCTGAAGCAAAGAGCTTCAACTCCTGAAGCCCCGAGTGCGGACACGGTTACCAAGGTGAAGTTCGAGAAATTCGAGGCCGAACTTCGGGTTCCTGAAGATGGCCTGTTTGCGGGTGAGGAGATTGATGTCGAATTTCGGGTCGTCGATACAACTTCCAAGGATCCCATCGAAGAGGGATTCAAAGGCGTTGGAGGCATCTCAGCCACCGCCGTCATGACGATGCCGAGTATGCAAGGCATGCCAGAGGCCAAGCCTAACGTTCATCGCGAAGGAGTGCCGGGCGATTACGGAATCGAGTTGTATTTCCCCCATGGCGGGGACTACAAGATTGACTTAGCCTTGGATATTCCGGGCGAAGGCAAGAAGACCATCAGCTTCTTAGTGGATGTCAAAGACGAGCGTCCTGCCAATGCAAGCAGGCCGCAACCCTACCGCCTTGACGTAGTCGACTGGCCCACGCATGCGATGGCGGGTCAGCCAACCAAGCTTCGCATGAGAGTGATCGATGTCAAAGCTGGCACTACTCAACGTGACTTCGATATCGCGCATGAAAAGCTGTTCCATCTTCTCATTGCCAGTCGTGACCTGAATTGGTTCATCCACGAACATCCTGAAATGACAGAAGACGGAACATGGGAGATTCCCATCACGTTTCCAGCCGGTGGCGACTACTGGGTTTACGGAGATGTCGCTCCAACCGGAAAAGGTTCCAGGGTGCTGATCGCCAAGGTGAGCGTTCATGGGGACAAACCCACTTGGGATACCAAACTAACCCTCACCCGAACTGCCCAAGATGGCGGACTTCGTGGCGAACTTGGCACGCTTGAGCCCATCGAAGTCGGCAAGAAAGCAATCGTTGAAGTGAAGCTCTTCGATGATAAGTCAGGTGCTCCCGCAACGGATACAGTCAAGTGGCTTGGTGCGGCTGGCCACATGATGATCTTTCATCAAGATGGGCAAACCGTGGTCCACAGTCATCCGGCCGAAGATTCGGAGAGCGAAGCACTCGTGAAACGAGGCGTGATGCGCTTCACTGGTCGATTTCCCAAACCCGGTCTATACAAGGTCTACGCCCAGTTTGACTGGCGCGGCTCAGTACGAACTCTCGGCTTTGCTATCGAGGTGAAGTAGTGGCGAACTGGGGCAGCGTGTTCTTACTGGTACTCGCAGGTGCAGCGTACATCTGGCTCATTCTACGACGACTTAACGTCGGCGGGGCTGGACGTCCAAACTGCGGCTGCGGGGCTAAACGATGCCGATCCAAAAAGGGCGCGGGTCAATGAAACGAATTGTTTCGAGTCTTTGCCTCGTGCTAGGGGTTGCCATTAGCGTGGCAACTCCAGAGGAGATGGAACGGTTGCATCGCGTTGCTGAACTGAAGCCGAGTTCCAAACTGCTCAAAGCTGAATGCATGACTTGCCATACGGATGTGCCTTTGCACAATCCATTTGGCAGAGATGTAAGAAGCGCAATCAAGTCGTCTGAACGAGCAGGAGTAGACGCCGAGATTTGGACTCGCTTAGCCAGTATCGATTCAGACCAGGATGGATGGTCGAATGGTGAGGAGGTTCGTTTGGACACGCTTCCAGGTGATCCAGGCGACCATCCGGCTGAGTCGCGTTCACGAAAGGAGACCCAAACCGATGCCCGTATCAGTGTCGGCTTGGATCAAGTTATTCCAAAGCACTCGCTTCATCCTGTTGTCATTCACTTCCCCATAGCACTCTTTCTCTTTGGAGTTGCGTTCGACTTGATCGGAGCACGGAAAAAAGACAGCGGGTTGCGAACGACCGGATGGTGGGGCCTGCTCCTGGGAACAATCAGCACGGCTGTTGCAATTCCTACGGGAGTGGCTGCCCTTCTGCGAAGCGGCTACCAGTGGACGGGCCCAGCACTTAGTCATGCACTCTTTGCAGCAACTGCAACGGCACTCATGATCTCAACAACCCTCTGGAGACGCAAGGGCGAAATCCAGAGCAAGACGTACTTCGCTCTCCTTTTAGTGGCCGCTCTCGCGGTCGCTCTGGTTGGTCACTTTGGAGGCCAATTGGTCTACGGAAATTAACACATGAAACACAAGATAAACGTTCAAGCCATTCTTGGCGGGCTAGTGCTCGCTTCGACTCTCGCAGCATCCGCTTACGCCTTCCAGCCATCTGGTCAAACTGAGGGTTGCTGCGGCTCATCACCGTCGTCCGGAAAGCCTCACGTTGCTCAGGAGTCAAAGGGAGTCCAAAAAGCGACGGTGCTCGTTCAGGACGGAAAGTACACCCCTTCAACCATTGAAGTTAAGAAAGGCAAGCCAGTTCAAATCACCTTCAAGGGCGGCAAGAAGATGGGTTGCGGTGCAACCATCGAGTTCAAATCACTAAAGCAAACAAAAACTGTTAAGGAAGGAAAGACAGTTGCTTTCTCATTTACCCCTTCATCGGCAGGCGAAGTTAAGTTTGCTTGTTCGATGGACATGATTCGCGGAAAAGTGGTCGTTAAGTAGACCTCACCTGCCGCACAAAAGGAAAACACAATGAAACTCTGGAACCAATTCAGCAAATCTCTCGCTCTCGTCGCCGTTATCGGTGCAATGGGCATGACCTCCATCGCATCTGCTCACGAAGCGGACTGCCCTTACTGCAAACTCAAGCTAGTACAAAACACGAAAGAGCTTGACAACGAAGTCGTCGTCAAAGTCGGCAACAAGCGAATCGAATACCGATGCCTGTACTGTGTGATCAAAGATCAGAAGCGGTACAAGGGTGATCTCGTCGTCTACTCGCCAAGTGAGAAAGTGGGGGCACCCGTCATTCTCAAGAGGACGGGTGGTAAATGGAGTGCGCCAGAAGGCGCAGTGTTTCTGAACACATTCAAGAAGCACAAGGACTGTGCGGCTCTTTCGAGGGCATTCACCAATAAGGCTGCGTTCGACTCTTACATTAAGAAGAACCCTTCCGAAGGAGCCAAGGCGCTCACTCTTGACCAATTCCTCGCGGAGGTGGCGAAGAACTAGCAATTGGAGGGCCACTTTTGGCCCTCTCTTCCAGGAGACTTATATGCGAAACACACTTCTACTTTTCGTCGCACTGACATCGGTCACGATGGCTGTCGCACAAGACCATGGCGGTCACCAGCCTACACGTTCAGGAACTCTACCGACCATGCCCTCAGATTTGCCCCGATGGATCAGTTCCCCCGGCGCGGATCATCTTTTCTACAAAGCTGCCCCATACAACTGGGCAATTGAACGCATTCCACCGTTCGCCCAAGACATGTACGGAACGGGAGTTGGCCACGCGATGGCGTACGAGGCTCTAGTTACAGGTCGGAAGGCACAGCTTGAGACGAAGGTGTTTGAAACGATTGACCGAGTCCTCCAGAAACCACCTCGAATACCAGTCGATGAAGCGGCTCTATCTCCGACATTTGTCAGAAAGTACGGGTACCTCGAAAAAGTCTTTGATTGGGCCCACATACTACACTTCCAAACCATCGATGTCTTGATGCATCCGGGTTGGAGCGATGCTCAGAAAGAGGCGGAAATCCAGCGTTTATGGAGCTTTTACTCGGCGCAACCCTATGCCATCACGGGGCTGCCCATGAACATGGAGTACCTTGACTCATTTCCATTCTCTGGTCGCTTTCGGAGTAACTATCCAAAGGTTAACGGACTGTTCTGGGGATACCACTGGCTCCAGACCGTAAACTACGACATGCTCTTTCGTGTCCCGGTGCAGGATCAAGCGGCTCAGTATAGCGTTCTAGGATCGCAGTATCGAACCACCGAACTCTACCGGATGCGGGACTTCATGCCGATGACGGCTGAAATGAGCCCACGGTTCTCAAAGCGTTTCCCCATGATCGCTAACGCATTCGATAACCTGCACATGCTTCACGACAACGTCAACGACATTTTGGCGGCAGAGGAACTGACCGAAAAGCAGAGACAAGAACAGGTGAAGATTGCGATATATCGTGTGCTCTCTTCAACGCACAAAGGACACGAACCGGGCTCGGGCGAAGATGTACCAGGTTCCCTACATGATCATCGACACCCAACCAGCACCCCAGGTATGGGGTTTATGAGGGGGATGGAAGACGATGTGATGTATATGTCGGGGATGGGATGGATGGACATGAGTGTTTGTGCACATTGTTCGATTCCTTTGCCCGATGGGCCGATGTGGGGGGCCACCGTCACTGCAGACGGGTGGACTATGCTCGTTCGATGCCTCATGTGTGCTCGTGACATGGCGGCAGAAACTCCTGGACGAGCAATCATTCGAGCCGCAACGGAGGATCCGTCACGAATCCTTGTTCTAATCTCAGACGAGGAAGGAATTCTAACAAGCAACATTCCGGGAGTTGTGTTCCTTGAGGAGTTCGGGGAGCATCCAGAATGCAGTGCATGGTCAAGAGCGTTTACATCAAAATCGGCCTTTGACCAGTTTGTCAGAGAAAATCCTGATCTCGCCCAATCGAAGCCGCTCACTTTAGATGCGTGGGCTCAAATCAACCGGGGCACGCCAGACACATACAGAAAGATTGACCGACCTAACCCATACCGTCCTGAGCCGACCACGGGAGGAAGCCGGTGAGACTCATATCCGTCATTGCGACAGGCCTCCTCGCGAGTGTCGTTTTAGCGGTTGACCATAACAACGTGGATTCAGGACGACCGCTGAGATTTGACGATGCTTACTCTATCGCTTACCGAGAAAGAGCCTTCGAAACAGGGTTCACACTTGATACCTTCAGACGGTCCAGCCCAAAGTACGGTCTAAAGACGGAGTACAAATACGGTTTTGCAAAAAGCCAAGACATTGGTATTGGCTTTGAACCTAGCTACTCGACAAGCAATCGTCGAGGTGACTTCGGAAACGTCGAGTTATCGTACTTCAACGGGTTACGTAGAGAGATAGATGATCAGCCTGCACTTGCATATCGACTCGATGTGGGCCTACCCACTGGCACAGGTTCAAAGGGAGTGGAAGTCCGCGCTCGCGGAATTCTCACCAAAACGGTTGGTCAGTACGACAAAATCCATCTCAACCTGGACGTGATGACCTCGACCGCTCGCATCATGGATGAGCGTCAGACAACAGCAGGAATCACTGTCGGGTACACCAAGCCCCTTGGCTATCCCACGCAGTTTGACCGCACGCTAGTAGCTCAGTTCTCCATGGAACAGTCTCGGGATCGTTCGCGCGACTGGGTTGGGAGCGTAGGCTTAGGGATCCGACAGCAAGTAGGAGTGAGGTCAGTTCTGGACTTTGGCATCGAGTCGGATGTCTTCGAAACCAAAGGGCGAGCGAAGTCTTCGGTGCGCTTCGCTATCGGCTATTCAGTAGGATTCTAGGATTCGGGAACTACTTGATACCCATAGGGGTATAAGATAGTGTAGGTTCATGAACGAAGAAAGCCGATCCCGCATTGACCGCAGGCTTGCCCGCATAGAAGGGCAAGTCCGCGGTTTGCGAAAACTCCTCTCCGAAGACGCTTATTGCTGCGACGTGATCGCTCAGGTCAGCGCAGTTTCTGCCGCTTTGAATCAAGTTTCAGCGGCAGTAGCTACCCAGCACATTCGCCACTGCATCGCGAACCGAGATAGCGTGCATGCCCATGCGACAGCGCGCACGATGTCAGAACAAGAGCTTTTCGAAGAGCTAGAAGACGTGTTGAAGCGTCTCGTGAAGACCTAATACCCCAAGGAGTATCAACCCAAATGAAACTAATCGTTGAAGGAATGACTTGCCAAAACTGCGTCCGCCACGTGCGCGAGGCACTCGAATCGATTCCAGGCGCAACTGATGTCAGTGTCAACCTGCAATCGGGCGAAGTCGAAGTTAGTGGAGTCCAAGTGCGGGCCGCAATTGAAGCAGTTGTCGAACAAGGCTATCAGGTAAGGCAGCAATGAATAACAGTCAACCGGCTCATATCCACGATCAAGAGCAAATCGTAGAAACAGCGATATCTATCAAGGGCATGACGTGTGCCTCCTGTGTTCGGCGCGTCGAAAACGCGCTGGTCAAGAAGGGAGGTGTCGAATCGGCGGTAGTCAATTTTGCGACTCACCATGCAACCGTTCGGCATGACATCGCTCTCGAAAAAACGCAGTTGCTGGACGCGGTGGAGGGGGCCGGGTACACGGCAAAGCTCGTCGAGAATGATCCTCACTCGGGACATTCCGCGTCCGAACACGCAGAACATCTACGAGTCGAGTCAGAGGGAGAACTTGCGAAGATGCGGGCCAACCTGTGGATTTCCGGCTTACTCACGGTTCCACTCGTCCTCGTTTCTATGTTCTGGCATCCCCGAGCAGAGTGGGCAAACTGGGGCCTTCTGCTTCTGGGGACGCCCGCCATCTTCTGGTGCGGTCGTCAGTTTTACGCTGTGGCAGCTAAGGCCCTTCGCCATGGAAATACGACCATGGACACATTAGTCGCGATGGGAACTGGCGCGGCCTGGATTTACTCGACTTACTCGCTCATTGCACACCGGGGCCATAGTCACATGCAGAGCGAGCACATCTATTATGAAACCGGAGCTGTGATTGTTCTGCTTGTATTGCTCGGCAGATATCTCGAAGCAAGAGCGAAGTCTCGCATGTCGGACTCAATCCGGAAGCTCATGGACCTCGCACCAAAGGAGGCAAGCGTTGTTAATCCAGATGGTTCGGAACAGAAGATGCCGCTCACGCAGGTGCTACAGGAAATGATTATACGAGTTCGACCAGGGGAACGCGTTCCGGTTGACGGAATCGTCATCGAGGGAGAATCGTTCGTAGATGAGTCAATGGTGACTGGTGAGCCGGTTCCCATTAGTAAGAAGACTGGAGACTCTGTCACCGGTGGAACGGTGAATGATCAAGGATCATTCTTGTTCAGAGCTACGCACGTTGGTTCTGAAACGATGCTCGCTCAGATTGCGTCGATGGTGCAGCGAGCTCAGGGCTCTCGGGCCCCACTACAGGGTCTCGCCGACAAAGTGTCGTCGGTGTTTGTGCCAACCGTTATTGGAATTGCTGTCCTAACTGTCCTTGTTTATGCAGTTTCGGGACGCGGAGTTGAACCGGGCGTCTTGGCTGCCGTGGCGGTTCTTGTTATCGCTTGCCCCTGCGCCCTTGGTTTGGCCACTCCGACCGCACTCATGGTCGGAACAGGAAGAGGTGCTGAACTGGGCATCCTTGTGAAGGACGGCGAGGCTCTCGAAAGGGCTGGCAGCATCAAAACGGTTTTGCTCGATAAGACGGGAACAATAACACAAGGCAAACCTCACCTCACCGACATTGTCATTTCCGGAACCTGGGGTGATCAAGAAGCTCTGGCCGTTGCAGCTGCGCTGGAGTCTCAAAGCGAACATCCGATTGCACGAGCGGTTGTGAAGAAAGCTAAAGACCTAGCCTTAGCCATCCCTCAGCTTGAAAACTTCGAAGCGATTCGTGGTAATGGAGTGAAAGGGACCCTGTCCGGGGAGATGGCAGTAATCGGCAAACTCTCATGGGTCGCAGAGTTGGCAACGATCCCTGAAGACGTTCGCCAGACCTTTGAAGAGCTTGAGTCTATGGGTAAGACTGTTTTTGTTCTTCAGACAGGCGTTAACTACGCTGTGCTCGCCGTTTCCGACGTGGTTGGAGATTATAGTGCTGAGGCTATTCGGCTGCTGAAACAAATTGGTGTGGAGCCAGTCATGGTGACTGGAGACAACCTCAGGGCCGCTGCTGCCGTTGCGAATCAAGTAGGAGTTGAGCGAGTGGAAGCTCAGGTGCTACCTCAAGATAAAGCCGAATTCGTCCGCAAATACCAAGTCGCAGGCCGCGTGGGCATGGTGGGAGACGGAATCAACGATGCGCCAGCCCTGGCCCAAGCTGACCTTGGTATAGCGATGGGCCACGGGACGGATGTTGCAATGGAGACCGCTGGAGTAACCCTTCTTCGATCAGATCTTCGCGGCGTCGCGCAGGCTATCCGCCTTGCACGCGCTACCCTTTCAACAATCAAGTGGAACCTGTTTTGGGCATTCGTCTACAACGTCGTTATGATCCCCCTGGCGGCCCTGGGCCTTCTCAGCCCAATGTTGGCAGCTGGTGCGATGGCGTTCAGCAGCGTTTCGGTCATCCTAAACTCATTGAGACTCCGCAGCTTTGATGGACGAACAGCATAGGTTGCCGTGTGCTCGCGGTTAAAACTGAGCTTTACCGATTTCGCTTATTGTGAATGGCTAGAGGGTCTCGCCCCAGGTCTCTCCAAGGTCTCTCCAACGCAGTGGAAAACGGCAGTCATTTAGGTTCAACGGCGGACAAGTGCCTAGCGTCATTGAACCTAGAAAATGTCAGTCCTAAGGAGGGCGTCGGGGGTTCGATTCCCTCCGGGGCCGCCATTTTGAACTTAGAGTTGTGCACAGATGACGCCCTCCGTACCAGAGAGGGCGTTACTCACTCAGCCGACGAACGAGCGATCCTCCATCGCGGCGAGCTGATTGATTGCGATGAGTTTGCGCTTCTCAGCAGGTGACAGATTTTGGTGCTCGCCAAAGTCCACGCCGACTTCCTTCATCACCTCGACCAAATCGTCGTGGTGTAGCCTGGATTGATACTCATCCCCCGAGCGAATACATACCGCCTTAGGGCCCTCAATTCCCGCTTCCTTGTAATACGCAACCCCAAGCTGAGCCGGGCGCTGGATCACGTGAAAGAGCTTGCCGAACGGCATCCAAAGCAACAGAATGATCACGGTGAAAGCATGCAGTAGCGAAATGAAGCTGAAGTGAGCTCCACCCATCAGCTTGTAACTCGCCGTGATCATCAAGCCCGTGATGGAAACCGCAAAAAGCAAAACGAGCGGAATCAAGTCGTTTTCAATGGACTGGACAGCATGGGCCCCGTGCTGGAAAGCGCGTCGATGCATTGCAAGGCCGATCCCCCCGAGGACCAGAAAAGCGCTGATGTTGAGGCCGTTAAAGAGGAGCCATCCAACGATGCTGTTCGGGTCGAATGCAAACTGAGGAATGCTCATGAATTCAACCTGATAGTTGTATCCATCCGGTGCAACACCAAATTGAATCCAACCCCAGCTCAAAGGAAAAGTAATGGCAAAGGCGATCAAGCAACCCCATGCCATGCCCATGTGGGCGAGCCACCGAGTTGTACTTCGCTTTCCGATGAACTTCTGGAGAACGATATTGTTGATCAGCAAACCGACAAGCTTGAATATGTTCCGAATGAGCTTCTTGGGCTCCACAAAGAGCTTCCACGAAGCGACAAAGTAACGCCAGGTCGCGGGTCTTTGAATCCACATCAAGTAACGGTAGGCAAATGCGAAGGCAGCAAAAATGGTTGCTGCCGTGTAAGCCGCCAGCGGCGAATCGAAGCGAGTGAGCTTGCCCGAACCGAAGTAAACGGCGGCGAGGAGACCGAGTGAAAAAATCAAGCCACCGATGATCGCGATGGGGAGTGGATTTTTGGGTGGACTCTTAGTCATGGCTTTTCCTCTTCAAGAACTGCATCAATCCAGCTAAGGCAAGCCATCATGTGCGGAAATCCCAACGTCGGCGCGGCGAGCAATGCAACATGGCGCAACTCGTCAACGGTTGCCCCAGCTTGAAGGGCCTTGTGAGCATGGCTCTTTGCACCTCCTTCGAGACGAGCACCGAAGGACATCGCGAGTTTCATGAGGCATCGGGTCTTTTCGTCGAGCGGTCCTGCGGTTGCAACTGCTTCTCCGTAGGTCTCGTAGGCCTTCCCGACCTCTGGAAAGTCTTCAAAGAACCGGACATATCGTTTTGGCAACCGTGCCATAGTCAAGAGTATGGAAGGCCAGGCGGGAACGCACTATGATATCGATCATGCTGACCAGTCTTCCGTCCTGTTGACTGGCGGAGCAAGCCGCCGGATGGGTTTCGATAAGGCTTCAATCTTGATTGAGAGCGAGCCGCTTGCCGTCCGGTTAGCACGAATGCTGCGGAAAGCCGGTTGGGAACCCACTATTCTGGGTCACACTCCCCTCGATGGCTATTGCTTCCATCCCGATAACGAAGTTGAGCGCGGGCCTCTCGCGGCCCTTCGCGCGTTCTGCCCTTCAAGCCATCTTGTCTTCGTTCTTTCCTGCGATGTACCCCTATTTGACGGAGCCGTCGCGATGGCTCTTAAATCCCGTCTAGGCGACAAAGAAGCTGCAATTCCCTCTATCAATGGTCGATTGCAACCTTTGTGCGGTGTTTATTGTCGCCATGCCTGGGAGAGGCTCTCCATTGTTGAATCGCCCAGAATCATGGATTGGGTGGAGGCTTTGGACGTGGAAATTGTCACCGAAGTAGAATTACTACGGCTCGGGGTTCAGCCCGACTGGTGCAGAGGAGTTAATACGCCGTCGGAGCTCAAGACTTTATTGGAGTCGGCCAAGTGGGCCGTCGAATAGAGGCTGGCCCGGTCAAGGACGGTGAGGCTTTTGTGGCCAGTTAGAATCGTTCCTGCTTTGTTCCACCGGGAGGTGATTCTGATGGCGCTTTCAACTGTGGTGACCCCGATTTCGGCCAGAGCCTTGCGAGTGAGGTGGATGGGAGTCGCCATGCCGTGATCGCGGGCGTTGATTTCATCGAGCCGCAATAAAGCAAGCGCCAAACGAGCTTCCACTTCGCCGGTGGCCATGGCCGCCATAAACCCGTATCCCCCCAACATACGCGGTACGGCCGCACTGGTCGCTTTTCGGAGCAGCTCTGGGTCATTAAAGGTGGCATCCCGCCAGGCATCACTGTCAACGATTAGGGCCTCAACATCGGTTAGAGCCAAGCAAGAGAACGGATGAGATACATTGCCGAGGGTCGCGAGCAAGCCGGTGCAATCGCCGGGGCCAAGAAGCTCAACTACCACTTGCTTTCCACAGTGCGCCTCTTGAGTGAGTCTGACCAAACCGGACACGAGAACACAGAAGAATCTTGCTGGAGCCCAACGACGCCAGAGGTAGGACCCTTCGTCAAATGTTCTCAACTCGCTGGCGGCTTGGAGGCGGTCCAGGCTTGCAGGATTACTGCCATGGCCCAGGCCGCAGCCATCCAGAATGGTTCGAATCGTATTAGCAGCTTGTCGCATAGGTCTGGCTCCTTCGGAGCAAGAATCTGAGCATGACCGAAGCCCAAATGCCGAGACCGAGCAATTCCACGAAACCGGTCCAGCCCATCGGGGCGAAGGCAGAGTGATTCAAGTCCGTGATGATTTCCAAACCGACCCGTGCCGCATTGCCCACGTTCAGCAGAACAAAGACGCTCCACAGGGCGGGAACCTTTCGCTCATCCAGCATCAGCATTTTCGTGACCAAGTGGTAGCCCACCGCCACGATCATTTGTGAAATGAATCCCACCGTCACCGCATGGCGGATCGCGCCGGTGTAGGCGTGCGAAAATGGAGCGCCTATCGTCTGCAAATGCAGGGGTTCCAAGATCAGAAGCGTGCCTGCAATGAGCAGCCAGGCAAATGCAGAGCGGATGAACTTTTGACTGGGATTGGCATGGCGCACGGGGTTAAAGACACCCAAAGAAAGGGTCATTGCCCCCGCCCCAAGAGCCAACAGAACGCCGCCGAACCGAAACCAAAAATCTGTGCCCGGCAAAAGTTCGGACTGAAAATACACGTTCCAACCCACCACGCGGGCGATCAGCCCACTCGACCAGAGTCCGAATGCGGCAAGGCCCCAACCTGCATCAGCGGCTCGGAAACCAAGACATCCGGGGAACTTGCTCGCCGCGACACCGAAGATCATCATCGCCACAAAGCCCAAAAATTGCAGTTCTCGAAGAGGCGTGAACCATTGGGCGACAAAGGCAATCGACGCCTCCCGGCTCGGCTGGTGACTTAGCGCAAATGCGATGGGCTCGGATATGGCGACCAGGAGCAAGCACCCCAACGAGGCGAACACAAACGCGGTCGGCCACGTGAGGGGTTCCGCCTTCCGGTATCGGTTAGCTCCGATGTTGTACAGGAACAACGCCACGGCAACGATCTGAAGGCTCGCGGAGACTAGCCCTAACCAGAGCCAGCGTGAGGCGTCTTGCTGGGTGAGAGGTTCAGCTGCGAATCGCAGCGTAATACCGGCTCCCATGCTGCCTAGAGCCCACCAGGCGATCTTGTGAAACGACGCGCTCTTCGCGAGCGTGGTTCCGTGCTGTTGCATGGCAAACCCCATGACAAAAAAGCCGACCCACCCAAAGAGCTGCGAGTTAGCGTGGGCTAAGACGTACGGGGTCCAGACGGAAGCCGTATAGCTTCGTTGCCGAGCGATACCCATCAAGGCAATCGCCCCGAGCAGACAACCCACCGTAAGTACGGTGATGATGCCGCTCACAAAGAAGGGGCGGTACACCTGGGTCTCCGCGCGATCTGTGCCCGACTTGGCGATGGGTATCGTCGAACGCATCGGAAGCAGAGTCAACGAAGGCCGCTCTTTGATCATGGACTTCATTATCGTGCGCTCAGTCGATCGCCGCCATGATGATTGTCATACCGGTAACGTCCACTAGATGGCTTAGCAGGGTTTTTCAGCCCCTTTTCGGGAATAGAACCACCAATTCAGTCCGATATTGATCACGTAGAATGCGGCAAGGCCTACGAAGAACGGGGCCGCATTGCGACCCGAACCGAGCACTGAGCCGAGAATCAGACTGAATGCGAACGGCCCATAGGCCGCAATCGCGGAAGTCCATCCGATGACGCCCCCCGCCTGGCGCGGCGGGAAAATCATAGGGATTTGCTTGAATGTGCTCGCATTGCCGATGCCGCTAAAGAAAAAGATGCCGAGCATCAGCCACAGGAAGCCGCTCCAACTGGCCATTGAGCCCGGATTCGCAAATGGCAGGATTGCAATACTGCACGCCAGCATTCCGATCCCGCTGACCATCGTCACCTTTGCCCCGCCAACTTTGTCTGCGACTGGCCCTGCGGCAGCGCGGACTCCTGCCCCAACCAGCGGCCCCAGAAATGCGAACGCCAGTGGATCCGGTGCGCCATCGAATCCGCCGTAAAGTTGCTTGATCATTAACGGAAAAGCAGCTGCTAGGCCACTGAACGACCCGAAGGTCATGATGTAGAGCGAGGTCATGACCCACGTGTGCTTTTCCTTGAAGATATCGAGTTGCTCCCTAAAGCTGGCCTGAACCGGCACGTCCCGAAGCCCAAACCAAGCGACCACAGCACCTAAGAGCACAAGAGGCACCCAAATCAGTGCCCCGTTCTGAAGATAGATGTTGCTGGTCGCCCCGGTTTTTGGATTGGTAAAAGTTTGCGAACTACCAACCAGGGCGATCCCGAGAATGGCGGGGATGAGGAACTGGGCAACACTCACGCCAAAATTGCCGATTCCCGCTTGAATCCCGAGTGCTGTACCCAGTTTGGATTTTGGGAAGAACAAGGATGTGCTCGGCATAAATGAGCTGAAGTTGCCCCCACCCAAACCCGCGAGAAACGCCAGAACCAAAAAGGTTGAGAGCGGAGTTTGAGGGTTCATGACTGCAAACCCCCAGCCCACACACGGGAGCGCCAAGAGCAACGTCGAGATACTTACCGTTTTCCGTGTGCCAAAAATCGGGATGAGAAAAGTGTGGACTATGCGCAAAGTTCCAGCCGCGAGGCCGGGCATGGCTGTCAGCCAGAACAGTTCTTGGGGCGTGAATTTGAATCCGATCCCGGAGAGCTTCACGACCAGTGCGCTCACCATGAACCAGGTGGAGAAGCTCAGAAGAAGGCAGAACGTAGTGATCCACAACGTCCGCCAGGCGATTGGCTTCGCGGTTGACTCCCAAAAGGCAGGGTCATTAGGCTGCCATTCTTGAACTTTCTGAGCGTCGGTTGGTGGTTTCATGAGTCGGACTCGTTGTCTTCTCTCATTGTCGATGATCCGCTCAGCGTGCGCTATGATGCATGTCATAGAATTTCAAATGGCTCAGGTCTCTTCGCCGGTGGGGCTCTGGGAAACGCGCAGGTCTATTCCGTCGCCGGAGCCTTCTTTGCCATCTTAAGGATCGTTGCGTGCATCCAAGCAAGGCAAACAACACTGATGAGGGCCAGGAGCAACCAGCACGACGTCCAGAGTCCGGTCAGTTTTAGCAGGTAGCCAAACAGAATCGGGCAAACGAAGCCGCCCAGTCCACCGATGACCCCAACGATTCCACCCACGACTCCAACGTCGTTCGGAAAATAGTCGGGGATGTGGCGATACACGGCGGCTTTCCCGATCCCCATCATGATTCCCGCCAAGAAAACGATAGTCGTAAACACCCACACGTTGGCCTGAAAGTAAACGTGAGTCACACCGCGGGCAAGTAGCTCGCGCTTCTTAACTTTTTGGCCCACCTGCACCACTGGCTCTTGCCAAGACTGACTTCTGGGGAGGATGATCGTGCCCTCAGAAAGGCTCGAACCCTTGCTCGACAGGGTCTGGGTCGAGCCACGGGCCGTCTTCAAAGCATACGACTGATCATCAATTTGAATCCGATCTTGACCGACCTGAGTCACGGTTCCGGCTCGATCCGCCAAAACTCCTTCCCCTGGGGACATGATGTCCATACGCGGCGCGACGACCAGCGTGAACAAAACCACGCAACTCGCCAGCACCCAGTACATCGTGGCTCGTGCCCCAAACTTATCGCTCATCCACCCTCCAAGGGCACGAACTAAGCCGCTCGGAAGGCTAAAGATGCTCGCCATCAGCCCTGCCATCGCGAGGCTCATTCCGTAGACGTTGAGATAGTAAGGTACAAGCCACTGAGCCAGGGCAACGAACGCCCCAAACACAAGAAAGTAGTACGCACCGAATCGCCAAACTCGAACCGACTTGAGAGGGGCAAGCATGGTGCGGATGGTCTTTTGGCCTGCTCCTTCCGTGACCCGATTCTTCGTAAAGAGCGCAAACAGGATCGTCATTCCAAAAAGGCATGCCGCATAGATCAGAGGCAAAGTTCGCCACCCTTCCAATTCGTTGCCCTCCTGAGTAAGTCTTTGCAGCGCGAGGGGAGCAAGCAGGGTGGTTAACGCCGAGCCCGCGTTTCCAACTCCAAAGATCCCGAGCGCAGTTCCTTGCTTTTCCTTGGGAAAAAACACGGAAGTGTAGGCGATGCCGACCGCGAAAGCCGCGCCGCTCATCCCAAAAATGAGCCCCGAGATCACGAGATGGGCGAACGTAGTTCCGAAGCTCACGGATGCAACTCCGGCGGTCGCAAGGAGCATCACGCCGATGTAGACCGGCTTGCCCCCAAAACGGTCCGTGAGTAGCCCGACCGGCAACCGCATGATCGACCCGGTGAGAATGGGGACACCCAGGAGCCAACCGAGCTGCTCTTTGGAGATCGGAAAGATCTGCTTATCGACCAAAAAAGCCCCCAGCACACCGTACATCGTCCAGACGGCAAAGCACACCGTGAAGGCGATGGTGTTGAGAATGAGCATGCGGTTGGCAATGGCTCGATCAGGCATGACTCTGTTATGGCCTGCACTCTCGGCGAGGTTTATGATGGATATCATGGTTCCACGGGGCGGCATACGGCACAATTCAGCCGTGACCCATGCGGACGTGCTGACCGATCGGTTTGGTCGATTCCATGACTACCTTCGGGTGTCGATCACGGATCGATGCAATTTTCGGTGCGTCTACTGCATGCCCGAAGAAGGCGTGGTCTGGCAACCGCGCGAAGAAATTTTGAGGTTTGAGGAGATTGAGCGTCTTGCTCGGTTCTTCGTGGAGCGTGGCGTGCGGAAGATCCGGCTTACCGGCGGCGAACCAACCCTGCGCAAGGGCTACATCAGTCTCGTTGAATCCCTTGCCGCCATCCCGGGTCTGAACCAGCTTGCATTGACAACGAACGGAACCCGCTTGGCCCAAGACGCAGTGGCGCTCAAGACGGCTGGGCTGGCAAGCGTCAATGTAAGTTTGGATACGCTGCGGCAGGATCGCTTCTTTGAGATCACACGGCGCAACGAGTTATCAAGGGTTCTCCACGGAATTGGGACGGCCCATGCGGCGGGGCTAGAGACGAAGATCAACGTGGTGGTTCTTCCCGGAGTGAATGAGGATGAAATAATCCACTTCGGCGAGTTTGCACGCGAGCACAATCTGACCGTCCGGTTTATTGAATTCATGCCTTTTCTCGATAACGGTTGGAACGCAGACCAGGTCGTCTCTTCCGCTGAGATTCGGGCCCGACTCTCCGAGCGATTTGACCTTAGACCCTTGGAATCTGGGGCGTCGGATGTTGCCCGGGAGTATGCAATCGATGGCTCCGAAGGCCGGGTTGCTTTTGTGTCAAGCGTCACCGAGAGCTTCTGTTCAGGCTGCAATCGCCTTCGCTTGACGGCAGACGGTCAGCTTAAATCTTGTCTCTTCCTACCACCGAGCGTCTCGTTACGGGACTTGATTCGAGGAGGAGCACCCGACTCAGAACTTGAGATAACTGTTCGAGAGTGCCTCGATGGCAAGTGGAGCGCCCATCCACCGATGCGAAACTGGGCTCAACGAGATAACTTAACCATGGTGCAAATAGGCGGATGAGAGACGTTTCCTTTAAGAACACAACCAAGCGAACGGCCCTCGCTCGCGCTGAACTCACGGCGAGCGCGGAGACGATTCGCCGCGTCCAGACCGGCGACACCCCCAAAGGCGATCCGGTTCCCGTCGCCAAGGTGGCGGCTATCCAGGCGACGAAGAAGACAACCGAGTGGATTCCTTACTGCCATAACATCCCGATTGAGCATGTGAGGGTGGACTTTGAATTCCTGACAGACCGCATCGCAGTCGAGGTCTTTGTTGTTTCTGTCGCCAAGACCGGGGTCGAGATGGAAGCCATGACTGCGGCGGCTGCCGCCGCGCTAACCCTCTACGATATGCTCAAAATGATCGACGACGACATGGAAATCGTCGGCGTTCGCCTCCTTTCAAAGACGGGCGGTAAGAGTGACCTTCCCAAGCGCAGTGACTGGAGCGCGCAAGTTCTGGTGATGTCAGATCGCGCGCATCGTGGTGAGTACGAAGATCGAAGCGGCCGAATACTTGAGCAGGCACTCAAGGGTCACGGCGCGGGCTCTGTCTCGGTCAAAGTCCTGCCCGACGAATCGGATTTGCTGGTCGATGAGGTTCGAGCTGCTGCTGAGAGAGGTATCTCATTGCTCGTGATCACAGGAGGCACTGGAGTTGGCCCGCGTGACATCACCCTTGAGACCCTAGCGCCCCTACTTGAAAAGCATCTCCCTGGTGTGGTCGCTGCCTTCCAATCCTACAGCCACTCACGGCTACCCACCGCCATGCTAGCTCGGCCCTTGGCTGGGATCATTGGAGAAACGGTTGTGCTGGCAATTCCGGGCAGTCCGGGAGCGTGCGAGGATGCCATGGTCTGCCTGATGCCGAGCCTGTTGCACGTTCATTCGATGCTCGCTGGGGAGGGCCATCCGTGATCACCGTCGATGAGGCGCTCTCCATTATTCGCGATCATCGCCCGAGTTTCCCAACGGAACGAATGGAACTGCGCAACGCGTTGGGGCGGGTGTTGGCCAAGGATGTTGTTTCGCCATTTGATATACCGCTCTTTGATAACTCTGCCATGGACGGCTTCGCCGTCGGGAGTCCGGAAGGGCCCTGGGAAATCGTTGGTGAGGTTGCCGCGGGGGCGACGGCTCCTGGGGGTATCCAGCCGTGTGAGGCCGTGCGCATCTTCACAGGAGCCCCCGTGCCAACCCGAACCTACGGCATCATCGCGCAAGAAGACGCTTCGGAACAAGACGGCTTGCTCGTGGGAGAAGTTCGAAAGGGCGGGCATGTGCGGCTTCAGGCTGAAGAAGCTCCGGTGGGGCATCTCGTCGCGCAGAAGGGAGCGACGTTGACACCACCCCATCTCGCCGCGTGCGCGAGTTGCGGACTTGCCACGGTTGAAGTCCGCGGTCTGCCCAATGTCACCATCCTCAGCACCGGGAATGAAGTCGTGCCGCCTGGCCAGTCACTCCAAGACGGTCAGATCTTCAATTCCAATGCGACCGCCCTGTCTTCAGCTTTGGCCCTCAGAGGCATCCGCGCACAAGTGCGACATGCTCCAGATTCCCAAGAAGAGCTGCGCGCTCAGATCCACGAGTCGATCCAAAGTTCCGAGCTCCTGATCACGACCGGCGGGGTTTCCGTCGGGGCTCATGACCTCGTTCGAGCGACCATGGAGGAGGCAGGTTTCCACTTGAAATTCCACGGGGTCGCCGTGAAACCGGGCAAGCCGATTGCCTTCGGAACGCGCGAAGATGGGAAAGCATGGTTTGGCCTCCCTGGCAATCCTCTCTCGACTTGGGTTGGTTATCTTGTTTTCGTCAGTGCCTGGCTGGGTGATGAGTTCCAATGTGAATCCAGGCAAATCGCGAAAACAATGGATAGGAAGCCGGGACGCGAAGAATTTCTCCCTGCGAAGCAACTACCCGGCGGTGAGATTACAATCCTAAACGTCATTGGCTCCCACGCGAACTTTGGCCTATTGGAGAGCGACGGACTTGTAAGGATCAACCCCAATGGGATCACGTTGGCCCAAGGCGAGAACATCGAGTTCTTGCCTTTCCCATGGAATCGAAACCGATGAAGACCGTCACTGTCCGCTATTTTGCCGTCCTGCGAGAGCGCCGTGGGCTTGCCGTTGAACAGAAAACGACCTCATGCGAGACCGTGGGCGAACTCGTCGAAACGCTCATCGCCGAGCACCGGCTCGGTCTTCCGCCCGCACTGATTCGAGTTGCAATTGACCATGAGTTTGTCGATCCAGCTGCCCCCCTACAAGATGGTAGAGAGCTCGTCCTGATTCCCCCGGTGGCAGGCGGATGAAGTTCTCACTCAGCAGTGCCCCGATTGCCGCTGAGCCAATAGCCCACGATGAAGCCGGCGGATTCGTCGTTTTTGAAGGCAAAGTACGGAATCACGCCGAGGGGCAGTCCGTCGTTGGGCTTGAATATGAAGCATTCCCCGAAATGTCAATTGCCCAAGGAGAGGTGCTTGTTCAAGAGGCCATAGAACGTTTTGGGCTTTTGGAAGCCAGAGTGATCCATCGCGTCGGGCAACTTGCCATCGGCGATACGGCGGTCGTCGTGCAAACGGCCTCAGCCCACCGGCGAGAGGCCTTTGAAGCCTGCGAGTGGATCATGGACCAGCTCAAGTGGCGGGTTCCCATTTGGAAGCGCGAAACCTACGCCAGCGGGGTCGCTGCGTGGGTTGTTCCCGGTGAAGCCGCTTCTAGCCCGGTGGACGATGAGATGTTTGCCCGGCAAATGCGACTTTCCGAAGTCGGACCCGAGGGTCAAGCTGCGCTTGCTGGGGCGAGGGTCTTACTGGTCGGGGTGGGGGGCCTTGCGGCCGGGAGCCTGCCTTCACTCGTTGGATCCGGCATCGGGACGCTGGGTCTGGTAGACGCCGACCTGGTTGAGCTCTCGAATCTTCATCGCCAAACCTTGTTTGCCGCCTCCGATATCGGGCGCATGAAGGTCGAGCGGGCGGCGGTATTCGCGCGTCGGCTTCGGCCCCAACTGTCGGTTCAGCTATTTCCAGTGCGCCTCGCTGAAGGTAATGCCGAACAGCTCATTTCCGGTTACGACTGGATCGTGGATGGGACCGATTCCCTCAGCACAAAGCTCCTGCTCGACCGCGTCTGCCAGAGGCTCGGCCGCCCCCTGGTCACCGCCAGTGTTCACCAATTTGAAGGTCAACTGATGACGGTTCGGCCCGGAGGACCGTGCCTTGCCGATCTCTTTCCCGAACCGCCTCCCGACCACTGTGTTGGAACCTGCGCCCAATCAGGGGTACTCGGCGTTGTGCCTTCGCTGATGGGGGTACTCCAAGCAAACGAAGTCATCAAAGGCATCCTTGGATTACCGGTCTTGGACGACAAATTGCTCTTGTTTGATTTCCGCACCTTAGAAGCAACCACGATCCGTCGCAAGCTCTCCAGTGAACTCAGTTCCGGGGGTAGCGTTTGGGACGTAGATGCAACCTCCATCAATCTTGAAAGCTTTGAGTTGGTGGATATTCGGGAGCCTAACGAAACTCCCGAGCTCACCCGGCCCCATCATAAAGTGCCTATGGCGGAATGCTACGAAGTCGAATGGCAACGACCTACCTTGTTCGTTTGCGCCTCCGGAAGGCGTAGTTACCGCCTAGTAGCCGACCTCAGGGCACGGGGTGTTCGCGACGTCTTCTCGCTCCAGGGAGGAGTCGAGAGCCTTGAACGTGATTGAGCCGTGGCTTTTTTTTGGAGTCTTCGCCGTGGCCCTTGGCTACAGTATGGTCGGCCATGGCGGAGCCTCGGGATACCTCGCGCTGCTTGCATTCACCGCGATTCCAAGCGCGGTCGGCGCCACAACAGCGCTCGTTCTCAACGTCTTTGTCGCAGGCATCACCTTGGTGGTATTTGGGCGAGCGAAGCATTTTGATTGGAATCTCGCGTGGCCGCTCTTGCTGGGTTCGGTTCCCTCTGCCTTCTTGGGGGGTCGCCTCAAGTTTGAGAACCGAACCCAAGACCTCGTTCTTGCGGTGGTGCTTCTTTATGCCGCTGGAGTGCTGATTTTAAGCGTTCCCGCGAAAGACGGCGAGAGCCAACCACCGGTTCGTCCTATCCTTGTGGGGTCGGGGGTTGGCATTGGTTTATTGAGCGGGCTTGTCGGGGTCGGCGGAGGGATTTTTTTGTCTCCATTGATGATTCTGAATCGGTGGGCGCAGCCGCACAAAGTGGCAGCCCTTTCGGCGGGTTTCATTTTTGCGAACTCGTTGGCCGGTCTCTCGGCTCGACCTTTTGATCTCCTGCGAGAAAGCCTGAGCCTCTGGCCGCTGATCACAGTTGGCATTCTTGGCGCAGTCGGTGGAAGCTTCCTTGGAGCCAATCGAGTATCAAGTCTTGCCCTTCGGCGAGCGTTGGGATTGGTTTTGCTACTTGCTGTGGCTAAGCTGTTCCAGAAGGGATTGGGGCTATGATGCCTGTCATAGCGGCATCCTCCCTAACGATACTAAACTTCAGATATGGCTAAGCCCCCTGTCTCAATCGAGAAGCTGATCGAAGATTTCGGTCCGCACCCCGCCTACACACCTCCAGGCGGTTGGGTGGGCAGGGATGATCCCGACAAGCTGGTGAAGACGCACTGTTGCTTCTGCGGCATGCAATGCGGGATCCAGTTAAAGGTCAAGAAAGACCAAGTGATCGGGTTCGAGCCTTGGGAGGAGTTCCCCTTTAATCGAGGAAAGTTGTGCCCTAAAGGGGTGAAGCGATACCTGCAAGGCGGCCACCCTGATCGACTTCTCAACCCGATGAAGAACGTGCCAGGACAAGGTTTCATCTCCATCTCTTGGGAAGAAGCCTTCAGCACTACCATCAAGGCCATCCAGGAAGTTCAAGCCAAATACGGTAAGGACTCCGTGGCGTTTCTCTCAGGTGTGTCTCTCACTAATGAAAAAAGCTACCTGATCGGGAAATTCGCTCGGCTTGGCTTGCAGACTGCTAACCTTGACTACAACGGTCGCCTGTGTATGGTGAGCGCAGGGGCGGGTAACAAAAAGGCGTTCGGGCTTGACCGAGCTTCAAACTACTGGGAGGACATCGTTCACGCCGAAGTGATTCTCCTTGCCGGAACGAACGTGGCCGAGTGTTCCCCCATCACGACCGATTACATCTGGCGGGCCCGAGATCGTGGCGCGAAACTCATCGTGATCGATCCCCGCGTCACGCCCATCGCCCGCACCTGCGATCTTCACCTTCCCGTCCTGCCGGGGACGGATTCGGCCCTCCTCCTTGGCATCCTCCGGGTCTTAATCGAAGAGGAACTGACCAACGAAGCGTTTATCGCGGAATACACTTCGGGCTGGGAGGAAACGAAAGCAGCGGCTCTTGCGCTTCCGCTGGAAGAGGCGAGCCGCATCAGCGGAATCAAGGTCGAAGACATCGTTCGAGCCGGAAAGATGTGGGGTGAAGCCAAGACCAGCTTCTTGATGCACGCACGCGGGATCGAGCACAGTTCCAAAGGCGTGGACAACGTGGTGAGCTGCATCAACCTCGTTCTCGCCACCGGACGGATTGGACGCAAAGGCTGCGGATACGGAACCATTACGGGCCAAGGCAACGGTCAAGGAGGGCGCGAACACGGCCACAAATGCGACCAGCTCCCTGGGAACCGGGATATCTCAAACCCGGCTCACCGCGAGTACATCTGCTCGGTATGGGGTTGCACCGACGAAGAACTCCCGGGCAAGGGCCACACCGCACCCGAGATCATGGAAATGATCCACGCCGGTGAGATCAAAGCCCTCATCTCTATTTGCTTCAACCCGCTCGTGTCGCTTCCGGACTCCAACTTCACCCGCGAGGCTCTCAACAAACTGGAGCACTACACGGCCATCGACTTCTTCTTGAATGAAACAGCCCACCATGCCGACATCGTGATGGCGGGATCGCTTCACGAAGAAGAGGATGGAACCAGCACCAGCGCCGAAGGGCGGGTGATCCGAATCAAAAAGGCGGTCAACCCTCCTGGAAACGCCAAGGCCGATACGGAAATCATCCTGGAACTCGCGCGGCGGCTTGGACGGGGCAAGTTCTTTGACCACTTCAAGACGTCGGAGGACATCTTCAACGAACTGCGAGTGGCGAGCAAAGGCGGAACCGCCGATTACTACGGAATTACCTACGAGCGAATCGAAAATGAGCTCGGCGTCTTTTGGCCCTGCCCCGAAATTGGCCACCCAGGCACCCCGCGCCTGTGGGAGGACTTGAAGTTTAAGACCCCCGACGGCAAAGCCCACTTCAATGCTGTGAAGTACCGTCCGCCACTGGAAGAACCGGATGATGAGTATCCGGTGGTTTTGACCACCGGGCGCGTTGTGTCCCACTATTTGAGCGGAACACAAACTCGCCGGATTGGAGGATTGGTTGATCTCTGTTCCGATCCCTATGTGGAGATCCACCCGACGTTGGCCGAACAATATGGCATTGCCGATAAGGACTGGATGCGCGTCACGAGTCGGCGCGGTGAAGTCGTCCTTCAGGCGAAAGTGGTCACCACGATTCGCCCGGACACCGTTTTCATCCCGTACCACTGGCCCGGGCGTAAGGCGGCAAACAATCTCACCATCCGCTCCTACGATCCCGTCAGTGGTATCCCTGAATACAAACGGGCCTGTGTGAAGATCGAGAAGTCTGAGCCGCCGCAATGAAACGGGCCTTTGCGCTGGAGCCATTCTCTCGGGACCATAATGACGGTCTGCACCTCGCTCGGGCGCTAAGAGAGGAGCGCCCGGACGCTCCCGCATTGGCTCGTGCGGCTTGGGAGCGGGAGCTTTCCGACCACTTTGCCGAAGAAGAGCGGCTCCTCGGCCCGCTCGCCGGTGGTGATTCAGCCCGCTTATATGAAGAACACCGGCAGATTGAGCAACTCATCAGCGAGTTGCCGACTTCGTGCGTAGCGCTTGGGCAAGCTCTTGAAGATCACATTCGCTGGGAAGAACGGGTGCTGTTTCCCGCGATTGAATCCCGCATGACCCCCGATCAGGAGGCCACCTTGGCTCAAGAAGCTCTCAAGATGGAGCATCGCCGGTGGGAAACCTGCCCAAGCCGGGCCGAAATCGTGCAACGCCGACTTGATCGCCTTCATCCCGGGGCCTAACCACTACTGCATCTTCATCAGCCGCTTTACCCCGGCGAGCATCCAGATGTTAATGCCCAGAAGCAAGAAGCTGAACGCCGAAGCTTGTATCACCATGCCGGTCTTTCCGGCCAAGATGTTTTCAAGCACCATTACAAAGAGCCACAGCTGAATGAGAAACAAGATCAATGCAAACAGCAAGAATCCGACGAAGACGACTGCCTTTTGGCGGCGGCGATGGAATTGCGGCGTGTTCACTAGTGGTCACCTTTGATTGCACCAGTCGCCCAGATTTCGCTACCGCGAACTTCGATCTTAACTTGGGGAAGGGGGTGCGGCGGCGGACCTTGAACCACGCTACCGTCTTCCAAGGAAAATGCACCGTTGTGGCATGGGCAGTAGAGGAGCTCGCGCTCATTCTTGACTTCGTACTCCACGGGGCAAGAAAGGTGAGTGCAGCGCCGTTTGAAGGCAACATACTCGCCGTCCTGCTTCCTGACGAGGATGCACAGATCACCTGGTCGTGGGTAGCTGAAAGCCAGGGCGGAACCGGGCTTCAAATCTTCAGTCGAGCATATCTTTGCGGCCTCAAACTTGATTTCTTCCCTCGGAATTTGGGCGTAAGCCGCCAGTGCTGCCGTGCCAACCGCTACACCACCACTCGCTAACGTGAGAAATTTGAAGAACTCACGGCGGGTCACAAAGTGGTCGTCTTCCCAGTCAATTGGAAAATCTTCTTTCAGCTTGTCGTTCATGTTGGATTAGCGCTCCACTTGTCGCACGGCGGTCAAGAGGTCAGATCGGCGAACCACGGCATCGGGTCTAACCGTGAGCTGTTTTGTTCCTTGGGGCATCATCAGGTGAACCTTGGTAGTGATCGTCTTGTTGCCAAATATGAACTCGTTGATCGGAGTTCCCGAGCGTTCGGCGGCGAGTTCTTCAGGCGTCCCATAAAACAGAGCGCCAGAGGGGCACACGGTTGCACACATGGGTTTGAGGCCTATGGAAGTGCGGTCGTAGCACATGTCGCACTTCATCATCTGATCCACCTCAACGTCGTACTTGGGCACTCCGAATGGGCAAGCGAAGAGGCAGTTCGTGCACCCGATACAGCGCGGCTTGAGCGAGCTTTGAACCACTCCGTCGGGCGTCTTTTTGATGGCATCCGCCGGGCAAACCATCGCGCAGGCGGGCTCATCGCAATGCATGCAGATGATCGGCGTTGTCTGCACGGTATCGGCGCGCTGTACTTGCTCCAAGTGAATCATCGAGACGCCCGGGTGCGTGTCGCACTCGGCACACGCCTGAACGCAGGCGTTGCAACCGATGCACCGGCTTGGGTCTATGTAGAACTGCCGCTCACTCACAACGAGTATGGTTGCACGCCGAACAAACGCCCACCATGATATCCATCATAAATCCGGTGGCGCGCTCTTCGGATCATTCCACATATGACCGAAATCATAGGAATCCAAGAAGCAATCAGCAAAGATTGATTCATGCCGATCCCATTGGACAACTTCGACAGTCGCGACATTCAGATCAAGCCAGTGCTGGAGTTTCGAGCCCGTTATGAGCGGCGGATCGACGCGGACTTTCAACCCGACAGGGGCGATAATCGGAGCAACTTGTTGCTCCGTGGGCGAGTTGGCTTGCAGTTGAGCAAGGATGGGCTCACCGGCAGAATCGTGTACCAACACGCGAGCTCACTCACCTGGCTCCCCGCCGGCAACGGTATTGCGATCCGAAGCGATCTCCTTGAAGCCAACGTCAGCTTCAAGAATGGAGCGACCACCTACACACTAGGGCGGCAACGTTTCGGGTTGGGCAATCGAAGGCTCATCGGCGAACTCGATTGGAACAATATCGCCAACGCGTTCGAAGGCCTAAAAGTTGAGGACCGGACTTGGACCTTCTTCCTGATGCGTGCCGGCGTGTTGCCAACTCCCTCGAAGAACTTAGTGTTGTCGGGAATCACCTTCAAGAGGGCGTCCAACACAACGGCATTCATCATCAAAGTTGATGATGCGAAGGGGGTAGCTCAGACTCGGTATACGCTTTCGAATGAGGGAACGTTGAAGCCGAATGCGAAATCGACCTTAAGCTATCAAATCGGCTTCCAGGCGGGTCATCAGGACGGGAAAAGCGTACAGGCTTGGGCAGCGAATGGAAGGTACGGAATGGATATCGCGCCAAAGGTGGAGGCGTACGGCGATGTCAACATCGCCAGCGGCGGCAGCAGCAACCGGGTCAACTCCACTTTTGATCAGCTTTATCCCACCGGGCATGATCGGCTCGGATTGATGGACACGACCGGATGGAAGAACATTATCTCTGCGACCGCGGGACTGAAGTTCAAACCAAGTGCCAATTCGTCGCTCCGGCTCAGTTACACGTGGTTGCAGCTTTACGACAAGCGTGACGCTTGGTACGGAGTAGGCGGAGCGATTAATGCCTTCGGCGCAACGCTCTATAGGGACCCAACGGGGAACGCCGGTCGCGATATTGGGCAGGAAATCAGTCTAGACTACTCGTCGACGTTGGCCAATGGCTTCACCATGAGTACTGGCGCTGGAGTCTTTCTTCCAGGCCGATTTGTGAAGTCCATCGGCGGAGGCAGATCGGGAAATCAGACCTTTGGCTACTTCATGCTCGGTTGGAAATTCTGAACCTACCGGACGGCCTGAAGCAGTTTGTCCAGGTCTTTCACAAGAATGTGGCGCGCTTGGGTTTCAATCCACTCTTGCTTCTGCCAGCGGCTCATGATACGGATCGTGGACTCCACGGTCGTACCAGCGAGCTCAGCGATTTCTTGCCTCGTGAGAGGAACGTCCAACAAAAGCCCGTCGGGGAGCTCACGCCCAAACGACCGCGTGAGTACGAGAAGCACCGCCGCCACGCGTTGCTCAACTGTCCCTACGGAGAGGTGGGCGATGAGGTCGAATGACTGTCTTAGCCGGTGCGTAGTGCGCTTGAAAACCTGTTCTTTCAAAACGACGTTCTTCTCATAGACCGGCAAAAAGCCTGACTTCGGCACTTTGAGATACCAGGTTCCGGTGATCGCTTTGGCTGACTGAGGACACCCTGTGCCATCGATGGCCCCTAACAAACCGAACACGTGCCCTGGCCCCATGATTTCGGTCGTTATCTCCTGATGGCTTGGCCCCACAGTAGTCATCTTAATGAAACCAGTACCAACTACGCCAAAAAAAGAGACACTGCTACCGCTAAGCCAAATCGTCTCGCCCTTCTCGGCATGTGCCATCCGAGAATTCACCACAAGCTCCCCGACTTGTTCATCCGTCAAGCCGCCGAGCAACGTGCTGCTCAAGAAGACCTCCCGGCGCGACGGTGCCTCTGCTTGCTCAGACATCCTCCTAGAATAGCATGGTCTTCCCGCTCCCGTTGGCCTTTCCTTGTGCCCGTAAGCCGCCAGAAGGCGTCTGCGGCCTGGAGCCCGGCCCTTCATTTTTCGATCTTGACTATGCCAATTTTTCTTCACCGTCGCAGTTTCGCGGCCACGGTCCCCAGTTGAGAGACCGAATGAGGGAATTGAGAGACCTGAGCCCTTGGTCTCTCTAAAGGTCTCTCTTAGCCACTGGATTTCCTGAGACGTCCTGAGACGCCCGTAGACTCAAATCAGAGGTTTTTCGACCTATTTTTCTTCAGTCCTAAGGAGGGCGTCGGGGGTTCGAGTCCCTCCGGGGCCGCCAGTCCGTCGAACCGTGGAGGAGAGCCGAGTTTTTCTCTCTCGCAACCCATAGGGCCATCACCAACGCCGATAAGGTCGCTCGACCAATCAGTCTGGCAATATCCACTCGAGCAGATTCTGGTCGGGGTCATAGAAATACACCGAAGTGGCATGCATCCACGACTGCTTGACCGGCCCAAAAAACGGAGTATTCGTTTCCTTTAGGCGCTCAATCCCAAGAGCCCATTCTCGCTCATCCACTCCGATCGCGAAATGAACAGGACCAAAGCGCTGCCCGGCAGGGAGCCCAGAAAACTCTTCGAACATTAGTTCGCCTTTGTGCAAGGCGATTCGCCGCGAACTCTCTGGTTCGCCCGAGGTGAACCACGTCCATTCGTCGTCACCTGCGCTAGCGTGAGGATCCAAAGATAATCCCACCACTTCCAAGTAGAATTGTCTTGAAAGCGAGACGTCCTTCACTATCAGAACTAGCTCATTAAGTCCTCGTGAGATGACCGGTCGCACGGGTAAGGAGCTTACCTCCGAGCCAGTTGAGCCTTAGCAGTGTCTTTCGGGCAGAGAAAGCCTCCCCATCTGCCATGGTCGGGGGTAGCTCCTCCGGTCTCGCTCAAGCGGTGGGCATCCTGAGACATCCAGAGAGGTCCTTTAACTCCAATCAGAGGTTGTTTGGCCCTATCTCTTCCGCAGTCCGGGGCTGCCACTCCCCCTGCCAGAACTGATCACCACGGTCTTGCTCCCGGATGGAGACTCTCGGTCGGACCAAAGAAGTCTCAGGATTCCATCAAGAATCGAGGCACGGGCGCGGATCGTGAACTGGGCATCGGTATCCTCATCGGCATCGAGTACACGAGACCCGACCCGGATGAACTTCTTCGCGCCGTCCAGTCCGACGACACCACGCGGGGACGCCTCAAGGTCTTTATCGGAGCCTCGGCCGGCGCTGGCAAGACGTTCGCTATGTTGGGTGAGGCCCATCAGCACCTAGAGCGCGGAGTCGATGTGGTCATCGGATTCATCGAAACTCACGGGCGGGCCGAAACCGAAGCCTTGGTCACCGGGCTACCGGCCATCCCGCTCAAGGAGATTGCCTACCGTGGAGCGACGCTTCGCGAGCCCGACCCCGACCAAATTATTGCTCGCAAGCCCGAGCTCGTCCTGATCGACGAGCTTCCCCATACCAATGCCGAAGGCTCGCGCCACAAAAAGCGATGGCTGGATGTCGAGGAGATTCTCGATGCTGGGATCGACGTCTACACAGCGATGAACATCCAGCACCTGGAGAGCCTGAATGACGTGGTGGCCCAGGTCACCGGAGTTCGCGTACAAGAAACCGTACCAGATGCCTTCCTGGATCGAGCTGATGAAATTGAAGTGGTCGATATTCCCCCTGGGGAGCTCCAGCAACGACTCCGGGAAGGCAAGGTTTACGTTCCCGAGAAGGTTGACCAAGCCCTAGAAGGGTTCTTTAAGACGGCTAACCTGACGGCCCTGCGCGAACTGGCCCTGCGAAGAGCCGCGGATACGGTCGATGCCGAGATGCGACGACTCCGCACACAACAGGGGGCCAAAGGACCATGGGCGACTCGCGCGCGAGTGATCGTCTGCGTTGCCCCCAACCGGATGGGGAGCCGAGTTGTCCGCGCGGCGGCCCGCCTCGGAGCCGCTTCTCATGCCGAACTAATTGCCGTGACGGTCGAGAGCGACCGGCAGGTCACCCGGAGTGAACAGGACCGCGTTCATGCCACGGAAGCGCTGGACCTCGCCAAGTCGCTGGGGATGGAAGTCGTGACGCTAAGCGGTCACGACATCGTGAATGAGGTCTTTCGGTTCGCCCAGAAGCGCAACGCAACCTTGGTTGTGGTTGGAAAGCCCATTCGGCCTCGGTGGAAAGAGGTGCTCTTTGGCTCCGTTGTCGATGAGATGGTTCGAGCGAGTGGAGACGTGGACGTGTATGTCATTACCGGAGACGCCCTCGAAAAGCAGACACCCAGACCGACGTCACGGGCTTTGGCCGATGGGTTCACTCCGCTCGGGCTCACGATCGGGGCCTGCCTGGTCGGTTTCGCCACCGTGCTCGGTTTTCTCTTTTATGAGCTCCTCGGACTCGCAAATATTGCGATGCTGTTTGTCCTCGGCGTGGCTGTGGCGGCAGGACGAACGACCCGTTTGGAATCCGCCGCGACTGCCCTAGCCGGCGTGCTGACCTACAATTTTTGCTTCGTTGAGCCCAGGTTCACTTTTGCGGTAACCGATGCCAGATACACGGTGCTGTTTCTGGCAATGCTGAGCATCGCGCTCGTCATCAGCACGCTGACCCAGAAGCTGAAGGCGCAGCTTGCGTCCTCCAGCGAGCGCGAACGTCGGAACTCAAGTCTCTATCGATTAAGCCAGCTCCTCGTCCAACAGCGCGGCAAAAAAGAAATAGCGATGGTGGCGGCGACGGAGATACGGAGCGTGTTCGATGGCGATGTCGCGGTGTTTCTCTTGGACAACAGTCGGCTCATAAATCTGGCCCCTTCAGAGAGTCATTTTGAATCGAGTTCCTCTGAAATCGCGGTCGCGACTTGGGTAGGCGAACACCGCCAAAGTGCCGGACGGGGAACCGATACTTTGCCCGGCGCATCCGCCCTCTACTTGCCCCTTGTTGGCGCAGAAGCTCAAGTCGGGGTGCTCGGCTTTCGGCCTGGAAACAAACCTCTCGATTTGTCTTCGATGCGGCTGTTGGAAACCTTTGCCAACTCACTCGGGATGGCGCTCGAGCGAGCACTCCTGGCAAAAGAGTCCAACGATGCCCGAGTCTTCGCCGAAAGCGAGCGGATCCGGAGCACTCTCTTGAGTTCCATCTCGCACGACCTCAGGACGCCGCTCACAAGTATCACGGGAGCCGCAACCAGCTTGAAGGAGGGCAACCCTAATCAGTCGGCCCTGATCGAGACAATCCATGACGAGTCCGTTCGACTAAATCATCAGATTCAGAACTTGCTCGACATGACCCGGCTCCAAAGTGGCGGGGTCGAGCTCAACCTGGAGTGGCACCTTCCCCAAGACCTCATTGCGACGGCCTTGGATCATGCCCGGCCAAGTCTCGGATCCCGCGAGGTCATCGTGCAGAATCCCGTGTCTCTTCCTCTGCTCCGCGTGGATGGCCTGCTCATCGAAAAAGCCCTCGTCAACCTGATCGAGAACGCGGGACGCCATACGCCAGCCGACGCCACTATCTCCCTAACGACGGAGAGGCGATCGAACCAACTGGTCTTCCATGTTCGTGACAACGGCCCCGGAATAGCCGAAGAGAACCTCTCGAAGCTCTTTACGCCCGGCTATCGAACGCCGTCGGGGGGTTACGGTTTGGGGCTTGCGGTGGTGAAGGCGGTGTGCGACCTCCATCACGGGAGCATCCAGGTGCACAACCTAGATTCCGGAGGAGCCGTGTTCACGCTGTCAATCCCCATCCCAACGGATCAGCCGGAGGCTCCTCATGACTAGGCCCAAGCTCCTCGTGATCGACGATGAATTGGCAATCCGAAAGTTTCTTCGGGCGAGCATCGACCCCGACGAATATGAACTTGCAGAAGCCGAGAACGGATTGAGCGGAATTCGGTCTGTGGCCACGGAGTCCCCAGATCTAGTTCTGTTGGACCTTGGCTTGCCCGATCTTGATGGAGTGGATGTGACACGCCGAATTCGGGAGTGGTCGCAGGTACCCATCATCATCCTTTCGGCGCGGGGAGACGAGATGAACAAGGTCGAAGCCCTGGATGCAGGGGCGAATGACTACCTAACCAAGCCCTTTGGCCTCGCCGAGCTCTTTGCCCGAATCCGGGCCGCTCTTCGTTTGAGCCGGACTCCCACCGACGATGCGGCCGTCACCGTGGGTCCGTTGACCATCGATCTCTCTGCCCACCTTGTCCGGAAGTCTGGAGTCGAAATTCATTTGACGAAAACGGAGTTTCGGCTCCTTGCCCTCCTGGCCAAGAATCTAGGGAAAGTGATGACCCATCGCCAACTCCTCACCGAAGTCTGGGGGCCCGAATACGCAGATGAGCTTCATTACCTGCGGGTTTACGCGCAGCAAATTCGGGTGAAGATTGAAGATGATCCAGCCCAGCCACGCCTATTGATGACGGAGACTGGGATCGGCTATCGACTGAAAGATCAATCCTGATACCTTCTTGATCTCATTCGCTGGTTTCTTGAAGCGGCCCTGATGCCTACCGCCATCACCATGGGAGCATGGTCATTCAAGACCTCATTTTTATCGCTCTAACTGCGCTGGTCTTCGGCCTCTTCATCGCGCTCGTCAAAGGTATGGAGCACCTTCGGCAGGGGGCGGGCGATGAGTGAGCTCCTGATTCTTGGGGTGCTTTGCCTAGTACTGGCGGCCTACTTGGGCTATTCGTTGCTCAGACCGGAGAAGTTCTGATGCTGCAAGTGATCCTCTACTTCCTCATCATTCTCGCGGTGACCAAGCCCATGGGGACCTACCTTGCCCATGTCTTTGAGGGCAAAGCTCAGTGGATGGGATGGCTCGAACGACCGCTCTTCACGTTGCTGGGGATCCAATCGGACGAGGATCAGGATTGGCGACAATACGCGCGGTCGCTCCTTGTCTTTAGCGGCGTTTCGATGCTTCTGACTTACGGTCTTCTGCGGCTACAAGGCAGCCTGCCGCTGAATCCCCAAGGGTACGGCGGAGAGCAGATGACGCCTCACCTTGCATTCAATACTGCAGCCAGCTTCATGACCAATACGAACTGGCAGTCTTACTCGCCCGAGGCAACCTTGAGCTACTTCAGCAACATGGTTTCGCTGGCAATGCACAACTGGGCGTCGGCGGCGGTGGGGTTGGCCGTCGCGGTTGCTTTGGTGCGGGGCCTTGCGCGGAAGTCGGCGGGAGGGATTGGCAACTTCTGGAGCGACGTGGTGCGGGGAACGCTGTATGTTTTCCTCCCCATTTGTTTGGTCGGAGCGCTTATCTTTGTTGCGGGCGGAGTTCCGCAGACCCTAGAGGCACCCAAAACGATTACGACGCTCGAAGGGGCTCAGCAAACCATCGCCCTTGGCCCGGTGGCCTCGCAAGAGATCATCAAACAGTTGGGGACCAACGGAGGAGGCTTTTTCAACGCGAACTCCGCGCATCCGTTTGAGAACCCCTCACCCTGGACCGACCTCTTCACCAAGGTTCTCATCTTCCTGATTCCCGCAGGATTGACCTACATGTTCGGTCGGATGGTGGGCAATGTCCGTCAAGGGTGGGCAGTATTCGCCGCAATGTCCCTCCTCTTTTTGGCGGGAGCCTTCATCGGAACCGCCGCCGAGCACAGTGGCAATCCCGCCTTCACCCAATTCGGGGTTGAGCAGGCAAATATGGAAGGCAAGGAGACGCGCTTCGGCATCGCCGGATCCACGCTCTTCGCGAGCATCACCACGGGGGCGAGCGCCGGATCGGTGAACTCAATGCACAACTCCTACACGCCCATTGGCGGGCTCGTGCCACTCTTCAACATCCTGACCGGAGAAGTGATCTTCGGTGGGGTTGGCGCGGGCCTTTACGGGATGCTCCTCTTTGTCATCCTGGCGGTGTTCATCGCGGGATTGATGGTGGGTAGGACGCCCGAGTTCCTCGGCAAGAAGATCGGCAAGTTTGAGGTTCAGATGGCCATGATCGCCGTGCTCGCGATGGCGTTCTCCATCCTAGGCATGACCGCGATTAGCAGTGGGCTTCAACTTCCGAAGGAAGGCTCCATGGCCGCGCTGAACACGCTTGGTGAGACGGCCTATGGCCCCATGACGGGCAACATCAACAACCCCGGCCCGCGCGGATTCACCGAGTTGCTTTATGCCTTCACCTCAGCCACTGGAAACAACGGGTCGGCCTTTGCGGGCCTCACGGCGAACACCCCGATCTATAACACCTTGCTCGGGCTGGCGATGCTGATCGGTCGATTCTTTGTGATCATTCCCGTTCTGGCGATTGCCGGGCATATGGCCCGCAAGAAGGTCGCTCCCGTATCCGCGGGAACGTTCCCCACAGATTCGGCGACATTCAGCCTGCTGCTGGTAGGTGTCGTGCTCATCGTCGGAGCGCTCACCTTCTTCCCCGCCCTTGCTTTGGGCCCGATTGTCGAACACCTCCAGATGACGGGAGGTCGCTGAGATGTCCAAATCCAATTCTCTCTTCCAGCAAGAACTCGTCGGACGGGCCGCCAAAGACGCGTTCCGCAAGCTGCACCCGCGGCTGGTCGCCAAGAATCCGGTCATGTTCGTGGTCCTGATCGGGAGCGTGGTGACCACCTTTTTCTTCGCTCGCGACCTTGCGACTGGCTCTCAAGACGCCCTCTTCACCGGGCAACTCACCCTGTGGCTCTGGTTCACGGTCCTCTTCGCCAACTTCGCCGAAGCCATGGCAGAAGGTCGCGGAAAAGCCCAAGCCGATAGCCTGCGCGAAGCCCGCACAACGATGATGGCAAGGCGACTCCGAGGCGACAACGAGGAGCGGGTATCTGCACCCGAGCTCGTAAAAGGTGACCTAGTTGTTTGTGAACCCGGCGACATGATCCCCGCTGATGGCGAGGTGATCGAAGGAATCGCGAGCGTGGATGAAAGTGCCATCACGGGCGAATCGGCCCCCGTCATTCGGGAATCCGGTGGCGACAGGAGCGCGGTCACCGGCGGAACGAAGGTCCTGAGCGACCGTATCGTGGTCCGGGTCACTCAAGACCCCGGCAACAGCTTCCTCGACCGGATGATCAACCTCGTGGAAGGGGCGCAGCGGCAGAAGACGCCGAATGAAATCGCTCTTTCGATCTTGCTGAGTGGCTTGACTCTTGTCTTCCTCATCGCCACTGTGACGCTGCTGCCTTTCGCCCAGTACGCGGTGAACCAAGCCGGTCAGGGGGAAACACCGACGATCCCCGTCCTCGCCGCCCTGCTCGTGTGTCTGATCCCGACCACCATCGGCGGACTTTTGAGCGCCATCGGCATCGCAGGAATGGATCGCGTCATGCAGCGCAACGTACTGGCTATGAGTGGCCGGGCAGTGGAAGCGGCGGGCGACGTGAGCACTCTGCTTCTTGACAAAACCGGAACGATCACCCTTGGAAATCGCCAAGCTAGCGCCTTTCACCCCGCCCTGGGAGTCAGCGAGCACGATCTGGCGGAAGCCGCTCAACTCAGCTCCCTTGCCGACGAGACGCCCGAGGGGCGTAGCATCGTCGTCCTTGCCAAAGAGAAGTTCGGAATCCGCGAGCATGACCTGGAATCGATGCAGGCTGAATTCGTTCCCTTTACCGCCCAGACTCGGATGAGCGGCGTGGACTACGATGGCCGCCAAGTTCGCAAAGGAGCTACGGACTCCATCCGCCGGTTCGTCGAAGAGCAGGGCGCGGTCTTCCCCCAAGAAGTCTCCGAGATCGCTGAGCGCGTCAGCAAAGAAGGTTCGACCCCGCTTGTCGTGGCCGATGGCAAGCGCGTGCTCGGCGTGGTGCAGCTCAAAGACATCGTCAAGGGCGGCATGAAGCAACGGTTCGCCCAAATGCGCGAGATGGGCATCAAGACGGTAATGATCACCGGCGACAACCCGCTCACCGCTGCCGCCATCGCCGCCGAAGCGGGAGTCGATGACTTCATCGCCGAGGCCACGCCCGAGCAAAAGCTCGCTTACATCCGGCGAGAGCAAGCGGGAGGCCGCTTGGTCGCGATGACCGGGGACGGGACGAACGATGCTCCTGCGTTGGCTCAAGCCGATGTCGGCGTCGCCATGAATACCGGAACCCAAGCGGCCAAAGAAGCCGGAAACATGGTGGACCTCGACAGTAACCCCACCAAGCTCATCGAGGTCGTCGAGATCGGCAAGCAACTCCTTATGACGCGGGGTGCCCTCACCACATTTAGCATCGCTAACGATGTGGCGAAGTATTTCGCGATCATCCCCGCGATGTTCATCGTGACCTATCCCGAACTGGCGCGGATTAACTTCCTGACAAACCCCAAGTCGGCGGTCCTGGCGGCGGTGATCTTCAATGCTCTGATCATCATCGCACTGATCCCGCTCGCCCTGCGTGGAGTGGCTTACAAACCCATGAGCGCGGCCAAGGTCCTCCGCCGCAACCTGCTCCTCTATGGCGTGGTCGGGGTGCTGATCCCCTTCCCGTTCATTTGGCTGATCGACAAGGCCCTTGTGCTTCTAAGGCTCGCATGAAAATCCTTCGCCCCGCACTCGTTCTCACCGCGTTCTTTGCGCTCGTCACCGGCGTGGTGTTTCCATTTCTCATCACCGGCATCGCCCAACTGGTCTTTCCTCACCAGGCGAACGGCTCGATGATCGAGTCGGAGGGCAAAGTGATCGGCAGCGCCTTGATTGGTCAGTCATTTTCGGATGAGCGGTTCTTCCATCCTCGACCCTCTAGCGGCGGCTATGATGCCACCAACTCGGGGGCTACGAACCTCGGGCCCACTAACCCAAAGCTCCTGACCGGCGCGGAAGGGTTTGATGGACTCCAGCAACTCGCCGCCCAGTATCGGGCGACCAATGGGATTGCTGCGGATGTGTTGCTGCCGTCTGATGCCGTGACGCGCTCCGCCAGTGGCCTCGATCCCCACATCTCCGTAAGGAACGCCCGTATGCAAGCGACTCGCGTAGCGCGGGCCAACGGGATAAGCCGAGAGGAGGTCGATCAACTGATCCGTGAGGCGACCGAGATTCCTCTTGCAGGGCTTGGAGAAGAGCCCTACGTCAACGTGCTGGAACTCAATCGGCTGATCACCAGATTGCGTTAGGGAGGAGTCTTGAGAGACCTGGCCCCATGGTCTCAGAAAAGGTCTCTCTTTGCCGCTGGGTTTTTGGGAGACGTCTGCAAACCCAAATCAGAGGTTTCTTGGCCCATATCTCTTTAGCCCTAAGGAGGGCGTTGGGGGGGTTCGAGTCCCTCCGGGGCCGCCAAGTTGAGATTGACCGTTCGAACTGGTTGATTCTTCGTTGAGTAAATTATCTTGGTAATGGTCGAGAGCCACCTTGATTTCTTGCGACGTCATCAGCCGCTCCCACTCGAATCGGAGTTGTCGGCTGAACAAATAGATCGATTTGAAGAGATTCGACTTTTCTTTGCCGAGAACCACGATGACCGCTGCATCCCCCTATTGATCAACGCCGTGAACGCAGACGGCGGGTTTGGGGTGTATCAGATGGTCGAAGATGCGCTCCAAAATCAAACAAGGTCGGTGGTTGTTGCGGAACTTGAACTGGCTCTCCGACAAGGCAAAGACCACCATCTGGCCTGGGTGCTCGAGTGGGCGACGAGTTTTGAAGCGTTTGAGTTTGAGGAACTTGTCCAAAAGTATGTTGACCACCCCTCAGTGGACATCTCCACGAATGCAAAGTCGTTTCTGAACTCAAAGTGCGAGGCATTGGGACAAGAGCTGCCCTATCCGGATCTCTTCGACGAAGAATAGAGAGATCATCTTGAGTGAGAGATAGCAAAGAACGCGAACTGACAACTCTTTTGCCGAGCCTAGAGCTCATTCAGTCTCGAAATGCGAACGCCAGGGTGGTCACTGCGACCCGATTCCAAGAGCCGCTCGACCTCTGGTAGCGCTAGTTCGAAGATGTGACGCTCGGCATCGTTCACTGCCCCGGAGATCTCGTCGCTCTGGTGAACTACTTGGCACCAGATTGGACACTCGCCCGCGAGCGTTGCGATCGCTTTTCCGAACCCGTCTTCTCGCACATGCTGAATCCAAACGGAGCTATAGCACTTGATCCGCAGACCAAGTTTGAGGCAAGTCCGCTCAAAGCCGATTTCTCCCACTCGGCCAGGAGCTTCTGTGCGCCGGACCCAAGAGCGGCCCGACCGTGAGTAACCACGCTTGATCAGTTGGGGGCCGATGCGTTCGTCGACGGCCGCATCCCAGGCAGCGCGGAGCTCGCGGGCGTTCACCCGAGCACCTTTTCCACGGCAACGACGAATCGATCCCAATCGACAACAACCCCTCCTGTGGGCCTTCCGTCATCGGGCCCCGGAGGCTTTGCCAGACCTCTCGCATACCAGTCGGCAAAGAGATCTTTTAACTCTTGGGGTCTGGGGTCGGGCACCGGCAGATATCGACCTAGGGGCTCGGTTCCCTGCGGCGGAGTGGTGAGTAATAGGAGGAAGTAACGCTGCGGATTCTCAAATTCGTTGCCACCGAGGTGAGGAACGTCGGGCTCATTCTCGGGTGAAAACGAGGGGTCCCATTCGCCCAAAATTCGAACGGTGTTGGACGTGTCGCCAAGCCTTGACTGACTGCTGCGACCGGTTACGTAGATCACCGCTTTGCGCCCTGAGGGAGTCGATACCCCAAAGAAATCGCCCGGCGAGAATGGCGCAATATAGGGCACCTGCCGCTTCGGTCTCCTAGGCTTCTTTTGTGGGGTACCGAGGGTCTCTTTTGCCTTCCGTAGGTGGTTCTCACGGGATCGGACGGGAGCCGAGGCCAGCTCACGCTCAATCTGGTCGATCGCCCTGGTCGCTATCTCGTTACTGAGATGACCGAACTTGTGCAAGGTGAGAGCCATCGCCAAGGTGGCCGCTTCGGGCTCTTCCTCGAACTCGTCTGCGCAAATTGTGTAAATCGTGGACTCGAGTTCCTCCCCGCTTAGGCCATCTCCCAGAAGTTTTTCAACGACAGCTTTGACGTCCGCGCCTGTGTCGTTCTGAAAAGGTCCCGTGCCCCACTCGCCCACTTAAGCGAGTATACCGAGGCTCCTATCCAGCATCGGTGGATAGACAGATTCGGCCCTAAAGGGCTAGATGCTTCTTCTTTCTTGCGCCTCAACCGGCACTTCCAGATCGCTCGGCATGATGATTTTGTAGAAGCCCGATCTGCGGACGCGGATCCACAGCGAAAGCCGCAAATCGTCTGGTTCAAAGGGATAAGGACTGCCTTGCTGCACCTTGGCAGAAAGCTCGGCCTCAGCCTAAAGCAAAAGAGTCAACGCCACACCGATGCGCAGAAAAGCGCGTAAGGTCTCTCTTTGCCGCTGGAATATTGGGAGACGTCTCGAGACGCCTGCAAACCCAAATCAGAGGTTTTTCGGCCCGCTTGCCCACAGTCTTGAGGAGGGCGTCGGGGGTTCGACTCCCTCCGGGGCCGCCATGATTAAAGTTCGCTCCAAAAATGTCCCTTGGGCAGGCACTTATTGCGCCCCCGGTAGACTTCATTTGGGCCTATGGTAGAGATCCAGATCGTTCACTCTGAGAATGCCAGCCTCATGAACAGGGTTGAGGACGATGTGTTCGATGGTCCGGTGCGGGGGGAGTGGCTCGAGGCTTTTTTGGCTCGCCCCGATCATGTACTGGCCGTGGCGATTGAGGGTGGCTCGGTGGTCGGAATGGCGACAGGCCTGACTTACTGGCACCCCGATAAGCCCTTGTCGCTCTTCATCAACGAGGTTGGGGTCGCCCCTGCTTGGCAGGGGCAGGGTATCGGGAAAAGGCTCATCTCTCGAATCTTGGAATGGGGCAAGGCTCAGGGATGCAGCGAGGCTTGGGTCGCCACAGGAGTCACCAATTCTGCTGCTCAAGGCCTATATCGAGCAAGCGGCGGGGTCCCCGACGAAGAATATGCGGTCGTTTTCGTCTATTCCCTCCAAGACGACTCGTTGTCCGCCGGGAGTTGCAAGTCTCCAGCTCGCTAGGCGCCTCAGGAACCCATCAAGGATCGATGTCTCTTCGCGTGGCCTGCCTTGGTGACCGGTATCCTGAAGGTCTTCGATCACGCGAGAGACCCGATCCCGACGACTCTCTCCATGCTTTTTTAGTCGGACACCGATAGGCGAGGCCGCCACGAAGTTTCTTCGGGGCCTCGTCGGAAGTCGGCAGGCACCTCCTGGTCGAAACTGGCAACTTCTGCAGATCTCGTGTCCATCCGTCGACGATGGAGGATCCGAAGTGACGCGGGACTAGCCCGCGGCTGATTCGGCGTATCGCTTGAAGTTGTCCAAGATCGCCTGCCAGCCTTCCCTTTGTTGCTCCAGCGTGTGCATCTCTTCGGGTTCAAAGGTGACCGAAACGTGGACCCCCGTCGGTGAATCGGTGAACTCCACGCGTGCTTTGCGCTCGCCGAATTGGTAGGCCAAAAGCGACATCGGTTCGACCTCGGTGTAAACCCCCTCAAAATCGAAGCCCATCGATCCATCTTTGGCCTCCATCCGAGAGCAAAAGGCGCCGCCGACCCGCAGATCGACCGCGGCGCGGGTGGTGTGCCAATCGTCGCTGGCTGCATTCCATTGCACGATGGCCTCGGGTGAGGTGTAAGCGGACCAAACGTGGGCTAGCGGGGCGTTCACGGTTGCCTGAACGGTGATCACGCTGGGTCTCCTCGAACTGCGGCCTCGATGGCGGCGATGTCAATCTTTTTCATGGTCATCATGGCGGCGAAGGCACGCTGGGCCACGCCGGGTTCGGGGCTGCTCAGGGCTTCCATTAGGGCGCGGGGCGTGATCTGCCAAGAGACTCCCCATCGATCTTGGCACTAACCGCACTCGCTTTCGCGCCCCCCATTCTCCACGATCGCGTTCCAATATCGGTCGGTCTCTTCTTGGTCGGCGGTCGAGATCTGGAAGGAGAAAGCCTCGCTATGCTGAAAGTAAGGTCCGCCGTTGATCCCGATGCAGGCCACTCCACAAACGGTCAAGTGCACCACCAGAACGTCGCCGGTTTGGCCGCTGGGATAGTCGCCGGGGGCACGAACGACTTCGTGGACCGAGGAGTCGGGAAAGACCGAGGCATAGAACCGGGCCGCCGCTTCGGCTTCTCGGTCGTACATCAGACAGATCGTGTTCTTCTCGACGCGGCCCATACGACGGAGCGTACCGCGAATTCTGGCCGGACCAAGACGATTGAGGACGTCTGATCAACCCAGTTTGCAGGCGACCCTCCTGCACCGGGTCCATTCGACCAGTAGAATCGGAGGATGGGATTGCGAGGATTGACCTTTGCTCGACACACGGGGATGCTGCTGGTTCTGGGGGCCGGGCTCCCCGCTTGGTCTCAAGTTAAAGAGATTAGGCCGAGTCCGGCGGATCAATTGGCGGCCGCGGTCCAGCAAAAGATTGATTCGGCTGGCATCATGGGGTTTGGGGCGAGCGTGATCGTCGATCGAGAGGTGATCTGGCAGCGTGGTTTTGGCTACGCAGATTGGAAACGGTCCACCCCCTTCACCGTGGATACAGTCACCGGAGTTGCCTCAGTCGCAAAGCCCTTTGTCGGGGTGGCGATGATGCAGGCTCTTGAAGAGGGCAAGCTTGACCTCGATCAAGATATCAATGCCTATCTTCCCTTCAAGGTCATTAATCCACATCGACCGGATAAGAAGATCACTCTTCGGCATTTGGCGACCCACACTTCCGGCATCACCGATCGCTGGGAAGTGTATCGCAAGTCTTACACATTTGATGGTGATCCCAAACAGCCCCTCGACGACTTTCTCAAGGACTATCTCGTCAGCGGGGGAAGGGAGTATTCCAAGGAGAATTTTCTCGAATCAAGTCCAGGCGAATCGCGAGATTACTCGAACATCGGAGCGGCTCTAGCAGGCTACATTGTCGAAAAGATCACCGGAAAATCCCTCGACAAGATCACTCAAGAACGGATCTTCGGCCCTCTCGGGATGACACGTTCAGCTTGGTTTCTCCGAGATTTAGCCCCAGCAGACCGAGCGGAGCAGTTCATTTCTCAGAGCGGGCATATCGTTCCCATTCGCCCCTATGGATTGGTCACCTATCCCGAAGGTGGTCTGCGTTCTTCAGTGGCCGATCTCACGAAGTTTTTCGTTGCTATGTTGAAAGATGGCGCCGGACCAAAGGCCCGAATTCTTTCCACAAAATCTGCAAAAGAAATGCAACGTTTTCAGTTCGGTAAAGACACAAGACCTACAAACTATCCGGAATCGGAGGGGAACTCCGGACTGTTTTGGCGCACCAAAATGAACGGAACTCGGATAGGACATGGAGGCAACGACCCAGGCGTGGCGGTCGAGATGATGGCCAGCCTAGATAGGTCGATTGCGATCGTTTTCTTGAGCAATACTTCGGTAAGCCCAGAAGAGAGCGTGGTCTTTGGCGAGCTGATTGAACTACTCTGGAAACATGCCGAGTCCGTCAAGGCGAACCCGGGAGCCGTTGGGGGGTAACTCAGGGCCCTTCTTCATCCGGTTCTCCACAAGGCCTCAGATCCGTTTTGCTGAGACCGGTCCTTGGAAGTCGGTCTTCCTAGACCTGGTTGAGGTGCAGATCAGGCATCCTTGGCGACTCGACCGTAAGTGGTACGAGTCCTCAGGATTCGCGATCCAGCCCGTATTTTTTGCCAGAAAGCCCGTTATCTTGCGCCACTTCGTGTTATGATGTGTTTTTCGTCGCACTTTTTTGCGGCGGAGTGATCTCGAAAAGGAGCTAGCAAAATTGAATCTCGGAGTCTCTCAATCGCTTTTTGCGGCCAGCCTTGTGCTGTGCCTGTCTGGTGCAGCGTCTGCCTCGTGGACGGTGACCAATCTCCACCCGACCGGATTTGACTATTCGGAGGGACTTGGGGCTTCGGGCAGCCAGCAGGCGGGCGTGGTCCAGAGCGCGGGGGCCTATCGGGCCGCCCTCTGGAACGCGACAGCCCCGTCCTATGTTGACCTTCACCCTACGACCATGTCCGAATCATTTGCCTACGGGGCCAGCGGAACCCAGCAAGCCGGTTTCGCCCGGGACGCTTCGGGGGTGGATTACGCAAGCCTGTGGAACGGATCCGCCGCATCGTGGACGAGCCTCCATCCCGCCTCGGCGAGCCGGTCTTCGGCCTATGCTATTTCCGGCGGACAGCAGGCGGGGGTTGCGACCTTTAGCGGAACCGACCATGCCGGCATCTGGAGCGGTACCGCTTCGTCGTGGGTCTCTTTGCATCCCTCCGTAGCTCTGACCTCGGCGGCATTTGCGACCAACGGGACCCAACAGGCCGGCTACGCGGTGCTGACCACGGGCGACGTCGTGGCGGGAATGTGGAGTGGCACGGCGGCCTCGTGGGTGGACCTCAATCCTGCCACGGCCACCTCTTCGGCTGCGTACGGCATTGGCGGATCGCAGCAGGTAGGCGTAGCGACGGTGGGAGGGGTCACGCGGGCCAGCCTCTGGACCGGGTCTTCGGCTTCGTGGGTCGATCTGAATCCCGCTTCGGCGACTTATGGGCACGCCTATATGACGAATGGCAGCTCTCAGGTCGGCTATGTGAACTACGGCGCGGGCGAAAGGGCCAGCCTCTGGACCGGCTCGGCGGCCTCGATCGTCGATCTCCACGCGGTGTTGCCTTCGAGCTTTGCCAATAGCTTTGCTCGGTCGATCTCCAGCGACGGAATCAACTACTACATCACCGGGACAGGATTCAACACCGCGACGTCCCAATACGAAGCCCTTCTCTGGACCCAGCCGGTGCCCGAGCCAGCCACAATGGCTGCACTGGGCCTTGGGCTCGCCGCGGTCGCCACACGTCGTCGAAAAAGATAAACCCGAATCCTACACCCGTTCTAAGGGCTCGCCAATCGTGAGCCCTTAGATCTTAGCCTCAGGGGATTGACTTCAAAAAGTTACAAGACAAAGGAACTGATGGACGAGTTCCTTTAACACCATAGGCGACCACTCCTGCGGAATCCGGATGGATAAGGGTTGCTCGACTATCCCTGTCACACAATCGACACCTTTACCGAGGAAATCATCGCGCTGCAGATTTCAAAGTCGTTCCCGGTGGTCCGCTAGGTTGATTGGGGACGTAATCCCGTTTTTCAGGTTCAAAAGACGCTCTTTTTGAGTTTCCAAGGTCGAATTTTGAGTAATGTGTGTTATGATGACCTTAGGACAGATCTCGTGGATCTGCACTAAGGTGATTTGATTTTGAGAAAAGGAATACTCGTCGGCTTTGGCGTGCTGGTGGCCGCCGGAGTTCATGCCCAAAGCATGAACATCGATTTCAACTTTGCGGGCGTAGGATCCGCACCTAGCTCCACTTATGCTGCGGCTGGTTTGGCTGGCTTCTGGAACACGGCCAACATGACCGGAAACATGGTTTCCACCATGTCTTTGGCGGACCTGAGCGGAGCTGCCACGGCCGCAAGCCTCAACGTCTCCGTGATGCTCGGCAACTGGACCAACACCGGTAGTTGGACTGGAGACGACCTTCTTCTGATGGAGGACTCGGGCGGAAGTATCGGTCAGCCCGTGAACTTTGTTGGCCTGCTGAATGGGAACTACGATGTGCTGGCCTACGGCATGTCGGCCTCCGGAAACGTGAACTCCTCGTTCTACATCGGTTCGGCGACCCAGAATACAAGCGGCGCTTGGTCGGGTTCGCACGTTCTGGGTGGATCCTACGGACTCTTCTCGGGGATCTCGGTGACCAACGGGACTCTCCAGATCGGGTGGGTTGGAAACTTCAACGGCCTGCAGCTGATCTATAGTCCCGTGCCCGAACCAGCCACAATGGCCGCACTGGGGCTTGGACTCGCCGCGGTCGCGGCCCGACGACGCCGGAAGTAAGCCAGTCCACTTCGCGGTCGAGGGTGGCGGTCTCTGTCGAGGATCGCCACCCATCCCGACTCGCAAGAAACTCGGTCCAAGAGGCCGAACAACGAGTTTCTCGCCTCGAACCTCACGCTCGGGACGCTCGGGCAAATCCCCGCCCCACTTGCTGGCCCCTCCTTCACAAGGGATCCACGGCTCCCAGAACCCCTCAACTTTACTCTTGACATCTCGCGGATAAACATCCTATAATCGAAATTCTGTAATCCTTCGACTATAGAAGAAAAGAGTAACCACATGAACAAACACGCAAAATGGGGCATTGGGCTGATGATCGCCCTCGGGGCCGCGCATGGACACGCCGTGAATCTGGTGAGCAACGGCAGCTTCGAAGATCCTTTAAGCGACTGGACCTTCGACTTCGCGCCCGCAGGGTCACAATTCGGGGTCACGTCCAACGAGGCCTTCTCAGGCAACCGGTCGTTCGTCTTTTCTGCCTCTGCCATGCAACACGACGCGATCAGCCAATCGCTCTCGACCACAGCTGGGACGACCTACACCATTTCCTTGTGGGTCAAGAACATTGACTTCCGCAGCGACAGCCTCCAACTTGGGTGGGAAAACAGCATCGCTCTGGACCTGACGCCCCTGACCGGGCCCATCGAGAGCTGGCAAAAGCTTTCCGTCAACGCGCTCGCCACGACCTCGGGCTCTGTCCTGAGCATCCGTGGATTCGATGGGCCGGGCAACATCTTTGTCGACGATGTCCGCGTCGAAGCCGTCCCCGAGCCGGGCACTATGACCGCGCTCGGACTGGGGGCGATCGCGCTTCTTCGTCGGCGGGCGAGGCGCACGAACTAATCGAAAGGATCAATGAAAATGCGAAACCTACTTCCTTTGCTCGGTCTGGCCCTCTGCCCCACGGCGTGGGGTCAGACCTTCAGCGCAAACTTCATCGGAACGAACGGCGACTGGTTTCAAGCCAGTAACTGGAGCTCGGGAGCCGTGCCCGATGCCAACACCGATGTACGCATCGCCGATGGTCGCACGGTCGAGATCGACCCAGCCCGCGGCAGCGCGGTCGTGGCCGTGCGCAACCTGCTCATCGAAGGCGGCGGCACTCTGCGCACCCTCGCCGGAACGACTTTCCAATCCGCCGAGGAGACCGTCCGCGATGGGCTCTTGTGGCACGTCGGCACCATCGCCAGCGGTGAAGGCGACCTGATGCTTGATGCCGTTTCTGGTGTAGAAGCTGGTAGGCCCGTTTTTGGTAAAGGCATCTTGCTCAACCCGACAACCAAGAGCAAGCGCGACCTCGTTCTCAAGAGCTCAGGCGGGATGACGATGACCTTCGGGATTGGGGGCGCAACTCGGGCCAGCGCGAGCCAACTCGGGGCCGGCACCTACGCCAACCTGAACGTCCGAAACCGGCGCGAAAATGGGGTCGTCGCGCTCCAGCTTCTCGGCATGTACGGCTTTACCCCTACCGCCGGGCAGACCTTTGACATCCTCACCTTCTCCGATTCCACCGCGACGTTCCGCTTCGCCGGGTTGAATGAAGGCGACATCGCCGGGCGCGTCGGAGGCGTGGACCTTCGGATCAGCTACCTCGGTGGCGATGGGAACGACGTCCGCCTCCTCGCGGTGCCCGAACCAGGCACCATGACCGCGCTCGGATTGGGGGCGATCGCGCTTCTTCGTCGGCGACGACCGCGAACGATGTAAGCTCAAGATGAGGTGAGCGAACAGCCGTTGTTTCCCGGGCAGGTCGAGCGACTCGAGTTTAGTCTTGAGCAATTGCGCGAAATCGCGTCGCCTGCCCGGAGCGAGGTGTTTTGGACCTACAGCGCGGTTGAGCCCTTATCGGCCCAAGACGTGGCGGAGCGGATGAACCGGGCTGCGGGCACGATTCACTACCATACCAAAGCGCTTCTCGAGGTCGGGCTGCTCGTGCTCGCGGAGTCTCGCCGACGGGGTGCCCGGACCGAGTCGCTCTATGTGCGGGCGGGCCGGTCGGTCTATGGACACAACCACCCGATGACCGACGAATACCGGAAGGCTGGTTCGAAGGGATTCCATGCGATCATGCGCTCGCTCGGCCGCGAGCGAGCCGCACTCCACCGAGTGATCCCCGAGGACCCGTCTCTCGCCCAGTTCTGCATCTTCCAGCTGCTCAACTACCGGCTGTCTGCGGAAGATGGGCAGCGTCTATGCGCCGAACTGATGGCCGTGCTCACCAGGTACCGCGAGCTTCAAGATCCTAAGGGCGTTCGAGTGCGAATCGCGGTCGTCACTCATCCGGAGATGGGCGAGATCCGCCACGCCTACAAAGAGGCCACGGGAATGGATCTGCGTGCCGAACCCGAAACAGAAGATCCGAGCTGATCTCAACTCAACGTAGCCCAGCGATACCCCGGGTTCGGTGGCGACTACTCTCCCGGTTAGCCCGTGCTCAGGTCGGCGTTTCGCTTGAAGTATCTCCAGGGTCGCCTGCGATTGCGGACCTCGGCTAACACCCGTTCGGAAGCCAGCAACACCTCTTGGGCCGGCGCTAGTTGTTCGCGGTTTCGTGGCCCATCAGGTGGCGGGCGGAATAGATCTGCCCGGTGTGGTAGGCGACGTGGAAGGCCATGTACTCCAGGGTATAGCCCCAGGTCCAGTCGCTGCGGGCGGGGTGAGTTTCGCCTAGGTCGGGGAGGGCGGCCAGGACGTGGGCTCGGCATGCTTCGTGGATCCGCTTGACCTCGGCATAAACCGCTTCCGCCCCAAGTTTGAGCACGACCGGCTGATCGACGGCGGTCAGGTAGTACGCCGCCGAGTTCGAGAAGAGCGGACTCTCGAGCGTGGGATGGATCCACCGAGCCTCTCCGTAGGCTACGTGGGCCGCAAGCTCGCCGATGCTGAGGAGGCGGGGGTGGGGGCGAACCCAAAGGTCGCTATCTTGGAGCCCGTCGAAGGCCTCGCTCATCTCCCAGATGGCGTGGTCGATCGGGATAAGGGCCTCTTCGTGGGTCATGGCTTCCCCAGTTTAGCCGCCCACCATCAGGACCAGATGCGGTCAGCGATTGTGCTAAGGTCTGGCCAATGTCGAGCGGATTTATCGTTTCTGGCGAGGCAACTCGGTCCGAGCACGTTCTGGATATCTTTGGCGACCAGGTCCGCATCAAGGTGAGTTCCAATGAGACCGGGGGAGCTTGGACCGTCCTCACCAGCCACACTCCGCCCAAGGGTGGCCCCCCGCTCCATTCCCACGTGGTGGATGACGAGGCCTTTTTTATCTTGCGCGGGACATTTGCTTTTGAACTCGATGGCGAGTTGAAGCACGCGGTGGCCGGCGATACGGTCTACATCCCGGCCGGGGTCCGCCACTTGTACCAAAACGTCGGAGAAGAGACGGGTGAATTGCTCTTGGTCGTGGTCCCGGGTGGGCTCGACGCGTTTTTTGTCGAGCTCGATGCCCTTCTGCGGCAGCCAGGAGCGCCCGATATGGAGGCCATTGCTCGATTGCACGAGGCTTATCGGATGGAACTCCTCGGTCCCCCGATGTCGGCCCGCGGATAAGGGCAGAAACCTGATCGCGGCAAAATCTTGCGCATTGTAAAGTCGTCCGCCTCTAGCCGGGCCAAAGTCCTAGCCTCGGGGTCAATCTGATCCGAGTAAGATGCACCCATGCGACGGGTTGCCGCCTTCGTCTTCGTCACTGCTCTCGCTGCCATTTCGTCCGCGCAGCCCATCGCGGGCTCGGCCAATCCTCTCGCGGCGAGTCTGCGAGAGCTGGGCACAAAGGGGCTTCAAACCGGAGGCAGTTCCAGTGCACCGGCGCTCAACTTCGCCCCCAAAAACTCTGGGCGCACGATCCAGGCCGTGGTGGACCTCATCGCCACCAGCGCCGAGGACCGCAAGACGTTCCGCGAGGGACTCGATGCCCTGATCAAGGCCTTTGAAGAGAGCCAGACGGGCTCTAACAAGTTCGACGTCGCGGGGGCTATTGCCTTCAACCTCGTGGTGCTGAACGCGATCGCCAACCAGGTCGAGCCGGCTGAGGCGACCATCAACAAAGTCCGCGACCAACTTCGCAGTAGCTTCCGGGCCGACCCGCGCGCCCTCGACACCAACGGTCTGGCCCGCCAAGAGATCTATGAGACCCACTTGGCGGTGGCTTCGTTGATGCTGATTCTGGCAAGCGTGACCGAAGATGAGGCCGGAGCCAAGTCCTTGGCGGCCACTTCCAAGGCGTTTCTGTCCGCATTCCTCGGGACGACTGCGTTCAACTTCGGGACCGATGGGCTGCGCATCACGGCTCGACCGAAGCCCCCGGCCCAGACGCCCCAATCGGCTCCTGCGAATCAGCTCGGAGGCCTGGCCCCAGGGTTTTCGGCCGGAATTCCGAGTGGATGGGAGAAGGTAGGAGACTGGTATCGACGCTCCAGCTCCGACCGATCGATCGTCCGAGCCCTCGTGCGTTTCCCGGCCGCGATCCCGGTCTCGGGGGGTGTCGGACAAGAGCTCGACCGACAGTGGGAAAGGCTACGACCAGAAGGAAAGATTGATCTTTCCGACCGCAACTACTATGCTCGCTACGTCGGCGGGGCCCCGGCCTACTATCGAATTGGCCGTGTGCAAGAAGAGCATCTCCAGGCTCCGACCTTTGTCGCCGTCACCCTTGTGCGGGTCGGTGATCTTTGGCAACCGATTGTTCTGGCGGTGACCTATGGTGATCCTCCGCCGCCCTATGAGCCGGGCGCAGCCTTCTCGGCGAGCTACGAATACCCCAGCGGAGCCGCGATGGCCGAGCAGATCATCGGCCAGATCCGGGTGCAGGGAGCCAATCGGCCGAACCTCTTTAACCCGGTCGACCTGGTGGGCAACTACAGCACCAGCTCGGGGATGTCGGGAGCGGTGGTCAACGTCGCCTCTGGCGCGGTGGGCATGGGCTACACCGCCTCCGGGATGTCGCTCAACCTCAAGGCGGATGGGACCTTCACCTTTAAGGTGACCAATGCGGCCGGAGGACCCGGGGCCTTTGCCTCACAAACGGGGAGCGACGCCGGCCGGTGGACGGTCGAAGGGGACAAGCTCGTGCTGAATGGCAAGTCGAAGGACCAATGGACTATCGTTGGGCTCACGAACTACACCGACGGGAAGGTCCTGTTCCTGGATGCCGAAGTCAACCGGCCAGCACACCCAGGGACACTCGGTTTCGCCACCGCCCTCGTCGCGCCTCGATGAGGTCGCGTTATTCGAAGATCGGCACCGGCTCCATCCGGCGGTAGGCGCCGCGGGTGAAGTCGGGGACGTCGATGCTCTGGCTCCGGTTGGCCACCGACCACTCGCTCAGCGGCGTGATGACCGACCAGGCGGCGGCGTCATACACGTCTTGGTCGAGAGGCAAGCCGTTCCTAAGGCAGTAGACGATTCGCCAGACCATCACGAAGTCCATGCCTCCATGGCCGCCGTGCTGCTTGGCCTCCGCCTCCAGTCTTTTCCACAGGGGGTGGTCGTATTTGGCCCGGATCTTGGCGAGTTCTTCGGGCTTCGACCACCGCTCGGTCTCGGGGGTTTCGCCCAGGACGGCGGCCCGGGCTGGAAATCCGGCCCAAAGACCCTTGGTCCCCTGGATCAGGTTGTGCCGCGTGTAGGGTCGGGGCAGCTGCTCGTCCCACTGGATCATGATCGTGCGGCCGAGCTCGGTTTTGACGATGCTCGTGTTGATGTCTCCGCAGACGAACTTGAGCTTGGTGCGCTCGTGCCCCGGAGGAAACTCGGCCTGGGCATAGATCTCCCGGCACCGTGCGGGCGAGCTCATGCTGGTCAGGTAGATCATCCGGTCTCCTCGGTTGAGGTTCAAGTAATGGGCAACAGGGCCGAGACCGTGGGTTGGATACAGGTTTCCGTTGCGCTTGGTGTATTCATAGGTGCGCCAGCTCCCGGTTCCGTGCTCGATCTCCTTCATCTGCCATCGGAGGTCGTGGATATAGGCCGCCTCGGCATGCAGGAGTTCGCCGAAGACCCCCTGTCGAACCATGTTGAGGACCATGAGCTCCTCCTGGCCATAGTTGACGTTCTCCAGCATCATGCAATGGCGACCGGTCTTTTCGGCTGTTTCGACAAGGTCCCAACAGCCATCGATGGTGGTCGCAGCCGGGACTTCGAGCAAGGCGTGGACTCCGGCTTCCATGCAGGCCTTGGCCATCGGGACATGCCAATCCCACGGCGTGCTGATGAAGACGGCGTCGAGCTTTTCGGTCTCAAGCATCCGCCGGAAATCCTCTTCGCCCTTGGTATAAAGCTTCGGGGCAGAACGACCCTTGTTGGTGGTCATCTTGGCCCCCTTTTCGGCGCTCGGGACGTGATTGTCGCAGATCGCCACGATCTCGACCCCCTCACAGTTCATCGCTGCGTCGAGGTGCGAGGGGCCGCGGGCGCCCATCCCGATGAACCCGAACCGGACCTTTTGGAGCGGTTCGGTCTTGAGGTTGTAAGCTGAGCCGGGCGGCGTCTTGAGCTTTCGGTCGAGTCGGGGCTTCTTTGCCGACGGACTTTGCACATGTCCGAGAGCCGTCGCCGAGAGCGCAAGAGAAGCGGCCCCCGCCAGGAGGTCGCGCCGAGAAAAGTCACCCGCCATGCCGCTCATTCTAGCACCGCCTCAGCGGGACTCAGCTTCGCGGGCGGCGCTTGGGGCCTTCCATCACGCGGACGAGGGTCCGGGGCTGGATGGGGCCATCGGGGTGCACGGCGAATTCGCAAGCCTGACGGATCAGGTCATGAAGGTAGGGGTCGTCGAGATCTTCGACCCGGGTGAGCTTGATGTGGCGAATTCGGGCTCCGGTCCCCTTGAGTCTGGCCTCGGGATCGGTGAGCATCGCACCGTGCGAAAACCCGATGTTGACGTACTTGGTATAGGCCGGGAGATGGACAAAGTGGTCGGCGTTTTTCTCGGTGAAGCCATAAGCGACTCCGACCGCGTTGGTCGCATCCCAGACAGTTTCGATGCAATCGGGGAGGATCTCGACCAGTCTCGCCCGAAGTCCCCGAGCCAGCTCTTGGGTTGCGGCCGGATAGGGGGCCAAGAATTCGACAAACTCGGGCGGCTCGGGCAAGTTCATGTCTTGTGGGCGATTGTACTCACACCAAGAGTTGAAGCCCGCTCAAGTTCGGGTGTAATGCGCTCTATGCGGATCTTCGCTTTGGGCTTCGGGCTGTTGCTCGCCACGAACCTTCCGGCCCAGGATTTCAGCCGGGCCCGGTCGTTTCCGGAAAGGTTCTCGAACAAGGTCCTCAATAGTCGGATCACCCTGAACTGGCTGGCGAGCGGAAAGGCTTGGATGGTGCGCGACCTACCCGATGGGGGAACGGAGTTCTTGGTCATCGACCCCGCCCGAAAGGCTCCGCGACCCGCCTTTGACCACGCCAAGGTGTTGGCGTCGCTGAACGAGTTCAAGAAGGTCCAGCTCAAGGCGCTACCCCGGATCTCGGCCAAGCTCAGCGAGGACCTCCAGACCGCGAGATTCTTCGTCGGTAGTCCGGTCGAAATCAACCTCAAAACCTTTGAGGCGAAAGACGCCCCGAGGCCCCGAGCCGGACTGCCCGCCTTCTCGCCGCAGGACGTCACGCGGGGCGAATATGGCGACGAACGAACGAATATCCGGTTCCTGAACAACTCGAAGGAGTCTCTGAGGATTTGGTATCTGCAAGCGAACGGTGAGGTGATCGAGTACGCGACGGTCAAGCCCGGCGAGACCTGGAGCGCCGGGACTTATCTTGGCCACTTCTGGCTGATCACCCGGATGGATGGCACCAAACTGGCCGTCTATAAGCCCGAAGCCAGCGACTCGGAGGCGATTCTCGATGGACAGCTGGTGCCCTCGCAAGAGCCACCCGCCAAGCCCGCAGGGCAGTCACCCGATGGCAAGCACCGGGTCACTTTCCAGAACTTCCAGGCCCTGATCGACGGAGTGCCGATCACCACCGAGGGAAGCGCAAACAACCTCTTCCGTGGCCCGGCTCTTTGGTCCCCCGATAGTCAAACCGTTGCCTTTTTCCAAGTCGTGCCCGAAGAAAGCCGACCCCTCCACATCGTCCGGACGACCCCCTCGGACCAGCTTCAACCGAAACTCGTCACTCAGCAATACCTCAAGCCGGGCGATCGCGTCGAAAAGCCGGTGCTCCACCTCTATCGGGTTGCGGAGAAGAAGTTGATGCGCATCGATGACGCCCTCTATCCGAACCCGTTTAATCTGATGAACGAGGGATGGATGGATGAGCGCCGGTTTCTCTTCCGCTACAACGAGCGGGGACACCAGACCATGCGTCTCATTGAGGTCGATGCCCTCACTGGAAAGACTCGCACCGTCACCGAAGAGAAAGCCAAGACCTTTATTGATTGGACCCGCAAGTCCTTCTACCAGCCGCTGGCCAATGGTCGGGAGGCCATCTGGCAGAGCGAGCGATCCGGCTGGAGCCATCTTTATCTGCTCGACCTGAAGACCGGACAGATCAAGCCGATCACGAGCGGTGCTTGGGTGATGCGCTCGGTCGAATCGATCGACCAGGATCGCCGCGAGATCTTGTTCCGAGGTTCGGGACGGAACCCCGGCGAGGACCCCTACCACGTCCATCTTTATCGGATCAAGTTCGACGGGACCGGCCTCGTCGCCCTGACCGAGGGCAATGGCACCCACCAAACAGAGTTTTCCGACAACGGCGACTTTTTGGTGGCCACCTACTCTCGGGCCGACCTTCCACCGGTTCACGAACTGAGGAATGCGCGAACTGGAAAGAAGATCATGGACCTTGGCCGGGCCGACACAACTGCCCTCATGGACGCCGGATTCCGACTTCCCCGAGTCTTTTCGGCCAAGGGTCGCGATGGCCAAACCGACATCTGGGGCGTGGTGTATCTGCCGACCGACTTTGATCCGACCAAGAAGTATCCGGTGGTGGAGAACATCTATGCCGGCCCTCACGATGCTCACGCCCCAAAGGCGTTCATCACGAATTCGGATTCTCTTCACCTGGCCGAGCTAGGTTTCATCGTCGTGCAGATCGATGGCATGGGGACCAGCCAGCGGAGTAAGGCCTTCCACGACGTCTGTTGGCAGAACCTTGCCGACGCCGGATTCCCCGACCGAATCCTTTGGATGAAGGCCTTGGCCAAAGAGATCCCCGCCATGGACCCTTCTCGGGTCGGTATCTATGGCACCTCTGCAGGCGGCCAAAATGCCCTTCACGCCGTGCTTTTGCATGGCGAATTCTATAGGGCAGCGGTGGCAGACTGTGGGTGTTACGACAACCGGATGGACAAGATCTGGTGGAACGAGCAGTGGATGGGCTGGCCCGTCGGCCCCCACTACGAGGCTCAATCCGGCCGAACGCTGGCCAAGAATCTCTCTGGCAAACTGATGTTGTTGCTCGGGGAGCGAGACAACAATGTGGACCCGGCGAGCACCTGGCAGGTGGTCGATGCTCTGATCCGAGCCGACAAGGATTTTGATCTCGTCGTGCTGCCAATGGCCGGTCATGGCGCGCTGGGTCACCCCTACGCCAGACGCAGGAAGTGGGCCTTCTTTATAGAGCATCTCGGGGGGCCGCGCTAAGATGTTAGGCTCGACTCTGGCGGAACAACTCGAAGCGCTCAATCTCCTCGGCCGGGACTTGCTTCCAGTGGCAATTGTGGACCGCTCCCCAGAGGGCATAGAACATCAGCTTGGTCACCTGGCGATGGCGCAACTTGAGTTCGAGCCAGACCCGGTGGAGATCCTGCCCCTTTAGCGCGCCATAGGTGGGGATCCCGAGTTCTTCGAGCCATTCTGCTGTGGTGTCGCTCATGTTCCATAGTTCACCGATCGGGGTGGAGTCGTCGGGCGGAGTCTTTCGGCGCGGCATGGCAATCCGTACTACGAACCCAATTGGGCCTTCATGCTCGGGGCTTCTGGTAGATTTGAAGCCCCATGGATCCGCATGATGCGCTGATCGCCGCCCCGCAGCACCACCGGCTGGCCTATGAAGACGAGCGGGTTCGCGTTTTGGAGACCCGGATTCCGCCGGGCGAGACCACCGCGCTGCACACCCACCGATGGCCCGGGACCCTCTACATTCTCAGCTTTGGCCACTTTGTCCGTCGGGATGAGCACGGCGCGGTGTTGCTGGACACCCGGGAATCGGGGATCTCGGCGGACGCTGGGGACGCGTTTTGGTCGGGTCCGCTGGGCCTGCACACGCTCGAGAACGTGGACTCGGTGCCGATTCACATCATCGCTACCGAGATCAAGACCTTAGGAGAGTGAAAGAGCATGGCCCTCTATCTGATTTCTATTTATCGCCCCATTGGCTTCGACCCGGCTCGATCTCTGGACGAGGTGGCCCGCCAGGAGATCGACCAACTGAATGACGAGATGGTCGCGGCTGGGGTGAGAGTCTTTGTCGGTGGATTGCAGCCGCCCTCCACCGCACATTGGCTCGGCCCCGACGAACCGCCAGTCACAGGAGACGCTTACCTGGACGGATTCTGGGTCCTAGACGTAACCGGCCTGGATGAGGCCCAGAGCTGGGGGCACAAGGCCGGCATCGCGTGCCGCGGGTTGGTGGAAGTTCGCCCTTTTCATTAGGCCCGACCTCGGAACGGGCGTGAGGTATGGTCGCAACCGTGGCCCTCATCTCGGACGCGGACCAAGTTTCGGCAGAATGGCTTTCCCGCGTCATTGGTGAGCCGGCGGAGATTCTCGGGAGCACGCAATCGGAAAGTAGCTGGGCGCGCCACGCCTCCATTACAGCAAAGCTGGCTTCGGGGGCCATCAAGAAGTACTGGCTCAAGATCTGTCTTCATCCCGATTCGGGACGCTCGGAGGTGGATTATTACCTCACTGACTACAAAGACCTCGACGGAGCCCCTCTCGTTCGATGTTACGACGGCTGGCACGAGCCAGGGGTCGGGTACCACCTCCTGCTCGACGACCTCTCGGACACCTGGCAAGACCGCAAGCATGCGGCTCCGGGCCTTGCCCACGGCTTGGCGCTGGCCGAGGCTCTCGCGCGATTGCACGGTCACCACTGGGAGAGCCGACCCGCCAAGTCGGCAGCGGATTGGGAAGAAGATCTGCCCGGGATTCACCAGGGGATGACTCAACTTGAGCTCATCACGGGGAGGTCCTATGCCGCTCGATTTGACTCCCACGCCGAAAAGCTGAAGGCTCGGTGGAGCCAACCCCACGGCCTTACTCTCCTCCACGGAGACGTGAACCCGACCAACGTACTCACTCCGAATGGATCCGAGGCCCCCGTTTATCTTCTCGATCGGCAACCCCTGAATGGCAAGACACCGTATGGTTTGGCGATCTATGACCTGGCCTATGCGATAGCTCCCTGGTGGCCAAAAGACCTGCGACAACAACATGAGCTCGCGATCGTTAAGAAGTGGTTTGAATCGCTCAACCGACCGGAATATGATTGGGAACAAGCTCAGGCCGACTGGGCACTTTCGGTTGAGCACTGCCTCCATGTCCCCTTTGGGTGGTGTCGAAATCCGGAGGAGGCCGTCTCCATGCGGGGTCTGTGGGAATGGCAGCTCAAGAACATCGATGGATGAGGGTTCTTAACGCTCACTCGGGGGCGGAAACCTTTCCCATGTTCTCCTGGTTTCGGCGGATCATCTGCCGGACGACGTCCAGGTCAATATCGGTGAGCTTCTTCACATAGAAGCAAGATTGTCCGAGCTTGTACTTGCCCACCTTTTCGAGCAGATCGGACTGATGATCAAACCCAGCCAGGAAGTAGAGAGTGATTTGCGCCTTGCGCATCGCAAACCCCGTCGGGAACCACTCGCCCTTGCGACCGCTTGGGTAGGCATAGGTGTAGGTTCCGGCCCCCAACATGCCCCCCGTCCAGACCTGCAGATCGCCGGCTTCTTCTTGGAACATCGCCGCCAACACCTCGGCCTCGGCACGGCGAGAAGGCTCCACCGAATTCGCGATGAAGTCTTGGGCCGAAACCGGCTCGATGGCAGTTTTGTTGGAGGCCATGCGCTTAGGCTAGCAGAAAAAACCGCGAAATTCAAGCCGAAAGCGAGAGAAGCTGCTGTATGATGAATTGATGCACGAGTCGTCGCCAGAATCCTTGCGCACCGATCAAAGGCTCACGCTGGAAGAACAACAGGCAGTGCTCATTTTGGCGACTCGGTTGCAGCAGGAATATGACGAAGGGGCAACGCTCGCCGACCTGATCTTGATGGGCCAGGAAGCCGGGCTCAGCCGAGAAGCCGTCGAAGAGGCGTTTCGTAGAGTCACGACCCAACCGAGTGAAAGTACCCAGCGAATCCGCATGGGCCGAGCCTTCAGCCGTGAACTGGTGGCTGTACTCCTTACCAACATTTGGGCTCTTGTAACCTGGGCCGGGGTACTGCTATTGCCCATCTCGGAGACCTTGGGGATGGTCGGAGTTGCCTCCACGTTTTTCATCTTCCCGTTGATGGTGGGCTTACTGGTGAGGCGCCCATGGGTCGCCGGAGCCCTGGCGGCATGCGTCTCTCTGAATCTCATGATCGCCTTCACGGTGAGGCTCGGATTTCCTCAATCGGCCGGAGCACGCGAGGATCTGTTGATCTTTTTCTTGCCGATCCTGTTGGCCCTGGTCGTTTCGGGGATCCACCGACTCTGGACAAACAGGGCACAACCGGGCACTGCGACCGAGCCAAGATCACTTCCTCTCTGACGGAACCCGACCGACCCATTCGATCGCGCGGCGGATCTTCTCGCGAAACAGAGGCTCGGCGTAGGTCTCCTTTGTGTGACCCATCCCGGTATAGAAGCTTCGAGCGCGGCCAATTTCGTGTTTCCACATGATCGGATGATCGTCACCCATCGTGCTTCCCGAGTAGGAACTGGTCTCGAGAGACCCCAAAACCTTCACACTCTTCCTCGGATTCGCTCGAAAGCAATACCACTCGTCCACCCTCTCCCAAAACTTGGGCAGGTGCGAGCAGCAAGGGTCCGTGGGGGCATCGATCCGGACCCGAGCGTTTTGGATCTGTGGGTGTGAATTGAAGTAAGCCCCGATCAGTTGGCCATAGAAGGTCCAAGTCATATTCCGTATCGGTAGCGGCATGAATTCCCACGAAGCCCCGACCCTGCCGGAGTCAATTCTAGATCGCCTTTTCTTGGCTCGGATTCAGCACGTCTCCAGTCGCTTTGAGGAAGACAGCAACCCGGAATTTTCTAAGATCAGGATCTGCAAAGGTCTCGGGGTTCTCGGTTGCCGTCACATTCTAGCCAGCACCTTTTGCCAGCTCTTGCATCATCGCCACACCGGCGGGGATGCTGTCATCGCGAAAACCGGAGGTCTTGGTAAAGACCCAAACCTCCACCGAGGGAATCATAGCGACCGCAAGCGCGATCAACATAGATAGGAGTTAAGCTGGCCGATCTCCGCGAAAGCGCAAGGGACAATCAGGCGAAAGAACGAATCTGTTGAGGGCCGTCGCAGGGTCCCATTCTCCGCTTGCCCCTAGCTGAATCAGCGTATCATGTGAGTGTTGTCATGAAGGGCCCTCGCGCTGCGTTATGGACTGTGCGGCTCTTGAACGGGCCTCGGCTGGAGTCGGCGCAATCTTCGATTACCCGCTTTCGAAGCAAGAAGGTCTCGGCCCTGCTCGCCTTCTTGGCCATGCGCCTGGGTCAGCCCTGTTCACGAGAGGAACTTTGTGAGGCACTCTGGCCGAACGAGAAGGACTCGGCCGCCCGATTAAACCGGTTTCGAGTCGCTTTGGCCTCGCTCCGACGGCAACTGGAACCCGAGGGTTTTCCGTACGATTCAGTGCTCGACACTACAATCTCAGGGTGCGTTGCGTTGCGCGCTGAGGTCGTCCGGTGCGATATCGAAGAGATTGACTCGGCCCTCCGGCGTCGGGACTTTCAATCAGTTGCGAATCTGTTGGTCGGACCGCTGATGCCGGGCTTCACGGATGAGTGGCTACACGACGAGCAACTGCGGTTCTTGCTCTTGACCGAAGACTATCGGCACCTAAGAACCGCCGAGACTAGCCCGGCTCCCAATGACCCGAGAAGCGGGCCCCTGCCGAGGTACCTATCTCCATTTTTCGGTCGGAAGCAGGAGCTGGTCCAAGTCTCGGCGCTCTTGGAGCATCACCGGTTGGTCACCATCGTTGGATGGGGAGGCATCGGAAAGACTCGCCTGGCATTGGAGATCGCTTGGCGCTGGGAAGCACCGGCGTCCTACGTCTCGCTGGGCGATTGCGCTCAGAGCGAAGTCGCGGCTGAGCGCATCATATCCGGGTTAGGATTTGCCTCCCAAACGGTGGCTAGCGCCTGGTTTCAGCTTGGTAGCCTCACCCGCCAAGGCGGCTCCCAACTCATCGTTCTGGATGGTGCGGAGAATCTGGAACCGAAAGCCGTCGAGGAAATCGAGCGGTGGATCACGGAGTCGCCCGATCTCCGCCTCCTCGTGAGCTCTCGTCGGCGCCTGGACATTCCGGGTGAAGCAGTCTTTCCGCTCCAACCGCTCTCGGATGCAGACCACGAATCCGCGGTGGAGATCTTTCTCTCTCGGGCGCGGCAAAGTCGCCCAGATTTGCGAGTGGGCGTACGTCAGCTGGAGGCGATTTCGCGGATTGTCCGACGTCTCTCTTCGATCCCTCTGGCGATCGAATTGGCGGCATCGCAGATCTCTACCCGCACGGTCGGCCAGATCCTAGAGGGCATCGAGGCAGAATCGGACTCGGTGATGTCCAAAGTTTCTCGTTCGGGTCGCCGTCAGCAGACTCTCGCGGCGGTCCTCGAATCTTCTTTGGCGGTTCTTCCTGATGAGGTACTTCACACCTTGAAGGCGCTGAGCCAGGTCGAGGGTTCCTTTTCGGTGGATCTGGCTAGGACCGTGACCTGCGAAATAGGGGTCGAAGACCACCTCGAGTTTCTCACCCAGCATTCGTTTTTGCAGGCCCGCGACAGAGATCGATTTGTTACATTTACTGGAATTGATGTGGTTATGGAATCGGTCGCGACTCGTTCCACTGAATCCGAAAAGCAGCGTTCCCGATCGTTGCTGATGGACTATGCGCGGCAAGCTCTGCGAGCGGTCGATCCGGACAATCTTAAAACCCTGGCACCAATCGATGCCTCCCGAACTCCGGTATTAGAAAGCGCACTCAGGAGCCCGGAGATCATACGGGACTGGGAGTCAACACGAGGCGCGATTGAGTACCTCTTCCTGAGGGGACAACATCGGCAGGCCCTCCACACCATTGAGGCCTGTCGGCGGGATCTGCATTTGTGCGAGGATCTCAGGATTCGACAGCAATGGATATCCTCTGCCCTACAAACGGTTGTGGACTTAGGAATACCTCCGCTTGCGAAAGAATTCATCGCGGAATTGCGCCAGATGTCCTTACCATCCGCCCGAACATCTGCCGACTTGGCCGAGGGACTCTTGGAGGCTCGAGAAGGAAACCTAGAAACAGCCATTCAGCTCCACCGTCGAGCTCTACAAACAACCAGAGACGAAGCCGACGCTTGGAGCCTGCGCAACACCGCCCTCGCTCACCTAAGTGGAACCCTGCACGACTTCTCGCGAACCTATCCCGATCACCCGGAAACGAAAGAGCATCTTCGACAGGCGACGAGCTTCGCCGAGCAGCTTTTGGACTGCGTACCCGCAAACTCTTACCGACTTCCACTGGCTCAACTCCTCCTTGGAGCGGCAAAATTCTACCAAGGTCGGCTTGACGAAGCTCAGGAGACTCTTACATTGTGTAAAGCGGCGGCCCAATCCGAAGACATGCTAACCCCGCAAATGTACTGTGCTTATTTTGAAAGCAGAATCGCTTCAGCTCTTGGCGATGAAGTCGGTGCAGAGCAGAGCCACCATCGCTTTCTTCATCTGCAACAACGAACCGGTGTAAATACCGGACGACTACATTAATGTCTGGATAATGCCTCTCTCGTAAGCTGTCTTCACCGCCTCTCTTTGGGCGGCAGGGAGAAAAACAATGTACTCATCACTATTACGCAGAGCCCTTGGACTCTCAATCGCAATTGGCGTGGGGTCCAGCTCATATGCAGCATCAACCTTCGCGTTTCAGGGCCTCTACGCGGGCAACGACGGAGCCTTCACTGGCATCGAATCAAACTCCGGAGAAACCTCTCCCAGTAATCGATTCACAACTAACGCATCGTTCTCGGGCTTGGATCGCTCGGGGAATAGCCGCACAATGTCGGTTGAGGGATCGGCTTGGTCTAGCTCACAATACGGCAAGATCCGGATTGAAGGTGAAGGAACGATCACAAATTCGTACTTTAACACCATCAATCCAGCCTACTTTGATGGAAATCTCAATGAACTCGGCTCTCCCGACCTTCTCGCGATTAATGGAAACGCTGGGTTCAGCGATGAGTTGCTCTATACCGGCATCCAGGGAGGATACAAAGTCAATTTCTACTTCTACCTTACTGGATCGGCATCAGGTGATACCGAAGCGGGTCTCAACTTCAGTACGAACGCTCCCGGAAGCATCAGCTACAATCCGCGCACTCGCACCGGTGGACAACTCTGGATCACCCCGTGGTACGATGTCAGTCCAAACATTCCACTAGAGATCTCCGCCGACTTTTATGCAGGAATGAACACGTATGTTTCCACGAAAGATGACGGATCAACCTATTCGTCCAAGGCGCTCTACGGCAATACTCTAACCTTAGCTGGAATGACCATGCAAGATGCGAGCGGAAGCCTAGTAACCGGGTGGACGGTCAACGCAGCTTCAGGGACAAACTATCCTACTGGAGCGGTGCCCGAGCCCGCAACAGTTCTTGCGCTGTCTGCAGGGCTCGTTGCACTAATCAACAAGCGCAAGCGGTAAGAACCTGATGGGTGCAAGCGATAATACTTGCACCCTTCTACTCCTAATCCTTCGCTCGCAATTCTTGAGCCACTCTTCGATAGGCTTCCCGAAACGAAATCCCTTCAGTCTGGGCCAAATTGAATGCTCGTTCGGCTGAAAACATTCCCGGGTCAGCAATCTCGTCAAACCGAGTTGGAACGAAGTGGACTTTTCCTACTGCAAAAGAAGAGATCCGCAAAACTTCAATCGAACGATCAATGAGTCTGAAGAGTGGCTCCTTCATCAACTGGTAGTCGCGATGGTATCCACCGGTAAGCTTGCTCGTCACGGAAACAACCGCCTCAAATTCACCCTTCGCAACCGAGGCATGACCACGAATGAGTTCGAATACGTCCGGATTCCGCTTGTGAGGCATGATCGACGACCCTGTCGAGACGTCCTCATCCAACACAACAAGACCCACCTCTTGCGTCGCAAAAAAGCACACATCGGCACTTAGCCTCGCAAGATCTGAGAGGATGTTCACCAAAGCAAATGCAAATGCCGATTCACCTTTACCTCGACTTATCTGACAAGCCGTCACAGGCTCTTGAACCTGGCTAAACTTTAGTTTCTCCTGAGTCGATTTCCGATTCAGGGTCAATCCGGGAGTACCATATCCCGCCGCGCTTCCCAATGGGTTCTTGTCGAGAATCTGATCGGCCGCGTCGAGCAAGAAGAAATTGTCCTCAATGACACTTCTCCATCCCAAAGCCCAATCAGCAACAGAAGATGGCATGGCTTGCTGTAAGTGCGTGTACCCAGGAATGAAGATGCTTCCCTGTGACTTGGCCAAAGCCTCCAGTTGAGTAAAGATTTCCTCACTCAACTCCTTGAAGTGACGAATACTTTCCTTGAGATACAATCGAAGAGCGACTAAAACTTGGTCGTTGCGACTCCGGCCGAGATGAACCCGCTCCCCAATAGAACCTAAACGCCCGACAAGCGCCTCCTCGATCGCAGTATGGCCGTCTTCTTGGCGTAGATCGATCCGAAACTCACCGTCGCGCCACTGATTGAGGATTTCTTCCAACCCTGCGCAAATCTGTTCTGAGTCTGACTTGTTCAGGAGCCCAACTTCGCTCAACATCTTTACATGAGCTTGGCTCGCAAGAACATCATAAGGAATCAGTCGATGATCCAATACATAGTCGCGTCCAACCGTGAAGTGCAAGATTTTCTCATCAAGGCCTTGCCCCTTGTCCCATAGCCGACTCATTGCGCTGAATACTCCTCAATAAGTTTAGTGTACAGCTCGATTCCATCCTCGAGCTCCTTGACAAAGATAAACTCATCTGGCTGATGCGATCGTTCAGTCTTTCCAGGCCCAACCTTCACCGCAGAATAGCCGTTAAAATGAACTTGATCCGACATGGTTCGACTGTGGAAGACCTTGCACCCGGGAACGACTTTGGAAAGGCGATCAATCACTGCGCTTTCTTTTGGTAAACGATAAGGCTTCAGCCGATTGCTCCTAATGTGAACTGTCGAGCTCACGAGCTCCGAAATCTTGTTGGGAAGATCCTGATGCTCTTGAAGGGACTTGGTTCTTATGTCTAGCACGCAAAGCGCTGACCCGCTCAGCTGATTCCTAACAGCACCACCCGAGACAACCGTTGGCTGTGGACGACTCTCTAGCCGAGCATCCTTCAACCGAAAGAGATCCTCTGCAAGTCGATAGATAGAGTTCTGGGCCGCGAGAGCCTCAGCATGCGCCGCATGGCAGACATCGCCTTGGGACTCTAACTCCAACACCAGGAGTCCGTCTTGTGAAACACCAAACTCCAGATCAGTTGGTTCTCCAACTAGCACGAGTTCTGGATCCCACCCCATTTCATCTCGGAGCTTTGGCCAAATCCACTCCACACCGTTCCCACCGGTCTCCTCCTCTTGACTTAGCAATAGGGCAACTCCATCGCGCTGCTTCTGTACTGCTTCAACAAAGGCCACCAACATAGCCGCCACGCTTCCTTTCGCATCGTTTGCGCCTAAGCCTACAATACGACCATTCTCCAGAACTGCTGAATATGGATCGTAACTCCATGACTCGCTCGCTCTCACGGTATCAAGATGACTATTCAAGAGAATCCGGGGCTTGCCACTTGTCCATGCGATCACGTTGTTCTTCTCACGACGGACCGAGCAATTCGCCGATAAGAGAAGACTCTCAACAAAGTCTGCAATCGCGCACTCTTCACCCGAGACAGAAGGAATGCGAACTAACTCCTGAAGGAGGTCGATCACCTGCAAGCTCATGGCAAAATCATTGTCCCGCATCCCTCATTGGTGAATACCTCAGTCAAGACTGCATCTGACAGTTGGAACGAGACCATATGAACCTGCTTCACACCATGCTCTAGTGCCCTCATTGCACTTGTTACCTTAGGGAGCATTCCACCTTGGATGGTACCCTCTTCAATCATGAGCTGAATTTCTTCTGCTGAAACCTGAGAGCACAAGCTCAATGGATCTGCAAGATCTTTCAAAAGACCCCGGGGAGAGGTGAGTACGATCAGCTTATCAGATTGAAGAGCTATCGCGACTTCCGATGCAAAATCATCTGCATTCACGTTGAGACATTGACCCTGTGCGTCGCTGCTCACAGGACACAACACGGGAATCATTCCCAACTCGAGCACTTTATCAATAAGCGTTCGATCGACGGAGTGAACCTTTCCAACGGAACCATAGTCCACAAGGCCTGAAGCTATCGTTTCTACGGGAGGCTTGCGTTCTGCGTTAGACAGTCTTCCGTCCAAGCCACTGAGCCCCACTGGTGATGTCCCTTCGGCGATAAGAGAACTTAATAGCCTGGCCTGTGAGACACCTCGCAACGACATAAGGATAACGTCCATCATCTCACGTGATGTGACTCTTCGTCCCTCAACAAACGCTGTTTCGATACCCAATCGGTTGGCCAGTTCGGTCGCGCCGATGCCTCCGCCATGGACGATCACCACTCTAATCCCGAGCTGATGAAGAACCGCGACTTGGCTTGAGAAGTTCTGAAGCAGGCTAGCTGACTCAATTGCTTCACCCCCGACCTTCAGAACGAAGGTACATCCACGAAAGTGCCGGAGATAGGGAAGGACGTCTCTTAATCCGTCGACCAAGCCTGCTCTCATGCTTGCACCTCTCGAGACAGCCTCGCAAGAACGGCCTTTTGGACATGAAGACGGTTTTCCGCTTGTTGCAGCACAATGGACCGAGGGCTATCAAGGACTCGATCTTCCACCTTCACATTTCTTCTTACCGGCAAACAGTGCATAAACTTCGCAGCGGGGGCGAACTTTTCGAACCACTCTTCCCGGACACACCACTCTTCTCTAAGGGATGATCGGGTTTCGACTTCTTTCTCGGGTTCATTGTAGTATTGATGTTGCACCCAAGACTTGCAGTAGAGCACCCGGGCACCTGCGAGGGCTTTCTTTCTGTCGCTCTCAAACTGAATCGATCGAACCCCGAGGGTTTCGAGCTCATCCATCATCACAGGAGGAAGATTGTATCCTTCCGGCCCGTGAACAACAATTTCCATTCCTCGCATTGCCGCCATCGTTAGTGCAGCACGGGGAACAGCAAAGGGGAGTGGCTTGGGATGGAATGCCCAACTCAGCACGAACTTCTCACCATTAGGAATTTCTGCTGCGTCTATTGTCATCCAATCTGCAAGAGCTTGGCATGGGTGATCCGAAGCGGACTCCAAGTTCATCATGGGGACAGGACTTAAGTCCGCGATGGCTTTCATGCGAGCGTCAGACAAGTCCTCTTCTAGATCTTTCTGAACGGCGAAACTCCTCACACCAAGAATGTCGCAGTATTGCCCCAAGACGGGAATGGCTTCCCTGACGTGCTCTACCTTATCTCCATCCATGACCGCCCCATCTAGAAACTCAAGGTTCCATGCATTCTGTCCTGGCTGAATAACAAAGCTTGAGCCACCCAACTGGGAAATCCCAGATTGCATGGAAGCCAGTGTTCTTAAGCTTGGATTCATGAAGACAAGTCCGACTACTTTGTTGAGAAGCTCTTGACTGTGGGGATTTCGCTTAAGATGGTTCGCATGATCGAGCAGTTCTCGGATTACGCACGGTGTAAGGTTCGTCAAGCTCAAGAAGTTCTTCATAGGATCCTGGCTAAGTCAGCAAGAAAGGCTGTTAGATCATCTTGCTGTATGATAAGGGGTGGTGTGAGTCGAAGGACATAAGGGTCCTTAGCGTCTCCACAGAGATAGCCTAAATTGAGCAACTCACGCCGCAGTACATGCGCCGGTTCGTCAAGCTTAATGCCGAGTAGCAGGCCACGACCCTGCACGGAAAGTCCAAGGGCTCGCAACTGAGCTTGCAACCAGGTCGAGACTTGATCGACATGACAATCCAATCCTAGCCGATCCGATTCTCGAATTGTTGAGTAGATGGCCGCGCAAGCGAGTGGACCACCGCCGAAAGTAGTTCCCAGAAGTCCCGGCGAAGCCTTTCCAGATATTGTTTCCGTGACGAGCACCGCTCCGACCGGAAAGCCTGACCCTAATCCTTTAGCTAGTGTGACGATATCTGGAAGTCTCGCGAGTTCGGTTGAAGCCAAGAAGGGTCCCGTCCTAAAAACTCCACACTGAACCTCGTCCGCAATGGTGACAATTCCACGATCCTGACAAACACTTTGCATCTGGTTTAGCCAGGGAATAGGCAGATCGATTGCACCAGCAACGCCCTGAACTGGCTCAAAGATCACCGCCGCGATTTCTGGATCTTCGAGATTAAGCAAACTATCAGGATCTTGAGGGTCAAGCCAAACGACGTCAAATGGGGCCCTCGGAAAGCCGTACCAAGAGTCGCTACCATCGGTGACCGCCCCGGCTGCGGCACTCCGACCATGGAAGGCTCCCTTGACTGCGGCAACCTTCGTTCCAGTCGAACCCAAAAACGCAAGCCTTAAGGCATTTTCGTTGGCTTCAGCCCCTGTGTTGCATAGAAATGCTCCTACATAGTGACTCGGTACGCAACTCAGCAGCGCTTCTGTTGCAAGTTGTCGACTGTGGAGATCCACGGCATTCGTCTGAAAGAATAGCTGACGGGCTTGTTCGGAAACGGCCTCGGTTACCGCGGTCGGCCCGTATCCAAGAGTGGCAACGGCATGTCCACCATACAGATCCAAGTACCGCTTCCCCTTGTCATCCCAAACGTGGACACCTTCGCCCTTAACTAAGGTAACCGGAAGACGCTTGTAGACGTTCAACTCGCCTCTAGATCCATCCAGGCACAGCATAGTGTAAACCCTCCTCTTCTGCAATTCCGAAAAGTCGATTCATCCACTGAATGGCCCCCCCGGCGGCACCCTTTACAAGGTTATCAATGACAGAAGTCACCACAACCTGGCTACCTTGAGCGGCGATCCCAATATGGCAACGGTTCGTTCCGACCACGTCCTTTAGTCTTGGCATCTCGGCTCCCACCTTCACGAACGATGAGCGATCGAACTGTTTGCGGTAGAGTTCGATGAGGTTCTGTACCGATGTAGGCTCTCGAAGCTCCGCGAAGATAGTGGAGTGGATTCCGCGGGAAAAAGGTCCTGAGTGCGGCACAAAGGACACATTACAGGCTTGCCCTTCGTGAGTAGTTAACAGCTCAATCTCGGGCAAATGGCGATGCACCAAAGGCTGATATGCCCACATTGAACTTTGTCGATGAGGATGGTGAGTTCCAACCCCGGGATTCTTTCCTGCTCCCGTACTCCCCGTAACGCTCGAGACTGCGACACGTGGATGAATCATGCCCGAAAAGGCGAGTGGAGCCAAGGCGAGAGAGACACCGGTACTAAAGCATCCAGGATGGGAGATATAGTTCGAATCGACCGCTGGGGATAGGTCCGGCAATCCGAAGAAGAACCGCCCTATCTTGTCTGGTGCTGGATGGGTATGTCCGTAGACGCGAGCGTACTCTGCGGCGTCTCTTAGTCGAAAGTCGGCAGAGACATCCACGATTTTTACCGACGGAGCTTGATCGATGATTGCCGCTAGCAGGGCTGCGGTTTCACCGTGAGGTAATGCGCTAAACAGCGCTACTTGGCGCTTATCGGACAATCGCTCTTGTATGTCTTCTTTCGCAGAGAACACCATCTCTCCAATAGGGCCTGCCAAGTGCGGGAATTGATCCGAAATCTGTTCGCCCGCGTGAGAGGTAGATACGACGTGCTCAAGTCGGAAGGAAGGATGCCCCACCAGCAAACCGACAAGTTCAGACGCGACGTAGCCACTACCGCCGAGCACAATGGTTGGAATGTGTTTTCTTTGCATTTAGAGACCTCTCATAGATGAACTGCGCCAGTTCTGCTCCGCTCTGACGGGCATTGAGACAATGAATTCCGGTACTTCGTTCAATCACCCGATTTCCTACTTTGTTGTCTGTGGCCGGGCCGGTGATGACATCAGGAGTTATTTGATAACGATCCTTAAGCAGCGAGACAGCGCCCCAAGCACCGACAGGGTCTGCTGCGGCGACCACGTAGGAGACCATCGCTTCGCGAATCCGGGGATCTGCGAGGATTTCTTGGACACCATAATCACCTAGAATCCCGTCACCTAGCTCGAGGATGATCACGTCTGGGTTAATGGATTGAAGAGTCGAAAGAATCGAAAAAGTGACATCAGGCGCACTTTCTGGGGACGTGGTTACGATTCCGAAATCCGTAAAGATCGAGGTCTTCTCAGCTCCACTATCTTCCATGCCCAGAATATCCCGCCGCAGACTAACACCCGTTGCCTTTCCTGCTGCAACTCGCAACCCTAGTCGGACCAATTGCTGAACGAGCGTCAAGCACGCTTCGGTTTTGCCGGAATTCATACTTGTCCCCACCACGCCGATAACAGGAGCCAACTTCGTTCCCTCTTGTGTAAGGGGAAGAGAGTAGTCGAGAATATTGGCTGGAACCCCAATTCGACTCTGGAAGTCAGGGAATTTGAGAACTTGCCCAAGAACTTCGCAAGCATGGGGTGGACCGACGAGGGGCGAGAAGGACTCACAACGCCCAAGGACGCCCCCCATATTGAGCAAATTCAGCGTATCGCCTGTCTTTACCGCTCTGGGCACCGTTCCTTCGTAACCTTGGAGTGCATTGCGGTGACCGAGGGCTCCCACGATGACGTCGCCCTGCTTGAGGGAACTCATCCGTCCAGTAGTGAGCTCCAATTGATTGTAGGTGCTCTTGCTCGTGGTCAATCGCACAGCGATCAGATCCCCGGCTCTACAGGGATATTCGTCACCAACTCTCACTTCCTGTCTTAATCCGCATCGGAGAGCTACGCTGGCGATCTTATCAACAAGTACGGGCCTCACGAATCACCGCCTGCTCGCGCGTGGAGAATGCCCGAAAGGCCGTAGAGTTTACTAAATCCGTAAGCGTCTTGCGGATCCCATTCCCCTACAGATTCGCCGTAAGTGGCCTTAGATACAGCGTGCAAAGAGTATGGACTTTCGACCCCTGTAACCATTAAGTTTCCGAGGCTAAGTTGGCAGTAGACGCGACCCGTTACCCTCGATTGGCTTGCCAAGAGGAGGGCTCGTGCATCAGAGCTTGCGGGATCGGTGATGAGACCCTCGTGAACCCATTCGCCATAGAATTGGGCGACGTGGTCTTTCAGTTGAATCTGCCTCTTGGTCAAAACCAGCTTCTCAAGCTCCCGGTGGGCTTGGATGAGGGCGAGCGCGGCCGGAGCTTCAAAGGCGACTCGGCCCTTGATCCCGAGGATCGTTTCGCCGAGGTGGACCCCACGGCCAAATCCGTAGGCTCCTACAAGGGTGTCGAGCTTCCTGATTAACTCCACGGGCGAGTCGGACTGGCCATCGACCGCGACAGGCACCCCTTCTTTAAAGTCGATCGACAGATCGCGCGCAGCCTTAGGAGAATCGAAGGCACCTTTCGTGCGCATCCAGGCATGCTCTGGCAAGGTGTGGCGAGTCCCGGCGGTCTCCACCCCACCAATCGTGACGCCCCAGAGTCCGGAGTTGACGCTATAAGCTGCTTTGTCAGGATTGAGTTGCAGGCCCGCGTCGGCGAGTGCGCTCAGCTGCTCGGTTCTGGATGGAGCCTGATCACGAACAGGGGCGAGGATCTCTAGCCCCGGAGCCAGGGTCCGGAGAGCGATTTCGAACCGGATCTGGTCGTTCCCCGCAGCCGTACACCCGTGAGCGATGGCCGAACAGCCCTCTTCCTTCGCGATCCTCGCGACCACACTCGCCTGAAGCGAACGCTCGGCCCCGACACAGAGCGGATAGACCCCACCCCTGAGCACATTGCCCGCAAGAAGCACGCGAAGCACTTCATCGAAGAAGAGCTCGGCAGCCGGAACAGTGAAGTGTTTCGATGCGCCTAGCAGCTGACTGCGGGATTCGATTTGCGCCACCTCGTCGGCCGACCACCCGCCCACATCGACGGCGACCGTGACGACCTCATGCCCCTGACCACGAAGCACGGGAATGCACCAGCAGGTGTCGAGCCCACCGGAAAAGGCGACGGCGACCTTCATGCCACCACCCCGAGATGCCCCAGGAGCGCGGATTGGGATTGGGCATCCGACGTGGCCAGAAAGATCGTATCGTCTCCGGCCAGAGTCCCGATGACCTCGGGCAAGCCGAGATTGTCGATCTTGAGGGCGATGAGCGACGCAGCCCCGATCTCGGTCCGCAGAACCAAGAGGTTGGGGCCAGCAGCTCGCCCGGAGATTAGGCCAGGGATCTTGACTTCGGGGGCCAGGGAATATCGGCCCTGAATCTTTTGCACTCCCAGATCGGCCAGATCCCGACTGACACTGCTCTGGGTACAAGCGAACCCCTGTTGCCGGAGCAAGCCCAAGAGCGCCTCTTGGTTGGAGATCACTTCCCCGCTCAAGATGTCACGGATCGCTCGTAGCCGGTCCATTCGAGATTCGCTCATTTCGCATATTATGCAATAGTTTTTGCAAATATGCAATAGGCCCAGGAAAGGGGGAGGTCGGCATGGTCGCGCCGGCCGGGCCCGAGGCCACTCCCGACCCAGGGGCCCCGCCCGGCGCTTAACCTGCGGCTTGCGAAGCGACCGAGCGGAACCTCGGTGGAGGAGGAACGGCCCACCGGTCCGACTCAGGACCAGCATGCCCGCGCCCTGCGTCGACCAGAGCCCAAATCGATAGCCCGTTTCACCGGGCCGGGTACCCTTTTGAATCCATGACCGCCCGCGAACTACGCCACAAGTACCTAGACTTCTTCCAATCGAAGGGTCATAGCGCCTACCCGTCGGGTTCGCTGGTGCCTTACGACGTCACCGGAAGGCTGGATGAGTCCTTGCTCTTCAATGGCGCGGGAATGGTGCAGTTCAAGCCGTTCTTTCGGGGCGTGGCCGAACCGCCCAACCGGCGACTGACGACGGCCCAAAAGTGCGTCCGGACCGGAGATATCGAAGAGGTGGGCGATCTCACCCACCTCACGTTCTTCGAGATGCTGGGCAACTTCTCATTCGGCGACTACTTCAAGCGCGAAGCGATCGCCTTCAGCTGGGAGTTCCTGACGAACAAGGAGTGGCTGGGGCTCGATCCGCGGCGGTTAGCGTTCACGGTTTTCGAGAGTGATGATGAGGCATTCGAAGCCTGGGCCGAACTCCTTCGCGGGGCGGGGATCGACCCCGAAACTCGCATCTTCCGGCTGGGTGAAGAGACCAACTATTGGCCGGCGGGCGCCTTCAGCAAGGGCCCTCCCGGTCCGTGTGGCCCCAATAGCGAGATGTTCTATTGGGTGGATAGCGAGTCGTTGCCGCCCGACCACTACACCCGCGAGGACTACCTGCGCGACGAAGAAGCCAAGCTCTGGCTTGAGATCTGGAACGACGTCTTTATCCAGTTCGAGTGGCAGGGCGAACTGAGAAACCCCGAGCGGCCCAATCTGGGCTACGAAAAGACCGGAATGCCCGAGCTCCCCTTCCGTTCGATCGACACGGGCATGGGCCTCGAGCGGACGGCGGCGGTTCTCGGCGGCCACCAAAGCGTCTATGACACGGACGTTTTCGAGCCGATTTTGGCCAAGATCGGCCAGATCAGCGGGGTGGCCTATGGCTTTTCGGAAACGACGGATAAAGCCATCCGAGTCATCGCCGACCACATCCGGACCGCGTGCTTCTGCATCGCCGACGGGATCCTTCCCAGCAACGGCGGCCGGGGCTATGTCTTGCGCCGCCTGGTCCGGCGGGCCGTGCTGAAGGGTCAGCGCGTCCTCGGGATCGAGCGGCCGTTCTTCCACGAGGTCTTCGGCGGGGTTTTGGCCTCGATGGGCGATCACTACGGCGAGCTGAAAGAGCGCCGCGAGGTGATCGAAGAGACCCTTCGGAACGAGGAGGCATTGTTCCGTCGGACGGTTGACAAGGGGATCCAGCATCTGAGCAGTTCTATCGTTCGACGGTGGATCGTTTTTCGAACCAAGATGGCCAACGAAGTCGAAGGTCGTCAGTTTGTTAACGAAGAAGCTGGTCGACGCGTGATCGACCTGTATCGCCGGGTTTCGAGTGACACCAACCTCGGAGAATCGGTCGATTCATTCCCTTTGATGGCGGCCAGTGGGTTGGTCCGCAACCACGATCTGGGAGCCTCGCCTGCTCCTTCTCTAGAGCAAATCCGTGGAGACATCCATAAGGTTCTCTCAGTTCTTCGCGACAGCGTTGAGGATTATCAGCCGAGCAGCTTCTGGATGGGACATCTGACCGTTGATGGCGACGAGGCCTTCTTCTTGTATGACTCGCTCGGCTTCCCGCTAGAAGTCACCAAGGAGGTCTGCGCCGAGGCCGGATTCACCGTGGACGAGGCCGGCTATGAAGCCGCGATGAAGGAGGCCCAAGAGCGCAGCCGCGGAGCCGGGGGCATGGACAGCGTCTATAGCGGGGTCGAGGTGCGCTATGCCTTCCCCGTCACGCCGACGGTCTTTGTGGGCTACGAATTCAGCCAGTCTGAATCCATGATCGTGGGGGCCCTGCCCGAGCTGGATGAGGAAGGTCGCTGGACCGGACGGGTGGCGGTGGCGCTAGACCAAACCCCGTTCTATGCCGAAAGCGGCGGCCAGGTCGGCGACGAGGGCACGATCCAGGGCGAGACCTTCGACCTCAAGGTCCTGGATATCGTGCGACAAGAGGGGGTCTATGTCCATCTCTGCGAGATCCTGAGGCTGGATCATCCAACCGCTCTTTCGGGCATGCCCGCCGAGGAGGCCAATCTCCTCGTCCAGCGACGGATCTTCAACCAGCCGATTCTGGCCCGGATCGAGGTGAGCGACCGCCGAGCGACGATGCGCCACCACACCGCGACCCACCTGCTTCACGCCGCCCTGCGCAGCGTCCTGGGAAGCCACGTCACCCAAGCCGGTTCGCTGGTGAGCCCCGAGCACCTGCGGTTTGACTTCACTCACGGAAAGGCGATCGGGGCCGAAGAGCTGGCCGAGATCGAGCGGATCGTCAACAACGAGATCCTGCGCAACACCGGCGTGATCACCTACGTGGATCTGCCCGTGGCCGAGGCCAAGGCGCGGGGCGCGATGGCGCTCTTTGGCGAGAAGTATGGGGACTTTGTGCGCATGGTGGAGATCGGCGAATTCAGCCGAGAGCTCTGCGGCGGCACCCACGTCGGCGCAACCGGCGAGATCGGAATGTTCAAGATCCTCAGCGAGAGCAGCGCCGCCAGCGGAGTGCGCCGGATCGAGGCCGTCGCCGGCGAAGCGACGATGCGGTGGGTCAGTGACCAGCTGGAGACCTTGCGCCAAGCCAGCGCTCTCCTCAAGACCAATCCAAAGGAACTCGTCCCCGCAGTCGAAAAGACGATCGACCAACTCAAGGAAGAACGCCGAAAGCGCGAACAGCTCGCCAGCCAGGGGGCCGGATCGGCCGAGGCCGAGATCCTGACCATCGGACCGGTGGAGCTCGCGATCCAGAAGTTAACCGTCGGAGAGCCGAAGGATGCCCAGCTTGTAGCCGACCGACTCGCCGATCAGAAGCCGAACCGGGTGGTGCTGGTTGGATTGGCCAGCGAAGGCAAAGTGAGCTTTGTCGCCAAGGTCGGAGCCGACGCCTTGGCCCAGAAAGCCCATGCCGGAAACCTCCTGCGCGAAGTTGCCAAGGTAGCCGGCGGAGGCGGGGGTGGTAAGGCCGAATTTGCGACCGCCGGAGGCCGCGATGCAGACAAGATCGACGCGGCCCTGGCCCAAGCCAAGACAACCCTGGCCGAGATGGTGAACGGATGAACGAACTCAAACTGAAATTCGACAGCAATGGGCTGATCCCCGCAATCATCCAAGACGCGGCCAATGGCGACGTGCTGATGATGGCCTGGATGAACGAGGAATCCCTGCGCCAGACTATCGAGACGGGGCTCTGCACTTATTGGAGTCGGTCGCGCCAAGAGTTCTGGGTGAAGGGGCTGACCAGCGGACACGTCCAACACGTCAAGCGGATCAGCGTGGACTGCGACCAAGACTGCCTCTTGATCCAGGTGGACCAAGTCGGGGCCGCGTGCCACGAAAACTACCGGAGCTGCTTTTTCCGCGACCTAGACCTGGACGGCCTCACGATCAACGGGACTCCGCTTTTGGGACCGGATGGATCACCCGTAAGCTGACGACAAACGCGGCCAGAACACAGATCGCACACCCGATGAAGGGCGTATAGCGACTGAAGTCCGGGCTGACCATGTGGAACGCACCGTAGCACCACGCCCCGATCGGGGCCCCGATCATGGCCCCCAGACCTTGGGCGGTCATCACGGCCCCGATGTTGGCGGCCCGGTTCTTGGGGTCGATCTCGCTGACCGTCGCGTACCAAGCGGGAATCGCGAGGAGGAAGCCGATCCCCACTGGGATCCCGCCCAATCCGAGAACGAACGCGGTCCGAAGCCAAGGGACCACCGCGCCGAGGGCGACCACGACCATTCCGACGGCGCAAAGCCCCATCCCCAGGTGGACGGCCCGCGCCTGCCCGATCCGCTCGCCGAGCCGGGACATGGGGACCGACGCCACCGCCATCGCGATCGCCCCCGGTAGGACCAAGAGACCGAACTGAGTCTCGCTCATCTTGAATTGGTCCTTGGCAAAGAGCTTGATGATGACCATCGGAAATCCGATCCCGGCAAAGGTGAGGAGCCCGAGGGTCACGTATTCGGGGATCGTCCGAAGCGCGCGGAGCGTGTTGGCAAGCTCGTTTTCGGGCGGCTCGGTGCGGGCGGCTCGTCGGGCTTTGGCCATCTGTCGCAGGTCGGCCCCACTCGGAACGCTGCGGTAACTCATGAAGGTTGCAGCGGCAAAGAGGATGGCGGCGAAGTAAAGGGAGGGGGTGCGCTCGCCGCTGAAGTCGGCCAATGCCCGGCCGAGGAGATCGTTGAAGATTCCGCCGAGTGGGAGGGCGAGGGCAATCCCCAGGAGGTAGCACGTGTTGAGGAGCGACATCGACTCCTGTCGTTCGTTATCTTCGACCAAGTCACCCATGCAGGCAAAGGCGGCTGGCCAAAGCATCGCCGCGCCTAATCCGTCGACCACCCGCAACAGCATGATGGCGAGTGTCTCGCTAACCCCCCACGTGTGGGGCACGGCCATGGTCAACAGGGCGGTGAAAAAGGTCATCCCCGTCCCGAGCACCATCAGTCGGCGGCGGCCAAAGCGGTCGGCCAGACGACCCATGGGGGCCTTGAAGAGGGCTTCGCTCAGCAAGAACGCGACGATGACGAGGCCAATGACGCCGGAATTGAAGCCGCGATCCTCGCGCAGATAGACCGGCATGGTCGAGATATTGAGGACGGCGTAGCCGATCTCGGCCAGAAGGGCCACGGCCAAAAGCCGCGCCACAGGACCCCGCCGGTAAAGCGGCACCCGGGTCGGCGGCGAAGCAGGCATCGACATGGCTTGCATAGTCTAACCGCTCTCGGCCCGAAAGGGATTCAAACCCGCCCGACTCTGGCCCACTCCGCAAAAAACCGCGAAACGGCAAGAGCCGAGCAGGAGATCTGGGGTCCAGCGACGAAAGAGGAAGCAAGCAAGTGGCAAAGAGAATCTCGTCCTCCAAATCCTCTCCTCATAACCTTCCCCAAATTGCCACTTGCTACCTTTCCCACAGGAACCCCGCATGAGTCGACTTGTCGAAATCACTGACGTCATCCTTCGCGACGCCCACCAGAGCCTGATCGCCACCCGCATGGCCATGGAAGATATGATTCCGGCCTGCGAAGACCTCGACAATGCGGGCTACTGGTCACTCGAATGCTGGGGGGGCGCCACCTTTGATTCCTGTATCCGATTTTTGAACGAAGACCCCTGGGAGCGTTTGCGCACCTTCAAAAAACTACTCCCCAAAACGCGAACGCAGATGCTCCTGCGGGGTCAAAACCTCCTCGGCTATCGGCACTACGAGGATACGGTCGTGGACCGGTTTGTCGAGAAGGCGGCCGAAAACGGGATGGACGTCTTCCGAGTCTTTGATGCTCTCAACGACCCGCGCAACCTGACCCGCGCCATCGCCGCGGTCAAGCGCACTGGGAAGCACGCTCAGGGGACGATCTGCTACACGATCAGCCCGGTGCACTCCACCCAAACTTTCATCGACATGGCCAAGACCTTGGTCGACATGGGGGTCGATTCGATCTGCATCAAAGATATGGCGGCTCTGCTGAAGCCCCAACCCGCCTATGACATTGTGAAGGGGATCAAGGAGAGCGTGGGCCAAGACGTCCTCGTCCACGTTCACGTTCACTCGACGACCGGGGTCACTCTAGTAAGCCTGATGAAGGCGATCGAAGCCGGAGCCGACATTGTGGACACCTCGGTCAGCGCGATGTCGCTCGGTCCTGGCCACAACCCCACCGAGAGCCTGATCGAGATGCTGGAAGGCACGCCCTATCACACCAAGGTCAACCTCGATCTGGTCTATAAGGTCCGCGACCACTTCAACAAGATCAAGCCCCGATACCAGGAATTCATGAGCGAGGTCACCACGGTCGAGACCGAGATCTTCAAGAGCCAGATCCCCGGCGGGATGCTGAGCAACATGGAAAGTCAGCTGAAGCAGCAAGGCCAGGGCGACAAGATGAAAGAAGTCCTGCTCGAGGTGCCACGCGTTCGGGCCGCCGCCGGAAACGTCCCGCTGGTCACCCCGAGCAGCCAGATCGTCGGGACCCAAGCCGTCTTCAACGTTATGATGGGGCCCTACCAGGTTATGACCGGCGAATTCGCCGACTTGGTGCTTGGCTACTACGGAAAGACCGCCACAGTGCCCGACCCCGACGTGGTGGCAAAAGCCAAAGAATCGGCCAAGAAGGAGCCCATCGACGTGCGTCCGGCCGACAAACTGGAACCGGAATGGGAAAAGCTGGACGCGGCAGCCAAAGCTCTCGAAGGTCACAACGGCTCGGTCGAGGATACGCTGACCTATGCGATGTTCCCGCAGATCGCACCGAAGTTCTTCAAGTCCCGCCCGGATGGCCCGCTGAACCTGGGTAGGGACCCAAGTAGCTTCGCCGCCGTCTCTGCCGACCCGAATTCCCCCGGCTACCTCGCCGCCCCGATTCAGTACGAAGTGAAGATGGGCGACAAGAAGATGCAGGTCACCGTCGGACCGGTCGGAGGTGGCCAGTGAGCGAGGCGCTCTTGCGGGAGGAACTCGCAGCCCTGCGGTCGGAGGTCGCCGAACTTCGAAAGCGGCTGGATTCCCTCGCCCCGGCCGCCAGCGACGAGATTGACCCCGAGATTCTTGCCGTCATCTCGGCAACCATTGCCGCCTATCTCGGCAAACGCGCTACGATCAAATTTGTTCGCCGAGCCCAAGCCGAGTCGGACTCCTGGAGTAGCCAGGGCCGAGTCGTGATCCAAGGCTCGCACCAACTCAATTCAACCCACTAAGTCACCCTCAAGGAGAACAACATGAGCATTACGATGGAAGTCGATCTGAAAACCCGAGACCGCGCCCCGATGAACCTCGTCGGCAGCTTTGTCGAAGTCCGCTGGAGCGGCACCCACTCCCTGGCCAAGCGCCAGTGCGAAAAGTGCGTGTACCTGGTCCGCGGCGCCGAGGGCGGCATGATCTGCCTGGAGCTGATCTATGACGCAATCGACGGAGTGCACAAGAAGGACGCGATATACTGGGTCGACGCCCAGAGCGTGCAATACCTTCGAGTCTTGACCGAAGCCGTTGCCCAGCACCGCATCGATAGCCTCGAGCGTGAAGTGCTGGAAAACCACCCCAAAGACTGATCTTCTTATGGCCTCGGGGTGCGATCCCCGGGGCCCACGACTCCCTTCCCACGCCGGAGGGCCCCCGATGACAACACAATCTCGACTTGACCAACTACAAGAAAAGAAAGCCGCCCTCAAGCTTGGCGGCGGACCGGACCGCATCGAAAAGCAGCATGCGGCCGGGCGACTCACCGCCCGCGAGCGCATCGACGGGCTAGTCGATCCCGGATCCTTTTTGGAACAAGGCCTCTTTGCTGAGCATCGCTGCACGATGTTTGGCATGGCCGGCAAGCCTGCCCCTGCAGACGGCGTGGTCACCGGGGCCGGGCATGTCGATGGCCGGACCATCCACCTCGCGAGCCAGGACTTTACGGTCTATGGCGGCTCGGCCGGCGAGGTCCACTCGATGAAGATCGTCGAGGCGATGGAGGGATCTCTCAAGACCGGGACCCCGTTTGTCTTCATCAATGACAGCGGCGGAGCCCGAGTCCAAGAAGGAATCGACTCCCTGGCCGGGTACGCCAAAGTCTTCTATGCCAACACGATGCTGAGTGGGGTGGTCCCCCAGATCTCGCTGATCTGCGGCCCCTGCGCCGGCGGCGCGGCCTATAGCCCCGCCCTCACCGACTTCATCATCCAAACCCGCCAAGCCCAGATGTTCATCACTGGCCCCTCGGTGATCAAGCAGGTCACCGGCGAGAACGTCAGCGCCGACGAACTCGGAGGCGCCGAAGCCCAGATGCACTACTCGGGCGTAGTCCACTTTGTCGCCGAAAACGACGACGAAGCCCTCGCCCTCTGTCGCCGGTTGCTGAGCTTTCTGCCCAGCAACAATATGGAAGATCCACCGCTGGCCCACGGAACCTATAGCATCGACCCGTCCCCCGCGCTCGACACGATCATCCCCGAAGATCCTCGCCAGCCCTACGACATCCGCGATGTGATTTACGAGCTCGTGGACTACGGAGACTTCCTGGAAGTCCAGGCCGGGTATGCCGAAAACGTGGTGATCGGCTTTGGCCGCATCACCGGGCGGACGGTCGGCGTGGTCGCCAACCAACCGAAGGTCATGGCCGGCGTCCTCGACATCAATTCCAGTGACAAGGCGGCTCGGTTCATCCGGTTCTGCAACGCCTTCAATATCCCGCTGCTGACCCTGGTCGATACCCCGGGCTTCTTGCCCGGCATCGACCAAGAATACGGCGGAATCATTCGCCACGGAGCCAAGATGCTCTTTGCCTATAGCGCCGCCACCTGCCCCAAGGTCACGGTGATCCTGCGCAAGGCCTACGGCGGCGCTTATGTCGCGATGTGCGCCAAAGACCTCCATGCCGACCGGGTCTTTGCCTGGCCCAGCGCCGAGATCGCGGTGATGGGGGCTGAGGGCGCGGCCGAGATCGTCTTCAAGCGCGAGATCGACCAGGCCGAGGACAAGGCCGCCATGCGGGCCGAGAAGATCAAGCTCTACCGCGACACGTTTAGCACCCCATATGTCGCGGCCGGAAAGCGGATGGTCGATGACGTCATCCGCCCGCAAGAGACGCGCCTCCACATCGCCCGGACCCTGGAACTTCTCCAGACCAAGCGCGACTACCGACCGCCGAAGAAACACGGCCTCATCCCGCTCTAAACCTCATGAAACTGAAACTCACCATCGACGGAAAACCCTATGAAGTGGAGGTTGAGGTGGTGGCGGAAGACCGTCGCCCCACCTTCACCAACACGGCCTCGGCCACCCCGCTTTTGGGCAGCGCCCCTCGGGCCAGTGCCTCGGGAGGCGCGGCCAGCCTCGATCCCGAGCAAGGGATCAATAGCCCCCTGACCGGAGTGGTCAACGCTATCGAGGCCAAAGTCGGCGACGAGGTTGCCGCCGACCAGCCGATCTTGGTGCTCGAGGCGATGAAGATGCTTACCACGATCACCGCCCCGGCTCCCGCCAAGATTAAGGCCTTCCATGTCGCCGTCGGCGATCCCGTCAAACAGGGCCAGGCCCTAGTGGAGTTTGAATAAATGGAAACCAGTACGAAGATTTCTCTGAAGCACATTGATCATGTGGCTATCGCCGTCCCGACCGGCCAGCTGGATGCCCACGTCGCGGTCTATGAACAGATGGGGTTCCGCGTCCTGCACCGCGAAGAAGTTTATGGAACCGATCAAGTTCGCGAAGTCTTGCTTCAAATCGGCGAGAGCGACAACCTGTTGCAACTCCTCGAACCGCTGACCCCGGATTCACCGGTCGCCAAACAGATCGAAAAGAATGGCGGGCGACCCGGCATGGCCCACGTCGCTTTTCGCGTGGCGGACGCCCAGGCCACCTTCGATCAGATGAAGGCGGATGGATTCCAGATCATCGACGCCGCACCCCGTCCGGGCTCTCGCGGGACGACGGTCTTCTTCTTGCATCCCAAGACCCACCCCGACGCCGCCCTCGGCGTCTTGTACGAGATCGTGCAACTCGGAGGCGGCCATGGCTAAGCTCTTCGAAAACTTCCCGCCGGTGACCCGAGAAGCCTGGAAAAACCAGGCCATCCAAGACCTGAAGGGCGGAGACTATGAGAAGTTGCTCGTCCGGACGACCCTCGACGGACTCCGGATCGAGGCCATCCAAGCCCGAGAAGACCTCCCGCCCGAAGACCGCCTGGTCTCCGAGCGCCGAGGACTCTACCGCGGTACCGCGGACTGGAAAAACCGCGAGCAGATCCGCGAGACCGACGTCGCCCGGGCCAACACCCACGCCCTGCGCGCCCTGGAACGCGGCGCCCAAGAGCTGAGCTTCCTTTGCTACCCGATGGGTATCGGACTGCAAACCCAGGCTGATATGGAGCGACTCCTCAGCGGGATCCATCTCCAGATGGTCTCGCTCCATTGGCAGGCCGGACCCTTCAGCCCCCACGTTTACGCGATGCTGCTCAACGAGGCCGACCGACAGGGTCTTCCCTTTGATCAGCTGACCGGGAGCATTGACCTCGACCCCCTCACCGACCTGGCTTGCGGCTGGACCGAGGGCGAAATGGACAACTGGCTCGACGTGGCCGGCCCGTTGATCGACGGCCTTGTTCACACGACGCCGGGCTTCAGCTTGCTCACGATTCGGGGATCCCTCATCGAGAAATCGGGGGCCTCGGTCGCCCAAGAGCTGGCCCTGACGCTGGCCCTGTTCGCTGAGTATCTCACCGGACTGCGGGTCGCAAAGTTCGACCTCAACGAGATCGTGCGGCGCAGCGAGTTACGGTTCGCGGTCGGCTCGCACTACTTCCTCGAGATCGCTAAGCTCCGCGCGCTTCGCGAGTTGCTGCCACGGCTCCTCGGCCCGTTCAATGTCTCGACCCGGCCCAGGATCCACGCCGACACCACAAGCAGCAACAAGACGATCTACGATCCCTACGTCAACCTTCTGAGAGCCACCACCGAGGCGATGTCGGGAGCCCTGGGCGGGGCCGATTCGATCACGGTTGCGACCTTTGATCAGGTCTTTGACCAGCCCGACGAGTTTGGCGAACACCTGGCCCGAAACACGGAGTCGCTCTTGCGAGAAGAGGCCTTTTTGGCCAAGGTCGCCGACCCACTTGGAGGAAGTTACTACGCAGAAAACCTGACCGATTCGCTGGCCCGGGTGGCCTGGGATCTGTTCCTGAAGATCGAGGCCGAAGGCGGGTTCATCGGAGCGTGGACATCCGGGTTCATCGCGAGCGAACTCGACCGGGTCCGAGAGGAAAAGCGCAAGCGGATCCGCACCCGCCGAGTCCCCATCGTGGGCACCAGCCTCTACCCGAATCTCACCGAACGCCGAACCGAGCGCCCCCGCAAGTTCCCCAAACAGCCGGTGATGAGCCGTTGGAACGAGAACGCTGAGGACCTCGGGGACCTCCGCCACTCGCTGCACAACGGTCGGCGGCTGCAAGACTGGGCAACGCAAAAGCCCCTCCCGAGCACCCCACTTGACCCCTTCCGTCCCGCCGCCGAGTTCGAATCCCTTCGACTCCGGATCGACCTGATGGCCGGTCCGAAGCCCGAGGTCTTGCTCGTCACCACCGGCGACCCGTCCAAGCGGAAGGCCCGGGCTGAGTTCTGCACTGGATTCCTCGGCGCCGGCGGATACGCGATCCGGACGGTTTCGCTGGAAGATCTTGCTCGCTCCGTCGGTGAGGCTAAGGTGCTAGTCCTTTGCAGTAGTGACGAGGAATACCTTGCCGCCCTTCCGACGGTGACGGCTGCGGCGGGCACTCGACCCGTCATCATCGCCGGCAAGCCCGCCCAGATGGAGGAGCTCCGCGCCGCCGGAGCAAGCCACTTTGTTTACCTCGGCCAGGACGTTGTCGAGTTCCTGACCGCCCTCCACGACCAGCTCGGGATACCGAGCGAGGAGACCGCATGAGACCGCAATTTCTCGCCTTTGATCAGTCTTCGTTGCCCGGCTCGAACCGGGTTTTGGGGTCGCTCTGGAACACTCCCGAAGGCATCCCAATCCAGCCGATTTACGATCAGGACGACCTGGAAGAACTGGAGCACCTGGACTACGCAGCAGGGATTGCGCCTTACCTAAGAGGCCCTTACGCGACCATGTATGCCCGCCAACCTTGGACGATTCGCCAGTATGCGGGCTTCAGCACGGCCGAGGAAAGCAACGCCTTTTACCGGGCAAACTTGGCTGCCGGTCAGCGCGGGTTGAGCGTGGCCTTCGACCTCGCGACCCACCGAGGCTATGACAGCGACCATCCCCGAGTCGAAGGTGACGTCGGGAAAGCGGGCGTCGCGATCGACTCGGTCGAAGACATGAAGGTGCTGTTCGACGGCATCCCCCTCGACAAGATGTCGGTCTCGATGACGATGAACGGGGCCGTCTTGCCGGTCATGGCCTTCTACATCGTGGCCGCAGAGGAGCAAGGGGTGGCAACCGACAAGCTCAGCGGCACAATCCAGAACGACATCCTGAAAGAGTTCATGGTCCGCAATACCTACATTTATCCGCCTCAGCCAAGCATGAGGATCATCGGGGATATCTTCCAGTACTGCGCCCAGAAGATGCCGAAATTCAACTGCATCAGCGTGAGCGGATACCACATGCAAGAGGCAGGGGCAACAGCCGACATCGAGCTTGCTTACACCCTCGCCGACGGCCTAGAATATCTCCGAACCGGAGTCTCGGCCGGGTTGAGTGTGGATGATTTCGCGCCCAGGATTAGCTTTTTCTGGGATATCGGCATGAACCACTTTATGGAAGTGGCAAAGATGCGCGCGGCGCGGATGCTCTGGTCCAAGATCGTGGCCGAATTCAAGCCCAAGAACGCCAAGTCGATGGCCCTGCGCACCCACAGCCAGACCAGCGGATGGAGCCTGACTGAGCAGGATCCGTTTAATAATGTGATGCGAACCTGCATTGAGGCGCTCACTGCCGCGCTGGGGCACACCCAAAGTCTCCACACCAACGCCCTCGACGAAGCCATTGCACTCCCCACCGAGTTCAGTGCAAGAATCGCCCGCAATACGCAACTCTATCTGCAAGAAGAGACTTCGATTACCCAAGTCGTCGATCCCTATGGCGGCAGTTACTATGTTGAGAAATTGACGCACGATCTTGCCCAAAAAGCTTGGGCGCTCATCGAAGAGATTGAGGCCCACGGCGGCATGACTAAAGCGATCGAGACCGGCATCCCCAAGATGCGCATCGAAGAGGCCGCGGCACGCAAGCAGGCTCGGATCGATAGCGGCGAAGATGTGATCATCGGGGTCAATCAGTACCGGATCCGGGAGGATTCGACGGTACCCGTTCTCGATGTTGATAATATTCGCGTTCGACAACAACAAGTCACCAAACTTGGTGAAATCAAGGCGCAACGAGACTCCGCGAGCGTCGAGGAGATCCTGGGGCGGATCCGAGATTGCGCGCGGTCGGGTCAGGGCAATCTGCTGGAATTCAGCGTGGAGGCCGCCCGCCGTCGGGCGACTTTGGGCGAGATCTCTTCCGCGCTTGAGGAAGTCTTTGGACGGTACGTCCCAACCGCAAGCGCCGCGCCGGGTGCTTATCGAGCTCAGAGCGGCGAGACGCCGGGGTTCAAGGGCGCCGAAAACCTGGTGCAAGTCTTCACCGAGCTGGAAGGGCGTCCACCGCGGATCTTGGTCGCCAAGATGGGGCAAGACGGTCACGACCGAGGGGCCAAGGTGGTGGCCACGGCGTTTGCTGACCTCGGCTTTGACGTCGATATCGGGGCCCTTTTCCAAACCCCCGAAGAGGTCGCCCGGCAGGCCGTCGAGAACGACGTGCATCTCCTCGGAGTTTCGAGTCTTGCCGCGGGGCACAAGACCCTCGTGCCGCAGGTCATTGCCGAACTGAAGAGGCTGGGACGCGAGGACATCCAAGTGGTGGTCGGCGGCGTCATTCCTGCACAGGATTACGGAGAACTCTACAACCACGGGGTCTTGGCGATCTTCGGTCCGGGAACCTCGCTGCCCGACGCGGCCAAAAAGCTGCTCCGCGTCTTGCTCGACGCGCGGACCCAAGTTGTCTGACGAGTCCTTTCTGAGTGTTCAACCGCCGGTGGCCCCGCCCCCGGCGGTCAATCCGCAGGCCCGTGTTCTCGCCCCTCGGCGGGCTTCGCCCGAGGAACTCGCCGACCGGATGTGCAACGGAGACCGGGTGGCCCTCGCCCAAGCGATTACGCTAGTCGAGAGCCTCAAGCCTTCGGACCGCGATCTCGCCCGCAAACTGATCTCACTATGCGCTCCTCTCGCCGGTCGGGCCTGGCGGATTGGAGTAACGGGCGTCCCGGGAGTTGGAAAAAGTACCTTTCTAGAGGCATTAGGCATGCACCTTTGTGCGGACCCTGCTCGCCGCATCGCCATCCTCGCCATCGACCCGAGCAGCGAGCTCACCGGGGGCAGCATCCTCGGTGACAAAAGCCGGATGGAGCGCCTCACCCGGACGGAGCAAGCCTTCATTCGACCCTCGCCGACTCGGGGCACGTTAGGCGGGGTCAGCCGGTGGACACGGGAGGTTCTGATCCTCTGCGAAGCGGCCGGATACGATCCGATCTTCGTCGAGACGGTTGGCGTGGGACAGTCAGAAATCGGGGTCGAACGCCTAGTGGATTCGGTCTTGGTGTTGATGCTGACCGGAGCGGGCGACGCCCTGCAAGGGATCAAGCGTGGGCTGATGGAGATCGGCGACGTCTTCGCCGTGACCAAGGCTGACGGCTCAAACCTGGATCGAGCCCAGGTCACGGCCCAGAGCCTGCGAGGGAGTCTTGCCCTTCTCCCGTCGCGGGGGTTCCGGTTGCCGGATGACGATCTAGTCCGGACTTGCAGCGCGACGGACGGCACAGGAATTGAGCAGGTTTGGGAGTCTTTAGTAGCCCATCGGGAGGTGGCACTGAGCACCGGCGAGTGGCAGAAGCAGCGCACGGCCCAAGCCCGGGATTGGCTTCGAGAGGATGTTCTGGAGTCCATCGGGCGCCGGGTTTCCGTGCATCCGGTTGTTCGAGCGCGACTGACGGAGGCGGAGGGTCAACTGGCGGACGGTAAGCTGCCTCCCGTGTTGGCCCAATGGGTGGTGGAAGGGTTTCCATGGGACAAGCTGGAGAGTTGATGGAACGCCATTCGATCCGCGTACCGCTGGATTGGCTTGCGGCCGCCTCGGCCCAAGGCCGCGCCCTCGGTTCGGGGGATGAACTCCCCCGAACCTCTGCCCCGAGGCCGCCGCAAGAACTGGAACTCGCGGCTCACCGCTGGCCATGCGCCAACCCCCAGACCGACCCGATCTTCTTCCTGGTCGGTGGCCCAGGAGAACACCCTCGGCCCTACCTAGATCACCCGCCTTTTCAGAAAGCGCTCGCCCAGTTCGCCCAGGTGGCAGATCTCTGGCTGATCGATCAACGCGGAACCGGCGACTCGGCGGGGCCGCTCGCAGGGGGGATCGATTTGACCCCGCCTCCAGAAGCCTTTGCGGCGGATCTTTGGAACCCGACCCGCGAAGCAGTCACGCATGAGATCGCCACGAGAGAGCTCGATCCGGCGCATTGGAACGCGCTCCAATCGGCCCACGACCTGGTGGCCTGGGCCAACCACATCGGGACCGACCGGGTGAACCTTCTCGCCCTGAGCTATGGCACCCACCTCAGCCAGCACCTCATGACCCTGGCCCCCGGCCGGGTCGGGCGGGCGGTCTTTGGCGGCTTCGAGGGGCTGGATCAGACGTTCAAGCTCCCAGCCAACACGGACGAAGTTCTGGCCCGCCATGGAGCAGAGTTCGTCACTCTTGTAAGGGCTGTGCTGGACGCGGACGTCCCCGAACTGAGCCGCGAAGCTCGGCAGATCTGGATCGCGAGCATGGTTGGGATGAGCAACCGGTTCAAGCACCTCGCCAGAATCTTGGCGGGGCTGGCTGGCGGAAGCCTCATTGGACTCGAGCGCGACCTGGCCGGGTTCAAGAAGCTCTGGCAGCGCCCGCTGGCGTTCTACCTCTTCGACAGCGCCTCGGGGGCAAGTGTGGACCGGTGGCGGGAGATCGAAGACCAGGCCCCAAACTCACTCCTGAGCTGGGGGCCCAACTTCCCGTTCCGTGGGCCGGAGTCAGGTTGGCCAACCTCGACTCTCGGTTTATCCCCAACTCCAATTCCCCACCCGATCTTGGTCTTTACGGGTGACTGGGATGCCTTTACGCCGGATCTCAATGTGCCACGGGATTGGCCCCGGCTCGTGCATCGGCAACTCGAAGGAGCCTTTCACAACGATTTTCTAGCCCGAGAAGAATTCGTGCGGGCCGGGGTCGAGTTCTTTGTGACCCAAATGGGAGCGTAGAATAGAGCCGTGCCGACCACCGACCGCCTGCGAGATGCCCTAGCCCGCGAGATCGGAGCCGAGCGCATCTTGAGCGGACCCTCGGTCGAGCGGACCTATGAGAGCGATGCCTACAATGTCGATCGCTCACAGCCGACCGTGGTGGTGTTGCCAGAATCGACGGAGGAGGTCGCGAAGGTCGTCCGCTGGTGCCGCCGGGAGGGCGTTCCCTTCACGGCGCGGGGCGCCGGAACCGGGCTGAGTGGCGGGGCGATGCCGGCTCTCGGGGGAGTGGTGATCTCCACCAAAAAGCTGAACCGGATCCTTGAGATCGATCTCCCGAATCGACGATTGAAGGCCCAGGCCGGGGTCACGAATATCGCCCTGAGCAAGGCGGTCGCGGCCCACGGACTTCACTTTGCCCCCGATCCCAGTTCCCAAACGGTGGCGACTCTGGGGGGCAATATCGCCGAGAACTCGGGCGGCCCCCACACCCTCAAGTACGGGGTCACGGCCCCCCACATCCTGGGATTAACCTTGATCGATGCGGAGGGAGAGATCCTGGAGTTGGAACGCGGATTTGGCCCCGATTGGATCGGGATGGTCGTCGGGAGCGAGGGGACTCTTGGGGTGGTGACCGAGGCTTGGGTCCGATTGACTCCGGTGCCCGAGCACGTCGAAACCGCCCTGGCTTGTTTTGGCACCGTCCGAGAGGCGAGCGAATGCGTCAGCGCGATCATCTCTCGGGGGGTCTTGCCCGCTGCGCTGGAGATGATGGATCGCAACATCCTCATGGCTCTGAGGGCCGCATTTGGGCTGGAATTCCCCGATGCCACCCAGGCCATGCTCCTGGTGGAATGCGATGGCCCGCGCGAGGCTTGTCGGCAAGAGATCGAGGCGGTGGAACAGGCGTTCCGCGGTTTTGGGGCGATCAACCAGCAACGCGCCCGGGACGCGGCCGAGCGCGCCAAGCTCTGGACCGCTCGCAAAAAGGGCGTCGGGGCGATGGGGCGGCTCGCACCGTCGGTGGTGACCCACGACGGGGTGATCCCTCGATCCAAGCTGCCCGAGATGCTGGACGCGGTCTATGAGATTGCCGCCCGGTATCAGATCGGAGTGGCGAACCTCTTTCACGCCGGGGACGGGAACCTGCACCCGTGCTTCTACTTCGACGACCGCGATCCGAAGCAGGTCGAAGCCGTGGTGGCGGCCGGGACCGAGGTCATCCAGAAGTGCATCGAGCTCGGCGGGAGTGTGACCGGAGAACACGGGATCGGGGTCGAAAAGCTCGACCTGATGGGTCTCATGTTCAGCCCCGAGGACCTCGCCTATCAGGCGCGATTGAAGGAGATTTTCGGCACAAACGAGCTCTGCAACCCGTGCAAAGTGCTCCCGAACCAGCGGGGGTGCCAAGAGCACCGGCTTCGGTGGCGGGGGGTGGCGACGTGATCTGGGGCCTCAACTTCCCTGCTCCACTCACGCCGCGCGAGGCCGAGATCTCGGCCGCCGACTTGGTTGCAACCTTTTCCAGCGGTTGGCGGTTGGAGGAAGTCCAGTCGATGTTGCGAACCCAAGGTTTGCTGATTCCCCACGGGGGGCTGTGCCTACCGGACCCGGCCGCGCAGTCGCCGGTTCGGGCCGCGGATCTCACGTTAGAGCAGGCCATCGGGTTCGATTTCCCCCATGCTTTGGGGCACCTCTATGGCGGTTGGACCGACTGGGTTTTGGGGCTGACGGTCGAGGATGCCAGCTCATCGGGGCCCGGGGTTAAGCTCGGGAGCCGGGTCGTCAAATCGGTTGCCGGATATGACGGACAAAAGCTCTTCTGTGGGGCGTTGGGGGCCTTCGGCCGAATCCTGAGCGTGACCCTCCGGGTCTATCCTCTGTCCGTTCCGCTCCGTGCGGATCTTCGGGGGTCCGGAGGCCCGCCCACCGAAGATTCCGTGCTCCACCGGGTCCGCGCCGCCGACCTTGGTGCATTGGAGGCGACGGTCGGAGAAAATGCTCCGGCTCTCGACCGACTGGGTGCCTGGGCGGTCTATCCGCTTGGTCGTCACGAGGATCCACCGATTCGGTTTGACGGGGACCAGCTGTGGCGGTATGGCCAGGTTCCCGAACTCAACCCCGCCGCGCGTCGCCTTATGGCCCAAGCTAAGGCCCAACTCGACCCGAACGACCAGCACCAACCAGTGCTCTGGAGGCCAGCTTGAGCAACCATCACGACCTCGAAGAACTGACCACCCATTGCATCAGGTGCGGCTTCTGCCTTGAGAGTTGCCCGACCTTCAAGATCACGGGGGCGGAGCACGAGTCACCGCGAGGGCGGATTTACCTGGTCCGTGGGGCCCTTGAGGGCAAGCTTCCCTGGCAAGAGATCCAGGAACCGATCGACCACTGCCTGGGGTGCCGAGCCTGTGAGACGGCTTGCCCAAGTGGGGTCGAATACGGGGCCATCCTGGAACTCGCTCGCGAAAGGCTCGGGTCCAAACCGGCCACGAAGGCCCTCTTGACTGGCCTCACCAACCCTGGTTTGGCCAAGATTCAGTTCACCCTCGGCAGGATGCTCCCCGGCAAGCGGATGCCGGCCGCTCTGAGCCGGTTGATCGCGGGATCCCCGGCCGAAGCCGACTTGCCGAGGCCCCAGCCGAAGATCCCATGGACCGAGCTTGATGAATCCAAACTCCCCCCAGTCACCGGCCAAGTGGCCCTGGTTTTGGGCTGTGTGATGCGGGTGCTCTACGACCCGGTGCACACGGCCACCAAGCGGCTGCTCCGGCGGGTTGGGCTCGAAACGGTTGAGATTGCGGCTCCCTGTTGCGGGGCCCTGCACGCCCATGCCGGGATGTTGGACGAGGCACGGACGAGGGCCCTCCAGATGGCGGCCGCCATTCCGCCCGAGGTCCCGATCGTGCTGAATTCGGCCGGATGCGGATCGACCATGCGCGAATACGGATTCCTCGATCCCAGCCTGAAGGGCGTCGCGGCCCGGGTCCGAGATCTGAGCGAGATCCTGCTGGAGCATGGATTGGTCAACGCCCTACGGGATGCTCCCGGATTCGGAGGAAAGCGGATCACCTACCACGACGCTTGCCACCTCGCCCATGGCCAAAAGGTCACCCAGCCCCCCCGCGAACTGCTGAAGTCCATCCCCGGGGCCGAGTTTGTCGAGATCGACGAAGCCGACACGTGCTGTGGCAGCGCCGGGATCTACAACGTGGTCCAACCCCAGATGGCGCGGGCGCTCCTGGAGCGGAAATGGGGACACATCGCCGCCAGCGGGGCCACCCTGGTGAGCACCGGCAACCCGGGCTGCCTCGCCTGGATTGAGCAGAAATCCCGCGAAACCGGCCAAAGCATCGCGGTTGAACACACGGCCATCACGCTGGAAAGAGCGTGGGGGGCGGCGGGTAGGGGGTAGGGGATGGGAGCGGAGCAGAGCATAGTGGACCACTCACGCTGTTAAGTTGATAAGGCCCCAAGGCCTACGCCTATCCCCTTACCCCCTACCCCCTAACCCCGGTACTCTTGCCTCATGTTCATCACCCTGGAGGGCCCCGAGGGCGCAGGCAAGACGACGCTTATCCGGGGGCTCGCCGAGAGGTTAAGGGCCGAGGGCCGAGCGGTGGTCACGACTCGGGAGCCAGGGGCTGGACCCGTTGGCGGCATGATCCGGGAGATCCTGCTTGGAAACAACGAGATCCATCCAAGAGCGGAACTGCTCTTGTTCTTGGCCGACCGCGCCCAACACATCGAGGCCCTCATCCGCCCCGCTCTGGCCGCAGGGCAGGTCGTTCTCTGCGACCGACATGCCGACTCGACGGTGGTGTATCAGGGCTATGGCCGAGGGTTGGACCGGGACGAAATGCGCAGGATGAACACCCACGCCACGGGCGGGCTGGTTCCCGACCTGACTTTGCTCCTTGATGTCGATCCAGAGTTGGGCTTACAGCGTCAGGAGCGGGCCGATCGGCTCGGCGGCGAAGGGCTGGAGTTCCATCAGCGCGTCCGGGAGGGATTCTTGAGCGAAGCAAAGCGCGAACCCACACGCTGGGTGGTTCTGAACGCACAGGAGCCCGCCCCCCAAGTGGAGGAACGGGCGTGGAAGGTGATCGCCGAGAGGCTCAGAGCAAAAGCTTAGGCGGACGCTTGAGTCTTGCTGACGTAGGCTCCCAACTCTTTCGGGAGTGCGATATCCGGCTCGATCAAGAGAACGAGCTTTCCATCGGCCTGGGCCACGCCAGCAACCAGTCCTGGTTCTTGATGGGTCAACTTTTGGGGCGCCGTTTCGATGTTTTCCTCATGGAGGACGGCAATGCCATCCACCCCATCGACCTTGAAGGCGCACCGACCGACGTCGGTCAGACAGACCACGAAGTTTCCTTCCAGTTCTGCATTGGGCAACTCAAACCGCTGTCTGAGATCCACGGCTGGAATGGTGTCTCCGCGCAAGTCGAAGATCCCCATCAACGACTTGGGTGTTTTTGGTATTCGGGTAACGTTCTGCGAGGGCAAGATGCGCTCGACCCGCTCGATCGGGATCCCGTAGTACTCCTTAGCTAATTTGAAAACAACGTACTTGTGTTCGGACATAATCCTCAACCCCATTTGGAACAGCGTTCCGAGGGTGTTGTTGCCACGGTTTCGGACTGAACCAAGCCCGTAAACCTCGCGGACCGAGGCGACTTCCCGAACCATTACCGTGACTTCGATCCTACTTTTTAGTTATCTCTACCAGCCCCCGGCGACGGCGTGGCTCGACAAGATTGCGGGTCACTACCGAGGGAATTCTCAGGTTGCTGTCGAGGTCGTCCGGCGCGATGCCGGAGGCGGCCGGACGGCCTTAAAGTGGTACTGGAACGGCCGCGATCTGCAGCGGATCGAAATCAACAAGAACCAGTACGCCGTTCAAGACAAGACGGGCTATTACGAGATCGATCAGCTATTGGGTCGGTATCACATGGCCCCGGTCTTTGGCGGCTCCATTCGACCACCGGTGGGAGCCTTTGGCTGGCCTGCGCTCGAGGCCTACCCCCAGCTACTCCTCTCGGCTCCTTATCTTGATCAGTTCTGGCCGCTCTCTCGGGACCAAATTCAAGTCACACCGCGAGAGAATGGGGCCGAGATCTTGATCCCGATCGACGTGAACGAGGGCGTGGAGATTGGGTTGTCCGTCGACGCGTCCGGGCGCATGAAGGAAGTTCGTTTTCGGCGGACGGTCGAAGGTCGCGAGCAGCGTTGGGCTCTCGCCATGACTCCGATCGAGTGGCCCGGCGCGGCAGCGTTTCGGCCCGACCTGAGGGGTCTGAGTCCGACGATTCTCGAACCCTCCTTGCTCCCGTTGGGTCCGGGGGCCAAGTTGCCGAGCGAAACGCTCAGGGCCCCAAAGGGAGAGACGGTGAGCCTTCGGGAGATCCTTTCCGGTCGACGCGGGTGGATCCTCGTGATGGATCGTGAAGAACCCGCCGGACTTGCTCTCCGGGCAGAGTTCGAGCGTCGCCGAAAGGAGCCCCTCTACACCTTGCGTCCCGGTCGGCCGAGCGGAGAGCGTGAGTGGGGACTGCGGGGCCAGCTGGCGGATTGGGCGCCGGCGGGCACCCCGGCCCTCTATTGGTGCGACCCCGATGGCCGGATCCGCGCCGCATGGTTTGGGTACCACGCACCGGAGGCGGACCTCCTCTTCGCCGAGATCGAAGAGGCTGCTACTTCTGGGTGATGACCCGGTCGAAGAAGCGGAAGGCGTCGGGCAGCGCCTCGGCCACGATCATCAGGTGCTCACAGCGGGGATAGACCTTCGACTCACTCTTGGGCGGAAGCTGTTTGGAGAGTTGGTCCGATTGGCGCTTGAGTAGCGACATCTCTTGAGCCCCCACCGAAAGGAAGACAGGGGTCGCCTTGAGGTCTGCTGGGAGCGCCCCCGCAGCGGGGGCAAAGAGCGCGACCGCGGCCGGGTTGATGCTGCCCGCCTGCAACGCAAGGCCACCCCCCATGCTGTGCCCCATGACCATGACCGGTCCCGGATCGACTCCAACCACAGTTTTCAGCCACGTCAACGAGGCCGAAACCGCGTTCCTCAGGCTCCGAGGACTCACAAAGATCCAGCCCCGCTCCTCGGCGAGTCGTGGCGCCAATCCCGCCCCCAAGGAATCGAAGAACATGTTCTCAGACCCACCCGCGCCGTGAAGCGCGATCACGACTGGGGGCTTCTTGTCAGCGGTCCGACGGGGCAGTCGGGCTCGAAGCGGGACTCCGTCATAGACGGCCGCATGGACCTCCCGGATGTCCGCCCGCTTCAGCTTTCCACTTGCGAGGCCCTCCGTCTGTTCGAGCATCTGGCTCAGCGGGAGAGAGATTTCGTAACCCGGCTTGGCGGCCTCCTGGATCCCTCGGACGAGGCCTTGCACCATCGGGTCCTTGTCGGCTTCGAGCTTCCCGATTCGGGACCGAAAGTCCGCCAACTCCGACACCTGGATCTGGCCAGAAGCGCCACCCGCCGTCCACCGAAGCACCTTAGCCGAAGACTGGCCCTCCCACTTTTCGGATGGGATCTGCAGACCCCGGGATTCACCGACAGAAAGGCTCAACTTTTCTTTGCCTATCTCAATACTCAACGGGTCCGCGGTGTAGGTCCACGTGATCAGCACCTCGACTGGTTGACCTGGGTCCTTGACGGGCTGACTGGGCCGGATCGACACCGGACCGACAGGGCGGCCTCCCAAGATCTGGGTGGCGCGATCGAGCCGACGGCAGACTTCGGTCGTTCGTCCCTGGAAAAAGTCGGTGACCGCCCCCGAAATCTCGTTGACTGCCTCGGCGCGCTTGGTGACGTCTTGGTTCTTCAGCCAGGCTTGATCAAGCTGGATGAGCCTGACTCCCATCTCGTACCGACCGGCCGACGGTGCGACGGCGGGTTGCATTGCCAGAGCCAGGAGGAGCGCGTTCATGGTTGCCATGATGGCATACGGCGCTTGACCGTTCTTGCCTCACTTCGGTAACTTGTGCGGGACGTCCGCAACGGAGCGGCGTAGAGAATCAACATGCCCCAAGCGCAGACCATCGGGAAGCTTTTTCAAGAGTCCTGTCGACGCCGAGCCGACCACCCGGCCCTACTCATCCCCCAAAAAGGCGGCCCTCGCACGATCCTCTATCGGGAGCTGTATGAGTTGGCGTTCCAATACGCCTGTGTCCTCCAGGATCTCGGACTCCAGCGGGGCGACCGGATCAACGTTTTCAGCGAGAACTGCTACGAGTGGGCCCTGCTCGACTGGGCCTGCCAGACCACGGGCATCGCGCTAGTCCCGATCTATCCCACCCTGCCCGCCGACCAAGTCGCCTACATCGTCCAAGATTCCGGGGCAAAGCTGTTGGTGGCCGGTTCACCCGAACTGGAGGCCAAGGTCGCCAGCAGCCTGTCGGTGCCCATCCACCAACTCATCTCGGGCGATGCCAGCATCTCGGCCCGGGCCGCAACCGCCACCGGAGACCGCGCCGAATGGGAAGCCGGAATCGACGCGATCGGCGCCGACGACATGGCCACGATCATCTACACGAGCGGAACCACTGGAGATCCCAAAGGGGCCACCCTACTCCACAAAAACATCGCCGGCATCACCACTCAGGTCAAGGAGTCGCTCGATGTCAATGAGAACGACACCTTTCTCAGCTTTTTGCCCCTGAGCCACGTTTATGAGCGGGTCGATGGCCATATCCTCCCGATCGTGACCGGTGCGACCATCGCTTACGCCGGGTCGCTGGCCAGCCTCGCCCAAGATATGGTCTGGGCGCGGCCGACGATCATGTGCTGCGTCCCGCGGTTCCTCGAGGCGATGAAGGAACGGATCTTGGACGGAATGAAGAAGGCTCCCCCCCTGCGGCAGAAGCTCTTCCACGCCTGTCTGAGCCAGGGCATCAACAAGTTGCGAGGCAAACCAGCCCCCTTGTATCCGATCCTCGATAAGCTGGTGGCCAGCAAGGTTCGAGAGCGAACCGGTGGGCGGCTGAAGTTCTTTGTCAGCGGCGGAATGGCGATGCCGATGCACGTCTATGAGTTCTTCGGAGCATTCGGTCTGAGGATCCAGCAAGGCTATGGTCTCACCGAAACCTCGTCGGGGGTCGTTTTCAACCCGGTTGAGGACAACAAGCCGCACACGGTCGGCATCCCCGTCCCCGGCGTCGAGGTCAAACTCGCCCAAGACGGAGAGATCTTGATCCGAGGACTCTGCGTGATGGCGGGCTATCACAACAACCCCGAAGCCACCGCCGCTGCGATTGATGGAGAAGGCTGGTTCCACACCGGCGACGTGGGCACCTGGGAGGGCAAGCACCTGATGATCACCGACCGAAAGAAGGACATCCTCGTCCTTGGAAACGGCAAAAACGTGGCCCCTCAGCGCATCGAAGACAAGCTCCGCGGTCGACCGACCATCAGCGAGGCCATCCTCTTCGGCGATAGCCAAAACTATGTCGGAGGGCTCATCGTGCCCAACTTGGATCACATCCAATCCAAGCTGCAAGGACTTGGGATCAAGGTCCCCGAGCCCGAGAAACTCCTGGAACATGAGCAAGTCCGGGCCATGATCAAGGCCGATATCGACGCCACCAACAAAGAGCTTGCCGACTTCGAAAAGGTGAAGAAGTGGAAGCTGATCTTGGCGCAGTTTTCGGTCGAAACCGGGGAGCTGACGCCCTCGCTCAAGGTGAAGCGGAAGGTGATCCGGGAACGCTACGCGGCCGAGATTGCCGGGCTGTTCGACTAGGCTCAGGCAGGCCTCTATCGGAACTCGCGTTATAGACCGATGGAGGCCAAAGACCCGCCCAATTCCTAGCGGGGATCCTGGACACAGCCGACCATGATCGGCACCCCACTTGGGGTCAGGATCGCATAGAGAAACGGTCGGTCGGCGATAAAGACGAATGGCTTGGGCGGCTCGAACGGAGAGGCCCCAGCTTCGACCTCGATCCCTGTCGCTGCGGCGGCCTCTGTCCCTCGTTCAGTGACCTCGATAAAGGTCTTGTGGATCACCTGACTGATATTGAGCCCTCGGGGATCTTCGCCAATTTGACGGAAGTCCTGACTCGGCTTAAAGGGGGATTTCATTCCCCACTTTTGGAGGGTGTCCCCCATCGAGTAGCTACCCTCGAACTTCCACTTGGGAAGGCTGACTTGCCCCAGGCGAAAGCGGAAATCGGCTCCGAGTTGCTGGGCAAAGGTGCCGTCTTTCACCAGTTGCAGGGGCGTCGTCCCTGGCTTGGGAAGCAGGATCACCATGCTGAAGTCCGTCTCATAGAACTTTTGGATCGCTTGCCAGGTCGGCCCCTCGGCGTAGGGGACATCGACTTCGGGGTGATTCATCATCTTGACCTGAGCCGCGCGGCCCCGCCCCAGCTTGAACTCCTGATCCTTGGTGAGCTCGGGTTCAAACGGGAGCCGCCAGGTGTCTTTGAACCAAAGGGCATTGGCGAGGACAAGGACCGCGTCGGGGCTGAGATCATCAAAGAGTTGAGGAATCCGGTTGTTGGTCCGCGCCTTCACCCACTCGTTGACAAGCCCGAGACCAGGATTCGGGAAAGTCGTGTTCTGGATATCGGCGGCAAACGACTTTCGAAGATCAGCGAGGTAGTCGTCCTTGATCGGAAACTTTTCCGCGATGAAGGCCCCATTGGCGATCCGCAGAACGTTCTCGTGCCCAGCCGCTTCGCGTTGAAAGTTCGCCGCTGCGGCCCGGATCTTCTCGAACGGTTGATCTCCAAACATCACCTTTTGAATCTCCCTCGCGCTGGCTCCCTCCGCCCCGACCTGGAGCATTCCAAAGGCCAAAAGAAAGCTGATGGGCGAGGACGCCACGTTGTCCTCAGGATTCTCGGTGAGCTCGTACAAGAGGTGCTTGGCTCCGAACTCGCGACTCGCAACCAGAAGGGGAGTGGGGTCGGCATCAGGAACGGCCGGCGGGAGCGGCGACTTGGGGACCTGGGTGATCGGCTCGTCTGCGTTCTTGGGGGGATCCACAGGAACTTTGGAGACGCTGCTGACCGGTGGGCAAACCAACAATCCGAAGGTGGCAAGAGCAGCAAGAGTGGGAAGTACTTTCATCTAGGGTGTGGGACGTACCAGCCAGTCGGAACGTTACGCAACGTAGGGCGAACGGTGGAGGGAGCCAAAGCGGCGATCAGAGAAAGCCCCTAAAAATGTTTGCTTCAGTCTACTAATTCTCAGATATTTATAGTAGAATAGAAACCATCATGAGCAATGTTGCTGCTGTCGTAGAGCTTGCGGAGATCCGCCTGATTGCGGTCGAACATAAGGGGCCTTACCACCTGATCGGTTCCGCGTTTGACCGAGTTTTCACTTGGGCTCATCAACATGGAGTCCCCATCGGCCGAGGCATCGGGATCTATAACGACGATCCCCGCGAGGTCGCTCCGGAGGACCTCCGCTCGTTGGCGGGGATGCAGGTTCCGGCCGACTATCAGCTGCCTGAGAGCGAGTCGGACGTGAGGATTGAGGTCATCCCGGCCGGCCCCTATGCCACCCATACCCATATTGGTCACTATGAGGGGTTGCCGGGGGCTTGGCAAAACTTTATGGCCCAGACTCTGCCCAATGGAGAGCCTTTGCCGCCAGGAATCTGCTTTGAGATCTATGAGAACGACCCCGACACGACCCCACCGGATCAGCTGATCACTGGGATCTATAACGCGGCCTACTAAAGTCGACCGGCGGGGTTCACCGGACGACCGTTGACCCGGATCTCGAAGTGGAGGTGCGGGCCAGTGGAAAGGCCGGTGGACCCGACGGCAGCGATCTTTTGGCCCTGGCGGACCCGCTCGCCGCTGCGGACAAAAAGGCGGGAACAGTGGCCATAGAGAGTCGAGATGCCTCCGCCGTGGTCGATCACAACCGTGTTGCCATAGCCGCCGCGGTAGCTGGCTCCGATTACGACCCCAGCTGCAGCGGCCCGTATTGGGGTCCCTGTGGGCGCGGCGAAATCGATTCCGGCATGGAGGCGGCGCGTGCGAAGGACGGGGTGGATTCGGTAGCCATACCCGCTTGAGATGCGACCATTGACGGGACGAATAAATCTTCCGGTGAACCGGGTCGCTCCGCCAGCATTGGCCATCTGCTCTTGAATTCTTCGGATTTCACGCTCGATCGAGCGGCTCTCCGCGTCGAGGGCGTTGACCTCCCGCTGCAGAGCATTTCGCTCCTTCTGCAGCTTGGCGAGAATCCCGGCCTTCTCCTTGCGGACGGCCTCGACTTCGGCCCGTTGCTCTTGCAGCGTGGCCAACACGGTCTTTTGCTCTTGGACGGCTAGGAGTTGGTCCGCGCGGCGACGTTCCACCCGGTCTTCGGCGGCTTGAAACTTCTCAAAAAGCAGTCGATCCCGCTCGGCCAATCGCTCCAGAACAAACTTTCGAGCCGCGAGTTCGCCCAGATCTTGGGCCGAGAGCAGGCCGATCAGACCATCTTGGTCTCCCGCGATGTAGATCTGTCGGATCCTGCGGCGGACGGCGGCGGTGACTTGGGCGAGTTCGTCCCGAGCCGCGCGGAGATCCTTTTCGGCCTCCACTAGCCGAGTGCGCAGCTGGCCGAGTCGCTCCTCGTTGTATTCGATCTTGCTATCGAGCGCCGTGAGGCGCTGGTCGACTTCTTGAAGTTGGCCCGAGGCGACCGAGACCTCTTGTTGGGCTTCGCGCAGATCCTTTCGGACATCCGACTTTTCGCCCTGAACGCCCTTGAGTTTCTGGCGAAGTCCTTGGACTTTCTTCTTCTGTTGGCTGGTGTTTTGGGCCAATCCAGGCACGACCCAAGCCCCCAACAAGAGCAACGTTGCACCGGCAAAGGCGAGCCACCTCACCCCAGCTGCCTCCCCGAATCGCGCAGAGCAAAGAGCGAGCAGAGCACTCCGTAGGCCGCCCCGGCCAGACCCAGGCCGAACATCCACGGTCCAAAGTTGAATCCGGTCTGGAAGCTCTGAGCGCTTAGGTTAGCGGCCAATCGCTGCATTCCCAGAACCGAACCACCGATCAGTGCTCCCGCCAAAGCTCCACCGATGGCCCCTTGGAACAAGCCTTCGATCACCATCGGGGCCCGGACCGTGGACCGAGTGGCACCGACCAACTGCATGATGCGGATCTCGCGCCGGCGCGCGACGATGGTCAGCCGAATGGCGTTATAGATCAAGACTCCGCTGGTGAGGAGCATCATCGCCCCGAGGGCAATTCCGACGATGTGAAGGGTGCGGAGCCCATCGGCCACCAGCTTCTGCTGGTCGTTCTGATAACGGACTCCGTCGGGCTGGATGCCGTCGAGCTTTTGAAGCCGAGCCGCCACCCCTCCGACCTGCTCGACGTCGGTGAGCTGCACATGCAGAGAGTCCGGCAGTGGGTTGTCGAGATCCTTCGCGACCTGGGGATACTTCTTTTGGAAGTCCTTCCACCCTTCCTCTTTGGTCACCAACCGGACCGAGCGCACGCCAGGGATCTTCCTAGCCTCGGCCAAAGATTGATTAAGCACCTCTTGTTCCGCCCCATATCGAAAGAAGGCACGAACCGGGAGCCGCTCGCCGACCGCCTGGGCCGACCGCGAAACCTGAAGCCACGTAAGGAAGAGGCCCCCGAGCAGAAAGAGTGCCGCGGTCGCGGTAGAAATCGCCGCGAAGGTCATCCAGCGGTTCCGGCGAAGCGCGGTGAAGGCTTCTCCTACCAAGAACCCGAGGCGATCAAACCACAAGGGCGCCCTCCTTTTGCATCCGACCACCCTGCATCCGGAGGATCCGGTGGGGGCAACGGTTGACCACCATCATGTCGTGGGTCGCCATCAGGACCGTGGTGCCTTTGGCGTTCAGCTCCTCGAGGATCTGAAGGATTTCGAGGCTATGCTCGGGGTCTAGGTTCCCGGTCGGTTCATCGGCGAGAATCAGCGGCGGGTCGTTGATCAGGCTGCGGGCAATAGCCACTCGCTGTTGCTCCCCACCGCTAAGCTGGTGGGGGAGGGCATCGGCGCGGTGCCCGATCCTCACTTGGTCGAGGATCCGGGGAATCGTTTGGCGCACCTCTCTTCGGCCCTTTCCGATGGCCCGCATCGCGTAGCCGACGTTTTCCCAGACCGTCTTGTTGGGCAGGAGGGCAAAGTCTTGGGGCACGATGCCCATTTTTCGGCGTAAGAACGGGATCTCGCGCTCGTCAAGTTGTCCGATGTTTTCGCCATCCAACCAGACCTCGCCCGACGTGGGGGCGACCTCCCGATAGAGCAGCTTGAGGATCGTGGATTTGCCCGAACCCGTCGGCCCGAGCAAATAGATAAACTCGCCTTTCTCGACGCTCAACGAGAAGTCTGCTAGCCCCGTGACGAGATCGGAATATCTGACGCAGGTATTTCGGAATTGGATGAGCGAAGGCATGGGCGGTAACGCGCCGGGACGAGCGACGGTAGGAGAAGTATTGGGATGCTACCCGCTCAAGAGTCCGTGTCTACCAAAACAGCGCCGGATCCTACGAAGCCTCGGCGTAGAAGGACGCTTCTCCGGTGTTTATCCGGGGTCTCTCGACGCAACCTCAAGTCGCGAGCTTGGCGCTGGCTCTGGACCCAACTGGTGGTCGAACGGGCCCTGAAATACGGGACCGTCCACCTGAATGGCTGGCTCTTCCCAATGGCCTTTTGGACCTGGATCCTGGGTCAGGACTGGGTTTCATTTTTGATCGTGCCGGGGATCTTTGGGCTCATCTCGGCCGCTCTGCTTTCGCTGGTGGCGGCGTTTCAGCCGGACCTACCGCCGGGGGAGGTTCGGCATGGCTTGGTCTTTGCCAGCCCTCGACCGATGGCGGCCGCGGCCATCCATGCCACGCTGTTCGTGAGTTTTGCCTCGGCCCTCTCCCTGGCCGTGGCCGGACCTGCAGTGGGCTGGTCGAGCCCGGTCGACGGCTTCTTGCTCCGCAACTTCTGGATCAGCCCCCTCTTTTTGGGCCTGAGCTGGATATCGTGCTTCGCGGTCTGGTGGGTGAGCCTGCGCCTTCGGCTAAGTTGGCTACTGGGCCACCCGGTCGTGGGGACCAGTGCCGACTAATCCCCCATCCGGGCGATGCGGGGGTTGAACTTTCCGGTGGAGAGGTAATGCTCCAGCCGCTGGGTCGTGACCTCCAAGTAACGGGGGATCATCGCGCGGAGTTCATGGGTATTCGACCCCAAAAGGTCGTTTAGGAGGAGCAGTTGCCGCCCGGCGACGAGGGCTTCCAGATCTTCGGGTGCCTCCTTCAGGACCGATCCGTAGCCGCGCCAAAGTTCCGCTTCCCACTCCGGCCCTGGCTCTTGCTGGCGGACGTAGTACAGGCTCTGGGCGATATCCATGAGGGGCCAAGAAAACAGACAATCGTCAAAGTCGAAGACCGTTAGCTGGCCCTGGTACCACTTCACATTGCTGAAGTGAACATCGAAGTGCGTGAGCCGAGGAGGCTCTTGGGCCAGCCGATCGATCACCCTTTGGGCCCGATCCAGGACCGTAAACAAGATCTCGCGCGACGAGAGTTCGTCCAACCGGTTCGTGATCCCGATCAGGGGCTCCGATGAAGTCTGGACCGCGCAAACCTCCGGCAGCCGAAAGGTCAGTCCGTGATCGTGCAACGTCCGGATGGCCCGGCCCATGGCCTGCATGATCTCGGGATTCGCACGGTCCTCGACATCGGGCCCTGGGAGCCAATGATAGGCCACGGCGACGACATTGCGACCGAAATCCGGCGTCGAGAGGACCACGTGGTCCCTTCCGTCCGGGGTCAAGCGGGGCCGCGGCACCGAGAGATCGGTCTCGGCCGCAAGCGCGCGCACCCAAGCCAACTCGGTTCGGATACCGGCCAGATCGTGAACCGAGTTCACATTCAGCCGGAGGGCATAGCGCTCGCCAGAATCGGTTTGGACACTGTAGGTCGAGTTGAATCCGTGACGAAACAGGCGGATCCGACTCGCTGGTTCGCCATAGTGAGACCAAGCCTCCCGCGCGAGCTCCCGAAGTCGGTCGAGCTGACGCCGGTGACCCAGTTCGGCGAATGGGATCATTCTTCGGGAGTCTCGATAATTGCGAAGACCGCGCCGGCCGGGTCCTGGATCACAGCGAACTGGCCCTCGCCCATGGCGCGCGGACCGTCGACAACCTTTCCGCCTTCCGCCAAAGCGCGTTCGGTCGCTTCAGCCACGCTTGACACCTCAATGTAGATCAGCCACTGGGGTGGGACCTGAGAGTTCGTGCCCCGGGCGTGGCAAACCCCGGCGACGGTGGTCCCCTCCGCGTCGTTCATGCTGTAGTCGGCATACCCGCCCATGTCCACGTCTTCTGAGGTCCAGCCGACGACCTTAGAATAGAAGTCTCGCAGGGGGGCGGCGTCGGGAACGGTGAGGTCTTGCCAGAGAATGTGACCGGTGGACATTCCGCTATTCTAGCGGACTTCGAGCCGAAGGTCGGGGGCGCGGAAGGATTCATCGGTCGCTCCCCCATCGTCGCGCAGGTTGGACCCCACCGAATAGACCAGGAAATCGGACCCTTGGGCACGGTAGATCAGGTTTCGCCCAGTGAAAGGGTCCAGCCGGATCGGCGCGGCAATTCCCGCCAAGTCGGTCGGCGCGGCCCCGGTTTTCTTGAGCCTCGCCATCGACTGGCTATAGGCGACCAGTAGCCTTCCCCACGCCAGGGAATAATCTCGGGCCTCCAGATAGACCCGGCCGCCGCGCAGGGCCGCCCGCGCAATCCGCCAATAGGGCCTGCCCTCGGCCCCGAGGTCGGGATATTCGGCTCTTTCGCGAGTGGGCTTTGCCGCCCTTGCGCGCAAGTCGAGGATCTCGGCTTCGGCCTCTTTCGTTAGGTTTCCGAAGAACTTTTGACGACGTTCGGGCGACTCCTTGGCGAGTGCTTCGACCTGGGCGACGATCGCATCTCCGCCAAAGCCGAGCTTCTTGGCCAGCTCTTTGGTGGTGCCTTTTGCAAAGGCGTCTTGGTAGGCTTGAAGCGCCGACTTCATGGCCCGGAGTTCGTTCTCCAAGACCTGTTGGGCGGTGGGCGCATTGCGTAGGATTGCAGTTTGAGCAAGGGCAAGTCTCTGCAATCCTTGGGCGCTCATCTCGGGCAGGGCCGGAGCCAAGGCCTGGCGCGCTTGATCGACGATGGCGAATCCGGTCACCGCTTCAAAGCTCGCCCCGCCGGTCATGTCGGTCCCAAACTTTGCCGCGATCAGATAGAGATCGAGGGCGCGCCCGTAGGCCCGCTCTTTCACCGCCGCTTCGATCTGCCAGGTGAGGGCCTTGGCGAGAATTTGGTACCCCGCCATCTCGGGAATGGGTTCCAGATAGGCAGGAGGTTCATAGCGCCATTCGCACCGCTTCCGGGTCCCTTTGATGAGCTGGGCGAGGGGTTCCTTGAGGTCTCTCAGGACGGCCTTTCGGAGTCCAGGGGTGTAGGTTTCGGCAAAGAGCTTTTCCTTTGGCAACCGGGCCGCCTGCTGGGCGGCGAGCAGGTAGTGATCAAAGGCGTTTTCGGAGCTTGGTTGGGCGACGACGGGGCGGGCCGGTTCGGCGATAGGGGCCAGCGGGGGCGGGCTCGACTTTTGGCATCCCGTGAGGACGAGCGTCAGAGCGGAACAAATGGTTAGGATGCGGACCGCTGGCCGGACGGAGGCGGCGGGAAGGGCGGCGCGCAGCGACGGGGCCCCTTCCCGGGGAGTGGCCTCCGGGCCGTCCGGCCGGCGGGTCGCCTGCAACTGACTCTTCCTCACCCCGCGAGGGTACCTGCCAAGACTATAATCTCTATGCCCATCATGAAAGGAGTCATTCTCGCTGCCGGCAAGGGATCCCGGTTGTTTCCTGTCACTCATCACGTCCCCAAGCCGCTCCTTCCCTTGGCCAACAAGCTGACTCTGGAGTACGCCTTCAACCGACTCAAGGAGATCGGGGTCACCGATATCTGTTTGGTCGTCGGGGAAAACGAACCGGCCATGCGAGAGGCCTTGGGCGACGGCTCGGCTCATGGTGTTCAGTTGAGCTACGTTCGACAACCCGAGCCGAAAGGGTTGGCCCATGCGGTCGGGTTTACCCAAGAATTCGTGGCTGGTGAAGACTTCGTGCTTTATCTCGGCGACGCCATCTATTCACACGACTTCAAGAATCTCGCCAGTCAGTTTAGGGAAAGTGGAGCCGCAAACCTCAACATGGTCAAGCCGGTGGAAGACCCGCGGCGGTTCGGCGTGGCCGTGGTCGAGGGCGACCGCATCGTCGAACTCGTCGAGAAACCAGCCCAGCCAAAGAGCAACCTCGCGATGGCCGGTCTCTACTTTTTCGGACCTCAGATCTGGGAGGTCCTGCCTGGTCTGCAGCCGAGCGCGAGGGGAGAATATGAGATCACCGACGCGATCCAGCTACTGGTCAATCGGGGCGACAAGGTCTTGGCCGGAATCTATGAGGAGCAGTGGTTCGATACCGGGACTCTTGATTCGTTCTTGGACACCAGCCGCTTTCTCGCCGGCCAGGGCCAGCTGATGGGCACCGGGGCCACACTGAACGGAACCGCTCACGACCACGTTGTGATCGGCGATCGCGCGACCGTCACCTGCACCGAGATCGAAGACTCGGTGGTGATGCCGGGAGCCGTCGTGAATGTTGCCGGAGCGATCCGCCACAGCATCCTGGCTGGCAACGTCACAGCCGACGGTGACCTCGATGGCGAGATCCGCTACGGCGACCAGCGCCGAGAATAGATGCTCCTAGCTCCCTCTCTAGCCGAAATTTCTGAGTACCTGGACGAACGGGTCCGGCCGATCGCCAATACCCTCGACCACGACCCGGAACTTCTCCGCGTAGCGCTGGGCGGGCTGGTGGACCAAGGTTGGATGGCGCTCCGGCGTCCGCAACCGTACGGCGGACCCGAGGTCGATGAACCGACGTTTCGGGGGTTCCAAGAGCTGGTAGCAAGCGCCAGCGGGGCTCTCGCCTTTCTGCAAACTCAGCACCAAAGCGCGGTCGCGATGATCGCCAAGAGCAACAACACCGAGATCATGGCCCGGGTTCTGCCCGCAGCTCACACTCGCGAGGGGTTGATCGGGATCGCCTTCAGCCAACTTCGCCGCCCTGGCCCCCCGATGTTGACCGCGACCCCGGAGGGCGAAGGGTATCGAATCGAGGGCAAAGCCCCTTGGGCGACCGGATACGGGATCTTCCCTTGGCTCCATGCGGCGGCCGTCCTTCCCGATGGCCGGGCTGTGTTTTTCCTCTGCCCATTCCGCGCCCAACCCGGGATCGAGATCGGTCCGATCATGCAGCTTTCGGCCATGCAGGCGGCCCAAACGGTGGCGATTGAGTTCACCAACTACCGGGTTGAGCCCATCGACGTCGTGGACATCAAGGCCGAGGGTTGGATCTTCCGAAACGATCTCGTCAACATCACCCTCCAGGGGTTTTTCGCGCTGGGTTGCGCCCGGGCCGGAATCCGAATCGTGGCCGAAGCCGCCGAGCGGAGCGGGGCGGACTTTCTGCATGAGGCCCACCTCGCGCTCGAAAACGAACTGGACGACCTGCGCCACCGAATGCACCGCGCCCAGGCCACCGATGGAGAGAACACGACGAGCGAGAAACTCGATCTCCGTGCCCACGCGATCGAACTCGCGGTCCGGTGCGCCCACGCAGGAATCGTGGCCACCAGCGGAGCCGCCAACTCCGTACAACACCCCGCCCAACGGATCTATCGAGAGGCCTTGGTCTTCAGCGTGAGCGCCCAAACCAGTGCGATCATGGAAGCCACCCTCTCGCGGTTGGTTCGACGGGGGTAGGGGGTAGGGGGTGGGGGGTAGGGCTTAGGAGATAGGAGATAGGAACAATGGATCAATGTTATCCTAATCCCTAATCCCTAACCCCTACCACCTAATCCCTACCCCTTAGCCCCTAACCCAACATCAGTCCGTAGAATCAAGATCGATGACGGGGCGGGATTCTTCCTTGACCGCCTTGAGGTCGGCCTCGTCGGCGACGATCGCATCGACCCCCGGCCCGTCCACCTTTTCCCAGACGCCCTCTTGAGTTCGCTGCCAGGTGGTGAAGCCCCGCTTGGCCGCATCGGCGGCGGTGGGAGTCTTCTTGGTTTGGAACGAGACGCGGCTGATGACCCGGCGGACAGGAAGACCGCAGTCAGGACAGAACTCCAGCGGTGGATCGTCCACCCCTTGGATGGCGGCCACGCGGTTAGGACAAAGAAAGCAGTCGTGCTCGGTCGGTTCGTACTCGTAGATCGGCATCGCTCGACTCCCGAAAGGACAAAGGTCCCAGAATTGTGGGCGGGGGTTGATTTTTGTCCCGCGCTAGGTCTAACATACCCACTTGAGACCGGTGGCTACGGCTGTCGGTGGCCCTGCAGCGGGGCCGAGGTGCTTAGAACAACATGCTGACTCTCTTAAACATCTGACAGACGCGATCCACGATCGGATCCATCACTGCCTTTTCAAGGCAGCTGTCATTTAGCGCCCGCCCATCGATCCACTTCCGGACTTCGTGCCGTGACGCCTCCCTGTGTCACCGTGCCTGGTCCCTCTCCCCATCCACCCAAGGAGAACCTTCATGAGCATTCAACCCCTCGAGGACACCGCGTCCTTGTCTGAACCCCAGGAACGTGGGGCCGAATTGATCCGGCTAGTCGGCGACATTAGCGCCGAAGGTCAATTCGGCCAACGCACCCTCGTCGTAACCCGCGACACCGTCCGCGTGCTGGAGAGCAGCGGAGCCGTCTCCTTCGTCGCCCCAATGACCGACATCTACGACGCTCGAAACGAGCCCCTCGTCGGTGGCGGGCGCCTGGAGCTGACGATGAAGAACGGCGACAAAGTGCCGATCTTGAGCTACAGCAACACGGTTGCCGCGCTCTTTAGTGAAGCCGCGCGGGGGATCGAACAACTCGCCCGAGGCGAGGAGTTCTCGATCAATCTCAAGCTGGAAAAGACGCGTTGCCCCAAGTGCAACCGCCTTCTTCCGGAAAAAGACGGCGTCTGCCCGAGCTGCGTGAACCGCGGCAAGACCCTGCTTCGGGTCTCGGGATTCATGTCGCCCTACAAAAAGCAGGCGGTGTGGTTGGCGTGTCTTTCGCTAACCACCACCCTGCTCAACCTCTCGACTCCCTATATCCAGGGCACGATCATCGCCGAAGTGCTGGAGAAGCGCACGAACCTCGACGTTCTGGCGCAGATGATCGGGCTCTGGTTGGGAATCGCGATCTGCGCGAGCGCGGTCAACATCACTCGAGACCGCCTGAACGCCTGGCTCGCCGGGCACATTGCGGCCGACCTCCGGGGGACGGTCTACCGCTCGATCGAGTTTTTGCAGCTCACCTTTTTCGACAAGAAGCAGGTGGGGGCAATTGCTAGCCGGGTCACGAGCGATACGGACCGGGTTTGGGGCTTCTTGGTCGAGGGTCTGCCCTACTTCTTGTTGAACGGAATGATGCTGGTGGGCGTCGTGACGTTCCTGTTTCTGATTAGCCCGATCATGGCGGCAGCGATCTTGGTGCCGATTCCGATCATGGTTCTGATTGGGATCAAGTTCTGGAGGCCAATGAGCCAGATGTGGCACCGAGTCGGGCAGAAGTGGGCCCGATTCCACACCCACCTCAACGAGTCATTGAACGGGATCCGCGTGGTTAAGGCCTTTGCCACCGAAGACGGCGAGTTCAACAAGTTTACGAACCGCAACCGGGAACTCCGGGATGCCGGGGTGAGCGCCGACGCGCGATGGTTTACGATCTTTGGGGGAATGATCTTCTTCACGACGATCGGCACCCTGATCTGCTGGTCGGTGGGGGGCTACCTCATCGTTCGCGGAGAGCTCAAGTTCAGCGAGTTCTTCATGATCCAGGTCTATGTCGGCCAGGTCTATGGGCCGCTGCAGTGGTTCGCCGCGATCAATAACTGGTTCACCCGGGCGATGGCCGGCGCGGACCGGATCTTTGAAGTGATCGACATGACCCCTGAACGCTACGGGAGCAATGGAAAGGTGCAGGAGATCCAGGGACACGTCGAGTTTGAGGCGGTTCGATTTGGTTATGACAAGTCGAACCCGGTCTTGAAGGACATCACGTTCTCCGCCAAGCCGGGCGAAATGATCGGCCTCGTCGGAAAGTCGGGGGCGGGAAAATCGACGACCATCAACCTGATCGCGCGGTTCTATGAGCCCGACAGCGGAATGATCAAGATCGATGGCGTGGACTACCGCGACCTTGATCTGCAAGCGCTCCGACGGCAGATCGGGATCGTTCTCCAAGAGCCGTTCTTGTTCAATGGCACCATCGCCGAGAACATCGCCTATGGCAAACCGGGCGCGAGCTTCGAAGAAGTCGTCGAAGCGGCCCGCGCGGCCAATGCCCACAACTTCGTTCTGGCCAAGCCCGACGGATACGACACGATGGTCGGCGAACGGGGAAGTAAGCTGAGCGGCGGAGAGCGACAGCGAATCTCCATCGCCCGGGCGATTCTGCACAACCCGAAGATCCTGATCCTGGACGAAGCGACCAGCAGTGTGGACGTCGAGACCGAAAAGCAGATCCAAGAGGCCCTGCAACACCTGGTCGCCGGACGGACCACCTTCGCCATCGCCCACCGACTCTCCACCCTGCGCAACGCCGACCGACTGGTGGTGCTCGAACGCGGAAAGATCGCCGAGATCGGCAGCCACGAAGAGCTCATGGAGAAAAAAGGAGTGTTCTACGGCCTGGTGCAGACTCAATCAGCGATCCAGGAGATCATTGGACTGGCCTATACCGAGGGCGAAGAGGAAGCAGAGGAGACCGAATGATCGCCTTATTGGACCAAGAAAGGGACCTAGAGGCGTATCTGCGGCTTCGCCAACAGGCGCTGGACCAGAGCATGTCGACGGCCGAATTCTTGGAGGTCGAGGCGCGGCGATCGCCGGATCGCCCGGCCCGGCAGCTCGTGATCCGCGACGGGGATCAGGTGGTCGCCGCTGGTCAGGGGACGATGCACCACGACTCCCCGACCAAGGTTGTGATGGCCTGGGTCGCGGTGCTCGAGTCGCATCGCCGTCGGGGCTATGGCCGCCAACTGATCCAGGCAGCCGAGGCCTTCGGCCGGAAATTGGGCGGGCAGAAGATGATGATCGAATACCCCGAATCGGCAGAGGCATCTTCGCGATTCGCCGAACGGTTCGGATTTAGTACCGAGAATGTGGTCTTCGAATCCACGTTGGCTTTGGTCAACGTGCCCGATGGTTTCGCAAAACCGGGCCACGCTCGTCTAGCCGAGCAAGGACTGGAGCTCCGGATTTTGCGCCCGCTGACTCAAGACGCCCCGGAGCTGGGGCCGCTTTACGCCCTTTATCATGAGGCCCAACTCGACGAGCCGATGACGGCGATCTTCGGGGTGGACTCGGAGGCGATTTTCCGCGGGCGCTACATGGACACGGCTTTTCAGCGCGGGGCCGCGTTTGTGGCCGTGGATGGCGAGAAGTTCGTGGCTTTTTCTCACCTGATATGGACCGAGGGCGGCGACCTTTGGAACGAATTCACCGGCACGGCACGGGCCTATCGCAGGCGGGGCCTCGCCAAGGCGACCAAGCAGATCGCCCTCGGTTGGGCCAAATCCCAGGGCGGCGAGACCGTCCGTACGCTCAACCACTCGACCAATGCGCCCATGCTTGCGATCAACCGCAAGCTCGGCTATCAACCCAAACCCGCCTGGGTAACGGCGGCCAAAGAGCTTTTGTCATGAGCAAAATGGACCCGAAAGAGATTCAACTGTACTATCACCCCAAGGACCGATTGCGGATGACCTGCGGAGATCGATCCTGGCACACGGTGATTCCGGTTTGGGCAAGCCCACTCGGTCATCCGGGCAAGTTCCTGAGCCTAATGGATGCCAAACAGCAGGAGATCACCCTGATTCCTCGCCCCGAAGACCTGCCCCGAGAATCCTGGGAAGCGGTTCAAGAGGAACTCCACCGCCGGTACTTAACCGGAAAGGTCGAGCGCGTGCTCGACGCAAAAGGGGAGTGGGGGGCGACCTATTGGCGCGTCCTCACCGACCGCGGCGAGCGGGAATTTGTCACCCAAAATCTGCAGGAAAACGCCCAATGGCTGGGCCAAGGCCACATCCTGCTGACCGACGTGGACGGAAACAAGTTCGAGATCAAAGGCCTCGACCAGATGGATACGACGAGCAAAGAGATCGTCGGCCGCGTGCTGTGAGGTTAGGGGGTAGGGGGTAGGGGGTAGGGGTTGGGGGGTAGGAGTTAGGAGTTAGGAGTTAGGAGTTAGGAGTTAGGTGATAGGTGATAGGTGATAGGTGATAGGTGATAGGTGATAGATGATAGGAACTTTGGATCAAGGTTAATCTACTCCCTACTCCCTACTCCCTACTCCCTAATCCCTAATCCCTAATCCCTAATCCCTAATCCCTACTCCCTAATCCCTAATCCCTACTCCCTACTCCCTAATCCCTAACTTCTCACGCCGTGGCGGTTTCGACGAGGGTGGCTTCGAGCGTGATCTCGGTGCCGGCGAGGGCTTTGCTGACCGGGCAGCCGGTTTTGGCGGCCGTCGCATGCTCCAAGAAGGCGGCTTGGTCCAGTCCGGGGACTTCGCCTTGGGTGTGGAGGTCGATCTTGGTGATCGCGAATCCGCCGTCGGTCTTTTCCAGATGAACGACAGCCTTGGTTTCCAGCCGGGTCGGCGTGAAGCCGGCTCCGCCGAGGATGTGCGAGAAGGCCATGTTGAAGCAGCCCGCGTGGGCGGCGGCGATCAGTTCTTCGGGATTGGTGTGGGTCCCGTCTTCGGCCCGGGATCTCCAGTCATAGGGGCCGTTGAGGGCTCCGGTCGCAGTGGTGAGGGTCCCGGTGCCTTCGGTGAGGCTTCCGTTCCAAATAGCTTGTGCGGTTCGTGCTGGCATTTTCTTTCCTACCACGGCAGCTCTTTGCCCATATGGACAAACTTGCCGTGAAAACTTTTTTCTTTCGCGAGGGCGACTTCGACGGTCGACTTGGCTCCGTCGGGGATCTCCATCGGGGCTTCTTCTCCGCCCATCTCGGTCTTGACCCATCCGGGGTGGACCATGGTCACGCTTATCGGCGAGTCCTTGAGAAGATGAGCAAGGTGGACCGTGTAAGCGTTCAGCGCGGTCTTGCTGACGTCGTAGGCCGGATACAGGAAGCCATAGATCGGGCTCTTGGGGTCGGTGTGGAGCGTGAGACTGGCAAGAATCGTGCTGAGATTGATGATCTTACCGGCCGGGCTCTTTTCGATCACCGGCAACAGTGCTTCGTTGAGAGCCATCACGCTGAAGACGTTGACCTCAAAGGTCTCTCGCCACTTGCCCATTTCCCAATTCTGCTCGCCGAGTTTGTCGAAGTTGACGGCGGCGTTGTTCACCAAGATATCCAACTTGCCGAAGCGGCTGTCGATATCGGCCGCGACCTTGGCAAAGGTGTCGTGGCGCTTGATGTCGAGCTCGATCGGCTCGACGGGCAGACCGGCGGCGATCAGTGGGGCGGCCGCCTCCTTCCCTTTCTGTAAGTCTCGCGAGGCCAAAAGGACGTGAACGCCCTGCTCAGCGAGTTGCTTGGCGGTCTCGAGTCCGATCCCGCGGTTGGCTCCTGTCACCAGGGCCACAAGTTGCGAATCCATCCCCTAGTACTACGCCGGGGGATGGATTCGCATTGTGCCGAGAGAAGCAATCTTAGCTTCTTTTTCGGCGTCGGAGAGCCGCGGCCATGCCGAGTCCGAGGCCAACCAAGGTTGCCGGCTCGGGGACGGCCTGGACGTTCATCCGGTCGTTCAGATAGCTCACGTTGAATCCGACCGAGGAGCCTTCGATTCGGATCTGGCTGAAGCCTCCGCCGAACGAAGAGTATCGGATCAGGTCGAACTGGTCGCCTTCCTTGGGACTGTAGCCATCGAGGACCCGCAGAACCAGCGTACCGGCAAAGTTGGCCGGACCACTGATTTCGAGTTCATCGAATTGGCCGGCGCCGAGTCCGCCCAGCTCCATCACCAGAGTTCCGGCGGAGGATTGCGAGAAGCTACCGATGATGTTGACCTTGCCCGGACTCTTTCCGGGGCCGAAGGTGCCGCTGTTGTTGACCGAGCTCTGGACCGTGCCCGTTCCTCCAAAGTCACCGCCGGTGATGTTGAAGTTGTTGGCGCGGATGATGCCGGCGTCAAGGAGCGTGCTTCCGGCGCTCTGATTGTAGTCACCAACGACGTTCAACTCAGAGGAGGAGACGCTCATGGTCCCACTATTGTTGACATCGTTCCCGCTGTTTCCGCTCGAGCCATCCCGGAGGAGCATCGTCCCGCTGTTGTTGACTCCATCATTGAGATTGGCGCTGGAGCCATCGATCACCGAGAAGGTTCCGGAGTTGTTGATCGAGTCGTTGAACCCAGCCGAAGCACCATCGCGTAGCGACATCGTTCCGCTGTTGTTCACGAGGTCCTCAAGAGCTCCCGTTTCGTTTTCGATGCCGATGTTCAGTCCAAACCCGGAGTTCGGACCCTCAAGGATGATCGTGGAGTTATTGTTGAGGATGCTCTCGGTGGAGAACGAGAATCGCGCTCCGTCGAAGATGTGGTGGGTCCCACCGTTCAGCGTTCGGGAGGCCCCGTCCCAGTTACCGAGCCCGTTCAGCCTCAGCTCCCCAGAGCGGACGTTAAGAGTCCCTTGAGGGTTCACGGTCAATGAACCGTCCTCGAAGTCGGCGCCCAGGAAGTAGTCCAGCGAACCACCATTGACGCTGATCGAGCCGCCATAAGTGCTCCGATCGAGCAGGCTCAATCGGCCAGACGTCACGACGGTCGGGCCACTAATCCTGCCTCCGGTACGAAGTTCGTACTGACCGCCTCCAAACTCAAGGATGGAGTTGTCGTCGACATCGAACAGACCTGTCGCGTTTCCACCGCCCTTCAACCGCAGCGCGCTGTTGGGGTTGATAGTGACCTTGCCGCCGAGGAAGAACTCGCCGACGAAAGTTTGGTCGCCACCGATTCCGAAGTCGCCGGAATCGAGGTTCAGTGAACCGAGCGTGGCCGAAGTACCACCCAAGAAGTTGACCGTTCCGTTATTGTTGCGGAGAACGGCGTCGGCAAAGTCTGCATCCTCTTCGAATGTCAGCGATCCCCCATTGAGGACCGTCAATCCCTTCAAAACGCTTCCGGTTTCGAAGGTGTGGCTGTTCCCATTGAGGTTCAGGGCCCCGCTCCCGAGGACCTCGACCTGACCAGAAACACGGGAACCGCCGGACAAGCTCGCGATGCTATCCGTGACCCTGAGCAAGCCGCCCTGGGTGTAGAAGCCTTTTGTCGTCAGCCCAGCTCCCGAATTCAAGATGATCGAGCCGTCATTGAGGAAGTTGGCCCCGGAAGCAAAGGAGTTTCCGTTGCTGAGTTTGAGGGTGCCGAAATTGCGAGCGAGCCCAGACAGGCCTTCTTGGCGACCGAACTCGAACTTGCTATTGGGCTGATTGAGATGGATCTCGGCTCGGTTTTCGGTGACCGCTCCGGGCAACCTCAGGGACGCGTTATTCAGCTCATATCGCCCGCCCGTCAAGACCCCGTTCACCAGGTTATCGAAAACGGTCGGTATCAGGGTGGCATTGGTCAGCGAAACAAAGCCCGTCGGGGCCACGTTGAGTCGTCCAAGCGCGTGAGTCCCGCCGAGTGAGAACAGAATGGCTCCGTCTCCCACCTCGATGGCGGCCTGACTGACGTCTCCACCGGCAAGTCCCAATTGCCCGCTCGTGACGAGCGCGTTTCCATTAATCTGGCTACCGGGTCGGAGGGTGTGAATGTTGGCCGAATCGCCGCCGAAGGTGACTCGATTGCCACCGGAGAAGTCGAAGATGCCCTCGTGCGCACCGCCGCCCAAGAGCTGGAGCGAGCCCGACTCCGCACCCGCGAATCCGTTGTTATTGAATCGCGATCGGAAAATCACCGGAGCGCCGGTATTGAGGGACAGGGTTCCGTTGTTCTCAAACGTTCCTGCATTCCAGTCCAGTCCGCCCGAAACGACGAACTCGGCGTCGCTCTCGTTGGTGAACTTGCCGGTATCGCCTCCGCCGGTTCCCCCAACCATGGACCCACCTTGCCAGTCGAAGAAGCCGAAGTTGCGAATGTCAGCTTGATCACCTAGCTTGAGTTGGTTGGTCGCGGTGGTCGAGTTGCCCAGCAAATCGAGTCGGCTATCGACTTCACCCCGGTTCCAGTTGAAGTTCCCCGAGGCTTGAAGTGCGCCTTGGCCGTGCAGCCTGGCATTGGCGCCATCGATCGTGAGGTCAAAAGCGCTGACGAACGCGGAGGAATCAAGCTCGATCGAGCCGTCTTCGCCGATTCGGGCATCGCCCGAGTTGACGACGGCACCGGACTCAACCCTTAAGCTTCCGTCGGTGACCGTCAGGTCTGCATCAAAGGTCGAACCCGAGCGCAAGGTGCTGGACCCTCCGGTGAGATTCAGCCGCCCACCTTGGCTGGAGACCAACGATCCGGTGTGGTCCAGGTTCGTGACGAAGACATCACTTCCGGTCACGTCAGCCGAGCCGGCCAGGCTCCAGTCGGTGATGCTGGAGTTATCAACCAGAACGAAACCTGTGGAGCGCAGTCCGGTGAGCTCGAAGGAGCTGATTGTCGCTCCATCCACCTGAACCTCGCCCCCGACCAGCTGCCCGTTCACCAGGTTGACCGTCCCGGTCGCGTTGATGATGCCGGTCAGAGAGTTGGTGCCGCCGACCGTGAGGTCGCCGGTTTCGAAGGTACCGATGAGAGTGGAAACGCCGAGTTCGAGGCTTGTGGTCTTGAAGACCGGACTCTGGACGTTCAGGGTCGAGTTGTTGATCAAGGAGACGAGGCCGTTCACCTCATTATCGATCGGTCCACCGATGAATAGGGTGCTGGCATCGATCGTGAGATTGGCGTTTGAGCGCAAGCTCCGGATCGAGAAGCTTGATCCCTGAATGAAGGTGCTGGAAACAAAGCTGTTCGGGAATGGGGGGAAGTTGATGAAGACGTCATCGCCGGCCGTCGGAAGTCCACCCGACCAGTTGCTGACGAGCGACCAACTGCCTATTCCATCGGTACCAACCCACGAGTTAGTCGTGGCTCTCGATTGATACGGGGTCAGGACCCCTAACGAGATCACGGTAGCCAAAGTGCCAAGCCAATTCAGGCGGCGACGCGAAGCGAATCTTCCTCTCATTTCTGCAACTCCTCTCAGGGTGTCCAACCAAATAGCTGAACGAAACATCCAAGAGTATACAAGCACAACGCCCGAAACCAGACCTAAGTTCTTACAGGGCTGCGGTCTCTTTTACGACCAAATAGGCAGAAACTAGTGATTGTGCTAGGTCCTGAGGGTCGCTGTCGATGTTCTGAACCCCGCTGAGGGTCAGGGCCGTGGAGGCCCGCTTGCGCTCGGTTTGGTACCAAAGGGCGGCGGATTTCCTGTAAAGGTCCTTTGCGTTGTGGACGGCCACGCCCTCCATCGCCCGGATCTTGGGATCTCGGACCCGGGTGACCATCACCAGATGCTGGCGGCGGAGGGCGGAGATGCCCCGAGCGACGGCCTGGGCCTGGTCGGTGTCTTCGGCATCGGTAAAGAGCACCATCAGCGACCTTCGCTTCCAGCGACTGGCAAGGTAGGAAAAGGCCTCGGCATGATTGCTCTCGACCGGCTCGGCCACCAGATCGTGGATCGCGTCCAAAATTGCCCCGGATTGGGCCCTGCCCTTGCGAGGTGGGACAAACCGGTGGACCCGGTCACTATAGACCAAGAGACCCACCAGATCGCCCTCGGTCGCCGCGGCATGAAGCAGCATCAGGCAGGCATCCAGAGCGAGGTCCAGCTTGCTCACCCCATCCACCTCGGTCAGCATCTGGCGACCGATATCGAGGGCCACGATCACCGGCTGATTTCGCTCGGTCTCGAAGTCGCGGACGACAAGGCGGTTCTTTCTCGCCGTGCTTTTCCAGTCGATCCGCCGAAAGTCGTCATCGCGATAGTCCCGTAGCGACTCGAACTCGGTGCCCTGGCCCTTGATCCGGGCCTTGCGGATCCCCATTTGCGCAAGCTTTCCCCTCTGCTTGAGAAGGTCGAACTCCCGTAGGGCCAAGACGTTGGGATAGACCCGGACTTCCTGTTCCCCGGGGATCGTCTGTTGCACCTCGGCGAGTCCGAGCGGCGCAACCACTCGGAGCTGGGGATCGGAAAATTGTTCCAGACCGCGGAGTCGGGGAACGACGTGGTAGTCAAAAGTTTGGGACCGATCGGATCCGATGGCCACCTCAAACTGAGGTTCATCGCCCTCGAAGACTTCAGGACGCCCATCGACCAAACGACCCAGCAGCGGACGACTACTCTCGTTCGTGAGAGTAATCGAGATTCGGTTGGGGACTCGGACGCTCAGAACTTGATCAAAACGGCGCGAAAGGACGACCTTAGTGGTTCGGCGAGCGAGCCATGCAGTCGCGAAGAGGGCCACGAAAAGACCGATATTGTAGGGGACAAGCACCCTCTCGGCCCCTGGCACCACTGCGCCGACTAGGGCCAGGGGTACCCCTAACCCAACCAGAACCCAAAAGCGCTTGGTCGGAATCACCATCGGCAGGTACATTCTCCCTCATGCGACAGGAAGTGATGGTCTTGACGCCGGAGAAGGTGGCGGTATCTTACCGAGTTGCCCGGATCGGAAGTCGAATCTCGGCCAAGCTCCTCGACCTCTTCATCCTGTTCTTCTTTCTATGGCTGACGAGCACCATGCTCACGACGGCTGGTCTCCTTGATCCCAACCGAAGCGGCCCCCTTGCGGTGTTCGCGATCATCGTCTTCTTCTTTTCGCCATTTCTGTATTTCATTCTGTGGGAGGCGCTCTGGGGCGGTCTCACCCCAGGAAAGCGAGCCGTCGGAATCCGGGTGAGGATGGCCGATGGAACGCCGCTCGCGGGTTCGGCCGCGATCTATCGAAACATGCTCCTTTTGGCCGACTTTCTCCCGAGCTTCTTCGTCGCGGGGCTGGTTACCATGTTCCTCAATGAGCGATCGCAGCGCCTAGGAGACCTGGCGAGCGGGACGATGGTCGTGGCCGAGAAGATGGAGGTCACCCGCAGCGAGATCTCTCCGCATACGGTCGGGATTCATCCTTACGAGGAGCAGGTCGGACCACTCAGGGCGATGACCGCCGACGAGTACGTCGCCATCAAGCGACTCTGTGACCGGTTCCCCATGCTTCCGCGGGACCTCCAGCACCGCTATATGATCGAGATCTGGGAGCCATTCGCCGAACGGCACGCGATCCCCAGGCAAGCCGACGTGCCCCCCATCTTGCTCATGGAAGCGGCGGTCATGAAGTACGGTCGCCAGCATGGACTCTTGTGAAAAAGTCGGGGGAAATCTGGGTGGAGAAATCTGCCGGCGTTTTCGAGGGGATAACTCCGATGACAGACTTGTACTTTCGAGCTTTCTCCACCGAGTTTTCCACCACTCTCAAATTGAGACCAAAGACCTGTTTTGAACCTAGACCCGAGAGGTTTGTTCCTTACAACATAGACTTGATCGCTGAGTTTTCCACAATCTGACGGCCCGTAATAAGGACAATAAATCTTCTTGATCTCTTCTCTTCTTTTTGTTTATCCACGGAGGAAAACCGCGTGATCCTCTCGGTCGCGAGCTTTCAATGGCGAAATCTGGAGGATGCTCATCTGGAACTGGATCAGGGCGTCAACCTCGTGGTTGGGCGGAACGCCCAAGGCAAAACGAACCTGCTCGAAGCCGTCCACCTCCTTTCGACGGGAAAGCCCCTCCGTGGGGTTCGGGACTCCGAGACCATCCGGCGCGGCTGTGACCGCACCAAGGTCCTGGGCGTGTTGGCACTGGCCGAGACCGAGATCGCCGTGGAAATAGGCCTTGGAACGCGAAAGAAGGTCACTTGTAACGGCCTTGCCCTCCCACGCGCCAGCGATCTGATGGGCCGAGCCCCGACCGTGACCTTCTGCTCGGCTGACTTGGGCCTTATCCGGGAGGACCCGGCCTTCCGGCGGAACTTTCTCGATACGACCCTGGCCCAGTTGCGGCCGGGTTACCTGCAGGCGTTTTCCCACTATCGCCGGGCGCTGGAGCAACGAAACTCGCTCCTAAAGGTCGCCCAAGAACAACCAGTGGAGGCGGCACACTTTGAGGTTTGGGAAGCTGATCTTGCCCATTACGGATCCCAAGTTCGACGATATCGAGTCGATTTTGTAGAAAAGTTGGCCGAACTTTCAGCTGAGTTTCATCGCGATCTGGCGGGGCCCGAAAGTCTTTCCATCAGCTACCCAGTCACCGATGAGGACCTGGACGAAAAGGCTCTCGTGGGGTCTTACGGTGGCGGAAGAGTACAAGAGATTAGGCGTGGATCCACCCTCTTCGGTCCGCATCGTGATGATCTCAAAATTGATATCAATGGCTCAGAAGCAAAGCTTTTCGGCAGCCAAGGCCAGCAGCGATCGGCGACGTTGGCAGTGAAGATGGCCGTGCTCCGCTGGGCCCATGAGCACCAAGGGATCGCCCCGATCTTGCTCTTGGACGATGTGTTTGCCGAGCTTGATCGGTATCGACAGAGCCACCTGGTTGATCTCGCTTTTAGGACTCAGGGCCAAGTACTCTTGACCTGCACGGAGATTGAGCAGGTCTCCGACGATCTGGTGTCGAAATCAAGTGTTTGGATGGTCGAAGCGGGACAGGTGAGACGGGTATGAGATCGATCGAGGAGATCCTTGCCGATGCAATCGGCCGGCCAGAGATGCTGAAGACGGGGCGGGCCCAACTCGCTCTGCGCCAGTGGTCCCAGGTCGTCGGCCCGATGCTTGCGAGCAAGTGTCAACCGGATCGATATGAAAAGGGCGTGATATGGGTCGTAGCCGCCGAGGCCGCCTGGGCTCAGGAGATTCACTTCCAGAAGGCGATCATCCTCTCTCGCCTCAACGAGGTCGCCGGGGAGAACCTCTTTCTGGATTTGCGGGCGGGAGCGCGCCCACCTCGTCCCTCGAGTGCGCCTCGGGACTAGTGCGCGATGATCCACGAGCTCAATGCCCGACTCGCGATCTGGATCGCACTCGGATTGGGCCTCGGGGTTGCCGTTCAGGTTCAGCCATGGAACGGGATCCTCGTCCTCTTGATCTTGACTCTGGTTCGTCGGATCCCTAATGCTGCGGTTCTTCTTGTCTCGCTGGCTATCGGCTACTTGGCCGCCCCGCAGCGAGCGAGTTCGAGTGAGCTGAACTCAAGCTACTTCCAGGGCTCGATCCGGGTGGCCTCAATTCCCCAGTTCATCGGGGGCGGGTGGAGCTTTGTCGGAGAGTCGGATCGGGGCGAGCGCTATGTCGTCTCGGTTCGGTCGCGCTTCGATCTTGCGCTCTGGGACCAGATTCAGGTCATGGGTCGGCGGGAGCCTCTCAGCGAGGCCAGCGAGCGGCGGTGGCTCGACCGGAATATCCGGGCCCAACTGATCGTCAAGGCCCCGCCCGAGGTTGAAAAACCGGGTCCGCTCTTTTGGCGATGGGCCCAGAGGCTCCGGAAAGACTTCTCAGACTTCACCCAGCGGATCCTTTCCCCTGATCGGGCTGCCTTGCTTGACGCGCTCTGCTTCAACGACCGCAGCGAGCTGAGCGTGGACCGGATGGAACGTCTCACCAACTCAGGTCTCACCGATCTCTTGGCCAGTAGCGGGGTCAAGGTCTTTCTGTTGCTCTATGCTCTGCGGCCCTTGATGGATCGGCTATGGCTGCCCGTTTGGACCAAAACCGCGCTAAAGATCGTGATCTTGGTCTTCTTTGCCGCGCTCTGTGGATTTTCGGCCAGCTCGGTGCGGGCTGTCTTCATGGCGATCCTCTATTTGCTCTCGTCCCACCTCAGCCGGAGTTTTGATGCTCTCTCGGCCCTGAGTTGGACGTTTGTGGGTTCGTTTGCGGTGGATCCGGCTTGCGTGTTCGATCAAGGGCTTCATCTGAGCTTTGTCGGTCTGATCGGGATCTGCACGCTGAGCCGCGACCTAGTCGAAGAGCCCGAGAAGCGGACCTGGCTGACCGATGCCACCAATGCGTGGCGCATCAGCTGGGTTTCGTGGCTCTTTCAGAGTCCAGCGCTGTTGATGCAGCAGGGCTTCGTGCCGTGGATCTCGCCGGCTGTTTCCACTCTGGCCAGCATCCCATTCCTCGTCGCGCTGGTGGGTGGGATCCTGGCTTGGGGCTTGGGACGGGCGTTTCCTGTTCTCGAGCCAGTGTTGGGGTGGTTTCTGGTTCCTCCGCTCTGGATCTTGGAGCAATTCGAGCAGATTTTTGGTGGGTATTGGGCCCGGCTGGTTTTGGCCCCCGTCTCGGGATACTTCGTCTTGGCTTGCGTGGTTGCCTTGCTGACTTGGTGGTGGCCGCGGCCTAGGTCGGCCCCTATGGGGGTTCGCGGGCCATGAATCTGCCTGCTGCTGGATCGGTCGCGGCCGATCGATTGGCCCGGTCGGTTGTTCGGACGGTAGCCCTCATCGCGGCGACGCTTTTGTTCTTTCAGAGTCAGGCTCCCCAGGCCCCGGCCTCGGCCGAGCTCGTCTTCCTCAGTTCGGGTCAGGGAGATGCCACGCTCTTCCGGCTGCCCGGCTTTTCGGTGCTGGTCGATTGTGGACCGAGAAACGAGTCGCTCGACTTTGGGGAACGGTTGATCGCGCCCCAGCTCTATGAACTCGGTGTTCGGAGGTTGGACATGATCGTCGTGACCCACCCCGACGGAGACCACATTGGGGGTCTGGGCTCACTTTGGCGGCGATTTCGGCCTCGGTACTTCGTGATGCCGCTCGAGTTTAAGGACGACAGCGTCACCCTCGAACATCTGGACCGGGCCGGGATTCGCCCGCATCAGGTGCAATGGGTCCGCGAATCCCGGCAGATGGACATCGGCGGATTCCGGATTCACCTGGATTGCTTGCCACCGGGGACGGTCGCCACGACCAACGAGGGTAGCTTGGTCGTCAAGATCGAAGGGGCCCAGGGATCGGCGCTGCTCATGGGGGACGCGACGGTGAAAACCGAGGCCGAAATGGCCCGGCGCGACCGAGACTGGCGAGCGGAGATCCTTAAGGTCGGTCACCATGGAAGCCGCTCTTCCACGAGCTCCGAATGGTTGCGCCAGGTCCAGCCCCGGGAGGGGATCATCAGTTGCGGCCGCAACAATCCCTATGGCCACCCCCATCGGGAAGTCCTCGACCGGCTCGACGAGGCGGGGGTCACCACCCGACGAACCGGTCAGAACCTTGCCCTGATCTATCGCTACGGACCCACCGGCTTTCAGCTTTGGAAGAGTGAAATCCGCTCGCGCGACTTTTCGAGCCGTTGATCGAGGTCGGCCAGAGTTTCTCGTTCCTTTTCGACGATTTCGGGCTTGGCACGCTCGACGAACTGGGGATTCTCGAGCCGGGTCGCCAGCTTGGTCCGCTCGGCGGTGAGCTTCTCGATCTCCTTCTCCAGCCGCGCGACCTCTTGTGCGGGGTCGATCAGCCCTTCGATCGGGATGTGGAGATCGACACCTTCCACTGTCGTACTGACGCATTTCATCGTCGGTTTACCGGCACTCAACTGAGAGAATGCGGACTGACTTTGGACCACAAGTTCTCCTCCCGCGAGGTCGCCCTCGTAGAAAGCCGTAGCCGTTTTCTTGAGGTCGATCAGGCCGATCTCGGCGCGGAGCGCCCGGGCCGCACGGGTCACTGCAATCCACCGCTCCACTGTCGCTTCACTGGCTTCATTTCGACCGGCCGAAAGGTGATCGGGCCACGGTGCGCTCATCACAAAGGGGCTCTTGTCGCTCACGGGGAGGTGCGAGTAGAGCTCTTCGGTCACAAACGGCATGATCGGATGCATCATCTTCAGGAAACCATCCAGACACTGGACAAGGACCCATTGGCAGATCGGCCGGGTGGCCGGATCGGCGAGTCTGGGCTTGCTAATCTCGATATACCAATCGCAGAGCTCGAACCAGAAGAACCGGTAGAGCGTGGTCGCGGCTTCTTGCAGATCGTAGCCCTCGTAAGCCCGCTTGGCGGTGGATTCGGCCAAGGCCAAGCGACTTAAGATCCACTGATCGACGATGTCGAGATCGCTCGGCTTCGCGCCCTCATACCCTTCAAGGTTCATGAGCATAAACCGGGTGGCATTCCAGATCTTGTTGCAAAAGTTTCGAGCGTCGTCGGTGCGGCGATCGCTGTAGCGGATCTCTTGGTTGCTTCCGGCCTGGCTGAGAAGCGTGTATCGGAGCGCGTCGGCTCCGATCTTTTCCATGGTTTCTCTAGGATCGACGCCGGTCCCGAGGCTCTTGCTCATCCGCTTTCCGTCTTCGGTCAAGACTGTCGCGTGAATGTACACATCCCGGAAGGGAATCTCTCCCACGAAGTCGAGGCCCATCATGACCATCCGTGCGACCCAAAGGTAGATGATGTCCCGCGCCGTGACCATCAAATCGGTCGGATAGTATTCGGCCAAGTCTGCCGTTTGGTCGGGCCAACCCAAGGTCGCAAAGGGCCAAAGACCACTGCTGAACCATGTATCAAGCACATCATCGTCTTGTCGAACGATCTTCTCTGCGCCGGCTTTTTGCTGCGCATCTTCCCAGCTGAGAGCGGCGATGGGGGTACCGGTCTCTGTATAGTAGACCGGAATCCGGTGTCCCCACCAGAGCTGTCGGCTGATGCACCAATCGCGGATATTTTCAAGCCAATCGAGATAAACCTTCTCGTATCGCTCGGGAACAAAGCGAATCTTCCCGCTCCGGACGGCCTCGATCGCGGGGCCTGCGAGGGCCGTTTGTCGCACAAACCACTGTTCGCTGAGGTAAGGCTCGACGGTTTCGCCGCTGCGTTGGCTGATGATCAGGGCGATCTCGTGGTCCTCAATCTTGACAAGGAATCCTTGGGCTTCGAGGTCTTCCACGATGCGTTTTCGGGCCTCGTAGCGGTCTAATCCGGCATAGGCTCCGCAGTCCTCGGTCATCTTGGCTCGCGTATCCAGCACCAACGGCATCGGGAGGTTATGGCGAACCCCTACCTCGTAGTCGTTTGGGTCGTGAGCGGGCGTAATTTTGACCGCTCCGGTGCCAAATTCCGGGTCGGGATACGGGTCAGCCAAGAGCGGGATCTCTCGACCGGTCAATGGTAAAGTCAAAGTCTTTCCAACTAAACCATCATAGCGACGGTCACTCGGGTTCACCGCGACGGCGACGTCGGCGAGCATGGTTTCCGGTCGCGTGGTGGCGATGATGACCTCTCCGCTGCCATCGGTAAAGGGGTAGCGGATATGGTAGAGCTTCCCACGGACGAGTTTCCGCTCGGTTTCGATGTCGCTCACGCTGGTCTGCAGGACGGGGTCCCAGTTCACCACGCGCATTCCGCGATAGACCAGGTCCTTTTCGAACCACTGGATGAAGACTGTCAGAACCGCTTGGACGTACTTTTCGTCGAGGGTGAAGCGTTCTCGGGACCAATCGAACGCGCAACCGAGCTGCTTGAATTGGCTGAGAATCGTGCTTCCCGACTCTTCACGCCATTGCCAAGTGTGTTCCAAAAAGGCTTCGCGGCCCATTTCGACTGGGTTTTTGCCTTCCGATTTGAGCAGTTTGCTGACGACGCTCTGGGTAGCAATCCCAGCATGGTCTTGTCCGGGCAAGATCAAGACGCGCTTGCCCATCATGCGCTGGAACCGCCCGAAGGCATCTTGGACCGGGTAGCAGAGCGAGTGCCCCATATGAAGGGTTCCGGTGATGTTGGGTGGGGGGATCGTGATCGAGAATTTGGGCTTCTCGGGGCTGCTTTCGGGGCGAAAGAGGCCGGCCGCCTCCCAGCATTGGTACCACTTCGATTCAACGGACGCCGCGTCATAGCGCGGCGCGAGTGTAGGTTCAGACATATCTAGTTCCTGCTTTCCTGTTGTGAAAGGTGAGGGCTTTCCGCCCTGTTGCGGAAGCCTGAGTTCATTATACAGGGGCGTTTCACGTGAAACAATGCTCGCCGGGGCCGCACCGTTGATGTTTCACGTGAAACAGGATCTAGCGGCTGAAGAGCTTTCGGAGAACTTCGTCGAGAGAAACCGAGTCCACGGCAATATCCTCGACCGGAAGGTCCTGAAGAGCGAGGCGCGTTGCCTCGGCCACTCGATCTTGAGACACGGCCACCAGGGCCGATTCCTCCGTCGACTCGATGACTTCACCGATTCCCGTGAGTGCGCCGGCCTCTACGGGGTGCGAGAAGGTCAGCCGGAGCCGACGTTCATTGGCAAATTGGCTGCTGAGGGTGTCGAGCGGTCCGTCAAAGACCTTGGTGCCGTGGTCGATCAGGATCACCCGCTCACACAGCTCGGCAACGTCCTTCATGTAGTGGCTCGTGAGGATGATCGTGCACCGGTCCTCCTCGTTCAGAGTTCGGAGAAAGTCTCGAACGCGCAGCTGGCTCACAACATCGAGCCCGATGGTGGGCTCATCGAGGAACAGCACCCGAGGGCGGTGCAAAAGGGACGAGATCATCTGGCACTTCATGCGCTCACCGAGGCTCATCCGCCGAACCTGGGTGTCGATCTTGTCTGCCACCTGGAGGTGCTCGATCAGGAAGTCGAGCCGCTTTTGATAGTCGCGCGAGTCGATGTCATAGATCTCTCGCATGACTTCGAAGGTCGCACGGGCGGGCAGGTCCCACCAAAGCTGGTTTTTGTTCCCCATCACGACCGCGATCTGCCGCAGCCAGTCGGCCTTGCGGTCAAACGGCTTTTCGCCAAGGACTCGGGCCTCGCCGGAGGTTGGATAGAGGATGCCGGTGAGCATCTTGATGGTGGTCGTCTTGCCTGCACCATTGGGGCCCAAGAATCCGACCACCTCGCCCTCGGCGATCTCAAAGGTGACGTCCTTCACCGCTTGGGTTTCAGTCCGCTCGGGGCGAGTCAGAGTGCGGATCATGCCCCCAAGGCCAGGCGTTCGCTTTACCGTGAAGAAACTCCGGCTCAGATTTTGGGCTTGGATGGCATTCATCGCAAAGGAGAAGTTACCCCTAAGCGCTGGCCGCAAGAATCCAGATCACCACCGGGGCGGCGAAAAGAAGGCTATCGATCCTGTCCATGACCCCGCCATGACCAGGGAGGAGGCCCCCGCTGTCCTTCATCCCCGCCTGCCGCTTGAGGGCACTCTCAAAGAGGTCGCCGGCTTGGCCAAGGATTCCAGTTGCCAGGCCCACCCCCAGGCAACTTAGCCAACCCAGACCGCACGCGGATCCTACGGCAATCGCCACCGCCAGACACGCGGCGAGGTTGGCCAGTGAGCCCTCGACTGTTTTCTTGGGTGAGATCTCGGGGGCAAGCGGTCGCCGGCCAAAGGCTCGTCCGGCAAAGATGGCGGCCGTATCCCCGGCCCAGAGCGGGAGCAGTACGAGGAGTGGAGCCTTCCACGCTCCAGGCAAGTCGAGACTGATGGCCCAAGCCAAGAGCCCCAGGGGGACCGCAAGATAGACACCTCCGAAGACGAGCCGTTCCGTGGAGCTGGCTACCCGCATCCGAAGAGCGAGCAGCGAGACACAGGCGATCCAGACCAAGGCCAATATCGAAATCCCAGCGCGAAAAACGCCCTCTGGAAGCTCCTCACTTCTGAAAACAAGGGCTCCTACGGCCAAGGGTGCGACCACGGGCAAAGCCGGGGACTGAAGAAGCCGGGCGAGCTCGGAGCCCGCCAAAGCCGAAACGACGACCGCCAATATCCACCAAGGCCACGGGGTCGGAACCCAGAGGGCGACCAAAACCAGGGCAGCTGCGACGATGGCGGTGAGGATTCGTTGCTTCAATCGGAAGTCTGCTGCTCGAGCAGCGTTCCGATTTTACGCTTGATTCTCTGCAGAGCGTTGTCGATCGTCTTGGTCGGGCACTGGAGGTTATCACTCATCTCTCGATAGCTTTTGCCCGAGAGGTATTGGACGAGCACGTCTCGTTCCAGCGGGCTGAGGGTTCGTTGCATCAGGCGCTGGAGCGCAAGCGGAAACTGCTTCTTCAGCAAGAGATCTTCGGGCGAGGCAGCAGAACGATCCGGAATCGAGTCCATCAGGGGTCCGTCACCCGATTCTTCGTTGAGTGGGCGATAGATCGATACCGATCGATTGAGGAGGCCGTGCTTGTTTCGGGTCGCTGCCTTTACTGCGGTGATGATCTGCCGGGTGACGCAGAGTTCCGCAAAGGGCCGGAACTTGTGCAGTCGGTCGGGCCGATAATCGCGGATCGCCTTGCAAAGACCGATCATGCCTTCTTGCAAGACGTCTTCTCTGTCGGCGCCCGCAACGTAATAGCTCCGGGCTTTGTTCTCGACAAACGAGCGGTATCGACGGACGAGGAGTTCGGCGGCGGCCTGTTGACCATGCCGGGCATACTCCACAACCTCTTCATCGGGAAGAGGCATGTAATTCAATTGTGTAGACCTAGACTGCATCATGTGAGGGATCCCCTCAAAGCACACCTTCAGTCTAAACCAGTTTTTTGGAATCTGTCAAGCAAAATAGCCATCCCTACATTTATGTCGAGATGGCTATTTAAGATATGTGCAACTATTACGGATTAACCGTAACAGTGAGTGTCGTCGAGAACGGCTGCTTCAGTCCATACAGGTCGGAGATGGTGAGCGTCACGACGAACGTGCCCGGTTTGCGGAAGCGTTGACGAAGGAACTGGCCTTCGGCATCGACCTGGATTCCATCGGTGGAGTCGAAGTCCCAGGTGTAGCGCAGCGGCGTCGCTCCGCCGAATCCCGACCCAGCCAGATCGACCGTCGAACCGAGGCCGATATTGAGCTCGCGGACGTTGACCGATCCGGAGATCGGAGTGGAGTCGTTGCTCGTCTTCATCTCTCCGATGAAGAAAGTCCCGGTCGAGTCGGCCGAGAATGCGACCTCCTTGATGATCTTGTTGGTCTTGTCGAATCCGTTGATGGCCTGCAGAGGGATGCCGACTCGGCGCCACTCTTCCCCAGCCGCTTGGGAGGTCAGCGGGATATAGATTTCAGACTTCTTTCCGTCGGTGGTGGTCACGATGACGCGGAGGTTTTTCATCTCAGCGGCCTCGATTGGGGTTCCAGCTCCACCGCCCGGGTTGGATGCGCCGCCACGTGGGCCTCCCCCTTCACCAGGCAGCCCGCCGCCGGCTCCCGGACCTCCACCGCGTGGTCCGCCTCGGCTACCACCCTCTTCGCCGCCTCCCATTCCGGGGCCGCCGCCGCGCTCACCACCGGGGTTTCCGACTCCCGAACTGGAAGACGTCGTGGCCGCAGGCTTCATGATGAGCATGAGCATGTTGCCCTTGTCGCCGACCATTCCCGAGAGGTCGACCGGCTTACTTAGGAGAATGCGGCCACCCTGGAAGTAGTTGCGGGTGCTGATGCGCACAGAAAACTTGCCTTCGAATGCAGCTTCGTCGGTTTCGGCAATGCGCCCACTGCCCCAACCTTTGAGTTCAATCCCCTGTTCCTTGACCGATCGGACCGGTTCATAGACGACCAAGCTCTGGGCTTGAAGAGCGCTGGCGGCCAGCGCGCCGAGTGAGATGAGTGTCCACCGTTTCATTCGCTTGTTTCCTGCTTGTCAGGGCTCAAAGCGCACTCGCTCAATGGCGAAAGCGCGTCCTGTTTCTCTATCGACGTCTATCATGGCACCTGAGATCGTTCCCGGTGTGTTGCTGACCTCAAATCGTGTCGGCATCGTCGTCCGGAATCGGTGCAAAACGACCTCGCGATCCATCCCCAGGACGCTGTCGATGGGGCCGCACATCCCGACATCGGTTTGGTAGGCAGTCCCGCCGGGCAAAATCGTCTCATCCGCCGTGGTCACATGGGTATGGGTCCCGAGCACCGCCGTCACTCGGCCATCGAGGTGATAGCCCATCGCAATTTTCTCGCTGGTCGCTTCGGCATGAAAGTCGACAAAGATGTGCGGGGTCTCAACGCTCGCCACCAAGGCATCGGCAGCAGCAAAGGGGTCGTCGTAGCTATCCATGAAGACCCGCCCGCAGAGGTTGATGGCGGCGAGGGTGATTCCGTCTTTCGTCACGGTCTCGAGGCCTCGTCCTGGGCAGCGGGTGGGGATGTTGGCCGGCCGGATGATCTTGGCCGGGGTATCGAGATAGGGATAGATCTCCCGCTTATTGAAGGCGTGGTTGCCGAGGGTGATCAGATCGACGCCAAGGGCCTGGAGTTCGCGGCAGATATCGGGCGTAATTCCGACCCCACCCGCGGAGTTCTCGCCATTGACGATCACGAAGAGCGGGCGAAAAGTATCGATCAGGCTAGGGAGGCCCGCCTGGACCGCATTGCGACCCGGCTTGCCGACGATATCGCCTAAGAAGAGAATTCGATAGCTTGTACTCATTGACTCGTGGCGGTGGCCTTATGGGTCCTCAGCACAGTGACTTGGACGGGCGGGGACTCGGGAAACTGGGCCTTGATTTGGGCCGCGATGGATTCAGCGAGGCCCAGAAGCTCTTCGTCGGCGACTCTCTCGGGGCGAACCTGGACGCGGACCGCCCGGCCGGCTTGGTAGGCCACGGCCTCGGCGACTCCCTCAACGTTGCGGGCAATCTCCTCCAGAGCTTCCAGTCGCTGCAGATAGTTCTCGAGGGAGCCTCGGCGGGCCGCCGGGCGACTGGCACTGAGGGTATCGGCCAAGATGACCAGATCGGCGGTGGCCGAGGCGGGTTCGATCTCCCGGTGGTGGGCGCCGACGGCGTTCAGGATCTCTTCATCGAGGCCGAATGCGCGCAAGAACTCCATCCCGGCCAGGGCATGGGGGCCTTCGAATTCAGGCCCGAGGCCTTTTCCCACATCATGGAGGAGGCCAGCGAGCCTTGGCCCTCGATCCGGCAATCCCAATTCAACCGCCACTTGGCCGGCCAGTCGACTGACCTCGACGCTATGGGCCAGCACGTTTTGACCATAGGCGGTTCGGAATCGGAGCCGGGCGAGGGCCTCGATCAATCCGGCCTGAAGGGGTCCAATTCCCGCTTCCCGAATCGCGGCCTCGGCGGCTTCACGCGCTACCAGATCGATCTCGGACTCGGAATGGGCGTGGAGCTCCTCAATCTTGCCTGGCTGGATGCGTCCATCGGCCAAGAGGTTGAGCAAGGTCAGGCGGGCGATCTCTCGGCGGCGGGCATCAAAGCTGCTCAGCATCACGGCCTGGGGAGTGTCATCGATCAAGAGATCGACGCCCGTGATCTGCTCAAAGGCCTTGATGTTGCGGCCTTCGCGGCCGATCAGCCGCCCTTTCATCTCTTCATTGGGAAGCGGGACGACGACCATCGTGGACTCGGCGACGACCGAACTGGCAACCCGCTCCATCGCCGTGATAAGCACGCGGCGAAGGTCTTGAGAGTCACTCGGATCCAAATTCGGCATCGGAAAAGCGAGAAGCGAGGGCCGCGTGAATGGTCTCTTCGTCGTACCCCTTGCTCGCAAGATACCGCGCCGCCTTGGGCGGGGTGTCGTCCTGCCTGCGTCTGGCCAGCAAAAGTGCGAGGGCCCGTTCTTGCTCGTCGGGGAGTTCAGCAATCTCGAGGCCTTGCTCGCTCAGTTGACGCTGAATTTCTTGATTGCTCGCGCCCTTTTCGATCAATCGACGAACAAGGGCCTCGCGAGTGCGACTATCGCTCTGGAGCCCATTTTGCCTGAGCAGACCCAGACAGCTCTCGATGGCCTCGGGTGGATGGCCACGCTGCCCCAGGAGCTTGCGGAGTTCAGCTGCAGACCGCTCGCGCTGGCTGAGGAGCCGAGCGGCCTGCACCATCACCTCATTCGTCGTCGCCGGGTTCTTCTTCGTCGTCATGGTCGACGGGGGCTTGCACGACGGCGCTCGCCCTTTCGGCCTTGAAGATATCGCGGACCTTCTTGTCGATCTCGCCGAAGATGTTCGGATTTTCATCGAGGAAGTTGCGCGCGTTGTCTCGGCCTTGTCCGAGTCGAACCTCGCCGTAATTGAAGTAAGTTCCGGCCCGGCTGACGAGATTTTTGGCCACCGCGACATCAAGCAGGTCTCCCGATTTGCTGATTCCCTTGCCGTAAATCACGTCGAATTCGGTCTGCTTGAAGGGCGGGGCAACCTTGTTCTTGACGACCTTGACCTTGGTTCGGGCTCCGATCTGGTCGGTACCGGTCTTGATGGCCTCCCCTTTGCGGACTTCGAGACGAACCGAAGCCCAGAACTTGAGGGCTCGTCCGCCGGGGGTGGTTTCGGGGTTTCCGTACATCACCCCGATCTTCTCGCGGAGTTGGTTGATGAAGATCGCGGCGGTCTTCGATTTGTTGATCGAGCCGCCGAGCTTACGCAGAGCTTGGGACATCATCCGAGCCTGAATCCCGACGTGGCTGTCTCCCATCTCGCCTTCGATTTCGGCCTTGGGCACAAGGGCGGCGACCGAGTCAAGAACGACAATGTCCACCGATCCGCTCCGGATGATCGCGTCCATGATCTCGAGCGCTTCTTCCCCGTTGCTCGGCTGGCTGATATAGAGGCGATCGACATCGACCCCGAGCACGCGGGCGTATTCGACATCGAGGGCGTGTTCGGCATCGACATAGAGCGCCAATCCGCCGGTCCGCTGGGCTTCGGCCACGCAGTGAAGGGCCAAAGTCGTCTTGCCCGAGCTTTCTCCACCGTAGATCTCGGTGATCCGGCCGCGGGGCAACCCGCCGATCCCTAGAGCCATGTCAAGGCTGAGGCTTCCGGTGGGAATCGCCTCGATGAGCTCGCGCTCGCCCGCGCCTAGGCGCATGATCGCGCCCTTGCCAAACTGCTTCTCGATCTGCGAGAGCGCCATATCGAGCGCTCGGTCACGATCCTTTTCGATTGCCATTCCCTTTTCTACAGCCACCGTTTTGGTCCTCCGGGCTCTCTACGGTACCCGGACTCTTACTCTACCACAAAATAGTGGACAAGTGTGCGAAAAAGTGGTTGACTTTCTGTGCAGGACCCTGGCACCTCTGCCGGATCTCGCGGGAAACCGGGCGTTTTGCTGAACGACTCTGAGGGGAACGCGTCTTAAGCTATGTCTATCGAGTGGAGACCGAATAGGTTTCTGCCGAATTTCCAATTGGAGAGGAAACAACCAGTGAACCGCTACAAGCTTGTGGCCGGTCTTGCTTTGGTGGCTTCTGTAGTGGGTGCGCACGCGATCTCGTTTAGCGGGGTGAATGCGAACGTGAACCACACATGGGGAACCATCGGGGCGGACGGTCTTTATATTCAAGTTCCATCACATACGCTCTTTGGAGTTGGCAACAAAGTTGTCAACTTTAGCTACAACGTGAGCGCGACCCCCGGATTCTTGCTGAACAAGGTCCGATTTGTTCCCAACGGGGCAGTCGGTTTCGGCGGATCATCCGAAATCAAGACTTTTCACGGCGCGGGTTCGCAAACGGCGATTACTGCTACCCTCGGGGCGCCTAGCCAAATCGCTCCGGCCAGCTTCGGACTCGCTCCGGCCGCGAGCTACGTGGTGACCGGGTCGATGACGCTGACTGGAACCCAGGCCAACAGCTTGGCGAAGATCAGCGTCGGCCAGTTCTTCTATGAAGAGCAGCCGGTTCCCGAGCCTGCGACTCTCACCGCTTTGGCCCTCGGTGCAGCCGCGATGCTCCGACGGAAGGGAGGACGCAAGTGAAAAAGCTTCTTCTGACGAGTATCGTCGTCGCGGTTGCGGGCGCAAGCTTTGCCCAATCCTTCAGCAACAGCATCCTCACCGCCAGTGTGATCGGAGCGAACGCCTCCATCTCCAGCATGGGGTCGACCCACATGGCCGACATCCGGGGCTTTGTGCTAAATCGAGGTGAGTCGGGTTCCATCGCGTGGAACTTCGATTTCATGTCTGGCGCTCTTCCTTATGATCAGGTCGAACTGATCATCGAGGGGACCCTGCAAGACACCGACTCGGGACCTGGCGATGCCATGATCCTCGGTACTGAGCAAATCTTCGACATCTCGGGACCCTCCTCTGTGCTGGTTGGTTCGGGCTTGATGTACGAAGCCTTGAATGGCACCGGTCTGATGACTTTCAGCAAGTCGATCATGATCGCCTTGGACCCCAAGGTGAGCAAGGGCCACGCAAGCAAGGACCTGGCCTTCATGGTGAACAACGGGACTTTGAACGTGACGAAGGTCACGCAAAAGTTCGCCCCGGTGCCGGAGCCGGCCACCTTGGCCGCGCTTGGGTTGGGAGTCGCGGCGGCCATGCGCCGACGCAAGAAGTAACGACCCCCGCCAAAAGGCCTAGCCCCACCCGCCTTCTATCAAGGTTGGTGGGGCTTCTTCATAACTTTCTAGCGAGAATCTTAGCTAGTATTTGTGCCGGGAAAGCGACTTTCTTAACAATTCATGGACTATAATGAATCCAGCGGACGAGATCAGCGTTCTGGAGTAGCCGATGAGGCTGTCTCAGGCACTGGGATCCACTGCTTTATTTCTTTGGAGAGGAAAAAATGAAGAACAACATTCGGCTCGTAGCCGGGTGTCTGGCCTTGGGTCTCATCGGCTCGGCACAGGCGATCACCTTCTCGGGTGTTACGTCGACTGCCAGTCCGTTTGGGGTGACCCTCGTCGGTAGCAACGCTGCTGGCTTCCAGACTCCCGCATTCTTCCTGTCCGGTGCAGGCGTAAAGGCGGAATCCTTTACCTGGACCGTGACTGCCACCCCAGGATTCTTCCTGACCGGATTCCGTGTCATCCCGAACGGTGCCCATCGCAATGGCGAAGTCTTGTTTGACATCGCCCACAACGAAGGTGTCGCTTCGTCCACGTCTTCGAACCCTGGCAGCAGCCTGACCCTCATCAACGGGTACAGCCGCAGCCTTTCCGGAACCCAAACCAGCTACACGACTACCGGTCGAATCAAGCTGACGGGCAATGCTTCGGATAGCTTCGTGAAGCTCACCTCGTTTGTGATTGCCTACGACGAGCAACCTGTTCCTGAGCCTGCCACTCTGACGGCTCTCGGACTCGGCGCCGCCGCTCTTCTCCGACGAAAGGGAGGCCGAAAGTAATGAAAAAGCTCATTCTCATCGCCACCGCCGTTTCGGTCGTGGGTGTCGCAAGCGCGCAAACGTTCAGCAACCTGGTCTCGACCGCAAGCTTCGGCGGAGTCACCGTCTCGGGCATGGGCGTTGGCAACAGCTATATGCTGGATGTCCAAGGCTTCACGCTGACCGCCAACCGCCCGGCCGGTTCGCTGGCCATCAACTTCGACTTCATGGCTGGAGCCCAGCCGTACAAGTCTGTTGACCTGATCATCGAAGGATCCTACTCGACCCTCGCCAATCTGTCCGAATTCGGAACGGTCTCGACCGAAATCGTTTTCGACACGAACAACGGCGCGACTCTCGTCGGTTCGGGCCTTTTGGTCAAGGACTGGTCGGAAGCCGGAAACGGCAACTGGATGGCGATGATCAACATCCCGTTCAGCATGAACGTCATGAAGGGCGCTTCGGCCAAGGATCTGTACTTCCAGATCAACAACCCGGCGACCACGATGAGCCTGACCAAGGTCACGCAAAAGTTCCACCCGGTTCCTGAGCCGGCCACCATGGCTGCTCTTGGCCTGGGCGTGGCTGCCATGCTCCGACGCCGCAAGAAGTAATTCTTGTTGCTGAAGTCAGCAGAGCCCCTGCTATCCCTCGGGATGGCGGGGGCTTTTTGTCTGCTATCCTAGCCTTGTGCACTGGGAATCCCACCCGCGCAAGCAAGGTCCGCCGATCGAGCCCGAGGCCGCGCCCCACCCAGGGGCCCCGCCGCTTCGCGTCGCCCTGGGTTCCGCCCTCGGTCGGCGAACCCTCCTCGCGGTCCTGCTTCTCGTGCTGGCCGTAGCGGGCTGGGCCGAACCGACCGTCATCCGAATGATGGCCGGACCCGGCTACGGGATCCCCCCCAAGGCGGCCACCGACCCCCGGTCACTGGCCCGCAGAGCCGTCTTCGAGGAGTTCCAGCGCCAGAATCCTGACGTTCTCGTGGTCAATGCAGGAGGGCTGGACCTGGTGGGCCAACAGGCCGACTCGCTCTTTCTGATGGCGATGGCGGGAGACAACGCGCCCGATGTCTTCTATGCCAACTTCCGGCAGTACTACAACTTCATCGAGCAGGGCTTCATGCGGCCGCTGGATGACTTTGTCGCGCGGGATCCGAAAGTGCTGAGTCGGGTCAATCCGCTGATCCTGGAAGTCATCAAGAGCTACGACGGCAAGGTCTATGCGGTCCCGTTCTTTCAGGTCGCTCTCGGGCTCTATTACCGCAAGGACCACTTTCAAGAGGCCGGACTCGACCCCAACAATCCGCCCAAGACTTGGGAAGAGTTCATCCAAGTCGGCCGGCGACTGGCGGAGGCGAACCCGAATCGGATTCCCTACGCCTTTAGCAATCCCCCCGGCTACCTTTGGAGCAACTTTGTCTATCAGGCGGGCGGCAAGATCGTCGAGCGCGCCTCGGGCGGAAACTGGCGCAGTGCTATTGCGACCCCGGAAGCGGCCAAGGCCGTCGACTTCTTCCGCCGAATGATCCTGGAGACCTGGAAGGGCAAGGACGGCAAGACTTATGGTCCGATCGCGGCCATTTCTCCGAACTACTCGGCCGACATTGCCCAGGGCAAGGTCTCGATGTGGTTTGCCTATACCAACGACATCGTCCTGGCCACGGCCAATGATCTCTCGCCCTCACTGCTGGGTGCGGCCGCCATGCCCGCCGGACCGGCGGGGCCGAGCAATGAAATCAACGCCGGAAGTTGGGCGATCAATTCTCAGGTCACCGATCCCAAGAAGCTGGATGCCTGTTGGCGTTTCATCCAGTTCTTTGCCGGCGAAGAGGCGGCCCGGATCAACACTGAGAAGTTCGTCGAGATGGGTATGTCGAACCTGGTGAACCCGGTTTACCTGGAAAAGTTTGGCTATGCGGATCTTGCCGCCCAAGTCGATCCGAACTACGTCAAGGCGAACAAGGAGCTGTTTAGTCGGGGCCACCCCGAGCCGTATGGTCGCAACGTCCAGCAGGTCTATTCGGTCCTCGATTCGGCTCTCGACCGGGCTCGGCTCGATCCCAAGCGGCCCGCGCTCGACATATTGGAGGAAACCGCCCGCGAGATGGACGAGAAGCTCCTCGGCTACAAGCCGGCGGAGGTCATGGCCCGCCAGCGCGGCTGGGCGACGGGAATCCTCGGTAGCTTGATCGTGGTGGTCGGAGCGCTCCTTGCGCGTTCTTGGTCCAGAGCGCGCGAACGCAAGCGGCTCGAAGGACCCGTCGCCGACCGGCTGGTGGCTGGGGCCGACCGGCGACGGGTCTATCTGTTTATCGCGGCCTGTCTCGCTCCGGCCGGACTGAGCTTGCTCATTTGGAGCTACTACCCACTCGCCAAAGGCCTCCAGATCGCGTTCCAGGATTACCGGATCCTCAAGGGAGCCCAGTGGGTCGGCCTCGATAACTTCATCCAGGTTTTCACCTCGCCGATCTTCTACAAGTCGGTGGTGAACAGCTTCGTCTATGTCGCCCTAAGCATCGCAATCGGATTCCTGCTCCCGATTCTTCTGGCCCTCGCCCTCAACGAGATTCCGCGCGGCAAGGTGCTCTTCCGGACTCTCTTCTATCTTCCGGCGATGACCAGCCCGATCGTCATCGCCTTTTTGTGGCGGCAATTCTATGACAAGACCGAAGCCGGGTTGCTGAATTCCCTGCTGATGCCGGTCGTGGACTTTGTGAACCCCCTGCTGGCTCGGCTAGGAATCGACGCTCTGCCCCGCACCTCCGACTGGTTGGGTGATCCTTCGCTCGCGATGTTTGCCGTGGTGCTTCCCGGCATCTGGGCCGGGGCCGGACCGGGGTCGATCCTCTATCTTGCGGCTCTCAAGAACATCTCGCCGGACCGATATGAGGCGGCGGACCTCGATGGTGCCAGCTGGGTCCAAAAGATCCGCTATATCACCCTTCCGGGGCTCAAGCCGTTGATCCTGATCAATCTGCTCGGGGTCTTCATCGCCGGATTCAAGGCGACCGAGAACATCTTTGTTCTCACCTTTGGCGGCCCGCTGGATGCGACCAACACCATGGGGCTCGAAGTCTGGAAGAACGCCTTCATGTTCCTCAAGTTCGGCTACGCTGCGGCAGCCGCTTGGGTGATGGGAGCCATCCTGATCGGATTTACCCTGCTACAAATACGGAGCCTCCTGCGAATGCGGTTTTCAACCGCCAAAATGTAGGTGCCCATGCGGTCCGCCCAGAGCAGCTTTGACCACGCCGTGGTTCATCTGCCGACCCACGATCTTTCGATTGTCGAGGTCGTTTTTGACGTGCGCTCGGCCGGATTGGAAGCAACTTACACCTACGCCAACCCCCAGGGATGTGAAGTTGGCGATCTGGTCCTGGCCCCCCTCGGTCCCCGGACCACGGTCGGGCTGGTGGTGGAATCGAAAAGCGTCGCCCCCGAGGATTTGGGATTTGCTCCCTCTCGGCTGCGCCCTGTGAGTGGGGTGATTGCCGGGGTCCGCTTGCCCGGCTATCTCGTTCGTCTTCTCAAGCACGCTGCGGGGGTCACTCTGAGCGACCTTTCAACCGTGGTTGGATTGGCCCTTCCGCCCGGACTCAAGGACCGCCTGGTGACCCGCTGGGTGGCCGCACGGGCCGGGGAACTAGGTCCGCCGACCGCCAACGCGGCCGAACAAGAGGTCCTGCGGATCTTGTCCATCGCCGATGGCGAGATCCGCGAAACCAAGACCAAACCGGTCAATCCCAAGATCAAGAAGTTCCTCCGGGAGCGGGTTCGCGGAGGCTGGATCCGGGAACTCACCGAGGTCGAGATCCATGCCGAACGATCCCGGATCGGGGGGGAAGTTCGGCTCACCGCGGACGATTCCAAGATCGAGCGCTTCCTCCAAAAGGAAGGCCGCAAAAAGCCCGCCCAAGCCATGGCCCTGATGCGGCTTCAGGGAATGAGCGACTCGGTTCTAACCGGGGCCGAGATCAAGGCCCTCAGCGGTGTGACCGACCAGACCATTCTTGGCCTGATTTCGGCGGGTCTCCTCGAAAAGGTCGAAGGCGAGGCCCCCGCCTTGCACCCGGCTCCGGCCCCGAACCCCGGCCAGGCGAAGGCCGCCGAGGCCATTATCGAGGCCATTCGCCACCCCGAAGGTCAGCAGTTTTTGCTCTATGGAGTGACCGGAAGTGGCAAAACCGAGGTCTACCTGCGGGCGGCCGAGGCAGCCCTTCGCGAGGGACGACGCGTGCTGTTTTTGGTGCCCGAGATCGCTCTGACAGCTCAGGTTGTGGGTCAGCTCAAGGGCCGATTTGGTCGGGGCGTCGCGGTTCTCCACAGCAATCTCTCGGCCCAAGAGCGTCTGGCGAACTGGCTCCGGATCGCGCGGGGAGAAGCGGCCGTGATACTGGGTGCCCGCAGTGCGCTGTTTGCGCCCATCAGCAACCTAGGTCTGATCGTGGTGGACGAAGAGCACGAGGGGAGCTATAAGCAAGAATCCGCGCCGCGGTACCAGGCCCGCGAGCTGGCACTGGAGCTGGGCCGACTGACCCAGGCCCCGATCGTCCTGGGATCGGCGACCCCGAGCATCGAGAGCATGTGGCGAGCCAAGGTAGGGACCTTCCGGTTGTTGGAGCTGACTCACCGGGCTGCCGCGGCCCAGATGCCGACCGTCCACATCGAGGACCTCACCGAGTTCTATAAGACCGGCAAGGCGGTGATGTTCACCCCGATCCTGCTTGAGAAGGTCCGCGCCGCCCTTCAGCGCGGTGAGCAGGCCATCTTCTTCCTCAACCGAAGGGCCTTTTCGCCCTTTTTGATGTGCCGCGAGTGCGGAAAGAAGTACGCCTGCCCTAAGTGCGCGGTCACCTTGAGTTATCACAAGAAGCTCGCCCGGCTGCGATGCCACCATTGCGGGCACGAGGAACCGGCGCCTGACCTCTGCACTGACTGCGGGGGGACTAAAGTTCTGCCCTTTGGGGCCGGAGTCGAGCGGGTCGAAGAGGCCGTCGCCCTCGAGTTTCCGGACGCCGTGGTGGCGAGGCTCGACCGGGATGTCGTGCAGCGGAAGGGGGCCCTCGAGGAGATCCTGGCCCGGTTCCGCAGCGGAGAAATCCAGATCCTCGTCGGGACCCAGATGGTCGCCAAGGGGCTGGACTTTCCGAACGTCACGGTCGTGGGTGTCATCGCCGCCGACCTCTCGCTGAACATTCCCGACTTTCGGGCCGGCGAGCGGACGTTCCAGCTCTTGAGCCAGGTTGCCGGACGGGCGGGCCGTGGTCAACGGCCGGGAGAGGTCGTGATCCAAACTCTCAGCCCGACTCATCCCGCGATTCTCCATGCCGCCGAGCATGCTTATCTGCCGTTCTATGATTCGGTCTTGGCCGAGCGCCAGATCGCGCTCTATCCGCCGTTCTGCCACCTGATCAATTGGGTGATCAGTGGCGAGAATCGCCCGAAGGTGCGCGAGACGGCCCGGATGCTCTCGGAGGCGATCCAGTTCATGGATCCCTCCCTGACGGTGCTCGGGCCTGTGGATTGCCCGCTGGAACGGCTCAATAATCAATGGCGCGAACACGTCTTGGTGAAGGTCGACGACCCGGCCAAGATTCCGCCGCTCGCCGCGCTGGCCCGGATCGATTTGGACCCAGGGATCAACCTCACGGTGGACGTCGACCCCTATTCCATGATGTAAGATCGCCGGATGATTGCCGCCACCAGCCTCGGCTTGTTGATGCTGGCCCAGAGCCAAAGAGCCTTTTTGGCCAACGACGGATTGCTCATTGGGGAGTGGCGCTCTGCCCAGTGGGTGAGGATCGCCGAAGACCTGAAGGGGAGTGAGGAGCCCATGACGCTCTGGAAGTTGGAGCCGACCCAGGCCACTTCGAGTCGGGAGTGCAAGGGATTCTTTGTCGGCGAAGGGGTGTTCGGTCACTTTTTGCGCGGCGAACCAGCGGAGTGGAAGGGCACCTTTTGGGGCGGCCCCAAACCGGGTTATCCGCGCCCCATTCAACCTCTGCCTCGCGACAGCAAGCCCCACTTGCAGGTCATCGGCCAGATCTTGAGGTCCAAAAAGATGAGCAAGGCAACCCCGCGGATCGAATCCGGCTATCGAGTAGATCTCGATGGGGATGGGGTGCAAGAAGTCCTGCTGCACGCCACCACCATGACCGACCCAAGACGGATGTTCCTTGAGAAAAAGGCGCGCTATGGGTTGCTACTCCTGCGCGTTCTGGAAGACGGAAAGGCGCGCAACATCGAGCTTGAATTCACCCATGATGGACAGGATCTCTTCAACGCCCTCTCCATCGACGCAATCGCCGATCTGGATGGAGATGGGGTCTATGAGTTCGTGCTGAGTTCGGACTACTATGAGGGTCAATCGGCCCGGCTGATGCAGTGGAACAAAGGCCGCCTCCGAATGCTCGTCGACAACGCCGCCGGGGCGTGATCAAGTATTATTGCTGGTTGCGTTTATAGCGATTATCGACTATATAGAGAATATGTCTTACCAAGTTGAACGGCGGTTAGGGCCATCTGATGTGTCCCCAGAGGAGCTTGCCCGGCTTGAGCAGATGGTCCAGCGCGAGCTTCGTCCGGTTTTGGTGACCAAGGGAGGGGATTGCATTGAGTTGCCAGAAGCGCTGAATGAGTTTTTGCTCTCAATCATCGAGGCCATGCATCGCAAGGAAGCAGTCTTCTTGCTTCATGAAGATGAAGCATTCACGACCCAGGCCGCCGCGAACTTTCTCGGCATCTCCCGGCAGTATCTGGTCCGACTCTTGGAAGAAGGAAAGATCCCATTTCACACGGCCGGAACACACCGGCGCGTTTTCTTCAAGGATTTGGTTCTCTATCGCAACGAGCGAAGCTTGAGCCGCAGGGCTGCCCTAGACAAGATGACGGATGACCTCATCGAGGCCAACGTTTACGACCAGATCGGATCTCTCGAAAGGGAGTGATGGGGGAGAGGGCATTTGCGAGCAGACTTTCCCGTATTGTTCGATTCGTGTGTCTTGGCTGAGGCGGCGGTCTCCGACTTGTTCCTGAGGCTCTCCGAAGAACCCCGGCTCCTTCTGCCCCGTTGGACCGAAATGATCTGGGATGAGACCGTGCGAACTTGGGTCGAAAAATTCCGTTGGAAGCCGGAAATCGCGAAGTCACGAAGGGACGCGGCAATCGACTGTTTCCCAGAGGCGATGGTGACGGACTTCGAGGCCCTCATCCCGGAATGTCCGAACGACCTTAAGGACCGACACGTTCTGGCGGCGGCCCGGCGGTCCGATGCCGAGACCATCGTAACCTTTAACTTGAAGCATTTTCCAAAGGATGCTCTCAAACCCTGGGGGATAGAAGCCTCTCACCCAGGGGACTATTTAAGAATTCTGTATGATCATGAGCCTGGGGTCGTGACAAATGTGCTTCACCAGATGGCGGATCGGGCTCGAAGATCCTTACCGGAGATGTTGGGTCGCCTAGCTTGGTCTGTCTCGACATTCTCTAATCGAGTGGGCGAAGATTTGGGGATTGAACTTCCTTCGATCGATAGGCTCGAATGGCGTCGAACGACCCGTTGAATTCAATTCGGGACCATCCCCGTAGTCTTAGTCCAGGATGAATCTTTCGCGAGCGGTCTACCGGCGGTGGTTCTATGCCGCGGCGGCATACAACGTGGTCTGGGGGATGATGGCGATCTTGGCCCCGGTGTGGTTTTTCCGCGTGGTCGGGATGCAAGCACCAAACTATCCGTTTCTCTTTCAGTGCATCGGGATGATGGTCTTGGTCTATGCCCTGGGCTACTACTACATCGGAAAGGATCCCGAGAGGTACGGCGCCTTTGTCTGGATCGGACTTCTCGGCAAGACGTTTGGCCCGATCGGCTTCGTCGGAGGGTACTTGCAGGGGCAGATTCCGCTGGCCTTTGGCATCAACATCTTGTTCAACGATCTGATCTGGTGGCCGGTCTTTTGGAGTTTCGCGCTTCGGTACGCGCGGAACCCGTTAGGCTAACCGCCGCTCGCCTCCCCGGGGGAATCGGGACTCGGGCTGCGCCTTGGCGAGCGGAAGAGGTCAACCCTTGCAAACAGCCTTGCGCGGGGCGGGCCGTCGAACCGGAAGGACCGGTCGGTGATCCATCCCATGAGACCCCAAAAAAGAAGAGCACCGTAAGCGCGAGGCTCCGGTGCTCAGTCCAAGGCAAGGCCACTTCGGCCTTACCGCATTCGGTCGGCGATATGGCGTCGGATCATCGCATCCGCGATTTCCTCGCCCGATGGCTTGTATTCACCCGCCTCGATGCGGGCTTTCAGCTCCATGATCGCGGCTTCGCGATCAGGCATCGCCAGAATTTCGGTCGTCAGATGCTTGATGAGCTCCTGGTCGGTGTCCTTTGGGGACGTTTCAAAACCGGTTTCGCTTTCGAAGAGCGAAACTCCTCCCATCTGGAGGATCTTTTGAACTTGTTCGTCAGAGATTCGCATGTTTAACTCCTGTTTTTGGCCGTTCGCGTTACTCCGACAGGCATCCCGGCTGTCTCAGGCGGACCTGAGATCCTAGGCTTTGCGCTCAGAGGGTCGCCCCTAAGATTGCCTTTTTCTGTCTGGGCACTCTCCACCCAATATTGGTGTCGGTGCTCTTTCGAGAACTCATTAGGGTCGTTGGAGAAAATTTTCAAAAAAAGTTTTCAGGGGGTAGTTCCGGGGTCCCCGCCTGTCGCCGCGCCACCGCTTCCGGCCTCATCTCCGGCGTCGGGGTCGGTACCGCCGGCCTCATTGCCACCCGCTTCGGGGGCGGTTTCGGGTTGGGGTTCAGGCTGGGGTCGGTTCCTCCGACGCTCAGGCCGCCGGGTCGAGGGGGCGACCTCATCTTGGGGGGCCTCAAGCAGGGGATCGACGGCTTCTGATTCAGGTTCGATCTGCTCGGTACGACGCGTGGTTCTCACCCGTGGGGCGTCGGCAACTTCGACCTCCACGTTCGGTTCCTTGAACTTCTTGGTGGGTTCAACCGAGCTGGTCGGAGTCTCGGTCTCTTGCGAACTTCGGGCCAGCGAAGAGACCCGGTCTTGGAGATCCGGCGCAACTTTTTCAAATTGGGGGGCTATGAAATAATAGCCAGCGAATCCCACGCCGACGGGGACTAGGATCCAGAGGAAAATTGCCAGGAGTACTTTCTTCACCAGTTGCCTCTTGTCGCTCTATTCTATTCGACGTTCTCACATATGCCAACTGATCAGCGAACTCTTGATATCGAAGTGCCTCTGCTCCGGGCCATTGCGCCGGTGGCCGGCGAATCGACCGATTGCTTCCCCTATCTCCCGCTCGAACCAACCGGCGAGAGCACGGTCAAAACGCTTCAATTCGTGGAGCTTCGCAATGATTTCCTCAGCGTTTTGGTTGCCGTTGACCTCGGCGGGAGGATTCTCGAAATCCGTGATCTCGTGAATAATCAGGCCGTCTTGGAGCTCCCCAAGGCGATCGAAGTTCAGCCCAGAGGTCGGCGGGGTGCCAGCTGTCCGCAAGGGATCGAATGGTGGGTGGGTGATGAAACACGGCCGACAAGCCTTGCGCCGATCGACTACCAAATCCGGAGCGAAGAGACAGGCGAGACGCTCTTGATGCACGATCTGGTTGCCGGAGCGGGATTGTCTGTCCACGCGTCGATCCACTTGCCTCATGATGCGGCCCGAGTGGAGTTGACGGTTCAGGTCTTCAATCGCAGCCTGGCTCCCGTCGCGTGCGACCAGGGGGTACGTTGCGCCTGGGGCTCGGCCCCGGCGGCGATTGGTGCGGAGTCGGTGGTCCTGTTCGATTCGGTTCGGCAAGTCGCGCTCGCCTTCCACCAAGATCCAGGCCTTTTCGAGAACACGACTTGGCGCGACGGGGTGGTCTCGCTCGGCTATGCTCCTGCCGGGGCCGATTATCACCTGCCCCCCCACCACACGCTGGGCTGGAGCACTGCAATCACCGTGGGAACGGGTCTTCCAAACCTAGAAGCCCACTCCTCGGGGGGATTTCTCAGCGTCACTCAGTCGGCGATGGCTTTCTGCCCGACGGGCCAGCACGAAGACGCCAAGTTCTTCTTGCTCGGGGCCACGAGCGAACTCCTGGAAGCCGAGACTGATATCCAGCCCCTGCGCGTCTTCCGAGCCGACCTCATCGGGCCCGCAGCCTACCCATCCAAGATCGGGCTTCGGGATCACGAAGACCAGTGGATTCTGAGTTGGGATCGGACCGAGTCGCCAGAAGTCCGGGCCGCGCCGAGGCTCCTTTCCACCAAGCCTTCGGAACGAGCCCGTCGAATTGAGGCCGTCGCTCAGACCCTCCCACTGCTCGACCAGCAGGTCTCGGAGGTGGAATTGCAATGGGCCAGAAAAGAGCGCGACCTCATTGGGGCGACCCACTATATCGCCGCCCTCGATGCCAGTCGGCAGCAAAAGTGGGCGGCCGCCATGGAGCATCTCTCCCAGACCATCGAAGCCAATAGTGCGGACACCCTGGCCTGGTGGCTTCGTGCCGTCATCCGGCGACAAGATCCCCACCAAGACCCTGATGAGAACGCTGATGACCTTGTGAACGCGCACTATTTTGGCCCCATGGATCCGGTCCTTCGGGCCGAGGCTTTCCTGAGTCAATCGATGGAGATGGGCAAGGAGCCCACCGACTTTCTCAAGAGCCTGGTTGCCGATCCAGAATCGGTGGCCGATGTCGCCTGCCAGTTGCTCTCGGCGGGGCTCTATGACCAGGCGGCCCGGTGGATCGATGAGTGCTTGCGCCACGGCGAGTTCCCCAACCTGAGGTACCTCATCGCCTGGATGCACATGAAGATCACGAACCTCGAATTCGAGGCTCAGGCTCATCTGAAAGCGGTGGTGGACCGTCCGATCGAGGCGCCTCTGCCTTGGCGACCGCTCGAGCGCCGCGCCATCGCCAAGCTCCACGAGTTCTTCCCCGAAGATCCGCGACTTCGCGAGCTCCAAGGGATTCTCGCGGCCAATCCATGACGCTGCACCTAGAGGACGAAGAAGCCCTGCTCAAATGGGCGGCCGAATGGGGACGGGATCGGCGCGCTGGGGAGATCGTCCTCTTGGAGGGTCCGCTCGGGGCGGGGAAGACTACCTTCGTCCGGGGAGTCCTCCGCGGAATTGGCTACCAAGGGGTGGTCCGGTCGCCGACGTTTAACCTGCTGCAGGTCTTTCCAACCGATCCACCGATCCTCCATGCCGATCTTTATCGGGTTGAAAGTTGGGTCGGGATCGGGATCGAGGAGTACCTGGAGTCGCACCTCTGCTTGATCGAGTGGCCCGATCGGTTGGAGGGGCTAGTGGACCCCGAATCTTGCTACCACATCCAAATCGAATTCGCCGAAACGGGGCGAAACGTGCGGACCTCGGCTAAACTTTAAGCCATGTCTCTGCGACTTTCGCTCCTCGGCATAGCCCACGTCCATGCGCCTAGCTACTTGGCGTGCGCGGCACAAATCCCGGAGATTGAGATCGTGGGGATCTATGATCGGGATCCTGAGCGAGCCGCCCGCTTTGGAGAGCAGCATGGGGTCGCCGTCCTGCCCGCACCGGAGGTTGCCGTCGAGCTGAGCGATGCGGTGGTGATCGCGAGCGAAAACGTCTTCCACCGCGAGCTCGCTGAGCTGGCTCTGGCGGCCGGGTGCCATGTTCTCTGCGAGAAGCCATTGGCCACTAGTCTCGAAGATTGCGACTCGATGATCGCCTCGGCAGCGGCGGCCAATCGGGTCTTGATGACCGCGTTTCCGTGCCCGTATTCGCCTGCGTTCCAGCGCTTGCAACAGCGGCACCAGTCGGGCGAGCTCGGCGTCCTCCGCGCCATTGCGACCACCAACCGGGGGACGTGTCCCCATAGTTGGTTCACCGAAAAGGAGCTGAGCGGCGGCGGAGCGATGATCGACCACGTCGTTCATGTCGCGAACTTGCTCGATCTCCTTCTCGGGCAAACCCCCGAGCGGGTTCACGCGACCGTAGGCAACCAGATGTACCAAGCCGAGACCGAGGACATTGCCATGCTGACCCTCGACTATCCCAATGGGCTCTTTGTGACCCTGGATTCCAGTTGGTCCCGGCCCAGCAGCTATCGCACTTGGGGAGACGTCACCTTGACGCTGACCTATGATCACGGCGTGATCGAGGTCGACCTCTTTAATCAGGGCTTGGAGCGGTATTCGAACACCGGAAAGTCCCACCAATCCATCGGGACCGGTTCCAACCTCGACCTCCTGATGATGCGCGAGTTTGTCAGCGCGATCGCCGAGAATCGAGCCCCGCTGACGGATGGACACGCGGGCCGACGGGCGGTCGCGATTGCCCTCGACGGCTATGCAAGCCTCAAGGAAGGTCAACCGGTCCCGGCTCGATGATCGGCGCGCACATGCCTGCGGGCAAAGGTCTCGGGGCCGCTGTCCGGGCGGGTAAGGCGATAGGGTGCGAGGCGGTCCAAGTCTTTACCAGCAGTCCCCAGATGTGGCGGTCGAAGCCGGTGACCCAAAAGGCCATCGACGACCTGAACGCAGCCCGGGAAGAAACCGGCATCCGGATGGTCGTGAGTCACGATAGTTATCTGGTGAACCTCGCCAGCCCTGACCCCGAAAATCGGGTCAAAAGCCGCGACGCACTACAGGCCGAACTCGAGCGCTGCGGGCTCTATGGGATTCCTTATGTGGTCAGCCACATCGGTGCCGGGATGGGCCAGCCGGTCGAGGTCGCGATTGCACAAGCGGCGGAGGAAGTTCGCAACATCCTGGCCACAACCCCCGAAAGCGTGACGCTCCTCGCCGAGACTACGGCCGGCCAGGGGTCCTCGCTCAATTCCAACTTCGATGAACTGGCCGCTTTGTTAGCCGCAGTGGACTCCCCCCGTCTGGCCGTGTGCTGGGATACTTGTCACCTCTTCGCGGCCGGATATGCCCTCCATACCGAGACGGGCTACGAAGAGATGTGCGCCGAATTCGATGCCAAGATTGGTCTCGATCGGGTACGGGTGATCCACTTCAATGATTCCGCGAAGCCCTTCGCCAGTCGACGGGACCGCCACGCCGCCCTCGGAGAGGGTGAGATCGGAGCCGAAGCCCTGGCCCGGATCGCCCGGGATCCGCGATGGGTGGGGGTCCCGCTGCTCCTCGAAACTCCGGACGCCGAGACGATGCATGCAGAAAACTTGGCGCGGCTCGCGGGCTACCGTGCGGCATAATGCAGACACGAGTTGGCCGGGTGACGGCTCGTCCGAAAGGGCGAGAGGAAAGTCCGGACTTCATAGAGCGCGGTGCCCTCGGCAACGGGGGACGGGGTGACCCGATGGAAAGTGCCACAGAAACAAACCGCCTTGGCTTGCCAGGGTAAGGGTGAAATCGTGAGGTAAGAGCTCACGCCCGGCGTTCGCAAGAGCCTCGGGGGGCAAACCCCACCGGAAGCAAGGCCAAATAGGGAGGGGATGACGTGGCTCGCCGACCCTCCGGGTTGGCCGCGCAGATAAATCGTCACACAAAGACAGAATCCGGCTTACAGGCCGACTCGTTCTCCTTCACCCCTCAGGTCGCGCGAGACTGGCGGGTATAATCTGCCGCATATCCGGGGGCTATGATGGCCCCTTGGCAATGGATAAGGACCCGTCATGGCCAGCACCGGCAAAGTCATTCAAGTCATCGGACCCGTCGTGGACTGCCGATTCGGCAACAATCAGCTCCCCGAGATCTACAACGCCGTCGTCGTGAGAGACGAGGCCCGCGGCCTGGAGGTCGTGTGCGAAGTCGCTCAGCACCTTGGCGACGACATCGTCCGCACCGTTGCGATGTCCTCGACCGACGGTCTGACCCGAGGCATGGACGCCGTCGATACCGGCGGACCGATTTCGGTCCCCGTCGGTGAGGCGACTCTCGGACGCGTCTTTAACCTCCTCGGCAAGCCGATCGACATTCTGGAGCAAGGCGAGCACGCCGAATCGCCCGAGGTCCGCGCCCAGCGCGCCGCGACCCTCGCGGCTGCGCCTCGGCTCCCGATCCACCGCACCCCGCCGACCTTCGACCAACAAAACGTTAAGGTCGAAATCCTCGTCACCGGTCTGAAGGTTATCGACCTCCTCGTTCCGTTCAACAAGGGTGGAAAGATCGGTCTCTTCGGTGGTGCCGGTCTGGGCAAGACGGTTACGATCCAAGAGCTCATCCGCAACATCGCGGTCGAAGCTTCGGGTGTTGCCATGTTCGCCGGTGTCGGCGAGCGCACCCGCGAAGGAAACGACCTCTGGCTCGAAATGAAGGAAGCCACCTTCACCGACAAGGACGGTTCGACCAAGCGCGTTCTCGACAAAACCGCCATGGTCTTTGGCCAGATGAACGAGCCGCCCGGAGCCCGACTCCGCGTCGCCCTGACCGCTCTGACGATGGCCGAATACTTCCGCGATGAAGTCGGAACCGACGTTCTGATCTTCGTCGACAATATCTTCCGGTTCGTCCAAGCCGGTTCCGAGGTTTCGGCCCTTCTCGGCCGGATGCCCAGCGCCGTCGGATACCAGCCGACCCTCGCCACCGAGATGGGCTTCCTGCAAGAGCGGATCGCCTCGACCACCAAGGGTTCGGTCACCTCGGTCCAAGCCGTCTACGTCCCTGCCGACGACCCCACCGACCCGGCCCCGGCCACGACCTTTGCCCACTTGGATGCTTACATCTACCTTGAGCGGGCGATCGCCTCGAAGGGTCTGTTCCCCGCCGTCGACCCGCTGGCTTCGACCTCCAAGAACCTCGACCCGCAGATCGTGGGTGAAGAGCACTACGCGGTGGCCCGAGTCGTCCAGCAGATCCTGCAGCGATATAAGGAACTGCAAGACATCATCGCGATTCTCGGTATCGACGAACTCAGCGATGACGACAAGCAGCTGGTCGCCCGCGCCCGAAAGATCGAGCGATTCATGTCCCAGCCGTTCTTCGTCGCCGAGCAGTTCACCGGCAACACCGGAAAGTACGTCACGCTCGAAGACACCATCCGGTCCTTTAAGGAGATCGTGGAAGGTCGCTGCGACGATATCCCCGAGCAAGCCTTCCTCTACTGCGGATCGATCGACGACGTGTACGAAAAGGCTCGCAAGATCCAAGAAGCTTCTTCCGCCGCGGCCGCCTCGGTGGGCGACGAGCGAAAGAACCCGAGGTAATCCCACTTGGCGACTCAGTTCAATCTCTCCGTTGTCGCGCCCGACCGAACCATCACCGAAGAGCCGGTGAACTCGGTCTCGGCCCCCGCGTTTGACGGCTATATCGGAATCCTTGCCGGCCACGAACCGATGATCGTGGCCCTCCGCCCCGGCGTCTTGGAGTATCGCGATGCCCGCGACCAACTGCGACACGTCGCCCTCGGCGGGGGATTCATGGAGATCAGCGGAACCTCGGTGATCGTCCTTGCCGACGACGCCCAAATGGCTCAAGAGATCGACATTAGAGAGGCCGAACTCGCCCTCGAACAAGCCCGCAAAGCACTGCGCGGAGAAGAAAGCTCGGTCAGCCGAGAAGACGCCACGCTGGAGCTCGAACGCGCACTCACCCGCATCCGAGCCGCCAAGCGCGCTTAGAAGGACCCAGCTAGGCTTTGGCTTCGCCGCAACTGCTGGGCCCCTACGCTCTCCGCTTTTTGCGAAGCATCGCGGCGAGGCCGAGGCCCAACGCGACCAGCGTCCCCGGCTCGGGGACGGGGTTGAAGCGCAGGACGATCTTATTGCTCGAGTTCCCGCTATAGAACCCGGTGACGTACATCTGGTCGGTGACGGGGTCCAGTTGGGCGGTGCTAATGATCAGGTTCGAGGGCAGGCCCTCCAGAGTATCGGCCACGCTGTACCAGCCTGCGGTATCGCCGAAGTAGTACTTCGTGCGATTTTGACCGCCCGGATTGTAGACCATAGCTAGTCCAGAGTTGCTAATTCCAGCTCCATTGCACCAGTTGAACGGCCGCTCCATCGTCCCTCCGAGTTCGGGAGACCAGGTTCCATCGCCGTAGACAACTCTCACCTCTCCGCCTGCGTTGCGGGTGATAAGAAAGTCGTCATGATCGTTCATGGCACCGGCATAGGCGGTTCCATCGATGGCGAGACCTTGGAACTGCCCATTGCGTCGCCAGAAAAAGCCATGGCTATAGAGGCTCGATCCAGTGCTGAGTTCGCCGCTGGTTTGAAAGAGCACGGTGTTGCGGGCGTTGCTGGCAACCATCGCCGTGCTGCGGCCCACTTCAAATTCTAAGGTCTCACCGGTCATCATGTTGTGGGCGTACGCGGCCTCGATCCGGTTCGGATTGCCTTGAATGCGGACCGTTCCCCCGATCCATTCCCCGCCTCCGGCTACGATATTGGGCTCGGTGCCGTAAGTCTTGCTCGGACCGAGTCGGGTGACTGTGGTGCCGTCGTAGACGCCAACGAGGCGAGGCTTGTCTGCTGCGGGCTGCCAGGACACAGGAAATGATGAAGACCGAGCGGCTGTCAACTGAGGTCTATACCCACCAATGGCCTGCCCGAGATTGAGGTAGGAGCTTCCTGTCCAGTACCAGTAGGGTCGATTCCCAACTGAGGTCGTAACCGCCGCAAACTCACCGTTCCGGATTCCGGTGACGACAGTAACCGGCAACCCATCGGGTCCAAAAAGTTGGCCTTCCAGCTTAAATCTCGGCACACCCGCATGACTGTTAAGACAATTTAACAAAAGAACCGCAACAACTGCACTGCATCTCATCAAATCTATGTTACATTGAAAATGGCCCGATGAGACTAGCAATTTTCATAGGGTAAGGAAAAATCACATGATTTCATGGTCTTTCAGCTGTCGTCTCTGGGGGGGGGTAACTGCCCTCGCCCTCTGCGCATCCCTCGGCCAGGCTCAATTCCTGGACCACAACGATCTCAGGACCGCCATCGGCACCAGCACCGTCAACGGCACGGTCACCCTTCCCTTCAACAATTTTTACGTTCGGACCCGGGTGAACTGCACGGTCGGCGATCCCAACTTCGTCGCTGGTGCCAACGTCCGCGTGGTTGGGTTTAGCTATAACCCCAACAACGCCCCGCTAGGGACCCCGACGAATCTTTACGGAAAACCGCTGACCCGAATCGTGGGGGGGATCCCTATCCCAGAATACGGTCGCGGTCCGAATGGGGTGAAGACAGCGGACCTCTGGGGTTCGGTCCGGGTCGGCTCGGAGCCTGCGGCTTTGGGAGACCTCCCCACCGATGATCCGTGGCACGCGGCCCTGACTGCGAGCGAATTGGCCTCGGGTCAGGACATCTACTGGATTGATCTCGATCACTTCGCCACCAAGACGGCCCACCATATGTCGACTTCCATGTATGCCGGAGCACCGGGTCCGGGCACAAGCAAGTGGGAAGAGGTAACCGACGACGTCTTCTTCTGGCGGTGGGAGAAACCTAGTCCGATAGCCCCGTGGAGATTCGCACCGTGGACCATTCCGATGGTCGGGACGAAAATCACAGACAACAGCGTCTGGAACCTCGCAACACTGACGATGGACGGAAACCCGATGCGCTTTGCCGAACTCGGCGATACGCTCCCTGCGAGCGTTCAGCACAGCACGTGGGGACGTGTCGAACCCGAGATTCAGCCGATTTTGCCACCCGGAGGGGGCGGCGGCGGGTACCAATATCCTCACACTAGGTTCTCTTTTGATGCGCTGGACCCGATGTGCCTTTTCAACACCCAGCCGGGCGGTCAACTCCCGTCGGACCTGGTGACAAGTCTCGCCCCCACTACCGATATGCTGTGCCAAGTCTTCTACAAGAACGACTACCAGCCGGTGATTGTGCCAGTCAACAACATCACGGGACTCCACAAGAAAAACCGCCAAGGGCAGTTCATCTTCAGTACGTTTGAAGTGACATTGGGGATCGACCCCTGGCTGGCGGGATTGGAAGGACCCCCCGTGCCCGGCAACAGCGATGGCGCGGACGATTTCAGCCATCAGCAACGATTCAAGTTGCTGAACAGCCCGCAGTTCTTGCGCAAACCGGGCCACCTTCGTGATCCGGACTCGGCGCAATGCGGAAAATACGGATTGGGACAAGATGATCTTCTTCATCCCCCCGACCGCCGCCACTAGCGAAGAGGCGGACGCCAAGACTGCCCAAGCAGCCAAGGAGGCGCTGGAAAACCCTGGACTCCCCAATCCTCCCGGTTGGGCCCCGATCCCACGGGTTCTGGAAGTTTCGTGTCCTGAATACAATGTTGAAAACAACATCGTGCAACCTACTGTCGAGCTCGCTGTTCTTGCGATTGCAGCCAAAGAAGAAGCCCCTGACCTGGTCAGCCCGATCACGCGAAAGCTGACCAAGTTTTCTTCGGTCTTGATCGACAACGTTATCTTCAGCACTGGCACCGGAGCAGGGGTGCGGATCCAAGATTGCGACAACGTGACTGTTCGCGGTTCGTACTTCCGGAACTTTGGCAACTCGAACTTGGTGCTGATCAACACCACCAACACGCTCATCGGCGGCCCGGACCCCGACCCGAACGACACCGACGACACGATGCGAAACGTCTTCCGTGGTGGCTATAAGGGAATGGTTAACGTCGTCCCGTTTGTCTGGCGACCCTACCCCTTCACTGGCACGGGCACACTGCAAGGGGTTAATCCTTCAAGCTTTAGCGATCCGCTGAAAGTCATCCCCCAGCACGGTCGGGTGGTGGATTACATCCCCCCAAGCGGACCCTCGGTGCCCTATTCCACAAACGATATCCCGTCCAACTTCGCGACCCTAACCCCTTCCGGGTTGCAGATCAAGGATAACGACTTCGTCGAGACGGGAATCATCTATCCTGAGGTCCCGGCCCTGAACATGGATTCGCTATCCATCGGTGCCCAGATCGAGCATAACAAGTTCGAAAAGGTTGCCGGCGCGGCGATTGTGCTCAACGGCATCAACAACCTCGTTCGACTCAACGATTTTAAGGATTGCGTTCTCCATCAGACAGATGCCGGATGCGTGTACATCGGCAAGACCTTCGTCCAAATGTTCAACCAGGTGTCCTGGAACACATTCGAGAACACGCACAACCGGACCATGTGGGAAGGTTGCACGCTCCCGCCCGCCCAGCAACCACCCAAGCCTCATCTCACGGATGATGTTCAGTGCGTCTTCCTCGACAATCTCAGTATGGGTTCTGTCGTTTCTTCCAACACGTTTGGGTACGGAGTTGGCCAGTCTGCCGCAAGTTGGCACCTGCAGCACGGAGTCAAGATCAACGGCGGAGCTTGGCACGTAATGGGACCCAACACCTTGCTTACGGGCTACACATCAGCCAACGCGCTCAAGATCAACGGTGAAAATGGCCTGGGAATGGACCCGAGCAACCTGTACCAGCATTACCGCGAGATGGGTGAACTCTTCCAGGTTCCAGGGGTGTTCCTCTCGAACGGGCACTTCAACTCCGCATGGACGCAAAGGTTTTCCGATCTCGGCGATGCGAGCCAGGGATTCCTGAACTCTTTCACCGGTGGTGAAGTGAACACCTGGTACAAGACCTTGTTCAATGGCGTTGGCCTCGCCAACTGGCGCTTGAGTTCTATGCCATGGTCTCTGTTTAATAGCAGTCAACCTGGCCAGTTCTACTACAATTCACCGCCGACTGGCGCGCCGACCTTTAAGAACTACCGGATCGCCCGGTGATCCAGGTTCTAGCTTCCCGCCTCGACCAAAAAAGTAGGGGCGGGGATGCTTCTTGAACCGATCTCGGTCAATCAGATGAACTCCCACATAAGCCTAGGTTTCCGAGTACGGCCAGTGCGTAGGGCGATTTCGCAAGGGGTTCCGGCTATCTTAGCTTCCATTGAACCGACTCCTTGGTCAGGTGAGACCTCAGAACTACTGGTGCAGCGGATGGCTCAAGCCACCCGGCGGACGTCGAGTTCGATCGGGCGCAGGGCTAGTTTGCCGGTGATGAAGCTCCCGTCGGCGACGCGTCCGCCGAAGAGGAACTGCACCTCGTGCCGTTCCACCCGCCAGGCGTGGAGCCCGCGCAGTCCTCGGGAGACGTTCTCATCCCAGAGCTGCGAAATCTCGTGGTACACCCGGCGCATCACCCCTTCTTCTTGATCAAAGAACCCCTTGATCTCGAACATCGGGTTCTGGTCATAGAACTCCTGCGCCCGCAATCCGCTCAGATAGTTGCGACGGTTCAAGACCGTCTCGACCTTTTTCCTCAACTTCTCGACCTCGTGAGGATCGACGGCCCGGCTGGTGTTGCTCCATTGCCGGGTGATCGCCATATATTCCAAGTAGCTGCGCTCGTGCGTCATGGGGTCCCAACCAGAAGAGATCATTGGCTGGTTGGGGCCGGTCTTTACTGGTTAGCCCACCGGTTTATCAGCCACCAACACGCCTGGTCGTGAGGCACAAATTTGGGGTGGGCCAGCACCTCATAGGCGGGCAAGTATCCCAGAGAGCCGTCGCCATAGGTCCGGATCCGCTGGATCACTCTCTCGAGCTGCTCCTTCGCAACCCGGCAGCGCTCGATGTCGGCCAGGCTCCCGCCGAATCGGACATGAGTCGCGCGGGCAACTTTGGCCAAATCGTCGAACATCTGGCGCAAGGGAGCAAGCTTGGCGACCGCCTGTTCGGTTCGACCCTCGGCGTAGAGCTTGCGCGAGGCTTCGGCTACTCGCACGAACTCGATGGAGGCCCGGGCAAAGAAGCAAACACCCTTCTCGGCTTCGCTGGGAGCGACCAGCAACGCCTCTTCGATGACCTTGAGGGCTTTGTCTCCGACTTCGCCACAGAGCTCATCGGCGTGGTGCATCCAAGCCAAAAATGGGTTGGCGTTGAGCAGTAGCCGAACCTTGAGCGAGCTCCGGATCTTGCCGGGGGTGAAGGTGCCGCCGCATTCGGCGAGCTTGTCCGACATCCGCAGGGCCCACTCGCCATGGTCGGCGCTCTCCTCGTAATAGGCCCCCAAAAGGCTGACCTCTGTTTCTCCGCTCAGGATCGCGCCACTGGCCTTGAGAGCGGGGATCAGGGTGTCATAGGCTCCGAAGAGGGCGCATTCCCAAGTCGTGATGCAGACTCCGTGCAGTCCCATCTCGATCGCGTCGGCGGTGACTTCCTTGATGTTCCGCTCGGTCGGCCCGAGGTGGCACCAGGTCGCGTTGTAGGTCTGGATCGCCGGGCAGCCGACGACTTGGAACCCGCGTTCGGTGAACTTGGGGGTGGACTCCTTCAGACCATTGAAGTACTGCCAATCGAAGATGACGGTTTCCTTGGGCATCAGGTCGAGGGCCTCGGGATGTTCCAGATACATGTCGCCCCACACTCCCGGGATCCGGCCGGCATCGATGACCTTTTGCGCCAGTGGGCCAAAGTGCGCGCCATAGAGTCGGGCCTTGGGGTCCTCCACGTCGGGATACTCGGCGGCAAGGGCCTCCATTCGGGCTTGGCTGGCGGGACTCGCACCGAGTTGCCAGGTCTCGTCCCCTCCGATGTGGATCAGCGGGCTCTTGAAGATCGCCACCGTGTCGTCGATGATCCGGTGGCAGAGGTCGAGGAACTCGGGATTGGACGGGCTAGCCTGCATCCCGGCAAAGAGTTCTTCGCGATAGCGCTTGCCGTGCTCGGTATAGAGCATCCCCTCAAAGTGGCCCAAGAGGTTGATGAAGGGGACAATCTGCAGGCTGGGGAATTCGCTCTGCAGCCGCTGGACGGTGTCAGGAGTCAGGCACCCCTTTCCGTGAGACCAAGGGGTACTGGGGTAGGCAAATCGATGTTCTAGATAGAGGCCGAGCGCGTTGTATCCGGCGTCCAGCGACATGGTGGCGAGCTGATACAGATGGTCCAGCGTGAAGGATTGCTCGCGGGCGACGTCGAGCATCCACATGCGCAGTTGCATGTCTGGGAGCTTACTTCAGGAGATGGCCTAGCTTTTCCTTTTTGGTCTGCAAATAGCGCTCGCGGTGCTCGTCATAGGCCGCCACCATCGGGACAAACTCGACGAATTCGAGCCCGTAGCCCTGCAGCCCAGCTCGTTTGGCCGGGTTGTTGGTCATGAGCCGGATGCGCTTGATCCCGAGGTCGGCGAGGACTTGGGCCCCTAGCGAGTAATCGCGAGAATCGGCCTGGAACCCAAGAGCGAGGTTAGCCTCTACCGTATCAAGGCCCTGGTCTTGTAGCTCGTAAGCGCGAAGTTTGTTGATCAGTCCGATCCCGCGGCCCTCCTGCATGATGTAGACGACAACCCCCCGGCCAGCCTCTTCAATGGTTCTCAGGGCGAGTTCAAGCTGGTCTCCACAGTCACAGCGGAGCGAGTGGAGGAGGTCGCCGGTCAGGCAACTGCTGTGCATCCGCACCAGCACCGGTTCGTCGGTCGCGACGTCTCCTTTGACGATGGCGACATAAGGTTCGCGCTCGACGGTGGGTTCGTAAGCGTAGAGCTGGAACTGTCCGTACTTCGTCGGGAAGTCGATCGGTCCGGCGGCGCGGTGAATCAGGCGTTCGTGGTGCCGCCGATAGGCAATGAGGTCGGCGATGGTCACGATCTTGAGGTCATGCTTGGCGGCGAACTCGGGGAGCCGGTCCATGCGCATCATTTCGCCGTCGTCGCCGATGATCTCGCAGCCCACTCCGACGGGTTGGAACCCGGCCAAAGTGCAGAGGTCCACGATCGCCTCGGTGTGTCCAGCGCGGACGAGCACGCCACCCTTTTCGGCGCGGAGAGGAATGATGTGTCCCGGTCGGCCGAGGTCGCTGGGTTTGGCCTTCGGGTCGGTAAAGACCTTGACGGTCAGATTGCGGTCGCCAGCGCTCACCCCCGTCGTGGCCCCATGAATAGCGTCCACCGTTTCGGCCATTGCGGTTCCGTGGCGGGCGGTGTTCTGCTTGGTCATCATGGGGATGCCCAGTTCGGCCAAGCGCTCGGCGGTGGTGGGGATAAACGGAACGCCCCGACCATGGGTGATCATGAAGTTCATGATCTCGGTGGTGCAGGTCTCACCGGCACACACCAGATCGCCTTCGTTCTCGCGGTCGGGGTCGTCGACCACGATGATCATCTTCCCGGCCTTAAGGTCTGCGAGGGCTTCGGGAATGGTGGCAAGGCTCATATCTTGCCAATTCTACGTTAGATCTGAAGTGAGAATCCGCCGGAGTTGGGTCGCATGGGTGCCGGGCTCGTTCTCTTGTTCCACGCGGGCGCGGGCTCTGGCTGGTATTTCTCCTGGATTTTCGAGGGCGGATCGAAGGGCAGCTCCGAGTTCGGCCACCGACCCTGGGGAGACGACCCAGCCCGTGTGGCCTTGCTGGACCATATCCCCGATGCCGCCAACCAGGGTACTCACGACCGGGATCCCGCTGGCTTGCGCCTCGAGGATCGCCTGAGGCGTGCAGTCGGCGTGGGTGGGCAGGGCAAAGGCTCCGGAGGAGGCAAAGAGTTGCCGCAATTCGTCATACTCCGGGGTCAGACCGGGGTGCCAATGGACGTTGGGACTCGCGGGTTCTTGGTGGCCAGTGACCAGGTGAAACCGGACCTCGCGCCACTCGGGTCGGGCCGCGAGTTCGAGGAGGGTTGAGCCGCCTTTACGCTGAAATTGACCTCCGACAAAGAGGACCGATCGCTCCCGGTCTTTCGGTCGAAAAGGAAATGCTTCCAAGTCCATCGCCGGGGGCAGGGTCCAAGCCCGGGTCTGGTAGTCGCGAGAAAAGCCCTCCGCACACCAGGTGGACATTCCGATGAACTTTGCTCCCGCCGCCGCCAGACGGGAAAGGGCAAGTTCACGGGCGCGTTGCTTTCTTTCGGGCCGGCCAAATCGGTAGAGATCGTTGAGTTGGCGGTGGCTGGCATCGCCATAGATCGCGACCCGAGGAGCCGTGGTCAGTCGGAGCATCGCGGCTTCGCCATTGGTTGCCACCAAAACCGCGTCGCATCCCGATTTCAGAGCGGTTTCGGTGGCTCGTCGGACGGCCAGTTGCTTGGCTAGGGTTCTCAGTCCGCGCTTGAGCGCGGGGTTGCCGAACTTCTCCGGATGAAACATCTGCACCGAGTCAAAAGCAGAAGGAAGAAAGCGCTCCCACCGGGCCCGAACGACCTTCCAGCCCAGGGCATCGATGCACACAACGCCTAGCTTCACGGCCCCGCCCATGCCGACTGAAACGCTTGGGGAATAAAGAGCCGCTCGTAATCGGTGATCGCAAAGCGGTCGGTCATCCCGGCCACGTAGTCCACCGCGCCCTGGGTTCCGGCATATCCAGTCGGGAGGCCTTGGTCGCAGTAGTGCTGAAAGAGGGCGCGGACGATGGCTTGGGCTTTGCGAATGTCCGGATAGAGCACGGGATAGCGCGTGTAGACCTCCTCGAACAGCCACTCCTTCATGAAGTTAAGGGTGGACATCATCCGGTCACTCAGGTGGATCACCGGTTGATCAAGGCTGTGGACGATGGCATCCGTCACCATGGCCCCTACCCGTTCGCCGTGTTTGCTCCCCAAGAAAGCGAGCTCGCTGGGCACCGATTGGAGCATTCCGCTGCGCAGGGCGTCGTCGAGGTCGTGGTTCAAATAGGCGATCCGGTCGCTGATCCGGACGACGCTGGCCTCAAGCGTGCTGGTGGGCTCGCCGTCCCGGGCCGAGAGGTCGCCGCGGCCCTTGCTATGCCCCCCGATCCCCTGACGAACTTCGTAGGTCAGATTGAGCGGCTCGATGACATCGACCACCCGAAGGCTCTGGTCGTAGTGCCGAAATCCCGGGACGGCCGGATCGCCGAGCGCGACCAAGGCTTCATCGAGGGCCGATTCTCCCGCGTGACCAAAGGGCGTATGGCCGACGTCATGGGCCAGGGCGATGGCCTCGATCAAATCCTCATTCAGCCGCAAGGCCCGGCCGATCGTGCGAGCGATTTGGGCGACCTCCAGCGTGTGGGTCATCCGGGTGCGGTAGTGGTCGCCCTGGGGGTCGATGAAGACTTGAGTCTTGTGCTTAAGTCGCCGAAAGGCCTTGCTGTGAAGGACGCGGTCCCGGTCGCGCTGAAAGCAGGTGCGGACGGCGTCGGGCTCCTCTTCCCGCTGACGACCCTCGGAATCCGAGGCCCGGCAGGCATGTTCGCTCAGGATATGGTCTTCCCGGTCTTCGATGAATTCGCGAACGTGATGGGGCACGGTGCATCCTCGGGTGAGGCGCATTGGTCGGCACGCCTCACCTATCCTGGATTATGCGCGTTTACGTCGGCGCATGAGCGCCATCGTTCCCAGCGTCAGCCCCAAGAGCGTGGCGGGCTCTGGAACCGGGTCGGCAATGACGTAATCGGTCAGTGAGCCGTCAAAGCTCGAGACGCGAACGATAGCGCCTAGATCGGCTTCGGAGACCTGCGAAAGAGTCTCGAAACCGATACTGATGTCCTGTCCTTCCATCAAACCAGAACCGCGGGCGGTGAGGACGAGGCCCACGGAGGAGGACTCCCAGTCCAGCTCATCCTCGGTGAGGGGAAACTCTGCCCCAAAGGCCGGGAAGTAGAGGCCACGATCGGCTCCATTGGCGTCCAGAAGTCGGACATCCCAATCGAGTCCTTGGGTCAACAGGCTGGACTGCATTCCGATCGCGAGTTCTTGGAGATTGATCCGGCCAGGCTCGAACATCAGGTCGATCCGGGCGATGCTTTTGCCTTCAAACTCGGTGTTCTGAAGGTAGTACTCATACTTGTTTTTTCCGTCCGGAGTCTTGCCCTTAAGCTTGATCTGGGTGTTGTGGCCGACGCCATCTCGCATCACGCTGGTTCCCGAGAGGTTCACTTGGGTTGAGTCCGGGGTGCTGCGGAACAGATTGGTGTTGGATGTCCCCGCTTCGTCTTCTCGCTTGAAATTCACGAGCTGGTTTCCGTTGGTACCGTTGATTTTGATCAGGTCATAGTACGTGGGGTCGACAGGTTCTTTGCGGTTGTCGTGCTCGTTCGGGGCGCCCTGCCAACCGTTGGTCACGGAGAAATAGGTGGCACCCTCCTTTTGCTCGTAACCGACTGGGCTGAGGTAGTGACCGATGGGCTCACCGGGCCAGTTCCAGGTTGCCGTGAAGACCTGATTGGCATCGATCAGCCCCCGCATCTTGCCGAGGTTGACGTCGGAATTTCTGCGCAGAGAGAGCCCGGTGCCGTTCTTTGCGGAGTATCCGTGGCCAACCGACTTGAGATAGGCAAACAGTCCATCTTCAACCCCACGGCCGCCGGTCCTCACCTCCTTCTTTGTTCCGTCCGGGAGCGTCTTGATCGAAGCCTTGCCGTACATCGTGTCGGCCAGGCTTAGCATCATCGTCCGCGTCGTCGCGTTCCACTCTTTACGGACGTCCTTGGGATCTTTGTGGGGGATCAGCGGAGTCTTGGCATTCAGGTAAGCGGGCTTGTTGCTGAAGTGCCAGAGGAGGTTCATGTAGGCCGCCGAGCCGCAAGTTGGCCCCTGTTGGGCAATGTCTGGAATCCCGGTTACGTTGGGCTTTCCATTGAGGGAGGGATCAATGCTCCAGCGGACTTCGGCATGGGACGCAGTCGCCAAAGCCAGCACAAACAGGCCAACAAATCCTTTCATTTCTCGTTCCTTTCAAGGGGTCGATTCAGACAGTTCCGAATCGATGAAAGTATACGATAGAAATGTTAAATTTCTACTCTCGCATGGAGCAGCCGCTCGAATCCTGTTCGGGTGCGTTCGTGGTGTCGAGGGGGACGGCCTCAGTGCCCGCTAATTCGGCGATCAAGCCATTCATCTCGGCGAGGATCTTCTTGCTATAACCCGGCCAGAGCTTTTCGACCTTTCCTCCGGGACGAATCAGGACGGAGTAAACGGATTGAGGGGCCTGATAAACGGCCGCTACTGCCCCCTGAGGGTCCATCCCCATCGGATACGGCACGCTCATATTGACCTTATAATTACTAGAATCGAGTTTGGGCCCCTTGATCACTCCGAGCACATTGAGCTTGCCCTCATAGTTCTTTGCGAGTTGATTAAAGAAGGGTTGGGAGTCGATGGAGCAGGGGCAATCGGGCAGCGTAAAGACGACCAAGAGGGGCTTGTCATTCCAGAGGCTGGACATGCGAATCTTGCCCTTTTCAACGCTATCTAGCTGAAAATCCACCGCTCCTTGGGCTTTGGCGTTGTCGGCCTTTTGGCGCATCGACTCGGTGACGGGGTGTCTGGGTTGTCCGGGGAGACGAATCACCCCGGCTTGGTAGAGCATCACCGCGCTCCCTAGCGAGAAAAGCCCAAACAACGTAAAGCCGATGGTGCGCAAGCGCATGACGTAAGTTTACTTGGTCGTGAGTCAAAGTGCCGGGTTGGTACGGGGCGGCGGGTACAATCTTCGCCGAGCCTCGAACCCGCTTCAACGGTGCAGCGTGTCGCGGCCACGAACTCGTGCCTGCTTGGCCGAGTCACAGGAGTCCTTCGTGGCGAAACCGGCACAAATTGAAATCAAAGATTCTCCTGCGGACATTGAGCGCTACTACCGTGAGATGCTCGAAATCCGCGCCTTCGAAAACCGGTGCAACATGGTCTACCGACAAGGCAAAGCGGGTGGCTATCTGCACGTGTACATCGGGATGGAGGCCACCGCAGTCGGTTGGCTTCACGCGATCAGGCAGGGTTACGACTACATCATCACCGCCTACCGCGACCATGCCCAACCCCTCCTCCTTGGAACCGATCCGGTCAAGATCATGGCCGAGATCATGGGCCGCAAAGATGGCCTGAGCAAGGGTAAGGGCGGCTCGATGCACCTCTACGATATCAGCCGCGGATTCTTTGGCGGCTGGGGCATCGTGGGCGGCCACACTCCGCTCGGTGCGGGCCTCGCCTTTGGCAGCAAGTACAAGGGCGAAGATCGCGTGACCCTCTGCTTCCTCGGTGATGGCGCGGCGAATGCCGGAGTCTTCTTCGAAAGTCTCAACATGGCCGCACTCTGGGACCTCCCGGTGATCTTCATCATCGAGAACAACGAGTTCGCCATGGGCACCCGACTGGAATATCACGCCGCCGATACCGAGCTTCACAAGCGGGGCTTCCCGTTTGGCATGAAGCACGAGCGAGTGGACGGGATGGATCTCTTCCAGGTGCTGAGCGACGCTCGCCGAATCGTCGACTACGTTCGGACCGAGCAAAAGCCGGCCCTGATCGAGATCATGAACTACCGCTTTGCCGGTCACGGCGCAGCCGACAACGACCGCCAGCTCTACCGGACCAAGGAAGAGGAAGAAGAAAACTTCCAACGCGATCCGATCAAGCGGCTTGAGAAGTACCTGCTCGACAACAATCTGATGACCCAAGAGAAGATGGAGGCCATCGAGGCCGAAATCGAGGATTGGGCGGACAACGTGTTGGCCGAAGCAGACAAGTCTCCGTTCGCTGATCCGAGCGAAGTCTATACCGACGTTTACACCGACATGATGCCGGAGGTCGGACACTAATGCCTATCGAAACTCTGACTTACCGCGAAGCCATTCGCACCTGCATCATCGAGGAGATGGACGCCGACGACAACGTGTTTGTCATGGGCGAAGACATCGGACGCTACCAAGGAACCTTCCGGGTCACCCAGGGCCTCTTCGATAAGTACGGCCCGCGCCGGATCATCGACACCCCGATCGTCGAGCCCGGAATCGTCGGGATCGCGACCGGAGCGGCCATGACCGGACTGCGACCGATCGTGGAAATGATGACCATGTCCTTCAGCATCCTCGCGCTGGACCAAACCATCAACCACGCGGCCAAGATGTACTACATGACCGGCGGCCAAGTCAGTGTGCCGCTCGTCATCCGTGGCCCCGGCGGCGCCGCCAACCAGCTCAGCGCCCAGCACAGCCACAGCATGGAGGGTTGGTACGCCCACGTTCCTGGTCTAAAGGTCGTGGCCCCGGCCTTCGCCGAAGATGCCTACGGAATGCTCCGCACGGCCATCGCCGATGACAATCCCGTCATCTTCACCGAGAACCCCGGCCTCTATGCCATGAAGGGCGAAGTCCGCACCGGCGAAAAGCTGAGCATCCCCTTCGGCAAGGCCAACGTGGTCCGCGAAGGCACCGACCTCTCGTTGATTGCCTATAGCCGAATGGTCCACGTTTCGCTGGCCGCAGCCGAAAAGCTGGCCGAGCAAGGCATCTCCGCCGAAGTGGTGGACGTTCGCTCGCTGTTGCCGCTCGACGAAGAAACGATCTTCAACTCCGTTCGCAAGACCCACCGCGCCGTGGTGGTCTACGAGGACTGGAAGTCGGGTGGATTCGGGGCCGAAATCGCCTCGCGGATCGGTGAGCACTGCTTCGACGACCTGGATGCCCCGGTCGGTCGAGTCGGTGGCCTCAACGTCCCGATGCCCTATGTCCGCTCGCTGGAACTGCTCTGCATCCCCAACGAGAACGACGTCATTGAAGCCGTTCAAAAGCTGAAGTAGGCGTCTGGTTTCAGGTCCTATAGGTCTCACAAGACTTATAGGACCTTTTCTCTTTTTTAGCTGCTCGCGCTGGAGTAGCTCCGCATGGCGTGTCGCCAAAAGAGCCGTGAGGCGGTGAGCCCAAAGGCCGCCCAGGCGAGGCCCCCGGCGACGGTGGTCCAGGCGACTTCGCCGCGAATCTGGGATACGGGGGCACTGGCAAAGAACGCCAACGGCAGATAGAAGAAAAAGAAGCGCCGCGCCGCGACCCCGTAGATGTCGATCGGGTACCGGCTGACCTGCATCGTGGTCTCGCCCAGCACCCAAAGGTTATCCACCTTGACCCAATAGATCCCCAGGGTCATGAAGAAGAGGTTCAGCGAGTAGTAGAGCGCAATCGCGCACAGGGTCAGAACCGCAAAGGCAACCCACTGGACCAGGTCGGGGGCCGGGTTGCGGGTGCCGCCGTAGTAGATCACCATACCGAGGGCGACGGCCAAAACGCCTAAGCGGTCAAAGTTGAACCGGCGCGAGCTCACCCAGAACTGGCTATCGACGGGGCGCGTAACGATGAGGTCGAGCGTGCCGTCCCGAACGTTGCCGGGTACCTCCATCAGCGACATCGCGAACCCCTCGATGATGGCAGTGACCAAAAAGCACGCTCCCGTCAGCAAGAGCATGTCCTCCTTTTTCCAACCCGCGACGTTGTCGGTGTTGCGATAGATCACGCCCACGATGAGCACGAAGAAGAAGACCCAGATGAGATTCTGGAGAATCTTGGCGATGAAATTGCCGCGGTACTCCAGTTCCCGAGTTAGGGAGCTGCTGACGAAGCTCTTATAGATGCGCCAGTACCGCTTCACAGATCCAATATACTGCGGAGGCAGATGATTTCGGTCCTTGTGGTGGTCGTGTCTATCCTGGTGGCTTCGGTTTTGGCGGGAGATGGCCTGCGGGCTAGTCGCCTGGGATGGATGGATCGGTGGGAAGCCGCCGGGGTGGCCGGGCTACTGGGGCTGGGACTCTCGGGCACAATCGGGTTCTTGTTTGGGATGTTTACGGCTGCGGCCGTGCCCGTGGCGGTCATTGGCTTTTTGGCCGGAATGGGGATCTGGGGCTATCGGCGCCGGGGTCCGACGCCGATGCCCAACCCGCATTGGATCCCGCTTCTGGTTTTGGGATTCTTCGGGGTGATCAGTGCGGCTGCGCCGAGCACGGCCAGTGACTGGGACACGATCGCCTATCACCTCGCCGTTCCGAAGCTGTGGTTCCAGGCGGGCCGGATCGTCGAAATCCCGTTCATTCACCATAGCTACTTCCCGTTTGCCTTCGACACCCTGTTCTTGGTGACCCCGAATTCGCAAGCGGTGGCCAAGAGTTTCACCGTCGCCGCCTCGCTTTTGGGCCTTCTCGCGATCTATGGCATCGCTCGGCGCCGCACGGGGTCCGGAATCTGGGCCGCTTGGGGATTTGTCGGGATTCCGATGGTCCTCTGGCTGACGGGGACGGGCTATATCGACATCCCCCACGGGCTTGCCTGCGGCCTGGCCATGCTCTATGCAGGGGAATATCTCGGGGGTCTCCGCCGCGTCGGCCCGGAGACACGCCCTCGGTCCGGGGAGCCCGAACCGGAAACCCTCACCGCCGACTTGCCTTCCCCGGACCTCCGCCCCACCGCGGCGGAGTCGGCCATCGACCGCAGTGCTTTCGTGCTCGCCGGGATGTTTCTCGGCCTTGCTTGTGCGACTAAATACACCGGCCTTGTTTTTGTCTTGGCCGTCTGTTTCTGCCTGGGAGTTGGGCTCCTTTTGGCCCGGCAATCGCTGGCCCGCGCGGTGGGGGCCCCGCTCCTTTTGGCGGCCCTCGCGATCGGCTGGATGTCCCCCTGGTTGGTGCGCAACGTCGTCCTCACGGGCAACCCGGTTTACCCGTTCCTGTATGAGCGGCTCGGCGGCGACGGATGGGATCAGTGGCGGGCCGACATCTATCGCAACGAACAGCAGACCTTTGGCGTCGGGCGGACCGAATCGGGGCGCGACCTGACGCGTATCCCGCATGCGATCTTGGGTCTTGGTTATCAGCCCGGGCGCTATGTCAACCCAGGTCAAGAGACCGGGGGCGGATTGCCTTTTGGAGCGGTTGGCGCAATCATCCTTCTTGCCCCGCTCCTTTGGCTGATCCGGGGAAGGCGGGACACAGTGCTTTCCTACGGCCTGGCCTGTGCAGGGTTGGGAATGCTGCTCTGGTTCTTTCTCAGTCAGCAATCGCGCTATGCGACGGCGCTGATCCCCGTGTCACTCCTCTGCCTTGCCTGCCTTGTCCGCGATCCACGATGGCGGAGTCCACTGGCCGGACTGATCGCGCTCCAAGTGGTCTATGGCGGACTCTATTTGGGTTGGATCCAAGCCCAGCCACGGATAGCGGTCGCGGTTGGCACTCAGAAAAAGGAGGCCTTTTTTGAGTCCCTCGGATTTCGTTGGCCGCAGGCGGCTCTGGAGATGACCCAAGAGCTCCGAAAGACTCATGAGGAACCGAAGGTCGCTCTGTTCGAGGAAGTCTTTGGGTACTACCTCGACATTCCCTACCTATGGGGGAATCCGGGCCACTCGACCTTGGTCCGATTTGAGCAATACAACGCTCCCCAGCCCCTGATGGCCCGGTACCGAGAGCTCGGCGTCACCCACATCTACATCAACTTTCGCTACATTGCCGAAGACCAGCGTCGCAACTGGTCCGGCGGCGGGGTGGCTCCCTATCAGGGGGAGCAGCGAGAGGCGATGATGGCCGACCTCAACCGGCGTTGGTTAGTGCTCTTTGCCGATGCGGTGGCCAGCGGAGAGCTGCGACCTCTGCGGTCTTGGGGCAATGATCTGCTGCTAGAGGTCAGCAAGCCGACCCTCGGGGGCGGTACACCGTAGGACTGAAATCGTGGACCAGGCCAACATCACCATTCCCCTCGACCTCAATGGAGGGCGTTCGGAGCTCGAATTTGAGCGCCCGCGTGGGATCAGCCATCTGGAGGTACGCACCGGATTTGCCCAGCTGCAGGTGCAAGAGATTCCCGAGCCCTTGCTTGACCATCGACTTGATGTCCTCCGGCGGCTGAGCGAAACCGGGATCAGCATCGACTTTCTCAAGTTCACCCAGGAAGGCTTGAGCTGTGTCGTGGCCCAAGAGGACGCGGTCCGCATCCAGGGTGCGCTCGAAGGCGTCCCGGGGCGGGTTTCGGTCTTTCCCGATCGGAGCATCTTGCTGGTTCATGCCGTGAACATGCGCGACGAAGAGGGCTTAGCGGCTCGCGTGGTTTCTCTGGCGATCGCGTCCGGGGCTCCACTGGAGCAGATCGGAGACATGCACGACCGGATCTTGATCGTGACGACCGCCGAAGGAGCCGTGAGAATCCAGACCGAGCTTGAGAAAAGTGGGGAGGCCCTGGCCCGATGAAGATCAAGGTCATGAAGTTCGGCGGCACCAGCGTGGCTACCTCCGAGGCCCGGGGCCAGGCCGCTCTGCGGGTGGTCAGCGCGGTTGAGCAAGGGTTCAGTCCGGTGGTCGTGGTGAGCGCGATCGGTCGTCGAGGGGCACCCTACGCCACCGACACCCTGATTCAGGTCCTCAAGGAGATCGACCCGACGGTCCAACCAGACGCCCGCGAACTCGACCTGATGGTGGCCTGCGGAGAGATTTTGTCCGCCGTGATCTTTGCCCATACGCTCAAGACAATGGGCCGACCCGGGCGAGCCTTCCGAGGCGGGCAAGCCGGGATCCGGACCGACGATGTCTTTGGAAATGCTCGCATCGTGGGGATCAACCCGGTGACGCTGCTCCGCACTCTGGAACAGGGCGTGACACCGGTGGTCTGTGGGTTCCAGGGGGACTATCTTCCCGATGGAAATTGGCTCGGCGGGGAGCTGACGACCCTCGGCCGGGGCGGGAGCGACACCACCGCGGCCGCTCTCGGAGCGGCGCTCAAGGCCCATTCGATCGAAATCTTTACCGACGTTGAAGGGGTCAAGACGGCGGACCCCGACTACGTGCCTCGCGCCCCGACTCTTCGCCAGGTGAGTTATGACGAAGTGGCGGAAATCGCCCACCTCGGGGCCAAGGTGCTCCATCCTAGGGCGGCCGAGATCGCCAACCGATTCAATATCCCGCTCCGCGTCAAGAGCACGTTCTCCTCGGACCCAGGAACCGAAGTCGTGCGGACGGCCGACGCCAACAAGCGGGGCATCACGGGTGTGACTCACTCGGGCAAACTGGTCTATCTCCAGTTCGACTTTGGGGATGTCGAACCTGATCACTTGCGGCAACTTGAGTCGAGTGTTTACGCCATGATGGCGCGCTACGGACTGAATCTCTTCATGATGAACTTGAGCTCGCAAGGGATCGGTTTCGCGGTGCCGCGTGAGCAGTATCCGACGGCGAAGGATTTGCTGGATGGGCTTGTGATTCCGCTTGATGGCCCAACCGCTGTTGTCTATCTCTTCCAAATTGGTCAGATCCCAAGTCGAGAGGCCGAGACTCAGGCTGAACTGCTCGGCCCCCTCGGAAAAATTCGACTTGTTCGCATTGAACTGACAGAAGGATGCACGATGGTCTCGCTGATTGGGGCGGAATATCTATCTAGGCCCGGAATCTTTTATCAGGTCCTGAACGGGTTAGCCAGCGAGCAAATTTCTGTACTACAAACTAGCGATAGCGATCTCTCGCTTTCTTGCCTCATCCCTGAGTCAGAGTTGTCGCGTTGTGTTGCTTATCTGCACGACATGTTCCAGCTCCATCAGGTAGGCTAGGGCCTATGGTGGAGTTGCCAAGGCGGCGTCCAGCGGTCATGGGCATCCTCAATGTGACTCCGGATAGCTTTTACGACGGAGGAAAACACGACAAGCCCGAGCTGGCCTTTGACGCGGGGATGCGGATGTGGCAAGGCGGGGCAGATATCGTCGACGTGGGGGGCGAATCGACACGGCCCGGCGCGAAGGCGGTCAGTGAACAAGAGGAGTTGGATCGGACGATCCCGGTGGTGGCGGCCCTTGCACGCGAGGGAGTCCTTGTTTCGATCGACACGATGAAGGCGGCGGTGGCGTCGGAGGCGCTCAGAGCGGGGGCCAAGATCGTTAACGACGTCTCTGCGTGGCGAGACCCGAAGATGAAGGAGGTCTGCGTGGAAGCCCAGGCTACGGTGTGTCTGATGCACATGCAAGGAGTCCCGCTCACGATGCAGACTTCCCCTGCCTACTTGGACGTCGTGACCGAGGTGAAGACCCACCTCTTGCTCAAGGCGGCCCAGGCGCACGCCGCGGGTTTGCCCAAGAGCCATATCTGGATCGATCCCGGCATCGGTTTTGGAAAGACGCTGGAACACAACATCCAGCTCCTTCGAGAGATCGGGTCGTTGGTGGCCACCCAGTATCCGGTGTTGGTTGGGATCAGCCGCAAGTCCTTTATCGGGAGGATCTTGGGGAGCGACCTTGAGCCGGCTCCGCTCGAAGTTCGGTTGGACGGCGCGCTCGCCATTCAAGGCAAGCTGCAATGTCATGGCGTCAAGATCTTCCGAACGCATGACGTGCAGCCCACCCGACGGGCGGTGGACTGCATTGCCCGAATCTTTCCGGTCTAGCTGGGCGGCGGGGACGCGTTCCGATTGCGCAGCAAGACGTGGAAGATGCCCAACGTCCCGCCGATCGCAAGGCCCAGGATAAGGGCTGGAGCCAGGATCTGGTTGCTCCCCCCGGCGTAGTAGCCTCCCAGCCAAAACAACAGCCCGAAGAACTCCGTCAGCCCGCCACGAATGATTCGGCCGAGCTTGGTCGCCTGGTTTGCCGTGCGATCCAGGGCCGCGCTGGCGACCAGAAAAGAACCCCAGCCGATCAAGACCGTGGCGATTCCGAGAAGGACGCTACTCACTTGGTTGGGTTCGGGACGAAGGTTCCGCCGCGGCAGGCCTTGAGGTAGTTCAGAGCGTACACCTGACCGGTCATCTCGAGGTCGTCTCGGTAGACCGGATCGTGCCAGCCTTCGATGTCGATGGCGCCCTCGAACCCGGATTGGCGGAGGATCGTGATCACGTTGTGCCAGTTGGTATCGCCGAAGCCCGGAGTGCGGTGCCAAACCACATGGCGTCCGCTGCGAGTGCCATATTCGCGGACGACATCATGGTCGACGGTGGCATCCTTGCCATGTACGTGGTAGACCTTATGGGCCCACTTGCGCAGGTTCTCGATCGGATCGATGAAGCTGACCATCTGGTGGCAAGGCTCCCATTCGAGTCCTAGAGCTTCGCTGGGAACCGCATCGAACATCATCTCCCAGGCTCGGGGCGAGTGGGCGATGTTCCACTTTGGACTTTCCCAATATCCGCCCATGTCGCAGTTTTCAAAGGCGATCTTGACCCCGCTCGCCTCCGCCACCTTGGCAAGCTCTCCGAAGACTTCCTTGAATCGAGGGATGTTCTCTTCGACGCTTCGATCTTCTTGGGCACCGGCAAATCCGCAGACGACCTTTGCGCCAAAGTGGTGGGCCCCCTCAATCAGGGTGCGCCAGTCGGCGGCGGTTTCGTCGTCGACGAGAGGGTTTCCGTAGAGCCCGACACTGCTGATCACCGCTTGGTCTCCCAAAACATCAGCGACTTGCTTAGCGGTTTCAGCCAGATCTTGTCCCTTCAAAGATTGCCAGTTGGTCAGTTCAAAAGATTCAAATCCGTGCGGCAATATTTGTTGAAGGTACTCCGGGGAACCTTGCATTCCCGCCAAAGTACCAATGCGAATATCGCGGTGATTTTCACGATTCATGGTCGTGAGGTTACCAGTTTGGGTCGTTGTTGGCTCAATTATTGCCTCGGACTAGCCAATAGATGAAATGTTCTTTGAATCCATGATTCTTTCTGACCTGATCCGCCACCGGTACTGGATGAAGGGTCCGTCTCACGACGGACTCATTACTGGGTGGGTTCAGGAGGTTGACGGAACCGAGCTCACCCTGAGTCTGAACAGCGAGGTCGTGACCGCCCCCAATCAAGTGTTCATTTGCTCGATTTCGAGCCCCATCGGCAACACCCAGTTCCGGTGTCGGGTACTGAATCGACAAGGCGAATCGATTCGAGTGCTCATCGAGTCGGGAATCCACCTGGCCGAAAGCAAGGAAGGGGCGAGGACTCTCCTCAACGGCAGCGTCATTGTCCACTACCAGGGCGAGCAGATCATGGCCGAACTGGTCGATGTCTCTCCGCGCGGGATGGGGATACGGGCTCCGTTCGCCTTTCCGCCGAGCACTAAAGTCAGTTGCTCGATGGACGTCAAGGGGAGCAAGGTCGAAATCTCTGCCACGGTGATGTATAGCCACCAGGAAGCGGGTGGAAACTTCCGCTCGGGGCTGCGTCTTGCCTCCCTGGATCGACTCACGGCCGCTTGGTGGTCGCGCTTGACCTCCGATGGTGTTGAGGCGATGCGCCGCGAAGACGAAGAAGCCAGTTGAACTTGAATCTTAAGAAGCTACTTCAGGTTTCCGACAATGGAAACTACAGTGGAAAGTAGCGCGATTCAAGTCACCGATCTTCACGTTTCCTATCGGACCAAAGGTGGGCAGACTCTCAAGGCCGTGCAAGGGCTTAGCTTTGCCGTTCAACCGGGAGAAGTCGTGGGATTTCTGGGCCCCAATGGTGCCGGCAAGTCGAGCACGATAAAAGCGCTCATGGGGTTTGTCGAGCCCGATGGCGGTAGCGCCTCGATCATGGGCCTGAGGGCTGGTTCGCTCGCGGCTCGCAAGAGGGTGGGCTACCTGCCAGAAGTCGCCCTCTATTATCCGTACTTGACTCCCATCGAAACGCTCACGCTCTTCGGCGAACTCCAGGGTCTGCGCGGATCCGAGCTCCGCAAAGAGGCGATGCACCTGCTTGAGCTTGTGGGCCTCAGCGAATCCTACCGGCGGCAAAACCGAACCCTGAGCAAGGGGATGCTCCAGCGCGTCGGGATCGCCCAATCGCTGCTCGGCAGTCCCGACGTCTTGATCCTCGACGAGGTGACCAGCGGTCTCGACCCGATCGGTCGCCGGGAGCTCCGGAACCTTTTGAAGGCTCGACGCGACGCCGGCTGCACCCTCTTCTTCAGCAGCCACGAATTGGCCGAGGTCGAGATGCTCTGCGACCGACTTTTGCTCATCGACAAGGGTCACCTGATCGAGGAGAGGAAGCTCGACGATCTACGCGACCAGCTCCGCGAATTCGAGGTCACCTATACCGGGGGCCCCGTGCTCTCCGATTGGAGTGAGGACATCGAGATCGGCGAAGGCGGCGCGGTTCGGGTGCGCTTTAGCAACCAGAGCGACCTCCTCCAGGCCATCGACCGAATTCATCAGCAGGGCGGAAAGGTGATCGAGATGATTGCCCGAGAAGGCTCGCTGGAAGACTACTTTATCGACACGATTCAGAGGGCAGCATGAGATTCTTCGTACTCAAAGCACTCACCCGTGGGGTCGTCATCGACTCCGTTCGCCGCAAAGATCTGTGGGTGGTCGCCATCCTCGGTCTCCTGATCCTTCTGAGCGCCAGCTTGCTCGGATTCTTTGGCCTCGATGGCCTCCAGAGCTTTGTGAAGGACCTCGCGACCAGTGTCCTCGGTATCTTCACCACGATCATCGCCGTTTTGGTCAGTGGGCGCATGATGCCCGACGAGATCAAGAATCGGACCCTCTATCCGCTTCTCGCCCGGCCCATCAGCCGGTGGGAACTGCTGGTCGGAAAGTGGCTGGGCGCGGTGGCCGTGACCTGGATTTCCTTCGGATTGCTGCTCGTCACCACGAGCCTCGCTTTGGCGCTTTTCCGCGTGCCGTTCGAGCCGGTGATGTTGCAATACATCTTTCTCAAGATGATCGGACTCGCCATGCTGTGCAGCGTGACGTTGCTCCTCAGCCTCCTCATGACTCCGGCCGGGGCCTGTGTGATGAGCTTGATCCTGGCGGCCGGGACGGGCATGATCGTCCGGGCGATGACGATGGCCTTCGAGTTCGCCTCTCCGCCGGTTCAATTCCTCTTCAAGGTGCTCAATGGCCTCTTGCCTCAGTACAGCCTCTTTGATGTCGGCGACCGAGCCGCCAATAGCGGCTGGGGTCCGGCTCCGTTGTGGGTGGTCGGAGCCCTGCTGGGCTATGCCGGGGTCTATTCGCTGGCGATGCTCGTCTTGAGCTGGGCCCGATTCCGAAGGCAGGCGATCTGATGGCGAAGTCGATTCCGTGGATTCCGCTCCTAGCCCTCACCGGGGCCGCCCTCGCCGGGATGGGAGCTCATCAGCTCCAAGAACCGCTGCGTCCCTCGACCGAGGTCGCGGGGCTTAATGCCCACGAGACCCATGCGGGAGCGACCCTTTTGGGTCAGTTTCGGACGAACGTTTCGGCATGGCTCTGGCTGCGGACCGACCGCTACCTGCACAACGGGGTCGAGATGCGGCCGCTCACCGACCAAGAGCTTGCGGCTGGGCAAAAGGGAGTCGGAACCAGCGACAACCACGAGAAGGATCTGCACGACGATAGTGCGATGCGGACCGTTGTGCCGAGTCGGAGCGAAGATTTCCGCGGCTGGATGGGAGATGTCGAGCGAGCCACCAGCACCTATAAGGACATGACCAACCATGGGCATAACTCGCCGAAGACGGCCCTGCCGCTCTTCCGCCTGATGACCTGGCTCGACCCCCACTTCATCCGGGGCTGGACCACCGGTTCGGCTGCGATCGGCTGGGGAAGGGTCCCGGGTTCAGAGGTCAAGATGATGGCCTACCTGAAGGAAGGACTCGAGAAAAATCCTCAGAGCGTGGCGATCCACATGGAGCTGGGGAGTGTCAAGGTCCGCCGCCAACGCGATTTCCGAGGGGCGATTCCCGACTTCGCGGCGGCAATCCGCTTTGGCGCGCCCAACCTGGAGAAGCTAGGCCCGGATGATCAGGAGGCACTTCAGGACGCGTTCCGCTGGAAGACGCTCTGTCACCGCGAGATCGGGGATTATGAAGGCAAGGTGGCCTCGGCCAAAGCAGGCCTCCAACTCTTCCCTGAGGATTCACTCTTGCTGCGGCTCCTTCAAGAGTCGCCGCTCAAGACCGTGCCTGGACAAAAGACTCCCGACCGGGTGGAGATTCCTGAAGAAGAGGAAGAGCACCACTAACCGCGAGACCGCGACGAGAGGGGGAGCGCATACGTCATCATGCATATAGCGGATGGCGGCTCCCATTTCCTTTGAATTCCGGCGGATCCAGGCCCTCGACCCTCACACCGTTAACCAGATTGCGGCCGGTGAGGTCGTTGAGCGCCCGGCCTCGGCGCTCAAGGAGCTGCTCGAAAACGCCATCGATGCGGGCTCGACTCGGATCGAAATCGAGCTGATTGACGCCGGTCGAACCCGGATCCGGGTCCGGGACAATGGGTCTGGGATTCCTGCCGAAGACTTGGCCCTCGCGCTCCAGCGCCACGCCACGAGCAAGATCCGCTCGGTCACCGACCTCAGCCGGGTTGGGACCCTAGGCTTTCGGGGCGAGGCCCTTCCGAGCATCGCCTCGGTCAGCCGGTTGACCCTGCGATCGGGGACGGATGGCAGCGTTCGGGCCGGAGTCCAAGTCGAATCGGGCACGATCACCCCGCTGATGCCCGAGCCGGGACCCATGGGGACCGAGGTACTCGTCGAGGAACTTTTCTACAACACCCCGGCCCGTCTCAAGTTCTTGCGCAGCGATGCCACCGAACTCTCTCTGTGTGTGGAGATGGTCCAGCGTTTAGCCCTCGCCTATCCTGGGGTCGCGGTTCGGTTGGAGCACAACGGGTCGGAGCTCGTGCGGACGATGGGCGAGGGCGACGTCTTGGAGGCGCTGGCCAGCATCTGGGGCCGTGAACTCGTGCGTGGGCTGGCCGAGATCGACCACTTTGAGAACGGAGTGCGCGTGCGAGGTTTTGTCTCGCCGCCCCACCTCACCCGCTCGAATCGGTCGATGCAGTGGTTTTTTGTGAACCAGCGCGCCACGCGCACTCGCTCGATCGGGACGGCTCTCGACGTCGCATTCCGCCTGATCACCCCCGAGCGGCGCTTCCCGGTGGCGGCTATGTTTCTCGATGTCGATCCGGCCCGGGTGGACTGCAACGTCTCGCCGACCAAGATGGAGGTGAAGTTCCAGCACGAGGTCCAGGTCACCGACGCAGTTCGGCACGGGATCCGCGAGGCCCTTCTACGTTGCGGTATGAACCCCGACGCGGGCGCGATCCTCAAGGCCAATGAGGCCCTCCAGCGGGAAGCTCCGGCTCATGACCCGATCTTGACGTTGTTCGGTTTGGCCCGGGGGCCGGTTGGGTCCGAGGGATGGACGAGTTCGACTCCCCTTCCCCATCCTCCGCCTATCGCCGCAAACCTGGATGGAGATTCTCCAACTGCGATTCCCGTTGGCGGCCGGGCTTATGAGGGCCTCTTGGAGGGTTTGCGGATCATCGGCCAGTCGATGAATACCTTCATCATTGCCGAGAATCATCAGGGCCTCCTAGTGGTCGACCAGCACGTCGCGCACGAGCGGATACTGTATGAACGCTTCCGCCGCAGTCTAGGCCGGGTGCCGGTCGAGCGGCAAGCGCTGTTGATGCCCGAGACCCTGCACTTCGAGTCGCGGCAGGCGGTCTTGCTCGAAGAGCACCGGGAGGAATTGGCCCAGTTGGGGTTCGATTTGGATCCCTTCGGCGCGGGATCGTTCCTGCTCCGCTCGGCTCCGGCGGCTCTGCGGGGGCGGGATCCGGTCAAGATCTTGCGCGAGGTCGTCGAGCAGATGGTCGAGGGCGGGAGCGGCTGCGTCGCTCCGGCTCGGGACGCGGTTTGGATCATGGCCGCCTGCAAGATGGCGGTCAAGGCCGGCGACCCGCTCTCCCACGCCGAGATGGAAAAGCTCTTGCTGGATCTGAGCGAGACCGAGAACCCCTACCTCTGCCCTCACGGTCGCCCGATCACGATGGTCCTCGGCCGGGGCGATCTCGAACGACGTTTCAAGCGGCACTAGCCCGGTCCAAAAATGGAAGGGATCCGAGATTGCCCGCCGCCGGGCTCGATATTCCTCGCTTGCTTGTTATAATGAAAGCAATGAAGCGAAAAGGAACAATTAGAACGATTGCCCTTTGGCTCAGCTTGAGCCTGTCGCTTCTCGTCGCGCCCTTGGCTTCGGCCATGCAGTGCGAAACCTCCAAGTGTTGTTGCCCCGTCGAGGGACTCCGCTGCGAAAAGTGCACCTGCACGCTCCAATCGGTGGACCCGACCCCGGCCGAACGAGAGGTCATGGCCCTCGCGCCCCAAGTGGCGTTCGAGATTCCAGCCTATCCTCAACCCGAATCCCTCCAGCCGAATCTCAACTGGACCTGGGTCACCGTGCCGCCGCGCCGATCGCCAACGCTTAGGGGACCGCCTGATCCCGAGACCTCGGGCTATGCTGGCCGCGCACCACCTGTTTTCCGGACCTCGCTCTAGACGTCCGGAGAGAACGGAGTGACTTCCACTTCCGTGAACTCCCCCAACCCCAATCAGAACAGGAGTTCAAGAAATGATCAAGACCCTTTTGGCCCTTGGTGGCCTGTCCCTCGGCGTCTTCGCCGCGATCCCTAGTGGAGCCGGCAGCAGCCTTCCGACCGCTTCGGCTTGTCAGTGCCAAGCCGGCGGAGACTGCACCTGCGGCTCGGACTGCAAGTGCGGAACCAAGGCTAGCGCCTGCCAGTGCGGCGACAAGTGCGAGTGCGGGAGCAGCTGCGCTTGCGGCAAGTAATCCTGCTCGCGGCGATCTTCGGGGCTTCGGCCCTGGGGGTCGCCGCCCCCGAAGCCACGGATGAGGGCGGACAAGCTCGCTGCCCACTCTGAATCGCGGGTGGATACGGCGCCGGTTCGGCGTCGAATAGTCGCTTTTTGCTCAACACCGTGATCGCTCCGACGACCGTCACCCGGGCGGAGACCTTCCTTTGGTACCAGGCCCGTCCTGAGCTCCAGCTCGGCGTGGCCCACCTCTGGAAGCAAAACGCACTCCGATACCTCGCCTCGATGCGCCTGGCGCCCGAAGGAGCCAAGACTCCCTCGATCAGCGTCTCGGCTGGGGTCCAGGGGATCGGCACCGGGAACCCGGGCTATGCCCTGACGGCGGAGAAGAACTTCGCCCTCGCCAACGGGGATCGTTTCAACGCTTACGTCGGCGTTGGTCTCCGGAGCAACGAGTCTCACGGCCACCCTCTTTGGGGCGTGCGCTACAACTGGAAGAACGGACTCGGGGTGGGCCTTCAAGGCGATGGTCACGACCGACATCCGTTCGTCACCTATGGCCGGGGAAGCCATTTCGGGGGGATCTACCTCATCGAAAGCAAAAGCCTTGGCGTCATGATCGGTCGCCGCTGGTGACTTCGATCGCATCGTTGCCCTCGTTAACGCAATCTTAACGAGGGCCTCCGGCATACTGAAAGGGTGCTTGGCTTGCTTGTGCTTGCAACGCTGCCGTTGGCAGCTCCAACCGAATACCGAACTCCCGCCGGAAACCGATACGCAGAAGTCATTCCGGGCGGTGAGACGGTGTTGCCCAATGGTCGCCTCTTGACCCCCGTCGGTCGGCGACTCTACACCGCGACCGATCTGTGGCAAGTAATGCCGAGTCCGGACGGAAAGCGCCTAGTCGGCATCGACGAGACGGGCTTGGTCATCTATCCGAGTGATTCCGCGGGATCGAAAGAGCGTGGGACTCGGCTTGCCGCCAAGGACTGGGCTCCGGCGATGGTGTTCTTGGATAACAACTCCCTGGTGGTCAGCACGGGCGAGGCGGGCGGGATCGCTTGGGTTGACTTGGATCCCCAGCCGCGGATTCTGCACGAGGTCTCGGCCAATACCGAGGCTTTCAAGAACAGCTATGTGAACGACTTTGCGATCGCGCCCGACCGGCGGACGCTCTATGCCATCGATATCGCCCACCAACGCCTGCTGACCTACGACTTGGAGACTCGGAAGATGATCTCCTCGGTCGCCGCCGGTCGACAGCCCTACGCGCTGAGCCTTGATGCCAAGCGAAACCGGCTCTATGTCGCCAATATCGGAATCTTCGACTACTCGGTGATCGATGCCCCTCGCCCCGGAGAGGGTAATTCGCGGGGCATCTCGACCCCCGCCTTTGGTTACCCCAGCGCCGAAGCCCGGGACGGGGTGGAGAAGGAGGGCCGCCGGGTGCCGGGCCTCGGGGATGACCAAAGTCCGGAAGCTCATAGCGTTTTTGCTTACGACACTACTCAGCCGACCCAGCCAAAGATCGTCGCCAGGCAGAAGACCGGACTGATGATCCATGCCCCAGCCGATGGCGGAAAAGCGGTCGGAGGTTCGGCCCCCTGCGCCTTGCTTGCGGCCGGAGACCGGGTTTGGGTGAGCAACAGCAACAACGACACCGTGCAGGCGCTGGACCCCGAAACTCTGAAAGTCCGCGAGACCATCAAGCTTACGCCGACTAAGGCATTGGCCAAGCTCCGAGGAGTGATCCCAAGCGGGATGACGCCCTCGGCGGATGGGAGGTCGCTCTATGTGTGCGAGAGCGGGTTGAACGCCCTCGTCAAGATCGACCTCAAGACGCGCCGGGTGACCGGGCACATTCCGACCGGGTGGTTCCCAATGCAGGTGCGCCAGATTCCGGGCACCAACAAGCTCGCCGTGGCTTGCCAAAAGGGCCTCGGCCGGGGTCCGCGAGGGATCCCAAGAGCCGAAACGGATGAGCGATTTGGATTGCCCGAGATGCCAGGGATGATCCAAGTCTTGCCCGAGCCCGAGACCAGCGAACTCGCCGCCATGAGTCAGCGGGTTCTGCGCAACAACGGACTCCTCCCGGTGGCTCGCGGTCCGCTCACCGAGGGGAAAAAGGTCGTCGCGCCCGGCCTCGGCATCCCAAGCCCGATGATCGAACATGTGGTCTTCATCACGAAGGAGAACCACACCTTCGATGGGATCTTCGGCGAACTGAAAGGCGCCCGCGGAAACCCGGACTTCGCCCACTACGGCCGCAACGGATGGATCCAGGCCAAAGGGCGCGACGAGCGGTTGCCGATCATGCCCAACCACCTGAAGCTGGCCGAAGAGTTCGCGATCTGCGACAACTTCTACATGGAGCCACAGGCCAGCGGCGATGGCCACCGATGGCTGGTCGGGGTCTATCCGAGCCTCTGGACGACGCGAATCTTCTACGCCGGATGGGGAATGCGGCTGGACAACACCGCCAAGGGCCGGCTCGCGAGCATCGGGAGCGACGGAAGCCAGATCCCCGAGGACTACCTCGAAAACGGAAGCCTTTGGGAGCACCTCCACCGGAACGGGGTCGAGTTCCGGAACTATGGCGAGGGATATGAACTTCCGGGCACCGACGAAGGCTGGATGACCAATCGGGCGGGGACCTACTACCGGATCAATCACCCGATGCCGAAGGTTCTCTTCGATCGGACTTGCTTTGATTTTCCCGCTTACAACACCAACATCCCCGACATCGCTCGCGCGGATTGGTTTGTGGAGGATCTCCAGAAGAACTATCGGGCTAAGGGCAAACCCTTGCCGAAGTTCTTGAACATCGCGATCTGCAACGACCACGGCGCCGGACCGATGCCGAACCGCGGATATCCCTACACCGAGAGCTTCATGGCCGATAATGACCTCGCCCTCGGGCGGATCGTGGAGTGGCTGACCCAGCAACCAGAGTGGCAAAAAATGGCGATCTTCGTTACCCAAGACGACCCTGGCGGGGACAACGACCACATTGACCGCCACCGCAGCTTTGTCCTCGCGATCAGCCCTTACAGCAAGCGCGGCTACGTCGGCAACGAGCACACGAGCATCATCAGCATCCTCAAAACGATCTACCAGATCTTTGGCGCCGGACCCAACAACATGTTCGATGCCGTGACCACCGATCTGAGTGATCTCTTCACCACCCAGAAGAACCCGACCGGCTATCGACATGTCCCGGTCGACCCGAGGGTCTTCAAGCCAGAAGACACCTTCGACCCCACCGATCCGAAGTTCGAACGCCGTCGCCGGGAGGCGGCCAAGATCAAGATGGACGATCCTGCCTATCTGGAACAGATGGAAAAACCATGAAACGTGCCTTCACATTGATTGAGCTCCTTGTCGTCATTGCGATCATTGCCATCTTGGCTGCGATCCTCTTCCCTGTCTTTGCCCAAGCCAAGGGCCAAGCCCACAAGACCACTTGTATCAGCAACCAGCGCCAACTCGGCATCGGCCTGATTATGTACTTGGATGACAACGACCAGATGCTGTTCTTCTTTGGGCATTCGGTCGATCTCTCTCGCACCGCGGCGGCCCCCCATGGCGCGACCCGCGAGAACCGATGGTGGAACCAGATCCTGCCCTACACCAAGAACAACAAGGGGTTGTTGGTCTGCCCAATGGATGCGAAGAGGGTTCCCCACAGCAGCGAAGACGGGACAGCGGGCAAGCCGCTGGTGCCCCGAAGCTACGTGGCCAACCGCGCCGTCGAGGGCCTGAGTCAGTCGGCCGTCGAGGACCTTGCGAGCATCGTCATGGTTACCGAAAAGGGCGATCCCTTCGACGATAGTTGGTTCGAGCCACCGAAAAATCTCTACAACAAGTCGGGGTTCAACCAGCCCGTCCTGGCCATGGATCGTCACAACGGCGGGGCGGGGGCGATGTTCCTCGATGGTCATGCCGCGCTGATGATGAGGGGCAAATGGCTGAGCGATCCGTGCGGGATCCCCTATTCGGGCGTGCAGGTGATGCGCCAATATCCGATCCCCGCGACCCCAGGGCGACCGGACCGGACGCCTTGGCACGAGAAGTGTCCCAACTAACCGGCGATCGGCAGCACGCTATCCGGGTTTTGGTAGCCCGGGTAGTTCATCTTTCGGGTCACGCCGTAGTGGTGAAGCAGATCCTCGGGGAGGGCGAGCTGGTGCAACAGCTCGGCCTCGCGGGGGGTCGCGGCAAGCCATTCGGCCGCGGTCGCTTCGTCGAAGAGGATCGGCATTCGGTCGTGGATCTCGCGAACGACGGCATTGGCCTCGGTGGTGAGGACAATGAACTGAGGTTCAAGGGACTCGCCGTCTTCGCTCCAGATCGCGGCCATGAGAAGCGGAGTCTTGTCGGTGCGGTGGAAGTAGCGCGGGTGCCGTTCACCAGCGATCGAGGTCCACTCAAAGAAACCGCTGGCCGGCACGATCACTCGCCGATGGGTGAACTGGGCCCGCTTCCAGGCGTTCTCGAGAATGCCCTCACTCCGCAGGTTGATCAGCCGGTTTTTGGCCCAATGCGGCTGGTGCCCCCAGCTCATCCGATCCGCGGCCCACTGGTCTCCGCTTCGCTGGAGGATGGGGACGTAGTGGGTGGGGGCGACATTGTAGAGCGGCTGATGCCCAGGCGGTAGAGGAAGCCCATCGAGCTCCTCCACCGCCAGCGCATAGCGGGCACACATCAGAGTCCGAAGCCCTGACGCCCGACCAGGGTCGGGTTTCCGCGCGGAGAAGCAGGACCTCCGACTTCGGGAGCCTTGACCCGGATATCGGCGCGCCAGGTGATCGTCCGAACCGGGTTGTCGGCGGCATCGGTGGTGATCGTGATCGTCCCGGTCCGGACGCCCAGAGTCGACGTATTCAGCACGACGGCATGGGTATTGGCGCTGGCTCCGGGGTTGACAAAGAAGCTAGACGAAGGCACGGTGGCTCCACTGGTGCTGGTCATCGTGTAATTCAGCCGCTGAAGTCCATTCGTGCCCCAGAGAGCCGTGTTGGCCGTGTTGCTCACCTGGAAGGTTCGGCTCTGCGAAGAGTTCACCCGGACGACGCCGAAGTCGATGAGGTTGGTGCTGACGCCAGCCTGGGCCGGGAGCCGGAGGTCGAGATAGACCGGGAGGTGGCCGAGCCCATCGGCGGTATTGATAAGAGCCTGGGCGATCGTCGCTCCGACCATCGAGTTATTGGTGGTCGTCAGAGGCGCATTGTAGGCCGAACCGTCGTTGCCCCAGCACCGATAGCTGTGATTGGGGTCGTTCCAGGGCTGAGGATCTGCGGAGCTGTAATTCTTGAACGGGATGCTCGGATTTCCGATGTAGTCGATGCCCTTGCTATCAAAGAGGTCAGCGGAAATCAGGATCTGGTCAAACCGGTCGTCCATCTGGGTCGCCGGGTCTTGGGTGTTGATGTTGCGCGTCGCGGCGGTGTTGTTCCAGTTGCCGGGGCGGTTGATCGGGTCGAAAAATCGGCCTGCGTTGTTGATTTCACTGCCGACGAGCTTTTGATAGGCGGCCTGGGTCGACGTGGGAATATTGAAATCGGCCCCGATCAGGAAGTGCCAATCGGCCGGCAGCCCCTGGGCGTTGGTCCGGATGAACTCGGCCTCGGCGAGCCGGCGGTCGAGGTCGCTGGTGGCTGATCCCGACTTCATGTGGCTGCTGTACATGGCGATGGTCGCATTGGCCCCGGCGTAGCCGACGGGGCGGATGTCATATCGCATGACATTGCGCGGGATCGCGGGCGGATTTCCGCCTATGGCCACCACCGTCTGGGTGATGAATGTGACCCGGCTCGTGCGGTAGAAGAAGGCGCTATCGGTGTCGTTGCCATTGACAAACGGTGCCGCCTGCCAGTCTCCAGGACTGCCCGGGGCCGTATTGAGAAGGTTGCGGAACGTGTTGACGGCGGTCTGAGAGATGAACTCTTGTCCGATGAGGACGTCGAGCTGCATGCTGCGGCCTTGGAACTCGCCGTAGAGTGCGGTCTGGAAGTCGGCGACGCGGTCGCCGTTGTAGTTGGTGACGTTCCAGGTGCAGACGCGAAGGCGGGCATCCGCCACCGAGACCAACAGTCCAGCGGCCAGCACGGCTCCGACCCAAAATCGGTTCATCCCTCTATTGTGGCTGGGGTGGGTTAAGAAATCGCCCTGGTAATCCGTCCAGACTCGGCCAAAATTTAGCGATTGAACCTAATGGAGACGGTTGAAAAAGCCCAAAAGGAAAGGTACTATCTGCAGACCGCACTGCCCCTTAGCTCAGTCGGTAGAGCAGCTGACTGTTAATCAGCGGGTCGTTGGTTCGAGTCCAACAGGGGCAGCCATATTTTTAAAGCGAAACCTACTCATAACGAGTGGGTTTTTTCATTTTGGAACCCCGCTGGGAAGAGTTCTGGGAAGAGTTGTTCCTCCGGCCCTGCGCCTAGACGGATCGCCCTATACGATTATGTCCGGCTAAGGTCTCGCGGCAAGAGCGAGGACCCTTCCTCTACCGAATGCCGGGGCAAAGAGATTCCTAAGCTTTTCCCAACGGTGGGCACGCTCCCCTAGCGGGAGCCGCTAGCAGATCCTCAGCTTTTCGATACCCTCTTAGTCCCCTTGAAGGCCAAAGTTATTGCTCAGGATGATGTAATCGAAGATCGTAACCTCCCCATCGCCATCGAGGTCGGCGTTCGGGTTCCAGCCCGCGTCGCCCGGGACGGTCATGAAAGCGTTCGAAAGCTCGATATAGTCAAAGATCGTCACCTCGTTGTCTCCGTCGATGTCCCCGTTCACCAGTCCTACCGAGAACCCGTAAGCACCGGTCGCGAAAAGCACTCTAGAAACCCGCCGTCCGAGCCAGCGAGGCCCTTGAACATGAACGTCGTACAGCCCGGCCGGCAGCCCACTCGGCATCAAGAACGACCCGTCTGCGGCCAGGCTGACCAAAGAACTCTGTAGGGCGGAAATTTGCCCCGGTTGGAAGATTGAAACGCGGACCTGGAGGCCAGCCACCGATGCGGACCAGTCGCGCAGATCCACCACGCCCCGGAAGCCACTCTCGCCGACTTTGACCCTGACCGCACGCGTGTAGCCACCCTCCGGCTCCGGATTGAAAACAACCACCTCGCCGTTGGCGGCGTTGTTCACCACGGCCAGCGGCACGGTGGCGACGAGCGAGTATTCGTTTACCCACTGCGTACCGATCGGGTTTCCGTTCCAGAAAACCTGAGCATTGGACTTGTAGTAGCCGCCCAGGATAGAGAGCCTCAGGTCAGCTCCGCTCGGCCTCGCGACAATGCTATCGATTTCTGGCAGCGGCAACCGGGTAGTGACCGTGGTCGCATCGGCGTTCGCGGGTGCGGCCTCGACATTGCCCAAGAAATCCCGGGCTACGCTATAGAACCTCAGATTCTTACCCGCCACGGTTTCGTAGATCGCGCTCGTTTCCTGCACGGCGCTCTTCCAGAGTGTGTAGGCCCCGCCATCCACACTGAGATAGACGTCATAACTCGCGATCCCCGAGCCCGCGTCGGTGCCCGACCAGATGACCTTGAACCGGCTAGGGACCGTCGCCGGGAGCGACTCGACCTTGCTGGACGGCGCGGTCTTGTCGATGCGGTTCACCCAGGTGTTGGTAATGATGGGGTCAGCCAGATCGAAAACAATGCTCGCCTTGTTCTCAATCTTGACCCCTTCGGCGGAGCTGGCTTTTGGCTTGATTCGGAACTTGACGTAGCCCTCACCCGAGCCCGGCACGATATTCGGCGGGAGCAGGCCCTCGTCTGTTCCGTCCGGCAGATCGCCGGTGAGCGGGTCGAGGGAGCGGAACCGCCAGGTGATCTTGCGCGTGCTGATGTCAAATGTAATTGCGATGTCGAGCAGTAAATTGCTATCTTTAAGCGGCACGCGAACTGAGCCGTACTGATAGCCCACCATGTCGGCAATCGCTTGATCCGCGATGGCAACATCACCAAGCTCCATGGTGCTGATGTCGAGGTCGCTGTCGAGAATATCCGTAACCACGACCTCTTGCGCATGGGCGGTCGCTTCCTTCTTGTTCTCAAAGTTGATCTGGTAGTTAAACACGCCGTCCAGCCCGATCCAGCGCTCGGTTCCCGAGCCGGTCGGCCCAACTTTGTCGTTCGGATCAAAGGAGGAGCGGCAGTCGGTTAGAGATTCTGCGAGGGCATCGCCTTCGATGGCTTCTAGCAGCTTCTTAATGGCCTTAGTCTTAGTTAGCTTTCGAAGGCTTCTCACCTCGCTAATTGCCTCCAATAGGGCCCTTTGATCATCACTAAGCTTGGATCCCACAATACCGAGGAGGTAGTCCAAAGCATCCGCGTCCGTTGGCGGGTCAGGGGCGTATCCTTCGGGAACTCCAAGCGCGCGGAGAATCCGAGCCAAGCCGTCGACGCTCTGTCGAGCCCCGCTGAACAGTGCATACAGTGCCAGCGCTTGGGTGGGCGTATAGGGCGATAGTGCCGCCGCGCCTTTTAACTTGGCGACACCGATGGCCGTGTCAAGCCCCCCCTCGGCGATCTCTGAGCCGGTACTATCCCACCAAACGTACGCGGTGCGTAGTGCGGACTCAACATAGTATCCCGTTGTTTGGAGGCCGCTCGGATCGGACTGGATTACGGGGTTGTTCCCTGAGTACCGGTACAAAGAGCTGTCCTTTCCGGCCAGGCCAATCGGATCCTCGCTGACGAACCGCCCAAGGCCCGGATCGTAGTACCGGGCTCGCATGTGAATCAACCCGGTCTCGTCCTCGGCCACGCCATACTTCCCGACAAACCGGAAACGGTTCGGAATCAACTCCGTCTTAGAAACGAATCCGCCGAACGGCTTGACTTCGTAAGAGTTCGCAACCGACCCGTCGGCCGCAGTGAGTAAACGAGTATTCCCGGTGGCATCAAAGCCGTAGTATCCGATCGTCGTGGCATCTTGCCGCGCGACCAGCCCCGAGCCGTGCAGATAGCGTGCGCCGAGAGTGCCATCGGCAACATACTCGGCCGCTAGAGTTCCGCCATCGTAGACAAAGCTCGTGACGGTGCCGTTCTTGGACATCTTCGATCGATTGCCCAAAGCGTCGTATTCATACGCATACTGGTCCCCATTGGGCATGAGCACCCCCACAAGCTGACCGGCGGCGTCCCACGCATACGTCGTGGTCTGTCCGGCCTCGGTTCGCGTCTTCATGTTTCCATCGGCATCGTAAGTGAAGGTGGCCCCACCAGCCGAGGTGTACTGGTTCATGGCATTGGTCGCGTACGAAGTCGAGTTTCCGTTGCTCGTTTCGGTGATGCGGTTTCCTTCGGCGTCATAAACCATGACCGAAGTTGGTGAACCCGGCGGGGTCACCGACTTGAGCTGATTGACGGCGTCGTATCCAAGACTCCACGTTCCCGCGGGAGTGGTCATGGTTGCCGGATTGCCAAAGGCATCGTAGCCACCGTAAAGGTACTGCGCCTGTAACACGCCGGCAGCGTTGAAGTGCTTTATCGCGGTAGGACGGCTTCCTTGGTCATAGGCATACGTGGTGTAGGTGCCATTGCCCTTCGTCTCTTTCGCCAAGCGACTCGCCGAATCATAGTCGTAATTGACGATAACCTGCCCGTCGGCGCGCAAGATATCCAGTCGCCCCAGCGAATCGTAGGTGTATGTGAGCACCGGAGTGTCCGCCCCGGTCCGTTGCGTCCGCCTTCCAGCGATGTCGTATTCGTATGCGAACCATTTCCCGCTCGGATACTCGATGCGAGTCATCTCGTCGCGAATGTTGTATTGCATCAAGATGGTGCCCGTCTTGTTGCTACTTGCCGACGTTTGGTTTCCTCGACCATCGTACCTGTACGTCAAAATCTCATCGGGTGAACTTGCGGAAATGACCTGACCGTCGGCGTTGTACGAGAATTGTGTCGTCTGCCCTCGACGGTTGGTCTTGGAGTTCACTGCGCCCCACTGTGTGTGGGAGAACAGTTGCAATGCACCATTTGGCGATTTGATCGAGGTCACATTGCCTTTCGGGTCGTAGCTGTAGTCCAGCACTAGCCCGCGAGCATCGCGGAACCAGTCCACACGATTGAGGTCCGTGATGTAACTCGCTCCGCGCGTCGCCCCGATAGGATCGGTGCCCTGGAGCAAATTGCCCGCTTCGTCTCCGATCGCGGTCCAATCACGCCCGGCATACGACGTTTGGTTTGTATTTAGGAACGTATCGAAGGTCATCTTCGACTCGAGCCCCAGCGTGTTCTGGGATCGAGTTCCCAACCCGTGCCAGCCTCGATCCACGGTGCTCGATCCGCCCGGATGGTTTATTGCAATTGCTCCCGCTTGGGAATAGGTGATCGTCACCGGAAGTTCGTTGTTGTTCACCGAAATCCCGGTCAATCGGCCTTGGTCGTCGAACGTCAGGTTGCGGGTTTTGCCGTCGGGGTACGTGATTTTCTCGAGGGTGCCGCCGAGCGGGTCGGTAAAACTTGTCGAATACTTGTACTGAACCTGACGCCCGTCGTGGAACGTCGCAGCGGCCACTCGTGGGCCAAGGGTGTACGTATAAGTTACGCTACGTCCACCTGGACCCTCGACCCGCCACATCTTTCCGTCAACGTTGTAGAAGAAGTTAAGTTCTTGGCCAGCACTATGGGTTACCTTAACTAGTTTGTCGATGCTCCACTCTAAAGTGAGCGATGTATTGTTCGTGTCCGTAACACTAACCAAATAGCCACCGCTGTTAAACAGCATAATGCTACCATCAGCCAAAGTCAAGATGTAGGTCTCATCGCCTTGGCTATAGAAATCAAACTTCGTACCCGGGTCTCCTCCCGACCACTTGCCGAACCCATCCCTTGTGTACTTCACGCTGCGTCCGTCAGGCATGACCACATCAACGTCGTTGCCGAATCGCATGACTACCTTCGTGTCAAAGTTATGGCGCCATCCTAGTCCAAGAATTCCGTCGCGTGTGCGATCAAGCGCCATCACGGTCATGATCCGGGTAAAGGCAAGCGGAATTCCGGGGGCGGGGGCGGCGATGTCGGTATTTGCGTCCACAACTGAGAAAGGCGACATCTCGCCGGTCGCGTTGGCAAGCGGCCCGGATAACAGATCGCTGGCAAAGTTCGTGGGGCTTTTTCGCTCCGTGTTGTACTTTGCTTGCTTCCGAATTTCAGAGAACAGCGTGGTGGAGGAGGGGCCTATCTGTGCAGTAAACGTGTTCCAAACCTTGTTCCACGCCGCTGAATTGACATCCAACGGTCTGACGGAGTCGCTGAGCACAGACCAGTTATTATTAGTCAGCGTGGGATTGATCCCGGTTGCGTTGCTGAGCCGCCATCTGATCTTTGCGTCGCCGAGCGGGGCTTGGAACTGAATCGTGGCCGAATTCGAATTGCCAGTGGAAAGCGTTCCCCCCTCGCCGCTCGCACCATTTCCCACGAGGAGCACGGCGCCATACGTCCACGACTCCCCAGGCTTCGTTCGCATTGGAGTCTCTAGCCGCGCACCGGAGTCGGCGTCCAATGCTTCCAAAACCATAATCGGCGCTTCCATATCGCCGGTGCCTTCGTTCAACCATGTTGCTGTAACAGAATTGATACGGCCCGCGCGCATCTCCGAAGGTGCCGTAATGTACCCACGTAAGACTCCTGTACCTGTGCCGGCCTCGATAGTGAGGGCTCCGGGCTTTCGCGCTTCACGCCCGTTCGGCAGTTTTACCACGACGTCCCAAGTTCCGGGAGCGGCTGCAGAGAGGTCGAAGCTAGATAGAATCTCGAACGTTGACTTCACCTCAACGCCCTGCAACGCTGTTATCGAGGTACTTCCGGTTTTCTCAATTCTCACCAACGAGTTCTGTCGGAATCCGGTGCCTCTGATAGTTAATGTAACTCTGTCTCTCTGAGCAACGCGCGAGGGTTCAGCTTTGGTTACCTTGAATACAGTTGACCCGTCCGATTCTGGGATTCGTATTGCCATTATTGTCATGTCGGACCTCACGATCAGCAATGAGTTTCCATCAGGAGAAAAGTCCATTGAGTTTATCCCTGAGTTTATGACCGGTCCAAGCTCTTCGTCGTACTCACTCAATACCTCGAAGGAAATTGGATTCCAAACTCTCAATACCGCGCCATTGGAACCGGACGTAGCCGTAACTAGTGTTTTTCCGTTCGGTGAGAATGCTATTCGGGTGAAATTCTCCGCCAGATTGATGTCTGCCAAAACAGTTCCCAATGTGGCGTCCCACACAACCAGCCGCCCCGCAAAAGCGGCCGCGGCGATGAAGCGGCCATCGCCGGAGATGCTGAAATCAACAAACCCGGACGTCGTGGCTGGCCCCAGGTATGTCCTGATCAATTGTCCTGTTAACGGATTATGCCGGTTAATCGAATTTCTATATTGAGCGCAATTAAGCAGTTCGCCAGAAGTCGGATCAAACATTGCTTTTACCGGCCCTACACCGTCCACACGCAGGTTAGTGATCATCTGACCCGTTAACGCGGACCAAACTACAACTCCACCTGGTCGATCCGTCGCAACGAGTTGCTCTGTCGGACTAAACGCGATTTGGTAGCTTTGCCCAAGTAGTGAATCGCTAATCAGTAATTTCTGTTGAAATGTTATCGCATCAAAGATCTCTAGCCACCGAAAACCTGTATTACTAAAGGCAACCGAGTTCCCGGACGGCGAAAATGCGGTCGCTGTTGCACTTCCCTGTTGCAAAAAATCTACCGAGCGCTGGAATGCTCCGTCAGCTGCGTTAAGCATCGATGCTGGTTGCCTAGAAGTTAAGACTCCTACTAGCCTGCCGGCGACCGAGACAGTTGAGCCCAGGGGACTCCACGCACAATCGGCTATGTCGCGGTACCTCGTAAAGTCGCCTTGCTTGTCCAAAGAGCCAGTAGACCATGCTCGTAGATTGTAGTTATTGTCGCTTGTAACGATTGTGGACCCATCAGTCGATATGTCGATAGCAATAGTTCCACTTGAATCAGCTACCAGTGCTTCCTTTAGTAGCACACCGGTTGACGTATCCCAAGCTGATAACTTATCGAAGCTTCCTGAATAACAAATGTTTCCGTCCGGAGAAACGCTCACATTGCTTCTGACACCAGCATTGACCATCGAAGTGATCAATATGCCGGATGGGACATCGAACACTTCAATTCTTGCACTACCTGATGCGATTATACGCGTTGAATTAGGGGTGAAGCAAAGAGAGTTGATGCTGAAATTGGTTCGCGAAACGGTTTTAATCAGTGCGCCGGTTATGCGATCCCAAATTCGGATTGTTGCGTTCGCATTGCCTTGACCTACCGCTAAATATAATCCGTCAGGGCTAATGCAAGAGGCCTGAACGAATCGTACGTTGTGAGTTATGGTCTGCAATAATTGATAGTTTTGAGCGTTCCATACTTTAAGGGTGCCATCAGTAGAATCCGTTATTAACATGGAATCGTCGTTCGATAAGTACGCCGCACCTATGCCCGCTTGGCCCGTCGAGAATACTTTCAGCACTATGCCAGATACTGTATCGGCAACCTCAATATCGGAGCCATTGCTCGTACGATACAGACGGCTACCATCATGGCTCACAGTCAGTGCGATCCCATTAATGGTCTTCAGGAGTCGGCGAGTGCTTGTATCCCAAAACTTTGTTGTTTCAGCAAACGAAACTGCTGTTTTGGTGTCACGAGTTATCATGACCTTTCGGACGGTACTTAGATTCCCCCGACCATCCAAATGATGTCCGGACGGCCTTGCGCAAAGCCCTGACAAATAAACCCCAGGACCAGCATAGCTAAGATGCCAACTTTTCCCATGCCGTAACGCAATATTTTCGAGCTAGCTAACAATTTGTTCACATTCATTTCTTTATCCTTAACACGAGCGGTCCGCTCGAGTGCTTGTCTCCACACCGAAACCGTCGCGAGACGGCATATCACACCTATCAGAATCCACATCGCGTCCGTCATTCTCCCTCCCGATCGAAGTTGTCGCTGAGGACGATGTAGTCGAATACTGATACCACTTCGTCGCCGTCTAGGTCGGCGCGGGCGTCCCAAGCTGGATCACCGGGGGCGGTGTCAAAGGCATTGGAGAGCAAGATGTAGTCGAAGACCGAAACTACGTTGTCGCCATCGCAATCGCCATTGACCAAGTTCAGCGCCCCAAGATCGACCGTTGACGTGCCCTGGGTGAAAGTCGTCTTCTTCTGAAGAAAGACCCACGATTTTACGTAAAGCTTGTAGTCGCCGGATGCAGGCTTGGGTATCTCGATCTTGCCATCAGCGGCTACCGAGACCGTGCCCGAACTCACTAGAGTTCCGTCTAGTTTTTGCAGGATGTAGTCTGCGGTGGCGGGTAGCACAGCACCGGTCCAAGATTCGAACACCAGCTGAATCTTGATCGGCCCGGCTTGGCCCGGCAATTCATGACGGAAGACGTCGTTGAAGCTGTCGCTCTTCACCATCGCCGTCAGGTTCGTTGCTTGCGAGCCAAATACGACAAACCCTCCGTCCGCGGAAATGGTTGCGCCGCTAGAAGAACTGTTGGCCTGCAACCCGGTGGAATCAACACTGATGCGGGTCGTGACGCCGAGCGTAAGATCACGAACAAAGACGTCAGTCTTACTGTTGGTGTCTGCTGCGACATGGTTGCTCGCGTCGGACGAAAACGCAACGAACCTGCCGTTCTGCGAAATGGTAGGAGACGTCGAACCACTGTTTCCCTGTGCCCCCGACGAGTCGACACTGACCCGTGTCGTCGTACCAAGCGACAGATTTCGGACGAAACAATCACTCTTACCGTTGGTGTCCCCCACAACAAGGTTGCTCGCATCCGACCAAAACGCTACGTAGTTTCCATCCGCAGAAACTACCGCTCTTGTAGAGGCGCCGTTTGCCTGGGTCCCTGCCGAGTCGACGCTGGCCCGTGTTGTCGTGCCAAGTGCCAGGTTGCGGACAAAGGTGTCCTGCGCGGCATTGGTGTCCCCGGCAACAAGGTTACTCGCTCCAGACTGAAACCCGATGGTCTGGCCGTCTGCCGAGATAAAGGGAAAGCCTGAGTTTCCGTTCACTTGCGCCCCAGCAGAGTCAACACTCACTCGGGTGGTTGTGCCAAGCTGTCTGTCTCGAACGAATATGTCAGTTCTCCCATTAGTGTCACCCACCACAAGGTTGGTCGCAGTCGAAGAGAATGCGACAAAACGCCCGTTGGCGGAAATTGATACGTGGGTCGAATTACCGTCACCTTGCGTACCGCTCGAATCGACACTGACCCGCGTGGTGGTGCCCAATTGTCGATCCCGCACAAATACATCGGTCCTCACATTCGTGTCGCCAGTCACAAGGTTGGTCGCATCTGAGTAAAACGCGACGAATCGCCCGTCAGACGAAATGGACGGGTATCGGGACTCAGCATTACCCTGCGTGCCAGCGGAGTCAATGCTTACGCGCGATATGGTTCCAAGCACCATGTCTCGCACGAACACGTCGCCGGTGTTGTTTGTGTCACCCGCGACAAGATTGTTCGCTGCCGAATAGAGCGCAACGAAGCGACCATCGGCCGAAATGGAAAGAAGAGCAGAGTTGGCGTTCCCCTGTCCCTGCACTCCTGCGGAATCCAGGCTCACACGGGCAGTTGTACTGAGAGACAGATCACGAATGAAAATGTCACCCGCATTGTTTGTGTCGCCAGCGCTCAGATTGCTCGCAGCAGACAAAAACGCGACAATGACACCGTTGCCGGAAATGGTGCAGCTGTTTGATTGATCGTTTCCTTGCACTCCGGAGGAGTTTACGCTGACCCGCGATGTGGTGCCAAGCGCCGTATCCCGAACGAAGACGTCCAACGTATTGTTAGTGTCCCCAGCGACAAGGTTGCTCGAAGACGACCAAAACGCCACGCGCTGACCGTCCGCCGAAATCGCGGGCTCGTATGAGCCGGTGTTCGCCTGCAACCCGGCCGAGTCAACACTCACTCGCGTGGTGGTGTTCAGCGACAGATCGCGCACGAAGACATCAGTCGCGTTGTTATTGTCCCCTGCTACCAAGTTGGTCGAATCCGAGTTGAATGCCACGTACCGCCCGTCGGCCGAAATAGATGCGCTGGACGACCCCGTGCTCGTGTTTCCTTGCGTTCCGGAAGAATCCACACTCGCTCGCGTTGTCGTGCCGAGCGATAGGTCGCGAACGAAGACATCTAGTCCAAAGTTGGTGTCCCCCGCTACAAGATTGTTCGCACTCGAGGAGAACGCTACAAACAACCCGTCGGCCGAAATTGACGCGCCTTGAGACTGAGCATTTCCCTGCGTGCCAGCGGAGTCGACGCTCACCCGAGAGGTGGTTCCGAGCACCATGTCTCGAACAAAGACGTCGTCCGTGGTGTTGGTATCCCCCGGCACGAGGTTGTTGGCCGCCGAACTGAACGCCACGATTCGTCCGTCCGCCGAAACAGACGGGGATCGAGAAGCCGAATTACCCTGGGTCCCGAGGAAGTCGATGCTGACGCGGGTGGTGATTCCGAGCGTGAGATCGCGAACAAAGACATCGCTGGTGCCGTTCGTGTCGCTGGCGACGAGGTTATCCGCACTTGACTCGAAAGCTACGAAACGTCCGTCAGCCGAAATGGCCGGATTCGATGATCCCGCGTTCCCCTGAATTCCCGCCGAGCTTACGCTTACTCGTGTAGTCACCCCGGTTTGCCGATCAGTCACAAACACATCGGACAAACGGTTGGAATCTCCCAGCACCAGGTCCGGCGCAGTGGATTCAAACGCGACAAACCTGCCGTCTGAACTGCTGGAAGGATTTGTGGATGCGCCAAGCGGCCCGAATCCGGGCAACCCCACCGTAACGGGCAGGGTCTCCCCGGGAAAGGCTGCCGCGTGAGAAGCGGCGACAAGCAACAAGAACCAGACTAGAGTGCGGTTGAGCATTTCGAAACTCTTAAGCATCCGGACGCTCCGAGACGCAACTGGGTCTCCAAGGCCGGTTAGGATTGTACTGCCCACGAGCCTAGCATACAATCGCAGATCGCTTAATTTAGAGCTCGATAACGTAACTTTTACGATCTTTGACGCAACGCAACGGCGGTTGAGCTAACGGCCACCGATGCCCGAACTCAGATACGCGTCAACTTCGGCTACTCGAGCCTCGTCTCCGACCTCGACAAACTTTTTTCGGGCCCGCGACAGCAGGGCGAGCGCAGCTGTTGAGTTGCCCGCTTTAGACTCGACGACGCTGAGTCGCATTTCGCAAAGGCCGATCCATCGCAAGTGTTTGCTCTTTGACCAATGAGCCAGACACGCCTCCAGTTCCTTTCGCGCCTCGGCCAGTCGTCCCAGATCCACAAGGACCATGGCCCTCTCGCCTCGCACGTCGATCACCAAGTCGGGCGCATCGGTTGTCGCCAAGGTTTGCAGGCTTTTGGAAAACCACGGCATGGCATCCTCGGGGCGATTCATGGCGCTATACAGGCATCCAAAATCTCGGGTCACTTCGGCGATCCCGTTGATGTCGCCAGCCTTTGTATAGGCGTCCAAGGCAAAGTCAAGATTTTTTCTCGCCGCGCCGTATTCGCCGAGTCGAGTCTGGACAACGCCGAGCGCTTCAAAGACCGCTGGCCACATCGGGCGACCACGTAGCCGACGGTAGCTGATCGCCGCTCGGTAATACTCCGACGCTGCTGCCAATCGGCCCCGAGCCGAAGAGATATCGCCCCGGAGTTTCAGCGCGCTGGCAAGATCGCGAGAAGTAGCGTGCTCCTCTGCGACCACCATTGCTTTTGCCAGTTCCGCATCTGCTGCATCGTACTTCCCTTGTGCATAGAATCCAGTCGCGGTCGCCAGTGCTTGGTCATATTCCGCTGTCCAGGCCTCCTTTTGCCGCTGGGAAAAGTTGAAAATCGCAACTGACGCTACTAGCACGCAAGTAGCCACGAGTGCGACCTTGGCCCAACGATGCACCCTGCGGTGAGCGAGCGGCAGAGGCGGTTGATCCTCCACGCCATTCGTGTCGTCCGCTGCAGCCAAGACTAGAGATTCACAGAACGTGTCGTCCCATCGGATTCCGAGGCTTGCGAATGCGTGGACAAGGCTGGATCGATCAACCGATTTGCGCGCCAAGATACGATCCAGCGTTGGCAGACTCACACCCAACATGTCGGCCCGAGTTTGACGGGTCAGCTTGACGGTGGCACCACTCTCGCGCCACCGGTCTTCGAGTGCTAGAGACAATTCGCTCAATGCCGTGGCCGTCAGCCTAACACCGCGTTGTCTCGCTAGATTTGTGGAAGGGCCGCCTTCAGCCATTGTAACACTCGCCAGTGGGCAGCTCGAATAGATTCTACTGAACTGACAATCTCGGTGCAACGGCAAAGTAGCGCAGTCGCAAGGTAGCGAAGCGACCCCTTTAAAAACTGAGTCGCGTTTAGATCAGGCTCATACGTTTCTACACAAAAAATACTCTTGCCAGATTTCCTCTAGATTATGTCCTGGCGAATGATGGCGACATCGGACTACCTCCTGCCAAACACCATGGCGCGGTATGCGGCTTCAAGCCGGGCGAGTTCGAATAGCTTTTTTTAGGCTCCTCATTCACCTTATCGTAGTCCGCCTTAAGAGTCTCGACCCGCTTTCGCAGGTCGGGCAATTCATCCGACTGGAGAGAAGTTCGACTCTGGAGGCTCGTGTTTTCTGCGCTGACCTTCTCGTAGCCCTCCTCGGCCTTGGTCTTGGCTTGCTCTGCATCATAGAGTGAGGAGCTGAGCGAGGAGACTTGGGATTGGAGCCGTGAAACATCTTGGCGGGATTGACTCAGGTCGTCGGTGAGCCGTTGGTTCTTGCTCGTAAGATCCTGGCGAACTGAGCTCAGCGATGCAATCGTCACGCCCTGGCTTCTCTGAACAGTGGACCATCCAGCAAACCCAAGAGCACGCTGCTCGCCACTCCGCCAACCGGGCAGAAAGCGCCCCCTCCGGTCGGTGGACCCATCCACACCGGAATTCAGCTCACAACAGAACCCCGTGAGCGGGACTCGGCTTGTTCCCGGTCGCCCAAGTGCGAGGTCACCTACTCGTGTAAACCACCGAGGAAGACCCCGTTGGCCTAGCACCAAGAAGAGTCGGGCTTCAAAAAGGCACTTTTTTGCCTGCGTCTAGGGTGGTATGGAAACCAAAAGGGATCCTCGTCAACCAGTCCTAAAGCTCCTCAAGGCAACCGAAGTCTGCGAGCGGCTGGCCATCGGCCGCACTCATCTCCACAATCTTGTTCGCAGCGGCAAGATCAAACCCGTCCATATCGGCAAGCGGGGAGTCCGCTACTCCGAGGCCGAAATCGAGCGCTACATCCAAGAAAACTCTGGTGGGCAAGGAGGCAACAATTGAGGCCACCACTCCAAGAGTCGCACCGACGCCACCTGATGGAAGGCTCGGGCATCTCGCCAGAAATCATCAACGAGATGGGCGCTTGGTCCGCGACGACCAAGGGCCAGCTCCAGGATCTCGGGTTTCGTCAATCCGAGATCCGGCCCCCGGCGTTGGTGCTCCCGGTCTTCACCTGGTCCGACCCGGTGCAACCGGCCTACTCGCGCATCCGGCCCGATGCTCCGCGCCAAGATGCCAAGGGCAAGCCGCGAAAGTATGAACAGCCCTTCAGCCAAGCCTGCCGGATCTACTGCCTGCCTAGCGCCCGCCGATTCATCGAGGGGTTGCAAGGCTTGCCAGATCGGCCCACTCCAGAGCTGCCCTACCTCTTCATCACCGAAGGCGAAAAGAAGGCGGCGGCTCTGGTCTCAAAAGGCCTGGCGGCGCTCGCGATTCCTGGCGTTTGGAATTTCAAGAATCAAGATGCACTCCGCGGCGATTGGGACCTCATCGGTCTCAAAGGGATGCCGGTTTGCATCCTCTTCGATTCCGATGCCGCGACCAATGAGCACGTGCGCAAAGCCGAAGACCGACTCGCCGACATGCTGAAGGCCATGCAGGCAAAGGTCTATCTCTGCCGATTGCCCGAAGGGCCCGGCGGAGCCAAGATCGGGGCGGATGACTTCTTCGTCGGGGGAGGAACGGTCGAAGACCTGGCCGAGCTCATCGAGGAATACCAAAAAGCCCCGCCCGAAGCCCAATCTAAGCCGAACCTCACCGAGGATCTCATCCGCTTGGGCCGCGAACAGGCGACGTTTTGGCACACCATCGAAGAGGAGCCCTTTGCCACGATCCAGCTGCCCGGCGGCGGGTTCGACAATCTGCCCGTCCGGGATGCAAGATTCCGAACCTGGCTTTCGGGGGAGGCTTTCCGGGTCCGAAAGCTCACGGCCCCGCGCGAAGCCCTCGACCGAGCCATCGATAATCTGGCGGCCCATGCCCTTTATGAGGGGCAAGCGCAAGCAACGGCCTGCCGAATCGGTCATGCCGATGGGGCCGTTTGGCTCGATCTCTGCAACAAGGCACGCCAGGTCGTGCGCATCGATGCCAGCGGATGGTCGGTGATGACCGACGATCAATGCCCCATCCGCTTCATCCGGCCCAAGGCCGTGCAATCGTTGCCCGTCCCTCTGCCTGGCGGAAGCCTGGACGAGCTAAAGGATCTGCTCTGCGTGGATTCCGATGGATTCACCGCGATCCGGGCCTATCTGCTCGGGGCCTTCATGCCCGATCTAGGCGGCTTTCCCATCTTGGTGGTAACGGGCGAGCAAGGCAGCGGCAAGAGCTTCGGGTGCCGGGTCCTGCGCGAGCTCCTCGATCCGACCCAGCTCATCCTGCGGCGCGCGCCCAAGACCGAAGACGATCTGGGAGCTTCGCTCAATTCGGGCTACCTGCTCGCCTTCGACAACATCTCAGTTCTGCCCAGCTGGCTTTCCGATGGGCTCTGTTCGCTGGCCACCGGTGGCGGGTTCGCCCGGCGCAAGCTCTATAGCGATGCCGACGAGCACGTCGTCACCGGGCGGCGACCGGTCTTGCTCAACGGGATCAATGACGCGGTCTCGGCCCCCGACCTGGCCGAGCGGTCTCTGTTCGTCGAATTCCAGAGGCCGCCCGATTCGGCTAGACGACCCGAATCCGAACTCGTGGCCACCTTCACCCAATCTCGCGCGCGCGTGCTCGGCGCTCTGCTCGATCATGTCGCCCGCGCCGTGCGAGACCGCGAAAAAATCCGTCCCCCAGGGAACCTCCCTCGCCTCGCAGATTTTGCCCTCTGGGTCTATGCCGGAACCCCGGAACCCGAGCGCGAAGAGATGTGGCGGGTCCTCGGCGAAAATCGCAAGGCCAAGAGTCTGGCCACCATCGAGTCCGACGACTTCAGTCAGGCCATCCGGAAACTTGCCGAAGAAGGCGGATTCACCGGCTCCGCCCGCGAGCTCTTCACCTTGCTCAACGAGCGGCACAACATCACAAGGCCCAAGGACCGTCCCGAGGGTTGGCCCGCAAGCCCCGACGCACTGGGCAAGCGGCTCAAGCGGCTGGCCCCGGTCTTCTTATCGGTTGGGATCCTCGTCGAAAGGTCTCGAACCCGAGAAGGAAGCGTCTGGCACATCTCAATAGAGCGAAAAGAAGTGTCACAAGTGTCACAAGTGTCACCGGATACCCAGTTTGAACCTGAAACGGGTGCCCAAAGCTGTGACACTTTGGAGAGCCCAACTGCGGAAGTGTCACAGGAAGTGTCACAGGAAGTGCCACACGTCGTTCAGCTCGATTTGAACCTAAACCCTGGGGTCTGTGACACTTGTGACACTTGTGACACTTCTTTTCTGCCTCTTGACCAGGCCCCGGCCAGAAGGAGGGTACTGCTATGAAGGGCCGCCCCGGTCAGTGGCTTCTGGCCCAGGCGCGGGTTCGCGGCGCGCGGTTCGAGCTGACCGCCGATGGGCAGATCGATGCGGATCTGCCCGACCGCTTTCCCGAGGATCTGTTGGCCCAGCTGAAAGAAGGCCGTGACTCGGTCTTGGCTGCGCTGAAGGAAGAAGCCGAGTTCCGGTCGGCCCTGGCGCAGGTCTGCCCAGGCCTCGGGACCCCGGTGGTCCACCTGCCCTCGGGCGAAACTGGGCACATCTGGGGCATCTCGCCGCACGGAGTCAACGTCGACTTCGGCCCCGGCCGCCCCATCAAAACCCTCGACCCCCGGAAGGTGCGGATGGTAGAGCCGGGTGGGCAGTAGCCTAAAGGATGACGAGAAAACCTGCTGGTGGGAAGTGATCGATGAGTCTGGACAGGGCTTGAGTAGTCAAGAGTTCTGCATGTCTTTTGTTGGCGGCGGCATTGGGATGTTGCGGGAAGGTCTCCTTGATTCCGAAAAAGCTCGCACTACGCGACGACCCTGTCAATTGGTGGTGAGAGCAGTGCAGTAGATGCTCGACCAAACTCAACTTGAATCTTCCAAATCGCTGATCCCGATACTCTCCGACTGAGAAAACCACTTTAGACTAGGGGCCTGGTTTCGCCAACCATTCGCATGAGCTCAATATGCATGGCTTCAGTTACGATATTGACACCTATCCACGGCAACCTGCTCAACAAAGTAACCTAGATCGGGATGGAGCAAGTTTCGACTCGGGAGGTTCCAAGCGTTGGCCAGCTCGCACACGTGCGCGGGCGAAGGTTCGTCACGCTCGACGTGATCAACCCCGAAGGACGACCTGACTCGAAGCACCTCGTAAGGCTTGCAAGCGTCGATGACTCGCTCGGCGACGAGATTACGGTTGTTTGGGAGGCGGAGCCGAACGCCGAGGCGCTCGACTTCGACGCCCTCCCTAGTCCCGATGGCCTGGACGACCCCGAGACGCTGGACGCCTTCCTCAATGCCGTTCGGTGGGGCATCGTGAACGACATTGACCGCGGGACCTTCCTTGCCCCATTCCGAAGCGGAATCAAGATTGAGGACTACCAGTTGGACCCCCTGGTCAGAGCGCTCCAAGTTCCGCGAGCCAATCTGCTCCTAGCTGACGGAGTCGGCCTTGGTAAGACAATCGAGGCGGGCCTAGTCATCCAAGAGTTCGTCCACCGCAACCGAATCCAGCGTATTCTCATTCTTTGCCCGTCATCGCTTCAGCTCCAGTGGCAAGAGGAAATGCGCGACAAGTTTGGCCTCGACTTCCGAATCGTAGACCACCAAGCGATGCGCGATCTCAGACGGAAACAGGGCATTCACGCGAATCCTTGGTCCAGCTATCCACGGCTGATCACCAGCTACGACTTCCTCAAGCAGGACCACGTCCTCCGCGTCTTCAAAGACCTCATCCCAGAGGGGACACCGAGCTTCCCACGGCGATTCGGCATGCTCGTCGTCGATGAGTGCCACAACGTCGCCCCTGGTGGGCGTGGGATGCGAAACAGCCAAAGAACCACGCTTGTCAAGGAGATCGGCCCCCACTTCGAGCACAAGCTGTTCCTTTCGGCCACCCCACACAACGGCTACTCCGAGAGTTTCACCGCACTGCTCGAACTCCTCGATAACCAGCGATACATGCGCGGCGCGCCGCTCAACAAAGAGCAGCTCCACGGAGTCACCATGGTGCGACGACTCAAGAGCGATGAGGGACTCGCCGAGCGATTCTGCAAGCGGGAAATTGAGCCGATCTACATCGACTACAGCGAGGAGGAGCGCACCGCCCACGCCCTGCTCCAGCAATACGCCAAGAGCCGCCGAGCGGTCGCCTCGGGTTCGGATTACATCGCCGTCGAGTTCGTGCTGAAGACCCTCAAAAAGCGGTTCTTCAGCTCGCCAGCCGCCTTCCGCTCGACTCTCGAAACTCACCTCAAGACCCTCACCGAGCCGAGGGATCAGGAGAAGAGGAAGTCTGCTCCAGGCATCCTCGCCCGAATGCTCAAAGAGATGGAGGACGCCGAGAACAACCTCGCCGAAGAGTCCATCGATCACGATGAGCTGGTCGACTCGACAGTCAAGATGGCGTCTCAAGAAGGCCCGAAGGCGACTCCCGAGCACATCGGCATGCTCAACGAACTCTTGTCGTGGGCACGAAGAGCCGAGATGCTTCCCGACACCCGACTCCGTGTGCTCATGGAGTGGCTGGATAAGCACATCAAGCCTGGCGGGCGGTGGACGAACGAGCGGGTCATCATCTTCACCGAGGCCCGAGCAAGCCAGAAGTATCTCTGGAACCAGCTATCCCAAAGAGGCTACGCCGAAGACGGCCGCGCCGCGATGATGTACGGAGGCATGCCCCCTGAAGAGCGGCAGGACCTCAAGAACGCATTCCTCGCCGACCCCAAATACTCGAAGGTCCGCATCCTGCTCGCCACCGATACGGCCAGCGAAGGCGTCAACCTCCATCACCACTGCTGCAAGCTGGTCCATTGGGATACGAGCTGGCGGCCGACCGTTATGGAGCAAAGGAACGGCCGCGTGGATCGACACGGCCAGCCGCGCGACGTCACGATCTTCCACTTCGCCCCCGCTAGCGCCGCAACGGAAAACGGGCGCAGCAAAGACGATCTTGACGACGATCTCGAATTCCTGTTCGTTGCTGCCAAGAAGACCTCTCAAATCCGTGAAGACCTCGGCCGCGTCGGCCCAGTCATTGCCGAGCAGATCGAGGAGCGCATGCTCGGAAAGCGCTCCGTGCTCGACACCACCCTCGCCGAGAACGAGACCAACAAGATTCGCCGCCTGCTGAAGGCAGAGGTCGATCTCGCCGAACAGGTCAAGCGGCTGAACGAGGAGTACGAAGTCGCCAAGCGTGAGATGCACTTGACTCCCGAGAACATCCGCAAGGTCGTCGAGGTCGGTCTCAAACTCGCCAATCAGCTTCCTCTTGAACCTGTTGAAGTCCCCGAGGTCGGCACCGCATTCAAAGTGCCTGTCTTGACGGGAGCCTGGTCGGAGTGCCTCAAGGGTCTCGAACACCCCTTCACCAAAGAGCCTCGTCCTATCGTCTTCGACCCCAAGCAAGCTGAGGGGCGCGACACCGTCGTTCTCGCCCACCTCAACCACCGACTCGTCGCCATGTGCCTCGGCCTGCTGCGAGCGGCGGTGTGGGAACGCGATCAGGGCAAGATCAAGCGCATCACGGTGAAGACCGTCTCAAAAGACCTTCTCGACACCCCCGCCGTCATCGTCCACGGCCGCCTGCTCGTGCTTGGCAAGACCATGAAGCGCCTCCATGAAGAACTCTTGGTAGCAGGCGGAAAGACAGTTGACAACAAGTGGGTTCGCTTCACCGAGACCGAACTCAAGGAAATCGTCTCCAACCAAGAGAACGGCCGTGGGTCAGACCGCATCATCGCCAATGTCCGAGCCAAGTGGCCACAGCTCGAACCGATCCTTCGCCGAACGTTGGAAGCCCGAATGAAGGAGAGAACCGCCACCCTCGATAGTCGAATCGAGAAGAAGCGCGACACCGAGAAAGCCGAAGTCGAGAAGGTTCTCCTCGAACTCAAAGCCCAGCTTCAGCAGGGCCTCGAAAAACCCGATCAGCTCGAACTCGACTTTGGCGAGTTCGACAAAGCCGACTACTCGAACCTCCTGCGCCACCGCATAGGTCAAATCCCCGAGGAAATCAAACGCGAGCAAGCCGCTCTCGATGAACGCTATGCCGAGCCGACCCCGAGGCTCTTTCCCGTCGCGATCACCATCGTCCTTCCCAAGGAGGGCAACTGATGGCTAGGTACAAATCGGGACAGCACGATTGGATCAGCCTGCTCGATATCTCGGGTCCGTTCCTCAGCCTCACCTCTTTGGGCAAAGCCTTCCCCATGGGGCTGGAGACCCTAGAGAAGGGACTCCGTCAGCAGTTCCAGCTCGCCTACGAAGAGTGGTACGAGCAGACGGACAAGGGCATCCACCAGGCGTGGATCACCTGGGTGCTCACGGCCGTTCTGGAATACGACGACGAGGTTCTGCTCACCCAAGGCCGCATCCCTGAAGAGCTGAAGTTCGTTGACGAGGCCAGCCAAGACACCGTTAGCCCGACCTTCCTTGTGGTCGGCAACGAGGGCGATCCGAGGCTCCCGATCCTAGCCGTCCCGAAGGGACAAAAGCTTGGTCAGCCGCTCCACGGACATCGGTGGATCGCCTCCCCCAACCAGCGGATGCAGGCGCTGCTCAAGGCTAATCAGCTCACCCACGGCCTGGTCACAAACGGCTCCGAATGGACGCTCATCCACGTTCGCGAGAGCGACGCCACGGGCTATATCACCTTCCGCAGCGATGTCCTCGCCGACGAAGAAGATCTCCTGCGGGCGTTCACCAGCCTGCTCGGCTTGCGTCGCGTCGTGGGTGCCGCCGAGGGTGAATCGCTGGCCGATCTCTTGCTCGCCTCCCGCGACGACGAAGAAGAACTCACCCTCGATCTCGGCCGCCAGGTGCGCGCGTCGGTCGAACTACTCGCCCGAGAGATGGATCGCCTCGACGAGGAAACGGGCCGCGAACTGCTCAAGGACACCAAGAACGAGGACCTCTATCGCGGCTGCCTCACCGTCATGATGCGCCTGATGTTCCTCCTCTGCGCCGAGGAACGCAAGCTCCTTCCCATCGACACCAGCGAGGCGTACAGCGAGCACTACGCCGCCAGCACCCTCCTCAGCCAACTCGAATCCGAAGCCAGTGAGCAGGGCGAGGAAATTCTGGAGCGCCGTCACGATGCCTGGATGCGCCTGATGGCCAATGCAAGGCTCCTTCACGCAGGATCGCCGCTTCCCGAACTCCAAGTCACCGCCTATGGGGGCAGCCTCTTCGATCCGACCGCCTACCCATTTCTGGAAAGGCTTAAGGTCAACAACCGTGTGACCCTCCATGTGCTGGAATCGCTCCAGTACATTCTCGTCGATGGTCCGACGGGCAAAGAGCGACGGCGGGTTTCCTTCGAGGCGCTCGACGTCGAGCAGATCGGTTACGTCTACGAAGGCCTGCTCGATCATACGATCCACACCGCATCCGAACCCGTGCTCGGTCTGGTAGGCAAGAAGACTTACGAACCCGAATTGAGCCTTTCCGAGTTGGAAGCTTGTAGGGGGAAGAAGGACTTCATCAAGCTGCTCGCTAAAGAGACCGACCGAAGCGAGCGGGCGATCCAAAAGCTCTTGGACAACCCAATCATTCCCAAACAGGAATCAGGTCTCCGCGCCGCGTGCCACGGCAAGTCCGAGATTTTCGAGCGGATCAAGCCCTGGGCGAACCTGATCCGAACCGACTCGATGGGTCGCTATCAGGTGTATCTGGAGGGCAGCCGTTACGTCAGCGACAGCAGTGAGCGCCGCGGAACAGGCACCCACTACACCCCGCGATTCCTCGCCGAGGAGATGGTGCAACACACACTCGAGCCGCTGATCGTCGAAGGCATGGCTGAAGGTTGGCAGCAAGACCAGTGGCGTAAGAAGACCGCCACCGAACTGCTTAACCTTCGCGTCGCCGATATCGCCATGGGTTCAGGCGCGTTCCTCGTTGCGGTTTGCCGATTCCTGAGTGCGAAGGTCGTGGAAGCATGGGACGACGCCGAAGTCGCGATTCGATCTATTGAGGCCGACGCGAGACTCGCTTGCACCGATGCGGGTGCCCTTCTGGTTGCTTACGATCCTCAAAAGCCCGAGCGAAAGCAGATTCGAACCCCCAAGGGCGACTTCACCGTCGGCGACCCCAAGATCGATCCCCTCCCCATCGACCCCGAGGAACGCCTCGCTGTGGCTCGCAGCATGGTGGTGGATCGTTGCCTCTACGGCGTCGACATCAATCCGATGGCGACCGAGATGGCAAAGCTCTCGCTCTGGCTCATCACCATGCGCAAGGATAAGCCATTCCACTTCTTGAATCACGCGCTCAAGTGCGGAGATAGTTTGGTGGGGGTGACGCTTGATGAGCTTGAGCACTTCTCACTCAGTCCCAAAGAGTCTCAAAGCGGAGCACTCTTGCTGCCTTGGGTTCAGGATTCGGTCCAGGAAGTGCGGAGAATCCGTGACGCTATCCGCCGCGTTCCGGGAAACACCCTTCTCGGAGTAGAGGAGCGACGAGCGCTTTTCGAAAGGGCCGAGGGACACCAACTAGCCCTTAGGGTCGCGGCCGATCTTCTGCTGAGTGATGCCTTCACCAAGGCGAGCAACGCGGAAACACGGAAGGAACTGGCGGCAGCCCGAGAGGCGCGCCTCGCCCTGCTCCAAGCGCGCCCCGACCGCGAGAAGGCGAGTCGCTTGGGAAGCATCCTCGGACGGCCGACGTTCCACTTCGATCTGGAGTTCGCCGATGTGTTCGCTGAACGGGGCTTCGACGCCATCGTCGGCAACCCTCCGTTTGTCGGCGGGCAGAAGATCACCGACTCGATGGGCACGCCGTTCCGCGATTACATTGTTGAGCGAATCGCTCACGGCAAAACAGGAAGCGCTGATCTTTCGGCCTACTTCTTTCTCCGTGCTGTTGATATCACAAAGTGTGGTGGCTCGGTGGGACTCCTCGCCACCAATACGATTTCCGAAGGCAAAACGCGTGAGGTCGGTCTCGATCAACTCCTAAAGGAAAGGACGGTCACTATTCGTGAAGACTTTGAAGAGAAGGAAGTCACTCTGCCGCCCATCGCAACCGCCTTCCGCGCGGTGAAATCGATCAAGTGGCCCTCCAAGTCGGCCAACCTGGAATGCGCCAAGGTCTGGATGCGCAAGGGTGAGTTCCGTGGTCCGAAGTTCCTGGAAGGACAATCTGCTGAGACGATTTCGCCGATGCTTGACGCTGAAGAGGGCGACCGAACGCCGAGAACGCTGAACACTAACCTGGGTCTCTCGTTCCAGGGTTCCATCGTTCTTGGCAAGGGATTCGTGCTGGAGATTGAGCAAGCGGAGCGGATGCTGGCGGCGAATCCCGATCTCTCTGCTGTTCTGTTCCCTTATCTCAATGGGGAGGACTTGAATAACGAGGTCGGTCAACGCCCAAGCCGTTGGGTGATCAACTTCCACGACTGGCCACTAGGGCGGATCGGACAAAGACTCCCCCTAAGCGGCGAGGATGTTGTCGAAGTGATTCGCAAAGCGAACTCAACTCGGGCGGGCGATTGGTTCCCAGGCTCGGACACCCGATGGAGCGATCCAACACGCACGACGGAGCAGGAGGAGAAACTGCAAAAGCAGTGGCTTCAAATGGGTGCAGTCCCCGCCGACTACCCTCATTCTGTTGCGGCGGACTTTCCCGAGGCACTTGCTATTGTCGAGGCCGAGGTTCGCCCTGAACGGCAGCGCCCGAGCGAAAAGGGAGCCTACAAGAAGGGACGCGATTTTCAGCTTCGAACTCCATTGGCGGAAAAATTCTGGATTTATGGAGAAAAGCGCCCCGAACTCTACGCCACGATCCGCCCGATGCGGCGGTGCCTCTGCCGATCCGCGGTCTCCCAGTATCACAACTTCGCCTGGGTGCCCACGAACATCGTGATGTCGCACGCTACGGTGGTCATCGCGTCCGACCGTGATGCGATGTTTGCCGCCGTGCAGTCGATGTGGCACCAGGTGTGGACCGAGGAGTATGCGTCGAGCATGCGGACGGACACGCGCTACACGCCATCCGACTGCTTTGAGACTTTCCCCTTGCCCGAACTCACCAACGAGATGGATGCGTCGGGCAAGGCGCTCGACGACGCCCGACGGGCGGCGATGGACGCCCGTCAGATCGGCCTCACCGCGGTGAGCAAGCTGATGCACAACCCTACGGTCAAGGATGCCGACATCGAAGCCCTGCGGCAGGCCGTCATCGCCAACGATGCCGCCGTCAGCGCCGCCTACGGCTGGGAAGACCTCGATCTGGAGCACGACTTCTACGACCTCGGCCGCGGCCCCCGCTTCACCGTCTCCCCCGCCGCCCGCAAAGAAATGCTCCGCCGCCTCTTAGCAGAAAACCACCGCCGCTACGCCGAGGAGCAAGCAGAACTCGCCGCCAACCCCGACGCCGCCAAACCCAAGAAAGGCAAAGCCAAGCGCAAGCCCGACTCTTCCCAAGGCACCATGTTCGGCGACGGCGAACTGACCGACGGAGACGACAACGGATGAGCCGCTATCGCACATCTGGGTCCAATGAGTTTCAGCCAGGATCGGAAGGGCGCGTTCTCAAGAACCTGCTTGGCATAACCTCGATAAGGCACCTGGACGAGGTCGAGTTCGAGGCCCTTACCCGCGCTAGGGATGCTTACTACGAGGCAATCGAGGACACGACGGTCTTCACGGTTGACCTTATCCTAGGAATGCACCGTGACTGGCTTGGGGGGATTTACTCTTTCGCAGGTCAGTACCGAACCGTTGACGTGACCGCCCCTGCTCAAGGTGATGTCCCCGCATTCCGCTTCTCCCATGCTGCCTACATCTCGGGAAACATGGAGACCTACTCCTCGTCGGTGCTGGCGAGGCTGACCCCTTGCCGAGCCGATACGGAGAGGCAACTGGCCGCGAAACTGGCCGAGACGCATGCGGAGTTCATCGTCATCCACCCATTTCGAGAAGGGAACGGCCGCATCGGACGATGGATCACCGAGCTGATGGCGCTGCAAGCAGGTTTTCCTGCACCCGATCATGGGTTCGCCAGCAGCCGCGGAACGACACTGCGTCACGAGTATTACGTCGCGATGAGTTCAGCCCTGAACCGCGCGGATTACTCTGCCTTGGCGGCTCACTTTGAAGAAGCCATCATCCGAGGCGAACGATCTTTCCGCGCTTCGCGGAGAATTTGATGGAGCGAATTCCCTTGGCACCTTCGATGACACTGCAGTTCAGGGACGTTTTTGCCGCCATCCTGACTCGCATTTTCTTGGTGCGGAGGTACTTGTTCGTCTTCGCCAGTGATGCCATGTGCTTTCTATTCTACGACACTTTGGACGTAAACTGAAGGTTCAATCCATGAGAATTCCGCGCGCTGACGAACAACCCTTGCCTCGTTACGAGCGTCGTGAAGAGGTCGTGTCCCCCTGGTGGGTGCGGGAGGAGTTCCACCGCCTCATGCGGGAGGACTTGGTCGGCCCCAAGGGCGGCGAGGATGAAGAACTTTGGACGCGAGTCGAAGCTCGCCCGAGCAACCGTTATGTTCTGGGCGTATTGGCTCCAAAGAACACCCGTCCCCCCATCGAAGACCAGATGCAGCAGCCCGACGGCAGTGAGAGCGCCGAGGCTGCGGAGGAAGGTGACCAGGATGAGACCCCTCTGCCCGCCGACTCGATGCTGTCGACCTCTATTGGCTTTACCTGCTGCGTCGATGGCGATACGGATGAACTGGTCGCCAAGTTCTCTTGGGCCGTGTACCGAAAGCAGCGTAGCGAGAAGGGCTTTCTGACCGAGAAGAAGGGCGACCCCGCCATGGTCTGGAAGCGGACGGCCTACAACGCCGAAGTGACGTTCTCGGTGGACAAGGGCTTCGATGACAAGGTCCACGAAGAGTTTCCCGCCGTGATTTTTCGCGCCCGCAGTTACACGCTTGAAGAAGGGAAGCGAGCGATCAGCCTGTTCCTGGAGAACTCCCAGGATGGCACGGATGCGGGCGACGAGGCTTGGTTGTTTCAAGTCGAGATGTCGGTGGCGGAGACATCTGGCCGAGCCTGCTTCGTAAATCAGCGCCTGCACCATTCGGCCGACGATGCCGACCCGATGACCCGCCAGCAGGAGGACCACCTCAAGCTGCTCTACCGAAAGGAGGTCGAGTTTGCCATCGGGCACGGAACGGCTTGCGACTGGCGCGTCGATTCTCTGGATGCGCGGCGAGCCAACGCCATCTGGACAGACGCGATGCCCTCGTATGAAGTCCGCAAGAGCACGACCGTGCCGATTCCTGGCGCGGAGTCTCGCATGGAGGTGCTCGGCAAGGCCTCCAAAGAAGAGCTGCGCTCCATGCTCAGTCCGCTGATCAAGCAGTACGCAGATTGGATCGAGGCGGAGGCCGCAAAGATCGATGATCCTACTGAGTTGATCGAGACGAGACGTGACAAAGAGGCGGCGGTGCGAGCCGTCGAAGGCTGCCGATCTGCTCTTGCGACCCTGGAGGAAGGCATTGAACTTGTTTGCACCGACCAGGTCGCATACGAGGCGTTCGGATTCGCCAATCGCGTGATGCATCTCCAACGCCTGCGAGGACTCTACGCCTCTCTGAGGCGCCAAGACGAGAAATCGACGCTCAAGTTCGAGGGGTTCTCGCTGAAGGAGCCGCCGAGCTGGCGCATGTTCCAGCTCGCATTCATCCTCAGTTCGCTCCCGTCGTTGACACAACTCGATCATCCTGAACGAGTGGATTCTGGAGATCCATTGGTCGGCCCCACCGCGGAGCTGCTTTGGTTCCCCACAGGTGGTGGAAAGACGGAAGCCTATCTTGGTCTCACTGCATACACATTGGCGATGCGACGCCTTCAGGGATCGATCGAAGGCTACGATGGCGAGAACGGTGTGGCCGTCTTGATGCGCTACACGCTGAGACTTCTCACCCTGCAGCAATTCCAGAGGGCGACCACCCTGATCTGCGCATGCGAAGCCGAGCGCCGATCTGACTCGGAGAAATGGGGGAAGACACCGTTCCGCATCGGTCTTTGGGTTGGTAATGCCTCAACTCCCAACACCATCAAGCAAGCGACCGACCTCCTCGAAGCGGAACGTGGCAACAAGGGTGCGGGCGGCAAGGGCACGCTCAAACAGATTACGGCCTGTCCGTGGTGCGGCTCGAAGATTGAACTCGGACGCGATGTCGAAGTAGATCGAGATCGTGGCCGAGTGATCTTCTACTGTGGCGATGGAAAGGGGCGATGTGACTTCGGCCGCTCGAAGTCAAAGGGCGAGGGCGTTCCCATCGTTGTCGTCGATGAGCAGCTTTACAGGGTGCTTCCGTCACTCGTGATCGCAACGGTCGACAAGTTCGCGCAGATGCCCTGGAGCGGGCAGGTTGGAGCACTATTCGGAAAGGTGGACCGCTACTGTCCTCGTCACGGTTTCCTCTGTCCTGCCAGCGACCATGATTCAGACAACCACCGAGCGATCAATGGCCTGCCTGCGGTTGCCGTGAAGGACTCGCCATTCCTGCGACCGCCCGACCTGATCATTCAGGACGAGCTTCACCTCATCACGGGTCCCCTCGGATCGTTGATGGGCCTCTACGAGACGGCAATCGACGAGCTGTGTTCATGGACCGTGAATGGCAAGCTCGTTCGCCCCAAGATCGTTCTTTCAACGGCAACGATCAAGAGAGCGCACCTTCAGGTGCAACGCCTGTTTGCGCGTCGACTCCGAACATTCCCAGCTCGCGGAATCAACTCAACCGACATGTTCTTCGCCAAAGAACATGAGGTCAGCGAGAAGACGCCAGGCCTACGATACGTGGGTGTTTGCGCTTTCGGTCGACGTCTGAAGAGCACCCTGATTAGGGTTTATGCGGCGGCACTTTCTAGCGGACGCACTCTCCAGATGCACTATCCAGAGCACTCGGACCAGTTGCAGACGCTGGTTGGTTACTTCGCATCACTCCGCGAACTTGGCGGGATGCGGAGGCTGCTCGAAGATTCTGTCAAGGCGCGTTGCCGCCAAATGGACGTTCGGGGACTGGCGATTCGAACGGGGATTTCGGTTGAGGAGATGACCTCGCGTCGGCGCGCCTCGGACATTCCTCAGATTCTCTCAAGGCTTGAGACGAAGGTTCCGCTCGAAATGGATAAGCGGAAGGAGCTACCTTACTGGCCGATTGATGCTCTGATCGCCACCAACATGATTTCGGTTGGCGTTGACGTTCCGCGCCTCGGCCTCATGGTGGTCACTGGACAGCCGAAGGCCACCTCAGAGTACATCCAGGCGACAAGCCGTGTCGGCCGCGAACTGCCTGGCATCGTACTGACGGTCTACAACTTCTCCCGAGCACGCGATGTGTCCCACTACGAAGCTTTTCGGGGCTATCATTCCGCCTACCACACGCACGTCGAAAACCCGAGCGTTACTCCGTTCGCGGCTGGCGCAGTGGATCGCGGTCTATCGGCCGTTTTCGTTGGCATGTCGAGGTTGTCCGACCTCAAGCTCAACGCTGAGAACTCCGCCGAAACTGCGCCGACAAACACGAACTCCCTTGTAAAGGCGCGTGAAGCGCTCCGTGCTCGTGGCGAACTGTGTTGCGACGAGGCTGAAGAGGTTGAGAGGCTGGTTTCACTGGCTGAGACTCGTCAGGACACTTGGATTAACAAGTGTGTCAAGCGTCTCCAACAGGGCAACGGCATCCGCTACCGAGACAACGAGGGGACACGTGTTCCGCTTTTAAGTAGGCCTGAGGATGGCGCTTGGAAGACCTTCACATGCCTCAACTCACTGAGGGGAGTGGAGCAGACTTCTCACCTTGTGCTGGTCGACGGAATCGCAGATGAGGACGGGGAGGAACTCGAATGAAGGAAGTTGTTGGAGAAATCAGACAGGGTCAATTGGTGACTATGTTTGGGGTCGGTTCGATGATCGACCTTCCACACTTCTCTGTTCTGGTACGAGGATTGCACCAGTGGTCTCCTGGGGCCTGTGCCGAGATCGTCGAGCCAAGGCTCTTGAGTGCAGTGCGAGCCAAGTTGCCTGAAGTTGCGAAGATTCGCTCGGCTCCCGAGAAGAACTCCGACGAACCCGAATTCAAGAAAGTCGACCCAAGCGGTGTGCCTGTTTCGGTGTTTCCTCGTTGGCTCCGATGTCCGCTCTGCAACGCAATCGGGACTGCGAACAGTGGGATGTTCTCTCTGGAGTTTCCGCCTTTCCAGATCGATAAGATTAAGTACATCCACAAAGGGTGCCCAAAGCAGGGAACGATGGCCGAGCGCAATCTGCCTGCGGCTGTTCCCGTCCGCTTCCTGGTGACTTGCAAGCGGGGCCACATCGACGAGTTCCCCTGGTTTGAGTTTTGCCATCGTGGAAATCCATGTCCACGCCAACCCAAGAATCCACGTCAGGGTCGCGACTATCGGCCAGGCCTGGTCCTGACGGATGAGGGAGTTACTGGCGAGGCCTCAGAAGTTCAGGTGCGCTGCCTAGAATGTGACGCCTTTCGACCACTTGCCGATGCATTCGGCAAGAGAGACGCAGACCTTTGCCTTCCTGGCTGCTCTGGGAAACACATGCATCTGGGAACGACGGAGAAGTGCACAGAGACGCCCGAAGCAATCCTCCTCGGCGCATCAAATCTGTACTTTCCGCTGACGGTATCGGTTCTGGCGCTTCCTGAGAAGCACGCCATCACCGATCTAGATGCACTGGTCAAGCAGCACTGGGATCGGATGGAGAAGGTCACCACTGTCGAGAAAGCTGAGAGCCTCATCGAGTTCGGTGGCATCAAGGAGCTGGAAGAGACGACCGCTGAGGAGCTATTTGCCGTGCTTGAACGGGCCAGAGCGGGAGAACCTGTGAAGCGGCTTGCTGAGCTGCGAGAAGAGGAGTATCGCCTCCTGGCATCCCTCGATCCATCGGTTGAGAGCACGCGGCTTGCCGCAGAGAAAGTCCATGAGCTTGGCCCAACTCTTCAGCCCTACTTTGACTCCATCGCGCTAGTGACTCGCCTTACCGAGTTCAACGCCCTCGTAGGATTCACGCGCGTGGAGTCGGCAGGCGATCTATCCGATTTCGATTCTGTCGATCCTGATCGGCTAGCGCCGCTGATGCCTGGTACGACCACATGGGTGCCAGGTGCAGAGAACAAGGGCGAGGGCGTCTTCTTTCGGCTTTCCGAAGCGCGGCTTCGGAAATGGGAGGAGTCGCCTGAAGTCAGGCAGAGAATGCTGGCGCTGAGAGTCGCCTTCGATGCCTTCAAGAATGAGCGACCATGGATGAAAATAGACTTCCCGTCAGCACGGTATGTTGCTCTGCACACGCTCTCGCACGTTCTCTTGCGCGAACTCGCCATCACGTGCGGTTATTCAAGCACAAGCCTGAAAGAGCGAATCTACTGTCGTGTGCCTGGTGACGGAGCGGACCCGATGGCAGGAATCCTGATCTACACGGCAAGTCCTGATTCTGAGGGCACCCTCGGTGGGTTAGTCGCACTTGGAAGACCAAAGGCTTTCGAACCGATCCTTAGATCAGGGTTGGAACGAGCACGCATATGCTCGTCTGACCCGATCTGCTCCAATCGAGAGATCGAGAAAGAGTCAAAGCTCCATGGCGCTGCATGCCACTCTTGCGGATTCCTCGCTGAAACATCTTGTGAACGTGCCAATCAGTTTTTGGATCGCGCGTTTCTCGTGGACACTCTGGGAGCGTCTGGTCTCGCTTTTTTCGGTGATTTTCGTTGAGCGAAAGGATCGTCCAACTCTTATCAGGCGCGTCGCCGTCTGTCCTAAAGGCGGTTAGCGCAGCAGTGGACGGCTATGAATCCTTGCAAGCGCTGTCGGAATCAGCCCTCAACCTAGCGGATCGCACGACTCTTCGAAGCTTGGTGAGCGAGTGCCGCAAAGGCGGATTCGACTTTGCGCGCGGGGTGGCGATGGGGATGCTCTCCAAACAGGAGAGCGGTGACTTAAAGCTGGTGATCTCTGCCCCTTTCGAAAGTGATGGGCGGCAGACCGCAGGCGTTCTTGCCGAGCTGATTGGTCGCTCGGAAAGAAGCCTAGAAATATGCTCCTATGTTCTTGTCTATCTCGATGAGCTTCTTCCCCTGTTTTCTGCAGCACAAGATCGGGGAGTGTCGATCCGAGTCCTCCTCGACAATGTCGCTGGGCGAGCAAAATCGGCATCGAACACTGTAGCGAGTCTCAGCACAATCATCGGCAAGGAGAGTGTTCGGTTCTGGGGTGGTGAATCCAATGGCGATGAATCGCTTCACGCGAAGTTTCTCATTTCCGACGACACAGCGCTTGTCACGAGCGCGAACATGACAGGTCGAGCAATCACACGAAACGTGGAGGTCGGCTGTCTGATCGAATCCCAAGACGTTGTCGAACGGCTATCTGATCTGTTTGATACGCTATGGGCGTCTAGTACGAAATGAGTTGATGGTTGAAATCAATGGCCGAGAATCGCACGACTTTTCAAAGTAACCCGAAGAGCCTAGAGGACCTCCTCAAGGATGTCCGCGGCGGCGAGCCCTATGAAAAGCTAAAGAAGGCTCTGCGGGCAGAGATCGACGAGGGTGCGTGGTCGGCGCTGTATTCAAATGTCTCTCGTCCCTTTGCCAAGCCTGAGACGCAGAAGTTTGCCGTCAAGGTCATCAATCACTACGGCGACGAAGTGCTGAAGGTTTATTCGGTGGAGTGAGTTCCGCAGATGGGGGTGGACCCGATCATGGATCAGGATGTGTTGCTCTCGGGTCCTCCCTCGGACTGCTTCGGAGAGGGAGCCAAGCCCTCTTTATCAACGATGAGTCGGAGGCAGGCCCCTCGGCTGATTCGCCGCGATCTGCTCCCGGCCGGGAGAGGCACGACGCTCAGGAAGCATGAACCCGGGCCTATGGCTTTTGCAGCGGGCGTTCTCATCCCACTAGAAAAGCGTGGCCCATCGTTGGGCAGCAATCCGCTGGTTTGGTGGTCGAACCGGAAGCGAGGCGATTTGTGATCTGGAGAGGAGCCCGGGCGAGCCGCGCGTTGCGGCGCGCTCAAGATCGACCGGAACTGCCGTTAACGTCTTTCGATCCCACTCTCATCATGGAGCAGGTGAGGCTGGAGAGGGTGCCCGAAGTGGCCGATCCTGTTCCTTGTTTCTTCGGTGATATCTCGCCCTTGGCTTGCATCATTGTCGACGAAAGTGGGAAAGGGACCGTGCTCCTCCATTCGATCCTGAATCATTCTCGAACCCCGCTTACCGTCATGAAGCTGATCGCGACCCACGAGCTGATTCACCTAGTCGTGCCCGCGGAGAGGATTGATGGGAAGTGGAACAGCCACCCGCCTGCATTCTGGGAAATGGAGAACGCACGATGCCCCGAAAAGGCGGATGCTTGGAGTTGGCTTCATCAAAACTTTAGGCTCTGGCTTGGACGGGATCGGGAAGACGAATGCATATACGTGATGAGGGACTGGCGACAAGTGTTCGACCCCTGGGGTGAGGGCGCTCCGGAGCCCGATTTCGGCAGATTAGAAGAGTAGGGACCACCCGGAACGCAGATCCTGCCACAGCCGCAAACCGGACCTTGCCTGCTGGTTGTTCGCCGCTGGGTCGGGTCAGCTCTTTCAACCCCATCGGCGACGCGTATTTGTGCGATGGCGGAGTTATGGCTGTAGAGGTCCGCGGTCAGCTTCGGCTTTTTGCTCCAGATGCCGCGCTACCGCTCCTGATGATCCCAAGTGATAGGCCCCAGTGGTCGCTCATCACGTCAAAGGGGCCGCTCGTTTCATCGCTTCCTTCACTCCGGGGTGATCATCTGCCAGAGGGCGTCGTTGATTCTCCGCTGGGCTTCGGCGGTGCCGTGGCCGTAGAGGTTCGAGGTCAGCGAGACCTGCGCGTGGCCAAGCATCTTTTGCACCCCGTGCAGGTCGCTGGTCGCGCCCAGGGCCAGGGTCGCCGCCGTGTGCCGAATCTTGTGCGGTGAAATCACCGGAACCTCGGCCAGTTTGCACAGCTCGGTCAGTCGGTCTCGAACGTATTTCGGATCCAACCGGCGACCATAGGGGTTGAGAAAAACGATCCCGTCGGGGTCGCTGGTACCTTCCGCCTTTTGCCGCTCCTGGAGCGCGCGCAACCCTGCCACCAAGTCGGCTTGCAGCGGCAGCTCGCGCACCTGGTTGGTCTTGGTCCCGGGCAGGTAGCGCAGCTCGCCGCCCACCCGCTGAAGTTGGCCCTGGATCCGTGCCGTTCCTTCTTGCAGATCCAGATCGCTCCAGCGGAGCCCGCAGGCCTCGCCCAGGCGGGTCCCAGTCAAAAACAGAAACAGCCAAAACTCGGGCAGCTCGCCCTTTGCCGCAACGGCCATGAGCTTCTTGGCTTCGGTTTGCTTGAGCGAAACCGGCGGCTTCTTGGCCTCTTTCGGAAGTTCGACAAAGGAGGCCGGGTTGATCGAGGCGAGTCCGTCTCGGATCGCGTCGTTATAGGCCGCGTGCAGCACGGCCCGGATCAGGCGAAGGGTATTGCGCGAGAGCGTGGATTCCTTGGCCGCCTCGCCCGCCGCCGAGCGCGGCTGGACGGCCTGAGTCGTCTTCAGCGCGATCAGCTTTTGCACCTCAGGTCGGCGCAGGTCCTCGATCCGCTTCTTGCCGAGGAGAGGCACCAGGTGGAGGTCGATGATCCACCGGTATTGCCGGTAGGTCGAGGCCGCGCGGTTGGGCTTGATGGTGTTCTCGACCCATTCCTCCAGATACTTGCCGAGGGTCTGCTTGGTCGTGCCCGCCACGCGCCCCGCCAGCCGGTCAGCTTGCAGCTTCCTCAGACTTTCGGTCGCCTCGGCGTGGCTGCTGGCCCGCCCGCCGCGGAAACGAGTCTTGCCGGTCGCGGGGTCGATTCCGACCGCGAGCTTGAACCGCCACTGGTTCCCGTCCTGATAGATCCATCCGTCGCCATTGGCCCGCCGCGCTTGAGATTTCTTTTTGTTTGCCATCTTTGTCCTGCTGGGAAGAGTTTGGGAAGAACTGGGAAGAGTTGTGGGAAGAATTGTACCGCATGACTGCGAACAAAAGCGAACCAGTTAGGTTCAAAATGGGTACCTCAGCGAACATCTACGCAAGCTGAAAAACGAATAAAACGTCAACTGTTAATCAGCGGGTCGTTGGTTCGAGTCCAACAGGGGCAGCCATCTTTTCAAAGCGAAACCTACTCATAACGAGTGGGTTTTCTTGTTTTTTCAGCCCGCCGATTCGGCCCAGTGCTACGCCCTCGCCCCTCGCCTATGTCTCGGGGCTCTGCCCCGAATCGGCGGGAACTGGGTCTGCAAGCGGGTGAGCGCGGCGGCAAGGGCAAGCGACTCGGGCAGATCGCACACCTGGCTGGGCTTTCCGGGCGATTGTCGATTTCTTAACCTCGGATTCGCGATTTCCGATGTAACATGAGAGACGTGGGTGTGATCTGCACGGTCGCTCGGAACGGGGAGGGGTATTCGGTTCAGAACGTCAAGCGTTATGACGTTTGGGGCGGGGTTCGCTCGGATTCGGGGGCGAGTAGCTCGACCTCGGGCGGGCACCTCGCCAATACGGACAAGCGCTACTGCGCCGACCTCGGCCACGCCGCCGATATCGAAACCGGCCTGATCTACATGCGCGCCCGGCATTACGAACCCACCACTGGACGCTGAGCCCCCCCCTGAGCGGGTGCTCTGGGGGGGCTTGGGCTCCGGGTTAGCGAGCGCCGACGGGTTCGGGGAGGGCCTCGCCCTCCAGCGAATTCGGGATGAGGTCGCCGTATCCGTCTTCGCCGTGGTAGGCCAGGTCGAGCCCCGAGATCTCTTCGTGCTCGTCGGCGCGCAGACCCACGGTGGCCGAAACCAGCTTGGCCAAGATCCAAGAGCCGATGAAGGCAAAGGCTCCGACGGCCCCGACGGCCGCCAGCTGAGTCAGGATCAGCCCACCGCGCCCGTTGGGCATCGCGACCAGGGGATTGATTGCAGGATCGGCAAAGACCCCGGTCAGCACGGCTCCCAAAAATCCTCCGACGCCATGGATCCCGACCACGTCGAGGGCGTCGTCGTAGCGCAGCTTGTGCTTCAGCTCGATCGCGAGGCAGCAAATCGCTCCGGCCAAGAGCCCGATCGCGATCGAGGGGACGACGCCGACGAATCCGGCCGCCGGAGTGACGGCGACGAGGCCCGCCACCAGGCCGCTGGCACAGCCGATGGCCCCGGCCTTGCCCTTGGTGAGACTCTCGACCAACAGCCAGCCGACCAGCCCGGCGGCGGCGGCGGTGTGGGTGGTCAGAAAGGCGTTGACGGCGAGCTTATCCATGGCCAGAGCCGATCCGGCGTTGAACCCAAACCAGCCGAACCACAGCATTCCCGCGCCGAAGAGGGTCAGGGTGAGGTTGTTGGGCGTTGTTTCGCGGTTGCGGCGGCTGCCGATCACGGCGAGCAGGGCGATGGCGGTGACGCCGCTGGCAAGGTGGACTACGGTCCCGCCGGCAAAGTCGAGGGCTCCCATCTTGGCGAGCCAGCCATTGGGGTTCCAAACCCAACAAGCCATCGGCGCATAGATCAGGAGCGACCAGAGGGCGGTGAAGAGGATGAACCCGCTGAACTTGATCCGCTCGGCCACCGCGCCCGAAACCAGGGCCGGCGTAATGATGGCGAACTTCATCTGGAACAGCATAAAGAGGGCCAAGGGGATCGTCTGGGTGCCATAGGGCGAATCGATGGAGAGATTCGCGCCGAAGAGGTAGGTCAGGTCACCGATGAAGCCGTTGCCCGATTTTCCGAAGGCGAGACTAAAGCCCAAAAGGACCCAAGTGAGGCTGACAACGCCCATCGTGATGAAGCAGAGCAGCATCGTGTTGAGGACGTTTTTGCGCTTGACCAACCCGCCATAAAAGATGGCCAGGGCCGGGGTCATGAGGAGAACGAGGGCCGTCGCGACGATGATCCACGCGCTGTCGCCCTTGTCCAGAGTGGCGGCGGGGGTCGCCGTTTCGGCGAGTGCAAGCCCGGGAACAAGCAACCCAAGGCCAAGAAGAATCTTTTTCATCACTGTCTTTCCGAATCCATTGTTTTTCGGGGACAGCATCGAACCCCACTGGCAGCGCGGCGTTGCACTGGGTTCTCAGTCTTCTTCGACGGTGACCGCATGTTAGCGGACCTTTTGCCGAATTGTCAAGCGACTCGGGATTTTCGGGCGATTCCTGGCCAAAATGGCCAGATTTAGCGGACGTTTCGCAGCTGGCGGAGGAAGATTGCGCCGAAGACGAGCATCACGGCGGCAGTCACCAGCACGGCCGCGTAGCCGTTGGCGGTGTAGTGCGGAATCAGGTCGTTGCCGCGGCGTTCCATGGTATATCCAAAGGCGGCGGCCAGCATCCCCGCGATCGGGGCCATGATCGCCTGGGGCAGGGTTCCGGCGATGTGCCACACGGCCATGTCCTTGGCCGCGTCTTCCTTGTTCGGCAGGGCGTCGGCCCCCAGCGCCCAATCCACGCTAACGTAGGCGCCGTAGCCCAATCCAAAGACGGTCCCGACGGCAAAGAGGAACGGAACCGAGGTTGTAAACACCAGCGCTAAACAGACCGCCGCCATCACCAGCGTCGCCAGTCCGACGATCCGCCGCCGACCAAATCGGTCGGAAACAACGCCCCCGATGTATCCGCTCAGCGTCGCGCAGATCAGGACCAACCCCTGGAGCATGGCCGCCGTCCCGACCGCATCTTCGGCCCCGCTCACCCGGTCATCGATGAAGTACTGAAGCAGCGGAAGTACCGAATAGAAGCCCGCCATCACCAGTGCCCGCGTGATCCAGACCCATCGGAAATCGTGATCGCGCAAGGGAGACCAGAGCTGCAAAAGGGCCTCGCGCAAGGGCAGGCCGGGGGCAGGGTTTTCGAGCGGGGTCTCGCGCACGCCGACCATGGTCACCCCCAGCCCGACGACGAGAGCTCCGGCAATCAGTCCATAACTGAGCAGAAACCGATTGTCTTGAGGCAAAAACCCGGCGGTGGCAACTCCGGCGAGCGTGCCGAGTTGGGACATCACGGCCATGTAGCCGCTGGCCTTGCCGCGCTCTTCGCTGGCAACGAGGTCGGGAATGACCCCTGTATAGGCCGCGGTCGCGACATTATTGCCGATGGTCATCAAAAAGTAAGCCCCAACAAAGAGCGGAAAGGCTCCGGCCGACCCGGCCCAGGCGAGCAAGCCGAGACAGGCTAGATTGATCAAGGTCCCGACGAAGATAAAGGGGCGTCGGCGTCCGAGGGCGTGGGTGCAGCGATCGCTCAACGGGCCGATCCAGAGTGGAATGGTGAGGGCCGCGACGGCCCCGATGCCGATCACCAAACCCAGCGCCGGACCCTTGTCCGCGGCCTTCATCACCTCGACCTGTTTGGGCAAGACGATGAGAAGAAGCGAACCCCACATGAAGTTCACCGCCGCCCAATAGGAGCTGATGGCCAGGTGCTGGCGATGAGTCAGCATGTCACCAGCGGATCAAGTTGGCGCCCCAGACCAATCCCGCGCCGAACCCGACGGTCATCACGAGCATCCCGGGCTTCAACCGACCTTGTTCGACCGCTTCGCTCAGGGCGATGGGGATCGATCCGCCGGAGGTGTTGCCATATTTCTCGACGTTGATAAAGACTTTCTCTTCGGGCAGTCCGAGCCTTTGGGCCGCGCTCTCGATGATGCGCAGATTGGCCTGGTGGGGGACAAAGAGACCGATGTCCTCGTTGGTGTAGCCGGTTTCGTCGAGCAGTTTGCAGCAGGCATCGCCCATGGCGGTCACGGCAAAGCGATAGACCTCGGCTCCGGCCATGTAGATGTGTTTGCGGAAGTTCTCGCTCTCGGGGTTGCTGTTCGGGTGGCGCGACCCACCGACCTGGAGGTCGATGTGCTTGGCTCCAGCGCCATTGCTCAGGAGGACCGATTGCAAGAGACCACGTGGTTCGTCGGTCTGCTCCAGCACGACCGCTCCGCCTCCATCGCCGAACAGGACACAGGTGGATCGGTCGGTGTAATCGACAAACTTGGTGAGGACGTCGACCCCGACGACGAGGGCGCGCTTGGCGTGGCCCGATTGGACCATTGCGCTTGCTGCGCTTAGGGAGTAGATAAAGCCAGCACAAGCGGCCCCGATGTCCATGGCTCCGGCGTTGGTTGCGCCGATCCCTTCTTGGATCAGGCAGCTGGTGCTGGGAAAGGCCATATCCCCGGTGACGGTTCCGCAGACGACAAGGTCAATGGTGTCGGCCCCGATTCCGGCATTGGCGAGGGCCTTTTGGGCGGCTTCGATGCCCAGCGTGCTGGCCGTTTCTTCGGCACTGGAGATGCGGCGCTCGCGCATCCCCGTGCGCTGATAGATCCAATCGTCCGAGGTGTCGACCATCTTTTCGAGGTCGGCATTGCTCAGGATTTGGGTCGGGACGGCGTGTCCAATTCCGATGATCGCTGCGTGTTTGCCCATCGTTTATCTTCCGACAAGATTTGTTTTCATCTTGTCCAACAGTCCTGCCTCGACGGCCTGCGCGGCCACGAGGAGGGCATTCTTGATCGCTTTTGCATTGCTGCGACCGTGACAAATGTAGGTTAACCCATTCAGCCCCAAGAGCGGGGAGCCACCGTATTCGGAGTAATCCGTCTTCTTTTTGAGTGGGGCCATGAGTTTGCGGAGCGGGAGGTAGGGCAACTTGGCCAAGGTGCCGGTTGGGAGCTGCTCGCGGATCGAGCCCATGATAAACTCGGCCACACCCTCGGCGGTTTTGAGAACGATATTTCCGACGAAGGCATCGCAAACCACGACGTCGACGTCGGTGCGAAAGAGGTCCTTGCCTTCGATATTGCCGGCAAACCACGAGTGACGACTCAACAGCTTGTGAGCTTGTTTGGCAAAAGCGTTGCCCTTGCTGTCCTCTTCTCCAATGTTCAGAAGGTGGACCTTGGCTTCATGTCGACCCATCATGATCTCGCTATAGACCCGGCCCATTTGGGCAAATTCGACCAGGTGCTCGGGGTCGACATCGGGACTTGCGCCTGCGTCCAACAGGAGCCACTGGCCCTTTTTCCCCGGAAAGGTGCTGGCGATCGCAGGCCGATGGATACCCGGCGCTTGTCGCCACCCGATAAGTGAGGCCGCCGCCGCGGCCCCGGTGTTGCCAGCCGATACCACGACGTCGGCAGTTCCCGCCTTCACAAGGTCCACCGCCACGACCATCGAGCTATCGCGCTTCTTGCGCATGGCTTCGACCGGTGATTCGTCCATCTCGATGACTTGGCTAGCGGGATGGATATCGATATTGGCCGGAGCCGGCATGGGCAAAAAGCTCGCGATCTGCTGAGGATCCCCGACGAGGGTGATGGTTCCTCGAATCAATCTGGCTGCTTCGACCGCTCCGAGAACTATCTGCTCAGGAGCGTGATCGCCCCCCATCGCATCCAGAGCGATGTTCAAGCTTTGGGCTCCTCGTCGGCGAGCCCCTTCAATTGGGCAAGGTCGGAGAAGTGAGGATTCTCAGTCTCCTTCTTCAATTGGACGCCCCGCTTTTCCGCTTCGGGGCAGGTTCCCTCCCATCCGTGGGTGCAGAGCGCTTGCATCGGTAAGTTCAAAAGGAGACCTTGACGGATCAGGGCTTCGACCATGAGATTGTTTTCTTCGAAGAGAGGGTAGTCCTCATCGGGAACGACCCGCGCATAGTCGTCTTGGGCATAGACGCTCGGGATCCCCTCGACCGGGAATTGCTCGTCCATCTCATAGGTGATGTCTTGCTCGATCGGGGCCCCACATCGGGAGCATTCCAGCACGCACCGGGTTTTGAATTCGCCGGTCACGAGGAGGAGATTGCCGGTGCTGACGGCTTCCAAAAAGCCCTCCAGCGGTTGGACGAGATCAAGATCGGCCTCTTGCGGGAGTTCCGTGCTGAGGTCGATTGCAACATGTTTGCCAGGATGCTGAAGCGCCTCGTTCAGATCCCACAGGTCATCGCGCTTCATTGGACCACGCAGTTTACCAAAAAGGATTGCTGGGTCCCAAATTCCAGATCATCGCGCGGCTCGCCGATACAAACAAGAGAGAGAAGTAACGATTCATGGCCGCCGCATTTCAGCCCAATGATGGGTTCACCAAAACCCCTGCCCAGATCCTCGTGGAACAGGCTGGCAAAAAAGGTCAGCTCGACCACCTGCTCCGGCGATTTGCGGGACTCTCGACTCACTATCCACCGAGCGAGGCCATCATCGTCCGCTTTGCCAACAGTGACTCCGAACTTCGCGACCGAGCCTACAAGTGCCTCCTAGGCATCCTGTTGGAGTCGGAGCAATTTCGGGTCCGAACTCTCGACGATGCGGTCCGGACCCTCAACGATGCTCGGTTGGTGCGCGACACCATCACGCTCTTGATCACCGACCAACTCTACGGCCTGGTTTTCGAAGGATCCGGATATCTCCGATATGAGATGGTCAAGTTTGCCGCCGGAATGGGCTATGCGCTGGAAGCCATGGCGAATTTCACCAACCTCACTAAGGAACAGTGCTTCCTTGTCGGGGTTGCCTCGACGCTCGGAATCCCGGTTCTGGCCACCGCGCAAGAGTCGAAATACGGTGGCGTCCTCGGCCAGCTCCCGGGGAGCTCTGTTCGCCTCGAAGATGCAGAGACCGCGAGCTTTGGGCTCAACCACCTCGCGATCTCGGCCGCGATCTCCCAAATTTACGAATTTCCCGATTGGGTCCAACGGGCCCTTGACCCTAATGTCATTCCGGGTCCGATTCAAAAGGGATTAGATCTCAGTCGCCGAATTCTTCTCTCCCAGAGGATCGATCGCGGGTTGAGTACCATCGCTCCCGCACTCACCGAAAAGGATCTCGATCTCGTTGGGCTGACCCCCGAGTTGTTGGAATCGCTCGTCGATTCTCTTCAGCACGGAGTGTCGACGTTCCAGCAAGTCGTCTATTCCGACCAAGAATAGCCCGGGTCGGTGGCGCGAGATTCCCAAAACCGTGCAAACTAAGAAGCAGGTTGAGGCGTCCATCTTGCTGGACCCTCGCCGCTAGCTGATCAGCGGCCCCGGCGGGTCGCGAAACAGAGGATTTGCACGTGGCGAAGTTCGTAAAGTGGATGGCGCTCGGTCTCTTGGCCGGAGTAGTTGTGGGTTGTGGCGGCGACGGAAACGACGGCGCGACGACCGGCGGTTCAACCGATGGGGGCGGAAGTGGGATCACTCGTTCCTATCCTTCGTTCAGTCTGCCCCGAAATGGGATGATCCAAGTCACGTTCCTCACGGGACAAGACCGAGTCACCCGGGCTCCAGGATCACAGGTGGCCCTGATTGACGAAGTTGAACTGCTGAATGGGGTGGACGACCGAGTTCCGGCGACCAATGATCCGGCTTTTGAGTTCCTGAATGTCGTGCTCGACGAGTTCCAGAGCTACATGCGGCTGATCCCCGTGCGGTTCGACAATGCCAACGTCAGTTCGCGAGAATTCACCGAATATCCGTTCCGCGTTCGGCGCTTACAGCTTGTCCAGCCGGATGGCACCCTCTCCGACCTCCCCGCACCCGGCGACCCCGCCGTGGTCTCGGCCCAACCGTTCGACATCTCTATTCGAGCGATTCCGGGTCGGTACACCGCTCTCCAGGTCTATCTGGATGACGAAATTTTGCGATACAGCGACACCGAAGGGCTGGTTTTTGACGAAGATAAGTTCACCCTGCTGAACTACGACCCGCGAGTGGACGCCATCCGTGGGGTCTTCAGTGACTACCTCGCCTTTGATCTGAGTTCGATGACGGGAGCGGATCGCCCGCAGCTCTCGACTGGCCAGAGTGCCGACCGCGTCTACTTTAGTGGAGACGGCATTGGCGTCAGTCGAGGTACGGGTCCGACGAGCCAGTTTGAACTTCTGGACCCCGTGACGATCCGAAGCGGAACCGTCAACCTAGGCCCGATCATCAATGGTCAGCGGGCCAACAACAGCTACACCCTGAACGACCGAACGCCGGGCAATCTCCAGGTGACCGCTCTGACCGGCATTTGGAAGGAGTCGAAGGACGTCGTGAACCCCACCGATGGGGCCACGGCCATCGCGCTCCCGAACGCGAGCGAGAGCGATAGCCACCAATTGGTCATCTATAGCCAAGACGGTAGCGGCAAGGTCGTGCAGATGTGGCAAGGCCAGATCGACTACGTTACCGATGCCGATGGTGTCGTGACCGGAAACTTTGCCGTTTGGCCGGTGAGCACCGTCGATACCGCACTCCCCAACCCGGGTGAGAGGGTCGCCGGGACGATCACCAACGTCCAACTGCGCGACGGCGTGCCGGTCCGCGGAGACTGGGACGTCACCGAAACTCAAGGTGCGTGGCCGTTCCCCACTGGGGGCGGATTCTCGGTTTACCGAGGATGAAGCCGTCCTCGGTCCTCATCGGGATCGAGACGGAGTATGGCCTTCTTGTCGAAGGCAGAGGGCCGCAAGACCAGATCCAGGATAGTGCCGACTTCGTTCGGTCCTATCCTGGATCTTGCTTTATCGGGTGGGACTACCGGTTCGAATCGCCCCGTGCAGACCTCCGCGGATTCAAGCTCGATCACCTCGCCCAAGATCCGGTCGATGCCCAGTTCGACCGCCCAGGGGCGCCGGTCCAAACCAGTGCCGAGATCCGCAGCGACCGCGTCCTGAGCAACGGAGCCCGGTTCTATAACGACCACGGCCATCCCGAATACGCCACTCCCGAGTGCCACTCGCTGGCCCAGCTGGTAGCCCTCGACCATGTCGGCGAGACGGTCTTGCGGGAAACCGCCGCGGCCTTCGGACGCCCCACGAAGGTCTACAAGAACAACACCGACTTTCACGGAGCCAGCTATGGCTGCCACGAAAGCTATCTGGCCCCGCGCGAGCTCGGATTCGATCGACTCTTTCCCGCGATCCTGCCGATGCTGATTTGCCGCCAGATCCTCACCGGAGCCGGTAAGGTCGGGAGCGAGAGTGGCGGTTGGGTTGACTTTCAGATCAGCCAGCGCGCCGACTTCTTTGCCGAGGCTGCCAACGCCGAGACCCTCTATCGCCGTCCGATCTTCAACACTCGCGATGAGGCTCATGGCGATCCGAGTCGATTCCTAAGGCTCCACGTGATCAGCGGTGACGCCAACATGAACCCTTGGAGCACTTGGCTCAAGGTTGGCTTGATCCGGCTGGCAGTGGCCCTGACTGCCGTGGGCGAGGCGCCGATTTGGCGGATTGCGCGACCGGTAGAGACCTTCCGGCGGATCAGTCGGGATCGCGAGCGCGCCTACGCTGTCGAACTGGAGGGCGGTAGTCACACCAACGCTTACTTCGTTCTGGATAGCTATCTGGCCGCAGCGGAGAAGATCCTCGACCTAGACCAAGAAGACCGACAGCTCATCCAAGTGTCCCGAGAACTGCTGGTTCAGCTCGAACAGGGGCTCCCTGGTCCCGAGAGGAAGATCGATTGGGTGGCCAAGCAACAGCTCATCGAGTCCGCCCTGGAGGGCGAGGGCTGGCGCACCGGATATGCCCAGAGCCTTGATCTGGCCTATTGCGACCTCGACCATGAGGAAGGTCTCTTCCCGGCCCTTGAGGAGTCAGGTGCGGTCGATCCCTTTCCGTTCGAGTCGCCACGGGCAGAGGGCCGAGCCCGAGCTCGAGCCATCGCCGTGAGTCGATTTGGGGCGGAACTCCAAACCGTGAGCTGGGGGTCCCTTGTCTTCGCCGGGGCCGATTTGGCGATTCCTCCTAACCTGCCCGACGATCCCGACCTCATCAACCTCGAAACGAAAGAGGAATTCATCCAACGACTGATCTCCCTCGGAGCACAAAACCGCGTATAAAGAAAGAGATGGTGCAATTCGACCGACAGACCCGCCCCGGCGAACCCGAACCCGAGCGCAAGCTAGGCGACGAAGGGGGGCCCAATAAGCCCGATCTCAAAAAGCCTGGCGCACCCAATGAGCTGCTGAAGCGCCTCAAGAAAGTCGACCCGGATCAGGCCAAGAAGTACCGGCAGCGAAGCGGACAATGAAGATCGAATCCCCGCGCACCTTTGCCGAGCTCGTGGGCTTTCGCCCCGAAGCCATTGAAGGCCACGAGCAGGAGACCCATGGCACCACCGTTCTCGCCCTGAGGTATGACCACGGCGTCCTCATGCTTGCCGACCGTCGCGCGACGATGGGCAATCTGATCATGTATGACCAGGCCGAGAAGGTCATGCCCCTGGATGATGCCTCGTTGGTCGCGATCAGTGGTAGCTTTGCTCGAAGTATCGAAGTCTGTCGGATGCTCAAGCACAGCTTCAAGTACTACAAGCGGATGTTTCTCAGCGAGATGAGCCAAGAGGGCAAGCTGCAAGAGATTAGCCGGGCTCTGGCCGGTAACTTGCCTGCGGCGATGCAGGGGATCGGAGTTTTCCTGCCCATCCTGGCGACTTACGATTCGGGCACCGAGCGCTTCTCGCTTTACTTCTTCGATACTGCCGGGGCCCGATTCGAGCATCCGGAATATGCCACGGCGGGATCGGGTTCGGAGCGCATCCGAGGGATCTTCGAGTACCTCAGCCGCACCAAGGGCTCGTTCGCGGGTCGAAAGCTGAAGGATGTTCTAGGCGACGGTCTCCACATGCTCGACATCGCCGCGGACCTCGATTCGGCCACGGGGGGCTTCCTAAAGGTTCCGCCGTGCGCCTGGACTCTGACGGCGAGTGGGGTGCAACCTCTAGAACTCGACGCCAAGACTCTTGCCCCCTATCGGGCCAGCTAGTCCTTTCGTCAAGAAAAAAGTTGGTGAGCGTCCCAGAGGGTGCCCACCAACTTTTTCTTCGCTTGCTCGGCTTCTTTAGTCGCCGGTGATATCGAAGTTGGTCGAGAGGATGATGTAGTCGAAGATCGTCACGGCCCCATCTCCATCGAGGTCGGCATTGCCGTTCCAACCGGTCGAGTTTTCGACCTTATCAAAGGCATCACTGAGATCGATGTAGTCAAAGATGGTGATCGAGTTGTCGAGGTCCACGTCACCGTTGATCACGCTGAAGTTCAGGTTGGCTAACCCGGTGTCCGTGAGCGTAAGGCCGTTGATCTTCTTTCGAAGCCAGTGGGTCGGCTTGACCGCGATCTCCACCGGGCCACGGACGTTGGTGGTGAAGCTATAGGCACCATTCGCGCCGAGGGTGAGGACTCGCTCATCGACGACGTTGCCGTTCTGGATCAGTTCAAACCTGGCCGTCTCTTGAGTGACGTTTCCGTTGAAGTCTTCCAGATTGACCCGGCCCGAGATCACTGGCGTGACGCACTCGATCTTGGTGACTTCGAAGCTGTCGACCGCCGCCTCATAGAGCGACGGATTCCCGAGATCGGCAGCGACGAATCGGAATCGCATGTTGGCCGTGGTGGGGATGACGTCGGCGATGCGGAACTCCTTCAGGGTCCATGCCGCGCTTTCCGTAACCGTCTCAAGCGTGCTCCAACTCGTTCCGCCGTTGTTGCTCACCTGCACGATGAAGTTGTCATCGGCCTGAGTGTTCTGGAACCAGCGCGCGTACTTGACGTAGTATTCGCCCGTGCCCGCAAGGTTGATCACCGGCGAGGTCAGGGTCGTGGTTCCTCCGTCGAGGTCGCCATTGAAGTTGTTCCCCGTGACGTAGCACGCTCCCGAGCCACCAAAAGCGGCCGGGGGGTCGCTCCGAGCGCCGCCGTTTCCGGCTGGGATGCCCCGCGCCCAGGCGCCGTCGGTCACCCCGCTGTTGGTCACGGTCCAGCCGAGGTTCGTGTCAAAGGTATCGCTGAAGTTGGTGATGCGTCCGTCTTGGCTGACGGCAATGCTGGGCTGATTTAGCTGGGTCGAAGGATCGCTGTACTTCTTTCCGTTGGTCCCGGTGACTTCGATGTAATAGCTGACCCGTGCGCCACAGACGATGGCAGGAAAGACCGCTTCGTAGAGATTGGTGCCCACGCTGGTCATCGGGACCGAGTTGATCACCGTTCCCGTCGTCCACTTGAGCTCGACCGCCTGGGGTGTCACGTTCCTCAGATTGAGTTGGACTCGGATCGGGGTGCCGCCATCGGGGTCGAGGATCGCCGGCTTGTTGTTCGGATAGGTAAATCCGACGCTGGTCGTGATTTGGCTGACGTCGAGCACGAACATGCCTCGCTCGATGTCGCTGACGATCACGTTTCCGCTTGGCAGGAACGGGTAGTTGTTCCAAGCCCCGTTGAACTGGGCGGAATCACTACCGGGATAGGTGTCGAACCAGCCAACCTCGACTGGAGCGATCGGGTTGCTGATGTCATAAACCCGGAGCCCGCTTCGGTAGTTTGCCTGGTAGAGGTAGTTCCCTCGGACGTATTGGTTGTGGTCGATCGCGGCAAGTCCATTGGTGAACGTCGTGACCAGCTGCGGCGCGCTGAGGTTGCTGACGTCAAAGATTAGCGAGCGCGTTTGGTTACCAAAACGCTGCTCGTCCAGCTCATCATCGACATAGATGTAGCGGCGATCTTCACTCAGCCACCCTTGGTGGCCATAGGCGATGTTGGGATAGGGGGTCCGAGAGATTCGGAACGGATTGGCCTTGTTGGTAACGTCGATGATGTCGATGCCCCGACCTTCGCTGTAGCCAAAGAAGATCTGCCGACCCGCGAGAGGGCCACTGGTGTAGGTCACCACTTGGGCGTCGTGCTGATAGGCTTCGGTCCACTGTCCGACCTTCACCGGGTTGGTGGGGTCCGCCAGGCTGAAGATCATGGTCGTCGCGTCGCCCTCGTTGCTGCCGCACGTGTAGAGGAAGCCGCTGTAGGTGTCGATAACGACGTTGTGGGTTCTTCCCGGGTTGGTGATCGTCCGAAGCAGGGTCACCTGACCTTGGTCGGCCTGACGCAGGTCCACGACCTGGATTCCAGTTCCCGAACCTTCACTCACGACGTAGGCAAAGTCTTGGTAGACCTTCATCTCGTTCCAGTCGCTGGCGGTGTGAGGGATCGTGCCAATCAGGACCGGACTGGTCGGGTTGGTGACGTCGTAGTAGGCCGACCGGTTGAAGCCTCCGATGATGGCGTATTCTCGGCCACTCGGTGAGGTGTAGCCCCAGCAACTGCTCCCGGCGGTGGTGTTGAACTGGGCCGGAGTCCGGTTACTCAGTAAGCTGATGTTTTGCGAGGTGAACTGGGCGTAGGCCGCGGCTCCAAGACAAGAAGTGGCGACGACCGCCGCGAGCGGCCTCAAACTGAAAAATCTCTGCATCCCTCAATCCTAATCCCTGCCGAATTCGGCAGGAACTCTATTGTATGCGACATGCGTGCCAATCCCAATAGTTCAAGTCATCGAGAAGATCGGCAAATTTACTAGATCCTAGGACTTTCGGCGTGGGAGCGAACCAAAGGGGGCACTTCCTTGGTCGAAATGCCTGGACCATGAAGTTGCCCCTCGCTGGAATCTCCCGCTTTAGACTTTGGAAAGCATTCGGAGTTTTTGCCCTCGGCGTCGCCTACGGAGTTTCCCCGCTCGACTTGATCCCGGACCTGATCCCGGCTCTCGGCCTCTCCGACGATATCGTCGTGTTGTTCCTTGCGGCCCGAATCATGCTCAACCTTCTCCGGAAGAACCGCCAGCGCAATGACCGCGGTGGCCACCCCGTCCGGCTCACTCCGCCGAGTCTGGCCTAACGGTCAGGATGTGCATCCAGAACCGGTCTTGATCGCGCCCATAGCCACTGCTCACCGGCTGTGGGTTGCGTCCCTTGTTCACCGGACAGGTTTCTGTGTTGTCATAGAGGGCCCGGTAGGTGAGCCGTGTTCCTTTGGCCAATCGGACCGGGGTCCGGAAGTAGTAGGCGCCCGGGAAATTGAGATTCCACCGGCGGGCGTGGAAGAGCCGCTGCTCCTTTCCATCGGGGGCTTTGGCCACCAGTTGGAGCATGGCTGAGAAGTGCCGCGCCTCGGGCAAGAACCCCGCCACCCACACGTCTTCCTCCAAGGTCAAGCTTGTCTCCAAGTTCAGACGTTTATCCGGCTCGATCCGCCAGTCATCTCGGCCGAGCGAGATCCACTCTGCGCTCGAGTTTGGCGCATCAGGGAGGAGGGTCAGTCTCACCCGTTCGGGCTTTCCGGTGGGCTGATAGACGACCTTCATCACCAAGTCGTCCTCGACGGGAACGGTGACCGGTGGGCCGTGGAAGCCGGGTGAGAAGCTCGCGATCAACTCGCCTTCGGGACCGACGTGGTCACGATTGGGGTTGACCTTGTTCCCCCGAAACAGAAGGATCTGGCGAATGGCTGGATGATCCAGTCCTTGAATTCCTGCCACGGCGGCGGGTGCATTCCGGACTCGTACCGACACTTGGCTCAGGATTCCCTCAGCCTCCAGCCGAACATCGGCAGAAAGGGCTGCGCTGAGCGCCGGTTCGAGGCGTTTTTCGACGTGTTCCGGCGGTTCACCTTCGGGCATCCCGGCCTGCTGCCATCGCTGAAAGAGCAGCGCCTGCTCGTCGGTGAATTCATGGAAAGGCGAGATCGGTCCGAGTTCACTCTGGGCGTAGACGGGGGGCATCTCGCGCTTCAAGATCTGATCCCGCACGAGCACGATCCGACGACGAACATCTTCGAGACGGTCCAGGCGAAAAGGTCCGCTTCCTCCCGGGACGTGGCAAGCCATGCACTGCTCCATCAGCATCGGACGAATGTCTTGGTGCCAAGTCGGCGGCCGGTCATCTTGAACCTGGCTGGCCTGTGCCTTAGGCCACATTCCGATGGCGATACAGCCCGCGAGAGCGAACCAAGCCCCGGACCATCGCCGTCTTTGATTTGGAATATTGGCCATGCTGCTTGCTTACCTTACTTCTTGCCTGGTGGCAAGCGTTCCTGCTCCGTCTGTCGATGGACGAGCTTTGTGGCGGGAAAGTTTGACCCTCGCGGTATCCCAAGACGACTCCAGCGCCCCAGTCCTCGCGGGGGCCGCGATCGGTAGCCAAGTGGAACTGCCGCCGGTGACGCTGCTCGACGGGAAGCAGCTCACTCTGCCCGAACCCGGAGCCAAGCTACAAGTCGTCCTCTTCGTCACTGTCGATTGCCCCATCAGCAACCGATACACCAGCGAATACAAGCGGCTCATCAGCACGTTCAATCGGCAGAAAGTCAGTTTCGCCTTTGCTTATGTGGATCTGTCGGCGAGTCGAGAGGAGATCTTGAAGCATCGTCAGGAATTCGGTCTGCCAGGGAGTGCGTTTGTCGATAGTCAGCACGCAGTGACGAGGCTACTGGGTGCGACGGTGACCCCCGAGGCGGTGGTCTTGGATTCGAAGGGAACCATCCGCTACCGAGGCCGGGTGAACGATCGCTACCTTGACCACGGCAAACCACGGGCCGAAGTGCGAGACGACCTTCGCCTAGCCCTTGAGGCGTTCCTCAACAATAAAGAACCCGACCTCACCGATACCGGCGCGGTCGGGTGTCCAATTCCGAGAGAGGATCAGTAGCGGATCGTCTGAGTCTCGGGGGCGGTGGACTCCACGGCGGATTGCTGCACCGCCGTGTCCTTCTTTCCAAACGGTGAATAGAAGAAGCCGACGAGGGCGGCATAGCCGAGTAGGCACAGCGCGACAAAGGCCCCGCGGGAGAAACTGGCCATTCGGCGCTGACTGGATTCACTGATCGTGATTCCCCAGCGGATACAGAAATTCCAGATCCCATACGCCAGGTGATAGGACGAGGCTGTGATCCCGATGATGTAGATCGCGAGGATCAAGTAGCCAAAGCTGGAGAGCTTGCTGGCCCAGTTGTCATAGAGAATCGTGCTTTCTGCCCCGCGCAGACTGGCCGCGACCGAGGTCGAGATCATGTGATAGATCAAGAAGAGCATGGCCACGATTCCGCTGATCCGTTGCCAGAGGTAGTACTTGTTCTCCCGGTACTTGCTGGCGGCAGGCGAGTCAAACGGCAGGGCTCGGCTAGTGATCATGAAGCCATAGACGGCGTGGAAAATCAACGGCGCCCAGACCAATCCGTACTTGAGAAAGAGAAGCAGGTGACTGGGGAGGCCCTCGAAAAAGTGGATGACGCCGTTGTAGGCGTCTTCCCCGACCAGAGCAAAGCTGTTCAGTGTCAAGTGCTGAACCATGTAGAAGCCCACTGGGATGATCCCCGTGAGCGAGTGCAACTTATGCCAGAAATAGCTTTCGCGTCCCGCCATGTCTTTCCTGAGTCTACATCACCTGCCACCCTTAACGTCTCATCGGTAAACTCAAGACATGCCTGTTATCGTTGACGTAGTCGCCCGAGAGATTCTGGATAGCCGGGGCAATCCCACCGTTGAAGTCGATGTCGTCCTCGATGACGGCTCCTTTGGCCGAGCGGGGGTCCCCAGCGGAGCCAGCACTGGCCAGTTCGAAGCGGTGGAGCTTCGCGACGAAGACGCTAGCCGCCACGGGGGCAAGGGTGTTCTGAAGGCCGTCGAGAACGTCAACGAGGGCATCGCGCCCCATCTGCTTGATCGTGATGCGACCGATCAGGCCGCCATCGACGCCATGCTGATCGAACTCGACGGCACTCCCAACAAGGCCAAACTTGGCGCGAATGCCATCCTTGGGGTTTCGCTGGCCGTGGCCAAGGCGGCCGCCAGCGCGGTCGGCCTTCCGCTCTATCGGTATGTCGGCGGAGTCTCGGCTTGCGTCCTTCCGGCCCCGATGATGAACATCCTCAACGGCGGAAAGCACGCCGACAGCAACGTCGATTTTCAGGAGTTCATGGTCATCCCGGTCGGTGCACCGACCTTCAGCGAGGCCATGCAGTGGGGATGTGAGGTCTACCACACGCTGAAAAAAGTGCTCAAGGGCCGCAACCTGGCTACCGGTGTCGGCGACGAGGGCGGCTTCGCGCCGAACCTGGAATCCCAAGAACTCGCGCTCGATTACATTCTCGAGGCGATCCAAAAGGCGGGATACACCCCCGGAAAGGATATGATCTTGGCCCTCGATTGCGCAGCCACCGAGTTTTATGAGGGCGGCAACTACGTCTACAAGGCTGGCTCGGTTCGATCGCGGACCTCGGCCGAGCAAGTGGCTTACCTTACTGACCTCTGCGACAAGTATCCGATCATCAGCATCGAAGACGGACTCAACGAAGAGGACTGGGATGGCTGGAAGATGCTGACCGATGCCGTCGGCGACCGAGTTCAGCTCGTCGGCGACGACCTCTTTGTGACCAACGTCGAGCGGCTCGGCCGAGGAATCGCGGAAGGTTGTGGTAACTCGATCTTGGTGAAGGTCAACCAGATCGGCTCCCTCACCGAAACCTTGAACGCGGTCGAAATGGCCAAGCGGGCGGGCTTTACCGCGGTCATGAGCCACCGATCGGGCGAGACCGAAGACACCACCATCAGCCACCTGGCCGTTGCCACCAACTGCGGCCAAATCAAGACCGGAGCCCCCAACCGCACCGACCGTGTGGCCAAATACAACGAACTGCTCCGTATCGAAGAGTCGCTCGGCAGCAGCGCACAATACGCCGGGCCCAACGGGTTTGGCAAGCTCGCCGGACATCTGGGCTAAGTTCTCGATGAATGCTGCCAAAGAGATCGAAACTCTGATTCGAGCCAAGTACCCGATCCTCTTCCTCGTGACGTGGGAGGAGGCTCGGGTGCAGAGCGTCCTTGAAGAGATCGGGACCCGCTTGAACCGACAAGTTCATACCTGGTCGGTTACCCAGGGCATGAACCCTCCGGTGAGCGCGGCGCGGAAGGATCAAGCCGGAAAGCTCCCGGGTGAACTCGAAGCCCTGGCGCAGATCCACGAGGCGCCGGAATTCACTATTTTTGTCCTAAAGGACTTCCACAGTTACATGAGGGATACCCGCGTGATCCGGCTCATGCGAGATCTCGCCCTGCGCCTCCGCGGAAAATCGCAATCCCTTATCGTCCTCTCACCAAACCTGACGATCCCCACCGAGCTTGAAAAGGAGATCACGGTCGTCGAATACCCGCTACCGGGCGCAGAAGAGATTGCGAGTCAATTGGACGATGTCATCTCCGCAGTGAGCGATAATCCCCAGTTCAATACGGATCTCGAACCTCTTGATCGAGAAATCATGATCAAGAGCGCCCAGGGACTCACCAAGGATGAAATTGAAAGTGCCTTTGCTCGTTCTCTAGTTGAGTTCAGACGGTTCAATGTAGAAACCATCTTGGAAGAGAAAAAGCAAATCGTCCGAAAATCGGGCTTGCTTGAATTTTATCCAGCCGAAAGTAGCTTCAAGGACGTTGGAGGCCATGATCTTCTAAAGGAATGGCTAGAAAAGCGAAGAACTTCTTTCACCGATAAGGCTAGAGAGTTTGGGCTACCCGCGCCAAAAGGAGTTCTCATGCTCGGAGTCCAAGGCTGCGGGAAGTCTCTCGTCGCAAAGTCGATCGCGGCAACATGGCATTTGCCGTTGCTGAAATTGGATGTTGGGCGAATTTTTGGATCGTTAGTCGGCCAAAGTGAAGAAAACATCCGAAAAGCGATTCGTGTCGCCGAATCGGTTTCGCCGTGCTGCCTTTGGGCCGATGAGCTTGAAAAAGGTTTTGCCGGCGTTGCCGGAGGCGGCAGTGGGGATAGCGGCACGACGCAACGCGTCTTTGCGACTTTCTTGACTTGGATGCAAGAAAAGACCAAGCCGGTTTTCTTGATCGCCACGGCCAATGACGTCAGCAAGCTCCCGCCGGAGTTGCTCCGGAAAGGGCGATTTGACGATATCTTCTTCATTGATCTGCCAGAGGGAGCAGAACGAGAAGAGATTTTTGCCATTCACATCAAAAAGAGGAAGAGAGATCTAGCTCACTTTGATCTCAAAGAGCTCGCCCAAAAAACCGCTGGCTTTAGTGGTGCTGAAATCGAGCAGGTAGTGATTGGTGGTCTCTTCAATGCCTACGATAAGGGGCACGACCTGACTCAGCTCGATCTCGTCCACGAGGCCGAGGCTCAGGTTCCGCTCAGTGTGATGATGGCCGAGGAGATCGACGAGCTTCGGACCTGGGCTCGACTCCGTGCCCGGCCTAGCGCGCGCAGAACCGAAAATTAAAGGGCCGACCCCGTACAAGACTGGGTCGGCTATAGAATTGCAGGTGGTGGGCCCAACTGGATTCGAACCGGTGACCTCACCCTTATCAGGGGTGCGCTCTAACCAACTGAGCTATGAGCCCGTATGAGCTTTGGAGTATACCCCTGCCCGCGCAGAGCAACAAGTACACTCCGAAAAGTGGAAGCACAGACCCCGATGCTCCGGCAATATTATCAGCACAAGGCTGAGCATCCCGGCGTCCTCATGGCGATCCGGATCGGGGACTTTTATGAATTTTATGGCGACGACGCGGTGACCGCGGCGGAAGTCCTCGAGATCACCCTGACCGGTCGAGAGGATGGGTCCAACGGCCGGATCCCGATGGCTGGAGTGCCCTTCCACAGCGTTGAGAAATACCTCGCTCGACTGGTCCAGGCCGGCCATAAGGTCGCCATTTGTGACCAGGTCGAAGATCCGAAGGCGGCAAAAGGACTCGTCCGGCGCGCGGTGACTCGGGTCATGACTCCGGGCACGCTGGTCGAAGAGTCCATGCTCAGCGCCGGCCAGAACAACTTCCTCGCCGCGATTTGCGTCATCAATGGCCGGGCGGGTCTGGCGACGCTTGATGTCTCGACTGGTGAGTTCCTAGTAACCGAGTTCGAGGGCGAGAACATTCAGGAGCGGCTTCTTCAAGAACTCGCTCGTATCCGCCCGGCCGAGCTGCTGAATGACCCAACCACTCAGCCGTTGGCCGAAACCTTGAATCGTGGAATTGGGGCCGCAACAACCGAGCGAGAAGCCCCGAACCCGTCCCGCGCCGCCCGCGACCTGATGCGCCAATTCCAGGTTGATAGCTTGGCCGGATATGGCTGTGCGGACAAGCCATCAGCGGTCGCGGCCGCTTCGATGATCCTCAGCTATGCCGAGCAAAACCGTCTCGATCTCGGCCACGTCGAAACGATCGCGGCCTACAGTGGAGATGCCAACGTCGCCATCGACCCCAACACGCTTCGGAGCCTGGAACTCACCCAAAACCTCAGCGATGGGGGGCGGAAGTACACGCTTCTCGAGGTGCTTGATGAGACGGTCACCCCGATGGGTTCGCGCCTTCTCCGCCGCTGGATCGAGCGCCCCTTGCTCGATCTCTCTCCGATCCGCGAACGACACGAAGCAGTCGGGAGATGGACGGAATCGGGGATCCGTCGGGGCGACCTTCGGGATGTGCTCAAGGGGATCGCCGACCTCGAAAGACTCGTTTCGAGGTGTGCCACGGGTCTGGCCAGCCCTCGCGACCTAGTGGTTTTGGGGCGCTCGCTGCTTCGTATCCCCGATCTCAAGGAGGCCTGTCTGGAAGTCGGATTTGGGCGCATCCATGCCCTGATCCAGAACCTAGGCGATCACCGCATGCTGGGAGCCTTGCTCCAAGCGGCCCTTATTCCCGATCCGCCGCTGACTCTGCGGGAGGGAGGCGTAATCGCCGATGGGCACCATCCTGAACTGGATGCCCTGCGGCAGATGGCCAGGAGTGGGCGCGAATACATCGCCCGCCTGGAGGCGAAGGAGAAGGAAACCACGGGCATTACTGGCCTCAAGGTGGGCTACAACTCCGTCTTTGGCTATTTCCTTGAGGTTCCGAAACGCGACATCGAGCGCGTTCCCGAGACCTACATCCGCAAGCAGACCACCGCCAACGCCGAGCGCTACATTACCGCCGAGCTCAAGGACCAAGAATCCGCCGTGCTAGGGGCCAAGGATAAGGCGGTTGCGTTGGAGAGTGAGATCTTCCACCAGCTTCGACTCAAGGTCAGCGCCGAGTCGGGTCCGATCTTGCAGACGGCGAGAGCGGTGGCCGAGATCGATTGTTTGAGCGCTCTGGCAGAGGTTGCGGTCCGGCGCAACTATTGCGCGCCGGTGATGGTGGAGGAAGATCTCTTCGAAGTCGCCCAAGGCCGTCACCCGGTGGTGGAAGCAAATGGGGCCATGTTCGTCCCCAACGATACGAGCTTGAGCCCCGAGAGCACCCGGTGCATGATCCTGACCGGACCCAATATGAGCGGAAAGTCCACCTACCTGCGGCAAAATGCGCTGATCGCGCTTATGGCCCAGATGGGATCTTTCGTCCCCGCCGATTCGGCCCGGCTCGGCATTTGCGATGCGGTCTTTGCCCGGATCGGGGCCAAAGACGAACTGGCGCTCGGGCAAAGCACCTTTATGGTCGAGATGCTGGAGAGCGCCTACATTCTCAACCACGCCGGGCCAAGGAGCCTGGTCGTGCTAGACGAGGTGGGCCGGGGGACGAGCACGTACGATGGCCTCGCGATCGCCTGGGCCATGATCGAACGGTTGGCGGAGCTACGGGCGAAGACCCTCTTTGCGACCCACTACCACCAACTCAATGTCCTCGCCGAGCAGATCCCTACGATTCGGAACTTTCAGGTGAGCGTCACCGAGGTCGGCGACCGAGTGGTTTGGACTCATCGTGTCGTTCCGGGGGGGACCGATCGGAGCTATGGGATCCACGTCGCGCGCGCGGCCGGGATGCCGTCTGGGGTCCTAGCCCGCGCGGGGGAGATCCTGGCCGACCTCGAAACTCGCGAAGATCGACACAAGATTCGCGTTGCCGAGCGAAAGACCCTCCAGCTGACGCTTTTCGAGGTCGAGGAGCCCCAGGTGGTGCGCGAACTTCGCGATCTGAACGTCGAGCAGCTCACCCCGTTGCAGGCCCTTCAGTGGCTGGATACCTGGCGGACCAAGTTGGAGAGTCCAACCGGGGGATAATGAGACGATGCAGTCCGAAATCGACGCGATCTATTCCCAGATCCGCGCCCTGAAACTCCAGGCCCGCGAGATCCGAGAGCGGATGGCCCCCGAACCGGTCGGGGAATACCGTTTCCTCAGCGCCGAGGGCGAGTTAAGCCTCTCCGATCTCTTTGGCGATCACCGTGATCTCTGGGTTGTCCACAACATGGGCCGGAGCTGCTCTTATTGCACGATGTGGGCCGACGGCTATAGCGGTTATCTGCGCCACCTGACGACGCGCGGAGCCTTCGTCTTGGTCAGCCCCGATGCTCCCGATGTTCAGAAAGCGGTGGCCGCCGAGCGCGAGTGGAAGTTCCCGATGGTCCAGGACCCGACGGGTGACTTTACGCGGGCGATGGGCTTCCTTACCGATGCCGACGGCTACTATCCCGGGATCTCCGCGTTCCACCGGAGCGAAGACGGTACGATCGTCCGCTCGGGTTGGACGTACCTCGGTCCGGGTGATGATTACAACATGGTGTGGCCCTTGATGGACTTGCTGAAGGACGGTGCAGGCGAGTGGGAACCGAAGTGAAGATCAAGCCCAAGGCGATGCGCCCGGGCGATACGTTTGGAGTCGTCAGCCCGGCCTCGGCGATCGACGAAGAGCGCTTGATGCGGGGTCTGGCCCTGCTGGAGTCTCGGGGTTATCGGGTCAAGCTCTTTCCGCATGTGCTGGATAGCGACGGCTACTTGGCCGGGACCGACGAGCATCGGGCCGCCGACCTGATGGCGGCTTTTGAGGACCCCGAGTGTCAGGGCGTGATGACGAGCCGCGGCGGGTACGGCTGCGCCCGGCTCTTTCCCTATCTTGATCTCGACCGGATGGCCCAAAGCGGCAAGATGTTCTGCGGGTTTAGTGACATCACGACTCTGCACCTCGCCCTCAACCGACGCGGTTTGGTGACGATGCACACTCCGATGGCCCTGACGCTCAGCTATGACCGCGAGCCCTGGGTCATCGAGAGTTTCTTTGGCCTTCTCTCCGGGGACCCCACGATTCCCGAAGGCGCCCGAAAGCCGGAAACTTTGGTCGCGGGGGTGGCCGAGGGCGACCTGACTGGAGGCTGCCTCTGTTTGCTCTGCGACAGCATCGGCACGCCCAACCCGCTCGATCCCTCGGACAAGATCTTGGTGATCGAAGACGTGGGCGAAAATCCGCACCGGGTCGATGCGATGTTGACCCATCTTCTGAACTCGGGGACCCTACAAAAAGCGGCCGGGATTGTGATTGGGGAGATGACCGACACGGATTCCAAAGGTGATCCCACGATGGGGGTTTGGCCCTGGAGAAAGATCATTGAAGACCGAATTTTGCCTCTCGGGATCCCGAGTGTCGTGAATTTCCCCTTTGGACACATGAAGACAATGCTCAGCTTGCCCCTCGGGATCCGCGCGCGCCTCGACGCGAGCGAGGGTTCTCTCACGTATTTAGAAATGCCATGCGCCGATTAGCCCTTATCCCTGTCATTGCAGCTGCCCTTGTGGGGGTGAGTCAGGCCCAGGTTTGGGAGAAGTTCCTCATGCCTGGGCTAAGCTATCGAATGGAGATCGATCCGAGCGGGCCGCGCCATATCCATGTCATCCGCTTTGCGGCAGGGGTGCGCGGGCTTACCGCAAAGCCGGAGGTCTCGGGTGGGCGGATCTTCGCCTTGCCCACTGATCAAGGTCGCGAAACCTTGACCGAGATGGTCAGCCGGACGGGCGCCATCGGTGGCATCAACGCCGATTTCTTCCCCTTTACCGCCGACCCGCTGGGGGCGATGATGCGAGATGGCGTTCTGGTCAGCCGCCCCGACCCCCGACGGGCAGTCTTTGCCTGGGGCCCCGGAGGTGCGACCATTGCGGTACTCGGCTGGCGAGGCACCGTGACCAAGATCGGCGGGAGTGCGATCGGATTGAACGGGATGAACGAAGAGTGCATGGAAAACTCGATCGTTCTGAACACCGACGGGGTCGCCGAAGCGCAGGCCAAGAATCCTTGCGTCCATGCCGTGCTTAAGCTGGAAGAACAAGGCCCATGGGGGGCACGCGTGACTCGCAAAGCGCAGGTTGTCGAGGTCCGCGAGGATCTGGAGCGGCTACCGGTCTCGAAGGACACCGTGGTCTTAACCGGACGCGGAACCCGAGCCGCGGAAGTCCGCGCTCTGCAGCAGGGCGACAACGTGAGTATCCAGTGGGACCTGACCGGGATCGACACCGCGCAGTACGATCAGATCGTTGGCGGAGGACCCTTCTTGATCCGCAACGGCAAGGAGTTCATCGACGCCGAGGGTCAAGGCTTCCAGAAGGGGTTCTATCAGAATCGGCACCCGCGTACAGCCATGGGGCTGACTGCCCGGGGCGAGGTGGTGATGGTCGTCGTCGATGGTCGCCAAGAGATGAGCGTGGGGGCGTCGCTTCAGGAGTTGGCCGACATCATGGAGCGCCTGGAGTGCGTCCAAGCGATCAATCTCGACGGGGGAGGGAGTTCGACGATCAACCTTTTTGGGTTGACCTTGAATCGTCCGAGCGACGGCAGCGAACGAAAGGTCGCGAACTCGGTGCTTCTCTTTGGACCCGCTCGTCCGGCTCCGGCGACCCCTGAATGGACCCTCGAAGCTCCAGCCGAGATGACGGCCGGACAGGCGACGAACCTGCGGATCTTGGATGCGAACAAGCGCCCGGTCCCGAATGCGGAGATTCTCTGGGGAGCCCAAGGCAATGCCTGGATCGATCAGGGTGGCCGGCTCAGAGGACTCAAGGAAGGCGAAGCCACCGTCAGCGCCTGGGTCCGGGGTGTTCTGATTCGGGCCAAAGTCTCGGTCAAGGCGGCTCCGGGCCCAGTCCCTGGCTCGGCCGCCCCTCGCCGATAGCAAGGGGGGCAGGCGGTACACTGCAACTATGTCCGGCATCGATCCGGCGGTGATTCGCCACGCCCTCAAGACGGCCCGAGAGTTTGGGTTCCGCTCCGTGCGACTCAAGCACGAGGGAATGTCTTTCCGCGCCACCCTCGAACCCACGATCGAATACGTGGAGGACGAAGCTGATTTTCCGACCGAGGGATTAGTCCAGATGCAGGCTCCAGTGGCGGTGGAGCTCGAGTCCCAGTCGGTCGGCTACTTCACCGTTAAGAACGGTCTGAAGGAAGGCAGCAAGATCGAGAAGGGTGACGTGATTGGAGAGATCCTCGCCGTCGGCCTTCCCAATGAAGTCATCGCCAAGGCCGGTGGCGAAGTTGACGAGGTGTTGGTCGCAAACGGGCAACCTGTGGAATTTGGCCAAGCCCTGATCCGGCTGAAGGCAGGGAGCGCATGAGGCTTTCCAGCGCAGTTATCCTGCTCGCGGCGCTCGTCGCGGTTGGCTGTGTCGATGGCAACCAGCGCAAAGACCAGGTCGGTGAAACGGTCGTTGGCCAGTCCCTCGCCCGAGCCAAAGACGTCGACTGCATGAACAACCTTCGGTCGGTGCGCCAGATGATCCAAGTCGCCGTGACCTCAAGCGACACTCCACCCGCCACGATGGATGAGATGCGGGTCAGCAAATCCATGCAACAGTGCCCCATCGGCAAAGAACCGTATCGCTACGAGGCTGCGTCGGCCACCGTCAATTGCCCCCATCCGGGCCACGAGAAGTACTAAACCCACGATGTTGAAACGCGTCCTGATTGCCAACCGAGGAGAGATCGCTTGCCGGGTCATCCGAGCCTGCCGCGAACTCGGAATCGAATCCGTCGCCATCTATTCTCGGGCCGACAAGGACAGCCTCCATGTGCAGATTGCCGACCGCGCCATCTGCGTTGGTGAGGCCACCAATACGGATAGCTACCTCAACCTCGCCCACGTCCTGATGGCAGTCGAAATCAGTGGGGCCGACGCGGTCCACCCGGGCTACGGATACTTTAGTGAACGGGCCAACTTTGCGGAGGCCCTCAGCACGATGGGAGTCAAATTTATCGGTCCGCCGGTCAAGGCGATCGAGGCCATGGGAGACAAGGCGAGCGCAAAGGCGGCCGCGATCCAAGCCAAATGTCCGGTGGTTCCAGGTTCCCAAGGGGTCGTGGCCAGTGAAAACGAAGCCCTGGAAGAGGCCTTCAAGATTGGCTTCCCGGTCTTGCTCAAGGCCGTCGCCGGAGGAGGTGGCCGCGGGATCCGCCGAGTGGACGACGCCAAGGAGCTGGCCCGGCTCTACAAACTCTGTGAAAGTGAGGCTCAGGCCAGCTTTGGCAATGGAGAGATGCTGGTCGAAAAGTGCGTCGTCGAACCTCGACACGTCGAGATCCAAGTCCTTGGTGATGAGCACGGAAACATGGTTTACCTGGGCGAACGGGAATGCTCGGTCCAAAACCTGCGTCACCAGAAAATCATCGAAGAAGCCCCCTTTGCTCTCCTGAGCGACAAGACCCGCAAGCGTATGGGCGAAGCCGCTGTCCGGGTGGCCAAGCAAGTGGGCTACAGCAACGCCGGGACGGTCGAGTTCCTGGTGGACAAGGACGAGAACTTCTACTTCCTGGAGATGAACACTCGCCTCCAAGTCGAACACCCGGTGACAGAAGAAGTGACCGGCCTCGACCTCGTCCACCTTCAACTCCTCGTCGCGAGTGGGGAAAAACTCCCCATCAAGCAGAGCGATATCGAGCTCAAGGGCCACAGCATCGAAGCCCGGATCACGGCTCAGGACCCGGACAAGGACTTTGCCCCGAGCACAGGCAAGATCACCCGTTGGGTCACCCCTGGGGGACGCGGGGTCCGGCTTGACACCTACATCACGGCGGGAACGACAATCACGCCCTTTTATGACCCGATGATTGCCAAGCTGATCGTCACGGCTCCCGATCGGGAGCAGGCCGTGGCCCGGCTACGGAGCGCGCTCCACGAGTTCGAGGTGGAAGGGATCGCCACAAACATTCCTTTCCTCCGGCGACTCGTGAAGCATCCGGACTACCGCAGCGGCGAGCTGAGTACCGCATTTGTGGGTCGATTCCTCAGCGAGGCCTCCGCCGTTGTCTGAACCCACCAAGATCTTCCGTTCTCGCCGGGCTGCGCGTACCGCAATTTTCCAGGCGCTCTACCAGCTGGAGCTTAATGGATGGGATGCCGAAGAGGCCATCGAAGACGCGCTCGACTGGCGTTCTTATTCCGAAGATGCGGCCTCCTTTATTCGTCGAACCGTCCGCGACATCACCGACCAAATCGAGACCATCGACGAGCGGATCCGCCCCTTCTTGGCCGATGGATGGGACTACGCCCGAATCGCGCTGACCGATAAATCGGCTCTTCGCCTTGCCACCTTTGAACTGTGGTCTCTGCCCGATATCTCGCCCGCGACCACGATCAACGAAGCGGTGACCCTGGCCAAGGAATACGGCTCGCTGGAGAGTGGACGGTTTGTGAATGGACTGCTCGGCAATCTGGTGGAGGTGAGCCCAAAAGCAGACTGGGATCGCAGCCAAGATACTCCGCGCGAACCGGTCGAAGATCCCGTCAGCTTGGACCCCGAGGGTGACGAGCCGGTTCTGGAGCAGGTCGAAGAGGTCGAAGAAGGAACACCGGAGTACAAACAGCTCATCCGCGCTGGGTCGTGGAAGATCAAATCCGGGAGCGAAGCCGAGTGAGGGCCCAGATCCTCGACGGCAAAGCCCTTAGCACCCAAGTTCGGGAGCAAATCAAAAGCCGCACCGAAGCCTTGGTCGCCCGAGGGGTCCAACCCCGTATCGAGGTCGTCGTCGCCGCCCAAGACCCGGCCAGCTTGGCCTATGTGCGAATGAAGCGCAAATGGGCCGAGGCCGCCGGCATGATCAGCGGAAGCTGGGAGGTCACGGCCGATACGAGTCAAGCGGAACTCATGGACCACATCCACGAGCTGAATGACGATCCCGCGGTTCACGGGGTCCTCATCCAACACCCGCTGCCCAAGCATCTGGACGAAGACTCGGCCTTGCTCGCTCTCGGGGCCGAAAAAGATGTCGATGGCATCACGCCTCAGAGTCTCGGCCGACTCACGGCGGGCTTGCCCGGGTTTCGGTGCGCCACTCCGCTCGGGATGATGCGGCTGATCGACCACCATCAGATCGACGTGACGGGAAAGCACGCGGTCGTCATCGGCCGCAGCGTGATCCTTGGCAAACCCGCGGCCCTGATGCTGCTCGAGAAGAACGCGACCGTGACCATCGCCCATAGTCGCACGCAGAATCTCGCCGACCTCTGCCGGACGGCCGACATCCTCGTCGCCGCCGTGGGCCGCCCCGAAATGGTACGAGGGAACTGGATCAAGCCGGGAGCGGTTGTTCTCGATGCGGGCTACAACAAGGTCGAAGGTCGCACTCACGACGTCGGGGATTGTAACTACGACGAATGCGCGGAGGTGGCCAGTTGGATTACCCCGGTTCCCGGCGGAGTGGGTCCGATGACCGTGGCGAGCCTCCTGAGCAATTGCATTGATGCCGCCGAAGCGACGCTGGCGTAGGATAACTTTGATCGTAGTAGGCACCGTGCTGGCCTACTTTTTGCTTTGCTACACCCTGGCACTGGGCATCGTCGGGCACAAGAATGCCGAGCAGGGGATCAACCTACCCCGGCTCCGCTCCGCCCCGGTAACGGTTGGCCAATATCGGGTTCCGCTGATCCTCACCGAAGGGCTCCATCGCTTTGATGGTCGCGACGACCGCCCGATTTTCGTCTTGATCCACGGGTATGGCGGGTCGCCCCGGACCTTCGGTCGGCTTATCGAAGAAGTCCACGCGCGCAATGGCCTCGTCGCCGTACCCTGGATGCGGGGCCACGGCGAGAACCCGACCCCGACGGTCGGCTTCGGGGTTCCCGAAGCCGAGGAGGTCGTGGCCGTCGTTCGCTATGTGCGGGCCCATCGCCCGCGCTCCAAGATCGTCGTGGCGGGGGTGTCCTTGGGGGGCGCCGCCGTCCTGCTCGCAGGGCCAAGAATCCGCGGAGAGATCGAGGGGATCGCTGTCGAAGCAAGTTTTCCGACCCTTCACGAAGCAATCGATGTCTGGACCGAAGCGGGGCTGGGCCGAATGAACGGATTCTTTTCTCCGGTGATTTGGATGGCCGAGCGGATGGTCGGCGAGAAGCCTTCTTCGGTCCGCCCCGAGGAGGCGGCCCGGACCCTGCGGGGTCTGCCGGGGGTGATCATCCGGTGCGGCGAGGATGAATTGATGCCATCTCGTTTCTCCGACCGACTGAGCACGGCGAGCGGCTGGCCGATCTTCGAAGTCCCTCGGGCGAGGCATGCCGCGGCCAGTCGCCAGGACCCGAAAGGCTATGCCGATCAACTCTACAGCCTGATTCGCCCGTAGAATTGCCAGCCTTTGTGAATATTATTAACAAACGTTTCACAAACAGCTAGTGCATTCACCGATATGTATTGGTGCCGCTTTGGGTGCCGACTCCATTTTTTTGGAAAAAGGAAAGAAAAAAAATCTCATGCGAACTGCCTTGATTGTTGGGCTTGTTGCGGCGGCGGCACTTAGCCAAGCCCAAATTGCCCAGTGGAACTTCAACTCGAATCCTGCCGATTCCTCGACCGGGACTGGCTCGATCACTCCCAGCGTTGGGTCTGGTTCGCTGAGCCTCGTCGGTGGCGCCACTACCTCGTTCCAAAGTGGAGTGGGAAGTTCGGATCCCGCCGCGGTCGACAATTCCGCCTACAATACGCTCAACTATCCGGTCCAGTCGGTCGGTAGTGGTACCGCCGGCGTTCAATTCAACGTCAGCACCGTCGGTTTTCTCAATATCCAGGTTCAATTTGACCGACGCCACTCGGCCACCGCTTCTCGCTGGGTCCAGTTGCAATACTCCACCAACGGAACGACCTTCGTCCCGTTCCAGAATTACGAAGTCAGCGGAACCAACGTGGCGATGATCAATGGCTCGAGTGCAAACCTGAGCTCGATCAGCGGCGTGAACAACAATCCGAACTTCGCGATCCGGCTTGTGACCATCTTCGGAACGGTCGGGTCGGCGGGCGGAAACGTCTACACCAGCGTGGGGAACACAACCACGGGCCCTGGCGGTAGCACCTACGGTCCGGCCGGCACCATCCGATACGACATGGTCACGGTCTCCGGTCAGCCCGTGCCCGAACCGGGAACGATGGCCGCTCTTGGCCTCGGTGCCGCGGCGCTGCTCCGCCGACGACGCAACAAGTAATTCTCAGTTTCTCTCTACGCCTCTCCGCCACGGCCCGAGTCTTCAATGAAGAAGACTCGGGCTTTGTGGTTTCTATTCAGAACCCGCCGAAGGCCTTGAAGAGTCCGCTGGAGCCGAAGTCGCTCGCGATCTCGAACCACGGCTTGGTGTCATAGTTGGCGCAGATCTCTTGAACCTGGCCATTAGCTTCTTTGCTGGCCTTGTCGATCGTCTCGCTGGCTCCTTTCATTCCCTCCAGGGTTGAGATCGCGCTCGCGGGGTCTTGCCCCGCGTTCTCCAAGATGTTGATCAGGTCCAAGATCTGGGCCCCCATCTCGCTCAGGGCCTGGTCATATCGGCTCGCGAGGACGTTGCACTCGGCCGGCGGCGGGACCTGGCGGAAGTAGTCTCGGACGTCGCGCCATTCACCCTTCATGCCCGACATGTCGATCGCGAGTTTCTCCCTGGTGCTGGGTTCGGCCGGCGCATCCTCATCGCCCAGGATCGATTTGAGCGCATCCATCGTGCCCCCGGCGGTCAGTTCGGTCAGCTTGACCTTCGCGATTCCGAGATGCTTGAGCGCGAGATCGCGTCGCCGCTTCTCGGTCTCTTCGACGTGCAAAAGATAGCGCCGAATCGCCTCGGGCATCACCTTGGACGCGGGTGCGGTGTTCTGGGTCAACGGGGCGGAGGGCCTCGATTCGACGCGGGTGAGTGGGGCGGGAGCTTCGGCTTTGGCTTGGGTCAGAGGCTCGGCGACCTTGTTCTGGTTCCGCAGTAGGCCCACCGCGCCGAAGATGAGGCCGGCCAGGACCACGACCCCCAGCAACGCATAGGGCCAAACCGGTCCCCGGGTTGGTTGGGTGGGGGCAGGCATCGGACGCCGTGCGATCGGCGGTTGCATAGGACCGGGGGCTCCGACCCCATCGGCAAACGTTGCTCCACATGCGGAGCAAAATCGAGCCGAATCGGCCTCGATACTCTGACAACGGACGCAACGCTTCATGGTTCTCTCAACCATACCAACGTCTGGCGACGATGATTTGTTGAGAAAAAGACGACCAATTCTCGAACAGGAGAAATCGACTCCGCGTCGAATTCATCACAAATCGGGTGAGTCGATGGGGATTCTGGCCCGAATTCTGGAAAGAAGGATACTAAAGTAGTAAGGATCAACGAGCCATGCGAGAACTTCCCGCTCCGTCCAATCCCCTCTATGCGCTCTTTCGCGAAGAGCTCGGGGACGCCATTCTTCGGTATGTTTCGAGCCGAGAACCGGCCGAGACCGTGGATTACCTGGCTGATCTCCTCGTTCGGTTTATGCACACCGACTCGATCTTTCGCGTGGAGGGTCGCCCGCTTGATTCGCTTTCTTCCTTGCTGGAAAGCAGCGACCCGATGACGGCCGCGATCGACACCGAGCGCGAGCGGGAGATCCACCGGCACGTCGGCGACTTCTTGCTCTTTGCCCTCGGGATGTATCCGCCGATTCTGCGCGAAGTCCGCTGGCGGATGGGGTCCGACTTGGTCGTCGACTTCCCCGCCCAAGCGCGGCAGAGCTACCGGATCGCGAGCGAAATTTCGACCACCAAGACTCCCCCCGCACCGGAGGTCTTGGCGCGGCTCAGCGAAGGGTTGGAGGACTACACCTTTACTCTCAGCGTTCTCCGCGAACGTCTGCTCTGGAATCCGCACATGGGCCAGGCGTGATCGATCCCGCGTCGTTTGAGGTCCCGGCGGGGGCCGTCCAGTGTGTCACCCGGGCGGACTGGCGGGCTTGGCTCGCCGAAAACTGGCCCCAACCCGAAGGCGTGTGGTTAGTCACCTTCAAGCGTTCCGCCGGGGACCTCTACCTGCCCTATGAGGACGCGGTCGAAGAGGCTCTTTGCTTCGGCTGGGTCGACAGCAAACCTCGGGCTCTGGATCAACATCGGACCATGCTCTGGTTTGCGCCGCGTAAGCCTGGCTCGCTGTGGTCGCGACCGAATAAGGAGCGGGTCAGCCGCCTGATCGCCTCGGGGCAGATGCACGCCTCTGGGATGGCGAAAGTCGAAGCGGCTCAGAAAGATGGGACTTGGGAAGCCCTCGACGCCGTCGAAGATCTCGTTATCCCGCCGGATCTCCAAACCGCCTTGGCCAACTATCCAGCCGCGGCTACGAATTTTGACCAGTTCCCCCGGTCGGCCCGGCGGGGGATCCTGGAATGGATCCTGCAGGCCAAGACCCCGGCCACCCGCGAGAAGCGCGTTCTCGAGACGGCTCGGCTCGCCGAGCAGAACATCCGCGCCAACCAGTGGAAGAAGCCCTAAGCCCGAGGCTCTTCCCAGCCCCCTCATCCCGCGCTAGGCGCCACCTTCTCCCAGAGGGAGAAGATCTTAACTCCCGCCTCGATTTGGGCAACAGGAACGTATGCAAACCGAACCGGAGCGCGGACGTCCCGTCCGGGGCAACCCTAGCACCTACTTCCTAACCCCTAACCCCTAGCTAAACCTACCAATCTGAGCCCTGAACCTCGGGTTTGGCTTGTGGCGGAACGGGGCGCGGTGGGACCGGAGCGGGGGGCATCTCGGTCTCTTGGCCGAGGGCGAAGCCTTGGAAGACCTGTTCGCTGAGCGAGTTGATCGCCCCAGGGGAGGAGTTTACGAAGACGACCTTGCTCTTGTCGCCGTGGGCGATGTCGCGGAGGGCGTCGAAGTATTGGTTCATGAGCACCAGGCGCATCAGGTCGTTGGCGTCGGCATCGGGGACCGCTTGCTTGAGGGCTTCAACCGAAATGGCCAAGCCTTGGACGATCGCTTCGCGCTGTTGGGCGATCCCTTGGCCTTGCAGCCGCTTGCTTTCGGCGTCGGCTTCGGCCTGAAGAACGGTGCGCATCTTGTGGGCTTCGCCTTCGTTCCGAGCGGCGATCTTGGCGTTTTCGCTGGCCATGACGGCGTTCATGGCTCGGACGACGGTCTCATCGGGGCGAATCTCGTTGACCAAAGAGTTGTGGATCTGGAAGCCGAACTCGGCCATGCGGATGCTGAGCTGGGCGTTGACGGCATCGCCGATCGCGTCTTGGTGCTCAAAGACGTCCTTGAGTTCCATCCGGGCAACCTCGGTGCGGACCACGTTCAGCACGAAGGCGCTGATCTGCTGTTCGGGAGCGGTGAGCTTATAGAAGGCTTCCGAAACGCTCTCGGGCAAGACCGAATACTGCACCCGGATCATCATGTTGATGAACACGTTGTCTTTGGTCTTGAATTGGCCAGGGATGTCGAGTTCGGTGATGCGCAGTGAGACGCGACCGGCCTTGGCGTCGATCAGAGGGAGCTTGAAGTTCAATCCAGCGGTCGCGACTCGATGGAACTTGCCCAGCCTCTGGATCAGCACGGCGTCTTGTTGCCCGACGGTGAATGCGCAACTCGCCACGACGATAAAGATGAAGAGCAGAAAGAACAACGTTCCCAAGAACTGTGCCGGTCCGTCTGCTTGGGCGAGAAAGGTCCACATGCTATCGATAGAGACGGGACCGAGGGGGCCGGCGTTGCGGCCCGAGACAGGGAGCGTTGTCGGGTTCGCGCGGGATCGCCCAATCCCCTATCTTTTCCGATTCTCGGTTAGGCTAAAATGAACTTTCCGAGAGCTTCGGTGAGTCTAATGCTCACTCGGGGCCTTGAACGTGACCCGAGTACCAGCGCGATGAGTAATCCCGGATCGATCCCACCGCCGCCAAATGGCGCGCCCATCCCTCCGCCGCCTATGGCCCCAACGACTGCTGCCCCGGGGATGGCCGCTCCTGGCATGGTGCCACCCATGCCTTCGCAAGAGGTCGCGGGCTCCGAGGGTACCGGCGCCCCGCGCTCGGTAGAGGATGTCCACATCGACGAACTGCTCCACATCGTCGTCGACAAGAATGCCTCGGACCTCCACATCTGTTCGAATTCCGAACCGGTCATCCGCGAGGATGGTGCCCTCAAGCGCCTGAACTACGAAAAGTTCACCCCCCAGGTTTGTCAGCGGATGATGTACGAAATCATCAGCGACGAAAACATCCAGAAGTTCGAGTCGACCCTGGAGCTTGACTTCTCCTATACCTTGCCGATCCCGAGCAGTCAGCGCGTCCCTGGCGGACCGACCATCCGAGCCCGGTTCCGGGTGAACATCTATAGGGATCGCGGATCCGTCGCCGCCGCCTTCCGCTTGATCTCGAGCAAGATCCCGACCTGCCGACAGTTGAACCTTCCACCCTTGCTGGAACAACTCACCGAGCGCCCTCGGGGCTTGATCCTCGTCACCGGCCCGACGGGTTCTGGTAAGTCGACGTCGCTGGCCGCGATGATCAACTTCATCAACGAGAACACCGCGCACCACATCATCACGATCGAAGACCCGATCGAATATGTCCACCAGCACAAGCTCAGCCTGATCAACCAGCGCGAAATCGGGGCCGATACCAAGAGCTTCAACAACGCTCTGCGAGCCAGCCTTCGGGAAGACCCGGACGTTCTGCTCGTCGGTGAAATGCGCGACATCGAAACGATTGCCCTCGCGATCACCGCGGCGGAAACCGGTCACTTGGTCTTCGGAACCCTGCACACCAACACCGCGGCCGAATCCATCGACCGGATGATCGACGTTTTCCCCCCAGGACAACAAGAGCAGATCCGGATCCAGCTGGCCAACAACCTCGTCGCGGTCATCTCCCAACAGCTCCTTCCGCGAGCAAGTGGTTCGGGCCGGGTTCCCGCCAATGAGATCATGATCGCCACTCCGGCGATCCGCAACCTCATCCGGGAAAACAAGACCCACCAGATCCCGTCGATGATCCAAACGAGTGGCGGAATCGGCATGATCACCATGGACCAATGCCTGCGCGACCTCTATCAGAAGGGGATCGTCACGCTGGAAGAAATCATGACCCGAGCCGTCAACATCGACGAACTCAAGAAGATGATCACCACGACCCCCAACGCTCCGGGGGGAGGACCTCCAGGGGTTCGACCGAGATAAGAAGATAGGGAACAGAAGGACAGAAGATGCCCGTCTATAGCTACACATTCAAAGATGGATCCGGTGCTCTGCAAAAGGGCACGGCCGAAGCTGATAGCGAAGAGTTTTTGCGTCAGAGATTCGCGGAACAGGGCTTCACCCTGACCGAAGTCACGGTTCTCAAGCAGAAAGTCAAGAAGCAGAAGAGCTACGGCAAGGTTAAGCTCGGGAACCTCGCTGTTTTCTGTCGCCAGTTCTCGACGATGGTGGACGCCGGCGTTTCGCTGGTCCGCTGTCTGGACGTCTTGAGTCGACAAACCCAAGACCCTAAGCTCAAAAAGATCCTCATCGACATTGGGGAGCGGGTCGAATCGGGGGAATCGCTCTCTCGCTCGATGATGCGCCACCCACGGACCTTCAACAACCTCTTCATCGGTTTGATCAAGGCCGGGGAAATTGGTGGTGTTCTCGAAGAATCGCTCCAACGACTCAGCCAGTTCTTGGAAAAGGACGTTGAGCTTCGGCGCAAGGTGAAGTCGGCTCTGACCTATCCGACCCTGGTTATCATCGCCGCGATCGGCATCGTGATCTTCCTTGTCACGTGGGTTGTCCCCCAGTTCGCCAAGCTCTTCGTCGATATCGGCCTCAAGGAAGACGACTTCCCGCCGATGACCAAGTTCCTCATCGATCTCTCGGCGACCTTTGCCTCCCGATGGTGGATTTATGTGGTTAGCATCGTCACCGTCACGGTGGCTTGGAGGCTGTTCAAGTCGACCCGGTTTGGACTCCGTGTTGCGGACCGGATCAAGCTGAAGATTCCCGTCTTTGGCAAGCTTCACCACAAGGTCTGCATGGCCCGCTTCGCGCGGACGATGGGGACACTCCTCACGTCGGGGGTCCCGATCCTCCAAGCTATGGAGACGGTCAGCGGAACCGTCGGCAACTCGATCATGGCCGATGCCGTGCTCGACGCCCGGGCGCGAATCCGAGAAGGGGACCGCATCGGGGACCCGCTGGAACAGTCTCGCCTCTTCCCGCCGATGGTCGTTCACATGATCGGCGTCGGAGAAGAATCGGGTTCGCTGGACTACATGCTCCAAAAGATCGCCGACTTCTATGAGTCCGAGGTCGAAGCGATGCTGGCATCGCTCACGGCCGCTCTAGAACCGATCTTGATCGTCTTCCTCGGCTTCGTCGTCGGATTCATCGTTATCGCGATGTTCCTTCCTCTGGTTAAGGTTATCGAATCCCTCTCCAGCGGCTCAAGCGAGTAAATTGTCCATAAGGACCAAGGCGGGCGGTGAACCCTTGGGGTTTGCCGCCCGCCTTGTTTGTCAAGACAACCCATGCCCGAACTACCCTTTTGGAAGTTGGAGTCGATCGGAAACGACTTCGTCTTGGTTCGCCTTGCCGACACCGCTGATCTGGACCTTGCGGACCTGGCGGTAATCGTCTGCGACCGACATCACGGCGTCGGCAGCGATGGCCTGCTGACCATCGAGCCGGTGGGACCAACGCAGATTCGGATGCGGATGTTCAACCCCGACGGGACCGAGGACTTCTGCGGCAATGGCCTCCGGTGTGCCGCCCATTTTGGTTGGCTCCAGATGGGGCTGGAAGGCGATCAGATCGAGATTGAGCATGGCGGGCAATGGATACGGGCCGAGCGATCCGCCGATGGAGCTGTTTCGACTTGGCTTGGGCCGGCAACCTACCAGCCCGACCGGGTGCCGACTGATCTGCCCAATGAACTCTTTCGGCAAACGGTTGAGATCGAAGGCGAGGTCCTCACCATGAGTGCCCTGAGCACGGGGAGTACCCACACGGTGGTCGAGGTTGAGGAGCTCCCCGAGAGCCCGCGGTTTGAACGACTGAGCGCAGCCATCGAGCGCCATCCGATCTTTCCGCGACGGACGAGCGTGATTTGGACCCAACGCCGGTCGCCAGAACACCTGAAGATTCGCATATGGGAGCGCGGTGTCGGGGAGACCCAAGGATGTGGGACCGGGAGCTCAGCGGCAGCCGCCCACTGGATGCGGGTCGAAGGTCGCGGGCTGGAGGTGAGAGTCGAGAATCCGGGAGGAGACGTGAGGGTGCGGGCCGAGAGTTGGCAACAGATGCTGCAGATCACGGGCATTCCGCGGCTGATGTTTGATGGGGTACTCAACGAGGCCGTCTTGGAGCAGGCCCGCGCCGAAGTGAGGGTCCCGCGGCCAGAATAAGCAAAGAACTCCCGGCATCGGACCGATACTGGTGGGAGGGGAGAGGAATTCAGCGGTGTGGATCTTTAATGCTCGAGTCTTGACCAACGCGCTCTTTTTGGCCGCCGTGTTTATCTGGGCCAAGCTCGACAACGATCGCCACGGCTATAACCCGCTCTCGGTGAGTAGCAGCATGGCGATTGTCATCGCCTATGCAGTGGGCTACATCAGCGGGACTCGAAAGCCAGTTGGAAGCAGGACTCAGGCCCTGTTGAGCTGGTATTCCGTGCCTCTCTTCACCTTAGTGAGCCTTATCGGCGGGGCGATGCTCGAGTTCTATCGCGGACAGTTGACCGTCTCTAATGTCCTTTTTCATGGCGCAGCCGGGTTGATCGTGAGCCTGATCCTGGCCGTCCAAGCCTCGATTGCGGCCAAGATGAACCCCGAGACCCGCACCCTCGCCCAACGCCTCAAGGAAGGATAGTCGGGCAAGAAAAACGCGGCCCGAGCCTTGGCTCGGACCGCGTGATTCTCGGTTCAGTCCTTTTCCAGGGACTTACTTGATGGTTCCGTCGGCGGCCTTCTCGCCCTTGGTTTCGGCCTTGAAGTCGCTTGCGGTCAGCTTGGTCGTGTAGCTACCGGTCATCGGGATGGTCATGCCCATGTCGGTCATTTCCATGGTCATGTTGGTCTTTCCGCTGGCGGTGTAGCTCAGGATGCGGCCGCTGGCCTTGTCGATGTACATGGTCCCGTCGGTGTCCGAATCGTTGACCATCTTCATGTTCATCCCTTCGCTGCTGCTGCTCGAGGTGCTCTTGACCTTTCCTCGGATGCTCACCTTAAAGGCGTCCGCGCCCATGTGCTTCTCGACGGCTTCGAGCTTCATGGTCACGTCGTTGGTCATTTCGGCAAACTCGGTGGACATCGTTTCGGGCATCTTCCAGGTGTCGCCAACCTTGACCTTGTTCTTGGGGAAGACGACCATACTGCTCAGCGAGGAAAGCGTGGTGCTCATCATTTGCTTGCCCATTCCATCCAGGCCTTCGACCTTGATGTCGCTCATCGCGAAGAGCGAATCCATCTTTCCGCCGAAGCTGAATTCCTTGGGGACTTCCATCATGCCCTGGGACATGTCGGGCTCCATATTGAAGAAGTTGTCGGTGACCTTGCAGGTGAAGTCGGCCGCGCCCTTTTCCTTATCTACCTTGCCGAAGACGAAGTTGAGGGTCATTCCACTCTTGAAGGTGAAAGCCATCGATCCGCCGCCCATGGCGCTGGCGTCCATCGTCATATCGACAACGGTTTCGGATTTGTATTGAGCTTTTTCCCCTTCAACCAGGGCTTTGCGAATTTCATAAGTCTCCTGGGCCTGGGCCATCAGCGAGAGGGCTGCCGCAGCAGCCACAAAGAGAACTCGGGTTTTCATGATCATGTCGTTCCGGCCTGGTCTGGAGGGGCTAGGCCGTCTCTACAGAGAGTATACGGCCAACTCATGGCGGCGGGTTACGCAATGTGGATCTCGCCGGGACCTTTGTCCGATGCCCCCCGCACTCTTACCGGTCTGCGTTGTGACCGAGGTCCGCATAGTGGATCATTTGCCAGGCGGCTTGGTGCACTTCGGCCCAGCTGTCCCCGGTGTATTCGACGGTGTAGCCATCGAGGCGGCGGACCCCAATGAGTTGCACAGCGGCGTCAGCCTCTTCGCTCCGGTTGAATTCCAGACGTAGGGTAGCGGGAAGGTCCGGAAGCCACGGGTCCAACATGCTCGCCTTTTCGACACCCTGTCGGGCCGCTTCTTGGATCTGGCGCACACTTTCTTCGGGGTGGACTAACTTGCCCATGTATCGGCCATAGCCTTGCTTGGTGCTACAGGTGATGATTCCAGGCAAGAGCGACGAAGCTTCCTGGCACCCGGCTTCGTCGCTGCTCACCATGACGATCGGTACATCGAAGCAGCCAGCGACGGCGGCGCTGAGGGCGATCTCTCCGGCTAGGGCTCCGTTGATCCACATGCGATGAACATAGCCCGTCATCGTGTGCTCCATGATTGCCGACGGAGTGCCGGCCATGGCGTGATATCCCACCAAGAGAGCGGCGGTAAAGGTCCGGTCGATCCCGACCATCATCCCGCCTTGTCGTGCGCCCATCCCGCTGATCAACTGGGCGTGGCCTTCCAAATCGCTGGCGAGGAGGTTCTTGCTATTGCCGTGCGAATCCTTGACGACCACTTCGCTGGCACCGGCCGCGATGGCGCCGCGGATCGCGGCATTGACGTCGGCCGTCATGCGCTCGCGCGCATAGGCAAAATCGTAATGGTTGCTGTTGGGCCGTCCGCATTGGGACCAAGAGACGAGGCCGCTAATGCCCTCCATGTCGGCCGAGATAAAGACCCGCATCGGGGCAGAGTGTACTTAGTCGGGGATATCTTCGGGCGAGATATCACTCGCGGCGACGTTCTCTTCTTGGATCTGGTCGAAAATTTCCTTTCGATGCACCGGCACGTTCTTCGGTGCTTTGATCCCAAGGCGAACCTGTTCGCCACGCACCTCAAGAACGACGACTTCGATGCCGCCGTCGATGATGATGCTTTGGTTGACTTTTCGGGTTAATACGAGCATGTCGGCGCCCTCCGTGGCGTCCGGCGGTGATGCCCCGCGATTGGCTAGGCGGCGGCAGGCTCCGCGGAGTTACTCCCAGAGTTGGGAGAATACTTGATTTCGTATCGTGGATCCTCTAGAACTACTTGTTTGGCGTGCTTGTTTTCCGCATTGATCAGGATTGGACCGGCCAAATTGAGGGTCATTGCTTCTGGTTGACCCTTGGGGATCGTCACAAGGCAAAAAACCAGCCGAGCCGTCTCTTCTGAGATTTCCAATTCGGTGGCGGTGCGCTCATCGAGGTCGGGGGCATAGTCGGGACAGTAGAGTTGGGGCTCGGTCATCAGAAAGGCGACGGCCGGGTCGTCGATTGACTGTAGCCATCGAAAGGGTGACCCTTCCTTGTGTTGGAGCACCAAGAACGACTGCAGGCTAGGGAACCCAATCAGGCCCTGTCGAAACTCGATCACGTCGTCGGCGAGGTACTCCACCGCGCCGAATCGTGTCGTCAAGAGTTGAGTCACTTCTGTCATCGGATGTAGTCCATGAGGCTGAGTCGTTGGGCCTGGGTGATGCTGGTCAGGGCAGCTTGATAAGCTGTCTGGGCCAATTGAAATTCGGTGAGCGCTTCGGCCATGTCGACCTCTTCCACGTCAGCAATGCGTTCCGTGAGTTCGTCGATCCGCCGGGTGTTCTGGGTTGTTCGGGTCTGGACTTCTTGCAGGCTAGCCCCGATGCGGCCGCGCTCGGTTCGGACCGTAGCCATGCTGGATTGGAGCGATTGAAGGCTGGTTCCGCTGATCAGCGAAAGACTGCCCGATTGGAGGTTGCTCCGCAGCGATTCCAATGCGTTATAGGCGTTGGTGATCATGGTCCCGGCCCGGGTGTTGACGGGCAGAGTTTGCCCGGCTGCGACTTCCACGATTACGTCGTTGTTGTCTCCCGAGAAGGCCACGGTCGGGCCGGCTACGGCGAACGGAGCGGACGTATTGAGCTGACCCCCAAAGAGATACTGGTTACTTCCGCCCTGGGCGTTGCCAAGCTCCACCAGTCGTCGCTGGAGCGCAGAAACCTGATTGGCCATCACGTCGCGAGCCGCTTGGTCGGTCGAGCTGTTGGCACCTTGCAGACCCAACTGATAAGCCTCTTGGAGCAGCGTATTGATTTCCCCGAGGGCACTTTCGGAGTTTTTGAGATAATCGTTCGCACTGACCAAATTGTTCTGGTACTGCACAACGGCGTTCTTGAGAACGCTGCTTCGCACGACCACGGCGGTTCCCGCAGGGTTGTTGACGCTCAGGTCGGCACGCTTGCCCGTCAGCAATTCCTGTTGCGTCCGCACCATGCGGCCGTAGGTTTGCTGAATCGTCCGACTGTAGTTGTCGTATTGGTAGCGCGTTCCGATCCTACTCATTCACCACTCCTTCCCGGTTATCTTCGCAGCATATTGATTAAATCTTCGGTAACTTGGTCGAACGTCGTCAGAGTCTTGGCCGCCGCTTGATAGGCTCTTTGGAACCGAAGCATGTTGGCCATCTCGTCGTCGAGGTTCACCCCGCTGACCGCCTGCTGTTGCTGATCGATCTGGTTGAGGATCGCAGACTGGGTATCGGCCACGCTCTGATAGAACGCTGCATCGCCGCCCAGCCGGGTGACTTCATCCTTGTGGAAGTCGATGAAGGTCTTGTTCCCTAGCGCGGCGATGCTGGTTCGACGAGCGTTGGCGATACTCAGGGCCAGGCCTCCGTCGCCGCTGGCCCCACCCGTACTGTTCGCGATATTGCGAAAGTCGGCGAGGACATCCGCACTCAGGTCGAAGTCAACCGCGCCCGTCTGCGGCGGCACGGCAACATCGTTGAAGAACCGGATCCCGGTCGTTCCGTTGGGATTGGTCCCGGTGAGGTGCAGTGTGTTGATGTGCGTCCGGAGATTGTTTGCAAGATCGTCCAGTTGGTCCATCGCGGCTTGGTTCTGGCCGACCGATTGCAGGAGGCCCGAGAGCTGCCCGCTCCGGATCTGGACGGGGACCGTCCATCCGGTGATCCGTCCCGTCGTGGGATCGTACGTATTGGGCAACGTGCGATACCCGGTTGTATCGACGAGGGTGAACTCGCTAACGTTGACCGTGATCGTGCCATCCCCAAGCTGGGTGGTGTGGACGTTGACCAACTGGCTGAGATCCCGAATCGCGAGATCGCGGGAATCCATCAGATCGTTGGGCTGGCCGCCCGTCGCGAGTTGGGCCCGGATCTGGTCGTTGAGGTCGCTGATCGCTTTCCCCAGATCGTTGACTTGGGCAATCGCGGACGTGATTTCGTCGGTTTTCTGGAGATTTTGGCTGTTGAACTCTTGCCAAGCCGCTCGGATTCGACCGGCTAGGTCCTTGCCAGCAGTCTGGACGGCCAATCGGTTGGCATTCTCTGCCGGATTGCTTGCAAGCCCGCTCCAAGAGTCGAAGAACTTACCAAGAGCGGCCGAGATTCCGTCCGAGCCAGGCTCGCGCAAGACTCCAAGGATGCCCTTCACGTTGGTCGCCATCGTTTGGTAGCGCGTCATGTCGCCGGTTGCGTTGCGCATCCGACTCTCTAGGAAGAGATCCCGCGCCCGGTTGATGCTGCCGACGATGACCCCGGTACCGAGCGAGCGTTCGCCCATTTGGAAATAGCGCAAAGGCTCGGAGGTGCTCAAATCGACGGTTTGACGCGAGTACCCCCGGGTGTTCACGTTCGCGATGTTGTGACCCGTGGTTTCCAGCATGCGCTGAAACGCCCGAAGCGCGCGCGCCGAGGTATCGATGCCGTGAAATGGACTTGGCATGGAGATCTCCCTGCCGCCTAGGCGGCTTGGTCAACCAAGACCGGGGTGGCTGCCTGGGATGCAAACCGCCCTTCCGACTCGGTCGCGGCCTTCATCACGATGGCCGCCGTGGCATGCATAAAGTCCAACTCGTTCTCGATCAGGCGCCGATTTCGTTCCATCGTGGTGTCGATGGTTTGCGAGGCGGCCTTGATGCGGTTGGCGAGTCCTTGGATCTGCTGTGCTTCGGCCTTAGGAAGCGCCCCCGACAAACCTCGAAGATTGGGTTCGACCCCTAGCTCTTCGGCCAGCTTGAGTACGGAAGCCACAGCGCGATCATCGATCTGTTGCATCTTGGCGATCATTTCGTCCAGATTGGTCTGGAGCGACTCCACCGTCGGTACGTCGCGGCGGATCAGGGCACGGGTTTGCTCGTTGAGCCACCGAAGCAAGCGCTCGGAGGTACTCAGCCAGTCCCACCAGTGCCGTTGTAGTTCACGGGTTCGGGTCATGATTGTTCCTTTGGGGTGTTTTGAATCAGTCGGGCCATCTCGGGTTGGAGCACCTGATCGGCTAATTGTCGAAAGAGGATGTCGCCGAGCTTGAATCCTGGCGATTTGGCCAAGTGCTCACTCATCGAATCGTGAAAGAGGTCCCGGCCGAGTTGGGACATGCCCGACTCCTCGCTTGCGCGTTGCACCGTTCGCTCCATCACTTGGAGCATCTGCTTGAGCAGTTGGGCTTCAAACTTTTCTGTAGAATCGAAGAGTTTTTCGAGCTTTTTCTGCCCTTCTGGCGAGATATCGTTGAGTTTCAGCTCGAACTTCCCGCTTTTGAAGAGGGCGTCGCCCGGCTTCTTTCCGAGTGCATTCAGGATGGGTTGCTCGAGTCTCATTGGACCTTGATCCTGGCCTTGAGAGCCCCCTGCTGCCGCAGAGCCTGGAGAATCGCGATGACGTCTTGGGCGCTGACCTGCAACGCATCAAAGAGCTTGGCCAGATCGCTGAGCGTCGCATAGGCCGGGACCTCGCCGACCTTTGCGCGGTCTTCGTCGATCTGGATATCCACTTCGCTATCCACCACCGTGACTCCGCCGCTCAGCGGTGCCGGTTGGCTAATGACTGGATATCGAGCGATGCTGACCTTGAGTGCGCCACGGGTGATGAGAGCGGGACCGATCTTGACGTTTCCGCCCACCACGATCGTCCCTGTTCGCTCATCCACCACCACCAAGGCAGGGATGTCGGCAAAGACGGTGGTGCTCTCGATTCGGCTCATGACCAACACCGGATCCTCCGTCGTCGGCAGACTCACTTCGATCGTGCCTCCATCTTGGGCCCGAGTGACGAGGCTGGGAAAGCGCTTTCCGAGCGCCTCGGCCACCCGACTCGCCGTCGTTAGGTCGGCGTCGTCGAGTTCAAGGTAGAGCTTGTTGCCTTCGAAGACCATCTGGAACGGGGGAACTCGCTCGACAAATCCGCCGCCCGGAATTCGGCCCGCGTTGACGTGATTCTTGGTTGCGCTACTCCCGCCGCCACTGGCGCTGGCTCCGCCCACACTCAGAGGGCCTTGAGCAACCGCCATCGCGTGCTCGTCGTCGCTCTGCGCATAGAGTGGGGTCTGGAGAAGCGTCCCGCCGTAGAGGCTCTTGGCGTCGCCAATGCTCTGAACGGTGATATCAAGCCGGTTTCCTGGAGTTGCAAAGGGCTGCAGCTCGGCCGTCACGGCCACAGCCGCCACGTTTTTGGCCTGCAGCAACTTCGGGTCGATCTGGGTGCCGAACTTCCGCATGGCGTTGGCCAACAGAGTCGCGGTGAAGGGGGTCTTGTTGCTGTCCCCGGTCCCAGCCAATCCGACTACCAGGCCATAGCCCAGAAGCTGATTGCCTCGGACTCCACGAAACCTCGCGATGTCCTTGATCCGGACCTCGATGCCTTCGCTCTCCGCCGCAGTGGGGCTCACTCGGACGGCGGGTGGCTTCTTTTCTGCAGGCTTCGGAATCGCATCTTGAGCGGTGTCTTGAGCACTCGCCAAGCTGAATAGAAGGCTGCCGGTGAAAATCAACAGGGCTCTCATTTTTCGCTTACTTCCCTTCTTGTAGGAGGCTTGGAAGCCGGGCGCTTCTCGCTGTTCTTTGTCTTGTAATCTTCTTGCTCTCGCCGGGGCGTCTTGGCAAGCTTCATCACGCGGTCTCTTGGGTTCATCAAAATCTCCTAGAAGAGCCAGTCGAGGAGCTGAGTTAGCAACCCTCGCCGCTGTCGGTCTTGGATGAGACCCTTGCCTTCTAGCCGGATATCCGCCTCGGCAATGTTTTCGCTCATCACGGTGTTGTCACTCTTAACATCGTCGCGCCGGACGATACCGGTGATTTTGAAGGTCTGCAATTCTTTATTGACCATCAGCGTTCGCCCTCCTTCGATAAGAAGATTGCCGTTCGGAAGGACGTCGGTTACGACAACGGCCATCCGGGCCGTTACCTTTCCATTGCGAGTGGTCGTTCCAGTTCCTTGATTGCTACTACTGTCTTGGCTAGTCCAGGGGCGCACGAGTCTCTGAACAATATTGTTGAAGAGGTTCAGGCTTATGCTGTTGTTATCCGCTTTGCTGGCATTCGTCGTCGCCGTATAGGTAGCACTCGAAGCTTCGCTGATCACAACGGTTAGGATGTCTCCCTTTCGGCGTGCGGTTCGATCGGTGAACGCATTACCCTTTTGGTCGTTCCATAGTGTTCCTACTTGGGCGGAATCGTTCTTATCGATGACTTGAGCCGATGTGATTTGGATCATCAAGAGGCTAAGAATGAGAATCTTCTTCATGGTCGAACCTCCACTTCGTTGTCATTCAACTGATGCGCGGTGAATCGCTTTCCATTGGTCAGGGTAACCTCGACCGGTTCTCCTGGCTTACCGACTTTGGTCACGCGGCCGGTGGTCTCAACACGAACGTTTTGTGCGGTGACGAACACCGTCACCGATTGTCCAAATCGAAGCGGCTTGGGGACCCCCTTTCGGACGAGGACGACGGTTCTACGTTGGATCACTCGATTGCCGGATCTGGCCGCAATCGTCACCCTAAATCCTTTGTCGTTAGTCGAAACCTGTTCGGCGATCAGCTCGAAGGATCCCTGGGGCATCACGATAGGACTTACGGTACCTTCGAGTTCGAGAGTCCCATAAGTGCCATTCTCTTCTTCTGCTGCTTCCTGCGCCTTCTTGATCAGCATTTCTGAAGTTGCGATCTGATGGATCTGTGCGATCGTGATCTGCTTCGGCATGATGATTTCGACTTCTTGGAGTTCGATATCATGCGCCAGAAGCCGCGCTCGGATGCGGGCCAGGTCCAACTTCCGTTCGACTCCTAAAGGAGGGGTGTCTCCTAACGAGATAGCCTTGATCTTCTCAACGAGTTCCTTTTTTCCTTCGACCGCAGCGATCATTCCGATCAAGATCTCTGGACCCTCGATGGAAGCACTTTCCAAAAAGCGAATCTGTACGGGCCGAGTTGACGTGACTTGCTTTGGAGGAGCTGTAGATGGGCGGGATTGAGTGCGTTGCGGCTTTGGTTCCGCTTTGGGCGTCGTTGGACGTTCATCGGTTTTTACCGCCCCAGAGCGAATGACGCCAACCTCCTCAGAGGGTTGGTGGAGGCTAGGCCGAATCTGCGAAGTAAAGTATCCTTGATTACCGAGCGGAGCATTGCCCTCGGGAAAAACCGCGATGAGAAGTTGACCCAGTGAAACCTTTCCTTCTGGGCCGTAAGCGGTAACAAATCCCTTCGCGTCGATATCCACCTCGGATAAGTCGCCGGAATAACTGATGGAAGGAAGGAAAGTCGCCTCTCTCACCGATCCAAGCTTGCCACCGTGCAGCTGTAAGTCGATCGATTTTGCGTAAACGACTCGGCCTGCTTGGGTGAGTCGAAAGTATCCCGGTCCGTCGACTCTCCAAGTGAGAGGCGTGGCTTGGACGATCAATGCGACGTAGAGACTAAGCGCCATGAATTACCTCTTAAGCTGGTTCAGAACCGAGAGCATCTCGTCCGCGGTTTGGATAGCTTTACTGTTAATCTCATAGGCTCTCTGGGCGAGGATCATTTTCACCATCTCTTCCACGACTTGGACGTTAGAACCCTCGACGTGTTGGCTTTGGATCGTGCCCATGCCATTTGAGCCCGGTTCACCTTCTTGCGGATCGCCGCTTGCTCCGCCACCGAGATACAGGTTTTGACCCACTCGGGTCAACCCGGCCGGGTTTGGAAAATTGGTGAGGCTCACATTGCCCAAAACAACGGGTTCGGCATTTCCGGGAAGAATCGCGGAGATCACGCCCGTAGAAGAAATCGTAATGGCTTGTGATCCAGTCGGAACCGTTACGTTCGGGACGAGCGGATATCCATCGTGGGTCACCAAGAGTCCTGCCGCGTCGAGCTTAAAGCTGCCATCACGGGTGTAGGCCGTCGTTCCATCGGGTCGTTCGACGGCAAAGAATCCAGGACCGACGATAGCCATGTCGGTGACATTCCCTGTGGCTTGCAGCGGGCCTTGCTTAAAGCTCGATCCGGTGGCGCTGAGTCGAGAACCAAGTCCGACTTGTAGCGGCTCGGGAGAGTTCACAGCCCCATTGTTTTGCGCTCCGCTCGATCGCTGAGTTTGGTACATCAGGTCCTGGAACTCGGCAATCTGTTGCTTAAAGCCGGTCGTATTGACGTTCGCCAAATTGTTAGCAATCACGTCAAGATTGCTCTGCTGGCTGATCATGCCGGTACCGGCTGTTGTAAGACTTCTGAGCATAAGATTCTTCTCCTTAGTTCCGCTTAGTTACCGCGCAGGGCATCCAAGAGCCTTCCTGTCTGTTCGTCCTGGGTCGAAATCGACTTTTGGGCGAGTTCATAGCTTCTGTTCAAACTGATCATCTGGATCATCGACTCGATCGGATGGACGTTGCTGCCTTCCAGCGAACCTTGTCGCAAGTTGGGCGAGTCCACCGGAGTCATTTGGTCGGAGCGAAAGTAGGTTCGTCCGACTTTTTCGGTTGGACCGTAGAAGACTCCGATTTGGGCAACCTCCACGGCGTCATCTTCACCGAAGGGGGTTAGAGAAATGTTCCCGTTCTCATCCACCTTGATCGTTCCTTGGTCCAGGAAGATCGGATTACGGTTGACGTCGAGCACGGGCAACCCTTCGCGGGTCACGAGTTGACCGGCAGAATCGCGCTCAAAGGCACCATCCCGAGCATAGAGAGTCTCTCCGTTGGGTCCCTGGAGGGCAAAGAACGCGCGGGGATTCTGCAAGGCTAGGTCCAGCTGCCGCCCGGTGTCATTGATGTTGCCGAGATCATAGGTGACATAGGTGTCTTGGGCCGCCGGACCCGAGCCCATGGTGCCGATGATCTCCCCCCGGCCGCCATCGGCCCGCAGGTTTCGCTCCATCCAGTCCCCGAACTGAATACCATCCCGCTTGAAGGCGGTGGTATTGACGTTGGCGAGGTTGTTCGCCACGACGTCCAGCCAGTCCTGGCTGCTCTTCATTCCGGCCGCAGCCCCGTAAATTCCACGGTTCATCCCACCTTAGGTGTCGGCAAAGGGGGATGAGGGTCCGAGGGCAAGACTTCGCAATCTACTTTAGGTTCTGGGAAAATTCCCTCGAAATATGGAAAAAGGAGGGGCTGTTAGCGCTTACTCCGGCTTCCGAAGAGCTTTTTGTCCACCGACCAGTCTCCCGGTCCCATCAGCAAGATAGCGGCCGCCGCGACCATGACCAAGAGAGGATAGGCTGGTCCGAGGATCGGGTTTTGGACCGCTGGGTCCTTGCTGCTGAAGTCGGCCACGAGGGTCGTCATCTGGGTGACCTTGAGATAAACCGCCACCGCCATCGTCGAGACGATTCCAAAGGCGGCGATCCGGCTGAGCGCACCGAGCAGAAGGCCGAGTCCGCCAAAGAACTCGGCGATGATCGCAAGAGCCCCAAACATCGGGGGAATTCCCATCCCTTTTTGGAACATGGAGAGCGTCGCGCTGAACCCGGCCCCGCCGAAAACCCCGAGGAACTTTTGGCAACCGTAGTAGAAAATGACTGCGCCCGCGACGAGGCGCAGGAGCAGGAGGGCAAGATTGGTGAGGGAGTCAGATCGGTTTGCCATTTTGGGTCTCCTGGCAATTTTATACGGATCAATGCAGGAACCCGCTTCTTGATCTGCCGAACATACTAACAAGATCAGGAGAGGATCCTCGCCTATGTGGTCCGTCCTGAGTTAGAGGAACGATGAAGATGACGAAAAGTGGGTTATTTCTGGTGGGTCTTGCCGCGGTTGCGGTCTTGGGGCTCGGGGCTTGTGCCAAGGAGACTTCGGTCGCGGGCAAATGGAAGGGCAAGATTGAGATGCCCGAACCGAAAAACGAGCAGGAGAAGGCCATGGCCAAGATGATGGAGGGCTTTGCGGGCATGATGACGCCCGACCTCGACCTGCGTGAGGACAAGACGTTCACCATGAATATGATGATCCCGATCGAGGGAACCTGGGCCCAATCCGGGAAGACGGTGACCCTCACGGCCAACAAGATTATGGGCATGACCGTGGACGAGGCCCAAAAAATGGCCGCTCAGCAGAACAAGGGGGTCACCCAAAACCAAGATCTGCAAAAGCCCATGATCCTCACCATCAGCGAGGACGGCAAGTCGATGACCATGCAAGGGGAAGGTGCCCAAAAGGGCACCATCACTTTTGCTCGAAACGAGTCCAAGTAGGGTCGTAGTAGCCCGCATCAGTGATGCCCGCCATGCCCATGGCGGGCATTTCGCTTTTCAGTCTGACCCAGTCGGGCACGGGCACCCCCGGCGAAAAGAGCGGAAGCCGGGTCAGGACCCGGAGATCGGCCATCGTGCTTCCGGTCAAGACGCCGACGCTGGCGCGGTCAGACCCTTTTCGCGGTCGGATCGCCACCAAGGCTTGATCGGCAGACAAGAGCAAGTCATTCGGCGAAACACCGAGCTTCTGCCATCCCGAATTGATGCGGGCCGGACCCAGCAGGAGGTAGTTGCGATGAGGCTCCGGTCGGAGTTCGGAATCCAACAGAATCTCGGGACTTGCGTTTCCGATCATGGCCATCCATTCTGCCAGGTAGCGGGCCGTCTGCCAAGACCACTTCTTTTCGTCAATCGAACCACCGGTGCCCACGACAAGGGCGACTCGATGACGGTAGATCTCCGCGAAGCCTCCCCCGCGGGCTGGCGATTTTTCGGATGCTGGGAGCCCGTTGGGCCCCGAGCCAACCGCGTACCACAGGGGTCGGCGCATCGCCCCGCCCTCGAATCCGACCGCATCGCGATGAACAAATTCATGCCAGCCAGGTCCCTGCAGGTTCACGACGACTCCATCGATCTCGATGGTGCGGACTTGGGCCCCCAGCCTCAGGCGAAACCGCCGAACGTTTTCGGTCGAAATTCGGACTCGATCGCTGGCTGCGTACTGGGCACCCTTCACGCGACTCAGGACAAAGCTCCTCTGTTGTTGCAGGATCTCGATCCACCCAAGGCGGCTGGCGATGCCAGGGGACGCGGTCACGAACTCCAACTCCGAAAGGTCTTTGGCCACCTGTACGCGAGAGAAGAGGTCGAAGATGCCCGGGAAGTCCATGCACTCCGCGCCGGGGACCTCGGGGCCGTCATACCAGTGACCACCGCCCTTCTCTTCGTGCAGACGGACCCATCCGCCAGCCTTCTGAAGTTCGGCAAACATCGTGCGCGCTTGGTCAGGACGAACGACGTCATCCGCGTCACCGTGGACGATCTGGGTCGGGAGCAAACGCAGGTTAGAAAGAAACTGGAGCGTGTCGCTCGGCAGATAGGCGCGTTGAAAGACTCCTGCTGCAGGGTGGTTGGGATCGATCGACGGGCCTCCGCCATAAGTGTGGAAGGCGATCCAGCCAGCGCAAGGTCCCAGGGCAGCCAGTCGGTCCGTTAGATGAGCGCCGACGTGCCACGTGCCATGTCCACCCATCGAGTGGCCGGTCAAGAGCACCGCGTCATCGGGCCGAGGGGCACCCAGGAAGTGATCGAGTACTTCGATCGCGTCTAGTCGGCCGATTCCCTCCCAGTTGAATCCGAACGGGCGACGGTTGGTCGCGCAGATGATATCAACGTCGGCCTTGCTACTATACGCGGCGGCTTGGCTAGTCGCCTCGACGCTGGCACCATGCAGGCTGAGGGCTACCCGCCGAGGCCTCTTCGGGTCAGGCCTGAGGGCAGGGCGGACGCAGTAGTATTGGACGCTTCCATCCATGCCGCTCCGGAAGGTTCGTTTTTGGAACCCGTCGAATTTCGGCAACTCGTAGGCGGTTTCGGCCACTTTGGTCGCGCCGCGGAAGAGGGCGACGGTGACCTTGCGAGCTTGCGAAGGAAGTTGAACCGAAGCTTTGTGGAGACTCAAGGGGGTCAGGCGGCTCACCTGGGTCGGAGCGGTCCATCCCCCGGTCTCACCTTTGGCCCGTAGGGTCAGGCCTGACTGCCACTCGGAAGTGAGGTTGCGGAGCGTGACCCCGGCCAGCCGCTCCCGCGGGTTCCAGTTCTGGCACGGCAGGGTCGCGTCCTCGGTGGCGATTTCGAGCTTAGGCTCGGTCGGCGTCAGCGTGCCTCGGAAAAACCCTCTCCCGCAGGCGAAGAAGAGGTCATTACGACCCCTTTTCAGCTGAACTGGGAAGTTCCCGTACCCGAAGCCATAGACATCGCTGGCTCGGGGCTCGCCGTTTACGTAGACCATCGCCGAGCCTTGGCCATTGAGCAAGAAAGTTTGGTCGGCAGGCAGGTCGATGCGGAAGTGGAGGTAACCGGTGCTGGTGGCGGGGCCTTCGAAGTTTCCGTCGGCTTTGGCCTTCACTTCTTGCCACGTGGTCGTGTTGGGGGTGCGACCGGCCACAAACTCGGCCTGAACCGGATCGACTCTCCAAAGCGCCCGGCTGCCCCCGGGGATCGTCGTCGCTCGGGCCTCGATCAACGGGATCGGAGCGGCGGAAAGAAGAACCAGAGCCAACAGGGCAGGCATCGTATGAGCATATCCCAGTTTGGTTAGGGGTTAGGGGTTAGGGGTTAGGGGTCCATCTCGACCTGCCCGTGGTGATGTAAGCCACAAAGCGGAGGGCAGTGGCTGGGGGTTCGGATCCTCGGTTGCTCCTCACTCACCCTCACCCCGTTCGCTGTGCTCACGGACCTCTCCCAAAGGGAGAGGATCTTGGGCTCCTGAGCTCTGGCGATCGCGAGTCGGTGATTCCAAACAACCCCGTTCGCTGGGCCGCCGAGGACCGGCTGATTTTTAGCTGGTGGCGAGGTCTTCCTTCCAAGCCCGGAGCCATTCGGCGATGCTCCACGCTTGGAACGGGCAGCCGCCTGGACGGCGAGGTTCATCCCCGTCATAGACTTCGGCGATGCCCCCGATTCCGTATTCATCCAGGATCTCGCGGGCATGACGCAAGAGCCGCCGAGCCTCGGTGGTGTCGCCGGTGAGCTTGACCATGGCTGTGATGTAGGGACCCATCAGCCAAGGCCAAACGGTGCCTTGGTGATAGGCGGCGTCACGGTCGATGATCGGCCCTTCGAATCGACCCTTGTAGCCCGGCGACCCTTGTGAGAGAGTTCGTAGGCCGACCGGCGTAAGGAGTTCGCGCGTGACGGCCTGGAGCGCTCGCTCGGCCCGGGGACCTTTTGCGGGTCCGAAGGGGAGGGCCATGGCGATGACTTGGTTGGGACGCAGCGACGCATCGTCGGGATCGACGGTGTCGAAGTAGTATCCGAGGGTCTCCTTGAAAAACTTCCGATCGAACCAGCTTTCGGCGAGTCCGGCGGCTTGTCCAAACCGGGTGCTCTCCAAGCCAAGTTTCTCGGCCAACCATTCCATGATGCGGACGGCATTGACCCAGAGGCCATTGATCTCGACGGGCTTTCCGTGGCGGGGGGTCACGACCCAATCTCCGACCTTGGCATCCATCCAAGTGAGCTGAACCCCGGTGGCGCCTTGGGTCAAGAGTCCGTCGGCGGGATCGACTTTGATGCCGTAGAGGGTGCCCTTGACGTGCCAGTCGAAGACCTCGGTGAGGGCGGTCATTGCGTCTCGAGCGAACTCGTCATCCCACTCGGCCAGAAGAGTTTTGTAGATCGCGTTGGCGCACCAGAGGGTCGCGTCCACAGTATTGTATTCGGGCTCTTCCCCTTTTTCGACAAAGCGGTTTGGGATCAGGCCTTGGTGCATCTGCGAGAGGTAGTCGCGGATGATCTTGCGGGCGAGGGCTGGCTGGCCGGTCGCCAGGCACATGCCGGGCAGGCTGATCATGGTGTCGCGGCCCCAGTCGGTGAACCACGGGAATCCGGCAAGGATGCTGCTTCGCGTCGGTGTTTCGATGAAGAACTTGCGGCTGGCGACTTCGAGCTCTTGGGCGATCGAGGTGAGTGGCTCGCTGGATTCGGCCCAATCGGTGTAGGGCTTCACGTTGGCCTCGGTGCTCGCGACGAGTGAGATCGCCTTACCCGGCCCGAGGTCGTAATTCAGCTCGCAGGGGCAAAAGAGATCATCGCGAGGGTCGAGTCCGCGCTCAGTTTCTCGCAGGTATTCGAAGCGGTAATACCATCCGACTGCGGGGTGGCGGTTAGCCCCCTCGTGGCTTAGGTGCAGGGCGACGCCGTCTTGTTCGACGATGGTGCGGTCGCGGTGGTGGTTGAGGGCTGCCGGGTAGTTCGGATCGAATCTGAAATTGCCGTGATAGAACTTGTGGCAGACCAAGGGGCGGAGGATCAGCCGGTAGGGCTTTTGGCCAGCGTTGTAGAGTTCAATCGTGGTGGCATTGACTCCCGGGTGCATCGCGACCCGCTTTTCCAGGATCATTCCGGCTGCACGGAATCGCCAGAATGCCGTCTTTCCGACCGAGAACTCTTCAAGGAACTGGTATCCCTCGGGGTGGAGAGCGCCGTAGTACTGGTTGCAGCTGAGGCCAATCGGGTTGCCTTCGCCCTGCACATCGATCTCCAGATTGGCGAGGAGCACCTGCCGATAGGTGGGTGGCTTGACGGCGGCCACCAAGAGCCCATGATATCGCCGCGTATTGGCCCCGCTGATGGTGCCCATGGCAAATCCTCCGAGGCCATTGGGCAGGAGCCATTCTCGCTGAGTGGCAAATTCGAGATTGCGGCACTCGGATTCGCGATAAGTTGTTCGCATGAGCCTGTCAAGTGTACTTGTAATCGGGATTGTCGGGGCAGGTCAAGATAAAGAACGCCATCTATACCGGGGGCTCGAGCGAAGTTGGCACGGAACATGCATCACGGGAGATGTAAGGAAGCCCGGACAGCTGGGCTCCGAGGTTAGAAATGCTGATTTCCGAAGCTAAGCAGTACGTGGGTCAACTGGTCACCATCACCTTTAGTGACCGAAAAGGGACCGAAATCACCGAGCGCACTGAGGTCTTTGACGTGAACTTTGTTCCGCTCTATGGCCCGTGTCTCATCACCGATTTGGGCGACATCCGCTTAGATCGCGTCCATGAAGTTTCTCTCCTAGAACAGCGAAAAGTCGCGTAGTCCAAGAACAGACAGAAGAGCCAAGTGAATCGATTGGCGATCCGCATCAAGGGCGCGGGTCGCCATTTTTTTCGCTCAATCGCACGGTTTCGGGATCTCTTTTCAGCTCCCGACTCGAAAGTCGGTTAAAGAACTCCTCCACTCGAAGGCGGAAGCCGAGGCGAAACTCCCGCGGCTGGAGCCTTGCCTCTAGATAGGGTTCAAAGCTCCCGGCGGGAAAGTTGAGGCTGTATTCGGTGTCGTACCACTGACGTCGGTCGAAATCGTATTTGAGCATCATCGCCATGTTGATGTTGCCTAGGCGACCGTCGGCGCGGACGTGAAATGCCTTGCGCGAGAAAGGTCGGTCGATAGAAAGAAAGGCGTTTCCAAGCTCTTTGGCCGCCACTCCCGCCACTCCGAGGCGAAAGTCTGCACCAAAATCGCGATAGACGACGGCTTCGGCCCTTGCCCACGCAAACCTTTGGCGATCGCTGGTGGTGCCAAAAAAGTCGGCCCTCAAGGTGCTGCGGCCCCAGACCCCGAGTGAAAAGGTTGGCGAATGGATTGCGACCTGACCCAAAAGGCGATTGTAGTAGGGCTCCCTGTTGTCGGTACGAATCCGATGGAGTCGGACTTGGCTTTGCATGCCCCATCCGCTCCGATTTCCACCGAGCTCCAAGGCGAGGTCTAGCGGTTTGGTGACTTCAAAGCTATCTTCCAGCCGTCCGACGGTCCCCGTATTCCAACTGCTCGAGAGCGCATAAGTTCTGCGCTCCTGCCTCATGCTGTCGGATTCTTCTTGGGGCGTACGGACATAGATGCGGTTCATCCACCCTTCGCTGTGCCGTTCTTCGTTCTCGTTTCGGGGTTGAAGGAATCCGGCGCTGGGTCTTGGCGGCAGGTCGCTATGGGCGAGGACGAAGGACCCCGATAGAAGCGACTTGGGAAAAGCATTGAACCCGCCGCTGATCGATGTTCGGTCGTTCAGGAGGAATCCGCTGTTCCAACTCAGGCCCGTCCCTTCCTTTCGGCGGAACGTGATATTGGGGAATCGGAACCCCTCGACCCTGCGGTCGAGGGTGAAGGAATAGGGCGGGAGATTTGCTATCCGCTGGCCGAAGAGCTCGATCCCGAGGCCACGGACTCGGCCATTTTTGCCCGGTCGCAAGACAACTTGTCGACTGCGAACGGCGACATCAGGGCGTTTGCGCCCGCTGGGCGTTCCGTAAACGTCGTTTAGGGTCCAACGGTCGGGGGTGATGAGGAGTTCGCCGATGGTTCCCCGCATCCCGGTGGTGACGATCCGGACGTTCTGTGCTCGGCCGGTGCGTTGTTCCCAGTCGAACTCGAGTTCGGTGGCCTGAAGATATCCCTCCGGATCTTCGATCCGAATGTTGCCCTTGGCCGTGCCCTTTTTCTCGAGGAACCGAATCTCCACCTCTTCGGCATGGAGGGTGGTGAGGTCGTAGTAGAGCGTGACGCCGCCGTAATATCGCCCGATTTGGTTTTGGACATCGAAGGTTTGCCGCTGAAACCGGATGCGTAGGGCGGGGTCGATTTGGATCTCTTGGGCTTCGGCCAGGTGCTCCGTGTTGGGCTGGCTCGCCGGCTCGGGGCGGAGTCCCGTGGGGTCTTCTGTTTGGTGCTTGTCGCCTGCTTTCTCTCCACGGGGCGAGGGCGTGGCCCGGGCCGGGGCGGCGAGCGTCCGAGCGCAACACTCTCCGAGGAGTAGGGGCGGGAGAGGGGCGGGCAAGCCCAAAAAGCCAGGCATAGGCAATCCGTTCGGACGAGTCTACCGCCCTGGGGGTTCGCCCCCTTGCGTTTGTGGGTTTGGATCGGGTCTAATTTAGAGCCTCGTGGGGACTTAGCTCAGCTGGGAGAGCGCTTGCATGGCATGCAAGAGGTCAGGGGTTCGAGCCCCCTAGTCTCCACCAACTCTCTCTTTTCGGCCATAGCTCACTACGCTTCCGTTCTCTCGCCGATGTCTCTGAGTCCGATGACGTCCAATGGATAGCAGGGCAGCGTGAGGCGAATCGATCTCATATTCGCCTCATAACTTAAGGCGAATATCCACCAATGGTCTAGATCCGATCTTGGACCTCTCATGATTCCGATGGGAAGCGTGCAAGCCCCCGCCTGGGCCCAGAAGCGCTGAGTTGAAGACTTCTTCAAAATCGGAATCCCCGAGACTCAAGCTGCTAGGGGCGGGATGCTAAAGCCACGAATCCAGTCTGTTAGTCAAACAACAGATTGACAAAAGTGCAAATGAAATCAATTGAAATATTGACATACAATCAAGAAATGTCATAATATTGTTTGACATGACCCCTCGCCAAAGAAAGCTTAGGCGGATTCAGCTCGATGCTCTGTTCGAGGCAAACTCCGGTTCGGACCCGATCCGGCCACGGGGTGGGTGGATCCGAGCGGTCAGAGAGGCATTGGGAATGACTCTCGAAGTATTCGGCGCAAAGCTCGGAATATCGCGCCAAGCGGCCCATGCCTTGGAGCGGGCCGAGGCGTCAGAGAGCATCTCGGTTCGGCGACTACGTGCAGCGGCCGAGGCCGTCAACTGCGAACTCGTACTTTTCCTTCGACCGCGGCAGCCGCTTGAGAGCCATATTCGCGAACGAGCGATGATCGTGGCTCGCGAGTTGGTCGCTCGCACGGGTCATTCGATGTCACTGGAAGATCAGACGATCACGGACTCCCACCTCTTGAGACTGTTGGAGGAATGCGTCGAGGACTTGGTGAGCAGCGGGGATCAGCGAATCTGGCAATGGAAGTGAATCTGCCCTCGGGTGCCACTCCCCTTGACCCCGACGAAGCGGCCGACCTCATCCCTCAGCTGGCAACCCAGAGCGAGCTTAATGAGTTTGAATCCGCAAACATCCTGCGTGGGATAAGTTGGGCCCAACGGAGCAAAAAAGTACGCGATCGGCTCCTCAGCGATGAAGTGCTCCGCGAATTGCACCGCAAGATGTTTGGCGAGACTTGGAGGTGGGCTGGAACCTACCGGAAGACCCTGAAGAGTATTGGCTGTGAGGCTTGGCAGATCTCCACTAACGTCCGAAATCTGGCCGAAGACGTCAAGGTCTGGATCGAGAATGGAAGCTATTCACCCCCTGAAGTCGCCGCGCGGTTCCACCATAAGCTTGTGTGGATCCATCCCTTCCCGAACGGAAATGGACGGTTTGCCCGAGTCGCAGCCGATCTTCTCTGCGAGCAGCGGGGCTGGCTACTGCCGACCTGGGGATCCACCGATCTCGGCGAAAGCGGCGCTCCCCGCCAAAGGTATATCGACGCTCTCAGATCGGCGGACCGAGGTCACTTCCTACCGCTGCTCGAGTTCATGGTGAGTTGAAAGACACGCGAACTCGAGTGGAGCTCGCCGTACCGAGCGTCGGGATCGGAGCTGCCTAGCCGGAGTTCCCTTCGGCATACCGGACGGCGTCGGGCGCGAGGTGTTCGAGTGCGTAGTACCGGTCGTTCAACTCCTCGAACGGATTCTCCGTAATTGTGATCCCAAGTTCGGATTCCAAAAAGTGACCGATGCTCTCGCTGGAACCCGACGAAAGATTGAGCCATGAAAAGAGCTGCGTCAGTCGCTCGAATCGGGCTTCACGATCTCGGGGATAAGGCTCTCCGAGAAGGTCCACGGCCTCCTGCAAAATATCCGCGAAGTCATTCCGGCCAATCTTGCGGAACCCCTCCACGGCCTCGGGAGCGAGGATGCCGGTGCCGTTAAAGAAGTACTGCTCCAGCCCGCCATTGGTGACCTCGCTGTCCGTCCAATGAATCGCCAAGAGGTCGATCTTCCACTCGGGAAACTTGGCCGCGGTTTCCAGAAACACTTCGCCCGTTTGGTAGATGTCCACCCGGTCAAAGGCCTCCTCGATATACGGCCAAAAGTCGTCTTCTTCGGTGAAGTCCATCATCGTCCGATCCTACGCCCGAAATGCGGCGAGTGACTTCACCCGACCATCGCGAAGCACCCGGCACAGGTACGGTGAAGCAGTGACTGATGGAGCCCGTCTGCCGCATCGCCGATGGGACCCGCTCCGGGCGGAGTGGGTTCTGGTCTCTCCGCACCGAACTGCGCGGCCCTGGCAGGGCCAGGTCGAAGAACCCGCGCCGCCCGTGCCCGAACTCGACCCAAACTGCTACCTCTGTCCGGGCAATGCGCGCGCGGGCGGGCACCAAAATCCCCACTACACCGGCGCCTATGTCTTTGCCAATGACTTTGCCGCTCTGTTGCCCGGTCCGCCGGAGGGGGCGTGCCAACCTGAAGACGCGATCTATCGGCAACAACCAGTCCGGGGCGAATGCCATGTCGTGTGCTATTCGCCTCGCCACGATCTCTCGCTCGGGAGTCTGGACCACCCGTCTCGGGTCGGGGTCATCGCCACATGGCAAGAGTTGGAGCGCGACCTCTCTTCCCGATATGCCTGGGTTCAGATCTTCGAGAATCGCGGGGCGATGATGGGGGCTTCGAGCCCGCATCCGCACGGTCAGGTTTGGGCGATGGACGCGATCCCGGCTCTGGTCGAGCGAGAGCGCCACTCGCAGAACGAATATTGGCGAAACCACCAACGCCCGATGCTTTTGGATGTCGCTGCGCGCGAGGTCGCCGACGGCAGCCGGGTGGTTGCGAGCAACGCAGATTGGGTTTGGCTCGTTCCGTTTTGGGCAGTTTGGCCGTTCGAAGTCCTGCTTCTTCCCCGGTTTCGAGTCGGCCGGCTCGCGGACCTCATTCCCAGCCAGGTGGAGAGTCTTTCCGAAATTCTTCAGGAAGGCCTGGCGCGCTATGACTCGCTTTTCGGGGTCCCGTTTCCCTATAGCATGGGGTGGCACGGGGCGCCTCATCCAGGCGGAATCGAGGAAGGCTGGCAACTCCACGCCCACTTCTATCCGCCACTCCTGCGTTCGGCGACGGTTCGCAAGTTTATGGTCGGATTCGAGCTCTTGGCCGAGGCTCAGCGGGACTTAACCCCCGAAGAAGCCGCAGCACGCCTGAGACAAAAGGGCTAGACTGCGGGCCATGGACCTCTACATGCTGTTGATGTTCGATGATGAGATCTGGCAAACGTTCAGCGAGTCGGAGCAGGCCCTCTGGGTCACACGGATCCGCGGGTTTGTGCAAGAGATCGAAGAGCGGATCGTCAAGGCCGATCCAGTGGGATATGAGGGTCGCATGATCACCAAAGACGGGGTGGAGGTCGTGGACTATACGGGGGATCCCGCCGCCGTAACCGGATACTTTATCTTCCAGGCCGAGAGTTGGGACGAGGCCGTCGAGCTGGCCCAGAAGTGCCCGACCACCGAATTCGGCGGACGCCTTCAGCTCAGAAAGCTTGGCCACTAGGCACCCGGGCTAGGTGGATCGGTCGGCGGGCGGCGGAACTTACGACGAGATCGGATCGGGGTAATGAAGAGCCACAACCCCGTGAGGCTGAGGACCAGGAGCCCGATCCCGGCGGGAAGAAAGACCCCGAGCTTGGTGGCGTCTCCGGCAAAGAAGGAGCCGTCGTGAAGTGATTCGATCAAGTCGCTGCGGCGATAGGCGGTCTGCAGCACCCGCCGGGAATGGAGGTCGACCTGGACCTCATAGCCGTTCTTGAGGGAGAACTTGGCGATTCCCCGATCCGGCCGGACATCGACCCGCTGGATATCTTGCCACGACCGAACACCGGTCGCACTTTGGTCCCGGACCGATGCGAAGAGCTCTTCGAGGCTCGGGGCCTGGGCTAGCAGAGCCGGTTGCCGCCTTTCAGGAGGCTGAACCCATCCCCAGTGCTTTTTGAGTTGCAAGAGGATCCCCGTCGTGAGAATCACGACGACGGGTAGCAGGATCGCGATCGAGACCCAATAGTGAGTCTTGCGAGTCAGTCGGTTTAGGTTCGGCACGTTCGTTTAGTTCCTACGGCACCCTGTGCTTTCGGCGTGGCCAAAAGATTCCTGGGCAAGTTCAAGGCTTAACGATCTCAAATAGGTCCCGATCCACCTGGTATCCGTCGAGGGTTTCCCAACGGGCGTCTGGGCGGCGGTGGCCGATGATCCCAAAGTCGCCGACAAAATTCCAGAGGGCCCACCCCCAACCGAATTCTCGCCAAAGACCGACGAGGTCGCGCAGCCAAGCCTGGGCGACCGGACTCGGAGTCCGATCATAGCATCCGAATTCGCCCATGTGAACGGGTACTCCAAGAGCTTCGACGTCGCGCCACGGCTGATAGAACTCGCGAAGCGTTTCTTGGTTCCAAACCTTCCCATTCCAGCGGGTGCCGGGATAGACCGGGTCGTGTCCCTTCCAGCCGGTCCACCATTCAGCTTGGTGATGACTGACGGGCATCGGTTGGTATCCCCGGCCACTATGGATGGCACCGAGGTCGGCAAGCTCGGGCATCGCCAGGTGTCCTCCGCCCAGACCGTCGATAACGATCGTGCGATCCTCATCGATCGCGCGGATGGCGGAAGCGACCCGGCGGATCAGCTGAGCGTGAACTTCGCGGGTCATGCCGTATTGCCCGACGTCTGGTGGCTCGTTGACCAGGTCGAAGCTGAGGTCTTCTCCTGAAACACCTCGAAAGTGGCGGCTGAGGATCTCCCACTGGGTCGTGAATCCGTCTTGAGCTTCCAAGTCTTGCCACAGGTTGTGTCGCTCGATCTCGGGCTGATTGATGCAGTATCCGGGGACCCGGTGCATGTTGAGGCTGAAGTGGATCTTTCTTTCGCGGCAAGCTTCGAGAACGGCACTCAGATAGTCGAGGAGGGCGGCGTCCACTTTTGCGTAATCGTTGGGGTCTGTCCAGAATCGATAGTCGCAGGCAAGTCGGGCGAAATTGAATTCATGTTTGGCCATGAAGTCGAGGGCTTTGTGATCGATCTCGCCCGGTGATCGTCCAGGAGCGTGGCTGAAGAGCCAAAGAAAGTTAAAGCCGATCCACTGCATGACATCCCCATTCTATCGGATCGCAGGATGCTGGCAAAATTGCCTGACTTTGTGCGTTTGTGATGATTGCCGTCACAAAATGAACTTAGCAAGGTTAATCCGATGTACGATCTATGCGGGCAAGTGTCTGTGACTTGCTCACATTTTTACGGGAAGAGGAATATGAAGAAAATTCTCATGCTGAGCGCTGTCGCCTCTCTGGCCGGCGCAAGCCAAGCAATTATCATCGGCTATGCCGTTCCGATCATCAACGGAGCGCAAGAAGTTCCGAGCGTTTCGACTCCGGCCTACGGCTCGGCTTCGTTTACCTTGGACACCGCCACCAACATCATCTCGGGATCGATCTCGATCACCAACCTCCCCGCGGCCAACATCACCATGATGCACATCCACTCCGGCGCAGTCGGCGTGAATGGCCCGGTGATCTTTGACCTCTTGGGCAACAAGACGGGCGATTTCTCGTTCGGCAACCAGTACGTCATGGGCTTCAGTGGCGTCCTGACCGGCAACGTGACTCAGCGAATCAACTTCCTGAACACGAACAATGCCTATATCAACGTCCACACCAAGGCTGTTCCGTCGGGTGAAATCCGCGGTCAGGTCGTCTGCAACGTGGTTCCCGAGCCGGGCACCATGGCTGCTCTCGGCCTCGGTATCGCCGCCTTCGTGCGACGCCGCCGAAGCAAGTAAGTCCAAAAGACTTGGCAATGTGGCTCGGGATCCCTTGTGGATCTCGGGCCACTTTTGCTTTTCCTCAGACCCGGTTGGCGTCGGGGAAGTCGCGGTAGAGCGCGGACCGGAAGTTCGTCACTCGGCGAAAGACCTCGACGTGGAGCTGTTCGAGCTCGCCGTCACGGGGAGTGACCAAGAGAAGTGCTCTCTCAAGTTGGGCAAGGGAGTGAGTTCGGATCCCGATCGAGAACTCCCCGAGCCCATCGGGGCCAAAGCCGAAGGTCCGCCGCTGCAGAGTCCAACCGTCGATCGTTCCGGCGGATTGGTGGTGGTTGAGAAACCCCTTAATCGCTTCGACGAACTCAGAGTCCTTGACCCCCGGGGCGAGGTCCACCCAAATGGCGTACTCGTACATCTCTGGAGCGTACCAGCGGCGGGGGAAACTCCCGGGCGCTTGGCCCGGGAGCCATCTGCAACTTAGTACTTGACGCTGCAGCCGTAGGGTTGGCTGGTGGTCACCGAGATCGGCTTGCCGGCCATGCCTTCTTCGAGGGCCATCTTCACGTGGTTTCGGGCCTTCTTCACGTCGTCGGGGTTGGGGCTGGGGTTGTCGTCAATGCCGCCCATATAGGCGAGCATTCCCTCTGGATTGATCACAAACATGTGTGGGGTGGTCTTGGCGGCGTAGATTTTGCCGACCAGCCCGGTGGGATCGAGGAGCATCGCGGTGGAGTTAAAGCCCTTTTCCTTCATGAGCCCGTTGGCTTGCTCGGCGGTCACGTAGCCCTGCTTTCCTTCGGCCGAACTGACGATGCTGAGCCAGATCGCGCCCTTTCCGGTGGCCCACTTTTGCAGGTTCTGCATGTCGCCGTTCTTGTAGTGCTTCACGACGAAGGGGCACTGATGGTTGGTCCACTCGAGGACGACCCACTTGCCGCGGAAATCGGTCAGGTCGTGGCTGGTTCCCTTGGTGTCGGTCAGGGTGAATTCGGGGGCCGGGCTACCGACCTTCGGGGTGAGCGGTTTGGGCTGGCTGTCTTGCATTTGGCCGGCAAAGACGGCCGCGCCGAGGCCCAGGGCACAGGCGCTGGTGATCATCAGGAATTTGTTCATTGGCTCTTCTCCAGGTCGCCGACCGGCTAGGACGACGATCTAGTCACTACTACGGCAAAATCCGCGGGTTAATCCAGAAAGTGCTTCCCTCAGAGTCGCGGACAATTGCGCTGAACTCCTTGGGTGCTCCGGTGGCAAGGTCCGAGGCGTTCAGAACGTAGTGGGTTTGGCCCTCGGCGCGCCGGTGGTCTTTGATCGGCTGTTCGTGGAGCAGAACGGTGCCTTGGAGCGGGAACAGCTCCTTGACGAGCGTCGGGTGATCCGTTTGCAGGGACGGCCGGCCGTCGTTCCAAATCAGGGTCCAATTTCCGGGAGCGGGCTTCGGGAGTCGAGTGCGCAAATCCCGGATCGAAGCCGCCTTCGTCCGGTCGAACTTCATGGTTGCGGTCACCGATTGGGCGATGCACTCGGTTTTGCACACCAAGACGGAGGCCGTAGCGGTGGCCTTCCATTGGTGCTTAAAGCTCGCGGGGATCTTGAAGGTCGCCACTCCCCGCATGGGCCCTTCGTAGCCATAGCTGACCAGACCGTCGGCTTCGATCCGTTGCGGGGCCTCCCACTGGATCTCGGGGTCCTTGATGCCAGCTGGCAGCTTCCAGGTGATCTTGGGCGGCATTCCCGAGTCGCCGGGATTTAGCCAATACGTATGCCACCCCCGGGGTGGGGTGATGGTGATCGCAATCTCGCCTTCGATCGAGCTCATGAGTTCGAGCTTGGTCATGGGCTTAGCTTGAGCCGAGAGGAGGGCGAGAGTGATTGCGACCATCACTTGAGTTTACGATCAGGATGCCTTGGCGTGTCACTCGTCGCTGTGAAAGATGCGCTGGTGTTCCATTTCGGCCCGATAGGGTTCGTAGTGGATGTTGACCACTGCTCCCCCCAGGACCCGGCTGATTTCTCCCTCGATCTCCTCGGTGAGCTCGTGGGCTTGGACAAAGGTGAGGTGGTCATCTAGCAAGAGATGGAACTCCACGTAGCGGCCTCCACCACTCGTGCGGGTTCGCAGTGCGTGGTAACCCATCGCTTCAGGATGGTCTTCCAGCACCGTGACCACCTTGGCGAGATCGTCCTCGGGCAGTGCTCCATCGATAAGCAGATGGGCGACATGCCGAGCTTGGCGATAGGCCATCCATCCGGCCGCGCCGGCAAAGATTAAGGCGCAAATCGGATCGAGCCACAACTTTCCAGTCAGGCTGACCAAACCGAGACCGACCAAGATTCCCAGACCCGCCAAGAGGTCTCCGGTTAGGTGGGCGCTTTCCCCTTGCAAGGCCGCTGACCCCGTCCGTTGCGCGACCCGCCGAAGATGCCATGCCACGATCGCGTCGAGGCTGACGGCTAGGCCCATCGCGGCGACCCCGATGCCGACTTGGATCGGCTGGGGTTGTAGGAGGCGGAGGGAAGCCTGATAGAGGATCCACCCGCTGGAGCCAAGGATCAGGATCGCTTGCCCGGCGCTCAGCAAGAGTTCGGCCTTTCCGTGGCCATAGGGATGATCTTCGTCGGCGGGACGCGAAGCCCATTTGACGGTTTGGACCACAGCCCCACTCACCAAGACGTCGATGCCGCTCTGAACGGCTTCGGCGGCCACGCTCACGCTGCCGCTCAGCACGGCTCCGATGACCTTGATCGTCACAATGAGGCACGTCGCCGCGAAGCTCAGCTTCGCGGCCTGCAAAACAGCGGATCGATCCGCGCCAACCACGGCCCGATTCTGACATCCTAGACGTCTAGGAAGAGGAATGATCCACAGGCTGAAGGTCGAAAATCTCGCGATCATCGAGCGCTCGGAGATCCTTCTCGGGGCCGGGATGACCGTGCTGACGGGGGAAACCGGGGCGGGAAAGTCTCTTTTTGTGGATGCCATCGGACTCGCACTCGGGGCTCGGGCCGACAGCACCTTGGTCCGGACCGGAGCCGCCATGGGGAGCGTCGAGGTGGAAATCGGCTTGCCGCCACGACCCAATCTCTTTGACCGGCTCGGCGAGTTGGGGGTGGCCCTTCCTCCAACGAGCTTGGTTATTCAGAGGTCGGTGAGTGCCGAGGGCCGGAGCAACGCGCGGGTCAATGAGAAGCTGGTCGGCGTCGGAATCCTTAAGTCGATCGGGCAGGGGTTGGTGGACCTTGTCGGCCAACACGACCACCAGCAGTTGATGGATCCGGTCCAGCACCTCGGGGTCCTAGATGACTGGATCGGAGCCCCCGCGCATTCTCAGCGGCACGTGGTGGCCGAAGCCTATAGCCGGGTCCAAACGTTGAAGACCCAGTTGGGCCAGGTGAGGAAGCACCAGCGAGACCGATCCCAACGGATCGAGCTTCTGCGGTTTCAGGTGGAAGAGATCGAGGCTGTTCAGCCGGTGATCGGAGAGTTCGAGGAGTTGAGCGTCCTCCTAAACCGTCTGCTCCACGCGGAAAAACTCGCTCGGGGGGTCGGGCTCGCACTGACCGCCCTCGAAGAAGACGATCTTGGAGCGCGGGACCGCCTCGCGATTGCCCAGCACGAGGTCCAGAATCTGGAAGCGATTGATCCGCTCTTGGCGGAAGCGATCCAAAGCCTCGAAACGGCGCGGGTGACGTTGGAAGATGCGCTCCATGAGGTGCGGAAGTACTTGGAGCAGATCGAGCCCGACCCCGAGCGGCTCCAGCTGACGGCCGATCGACTCGATCAGCTGAAATCTCTCCGCCGCAAGTACGGAGAAGACGAATCGGAGATCTTGCGGGCCCTCCATTCGGCGCGGGAGGAATTGGCCTTGCTCGAAGACTCGGACGTGACGGCCGAGCAGCTGGAGGCGAATCTGGCGGTTGCGGAGGCTGAGCTTCAATCCGCGTGTGACCGGTTGACCGCCATCCGGAAGGAGCATCTGGCTCCCTTTGGCGAACTTGTGACCAGCGAATTGAGGGAGATGGCGATGCCGAACGCTGAGCTGACGGCGGTTGTCTCTCTCACGGATCCTTCGGCGGAGGGCCAAGATGCAGCCGAGTTCTACTTTACTGCCAACCTTGGTGAATCACCCAAACCTCTGGCGCGGATTGCGAGCGGAGGGGAGTTGAGTCGGGTTATGCTGGCTCTGAAAATCGTTCTCGCCGGGCGGACTGGGGCGCCGACGCTGATCTTTGACGAGGTCGATACGGGCCTGAGTGGCCGGGCTGCGGCCCTCGTGGCGCGCAAGCTCCGGCGACTCGCGGAGACCTATCAGGTGTTGGCAATCAGCCACTTGCCACAGATCGCGGGTCAAGCCCACCGGCACTTGCGCATCGAAAAGCAGACTCTGGCGGGCCGGGTGGTGACCAAGATCGAGGAGATCGACGGGGACGAACGAGTCGTGGAGATCGCGCGGATGCTGGCGGGCGAAGAGATCGGCGAGAGCGCCCTCGCCAATGCCCGAGAACTGATCGCTGCGCCTTAGTCGGGCGGGCCTCGTCGCCCGGCCCGGGGGCCAATCCCCAGGGTGGGACCCCGCCGCTGCGCGCCGCCCACCCTGCCGCCCCGGTCGGTTCGGCCCGTAAGAGAGTGGTGCTCGGCTTCGCATGGGTGTTTCTCGCCGAACCCGGGGGCGGAGCGCCGTGGGTGCTTGGGTTCGGTTTTTGTTGCGGGCTCTCTGTCCACGGCGTGAGGGCATGGCCCGGGCCGGGGCGGCGACCCTCCTCGCCGTGCGCTACTTGCTGCGTTGGAGAGCGAAGTAGGCCAGGTTCTTCAGAACTTCGGTCGGCCCTGGCAAAGGCTCAAGGCAAGCGAGGGCCCGCTCGATGGTTTCGCTAGCCAGTTCGCGAGAACGGTCGAGTCCAAAAAGAGCGGGATACGTCGCCTTCTTGCGATCACGATCACTTCCGGCCGCTTTGCCCAGTTGTTCGGCGTTGGAGGTCTCGTTGAGGATGTCATCGACAATCTGGAAGGCGAGGCCGAGCTGTTGGCCGTACTCGCGCAGTAGGCCCACCGCCGAAGACCCCACCGACTGGGCTCCGACGGCGCACGCGCAGGCAAAGAGGGCACCGGTTTTCTTCTGATGGATGGTGCGAAGCTCTTCGGCGGTGATGTCCTGATTCTCGGCGAGAACGTCCATGGTCTCGCCCCCGACCACACCATGGAATCCGGTGGCGTGAGCCAGCTCCAAAACTCCATCGAGGCCGGCGTTGGAGGCCCCAAGGATTTGGAATGCGAGGGCAAAGAGGGCATCGCCGGCAAGGATGGCAACCGCTTCTCCATAGACCTTGTGGCATGTCGGACGTCCCCGGCGGAGGTCGTCGTTGTCGATCGCGGGAAGATCGTCGTGGATCAGGCTGAAGCAGTGAACGATCTCGACCGCACAACCGGCATCCAGGGCGCGAAGCGGGTCGCCTCCGGTTGCCTCGGCACAGGCCATGGCCAGAGCTGGGCGGAGACGCTTGCCCGGACTCAGTACCGAGTACCGCATGGCCTGGGCCAGGGGAACGGGAGCTTGGTCTTCTTCGGGCAAGAGATCCGCAAGGCGCGGTTCGATCCACTGGAGATAGGTCTGAAGTCCCAATTCACCCGTCACGGTTCCAGTCTACCAGTGGCCTCTCGCCCCCTTTGGTACACTCCTTGTCAATGCCGGTCGTCCGTCCTTTTCAGGGTCTTCGCTTCACCGAGGCAGCAGGACCCCTCGCGAGCAATGTCGCTCCGCCTTATGATGTGATCTCGGACTCCGAGCGCGCGGCTTTGGCCGGCCAGAGCGAGTACAACGTCGTCCATCTGACGCTCCCTGAGCAGGAGCCCGACGATCGCAGTAAGTTCGTCAAGTATGCCCGGAGCGCAAGCCGCCTTCAACATTGGCGAACGAGCGGTCATCTTGCCCCCGAGTCTCGGCCCGCGTTCTACCGATACGCCCAAACCTTTTCGATCCCGGGCTACAGCGAACGGCTGGAGAGGACCTCTCTCATTTCCCTCATCAAGACCGAGCCCTATGAAAAGGGCGTTGTCTTGCCCCACGAGCAAACTTTTCCCAAGCACAAAGAAGACCGTCTCCGAATTCTGGAAGCAACCCGGGCCCACCTGGAATGCATCTATGGGCTCTATGAGGATAGCGGCGAGTGCCAAGACGCCGTCAACTCCGCTCCCCACGACCTCGTGGCCGATGTCACGACCCCAGACGGAGTGCGACACGTTTTGCAGGCGATCACCCACCCCGATTCGGTCGTCGGGATCGAGCAGATGCTCGCCGACAAAAAGGTCTGGATCGCCGATGGCCACCACCGATATGAAACGGCTTGCACCTTCCGCGCCCAACTGGGAGAGCGAGATGGGCTCGTCGCCGAAGACTTCATGATGATGGCGCTGGGCAGCATGGCCGACCCAGGGCTCGTCTTGCTCCCAACTCACCGGATGCTGAAGCGGATGACCGGTACCGTGGACGAGCTGAAGGCGAAGCTTGCGACCGTTTTCGATCTGAGTCCGCTCCCCAACGGCGAACTGATGGCCGCGATTGAGGCCGTCGAGCGCGAAGGTGGACGGGCGTTTGGCGTGGCTCTGCCAGGCGGCGAAGGGCTGGTGGCGCGAGTCCGCAACCTGACCCAGCTCGGAACCCTGGTCGAGGGAGATGCGTCCAAGCGCCTGAAGGAATTGGACGTCACGCTCTTGCACGAGATCATCTTTGGCCAGCTTTTGGGCCTGACCGGGCACGACTTCTTCGACTACACACGCGATCCGGCCGAAGCAGTGGCGGCGGTGGATCAAGGCTCGCCAGCGGCCTTCTTGATGAACCCACCCACAGTGGCCGATATGAAGGATATCGCCTTGGGCGGAGAAAAAATGCCCCAAAAGAGCACGTTCTACTACCCTAAGATTTTGAGCGGCCTGGTTCTCTGGTCCCTCAACGATTTCTGATGAAAGTTCACCTTCTTGGTACCGGCGCCTCGGACGGCATTCCCGCGATCTTCACAGATAGTCGGGTCAATCGCTACGCGCTGGACCACGGGGGAAAGGATCGTCGGACTCGATGCTCGGCTCTGATCGATGACCATCTCAAGTTGGACTTCGGGCCGGATACTTGGATTCAAGTCGTTGAGAACAAGGTCGATGCGTCGGAGTGGACTGCGGTCCTGATGACTCACTCGCACGAAGACCACCTGGACCGCAGCGAGTTCCAGTACTTCCTCTATCCGTTCACCGAACGAGAGTTCATGCCGTTTCCGATTTACGCCAACCAAACCGTAGCGGACAAGCTTTGGGAGCGGTATCCCGAGTGGCCCCTAGAGATCGTGGTGACGCGATCCTATTGCCCGTTCGAGCATCAGGGCTACACGATCACGCCGATCAAGGCGAATCACAAGCTCGATGAAGATAGTCAGAATCTGATCTTCCAGCGCGATGGAGTGACCTTCCTTTATGGAACCGACACCGGCTATTGGCAAGACGAGACTTGGGAATTCTTGACCGACTTTTCGCTCGACGGATTGGTGATCGAGTGCACCGAGGGACTTCACCGGACGAGCTACTACGGGCACATGGACCTGAAGGAGTGCGTCGAACTGGTTCAGCGTCTTCGGAGTAGTGGAATCTTGAGGCCAGATGCTCAAGTGGTCACCACCCATCATGCGCACAGCGGAGACTTGACCCACGCCGAATTAGAGGAGGCCCTCCGGCCCTATCGGATGGTGCCGGGATTCGACGGGATGGCTATCGAGGTTGTGTCGGTTTCCGGCCGACAATGATCTATAATTGCCTACGCGGATAAGCGACGATGTTCAATCTTCTTCCTGCCCTGTTTCTATTGCTGTTGCAAGGTGCACCAGCTCAGGGCGAGGCATCGCTTCAGGCCCGCTGGATTCTTTGGGAGCTTCGCTATGTCCAGGGTATCCAGCTGAACGAAGCGGAGGAAGACGCCCTTGTTCGCGCCCTTGAGCCGGCCTCCTCGGCCGACAAGACGGTTAAGCCTCGACTAAACCACTCCGCAATCCCGACCCTCTGGCCAGAAGTTGTTCGGCATGAGCCCTTCGGTTGGGGACGATCGATCTGTACACGCGCCGGTCCCTAAGGACCAGTCCCTTCGCACGCGTGTCATTTGCTCCCTTTGATCCAAAGGGGAGCCCATTCCGGATCGAATCTACCCCACAGTATGCTACAGCTTCTTCGTAAACTCTTTGACACTTCCGACCGCGACGTGAAGGCCGTGATGCCGATCGTCGAACAGATTAATGCCCTCGAATCGGCCATCCAAACGATGTCGGACGAGGATCTCAAGGCCAAGGGCCTCCAGCTCAGAGAGCGGGCCCAGAACGGGGAGGAACTCAATGCGCTGCTTCCCGAAACCTTTGCCGTCGTACGCGAGGCGAGCAAGCGGACGCTCGGGATGCGCCAATTCGACGTCCAGCTGATCGGTGGGGCGGTGCTTCACCAAGGCCGGATCGCGGAGATGAAGACCGGGGAAGGAAAGACGCTCGTCGCCGTCGCCCCGCTGGTGCTCAACGCGCTCCAGGGCAAAGGCGCTCACCTGATCACGGTCAACGACTACCTTGCTCGTCGGGACGCGGTCTGGATGGGGCCGGTCTATCACTTCTTGGGCCTCAGCGTCGGGATCATCCAGGGCCAGAGCGTGGATAGCGACGAACTCGGTGGAAGCTACATCTATGAGCCGGGGTTCGAGCACGCCGACCCGCGCTACGCCAATCTTCGCCCATGCTCGCGACGCGAGGCCTACCTCTGCGACATCACCTACGGCACCAACCACGAGTTCGGTTTCGACTACCTGCGCGACAACATGGCCTATGAGAAGGAGCAACTCTCGATGGCCGAACTCAACTTTGCCATCGTTGACGAAGTCGACTCGATCTTGATCGATGAAGCCCGGACGCCGCACATCATCAGTGGTCCGAGCAACGACGATGTCTCGCTCTATAAGCAGGTCGATGCGGTCGTGAAGCAGCTTCAGATCGAGACTCACTACACGGTCGACAAGAAGAACCACCAAGCAAGCCTGACCGAAGAAGGGATGGACTTCATCGAGGAGGCCTTCGGCATCGAGAACATCGCCGGCGACCCCAAACTCTTCCACCACGTCAACGCGAGCGTGAAGGCTTATGCCTTGTTCGACAAGGACGTGGAATACGTCGTCCGCGGCAATGAGGTCGTCTTGGTCGACGAGAACACCGGGCGGATGATGTTCGGCCGACGACTCAGCGACGGTCTTCACCAGGCGATCGAAGCGAAGGAAAACGTCGCGGTTCAGCGCGAAAGTCAGACGGTTGCAGTCATCACGTTCCAAAACCTCTTCCGGCTGTATGAAAAGCTGGCCGGGATGACCGGTACGGCCAAGACCGAAGAGGACGAATTCCGGAAAATCTATGGCCTCGACGTGGTCAGCATTCCGACCCACCGGCCGATGTCGCGGATCGACAACGACGACATTGTTTACAAGACCGCCGAAGCTAAGTGGCGTGGGATCGCCCGGGAGATCCTGCGGGCCCACAGCAAGCAGCAGCCCGTCCTCGTCGGAACCCGTTCGATCGAAATGTCGGAAGTCGTGAGCGAACGACTCACCACCGAAGCGCTTCAGAGACTGATCCTCTGCGACCGCTTGTACGAACTCGTGAACGAAGGAAAATCTTTGAGCGGGAAGGACAAGAAGGAGATCCTCAGCATCATCGAGGCACCGCTGCTGGAGATCAAGCGAGAAACCCTGCGCGACGCCTGCGACAAGGCGGGAATTTCGGGCGATCCGCTCGGCGAAGATAACCAGACGTGGTTTATCAAGCGGCATGGGCTGAAGGAAGATGCCAAGGAGATCCTCGACGACTGTCTCCGCCACGGTATCCCGCACAACGTCTTGAACGCGAAGTATCACGAGCGAGAAGCCTTGATCATCAGCGAAGCCGGACGACTCGGGGCGGTCACGATCGCGACCAACATGGCTGGCCGCGGCGTGGACATCCTGCTCGGAGGACGGGTGAGCGACGCGATCCTAGAGCGAGCCCGCGAGGATGAGGCCAACGAAGACGCCGAAGCCGCTCGCCAGCTTTATGAAAACACTTTTGCCAGCTTCCGCCGGGGGGGCAAGGAGCGCGCCGCTCCGCCGCTGCCGCTTGATGACCAAGAGCGCAAGGGTCTCGCGGATACCGTTCGGGCGACCGGTGGACTCTACATCATCGGGACCGAACGGCACGAAAGCCGCCGGATCGATAACCAGCTGAGAGGCCGCGCCGGACGACAAGGCGACCCCGGAGAGAGTCGGTTCTTCCTGAGCCTGGAAGACCAACTCTGGAAGATCTTCAACGCAAAGATGATGGAGAATCCGCTCCTGAAGACCTGGCCCAACCTCGAAGAAGTCAAGGCCGGATTCTTGAGCAACATGATCCTCAAGACTCAAGAGCGGATCGAAAACCACTTCTTCGAGGGTCGTAAGCACGTTCTGGAGTACGACGACGTGCTCAACAGCCAGCGGGAACACGTTTATGCGATGCGCCGGGCGGCCCTCCTGGGCGAAGACGTCACCGACGAGATCCTGACCGGACTCGAAGAGGTCGTGGCCGAGGAGATGAAGTCATCCTTCTTCGTCGGCGATAACGGCCTGCAGGAGTTCAACTACGGGCGCTTCTATGAGAGCCTGAACGAGATCTTCCCGCTGGTCGACTACGCCACGCTGGAAGAAATGCAGGAACATCAACCCGGCGATAAGCTTCTGGAGTTTGCCACCGAGAAGGCCCACGAAGCCTATGAAGCCAAGCGCGCTCGGGTCGGCGACGAGGTGATGATCATTCTGCAACAGAAGGTCATGCTCCAGGCGGTCAACGACAAGTGGCAAGACCACCTGCAGATGATCGACTACATCCGAGAAGGGATCAACCTTCGAGGCTATGGCCAAGTCGATCCGCTGGTCGCGTACAAGCGAGAGACCTACGACCTCTTCCAAACGACCCTCCGTCAGATCCGGGACATGATGGTTCGACTCGTCTTCCGAGCTCAGCTCCGGGTTGAGTCGGCGGCTCCGGAGATCGCCGCAGAAGAGGCTCCGGCGGCCCCCGAGCAGGGCGCCGAAGGGACCCCAGGCGAGTGGCCGAGCAACGTGGACCCCAAGAGAATTGCGAGAAACGATCTCTGTCCGTGTGGAAGTGGTCGCAAGTTCAAGGCCTGCCACTACCCCATTCTTCGCGCGCAAGGAATCATCTAAAGGCGTAAAGCTAAACGTTTCGACGTAGATGATGCCTCAAGTGGGTCCGATGCAAGAAAAGCATCGGACCCATTAAAATAGGGCCTGCCCAATGTTTTTCAACAAGTTCTTGTACGCTGCCAACTTCCGTTTCGCCGACCGGTTCTCGGCGTCGGAACGACAATTGTCGGTCGGTGAGCGTGGGTTCGCCGTGCAGATGGAGTCCTTTGCCAACGACGTCCACCACGTCCAGATCACCCACCCCGAACTCTGGACCGAAAACCTTGGGATTCTGCCGCTCATCCGCCCGGCCTCTGGCCCCTCCAGCAGTCAACTCAAGTTGGACGAATCCGGACACCTTCAGCTTGTCGATCCAAAGGGCAAAGTGATCCTCCGAAGCCAACCGGGAATGGGATTTGGGGTGATGGGGCGGGCGCACCTCTTTTGCTTTGAACTCAGCAGCGATATGCAGTTCTTGGGCTTGGGCGAAAAGACCTTTCATACCTTGGAAGTCAGCGATCGCCGCACCAAGTATTGGAACACCGACGCCCTCGGCGATTTCAACATGGCGATCTGGCCCGAGCAACCGCTCGACCCCTACTATGCCTCGATCCCCTACCTGATCATCAAGCAGGGCAATACCTACGTCGGCCTGTTGCTCGATAACCCGGCCACGACGTTCATCGATACGGGCACCGATCCCAGTTTCTTCCAAACGGAAAAGGACAAGCGCAAGATCATCGTCGGAAGCGAGGACGGAATGCCCTCCCTTTGGGTGTTGTATGGCCCAAGCCTGGATGAACTGACGTGCAAGCTTCAGCACCTCGTGGGTCTCACGCCTCGACCGCCTCTTTGGGCTCTTGGTTACCATCAGTGCCGCTGGGGATATAAAGGCGAAGCTGATCTGCTGGAGATTCACGGCAAGATGGTGGAGCACGAAATTCCGAACGACGGCGTGTGGTTGGACATCGACTACATGAACGGCTACCGCGTGTTCACCATTAGCGATGAGCACTTCCCCAACGGCGTGCCTCCGGTGACCGAGCGCCTCGGTAAGGAAGGAAAGAAGGTCGTACCGATCATCGATCCCGGGGTCAAGATGGATCCCGATTACGCCGTGTATCAGGATGGAAAGAAGGCCGATATCTTCTGCAAAAATCCCGAGGGTCTGGATTATGTGGGCTTTGTGTGGCCAGGGGAGACCGTTTTTCCGGACTTCACCCGTCCCGACGCGCGGCAATGGTGGGCGAAGTACGCCGCGGACTTCAAGAAGTTGGGATTCGGCGGCGCTTGGCTCGACATGAACGATCCAAGCACGGGCGCGGTGGATCCTCACGGGATGCTTTGGCGGCAAGGAACGTTGCCCCACGCAGCCCTTCGCAACCAATATGCGCTGGGGATGCAGATGGCAACTCGGGAAGGATTTCAGCAGGCCTCACCCAATGAGAGAATCTTCCTCGTGAGCCGCTCGGGTTCCACCGGTACCTCGCGATTTTCGGCGATCTGGACGGGCGACAACCTCTCCAACCGGTTTTATCTGAAGGGTTCGATTCCGGGGGTTCTGAACCTGGGCCTGAGCGGGATCCCTTTCAGTGGTCCCGACGTCGGGGGCTTCATGTGGGACACCAACGAGGAGTTGATGGTCGACTGGATGAAGGCGGGTTTCCTCTTCCCCTTCTTCCGTATCCATTCGGTCGCCTTTAATCGTCCGCAGGAGCCCTGGCAGTTCGGCAAGAAAGCCCTCAAGACGTTGCGGCACTACATCCGCCTACGCTATAAGCTTCTGCCCTACCTGTACCAACTCTTCATCGAGCAAGGCACCAGCGGAAGGCCACTGCTTCGCCCCCTGAACTATCACTATCCGGGCAAGAAGCTCTACGATGATCAGTTCTTGGTGGGAGCCGACATTCTGCAGGCGCCGTTCTTGGAAGAAACCACGACCCGCAAGGTCCATTTGCCCGGCAAGGAGTCCTGGTTCGATGCGGAAACAGGAGCTTGGGTCAAGCCTGGCAATATCGAAAAGACGAACAACCGGGAGACGAGTCCGCTGTTCTTCAAGCATGGCGCGATCATCCCTGCCCAGATCGGTACCGCGACGGGTCCGGAGAAGGATCTCACCGAAGTCGAATTCCACGTCTTTGTCCAGTCGGGCAAGTCCGAGACGGTCTACACCTTTGACGATGGGGCAACACTGGACTTCGAAAAGGGCAAGCAGAGCAAAGCCGCTCTCCAAGTGGAAGTCCGGCGCAGCGCCGTCCACATTTCCACCCAATTGATCGAAAACGGTTACGGCGGATGCCGCGGCAGAATCTTGCTCTATGCCGACGCCAAGACGGTCTACCTGAACGGTGAGAAGTTGAGTCCACGCCGAGAGACGGTTCAGTGGACGGGCAAAAAGATCAACGTCTTGGCGGTAGATTTCAGCCTATGATTTCGATCCGAAAGGCGCATCACATCGGCATTGGGGTGAAGGATCTCAAGGTCGCCGCCGAGTGGTACCAAAAGGTGCTGGGGTTTGTGGAGAAGTCCTCGTTTCAGGACCCCAGCTCCCAACTCAAGATCGCCTATTATCACGCGCAAGGATTTGAGATCGAGTTTTTCGTTCACCCGAAAACGGTTGCCCAAGGAAGCGAGAGGTCACAACTGGGGCCGAGCCTCAAATACCAGGGGCTCTTGCATCTGGCCTTCGAGGTTGAAGACGTCGATGCGACTTGGGAACAACTCCAAGCCCTAGGTCTTGAACTCGAGAGTCCGCCGACCTCCAACTCCGACCTTGGAGTTCGCTACTGCTTCGTCCGCGATCCAGATGGCAACCTGATCGAGTTTCTCACCCCTCTGTCTGCCTAGCGATGGCCCAGTCCTATCCGCCCGAGTCCTGGCCTCAATCGGAGAGCACCGCTCTCAAGGTTCTTCGCCCGCTGATCTACCTCGCGGGTCGGATCCTGTTGTTTCTGCTCGGCCGGGTGCGGGTGGAGGGGAAGGCAAAGATGCCGGCCTCCGGGGGAGTCTTGGTGGTGGCCAACCATCTTTCGGACTTGGACCCGATCGTGTTGCAAGCCTCGGCCCGTCGGCATCTGGTCTATATGGCCAAAAGTGAGCTCTTCGAGATGCCGAGCATCTCGCGGATGCTCAAGCTCTGGATGTCGTTTCCGGTGCAACGCGGCGAGCCCGACCGGGCCGCCCTCAAGCACGCGATCGCAATGCTGCAGGCCGGCCATGTGGTGTGCATCTTTCCCGAGGGGCAGTTGAGCCAGAGCACAGAACTGCTGCCGATCTTGCCCGGAGCCGCCCTCATCGCTCGACAGACCGGGGTGCCGGTGATCGCGGCCGGGATTTGGGGAACGCAGTTTATGATGCCCTACGGCCGGTTGGTGCCCCGGCCCGCATGGGGCCGGGTTTCCGTGCGCTGGGGCAACCCCAGAGCTTTTTCCAAATCGGACAAGAACGAAGACGTGACCGCCTGGATCGAGTCCGAACTGAGGACGCTTAGAAAATAACCTTATTGAGAGGGTATTCGACCAGTCCGGTGGCGCCCGCTCGTTTGAGCGCGGGAATCAGCGACCGCACCTCGTTCTCGTCCAAGATCACCTCGGCGGCAAGCCAAGCAGGGTCGGCGAGGGGAGAGAGCGTCGGGTTCTTGAGCGCAGGCAGAAGACCGAGGATTTCTTCTTGATTGGCCTTGGGAAGGTTCATCTTGAGACCAACCAGCTTCGCCGCGTTCATGGCTCCGGTCAGGAGGATCTCGAAGCTCTCCAGCTTTTGGCGCTTCCACTCGTCTTGCCAAGCGGCGTGATTGCAGACAAAGCGAGTGGTGGAGGTCAGAAGGGTGTCGATGATCGCCAGGTTGTGGGCTCGCAACGAGTTACCGGTCTCGGTGTTGACCACGATGGCATCAACCAGTGGCCCGGCTTTGACCTCGCAAGCACCCCAGCTGAATTCCACTTTGGCTTCGACCCCGCGCTCGGCCAAAAAGCGCTGAGTCAACCGGACGTATTCGGTGGCGAGGGTCTTGCCCTGCAGGTCTTCGACCCGCTGGATCGGGCCGTTGGCCGGAGCCGCGAGGACCACGCGAATCGGATTCGTCGTGAGTTTGCTGTATCGAAGTTCGCAGATCTCGTGCAGATCGGCGCCGCAGTCCTGGACCCAGTCGTGGCCGGTCAGGCCGGCGTCGATGATCCCGTTTTGGACGTAGATCGGGATTTCTTGGGGTCGAAGGAGGATTGGCTCGATCTCGGCATCGTCGACCACGGGTTGATAGCTCCGGGAAGAGACTTGGATTGTCCACCCCGCGCGCTTGAATAAGTTAAAGGTTGCCTCTTGAAGGCTTCCTTTAGGAAGGCCCAACTTTAATTTCACTAAGTTCAAGGGTACCCAAGGCCAATAATGATCTCCAAAGGGCCGCTTATGGCTAGCAATTTTGCCCGGATCGGGGTCGTCATGGCCACGAAGGATCGGTACAACGCCTACGCACGCGAGGCGGTGTTGCAGTCCGGGCTGTGCTGGGATCTCCTCCACGAGTCGGCTCTACGCGATCTTCGAACCTATGACTGCATCGTCCTGATGGGCGAAGGTCAGCTTGGCTTGGCAGAGCGAACTTTGCTCCTGCGATGGGTCGAAGAGGGTGGACGCCTGGTCTGCGTGGGCGGACCCTGGGGGTTGGAATCCGAGCTCGAAGTCGTGCCTCACGAGGCCCGCTACCCCGCGCGGTCGCGACTGCATCCACTCGAAGAAGGGCGAACCCTCTGGCCTCTCGAAGCCGGAAGCCTCCCCGTCTTTGGTGGGACCTACTGCTATAGCAAAGGTTGTGCCGGGCTGGTCACCCTCGACGACGAGTTTGTCGGAGTCGGATTCCGCAAATTTGGAGCGGGAAAGATCACTCTCGTCGGGTTTGACTTTGGCCAATCCCTCTGCCGAATTCAGACCGGGTACTCGGTGGATGGCGACGGAATCGGGCCAAATGACGGCTCGGCGAGATTTCATGACGGAGTGCCTCGCGCAGAAGATGGCATCGCGCTCGACTTTTCCCTCGACCGAGAAGTGAGCGAAGAGGATGGGACGCCTTTCTTTGCCCAGCCCTACGCCGAGCTTCTGAAGGAGCTGGTCTTTGCCGTGATCATCCGCGACGCCACCGAGACGGGAAAGGCGATCGCGATGCTCTCTCCCTGGCCCGACGAATCCGAGGGATGTGCCGTGCTGACCGTCGAATGCACGGAGTTCGACGCGGATCAAGTCTTTGCGCTTAAGCAGGTGATGGATCACAGCGCGGTTCCGGCTTGCTGGTTGGTCGCGCCGCCGGGTTATGCGCTGGATGTCTTTCGCATGATCCGCCGATGGGATGACGAAGTTGGACTGCTGTTTAGTCCGGGAGGGCCCGGCGGCTGGACTGGCGAACGCATGCGCAGTCAGGCGAACATCATCCTGCGCAGCGCCGCTCAACAGGCCCTGACGGCGGCCTCGACTCTCGATGGTCAGGCCCGCGGTCGAACGCTTTTCATCGAGATGTGCGCCGAAGCCGGCCCCCGGTTGAATCTGAGCCGGGGAGGGCGACAGCTGGGCACGGCGGGATTTCCCTTTGGTTCTTGCCGGCCCTTCTTGGTCCCGGTCGGTTCCACTTCTCTGGTCTATGATCAGCCGACTCACTTCTATCTCGACAGCCCGCGACTGAGCGTCAGCACGATGCACGCGATCGTCCGCCAAGTCGCGCTGCGGAACGGATGTTTCGTCGCCAGTCTTTCCAGCCAATATCCTCTGGATCACCGGGGAGTCTTGACCTTGCGCCAGATCTTCATGCTCGCCCGGCAATACAACCTGGCGTGGCGACTGCCGCACCAGATCGTGCAGTTTGAGCGTGCCCGGCGGCATGTCCAGGTGAACTATCGCGGAGGGGCCCTGATGGAACTGACCTCGGACCACGGAATTCAGGGATTGACCGTCTTGGTCGGGGCTCAGGGGATGGTTCAACCGCTGGCCGATGGCGTCCGCGGAAACCCGAGGCGCGTCCGTCGTTACGGAATCGACTTCCAGTCGATGGCCATCGATCTGGCCGCCCGTCGGCCGCAGATGATTGGTTTGGGGCTTGACCTCGGCGAGCGCGCGGCCTGACGGCCCTAGCCGGCGGCTGCTTCGGGGACTTCGCGGGGCTCGCGTTCCCAGGCGGCAACGCAGCTCGCAATCGTGATGTCGCCGGTGACGTTGAGCACCGTCCGGGACATGTCGAGAATGCGGTCGATCCCCAGGCAGAGACCGATCGCCTCGGGCGGAACTCCGACCTTGACCAAGAGGAGCGCGATCATCGGCCAAGCCCCGCCTGGCACTCCGGCTGTCCCGACCCCGGCCAAGATCGCGAGGAGCAAGACAGTGACCTGTTGGCCGAGGTCGAGATTGACACCGAAAACCTGGGCCAAAAAGATCACCGTGATCCCCTCAAAGAGGGCGGTTCCGTTTTGGTTGGCGGTAGCTCCAACGGTGAGGACAAAGGTCGAAATCCGGCGTGGCAGCCCGACGTTCTCTTCGGCAACCCGGAGTGCGGTCGGCAAAGTGGCATTGCTGCTGCTGGTGACAAAAGCCGTCAGCATCACCTCGCGGATCTGCCGGAAGAAGTCGAGCGGGTTCTTCTTGGTGATCAGACGAATCACCGCGCCGTAGACCAAGAACTGCTGAACCAAGAGCGCCCCGAGGACCAAGAGGGCGTACTTGCCCAAAGCCACAAAGGCCGCCACCCCCAGGGTTGCCGCGGTGGAAAACACGAGCCCGAAGACCCCGATCGGGGCGAGCTTCATCGCCAGCTCGATCACCTTGAGTGAGACCGCGAACAACCCTTCCAAGAACTGCGTGACCGGGAGGGCCTTCTCGGCTTCGACCATACAGAGCGCGATCCCGAAGATCAGGGCAAAGACCATGAACGGCAGGAGTCCGCCCTCGAGGGCTTTGACCGCCGAATCGAGAGGATTTTTCGGAATGAGTTCGACGATGGCGTCGGCTCCCTTGGCCGCTTGCTCGCTCTGGGCGATCCGCTTTTGGGCGTCCTCGGGCTTGGCATAAGTCGCCATCAGGCGTTCGCGCTCGGCCGGGGTGATCCCGGCGCCCGGCTTGAAGGTGTTGACCGCGAGCAGCGCGATCCCGACCGCGATTCCGCTGAGCAAAACCGTGAGAGCAAGCGCGCGTAAGCCGACCCGACCGATCTTGGCCGCGTCGCCCATCTCCGAGACTCCCAGGACCAAGGCCGAAAAGAGCAACGGGACCACGATCATAAAGATCAGGTTGAGGAAGATGCTCCCCGCCGGGCGGGCGAGGTTGGTGACCACCCACTGAACGCTGGCATGGTCGCTGCCAAGGGTCGACTGGGCGAGGATTCCCGCAACCGCCCCAATCACCAACGAGAGAAGGATCTTGGTGTGGAGAGCCATTCGCTTCTTGCTTCCGGCGGTGGGGTTTTCCATGCGGTCCATTTTGCCCTAATCTGTTGATATGGCTGATTTGCCGGGGCCTCTTCGGCGGGGTCGGGGCCTCAGCCGAGCGCGGGTTCTTGCCGAGATTTAGGCTCAAGCCCCTACGTAGGTACACTCAAAGAGTAATGACCCAGCGACTTCCCGAGTGGCTGACGATCCGGCTCCCTCGTCCGGACACGATCAAGCAAGTGGAGGGCATGATGCGGGACAAAAACCTGCACACCGTCTGCGAGAGCGCGCGGTGCCCCAACCTGCCCGAATGCTGGAGCAAGCAGACCGCCACGTTCATGATCCTCGGCGACACCTGCACGCGGAGTTGTGGATTCTGTGCGATCAAGGTCGGACGCGGACTCGAGGTCGATGTCTTTGAGCCGATGAACGTCGCTCGCACGGCCAAGACCATGGGGATGAAGCACGTGGTGGTCACCAGCGTCGCCCGCGACGACCTGCAGGACCAAGGCGCGACCCAGTTCGCCAAAACCATTGAACAGCTGCACAAGCAGATTCCCGAGGTCATCGTGGAGGTCCTGACGCCCGACTTCAAGGGTCGCGAAGACTGCGCCCGGATCGTCTGCGAAGCCCATCCCGAGATCTATAACCACAACATCGAGACCGTCGAGCGACTCCACACCATCGTCCGACCCCAAGCCAAATACAACCGAACGATGCGATTGCTCGAGATGGTGAAGGAGATCGACCCCACGATCTATACCAAGTCGGGAATCATGCTCGGACTTGGCGAAACCCAGGATGAAGTCATCCGAACGCTGGAAGATCTCCGCAAGATCGGAGTGGACGCGGTGACCATCGGGCAGTATCTGCGGCCGACGATGAAGCACCTGCCGGTCGTGGAATACATCCACCCCGACAAGTTCGCCGAGTACGAGAAGATCGGCGAGGAAATGGGCTTTGCCTTCGTTGCCAGCGGGCCGTTTATCCGCAGTAGCTACAACGCGATCGCCTTCAGCGAAAAGGTAATGGCCGAGCGCTTGGGCCGCATCGGTACCGTCCCGGCGTAAATCTGCGGCGGTTGGTTCGTCCTCTCATATAGACAGGGGTATCTCACATCCGCCTCACGACGATTCTGGACCGCATCGGTAACGCGATGGAGCGGCTCAGCGCGGCTTTGCTGCTCTGGGTTCCGCCGCTCGTGTTGCTCATCTGGGGATTGATTTACCTGATCGACGCGGCTCAACTCCTCTTGGCTCCGGGGGTCGGGCTGAGGTACAAGTACCCCGCCGAGGGCGGCACCTACACCCTCGAAACCGATTCGTACGCCATCTTCCCCTGGGACTCGCGCGCCGCGATCACCGGAGCTCAGCTGAAGAACCCTAAGGGCGAGATCGAAGCCCGGGTCGAGCGCATCCAAGTGGACTGGAGCCGTGGCCTGCCCAAGGTGCGGGCTACTGAGGGTTTCGTCCAGATCGACCGGACCGGGGCGATGGACTTCTCTCTGGCTCGGGCGCTTCCGCCCAAGAAGGACGACGAGCCACCCAGTGGTGGAGCCGAGGTGGTGGCCGAACGGATCGAGCTTCGATACCGAGATCTCACCAAGGCCCCTGCGCTCAACGAGAAGATCCTGGTTCAGAACGCTCGAGTTGCAGTGGCCGATGGCGCGGGCCAGGTTCGCACCGACCTCGCCCTTCGATATGGTCCGATTGAGGCCGAAGCCGAGTGGAACACGGCCGGCGAATGGAGCGGAGAGGCTACTTGGCCCAGTCAGGAGCAAGAGTATCTCTGGCCCCACGCTCGTCGATGGATCCCGTCCGAGATCCTAACCCAACTCCGTGGATTGCAGTCTTCGGGTCTGAGAACGGGCGGCGACTTTCAGATTCAAGGAAGCCCGAAGGGCGTCGGCTACTGGCAGTCCACCCTTGAGGTCGATGGCAAGGGGGTGGGATTCCCGGGTTGGGCCCGTCGGGCGGATCTGAGAGGCCCAGTGGGGCTGACCCCAACCCTGGCCACGCTCGATCTGCGGGCAAGAGACGGCGGTCTCAATGCCAGCTTTGTGGGGATCTTGGATTGGAGTCAAACCTTTCTGGCTGAAGGTCGAATCCAGGCTGAGGCTAGGTCCACCCGGGATTTGCCGCCGTTCTTGTCCAAGGCCCTCCCACCCGAGTTGAAAGCCCAAGGCAATCGATTCTCAGGGACTCTCTTGTTTCGGGATGGGCGCTATGAAGTCGGGGGCAAACTCGACGCGCGCCAGTTATCTTATGGCGACGTGAGCGGCCAGCGCCTCGCGGGTCAGGTTCGATTCACAGACCAAGGGTTTGTTTTGGCCGGGGTCAAGGGCCAATATGATCGTGTTCCGGTCACTGGCGGCTTCAGCTACCGCTACCGTGGGGGGCAGCTCTCGGGTTTTGCGCGGACTGCGAGCAGCGTGGATCTTGCACGATTCGGGAAGCAACTGGGCTACTCCGATTTGCGGGGCTCGGCGCGGCTCGAAGCTGTGGTCGGAGGGACGGCGAAGCGCCCCCAAGGCGCGTTTCGGGCCGAAGGCAGGCTGGGTGTCGACCGGATCGACTTCGATCGCTTTCAGGCCTCGGCCCGGCTGGATGGTGATCGGCTCACCATCGACCGCTTTCAGGGTACGGGGCGTGAAGGGGACCTGCTGGCTGTCGGCAAAATCGACCTCGGTCGCCAAACCCTGGATATCGGCCTCCAAGCGGAAGATCTCGACCTCGGCGTTTGGGCGGATGGGGTCGAAGGTGCGGGAGATGTTTCGGGTCGACTGATGGGAGGATTTCGATCCTTAGCTTTTCAGGGTCGGGGGATTTCGGTCGGTCCGAAGTATGGTGATTATCAGGCCGACTTCCTCTCCACCGGGATCGACTGGCGAGGCGACACGCTGCGGCTGTCCGACCTTCGCGCCCGGGCCAACCGAGGGGTCTTGGGTGGCGAACTCGCACTGGATCTAAGCTCTCAAGTGCTCTCGGGCAAGCTGACGGAGGCAACCCTGCCGATCCACGAGATTCGTCCAGATTCGCCCGTGGTCGGGATCTTCACCTTGGAATCGAGTCGGCTCTCGGGCACGCTCGAAGCTCCGATCTTTGAGGCCACCTTCACGAGTCCAGCCTTCGCCTTGAGAGATCTCGCCGTCTCGGATGCCCGAATCCAGGTCAAAGCGGACCGGGAAAAGCTTACGCTGAGCTCGGCCGAACTCTCATTCGACGAAGGTCTCGCCGAGTTAAGCGGAGAGTACATTTGGAAAGACCGGACGGGGGAGGCGAGTTTTCGGCTCGAAGATGCTGGACTCGCCGCGCTCAAGCTTCCCTCGCAGGTGGGTCAACCAGGAGGTCGGATCAGTGGCGAGGGTCAGGTCAAGTTTGACGACAAGGGCCTAACCTATGCAGAGATCGAGCTCGAACCCGAGCAAATCGTGATCGGCGAAACGACGTTTGGGAGTGGGGTCGTTCTTGCCCGATTCGAGGACCGCGTCTGGACCGGTTCGGCCGAGATCGGTAGCTTAGGGGGCTTCTTCATCGGCCGAGGACTCCGGTATGAACTCGATACACAAAAGATCGGGGGGCGAGTCGAGACCTTTGGCTTGGCCTTGGAGTCTTTTGCCAGCTCAAGCCTGATCCGCCAACTGGATCTCGACGAAGAGACCCAGAATCTTATCGCCGGGGTTCAGGGTGAGCTGAAGAGCGCCTTCGAACTCGGCGGAGACATCAAGAAGCCGACCGTGATCGCAGATCTGATCCAGATCGACCGGTTCCGATTGGCGGATCAAGAGCTTGGCCAGATCAAGGCCCGCGGATCGTTCGAGACGACGAGTTGGGATCTCGTCAGCTTCGATTGGCGGTTTCCCGGCGGCGCTTTGCTGGCCAAGGCGAAGCAAAACGAAGTAGGTGGCTTGAGCGGTGATGTCCGGTTGGAAAACCTCGATCTCCGCGCGCTTTCCCGCATCAATCCAGCCTGGCCGAGCCTCCCAGCCACTGGCGGCGCGGACCTCGTGTTGAGCGGGACAGTCGACAATCCAGTCGTCCGAGGCACCACCAATCCAATCCTCTTTGGGGATGACCCGGACAATCCGCTGGCCGTGATTCGGGTGGACGATATCCTCTATCAGAACAAGAAGCTCGAGGCAACAGGCCTCTTTACCGCGATGGGCTTCCAAGGAACCTTGAGAGCGGATGTTCCCCTCTCCTCTCTTCTGGAGAGCACCGCTCAAACGCCACTTTATACGGTCACCGCGACCCTTGAGGATAGCGAGTTGGCCGACCTTTTCGTCTCTCCTCAGTCGGGTCAGGAGCGTCTCATTACGGGGAGGCTGACGGGATCCATCTCGGCAACTGGGACTCAGGGAGACTTTCGGCTGGGCGGCCGAATGAGCCTCCGGGACGGCAAGGTTGCGAGTTCTGGCGTCACGACGGGGCTAGAGGGAATCACGGGTGACTTGACCCTCGATGGTGACCGGGCTCGCCTGCTGGTCGATGGCCGAGGCACCTTGGGCGGCGAGGTCCAAGGCGATCTCACGGTGGACCTTGCCGAGTACCTCGGAACGGAGTTTTCTCTTCCCACGTGGCTTTCTCAGTCTGGGGTACGGGGTTCAGTTCTGGTGACGGGTTTTGCGTTCGCCGAAAACGAGAAGGACCCGAATCGACGCATCGTTGGTCAGGTCGATCTCGCCCGGGCCGAGATCCGGGGGAGCCTGGCCCAACCTCGAATCTCGGGCGGGGTCCAGCTCTCTGGAGTGAGCGCGGCCTTGCCCTCCGGAGAATCTGAGCCGACCACGTTTGAGGGGCTGATCAACCCGATTTTCGAGAACATCGCGATCACGCACCAAGGTCCGGCCTACGTCTCCAACCCAAGCTTAAATCTCGCTCTGAACGGCCAGGGCCTGTTGAGCGGCGATCTGAAAGCCCCCCGACTGGAAGCGGGTCTCGCGGTCGAGAGCGGGACCTTCAGCCTGCCGTCGGCCAAAATTCGGCTGGAAGAGGGCGGCCGGATGAACTTTCGTTACGACGGAGCTCGGCAGTTCCAGGATCAGGCCCGGTTGGACCTCGATCTCAGGGGCACTACTCAGGTCACCGCGCTCAAGAACGGTCAAACTCCTGACCGATACGATATTGACCTCGAGATCACCGGCAACCTGCTGCAAGAAGGCGGGCTTAATCTCAATGCGACCAGCGACCCGCCCGACCTGAGCCGGGATGAGATCCTTGCCCTTCTGGGACAGACCGGCTTGATCCAGGATCTCGCTCGCGGAGTGACGGCCAACGACCAAGATGCCCTACGCAACACGGCTTACCAATTGGCCGTGCCCAACCTGACTCAAGGGCTCACGCAGAGCGTGGCCAGCGCCTTCAAAATCGACTTTTTGGGGATCGACTATAACGTCTTTGAAGGGGCGACCTTCACCGCTTCCGACACGATCGCCCGCGGTCTGACGGTGACGGTTCGCCGACAACTGATCGCCGAGCCGGATCGTCGGGCGTTGCAAGAATTCCTTTTGACCTGGCGCGTCCCGAGTCGTGATCCGTTTCTTTCGCGGTTGCGCCTAGGGATCGGGGTCACGCAAGACGTCCCTTGGAAGATCTCGCTGGGCTATAGCCAGAGGCTGGGCCTGCGATTGCGCGAATCTCGCCCGATTCGGCTCTATGGCACCCCCGAGCGGTAAGCTCCCACCGATGCGACTTACGCACACCGTCGATTGCGCTGGTTGAGCGAGCAAATTGGGGCCAACCCAACTGGCGGAGGTTCTCCGCCATCTGCCGCGAACCCTCAACCCGAACCTTCTCGTTGGATTTGAAACCAGCGACGATGCCGGGGTCTTTCGTCTGCCAACCGGTCAGGCGCTTGTTCAGACGGTGGACTTCTTCACTCCGATCGTCGATGATCCCTATGCCTATGGCCAGATCGCGGCTGCCAATGCCCTCAGCGACGTCTATGCGATGGGCGGCGACCCAATTACGGTCCTGAACATTGCGTGCTTTGACCCCACCGCCCAGCCGCCCGAAGTCTGGGCCGATGTTCTGCGCGGGGCCTATGACAAAACCACCGAAGCCGGGGCCGTCGTCGCCGGGGGGCACAGCGTCCAGGATTCGGAACCCAAATTCGGCATGGCCGTCACCGGCCTCGTCGATCCCGAGCGGATGTTGACCAACGACCGCGCCCAGCCCGGTGACCAGATCTGGCTGACCAAACCGCTGGGGACGGGCATCCTGACTACCGCGGCCAAGCGCGATCTTGCCGACCCAGAGGCGCTACGTCTGGCCATCGAGACCATGGCAACCCTCAATCGGGCGGCCAAGGACCTCGCGCTCTCGGTCGGGGCGCGCTGCGCGACCGACATCACCGGGTTCGGCCTCGCCGGGCACCTCTGGAACGTGGCTCGAGCAAGCGGGGTCCAGATCGTTCTCCAGGCCGACGCATTGCCGCTTCTACCCACCGTCGTGGCGATGATTGAGGCGGGAATGACCACCGGCGGAGGGCGGAAGAACCGAGAGTTCCTGGGCGAAAACCTGAGGCTGGGGCCTGGATTACCGGCATGGCTGGCCGACCTGGTGGTCGATCCCCAGACCAGCGGTGGTCTCGCCGTCTTCAGCCGCGAAGTCCCGCCCGGCGCAACCCTGATCGGCGAGTGCCGCGCTGGAGAGGCAGGAATTCTAGTCCAGTAGCGCGGTCGGGTAGCTGCCGAGGATGGTGGTCTCGAGGGTCAGGGCCTTGAGGGCGTCAATCGCGCTCTTCAGGTGAGCATCGCTGCGGTGGCCGCTGCAATCGCAATAGAAGATGTACTCAAAAGTCGCACGTTGGGCGGGGCGGCTCTCGATCATCATCAGGTTGACGCCGTGGTCGACAAAGGCCCCGAGGGCGCGATAGAGTTCGCCCGGCCGGTTGCGCAGATTGAACATCAGGCTCGTCTTGTCGCTGGTGGTTTTGGCCGGCTCGTTGTATCCGACGACGATAAAGCGGGTCCGGTTGTGGGGGTTGTCTTCGATATGCTCCAGCAGAGCCGGGATCGCATACGTCTCGGCCGTCAGTTTGTTGCCGATGGCGGCGCCGTGGGGGTCTTCCAGGGCGCGCTCGGCGGCTTTGGCGGTGGGGACGGTCTCGATAATCTCGGCCGTCGGCAGGTTGGCGCGCAGCCATCTTTTGCACTGGTTGGCGGGCTGGGGTCCGGCGTAAACGCGCTGAATCTGCTCCAGCGATTCGCACCGGCTGAGCAGGTGGTGGTGGATCGAAACGTTGGTCTCGGCGCAGATCTTGACGTTGGTTTGGGGGAACATGTCCAGCGTCTCGGGCACGACCCCGGCGGTCGAGTTCTCGATCGGGGCGACCCCGTAATCGCAGGTGCCGTGCTCGACGGCCAGAAAGACGTCGGGGATCGACTCTTGGGGCACGAACTCGGTGCTGGCCCCAAAGGTTTGCAGGGAGGCCATGTGGGTAAAGGTTCCGCTGGGGCCCCAATAGGCGACCTTGAGGGGTTGTTCGGCGGCGCGGGCGGCGCTGATGATCTCTCGATAGATCGCGATGAGCTGACGGGCTTGCAGCGGGCCGGGATTGGTTTCGCGCAGGCGCTCATAGATCTGGCGCTCGCGTTCGGGGGTGAAAAACGGGCGCTGATCCAGGCCCTTGACCTTGCCGACCTCGATGGCGAGACCGGCTCGCTCGTTCAGCAGCCGGGTGAGTTCGCTGTCAATCCGGTCGATGTCGGCCCGGATGGCATCGAGAGGTCGCAGGGAGTCGTCGCTCATGGAGTTCATTGTAGCGTCTTGAGCGGATGGGAAAGATCAACGATCTCGGGGACCGGTTGGGGAGGTTGAAGGCCGCTCGCCTCCCCGGGGCCACGCCATCCCTCGCCTTATCGGCTCGGG